>ERZ835109.10-NODE-10-length-227708-cov-161.620334_pt1 | contig 227708 bp, 164 predicted proteins | sample MGYA00519946_ERZ835109 | MGnify/ENA primary metagenome ERZ835109 (study PRJEB31850, sample SAMEA3708771) | human gut metagenome | biome: human gut; feature: human-associated habitat; material: faeces | place: China | collected 2014 ...
TGCCACCAATCTTGGTGAATGAACCTACGAGGTTGACATCTGTGTTTGTTCCAGCTACTGGCTCTTTAACGAGTTCTGCATTTTGTGCAGAAATTTCGAGCTCCTGCACACCCTCATTCATCTTGAAGAGCACCGGAGTGCCGGCAGGAATCTTTGCTCCTTCTTCATAACTCTCAAGGGTGATGCAATCATTATCGTTGTCAATACCTGTGAGACTGTAGAACTTACATTCTGTTTCCTTGCTCTGGTCAATGGCGAAAGGCAAGCAGAGCGTTCCCCAGGTGGTGCCAATCTTCATCGAGCGGTTGTAAGTTGCTGCTGTAGCTGTGAACGGTTCGTAAGCCACGAAGTCCTTTTCATCGTTAAGAGTGAGATTCTCCGCTGCAAGAATTACTCCCGCTGCTCCTATCTTCTCATCACCATTCTTGCCTACTAACTTTGTGAAATAGCCAGTCTTGTAGTTGGCGAATTTACTGTTGTTCTTGTCCGTGTCCGTGTTCTTGTTATACTCAATAAAACCTTTGAGCTTATCACAACCAAGGAACATATCTGCACCATTTATCAATCCACTTCCAAAAGCAAAATTCTCACTTGCATAAATCGTGGTCAAGTTGGAGCAATTCTTGAATATATTGTCCACATACTCAACTCCTTTCGTATTGAAACTGCTCAAGTCGAGCGAGGTCAGGTTAGAGCAATCGGTAAACATGTGTCCCATATTTTTAACTTTCTCAGTATTGAAACTCGACACGTTTAGGGTCTTGAGTTTTTTGGCACCATTAAACATGTTCGGCATTGATGTCACATTTTCCGTATTGAACATTGAGAGATCCAAAGACTCCAAAGCAGAACAAGAACGGAACATATTGTTCATATCTGTCACTTTCGCCGTATTGAATCCTGAAAGATTCAATGATTTGAGAGCAGAACAATTATTGAACATTTTTTTCATAGAAGTAACCTTGGCAGTATTGAATTTTGAGAGATTCAAAGACTTCAAAGCAGAGCAGCCATCGAACATAAATCCCATATTCGTCACATCCTCGGTATTAAGATACTCAAGGCCTTCTATTGTGGTCAGATTAGAGTTATTATAGAACCACGCATAACAAATTGTTGGTCTTGCATTGGCAAACGAAGCATTGAAGACCACCTTCTTCACATTAGTCCCTAATTTACTCCATTGAGGCGTAAATGCCTCCGCATTTAAATCATAAGCTCCTTCGGGCTTGACTCCCTTGTAGCTGAATGTAAGAGTCCCAGTAGCATTGTCAAACTCAGCATACCCACATCCAGAAGTGAAATAGCCAGTCTTGTAGTTGGCGTATTGGTGGTCGGTATTGAGCAAGAAATACTTTTTAAAACCTTTGAGCTTTGTACAATTTTTGAACATATTCTCACCATTTTGTACATTGGTCGTTACAAAATTATCGCTGACGTAGATGGTTGTGAGAGCGGTGGATGATTCATCTAACATATAGAACATACAGTTCATATCCCTCACCTCCGCTGTGTTGAAGTTTGTGAGATCGAGCGAGGTGAGAGCGGAGCAACCTTTGAACATACCGTGCATATCCGTCACCTTCGCTGTGTTGAAGTTTGTGAGATCGAGCGAGGTGAGATTGGAGCAACCAAGGAACATATTGCCCATATCCGTCACTTTTGCTGTGTTGAAGTTAGTGATGTCGAGCGAGTTGAGATTTGAGCAGTCACCGAACATACCGTACATATTCTTCACATTCTTGGTGTTGAAGTCAGTGAGATCGAGCGAGGTGAGATTGGAGCAGCCATAGAACATAAAGTACATGCTCGATACATTCTTGGTGTCGAAGTTAGTGAAGTCAAGAGATTTGAGATTGTAGCAATTCTGGAACATAGAACTCATATCCGTAATATTCGCTGTATTCAAATATTCAAGGCCTGAAATTGTTTCCAATGATGTGCAGTTATAAAAGAATTCTTTCAACGATGTAGGAGCGTATGTCTTGAAACTCTCTTCGAAAACTATATTCTTGATAGTAACATTTCCTAAAGCTTTGCAAATTTCACCCACATTATTATATTTTTCTACAATGACACTGTTGTTTCCTATATCTGCTATATTAGCATCAATAACTTTCTTGAAAGTCAATGTAGTGTTCTTAGCATTGTACTCTGCAATATAATTATTGTCAGAAATAGAGGTCGCTGTTTTCAGATCGTATATGAATGTGCGGTCAGCATTATTATTTCCTGAATAGTCTTTTTGGTAAGACAACTTCAAAGTATGCTCGCCAGCAGATAAAGATTCTTTTATCTCTATTTGTCTCATTCCGCTAATCTCCTCAAACTTTTTGTTATCTATAGTAATAGTGGCTTTATCACAATAAGATTCAGAAGAAACGAGATGCTTGAATGTCAAGAATATAGACTTTTCTACTTTGAAGTTGACTACAGTCTCTGAAGTGCTTCCCTCCACATGATAATTACTTGACATCAGTCCTGTGCTTCCTTCTGGAATTTCGAAGCTAATATCTGTCATTCCTTCGGCTTTCAAGTCCATCATCTGCCAAGGATAACTGCCATTGTCTGTAATGGTAACATCAGTTATACCATCCAAGCTATTGAACAAAGCACAGCGGGGGTCTGTCTGCGCCACCATACGTGTAGGCACAAACAGCAACATGAACAACATCAATGGGAATAGGGCAAATCTACAGAACTTTGCCCCCCCATAGTTCATACGGTCGGCATGCGACCCATTGAATTGATTGGTAAATTTTTTCATAAATTAATATTATATTTGTTATTTAAATTTTTCTGCTTATTGTTAAGCTCACTCCAGAAAATACAAGAGATTTGTCAGGCTGATAAATATGGATGCAAACAGCAAATAGATATAAAAGCGTTCTCTCTTGATGAAATCACAGAAGCTGTAGCGAGCCTTGTAGTTTTCATCAAGATATATCCTGTAGTCTTGAACCATGGCATAGCTCATGACTACGGCGAACAACAGAAGACACAATGCCACAATAAGAATAGCCTGTTCCTCTTTCATGAAAGTTTCTATTATATTTTCCATGGCGCAAAGATAGTGTTTTTCATCGGAAAAAGGTGTCCACTTCCCCCACTTAGGTGTCTACTTCCTACAAAATAGGTGTCTACTTGGTGGGGGAAGTAGACACCTAAGGCGTGATTTTATTGTATTTTCGCTCTCCAGACAGTTGGGGAGCAACCTTCTTTCTCTTTGAATATGCGATAGAGATAGGAGCGTGAAGAGAAGCCACATTCGGCAGAAATGATGTCGTTGTTGTAGTCGGGATAGTCGAGCATCATCTTCTTTGCTGCCTCGAAACGTACCTCGGCAAGCCAGATGCGGAAGGTGGAATTAAGGCACGCAGTGAAGTAGCGTGATAACTCGTTCTTGGAAATGTTCAGCGAGCGTGACAGGGTGAACATGTTTACTGTGGTGTCTTTTTAGCCCAAATCAGCACACCACTTGTCGAGCTTCTTCTTGATGAACATCTGACGCTCCTGAGAAATTGACTGTAAGTTTTCTTTACTATCGGCAGACTCTGCATTCTGCCCATCGGAGCTTTCCAAAGATGCTCCCCCATTTTCTGTTTCTTCATCTGCTATGGCTGCGTTTTCTTCTTCCTCCTTATCTAAGAGTTCCTCGGTAGGAACGTAATTGTAGCCCAATGCCACGAAACTCAGGTTGAAGAAAAGAATTGAGAGCAAAGCTAACGGTCCTATTATATATAATAAGGTGGTAGAGAGGATGACGAAAGGCATGGTAAGGGTAGAGAAGAACAGGGCGAAGACACTGGCTCGGGCATATCGCACGTAGGGCAGCATGTCGCCACCAGTCATCAGCTCTAACATTTTCTTGCGTTTCCGCATCTCAATCATAATCATATAGATGCAATACGCTACGTTTGCGCCGAACAATACGAGCATCGCATAGAGCCAGTTGCCAATGTTAAGACTTCCGCTATTGCTGTAGCCTATGCAGAAAGCTGCTATGATGGCGGCATAAATGCAAGCGCAGACGATGTTCATCTTTCGGCGGTTGGCATGGGTCGCCTCAATGTTGTATATGCCCATGGAGATAGTGGTGATGCATGGGGTATAGACAAGAATGTTGAAAATAGCTCCCAAGTCATCGCTTTTCGCACGAAAACCCAAGAGCATCTGCAAGAGATATTGTATGGCAAGTCCCGTCATACCTGCAAGTATCAGCCAACGTGACCACTCATAGCGTCGGTTGGTCCACTTCATGTGCAGGTGGGTGATGCCGAGGATAAGGGCATTGATGAGCATGAAGATGAAACATGCAAACTGGAGGAAATATAAAGAGTCTATCATTCTTTGATACATTTTTTGTTCAACAAATCGTTTACATCCACTTTCAGCAAATCAGAAATCCGTATTAAGGTTTCCAAATCTGGTTGGCAAGTGTTTGTACACCATTTAGATCATGTAAATCCGCTTGCAAAAGTACGAAAATAATTTCAGAAAAAGGTAAAATATTCTCAAAACATTTACGAAAACATGCAAATAATTGATTGAACTTTCGCATGTTGTTCAAGTACGGGCTGAAGGCCCAAAAGAGCGTGTGGAGCATACTTGCGAAAGTTCAGTGGGCTTATAAACTCCAGAAAAAAAAGAATCTATGAAAAAGTATGATAAAACATGAGCAAGTATGAGCAACTGTGAGTTGACCCCTCACCGATTTCGTATCTTTGCATTGTGGTTCAGAGATAACATCTCATACCACCAAGAGGCAATGCGCAGCGCCCCCTACTACACAAACACAATTTATTAACCTTAAAAATGAAGACACTATGATTCTGTACACATTAAAGAAGTATGTCAACGAGAAGTTGAGCGCCGCTAACGGCAAGTTTTTCGCCTACCCTGTAATCACCCAGACCTATGGTCTTGATGAACTCGCAGAGCACATGGAAAGTCACAACACCCCGTTCTCAAAGGGAGCCATCAAGGGTATGCTCACCGACATGGTGAGCTGCGTAAGAGAACTGGTTCTGCAGGGTATCGCCGTGAAGATTCCCGACCTCGCCATTTTCAGCATCGGCATCAAGAACAAGGAAGGTGCTGCCTCCGAGAAGGAGTTCAGCATCACCAAGAACATTGCCGGACTGAAGCTCCGTGCCCGTGGCACCGGTGAGTTCAAGGCAAACAGCCTGAACCTCGATGTATCCCTGAAGAAGGCCACAGCCGTAACAGGAGATATTACTCCACCAGACGGCGGTAAGGACAACACAGGCGATACTACCCAGGGTGGCGGCACAAACCAGGGTGGCGATTCAACACAGACTGGCGGATCCGGCAACACCGGGAGCAGCGGCTCCGATGGTAGCGACGGCCTGGAGTAACCCCCTCGCCAGTAGATGAAGAAAGAAGGTTTTAGACAGGATGCAGTCCGGGATTCGGCTATAGCACCCCCGGCTATTCATCAATATAGCAAGCATCATTGAAACACGCGCTATCAAGCCCATCTGCTCATCCTGTCAGCCTTTCTTCTCAAAAGTATCGCCCGGATATAGGAAATCCGAACCCCCAATCCATTTATTAACCTTAAAAATCAAATGAAAATGAAAAGAGAAACACTCAAGAAAATTCTGAATTTCGTCATTACCGTTCTCACCGCCGTAGCCTCTGCCTTTTGTGTGCAGAGCTGCCAGTAGTATCAACCCTTTAAAGATTCAGCACTATGAAAAACACAAGAAAAATATCACTTATTGTCATTCACTGTTCAGCCACCCGCGTCACGCAGGACTTCACCTTCGAAAAGCTCGAAGCCTGTCATTTAGCCCGTGGTTTCCGCAGCATCGGTTATCACTATTACATCACGAAAGACGGCGTCATCTACCCCGGCCGTCCCGAATCAGAAATCGGCGCCCACGCCCGCCATTTCAATGCACACAGTATCGGCATCTGTTACGAAGGCGGTCTCGACGCCGACGGCAATCCGGCAGATACCCGTACGAAGGCTCAGAAGCAGTCGCTCCAGAATTTCCTGACGAGTCTGTGCGTAGACTATCCCGAAGCTGAGATCCTAGGTCATCGTGATCTCCCGAACGTCCACAAGTCCTGTCCCTGCTTCAGTGTTCAGGCTTGGCTAAATGAAATCAATTTCCACATTTAACCCTCTATTCAGTTGATATTGTTCATACTTTATTATTTTTTCTACGCTCTCCCCCAATCTTAAGTGATTAAGGTTGGGGGATTTTTGTTCAGGAATCTGCAAACATCTTCAAAATGAGGAGTATTGCGCCCCCACTTTTCCACTGAAAAGAAGGCTGTAACATAAAATATAAGGCATAATTGTTTTAAATAATGTAAAAAAGTAACGTAATACTAAACTTTATATGTACTTTTGCATCGAATTATATAAAAATAAGAAACAAATTAAAGAGAAAATATAAAAAAGAAGAAAGGATATGAAGATGAAAAGAATCATATTGACACTCACTATGCTGGTGGCTCTTGTAGCTACTGCATCTGCTCAGGCAGAGATTAAGTTCGACAAACTGATACACAACTTCGGTTCGTTCGAAGAGTCAAACCCGGTACAGAAGGCTACCTTTACCTTCACCAATGTGGGCAACAAGCCTTTGATTATCAACCAGGCTATTGCCAGCTGCGGCTGCACCGTACCTTCTTATACCAAGAAGCCTATCGCTCCAGGCGAGAAGGGACAGATTAGTGTTACCTATAACGGCAAGGGCATGTTCCCTGGTCATTTCAAGAAGAGCATCACCATCCGTTCTAACGGCAATGTAGAAATGTCACGTCTCTATATAGAAGGTGTTATGACAGAAAAGAAATAATCTAGCTCAATACATATTTAAAAGTAAGCATGATTTTCTATTTCTCAGGAACAGGAAATACCAAGTGGGCAGCAGCCAGACTGGCAGCGGCTACACACGAAGACTTGATTCCTATCGCCCCTTATATGCGGGCGGACGATTCAAGCCACAATATAGCCGAGCCGTTTATTCTGAAAGAGAATGAACGGCTCGGATTCGTTTTCCCCGTACATGGCTGGAGAGTTCCACGCCTTGTAAGGGAGTTTATCAGGAAGATGAAGATACTGAGAGAAACTTCTGATGCTACTGCTAAAGACAAGAAGACGTTCAGGGAACATCCTTTCGCCTATTGCGTCTGTACTGCAGGCGACAGCATCGGACTCACCATCGAGAACCTCAACGATACGATTGCGCTGAATGCATCGCTTCAGGCATTGGGCATCACGGAGGTTTCTGCTTCCTACTCACTCATCATGCCGGAATCTTATGTGGGACTTCCTTTCATGGATGTTGATCCGAAGGAGCGCGAAGTTCGTAAGAAATCGAAATCGGCACAGGAACTGGCGGTTATCTGCGAAGAGATATTCGACAGGAAAGAGGGCGTGAACCGTCTGGTAAAAGGTCCTATCCCCTGGTTCTTCACCAAGGTTGTGGGCGGATTCTTTGAGAAGGTGCTCATCACCGACAAGCGGTTTCATGTGGAGAAAGACAAGTGCGTGAAGTGTGGCATCTGTGCCAACGTCTGTCCTGTAGGCGATATCAAGGGCGGTCATGGAGAATATCCGGAATGGCTGCATCACAAGGATTGCCTCACCTGCTTTACCTGCTATCACCATTGTCCGCACCACGCCATCGAGTTTGGTCACCAGACTCAGAAGAAAGGACAATACTTTTACAAATAATCCCCATCTACCCTGACTGTTAATGAAGAAGACAATCATCTCTCTGGCGCTCGCCTTCCTGGGCATCGCCAATCTCTATGCCGTAAAGGCTAAACCGGGCATCGCCAAGATTATGCTGGCTGATGGAACCGTAGCATGTGCTACCCTGCATGGCGACGAAACCTTCCACTACTACATGCTGCTGAACGGTACACCCCTGCGGGAAACCCAAGACGGAAAATACGAAAAGATAACTGCTGAAGAGCTGAACACCCGAAAGACCCGTGCTTTCTCTTCAGAGAATCTTACAAGAGCTTCAGAAATAGGAACATGGAGCCCAAGCTATTTCCCTCATAAGGGAAGCCCGAAGGCATTGGTACTCCTGGTGCAGTTTCAGGATGTAAAGTTCAAGAGTAAGGATCCGGTTGCTACATTCAACCATTACCTCAACGGAAAGAAGGGAGAAGCTATGCCTGAGGCTGATAAAGAAGTGTTTATCACCAACGAGAAATACTGCCAGAACTACGGCAGCGTACAGCAGTATTTCGCTGACATGAGCGATAACCAGTTTATACCACAGTTTGACGTAGTGGGTCCTGTTACGGTAAGCAAGAATTCTGCTTATTATGGCAAGAACGGAGTTGACGACGGAAGTGACACCAACTATCCTCAGATGATTAAGGAAGCCTGCCAGCAGGTAAACGCCAAGGTAAACTTTGCCAATTACGACAGCGATGGCGACGGATATGTAGACCTCGTATATGTAATCTATGCCGGCTATTCTGAAAGCATCTCAGGTAATTCAAGTGATTGTCTCTGGCCGAAATCGGGTACCGTAGGAGGACTGGGAACCTATGACGGTAAAAAGGTATGCCGATTCGGCATTAACAACGAGCTGAACAATAAGCCTGAAGATACCCAAGACGGCAAATACTACATCAATGGTATCGGTCTCTTCTGTCATGAGTTTTCGCATACTCTCGGTTTGCCAGACATCTATCCGACCAACGGCATCACAGAGCACAACCAGAGTCCTGAATATTGGGACGTCATGGATATGGGCAGTTATCAGGCTAACGGCTACCAGCCTATCCCCTATTCTCCATGGGAGAAGAGCATCGTAGGATGGAAACAGCCTACCCTCCTTTCGGATACCGAGGCGCAACAGCTGGAGCTGGGACCTTACGACATAGCATCGGATGCATACAAGATTATAGCCAACAGCCAGGGCGAATACCTGCTGCTGCAGAATATCAGAAACGAGGGATGGTACAAGGAGGCTATGGGTTACGGAATGCTGGTATGGCGCATCGACTACAATGACAAGACTTCGGTTAATCTGTTTGATAATCCCAACAACACGACAGGTAAGCCAAGAGTCATGATTGTTCCTGCAGACGGAATGGTATACAACAGCTATAACACGGGCGTCAGCAGCGATGATATCATAACGAGTCTTCAGAACGACCCGTTCCCGACCTACAAGGCGGGTTCTGCTACAGAGTATGAGGTGAACAGTCTGACCAGTATCACCCTGAACAACAGTGTTGATACGAGTCATCCGCTCTACAACATCACAAAGGATGAAGCAACCGGTCTGGTTACCTTCGATTATCTCAAGAACTTCTCTCCTACCGGAATCTCTTCGGTCATCATCGGTAAAAACAGACCGACAGCCTATTTTGACCTGGAAGGAAGAAAGATTTCCGTTCCACAAAAGGGCAAGATTTACATCACCAACAAGGGACAGAAGATAATATACTAATATACTGAACTTTCGCATGTGGTTCAAGAACGGGCTGAAGGCCCAAAAGCTCCTAGCCCAGGGCATCGCCCTGGGTATAATGGCAATCAGCAAGACGCCCTGTAAGGGCAAAAGCTTTGTACATTGCACAGTATTTTAAAGCTTTTGCCCTTACAGGGCGACAAGTTTGTGTCCGTAATTACCCAGGGCGATGCCCTGGGCTAAGAGCTTCTGCCCTTTCAGGGCGTGTGGAGCTTATTTGCGAAACTTGAGATTTTAATATATTCTAGGACCGAAGATGGTAGTACCTACACGAACCATCGTGCTACCGTGCTTGACGGCAATATGATAATCGTGACTCATACCCCAGCTACGCTCGCAGAAAGCATCATCATCGGCAAAATATCTGGCCTTTATCTCATCAAAGAACCGAACAGCCTCATCAAACTCCTGAGCAATCTGCTGCTCATCGTCTGTATTAGATGCCATCATCATGATGCCACAAATCTGCACATGCTTCATCTCCCGCCATTCGCCTGCCTCCAGAAGTTCGCGGCAAGCATCAAGAGAAAGACCCGATTTGGTATCTTCCTCTGCCAGATGAAGTTCCAGAAGAACCTTCACCACACGATCGTGCTTGGCAGCCTGCTTTTCAATCTCCTTGAGAAGTTTCAGACTGTCTACCGATTCAATCATCGAGATATAAGGTGCGATATACTTCACCTTATTGGTCTGCAGATGACCAATGAAATGCCATTCGATGTCCTCAGGCAGTGAAGCCACCTTCTTGGCGAGTTCCTGCTCATGACTCTCGCCGAAGATACGCTGACCTTCAGCATAAGCCTCCTCGATATACTCGTTAGGATGGAACTTGCTGATGGCAACGAGACGGACACCGGCAGGCAAGCTGCCCAGCACCTCATGGAGATTTCCTTTTACATCATACATAGTTCAATTATTTTTGCTCCTCGTATTCAGGCACATCATTCTTCTCCTCTTTCTTCTCGTTAGGAGCATGATGCTCGAATACATCCATCAGTTTGGTTTCGTTCAAACCAACCACATCATAATCTATCATGGTCTTGCCCATCACCTCATCAATATAACGGAGGGCACGGGCGAGAGACTTAGCCTGAACAAGATAAGTAACATTGCTGCGCTTCTCCTTCTCACTCTTCTCATCAATTGTGATGAACTGGAGTTTAGCCTTATACCACTTATCATCATCATCCACATCGCTGAAGAAGATTTCGCCGTAGCAAGCCTTGCCGATACCGCTCACCTTCAACTCGCCGCTCACATAAACCGACATCTCATCGATGATAGCGCTCTCAGCCTCGGTAAAGCTCAATGCATCTACAACGTATGCTTCAGAAACAACCTTCTCTGAGCCATCCTCCATTGTCTTCTGATATTTCACTTTGGTCTCAAACCATGTACTTGTTCTACTTCTCATAATTTTCTTCTTACTTATTTTATTAGTATAATCTTATAACATTTCTTGAAATTAAGTGCAAAGTTATAAAAAAGAAAGCAAAGAGCGACATATTTAAAGAGTTTTTAATCAAAAAATAAAATTTAACCGAAAGTTATTCTCAATTCTCATCTAATTTTCTTATCTTTGCAGCCGAATAGCGTAAATTGAAAAGACCGACAGGTCATAGAATTCAATTTTCGACACGGATAATTAATAGAAAGAAACAATATTTTAAGATGCCAGAAATATCTGTACGCGGTCTTGAAATGCCAGAGTCACCTATCAGAAAGTTGGCTCCTCTGGCTGCCGCAGCAAAAAAACGTGGAGTAAAGGTATATCACCTCAACATCGGTCAGCCTGACCTTCCAACTCCTCAATGTGGCCTAGATGCCTTGAAGCATATAGACCGCACGGTCTTGGAGTATTCTCCAAGTCAGGGCTATCTCAGCTATCGCGAGAAGCTTGTAGATTACTATAAGAAATTCAACATCAACGTAACTGCCGATGATATCATCATTACATCGGGAGGTTCTGAGGCTGTACTCTTCTCTTTCATGAGCTGCCTCAACCCTGGCGACGAGATTATCGTACCAGAACCTGCTTACGCTAACTATATGGCGTTTGCCATCTCGGCGGGTGCCAAGATCCGTACCATCGCCACAACGATAGAAGAAGGTTTCTCCCTGCCTAAGGTAGAGAAGTTTGAGGAGCTGATTAATGAGCGCACCCGTGCCATCCTGATCTGCAACCCTAACAACCCTACGGGCTATCTCTATACCCGCAGAGAGATGAATCAGATTCGTGACCTGGTGAAGAAGTACGACCTCTATCTCTTCTCTGATGAGGTTTACCGTGAGTATATCTATACCGGCAGTCCTTATATCAGTGCGATGCACCTGGAAGGCATCGAGCAGAACACGGTTCTCATCGATTCTGTTTCGAAGCGTTACAGTGAGTGCGGTATCCGTGTGGGTGCCCTCATCACCAAGAATGCTGAAATCCGCAAGGCGGTGATGAAGTTCTGCCAGGCCCGTCTCTCTCCTCCACTGATCGGTCAGATTGTAGCCGAAGCTTCTCTGGATGCTCCTGAAGAGTATTACCGCGATGTATACGATGAGTATGTAGAGCGCCGTAAGTGCCTGATAGACGGCTTGAACCGTATTCCGGGCGTATACTCTCCTATTCCTATGGGAGCCTTCTATACCGTAGCCAAACTGCCTATCGATGATTCTGAAAAGTTCTGCCGCTGGTGTCTGGAGGAATTCAACTATGAGGGCGAAACCATCATGATGGCTCCAGCCTCTGGTTTCTATACGACTCCTGGAGCCGGTCACAATCAGGTTCGTGTAGCTTACGTCTTGAAGAAACACGATTTGGAGCGTGCTCTGGTGGTTCTGGGTAAGGCACTTGAGGCTTATCCGGGAAGAGTGGAAGACGAAGGACTATAACAATGTTGAATGTTGAGTGTTGAATGTTGAGTTGCCTAACGGACACAAAGATTAAATTAACTATCAACATTCAACACTCAACATTCAACTATCAACATTCAACACTCAACATTCAACATTACAAAAGATGAATTTTCCTCTATTTATAGCAAAGAGATTATATAGCGATCAGGGCGATAAACGTAAAGTTTCTCGCCCTGCTATTCATATAGCCACTGCAGGTGTTGCTATCGGACTCGCCATTATGATTATGTCGGTATGCGTAGTGCTCGGATTCAAGCATACCATACGCGACAAGGTAATAGGATTCGGAAGCCATATACAGGTGGCCGACTTCATGACGCTGCAGCAGCAAAACCAGTATCCGGTGGTCATGAACGACTCGATGGTCAACGTACTGAAAAAGATACCTGGCGTAAAACATGTGCAGAAATTTGCCATGAAAGAGGGAATCCTGAAGACGGACAGCGATTTCCTGGGCGTCATGTTCAAAGGTGTAGGACCTGATTTCGATTCTACCTTTATTCATCAGAACATGATCGAAGGCAGCATCCCTAAGTTTGATGACAAAGCGAGTCATAACCAGATTCTCATCTCACAGCTGATGGCTGATAAGCTGAAGCTGAAGACGGGAGAACGCATCTTTGCCTACTTCTTTGATGGTAACGGAGTGCGTATGCGCCGCTTCACCATCAAGGGTATCTATCAGACCAACCTGAAGAAGTATGATGAGGTGATGGTATACACCGACCTCTATACTGCCGTGAAGCTGAACGGATGGGAAGAAGACCAGGCGAGCGGTGCAGAACTGACAGTTAACGACTTCAACAAGCTCAACGAGACTGAAGATTATATTATTAATAAGGTGAACCGCACGGTAGATCACTATGGAGAAACCTACAGCAGTTCTACCATCAAGGACCTGAATCCAAACATCTTCCAATGGCTGAGCCTGATGGATCTGAATGTCTGGATTATTCTCGGTCTGATGCTGATAGTAGCCGGCGTCACCATGATCAGCGGTCTGCTCATCATCATTCTGGAACGCACCTCCATGATAGGCGTAATGAAGGCATTGGGTGCCCGCAACAAGACCATCCGCCACACCTTCCTGTGGTTTGCCGTCTTCATCATCGGCAAGGGTATGCTCCTGGGCAACATCATCGCCCTCGGCATTCTTACCCTCCAGTACTTTACAGGCATCATCAAACTCGATGCGCAGACCTATTATGTAAGTACCGTTCCGGTAGAATTCAACTGGCTTGCCATCATAGCCCTGAACATTGCTACACTGCTGATAAGCATCTTCATGCTCGTAGCACCAAGCTATCTGATTTCTCATATCCATCCAGCCAAATCAATGAGATATGAGTAAAATACAGTCTATAACACCACAAAATATAGACTAAAAGAAGAAAAAACTAATTATTTTATATAGTTTTTGAAAATAGTGCACATTTTATTTTGCAGTGTGCACTATTTTCATTATCTTTGCACAAAATTTTGTAAATTGTGCAATGAATTCAATACCAAGTTTTAACTCGTATATTGAGAACAGCATTATCAAGAATTGGAATCTGGATGCGCTCACCGATTACAAGGGCACAACCCTCCAATATCACGATATTGCCAGAAAGATTGAGAAGCTACACATCCTGTTCGAAAACAGCGATGTAAAGAAGGGCGACAAGATTGCCGTCTGCGGAAGAAATAGTAGCCAGTGGGCAGTAGCCTTCCTGGCCATTATTACTTACGGAGCCATTGTCGTACCTATACAGAACGAATTTAAGCCTGAACAGATTCACAACATCGTGAACCACAGCGAAAGCAAACTTCTGTTCGTTGGTGACGTGGTAGCTACAGAGATAACACCAGAGGAGATGCCTTCGCTGGAAGGAATCATCTATCTTCCGGACAATTCGCTTGTCATCTCGCGCTCTGAGAAACTGACTTATGCGCGCGAGAACCTCAATGCAATGTTCGGACACAGATATCCTAAGTATTTTAGACCAGAACACGTGAAGTATCACGTAGACGATCCTGAAGAACTGGCAATGATCAACTATACCAGTGGAACTACCGGTTTCTCAAAAGGTGTGATGCTCCCATACAGAGCACTTTGGGGTAATCTCGACTACCTCATCGATTCTGTGAAACCTCATATAGGCAAGAACTGCAACATCCTTTCTACCCTTCCGATGGCTCACATGTATGGACTCATGACAGAATTTCTCTTCAATATAGTATTGGGTAACCATATCTTCTTCCTTACCCGTCTGCCGAGCCCAACGCTCATCTCAGAGGCGTTGTCAGAAATCAAGCCAGACATCCTCTATGCGGTGCCGCTTGTAGTAGACAAGATTGTAAGAAAGGAAGTATTCCCACATATCCAAACCAACCGTGCACGACTGCTGATGAACATGCCTGTCATCAATAAGCGCATCAAGGAGAAGGTTCGCGAGTTTGTATTGAAAAAGTTTGGCGAACGTCCTTACGAGATTGTTGTGGGTGGTGCTCCGCTCAACAAGGAGATAGAGAACTTCTTCATCAGCGTAGGTTTCCCTATCGCAATGGGATATGGTACCACTGAGACTGCTCCACTTATCACCTTTGCCCATCAGGACAACTATGTGGCAGGAAGCTGTGGTGTTGCCGTAAAGCACATGGAGGTAAAGGTTTTAAGCGATGACCCGGAGAACGTAGCCGGTGAACTGGTTTGCCGCGGCATCAATGTGATGAAGGGCTATTACAAGAACCAGGAGGCAACAGATGCCGTAATAGATAATGACGGATGGTTCCATACAGGCGACCTGGCAACGATGGACGCCGACGGACATTTCTTCGTAAGAGGCAGAAGCAAGAACATGCTGCTGGGACCTAACGGACAGAACATCTATCCGGAAGAGATTGAGGACAAGCTCAACTCCATGGCTATGGTCAACGAGAGCATCGTAATACAGAGCAATGACAAGCTGGTAGCTCTGGTTCATCCGGATATGGAAGAAGTTAACAACCTCGGCTTTACAGACGAAGACCTGGAGAACATCATGGAGCAGAACCGCAAGGAACTGAACATGCAGATACCTAGCTTCGCAAAGGTGTCACGCATCAAACTTCATAATCAGGAATTTGAAAAGACAGCCAAGAAGTCTATCAAGCGTTACCTCTATCAGAACGCAATCTAGAGACAGGCCCTATCTGCTGACAGACCATCAGCAGATAAGGTCTATCATCAGCAAACTGACTTCAGTACGAGAAAAATATAAAAAAGCAAATCGTTAAATAACAAGAATATGGAGATTCCAAGCTTTAACGCATTAATCCAAAAGAGCATCGTAGACCATTGGGATATGGATGCTCTGACAGACTACAAGGGAGCAACCTTGCAGTACCATGATGTAGCACGCAAAATTGAGAAGCTACACATCATGTTTGAGAACTCTGGTGTAGTAAAGGGCGACAAGATAGCACTTTGCGGTCGAAATAGCGCAAACTGGGCTGTAGCATTCCTTGCTACCCTTACCTATGGTGCCATTGCCGTACCTATTCTGCATGAATTCATGCCAGACCAGATTCACAACATCGTAAACCACAGCGATGCCAAACTGCTCTTTGTGGGTGATGTTGTAGCTACACAGATTGATGCAACGAAGATGCCAGGTCTTGAAGGCATCATCTATATACCGGATTATTCACTTGTCGTTTCCCGTACCGACAAGTTGACTTATGCGCGCGAACACCTCAACGAGATGTTCGGTATCAAGTATCCAAAGTACTTCCGCAAGAACCATGTCAACTACTATATGGACCAGAATCCGGATGAGTTGGCTATGATCAATTATACCAGCGGAACAACCGGTTTCTCCAAGGGAGTAATGGTTCCATACCGTGCACTCTGGGGTAATGCAGATTTCGCTGAGGACGTATTGGGTAAGAAGATTAAGCCGGGAGATTCTGTCATCAGTATCCTGCCGATGGCCCACATGTACGGCATGGCGTTTGAATTTATCTTCGAATTCATCAAGGGCTGCCACGTCTTCTATCTCACCCGCATCCCTAGTCCAGCCATCATCGCCGAGGCATTCGGCCGCATCAAGCCAGCCGTCATCATAGCTGTACCTCTGGTTATCGAGAAGATTATCCGCAAGAAGGTATTCCCTAAGATCCAGAACAACCGCATGCGTATGCTGCTCCACATGCCTGTAATCAGCAAGAAGGTGAAGGAGAAGATATGCGACCAGGTATCCAATGCCTTCGGTGGCAACTTCTACGAGGTGATTATCGGTGGTGCAGCCTTCAACCAGGAAGTGGAAAGTTTCCTCCATAGCGTAGGTTTCAAATATACCGTGGGATATGGCGCAACAGAATGTGCCCCTATCATCTGCTACGAGGATTACAAGAACTTCGTACCGGGCTCTTGCGGTAAGGCTGCCCTCCACATGATGGTCCGCATCGACAGTCCTGATCCTGAGAATGTACCAGGCGAAATCCTTGCCAAGGGTCCTAACGTAATGTTGGGTTACTATAAGAATGAGGAAGCTACCAAGCAGACAATCGACGAGAACGGATGGTATCATACAGGCGACCTCGGAACCATGGATGGTGACGGCAACGTCTTCATCAAGGGTCGTAGCAAGAATATGCTGCTCGGCGCAAACGGTCAGAATATCTACCCTGAGGAGATTGAGGATAAGCTCAACTCTTTGGCTCTGGTAGCGGAAAGCGTGGTTGTACAGAAGGGCGACAAGCTCATTGCTCTGGTTCACCCAGACTATGATGAAGCTCAGACCCTGAATCTCGGTACCAACGAACTGGCAGATGTCATGGAGCAGAACCGCCAGGAGCTCAACACCATGATTCCTGCTTACAGCAAAGTATCAGAAATACGTATACATGAAGATGAGTTTGAAAAGACTCCTAAGAAGAGTATCAAGCGATTCCTCTATACGGCAGAATAAAGAAAGTTTCATTTGATAGAATCAAAAGATACAAAAAAAATGGTGTGACTTCGGTTTTGAAGTCACACCATTTTTTATAAATTATAATAAAGTATTCGAGCGGATTCTGGACAGCGTTTCCGGAGTCATCTGCAGATAACTTGCGATATAGGTGAGCGGAGCACGCAGAACCACCTGTGGGTTCATTTCGCACAGGCGCTTATATTTATTAGGTGCCGACTCAAATCGCATCAGATCGGCATGAATCTGAGACTGAATCAAACTCTCTTCCAGTATTTTACGATAAAGCATCTGGATATTGACATTACGCATAGCAGCCGCCTCCAGTTTCTTCTTCGGTAGCATATACACCAGCGTAGGCTCCAAAGCTTCCACCTGCAGGTGGGTAGGCTCTTCCTTAAAGAGGCTCTCAATGCACATAAAGATGGTATGGTCCACACCCAGATGCTCGGTCACCTCCTTGCCATTCTTAAAGTAAAATTGGCGTACCAATCCCTTCTCGATGTACGAGATACCCATGCACTGTTCACCTTCAGGCAAGATCAGCTCGCCCTTGCCATACTTGATAGGCTCAAGGATATCTTCCACCACATCGAGCTCATCATGAGTCATCGTACTATATTTACGCGCCAGTTCGCGCGCAATATCACGTTTAGGGGTAATTACTTTAAAGTCTGCCATAATACTTAACCTCCTTTTCCATTATACTTATATTAAATCATTAGTCGAGTTTGAGCACAGCCAGGAAGGCTTTCTGTGGAACTTCCACATTACCAATCTGCTTCATGCGCTTCTTACCCTTCTTCTGCTTCTCCAGCAACTTGCGCTTACGGCTTACGTCACCACCATAACATTTGGCAGTAACATCCTTGCGCACCTGCTTAACAGTCTCACGTGCCACAATCTTGGCACCGATAGCTGCCTGGATAGCAATATCGAACTGCTGACGAGGTATGAGGTCCTTCAACTTCTCGCACATTCTGCGGCCGAAGCTCACAGAGTTATCGCGGTGAGTCAAAGTACTCAATGCATCTACAGGCTCTCCATTCAACAGGATATCGAGCTTCACAAGGTCGGAATGACGGAATGAATCGATATGATAGTCGAACGAAGCATATCCCTTGGAGATACTCTTCAGCTTGTCATAGAAGTCGATGACGATTTCTCCCAATGGCAACATGAAGTGGAGCTCTACACGGTTTCCACTCACATATTCCTGGTTGATGAGTTCGCCTCGTTTATCCAGACAGAGTTTCATGATAGGTCCAATATAATTGGTTGCCGTAATGATGGTTGCCCGGATATATGGTTCCTCTATATGGTCTATCAGCGTTGGGTCTGGCAATCCGGAAGGATTGTGCACCTCTTTCTCACCGCCCTGCTTGTCGTATACCATATAAGATACGTTAGGTACGGTAGTGATGACATCCATATTAAACTCACGGTCCAGTCTCTCCTGTACGATTTCCATGTGGAGCAATCCGAGGAATCCGCAACGGAAACCGAAGCCCAAAGCCACAGAACTCTCTGGCGAGAAAGTCAATGAAGCATCATTGAGCTGCAGTTTTTCGAGCGATGCACGCAGATTCTCGTAATCGCTAGGATCGATAGGATAAACACCGGCAAAGACCATAGGTTTCACTTCCTGGAAACCCGCAATCGCCTTGTCACAAGGACGGGCGATATGGGTAATGGTATCACCCACCTTTACCTCGGTAGCATTCTTGATACCCGAGATGATATAACCTACCTCACCGGTACCCAATTCCTGGCGTGGAATCATATCCATCTTCAATACACCGATTTCATCAGCATCATATTCCATGCCGGTATTGAAGAACTTCACCTTATCTCCCTTACGGATTACGCCATTCTCTATCTTGAAATAGGCGATGATGCCGCGGAAAGAGTTGAATACAGAGTCGAAAATCAAAGCCTGAAGCGGTGCCTTCTCGTCTCCTACCGGAGCAGGAACACGATTAACAACAGCTTCCAGTATATCTTCTACACCCTCACCGGTCTTACCTGAAGCACGGAGAATATCTTCATGCTTACAACCGATCAGGTCTACTATTTCGTCTTCTACCTCATCAGGCATAGCTGAAGGCATATCTATCTTATTGATTACCGGAATAATCTCCAGGTCGTGCTCGATAGCCATATAGAGGTTTGAAATGGTCTGTGCCTGAACGCCTTGAGTTGCGTCAACAACCAGCAGTGCTCCCTCGCAAGCAGCGATGGAACGGGAAACTTCGTATGAGAAGTCAACGTGTCCCGGAGTATCAATAAGATTCAGGATATAGGTCTGTCCATCCTTTGCCTTATATTCCATTTGGATAGCGTGACTCTTGATTGTGATACCACGTTCTCTTTCCAAATCCATATCATCAAGCATCTGACCTTCAGTAATCTTGATGGTCTGAGTCTTCTCCAGAAGTCGGTCTGCCAAGGTACTTTTACCATGGTCTATATGTGCAATAATGCAGAAATTTCTTATTTTATTTATATTCTCCATATAATTTTCTCTCTTTAGAGTGCAAAGATAGTATTTTTTTTCGTATCTTTGCACAAAATATTGAAAATAATAGAGATTTTTAGATAAAAAATAGAAAAATCATGAAGAAAAAGTTGATTTACATCGGTATTTTTGCTTCTTTGCTCGTTTCTTGTACAGAAAGTCTGGAGGACAAAGCGGCTCGTGAAGCCAAGGAATATACAGAAAAATACTGTCCTACTCCATACGTCAACGATGCCAGGACTGACAGTGCTGCATTTGATAAAACCAAGAAGATATATACGTACTATATCTCTTTGAGAAACAAGGCAGATAACAAGAAGGCGATTGATGCCAACAAGGGTAAACTCCATAAGATTCAGAAGGAAGCCCTGGACAACAACCCTGGTCTGAAGAAATATAAGGAAGAGCATTTCACCTTCCGTTTCGTATATCATTCGGCTAAGAACCCGAAGGAGGTGTTGCTGGATGATATCTTTAAGTATTAGAAAAGACACGGATTACAAGTAGTAGAAAAGGCACGGATCACTATAGTAATCCGTGCCTAAAATACTCTTAATATCCCATTTCCTGCAAAGCTGTCGCCAACTGGTCTGGACAGCTTGTAGGCTTATTGCCACAAGTGATACCCTTCAGTCGGGCGATGACCTCCTTTGCCTTCATGCCTTTAATCAAAGCACAAACGCCCTTGGTATTGCCATCGCAGCCTCCGATGAACTGGGCATCCTGCACATTTCCATCTTCATCTATACTGATGCAGATGTATTTTGAGCAGGTGCCATGAGTCTGATAAGTTACCTTCTGCAACTTATCCTGTTTGTCTTGCTGCAACATAATGCTTATTCTGCGTCTGCAGGAATTTCTGGCTTCATGTTGGTATATACAGTCTGAACATCGTCAAACTCTTCCAACTTCTCAACCATCTTGTCGATAGTTTCGCGCTCCTCAGGAGTTACATCCTTCAAATCGTTAGGGATGTAAGTGAACTCAGCACCAGTTACCTCGAAACCCTCAGCCTCCAGGTGCTTCTGAATCTCACCGAAGCTTGTAGGAGCACCATAGATTGTGATTTCGTTGTTCTCCTCATCCTCATCAAACTCATCTTCTACGCCGTAGTCGATCAGGTCGAGAATCATCTCGTCCATATCCAGACCTTCCTTCTTCTTGAAGGTGAACACAGCCTTGTGGTCGAAGAGGAAAGACAGAGAACCTGTTGTACCCAAGTTTCCGCTGAACTTGTTGAAGATAGAACGAACGTCAGCAACAGTACGTGTAGTGTTGTCTGTCAGAGTATCAACGAAGACAGCCACTCCGTGAGGGCCATATCCCTCGTATGTTACTTCCTTGTAATCGCTGGTATCCTTGCCACAAGCGTTCTTGATGGCACGAGCGATGTTATCCTTAGGCATGTTCTCACGCTTACAGTTAGCGATGATAGCACGCAATGATGGGTTGTTCTCTGGTTCTGGACCGCCTGCCTTCACAGCAATAGCAATCTGCTTACCCAACTTAGTAAATGTCTTGGCCATGTGGCCCCATCTTTTCAGCTTTGTAGCTTTACGATATTCAAATGCTCTTCCCATTGGAATAAAATTTTAAATGTTTATCGTTTGTTTATAATATTATCTTAATTCTGCACTGAGCACCTTCTGCATTATCTCAATTCTGCATTGAGCTTGCTTGTAAGGTTGGCTATGAGCTTCTTCATGATAGCATCTATCTGCTTGTCATTCAGAGTCTTCTCCTCATCCTGCAGGATGAAGTTAACGGCATAACTCTTCTTGCCCTCTGGCAAATGCTCACCCTCGTAAACATCGAAGAGAACAACGCTCTTCAGAAGTTTCTTCTCTGTCTGGTAGGCAATCTGCTCTATCTGAGCGAACTCTACATTCTTGTCTACGAGCAATGCAAGGTCGCGGCTCACTGAAGGATACTTGCTGATGTCGGTGTAAGTAAGGTTCACCTTCTTCACTGCCTTCATCAGGTTATCCCAGTGGATATCAGCATAGAATACATCCTGCTCAATATCGAATGCTTTCTTCAACTTCAGGCTCAGGATACCCAGTTCTACCAATACCTTACCGGCACGGGTCTCGTAATTTACGCCCTTAGAGAAGATGTTATTGTCGCTGTGCTTGATAACCACGTTGTTCTGTGGCATACCCACACGGCGGAGAATATTCTCTACCACAGCCTTCAGCTCGTAGATGTTGCTCTGCTCATCAGCATGAGCCCAACTGCCCTCTACGCGCTTACCGGTGATGAAGAGAGACATGTGAGCCTCCTGAGAGTAAGCCTTGATAGGACTCTCCTCGCTCCACTTCTCCTTATTATATATATAGGTGTTACCCACCTCGAAGAACTTCAGGTTCTGGCTCTTATGGTTGATGTTGCGAACCACGCTCTCCAAACCACCGAACAGCATTGTCTGGCGCATCACACCGAGATCAGCACTCAATGGGTTCATCACCTTCACGGTTGTCTCGTTAGGATACTTGTTGAGGTCGAAGTCGGTATAGTAGCTAGCCTTGCTCAGAGAGTTGTTGAGAATCTCCATGAAGCCCTCGCCTACCAGCTGCTCTGCCACGAGGTTCTGGCTGTGATAAGCCTTGTCCTCATCGCCCTGAACAGTCAGGGAGCTCTTCAACTGGGTTGGAATCTCCACATTATTATATCCGTAGATACGGAGAATATCCTCTACCACGTCGCAAGGACGCTGAACGTCTACACGATAAGCAGGAACCAGGAGGTCGATGCCCTCAGCATCCTCCTTCACGATCTTCATCTCGAGAGATGTGGCAATGTTCTTGATGGTTTCAGCACCAATCTCCTTACCGATGAGGCGATGCGCATACTCATAGTTCAGACGAACAGGGAAATCCTGCATTGGCTCTGGATATACATCCTTGATCTGCATGGAAATCTTACCGCCAGCCAACTGCTTGCAGAGGATGGCAGCCTGCTTCAAAGCATAAATCTGTCCGTTTGGATCTACACCACGCTCAAAACGGTAGCTGGCATCTGTGCTCAAACCATGACGGCGAGCGCTCTTGCGGATCCATGTAGGATGGAAGTAAGCACTCTCCAAGACTACATCCTTGGTTGTCTCGTAAGTACCAGAACCCTTACCGCCGAAGATACCGGCGATACACATAGGCTCCTCAGCATTGCAGATGCTCAGGTCGTGCTCACCCAAGGTATGCTCCTCGCCATCGAGAGTAACAAACTTGGTGCCCTCTGGCTGGGTACGGACTACAATCTTATGACCGGTAACCATGTCTGCATCGAAGCAGTGCAATGGCTGGCCGTATGCCATCATGATGTAGTTGGTGATATCCACGATATTGTTGATAGGGCGCAAGCCGATGATGTTCAGCTTATCCTGCAACCACTTAGGGCTTTCCTTCACCTCACAACCGGTGATGCTTACACAGGCATAACGCTTGCAAGCCTCAGTATTCTGAATTTCAACATCGATAGGAAGATCCTCGTTGTCTACCACAAACTCATCGCAAGATGGGCGATGCAAGCTTGTCTTGTAGCCATTCTGCTTCAACCAGGCATACAGGTCGCGGGCTACACCCCAGTGACCGAGCGCATCAGCACGATTGGCTGTGATATCAATCTCGATGAGCCAGTCGCTCTCCAGGTGATAATACTCAGCAGCAGGCTGACCTACCGGAGCATCTTCAGGGAGTACGATGATGCCGTCGTGAGAGGTACCTACACCAATCTCATCCTCAGCACAGATCATACCCAAACTCTCTACACCGCGGAGTTTGCTCTTCTTGATGGTAAAACTCTGGTCGCCATCGTAAAGCACGCAGCCCAAATCAGCCACGATAACCTTCTGACCTGCAGCAACGTTAGGAGCACCACAGACAATCTGCTGAGGTTCGCCCTTACCCAAGTCAACGGTTGTAACATGGAGGTGATCACTGTTAGGATGCTCCTCGCATGTCAATACTTTACCCACATAGAGACCTTTCAGTCCGCCCTTGACAGACTGAACTTCTTCCAAAGCGTCAACTTCGAGTCCGCAAGAGGTCAACGCGTCCGCAGTCTCCTGTGGTGTCAAATCGAAATCGACGTATTCTTTAAGCCATTTGTATGAAACGTTCATTATAATGATTTTTTATTTTATTTCTATTTTGAAAAACCCGAAGAAACATCATTCGGGCTATGCATGTTCTAAAACTCTGCAAAAATACAAAAAAAAATGCATATAAACAAATAACATTCGCCATTTTTGCACTATTTAAAATAAATACATGCAAAAATGGCGAATGCCTTGGTTTTTATTCGAAAACTTCGTCGATGCTGCCACCTCCTACTTCCTCAAAGTCATCCTGTTCGGCTGCCTTGCGGGAACAAGGATTGTAGTCTTCCGGCAAATCGAACTTGATAGCAGGACTGATACCCAGCGACGGGTCGGCATAAACCTTCTTCATGAATATCGCCCAGATAGGCAAAGCCATGGTAGCACCCTGACCCATACTCATGGAATCGAAGTGGATATCACGCTCCTCACCACCTACCCAGCAGCCACTTACGAGTTGTGGAGTAAAGCCGATAAACCAACCGTCGCTGTTGTTATTGGTAGTACCGGTCTTGGCGCCGATCTGTCCTTCCAGGTTATAACGGTAGCGCAGTCTTCCTGCCGTACCATTATCCACAACGCCCATCAGCATGGTGAGCATCTTCATGGCATTATCGGCACTGATCACCTCGTTCATACGTGGCTGGAAGGTAGCAATCGTATTACCTTCATTATCCTCGATACGGCTCACAAACATTGGAGCAGTACGGATACCGTGGTTGGCAAATACGGTATAAGCGCTCACCATCTCGCTGACACTTACCTCACATGGTCCCAGACAGAGACTCATGGATGCATGGATATCAGGATTGTTGATGCCGAAGTCGCGCAACATATGTACGAACTGCTGCGGATTGAGCTTACTCATCAGATAAGCACTCACCCAGTTGCTACTCTGCGCCAATCCCCAACTCAGCGGAACCATCTGTCCGGCACGTGAATGGTTGGCATTGCGAGGCGTCCACGGACGACCTGCCACCATATAGGTCTGCTGACGGTTAGGCGCCAGATCGCAAGGCTGGAAGCCGTTAGACATCGCCAGACTGTAAAGGAATGGCTTGATGGTAGAACCCACCTGCCGGCGTCCCAGACTCACCATATCATACATGAAATGAGTATAATCCAATCCACCCACATACGCCTTCACAGCACCCGTCTTAGGATCCATGCTCATAAAACCACTACGCAGAAAACTCTTGTAATAACGGATAGAATCGAGCGGACTCATCAGTGTATCAATATCACCATGATAGGTAAATACGGTCATCTCCTGCTTCTTGCGGAATGCCGCCTTGATCTCATCCTCAGAATATCCCGCAGCCTTCATCGTACGGTAACGCTCACTCTGGGTGATACTGCGGTTCAGTATACTCTTAATCTGTTGCGGTGTCAGCTTATCGCTGTATGGCGAGCTTGGTTTGCGGGCTATCTCTGCACTGAAGCGAGGCTGCAGATAGCGGGCTACATGCTGATACATAGCCTCTTCCGCATACTGCTGCATACGGCTATCGATAGTTGTAAACACCTTCAGTCCATCACTGTATACATTATATGGCGAACCATCCTTCTTATAGTTCTTGTTGCACCATCCATAGAGCGGATCATTCTCCCACTGGATAGAATCCACCACAAACTGGGCACGGTTCCAAGAAGGATAATCACTACGCTCCGGACGCTTAGCCATCATATACTGGCGAAGGAACTCACGCAGATAAGTAGCCGAACCATCCTTATGGTCGGTACGGTGGAAATTGAGTGTCAGCGGCTCAGCAGCATACTGGCTATACTCGCTCCGGCTCAGATATCCCGCCTTCACCATCTGCGAAAGAACCACATTTCTGCGCTCCCTCGCTCTCTCCGGATAGCGAACCGGATTGAAGAGCGACGGATTCTTGCACAGTCCGATGAGCGTTGCCGACTCACAGAGGGTCAGATTCTTCGGTTCCTTATTAAAATAGGTATTGGCCGCCGTCTTGATTCCTACAGCATTGTGCAGGAAATCGAAGTAATTGAGATAGAGAGCCAGAATCTCCTCTTTGGTATAATAGCGTTCCAGCTTCACCGCAATCACCCACTCTATCGGCTTCTGCAACAATCGTTCCATCGTACTGCCTGCCTTCTCAGAATAAAGCTGCTTGGCGAGCTGCTGCGTGATGGTACTTCCACCACCCGCATTAGTCTGTCCCAGGATACCACGCTTGACGATGGCACGTCCCAGTGCCCGGAAGTCAATACCTGAATGCTCATAGAATCGCTCATCCTCAGTAGCCACCAGTGCCTTTATTAAATAAGGTGACATTTTCTTGTAAGGAATCACGATACGGTTCTCCTTGTTCAGGTTCCACGTACCAAGCACCTTGCCATCGGCAGAGTAAACCTGGGTGGCAAATCTGTTGATAGGATTCTGCAGATCCTCGATGTCGGGCATGTAGCCAATCATTCCAAACCAGATGGCAACAAAGGCAAGAATTACCATGAGTATTCCAGTGCCGAAAACAGCCCATAAAATATGTATAAATCGCTTTCTCATCACTATTTCTTTAAATATTTGTGCAAAATTACATAAAAGTTTTGACTTATCACACATAAATCAGATTTTTTATGTAACTTTGTGGGCGATTTTAGAACATTCAATCAAATTTCAAATGGAAAAACATAATTTTGTGACCATTGCTGACCTTTCCAAGGAGAAAATCATGTACCTCCTGGAAATGGCGCAAGAGTTCGAAAAGCACCCGAACAGGGAGTTGTTGAAGGGAAAGGTCGTAGCGACCCTTTTCTTCGAGCCATCTACTCGTACCCAACTCAGTTTCCAAACCGCTGCCAACCGTCTTGGTGCCCGTGTCATTGGTTTCTCTGATGCCAAGACATCCAGTACCACCAAGGGTGAGACCCTCAAGGATACCATCCTGATGGTAAGCAACTATGCCGATGTAATCGCCATGCGCCATTTCATCGAGGGAGCAGCCCAGTATGCCAGTGAGGTAGCACCAGTGCCTATCGTAAATGCAGGCGACGGCGCTCACATGCATCCTTCACAGTGCCTGCTCGACCTCTACTCTATATACAAGACCCAGGGTACCCTGGAGAACTTGAACATCTATCTTGTGGGTGACCTCAAATATGGCCGCACCGTTCACTCACTTATCACAGCTATGCGCCACTTCAATCCTACCTTCCATTTCATCGCACCTAAGGAACTCGCCATGCCAGAAGAGTATAAACTCTACTGCAAGGAGCACAACATTAAATATGTTGAGCACGAGGACTTTAACGAAGATGTGATTGCAGGTGCTGACATCCTCTACATGACCCGTGTACAGAAGGAGCGTTTCAGCGACCTGATGGAGTATGAACGCGTAAAGAACGTGTATATCCTGAAGCGCGACATGCTCTGCAAGGCGAAGGAAAACATGAAGATCATGCATCCGCTGCCACGCGTGAACGAGATTGCTTACGATGTAGATGATGATCCACATGCATACTATATCCAGCAGGCTCAGAACGGTCTCTATGCGCGTGAGGCTATCTTCTGCCACTGCCTCGGCATCTCGCTCGATGATGTGAAGAACGATAAGACCATTATTGAGTAGTGTTTAGTGATTATTTATTAGTGATTAATTATGGGAAATAATAAAAGTCAATTAGTGGTTGCGGCTATCGAGAACGGTACCGTAATCGACCATATACCAGCCGAAAAGACCTATCAGGTAGTAAATCTGCTCCAGTTGGAGAAGATGGAGACTCCTGTTACTATCGGCTACAACCTGCCAAGCAAGAAGATTGGCAAGAAGGGCATCATCAAGGTTGCCAACAAGTATTTTACCGATGAGGAAATCAACCGACTCTCTGTCGTTGCGCCTAACATCGGACTGAGTATCATCAAAGACTACGAAATCGTAGAGAAGAAGACCGTCAAGACTCCTGATACGCTGAAGGGCATCGTAAAGTGCAACAACCCTAAGTGCATCACCAACAACGAGCCTATGCAGACCCTCTTCCATACCGTAGACAAAGTGCTCGGTATCGTACGTTGCCACTACTGCGACAAAGAGCAGCAATTGGGCAAAGTAGAGCTCTGCAAGTAATAAAAACAGGTAGTTTATAACAAAAAGTAAGCAATATCACTCAAAATGTTACGATTTATTTGGTAGTTTGAGAGATATTGCTTATTTTTGCACCCGATTTCATTAAACATCAACCATAAAAAGTAAAGGGAAATGGTAAAAGATCAAGAGATTTTCGACTTAATCGAAAGAGAACATCAGCGCCAGCTGAAGGGTATGGAGCTTATCGCTTCTGAGAATTTCGTGAGTGACGAGGTGATGAACGCTATGGGTTCTTACCTTACTAACAAGTATGCCGAGGGTCTGCCAGGCAAGCGTTATTATGGCGGATGTCAGGTAGTTGACATCGTAGAGAACCTCGCCATCGAGCGTGTAAAGAAGGTGTTCGGTGCTGAGTATGCCAACGTACAGCCTCACTCTGGTGCGCAGGCTAACGCTGCTGTTCTGCTTGCCGTATTGAAGCCAGGCGATACCTTCATGGGCTTGAACCTCGACCACGGCGGCCACCTCTCTCATGGTAGCCACGTCAATACATCCGGTATTCTCTACAACCCTATCGGTTACAACCTGAACAAGGAGACTGGTCGTGTAGACTACGACGAGATGGAGAAACTGGCTCTTGAGCACAAACCAAAACTGATTATCGGTGGTGGTAGCGCTTATAGCCGCGAGTGGGATTATGCCCGCATGCGCAAGATTGCCGATGAGGTAGGCGCTCTCCTCATGATCGATATGGCTCACCCTGCAGGTCTGATTGCAGCCGGTCTGCTCGACAACCCATTGAAGTATGCGCACATCGTTACTTCTACTACTCACAAGACCCTCCGTGGTCCTCGTGGCGGTATCATTCTGATGGGCAAAGATTTTGACAATCCATGGGGTTTGACTACCAAGAAGGGCGAGGTTAAGAAGATGAGCATGCTCTTGAATTCTGCCGTATTCCCAGGTCAGCAGGGTGGTCCGCTGGAGCACGTCATCGCTGCCAAGGCAGTAGCCTTCAATGAGAATCTGCAGCCTTCATGGAAGGAGTATGCTACTCAGGTAAAGAAGAATGCTGCCGTACTCGCAGATGACCTCATCGGTCGCGGATTCGGTATCGTGAGCGGTGGTACAGACAACCATTCTATGCTCGTAGACCTCCGAAGTAAATATCCAGATCTTACGGGTAAAGTCGCTGAGAATGCGCTGGTTGCAGCCGACATCACAGTCAACAAGAACATGGTTCCATTCGACAGCCGTTCAGCCTTCCAGACATCAGGTATCCGCCTGGGTACAGCAGCCATGACCACACGTGGCGCCAAGGAAGACATGATGCACCTCATTGCCGAACTCATCGAGGAGGTTCTGAATGCTCCTGAGGACGAGAAGGTCATTGCCCGCGTACGCGAAAAGGTGAATGCTACAATGAAGGATTACCCTCTCTTTGCATACTAATCGTTACGGATAAATATAATTACAAACTGCGGGCCTTCCGTCCGCAGTTTTTTGTTTCATTTAATAAATAATAAAGAAAAGAAAAAATTTATGAAAAAGATGAAAAGCCTACTGCTCATGGCACTTGCGTTGCTCCCTGCGAGCAAAACTTTAGCACAGACCAACGCCCAAGTTTTCTACGACTTCGGCAGTGACCGCAAGTTTGTTACCCTCACACTCGAAATGTTCAAGCAGGACAAATGGGGTAACACCTATTTCTTTGTAGACCACGACTTCAACCTCGATCAGATGACAAACACTGATACAGGCAAGAAGTACGAGCACAACATGTCACAGGGTGGAACCTATACCGAGATTTCGCGCGCCCTCAACTTCTGGCAGAACACGAAGTTGAAGAACCTGAGCCTCCACGTAGAGTACAACGGCGGTATCTACAAGGACTACCCTATCAACAATGCCTGGCTCTTCGGTGTGGAGTATTTCATGCACGACAAGAGTTTCAAGAACACCTTGACACTCCAGGCACTCTACAAGACTATCCGCAAGACCGACCAGAACGTGCCAATGCAGTTTACTGCTGTTTGGGGATGCAAAGACATCTTTGGATTAAAGGGATTGAACTTTAGCGGTTTCGCAGATTTCTGGTGGGAGGACCACAGTTCTTTCAAGGATAAGGATGGCAACCTGAAGCTCGACAAGGATGGCAACACCGATTACAAAGCTGAGCACACCGTCTTCACTACTGAGCCACAGCTCTGGTATAATGTAGGCCAGCACTTCGGCTGCGAGAACCTGAGCGTAGGTAGCGAGGTAGAAATCAGCCACAACTTCGGCAGCAATGCCGGCTGGATGGTTCGCCCTTGCCTCGGTGTAAAGTGGGACTTCTAATTACGAATTTCTTAGCTGCGGAAAATTTTCAAAAATTCATTTTGAAAATTTTCCGCACTAATTCTTAACCACTTTATGTTCTGTTTTTCAACAACTTACGTTACTTTCTTACAGTTAATCCGCCATCAGAGATTCCTCCGATTCCGCCTTTTTTCTTATTGTACTGACGGGTTACACCGCTCAAGTTAACTCCGCCAACACCCTCGGAAGTAGCGTTTACACTTTGGCAGTCAACCTTGGCTTTCACGCTGCCCACGCCGTCGTTCTTGATAATCAGACTGCCGCCCTTAAACATTCCCAGATTAACAGAGCCTACGCCCTCATTATCCAGTTTCACACTTTCCATCTCAATCTTAGAGATTTTCACCGAGCCTACGCCTTCGTTATCAATGTTCATATCATCTCCAGCCACATCATCGATATTTACCGAGCCAACACCCTCGTTGGTTACCTCCAGTTTGTTGGCAAGAATCTTCCCAATCTTGACAGAGCCTACCCCCTCGTTATCGATTTTCAGGCGGTCGCTATTAATCGTCTTGGCATAGAATGAACCCACGCCTTCCTGTGCAATCTTCACCAGGTCAGGACTGGTGATATAAATCTTGAGTCTATTCTTTTCAGAGTTACACGCGGCAGGCACTTTGACCTTTCCGTTGAGTCCGATCTTCACCTCGCCGTCACGATAAACCACCTTGAGTTTCTCCTTGAGCTTCTGTACGAACTCAGCATCCTTGATGGCAAAGTAATCCAACCGAACGCTGCATTCATCGCCATTGTTCTGGGTATAATAAACGCTGGCAATCACATCCACGTCAATCGCCTTGAAAGGCTTCTCGGTCAAATCATCCTGCGTAAAGTTGAGACTTCCCTTCATTTCACTGGCAGAAGATCCCATACTACAAGAACTCAAGCCCATTGGGGCAAAGAATAAAGCGGCAGCCACCGCCCAAATACCAAATTTTTTCATATTCATCTAATTTTATGTTTCAAAATACGTGATATACCGAATACCTTTCTGTTTCGGAAATCTGATGGTTAGACGTAAAAGAAACCCGAAAGGTTGCAGGGAAAGCCCAAAAAGATTGCAAAAAGAGCCTCAATTGCCTTGCTTATTATGCAAGTTTTATAAAAAAACAGGATTTTCTTGCACGTTTCAGAAAATAATCGTATATTTGCGCCATATTTTAGAATATTAGAATTATGATTTCAGAAAAAGAATTAAATAGCTATCGACTGACAAGCATGGAAGAGCCAACAGATGAAATGCTGGCTCAGATTATGCATGAGGCTGCCGAAATATACAACAGAGAAAACGAAGAAGCTTACAGAAGTTATTTTGCCAATATGCAAAAACTGGCTAAAGAACAACGACAAAAATTCAATTTGAATTAATGGAGGCAAAAATACACAAACCCGTTTTAATTGTCATTGCAGGACCTAATGGTTCTGGGAAGACAACAATAACCAGTCGTGTATTACACCACGAATGGCTAGAAGATTCTATTTATATCAACCCAGACAATACTGCACAAAAAGAGCAAAGAACCACCCTTCACCACCCTTCACCCGTAACTATTTGACACATAAAACGTTAAATAAAAAGGTGAAGGGTGAAGGTTTGAAAACTCTTTTATATATATACGCGCGGCAAGGGAAAAATGAAAGGGTCCCTAGGGTCAAAAATCGGAAAAACCCTAAAAAAAAGAATATAATATAAGATTTAAAATATACCCTTCACCTCGTCACCACAACACATATCCATCATCGTATTCCCAACAGAAGCAAAGGAAGTAAAAGAAGAATATAACATCAAGGTGACAGATGATCCTAAAGTTCTGGAAAAAGAGTATCAGATTGTGGTAATCGGTACTCATCACAAGATGTTCGACAGTATCAACATGAACAATCTAATCACTGATAAAGGATTCATGTGCGACATCTACGGCATTCACAAGCCAAGAAACTAGATCTTCAAGATCGGAAAGAACCTACATAAAATAGACCAGTGAAAAATGGAAAAGAACAAAGTGCTAATCGTCGATGATATTTCAGAAAATATTAAAACTATTTCTGAAATGATAAAGGACTTTGACATCGACGTGAAAACTGCCAATGGCGGAAAAGAAGCCATTGAACTGATTGACTCATTCAAGCCGGACGTGATACTGCTCGACTTGATGATGCCACATGTAAATGGGTGGGACGTAATAGACCATGTACGCTCTAAATACTCGAAAAGTGAAATGGTCATCATCGTGGTTTCCCTGTTAAGCAACAAGGATAATGTGGATGAATGCTACGAGCTTGGAGTAAACGACTACATCACAAAGCCTATCATCAAAGCCCGTCTCACCAGTTCGCTAGACGCTCATCTAAGCAGTCTTGCAAGAGGCTAAAGTGCCTCTTGCAAGATTACTTCTGCATGAGCTATGCGATCACTAGTAGGAGGATCTATGCCTTCCAGCGGGTAGGCAATACCTAGTTTCTCATATTTGTAGATACCCATCGTATGATAGGGTAAGACATCTATTCGCTCAATGTTTGAGAGTGTAGAAAGGAAATCACGCAGCTGATAGAGGTATTCATCCTTGTCGGTAATACCTGGAATCAGGACGTGACGAATCCATACAGGTTTGTGTATCTCGCTTAAATAACGTGCACAATCCAGTATGTTTACATTAGAATGGCGGGTTAGTTTACGATGCTCTTCATCGTTGATATGCTTGATATCAAGAAGAACAGTATCGGTAACGGCCATCAGACGCTCGAATTTATCGAAGAAAGCACCCTCTTTTCGGAAGGGTTGCGCTGAGGTATCAAGACAGGTATTGATGCCACGCTGATGGGCTTTCTCGAAAAGTTCGATGAGAAAGTCTATCTGCATCAGGGCTTCTCCACCACTTACAGTAATACCGCCCTTGTCTCCCCAATAACTCTTGAATCGCTCTGCCTTATCCAGCAGGTCATCGGCTGTCCATTCCTCACCTACTCCCATCTTCCATGAATCCGGGTTATGGCAGAACTGGCAGCGCATCGGACACCCCTGCAGGAAAATCAAAAATCTGATGCCTGGTCCATCTACAGAACCAAAGCTCTCTATGCTGTGTACAAATCCTTTATGCATAACAATTAAGCTAAAAATGCCCGCTAAATATCCTCGGACAGAAAATCTAGCGGGCAATATTTATTCTTCTAATTGATTAGAGTCTCTCGTGAGCCTGACGAGCGATTACGTCGAGCTGCTGCTCACGTGTCAAGTCGATGAACTTAACAGCGTAACCACTAACACGGATAGTGAAGTTCTGGTATTCTTCCTTCTCTGGGTGCTCCATCGCATCCTTGAGCTTGTCGATACCGAATACGTTCACGTTCAGGTGGTGAGAACCCTGGTTGAAGTAACCATCCAATACACCTACCAATGTCTGGGCACGCTCCTCATCGTTGTGACCGAGAGCACCTGGACTGATGGTCTGAGTATTAGAGATACCATCGAGAGCATACTCGTATGGCAACTTAGCTACTGAGTTCAATGAAGCCAAAAGACCGTTCTTCTCTGCACCGTAAGATGGGTTAGCACCTGGAGCCAATGGAGCACCGGCTGGACGACCATCAGGCATGTTGCTGGTGTACTTACCATATACTACATTTGATGTAATAGTCAGGATAGATGTAGTAGGCTCTGAATTGCGGTATGTATGATGCTTCTTGATCATGTTCATGAAGGTCTTGAGCAACCATACTGCAATCTCATCAGCACGCTCATCATCGTTACCGTAACGTGGGAAGTCACCCTCGGTCTTGAAGCTGAGAGGGAAACCGGTCTCATCACGGACGATGTTTACCTTGGCATACTTGATAGCTGAGATAGAGTCAACCACGTGGCTGAAACCAGCGATACCTGTAGCGAAAGTACGACGAACATCTGTATCGATGAGCGCCAACTCTGCTGCCTCGTAGAAATACTTATCGTGCATGTAGTGGATGAGGTTCAATGTCTTCACATAAACGCCAGCCAACCAGTCCATCATATCCATGAAACGTGGCATGAACTCCTCGTATGTCAACACATCACCCTCAACGGCGCGATACTTAGGACCGCACTGCTCGCGTGTCTTTGAATCAACACCTCCAGAAACAGCGTAGGTCAAGCACTTAGCCAAGTTGGCACGTGCACCGAAGAACTGCATCTCCTTACCTGTCTGTGTAGCTGATACACAGCAGCAGATGCTATAGTCGTCACCCCAAACTGGGCGCATTACGTCATCGTTCTCATACTGGATAGAACTTGTCTTTACAGAAATCAAAGAAGCGTAGTGCTTGAATGCCTTTGGCAAGCGAGAGCTATAGAGTACAGTGAGGTTTGGCTCTGGTGAAGGACCCATGTTCTCCAATGTGTGGAGGAAACGGAAGTCGTTCTTTGTAACCATTGAGCGGCCATCCTGACCCATACCACCTACTTCGAGAGTAGCCCAAACTGGGTCGCCGGTGAAGAGCTCGTTGTAAGAAGGGATACGGGCGAACTTAACCATACGGAACTTCATGACCAAGTGGTCGATGAGCTCCTGAGCCTCATCCTCGGTAAGAGTACCCTCGTTCAAGTCGCGCTGGATATAGATATCGAGGAATGTAGAGATACGGCCTACAGACATCGCAGCACCATTCTGAGTCTTCACAGCCCCGAGGTAACCGAAGTACAACCACTGAACAGCCTCACGAGCGTTCTTAGCTGGCTGAGAGATGTCGTAACCATACAACTGAGCCATCTCCTTCAAGCCCTTGAGCGCCTTGATTTGCATAGCAACCTCTTCACGGAGACGGATAACGTCGTCAATCATCTCACGGTCGCCCATGTTAGCGAGGTCGTTCTTCTTCTCCTCGATGAGGAAGTCGATACCATAGAGGGCTACACGACGATAGTCACCTACGATACGTCCACGACCGTAAGTATCAGGAAGACCGGTAAGAATGTGGTTATGGCGAACGAGCTTCATCTCTGGAGTATAAGCATCGAATACGCCATCATTATGAGTTTTGCAATACTTGTGGAAGATTTCGTGGAGCTTCTCAGATGGCTGATAGCCGTATGTAGTACAAGCCTGCTCCGCCATCTTGATACCACCGTAAGGCATGAAGGCACGCTTCAGAGGTTTATCAGTCTGAAGACCTACCACTTTCTCCAAATCCTTGGTACCCTCACCAATATAGGCAGCACCGTAAGCTGTCAATCCTGAAACGATTTCTGTTTCCATATCAAGCACACCACCCTTGGCGCGCTCCTCCTTCTGGAGTTCCTTCAACATACCCCAAAGGGTGTTAGTTGCCTGAGTTGGTTCTGCAAGGAACGACTCATCGCCGTCATAACAAGTGTAGTTGTTCTGAATGAAATCACGAAGATTCACTTCACTCTGCCACATGTTTCCTTTGAAACCTCTCCATTCTGTTTTCATCATTTTAATACCTTTTTTTTATAAAGTTAATAATTATATATTTTGCACACACTATCTATTTTGAGTTGGTTTTACACCTATTATATATAGTAAAATAAAAAAAGCCCGAACACGTTTGTGCCCGGGTTTTTAAGCACCTTTATCTGAAGGTGCGTATATCATGATGTTCTCGTTCTTTCCGACAGCATCTGTTTTTCCTATATTTCCTAAGTTAATTCCCACTATTAATTTCATGTCTTTTAAATTCATTATTTGTAATTGGCTTGCAACAGTTTTGCAATGCGGATGCAAAGTTACAACAATAAAATGAGAAAAGAGAAGGAAACCAGAACTTTCTTCTCTTTTCTATGCAAAATCATCATTTATGAGTATCATTCTACTGATTCTCAAAATAATGATTGAGATTTTCCATGAATAATCCGAAACACTTGTCATGAATCTGACGTGTCATGGTAACAGGGTTCTCCGCATTCAGGATGGTACCGCTCATTGCCACACCGATGCCCAATTCTGCAAGCGGATCTATATCGTCTGGGGTCAAACCTCCGATGGCTACCATAGGTAGAGAGATTTTATTCTCCCTCATCTGCTCAATAATCTGGCGATAACCTTCTATACCCAACACCGGAGAGAGTTTCTCCTTGGTAGTAGTATAGCGGAACGGACCACAACCGATATAGTCAGCCCCCTGTTCATGCAAACGGCGAATATCATCAAATGTATTGGCTGTTCCTCCGATAATGAATTCATCACCCAGGAGCTTACGGGCCTCATCAACCGGCATATCATTCTTTCCAAGATGCACACCATCTATCTGTAACTTCTTCACCAGTTCTACACGGTCGTCGAGAATAAAGGTTGCACCGGCACCCTCGCAAGCCAACTTCAACTTACGGGCTATAGGCTCAACCTCTTCATCGGTAGCACCTTTCATGCGAAGCTGAACCCAATCACATCCTCCGATAAGTGCCAGATAGGCACCTTCGAGATAAGAGAAGCGCTCGTTCTGATGCGTGATAAACTGAAAGCTCGTCTGAAAATGAGCTAATGCTAAAGACTTGTTCATACGTACTATAAAATATAAATTTGCTTGCAAAGGTACTACATTCACACGACAAAATCCTACAATTTACCTTTTTTAAACTTCGTCATTTGGAAATGGACGGTCTGCCTTGGTGGCTTTTAAAGAAGAAGGATATTTTATTTTGATTTTTTATACATTCCTATGCATTTATATGAATTCTTTTCCGTACCTTTGCACTCAAAATACAAAACATTACTTTTTATGTTGACAGATATTGAAATAGCTAAATCAGTAAAAATGCGCCCTATCAATGAAGTGGCAGCAGAACTTGGAATCCATGAAGACCAAGTGGAAAACTACGGCCGTTACATCGCTAAGATTACTACGGACAAGATTGACACCAACAAGTTTAAGAATCACCATCTCATCCTCGTTACCGCTATCAGTCCTACCAAGGCTGGTAATGGTAAGACTACGGTATCTGTAGGTCTCGCATTGGGCATGCAGAAGATTGGCAAGAAGTCAGTCGTAGCCTTGCGCGAACCATCTCTCGGTCCATGCTTTGGCATGAAGGGTGGTGCTGCAGGTGGCGGTTATGCCCAGCTCGTACCAATGGATAAGATCAACCTCCACTTCACCGGCGATTTCCATGCCATCACAGAGGCCAACAACATGATCTCTGCCCTTCTGGACAATTACCGTTTCCAGCACGAAGCAGAGGGTTTCAAACTCAAGAAGATTCTTTGGCGTCGCGTCATGGATGTGAACGATAGAGGTTTGCGCCGCATCATCACCGGTATAGGAGATAAGAACGGAATCGAGACAGAGTCTGGTTTCGATATTACGCCAGCTTCTGAAATTATGGCTATCATGTGTTTCGCAACAAGCATCGATGATCTTCGTCGCCGTATCGACAATATCCTCCTGGGCATCACCGAGGACGACAAGCCATTTACCGTAAAGGATATGGGTGTAGGTGGCAGTATCGTAGCTCTCCTTCTCGATGCTTTGAAGCCAAATCTGGTTCAGACAACAGAGGGTACACCAGCATTTGTTCATTGTGGTCCTTTTGCCAACATTGCTCATGGCTGCAATTCCGTCATGGCTACAGCTGCTGCTCTTGAGTATGGCGACTATGCCATTACAGAGGCAGGATTCGGTGCAGATCTCGGTGCAGAGAAGTTCTATGACATCAAATGCCGCAAGACAGGTTTGCAACCAGACCTCACCGTTCTCGTTGTTACCCTCCAGGCGTTGAAGATGCATGGTGGTGTAGCTCTGGAAGATATCAAGAAGCCAAACATCGCAGGTATGGAAGCCGGTTACTGGAACCTCGACAAGCACGTAAAGAACCTGCAGAGCTTTGGTCAGACTGTAGTGATTGCATTCAACAAATTTGCAACCGATACAGATGAAGAAATAGAAGTATTGCGCAAGCATTGCGAGGAGATGGGTTGCGGTTTCGCCGTAAACAGCGCCTTTGCCGAAGGCGGAAACGGTGCCATTGAACTTGCCAACCTCGTAGTGAAGACCATTGATGAGCGTCCATCAGCCCCTCTCTATTTTGCTTACGATGATAACGATAGCGTTGAGGAGAAGATAGAAAAGGTTGCATTCAATCTTTACGGAGCAGGCAGCGTGACATTGAGCGATTCTGCCAAGGCGATGATTGAAGAGATCAAGAAGCTGGGTGCTGAAAAGTTCCCTATCTGTATTGCCAAGACTCAGTACAGTTTCTCTACCGATGCCAAGGCATACGGTCCTACAGAAGGTTTCGAACTCCACGTTCGCGACATCACCGTAAATATGGGTGCCGAGATGATTGTAGTCATCGCTGGTCCTATCATGCGTATGCCAGGTTTGCCAAAGAGCCCACAGGCAGAGCGCATCGACGTGGTAAATGGTGAGATTACAGGTCTTTCTTAAGCGTTACAGAATTCACAGATTCATAAATGAAAAAGCCCAGGGCGTGAGGTCCTGGGCTTTTTCATTTATCTCATACTGAATTCGCAACCACAATATAACTGATTATAGAATTCATTGATTCTCAAGAGTTCACCTCGGCGATTCTGCAAACCGCCCTTCCGCCAATTCATATCCCACCATTCTACATCAGGATAAGCCTCAACGGCAAGATGACCGGCAGTATCTATCTGCCTGATATTCTTCCAGCGCGAAGATGCCAACGTGGTAGTAAGAAGGTGAAAACCATGCTCCTGCGCATACTTGGCTGCATGAGAGAGGCGGAACTGAAAGCAGACAGAACAACGGCTGCCACGCTCGGGCTCATCCTCTAAACCCTTGATAACAGAAAGCCATTCCTCATGGTCGTACTCATCCTCTACATAAGGTACATTCTGGGCTTCCAGAAATCGTTTCAGTTCATGTTTACGGACATCATACTCCTGCTGAGGATAGATATTGCTGTTACTGAAATATACAGTAGGCTTCATACCATTACGAAGCATACATTCTACGATAGCCGCCGAACAAGGTGCACAACAGGCATGCAACAAGACAGCCTGACCTTCAGCCTTGCTTCCATCCGGGAGAGTAAGTTTTACGTATTTATATTGTTCTTCTACAGGAATCTTCATTGTTTTCAATGTTAAATGTAAAATTAAAATGTGAACAGCTACTTCTGATGTGAAGTATTTTCGCCTTGCTTCAAAAAACAAATGGAGTACAATCTCACGACACCCCCCATTTGCCCAAATATATGCGAAAACTAGTGCAAAGGTACAACATTTATTCGAACCACCAAATTTTTAACACGTTTTTTTCATCACAATGGTTCAAACAGCTAACATTTAACTGTATTTTAACACTTAAACACCAGTTTCGGTATCTTTAAGAACTATAAATCACGTTTCAGCGTGATAACTGTCAGTTCAGGCCATGCGCCTAGGCGGAAAGGGAAAGAACCACCAATACCCGATGATACATAGAGCATCTGCTCACCAATGCGGTAAGCTCCGCCCCACTCTTTGAAAGCCATGCGGGCAGGCGTCCATTTACCTATTTTCAATTGTCCGGCATGCGTATGTCCCGCCAGAGTAAGTTGTATCTTCTTACCAACTACTTCTCTGCGCCAATGGTGAGGATCATGACTCAAGAGGATTTTAAACATATCTGGATTCAACCCCTTCATCGCTTTCTTCAGATTACTGCGATTGGTGAAAGGAGGCTGACCGGGATTCTCTACGCCTATTATAGCGATAGATGCCATACCATGACTCACCACATGATGTTCGTTCATCAGCTGATGCCACCCCAGACTTTCCTGATAACCATAGAGCATACGGCGGTTTCTCTTCAAAGCGCCAATAGAATGATTGTTGCCATATTCACAATAATCATGATTTCCCCAGATAGAATAGATGCCATCTGACGCATGAAGCTGCCTCAGCGTATCCAGATAAGGCTCCACTTCACTGGCTTGGTTATTGACCAGATCGCCCGTAAAGAGAATCATATCGGGTTCTTCATTGTTGGTCGCATCCACCACCTTCTGCACAAAATCATTGCCGGGAGGAAACGAGCCGAGATGAAAGTCGGTAATCTGCACCAGACGGTAACCATCAAAATAAGGTGGCAAGTCGGGCGAGGTAAAGGTGATGTGTTTCAGTTCCAACCGCTTCCAACCTTCAATAAAGCCGAAGGCAAACCAACCCATCACACCCAAAGCAGGAATCAGAGCAAAGAACCAAGGAAGAAATGCATCGAACAGGATGAAGACAACCTTAGGGAATGCCGAGAAAAGTATCGTGGTAAAGAGTACACGGACTGACAACTTATGGAAGAACCCCATCTGCAACCCCACTTCGGCAAGAACAAGCAACAACGAGGGAACCCACCATAAGATGGCTAGCAGCAAAGGCCACTCACTCACCCCGATGTGCCAAAGCCAGAAGTCGGGCAGGAATGCCAGAACCGACATGACTACTATATAGAATATGGATCTTAATACTTTTTTTAATACCTTCTTCATTGTTTTTCTTTATAACTGGGTACAAAGGTACGATAATTCATAGACAATACAAAATAAATTTAAATATATTTTCAATGTTTTGTTATTTGAGAAGATTGCATTATCTTTGCATAGAAAAATTAAATAAAATGGCACGACGACTAAGAAAAAAACGCATAGCAATCATATTGCTTACCTTTACAGCAATCGTAGGATGGACTACACACAGCTGTGTATCTCGCTGTACATCAGCATCAGACAAGAACAAGGCGGCAGATTCGCTCCCTAAAGTTCACATCAACGATTCCATCTCAAATGCACTGACTGAGGGGAAGGAATATCATGAGATGGACTCGGTAATAGAAAGGTATCTCAAGAGATGGGAAATCAATGGAGCCCAACTCGTCATCACCCGCAACGACTCGCTACTCTATGCCCGCGGATTCGGAATGGCGGATAAGGAGCGAGGCATCAGAATGGAGCCTAACATGCTGATGCGCTTCGCCTCGGTATCGAAACTGATTACAGCCGTAGGTATCATGAAATTGCAGGAGATGAAGAAACTCAAGCTGAACGAGAAGGTGTTTGGCGAAAAGGGAATCCTGCGCGATACCGTTTACAACAACAGTATCAAGGACAAGCGATATTACGACATCACCGTAGAACAGTTGCTGCGCCATCAGGCAGGTTTCAACAACTATGCCGGTGACCCTGTATCTTCCACCCGCTACATCATGATGCAGAACCATCTTAAGACGCCACCTGATCACCCTACCCTGCTCAAGATTCTCTTGAAGCGCCACTTGGGTTATACTCCTGGCGAAGGCAAATGCTACAGTAATCTGGGCTACATGATTCTCTCCATGATTATAGAAAAGAAGAGCGGAATGAAATATGAAAACTTCATGCAGAAATATGTTCTACACCCTGCTGGCTGCTACGACATGCACATTGCCGGCACTTACTTAAAGGACCGCCGCCCCAACGAGACGAAGTACTACATGCACCAGGGCAGCATCCCTGTGTATGAATACAACAACAGTGGACGACTGGTAGAGAAATGCTATGGAGATACCGACCTCCCTCGCCTTTCTGGTGCAGGTGCCTGGTGTGGTTCGACTGCAGAGTTGAGCCGCTTTATTGCCAGCATCGATGGTTTGCCACATGTCAAGGATATCCTCAGCAAGAAGAGTATCGAGTTTATGACGCGGGAGCAGGCTGACCACCAATACTCTATCGGCTGGAACTATACACCAAAGAGCAACAAGCCATGGATTCGTACAGGTTCGCTGGCAGGCACATCAGCCATCGTCCTGAAATATCCGGATAACCAATGCTGGATTCTCATCACGAACACATCCACCTGGAAGGGACATGGTTTCTCTAACGATACTATGGCTTTCTTCGAGAAACTGAGAAAGAAATATATGGCAAACATGCCAAAGAAGGATTTGTTTATCTAAAAGAAAATCAGTTTATAGAGAAAGGATTCTATTTTAGAAATCTATTTCTAGAGAAAAAGTCCCTGGAGAAGTTCTCTTTCTCCAGGGACTTTTTCTTTTTTTCTACTTTATTATCTTATCTATTATCTGTTTATATCAACATGAAATATGCCTTTTAGAAAGTATATTTCAAACCTACCTGACCACGCCAGCGACTGTAGTAATCGCTATAGCTCTTATATGCATAAGCACCGGTGAACTGGTAAACACCGCCGCCCTGATAGTTGACAGGTGAATAATAAGTACCAAAGCCATCACCATAGGTATGACCCCAATCCTTGTTCAGGAGGTTACCCACATTGAGGATATCGAAGGTCAACTCGATGGAGTTAATCTGACCAGCTACCTTGAAGCTGTACTTCTGACCGAAGTGAACATCGAAATGATGCTCGAATGGCAGGTTATCAGCATAACGCTCGTAGTACTCGCCACGGTGCTTGCTCAGATAAGAATCGTCTGCAATCCACTTCTTCAGCATCTCACGCTGCATCTCCTCGGTGAGCTTATCGCCATGGTTATCACCATACATGCGCTTGGTGAAGGTATTGTTGTTATACTTGGTCTCCTCGAAACGCATCTTGTCAATCTGTGCATCGGTTGGGATGTAGAACAGGTCATTACCCCTGGAACCATCCTCGTTCACGTCACCATAATAATAATAGGTGTAAGGTGAACCGCTCTTAGCCTGGTAGATGACACCCAGGGTTGTCTTCCACTGCTTCTGATGACCGTAGTCGATGTGGTAGTAGGCAGAAGCCTGGATGCGGTGAGGCACGTTGTAGGCAGAGTTACCCACCTCCAAATCGTTGCAGTCACGATGAGTATATTGATAGGTCCAGTTACTCTTTGCTACAGAAGAACCACCATTGGCAGCACTGCGTGAACGGGTCCAGGTATAGCTTGCCATCAAGTCGAGACCGAAATTGAAATGCTTCTCAGCCTTGAGCGAGAGGTTTACGGTATAACCCTTGGATGTATTTCCGAGGGTATAAACACCTGCAATAGGAGTACCCTTCACTACACTCTGATAGAGCGGACGGTTGTCCCACTCATATCCATACTTCTGAGAGAAGGTCTGACCAGTCTGCTCCTGTGCGAGGTTCTTATAGAGAATATCATTCAATGTCTTGGAGTAGATGGCCTCAGCAGTCCAGTCGATACCCAAAGCCTCAAAGTCGAAACCAAGGTTGAGACGGAGGTTCTGGGCAAACTTGAAGTTCTTGTCGCAGACAGCCACATCCTGATTACCGGCACTTGCCTTCATCTTGTCGGCATTGGCATTCTGCTTGTTAGGGTCGAGGATAAGTTCCAATCCCTTGGTAGAAGAGCTGCTGCTGTCGTATGAAGAAAGCTGCAAACCTGTGCCCGAGAAGTTATTGCTTACCCAAACGAATGGGATGCGGCCGGTGAAGACACCTGCACCACCACGGAGGATGAACTTACGGTCGTTGTTGATGTCCCAACGGAAACCTACACGAGGCGAAAGCATTGGCGAGAAGCTGAGCTTATCGTTGGTCTTCAATCCCCACCCCATCTTCTCTGACAAGGCATTGAACTCCGGATTCTCCATAGGAGTATCGAAGAATACTGGAATATCCAGACGCAGACCGTAGGTCAAGGTGAAGTTGTTGCTTGCATTCCACTTGTCCTGTGCATAGAAACCGAACTGACCAGATGAGAACTCTGAAGCCCAGTTAGGGTCGCCGGTAACATCTGTGTTAGCCTGACCGTAACGGTACTGGTTCATGTAAGCCTTGGTAGGATCCAGCTTATCTGCCATATAGTCATCGTAATAAGCCTTGAAGTTATCGAATCCCTTGAAGGTATAGGAACCAAACTTGTCCGAGATGTACATATTCTTGAAATGGTAGAACTCGTTGTGGGTACCAAAGATGAAGGTATGGTTACCACGGAGCCATGTCAGGTTGTCCTCAACGGTCCAGATATCCTGGTTCAGATAGTTGGCCTGAGAGTTACGCTCTGTACCGATGTTTACCGTACCGCTACCCACGCCCGTGATGGAAATCATCGGGAGATGCGCCTTGATGTCACGGCTATCGCGTACTCTTACGAAGCTGACACGTGCCTCATTGCTCACACTTGGAGAGAATCGGCTCTGAAGCTCAGCGATGAACGAGTTGGTATTGCTCTTGAACGGATAGCTGTAGCCGTAGGAGTTCAAGCTGCTGGCACTGCCGCCACCACTCAACTGCTCTGCCTTGACGAGACTCCAGCGGATGGCAAATTTATTGAACTCGTTGATGTTCCAGTCGAGTTTCAAGCCCGCCTTATCGCTCTTGGTGTAGATATCCTGGTTGCTGAAGTAGTCATTGAATGCTACGCCCTGCTTCTCAGCCATCTTCTGTAGCATGGTCAGAATATCCTTAGCCTGCTCGGTATTCACCTTGGAATTGCCGGAGTCTACACCATAGAGGTTAGGATACTCCTTGTTGGTACGCTCGTAGTTGGCGAAGAAGAAGAGTTTGTTCTTGATGATAGGTCCACCCAGGGTGACACCCATGTTGTACTGAGTCTGCTTCTGATACTTAGGCGCATAACCCGTACCATCGAGGTAAGGATACTTGGTACCGATAAGGTCCTGGTTGTAGCCATAGTAATAGGCAGAACCGTGGAACTTGTTGGTACCGCTCTTGGTGATGGCATTGATGGCACCACCGGTGAAACCGCTCTGTCGCACGTCGAAAGGAGCCACAGATACCTGAATCTGCTCGATGGTCTCCATAGATACAGGCTGAGCACCCGCCTGACCGCCATTGTTACCGCTGGGAGCCAGACCGAACACGTCATTGTTTGCCGCACCATCAATCATGAAGTTATTGTATCGGTTGTTGGTACCGGCAAACGACATGTTACCCGAATTGGTAACCGTGAGCTGAGGGTTCAAGCGAGCCACATCGGCTATACCGTGGGTAATACTAGGCATATTGTTGATCTGCTCTGCCGTCATACTGGTAGCAGCACCTGTACGGGAAGCTGCAAGACCCGCCTTACCGGAAACCACCACTTCCTGGAGCTGGTGGGCATCCTCCTGGAGCGAGCAGGAGATATTCTCCGTTTCACCGAGGCTCAGACTGACATTGTTGAAAACCTTGTCCTTATATCCGATATAAGAGATACTTACCTTGTAAGGACCACCTGGACGCATACCCTGAATAGTATAGCGACCATCTACATTTGTTACAGCACGATACACAGTACCAGATGGCTGGTGTGTAGCAGTAACTGTAGCACCAATAACGGTTTCGCCATTGGAAGAAATCTTACCACTAATGCCCGAAGTGGTAATCTGAGCCATTGCCGAAGTCACCACGAAGGCGAGCAAAGCCAGAAGTAGTTGCAATCTTTTCTGCATATTGTTTAGATTCTTTTGTGAATAAATAAAGAGAGAACCGCGCACCTCGTACCGTGAGCTTAACTCCCTCCTAAAACTGATTTTGCTGCAAATATAACTAAAACTTTTGAAATGGCAAGCGAAAAACAGAGAAATATAATGTTTTATACCAAAAATATGCAAATAAACGAAAAAAAGGATGCACTTCCCTCGAAAAAGAGAAGTGCATCAGAATGATATTATACTAATGTATAGTACGATAATCTACACAGATTCTGATTCCCAGAACTCACCCATTAGTTGAAAATGTAACGGATAGAGAACTGGATAGAATAGGTAGAGTTGAAGCTTGTGTAGTTGGTGAATGTCTTGGTCAAAGCCTCAGAACCATTACGCTGGAACTGGAAAGACTTTTTCTTAGAGTCATACTTCAACAAAGAACTGTTAACAACCTTCTTGTAAAGACCCCAGTTGCTATTAAGCAAGTTTGCCAGGTTCTTGATATCAACTCCAAACTGCAATGTATTGCGCTGACCAGCTACATTCATGTAGAAGTTCTGTGCAAACTTGAAGTCCAGCTGATGATGCCATGGCATCTTGGCTCCACCACGCTCAGCATACTTACCCTTGCGTCCCTTCAGGTAAGAATCCTGATTGATATAGTTCCAGAAATCATCCTTCTGCTGTTCTGCTGTATAAGTCTGCTTCTGCTTTTTAGCATCAGTATAAATATAGTCAGAGAAGTTCCAGGCATCAAGCGCCTCACGACTTGCTGGAACATAAAGCAAACTGTAAGAACCCTTATAATCGTTCACTACATTACCAGCAAAGGTATATGAGAATCTTGTTGCAGCATATGGATCATAGCCAAAATTAGTTCCCTCATATACCAAACCAACCATTGTACCGAAATGCTTAGCATAATCCTTAGAATAGCTGGCAGTAATCAGCAAACGGTTAGGAGCAACATAGTTTGCAAAACCGATTTCCTTATCATTATTGGCATTCACAGAATAACGGTTGTTCTTATAGGCAGAAGTTACCTGGTCGCCAACACCGTCACCGTATGATTTCGCCTGTGCCATGGTATAAGAAGCCGAGAGGTCGAGACCAAAGTCAAACTTCTTTGCCAAAGAGAATGTCAAAGATTCATAATGTGCCTTGTGACCAGCATTTGTAATCAAATATGGTGTCACCGATTTATTTGAACATGTAAGATAATGACGAGTATCCTCTGGACTCAAAGTAATGGTCTGCTTTCCATCCCAGTAATAGTTCTGAGTGGTAACAACAGATGGGTTGAAATCACGGCTATAGATTCCCTCAACAGAGAAATTGATATCGTATGGCAACTTCACGTCAACAGCCAGAGATGACTTCCATGTTGCATTCATCTTCAAATCCTTATCGATGATGGTTGGAGTCTGAGGTGCAGCATTTGGCTCCTTAGGCAGAGATAAGCCGCTGTCAGACAACTGCTCTGCAACAGTAGGATAGAACTTAGAAATCTCACCAAAAGTAGGAAGTGATTTAGCATCACCCTGAATATAGGAGTACTGATACTGACCACAACCCGAATTAGACACAGCAGAAACGAGCCATACGAAAGGCAAACGACCGATAAAGTATCCGGTACCACCACGGAGTACGACCTTCTGATTGCCGAGAACATCCCAGTTGAAACCTACACGAGGAGAAACTGTGACAGGAGCATCAGGCAACTGATCTGTTGTATAGCTTACTTCAGAACCATCAGTCATCTTGAACTTCAGGTCAGCAAACTTAGCATTATAATTGTTCTTCAACTCAGGATAGAAAGGAGCCTCCATACGGATACCGGCAGTCATGCGGAATCTGTCAGAGAAGTTAATCTGATCCTGTACATACGCAGAGAACTGATTATACTTCATTTTAGCATGGAAAGGTTCTGTACCATTGAACGGATAGGTAATACCATAGGCAAAAGGCTGACCTCCAGCCATGAATTCATCTAATGAATTATAAACATAGTAACCATTCATGGCAGCACCGAATCCATTCAGAGCCTCATTGGTTTCATACTGAACACCAGCCAGGAAATTATGCTTTCCAATCATGAAAGAAGCCTCATCGGTGGCAACGAAAGTCTTCACCTGAGCTAAGTTTCCGGCAGTAAAGACATCAGGACCGAATGAGAGATAATCTGAGCCGTTCTGCAAAATATCTACTGTAGGGAACACACCACCTGTGTAAGAACGAGGCTCATCCTGAAAAGAGTATGTCAAACGTAAAGCATTGTTGACGATGCCCCACTTTGAGTTCCATTCTGCAGCAAAAGAGGTAAAGTTGCGGTCTTTGCAATAACGCGCACTTTCAAAATACATCGCTGAATTAGAAGTACGATTACCCTTGCCTGCAGAAATTCCTTCACCTCCCAAATAGAGTGCGTTGGTTGTGAATGGACTGGTTGAAGAAGAAGGAGCATTAGAATCCTTTGAATGTGAACGAGAGAAACGGAAATTCAACTTGTTTGTCTCATTGATATTCCAATCCAAACGTGCCAAAATCTTGTAGGCAGGAGTATCCAATGAATAGCCCTGATAACGGCCTGGGTTATATCCATACTTGCTAGAAAGGAAATTTGTCAATGTACTGATATCACCTACTGTAGGGCGATGTACTGTACCAGAAGAGAAGTTCCATGCATCGTTTTCTGAAGCACGAGCCACAGCCGAAGGGCCAGCAGCCATCTGAACTTCATATTCACCATTTACGAAGAAGAACAACTTATCCTTGATGATAGGACCACCAACAGTTGCACCCCAAGTAGTAGTATGAGACTGAAGACGGGTCAACTCGTAATCATCCACCTTGTTACCTTTAAGATGAGAATTGGTAGTATACATATAAGCAGAACCCTTATACTGATTGGTACCGCTCTTGGTAACTGCATTAATAGCACCACCAGTGAAACCACTCATACGGACATCAAAAGGAGATGAAGATACAGATATCTGATCCAATGCATCAAGTGAGATTGGTGAGCCATTACCAGGAAGGTTAGAACCGATACCAAAAGCATTGTTGAATGCTGCACCATCTACAGTTACATAGCTCTGACGGAAGTTACCACCACCAACAGAGAAACCACCTACGGTAGAAGCCTGTGGGGTCAACTTCAAGAGGTCGTTCATGCTACGTGAAACGGTAGGAATTGCCTCAATGTGTGTTGCATCAATACTTGTTGTTGCACCAGCACGGTCGGTGCGCATGTTGTTGTTACGATTGGCTACAACTACCACGTCTTCCAACTGAGCTGCATCCTCAGCCAAAGTCTCGTTCAAGACTGTATTCTGACCAAGAGAAAGAGAAATGCCCTTTACCTGCTTGTTCTTGTAACCCACGTAGGTTACTTCCAGAACATAAGGTCCACCCGGGCGCATACCCTGAATAGAATAACGACCATCCATGTTGGTCACTGCACGATAGACTGTACCAGAAGGTTGGTGAACAGCCTTGATTGTTGCGCCAATGACGTCTTCGCCATTAGCTGTAATTTTACCACTAACGCTAGATGTTGTAATCTGCGCCATGGCTGTGGTTACCATAAAGGCCAGCAAAGCCACTAATAAATGCAATCTTTTCTGCATACCTTTTATTATATAAAATTATTAAAACTTGGGGATATGACCCCCTCTTATATTGTTATCGTTTGCAAAATTAATAAAAAAATCTCTTTTAATTGTTACAAAAGCATGAAAAAATGTGTTTTATAACATAAAAAAAATCTGCGTTAAGCAAATAACGCAGATTTCCTTTAATTTGTTATTTATAACGGGGGTTTGCTTATAGTTTTTTTTCGGGGGTTAAAAGCGGGGGACTGAGCTTTTATGACAGGCGATGGAATCGCCTGGAACGGAGGCTAGACGCTCTTACTCCTTTCGCTGCCAGATGCTCATTACCTTGCGACGGATAGCTACGATGTTCAGGATAGATACTATCAGGAACAGGAGCAGACCTAGGGCGATGGCTGGGAGCATGGTGCCCTCGTCGATATCAGGGAAGAGGGTTTCGATGAAGCCCATGTAGTAATCGCGAAGGAAGAAGAGGATGATCCACGCGATGATAAGTACCACGATGTTCAGCGCGATGGTGAGCACCTGATATGGCTTTGCTACATTGTTCGGACTGTAACCTATCAGAAGAAGATTCTCTAACTTAGAAGAGTTCTTCTGTACCAGCAGATAGATGCTGAGCATCAGAATGTAGAAGCTCAAAACGGAGATAACCAAACCAATAATCATCACCATCGATACCATCATGCGGAGGAAATAGGTAGTTTTCTCAGCATCCAGCTTGTCTGTCTCTACTTCATAACCGTTATCATCCAGGTATTTGGTGATGTTCTCGTCTCCCGGGTTTCCTACCTCTACGATGAGACGGTTAGGATCGCTCTTCTGGTTTGGAGCGAATTCCTGGTTGCTCCAGTCCATGAAAGCCTGTGGAACGAGGATGGTGTTGAGTCGCGAAGAGAAACCGATTACCTTTCCCTTGAACTGCTCTTTCTTGCCACCAGCCTGAATCTGGATATTGAAATCAATCATGCCCATCAGTCCATCGCTGATTTTAGGAAGCGAATGACTCTGGGCGAAACCGAAGTTATACATATTAATATAGGTACGCGGGAGGATGATTGGCACCTCCTGAGTTCCCGGCGTATATTTCCAGTCCTTGAGCGGCACATCAACAAAACCGTCAGGCACACTCTCGAAGAAGAGTTCGCTATTCAGAACGTTCACGCCGTTTACACCCATCTGGGCATCTACCTTATATTCAGTAGAGGTGAATTTTCCTATCTTCTTTACAAACTTCTGGTCTCCGATTTCATCGATTTCAGAACCCGAGAAGGTATTGGAACGGCCGCTGATGGTATTTCCCATACCTATCTTCTTGCTCATGATGAGGTAGTCGGCTTTCATGAAACTGTCTTGCTGAGTGAAGACAGGCAGCACGTCTTTATAAAACTGAAAGCCGAAAAGAACGATGAGCATACCGAAGAGATTGGCGAAGGCAAAGCCCGCAAACTGAGGTATGCTGATATGCTGACGCAATAATTTCCAAACCAAATTCATAATCTAAATATATGTTCATAGTTTAAGTCCATGTGCTTACCGATACTGGTTACGATGACGCCAGCCCCCTGCTCCTTCGCTTCGGTCATCATGATATCTGCCATGATGCGCGAATTGTTGTCGTCGAGGTGACTGATAGGCTCATCAGCCAGAATGAAGTCGAAAGGCTGACAGAGCGCACGCATCATTGCCACACGCTGCTGCTGTCCGAACGACATTCTGCCGATTTTGGCATCTACCTTATCAGCAATACCGAGCATATCAAACCATTTAAGAATCTGCTCACGCGTCTTGAATCCGGTTATCTTGTTCTTAATTTCTACATTCTCCAGGGCAGTAAGCTCAGGGAAGAGACGGAGTTCCTGAAAGAGATGGCTGATGTGACGCTTGCGCATCTCTACCCAGTCTTTCACCTTATAGTTGGCGGTAACATCATTGTCGAACATCACGCTTCCGCTGTAGTCGTGACGATAGCCGAGCACATAGCTGCAGAAAGTACTCTTTCCGCTGCCACTCTCTGCCTCGATAAGATAAAGATGACCTTTCTCGAAGGTAACATCCTGCTTCCATATCTCCGAATCCAGGTCGTTGCGCTGGGCAAAAACCTGTGGGAGAACGGAATGAAGCTGAATCTTTTCCACTTTTTTTATGTTTAATGTTTAATCTTTTACCTTTAAAGTATAGACCACCGAAGTAAGATTTCCGAAGACTGGGGTGAGCAGACCGGTTACGGTAGAGATGGCATCATCCTTGCCCGAGCCGTCACTATCAGAACTTTTGGCGAGATTGATGACCATTGCCAGTTTCTGACCGACGATGAGCTTCTGAATCTTTGCATCTATCGGATGATTACTTGGTTTCACGGCATATTGCGCCATCAGCTGGTCGCTTCCGCTAAAGAACTGCTTGTCATCCGTCACACCGAAATAGAACGAGGTTTTGCCGTCGGTATAGAAGTAAGCATTCTTTCCCCAATTGGCTATCTTCGCACCAGCCGGACATGAAGTTTTCCAATAATCAACATCGCCCAACCACTTGGCATGCGACAGTTTAGCAGCCATCGTCATCTGCATATTGTTATCCGTAAGCGAAGGCATCACGATAGCCATATCTCCATCCACACTACGGATGATATTATCCATGTCGATGGCCTGGTTGATACCCATCAGGAGGGTCTGAAGGCTGCGGTTGCTCTGCATCATCGGCAGGAACTGCTCGCCCTTTACGTTCATGAAGATACCCGCCAGGGCATCAGCAGGCATCGACTTAACGTAGTTGCCTTTAATCGGACGATAGGTTTGAGCCGCCTTCTTCAGGGCCTCATCTATTTCTTTATTAAAGGAGAAGGTTTCTCCCTTCACCTGCAGGATACCGTCTTTTACGTCCATCTCAGCAGCAATCACTACCTGCGAAGGGTCGGTATCTTTAGGAGTACCAAGGGTAAATGGAGCTACGAACTTCTCCGGCAACGCCTGAGCCTGAGCCACCATAGCCATAGGCGAAGTGATGGTTTCCAGACGTTCAAACATAGGCGATGCGGTAATACCTTCGTCCTCATCAGCCTTCAGATATTTCACCATCTGCTGCTGGAGCTGGGCCTGCGCATCGGCTACAACCGGTCCCATAACGAGGAGTGCCTGATCAGAAAAGCCGACCAGCCACGAATTTTTCAATACAGAGAAATGAAAGCCTTTGCGCTCCTTCACCTCTGTAGCGATATGCTGTTTGGCAAGCGAAGCAAGCCAGTCTTCCACATCGCCCTCATCGCTCACCTTGGCACAAAGTCCGAGGTTGCCATCAGCACTCTCAAAGAGGAATATCTTCTCTGAGACGTCGATGCCACATTTCGATGCATCCTCAACGTGCAACAGAGGCTTGAGCATTCCCGCCTTGTCTTCATCGCTTTTGCCGGATGCCATCTGCTGCATGTCAACAGAGATGAGCGCAGTACTTTTCTTTGGAATGGCATTGAGATAGTCAGTGCCCGAGCATGAACTCAGCAATCCCAATACGACAGCCAAGCACATGAACATCAAACTCTTATACAATCTTTTCATCACACTAGTAAATATTATAAAGCTCTTGCCAGATGGCACATGTTGACAGCCACCAATCCTGCTGTTTCCGTACGGAGGCGACTGGTGCCAAGCGAAACACTCTCATATCCGTTTTCCAGGGCCAGTCTCACCTCATCGATAGAGAAATCGCCCTCAGGTCCTACCAGCACGGTGATGTCATCGGCACCCTCCTGGGCTGCTCCGGCAGAATCATCAGCTGGGCATGACTTGGAAATCTCGGTAAAAAAGTCTTTCTTTTCTATCTCCTCATAACAATGACAGATAAACTTTCTGCCATTGCGGGGAGTAGTAATAAAATCTTTAAAGTTCTGCAGTTCGTTGACCACAGGTTTCCAAGCCTTGTGGCTCTGCTTGACGGCAGAAACCACAATCTTGTCTATGCGGTCTATGCGGATGACCTTGCGTTCAGAGAACTTGCAGTTGAGGAAAGAGATTTCATCGAAGCCGATTTCCGTAGCCTTCTCTGCCATCCATTCAATGCGGTCCATCATCTTTGTCGGGGCGATGGCCAGATGAATGTGTCCGCGCCAGGCAGGCTGCTGCGGCATAACCTCCTTCACCTCATAGATGCACCGTTTGTTGGTAGCCAGCGAAACTTCTGCACGGTAGAACACCCCCTTGCCATCCATCAGGAACAATTCGTCCCCCGCCTGGATACGCAAAACCCTGAGTGCATGAGTAGCCTCTTCCTGAGGCAGTTCTGTCTGTGTAGCCGCATCTGGCACATAGAAAAATCTAACTTCTTTCATTTCCTCTTATTGTTACTTTTTCTTCTTAATTTTCTGTTATTCCGTAAGAATATCCTTTAATTATTCACTTCTTTTTGCCTTTGCGGTGCTCTATCTCATCGCGAATGGCTGAGGCTGTTTCGTAATCTTCTTCATTAATGGCACAATCCAATGCTTTTTCGAGCATCTGGTCTGGCAAAGCCGAAATAGGTACCGCACAAGAAGCCGAACTCATATCATTTTTATTAAAAGGAGTAGAAATTTCCTTTATAACCAGCTCTGTTGTATACATTTCTATATCCGCAGCCACAGACAGCAACACAGCCTGGTCAGTCTTGATGCTCATACGTTCATTTGTGATTTTATTCACAAGAGTAGCATATACTCCCCTCTCTGGCGTAGCATCGAATTCGAGATAGAAATCGTCTACATTTTGCCTGTCAAATAGTGTCCAAAGTACAGAGACCACATCATTTTTAAAATCAGAAGTTTTCGAATTACATGCCTTCAGCTGCTCTGCTACATATTCATTAGTCATAATAGACAAAGCTCTTTTTTCGGATTCGTCTACCAAACTAATAATACATGTCCCGGAAGCTTCCGGAATGCCAAAGCAGGCAGCGAGTTTAAGTTTGTACAACATCATTATGTACCCTTTCTTTATTTAAATTTATTTATATTCTTACGTAACATTCTGTTTTTACTCTCGCGTTGAGTATGACCTTTTTCTTCCTTATTTCTGTTCTTTCTTCGGACGGAAAAGGACAGCAAAGGCTACAGCTACCACGAGCGCATAACCAGCAAAGATGAACCAGCAGGTTTTCCAGTCACCCATCAGGTAGCCATCATCTGTCCAGTGGCAGTAATGGTTGATGACCATACCTGCGAGAATGGTTCCGATAGATGCTCCCAGACCGTTGGTCATCAGCATGAACAGTCCCTGAGCCGATGCTCTTACCTTCACATCACATTTCTGGTCTACAAACAGACCGCCCGACACATTGAAGAAGTCGAAGGCTACACCGTAAACGATGCATGAGAGGATGAAGAAGGTAACACCTGGGAATGCAGGATTGCCCAATCCGAAGAAACCGAATCGCAAAACCCATGCCATCATGGCGATGAGCATCACAACCTTGATGCCATAACGCTTCAGGAAGAACGGAATGAGAAGGATGCAGAGCGCCTCGGCCACCTGAGAGATGGATACCAGGAGCGTAGCATTGTTAGCTGCAAAAGTATCGAGCATCGCAGGATCGCCCTTGAAACTGGTAATGAACGGAGTGGCATAGCCATTGGTTACCTGCAGACTCATACCGAGCATGCAAGAGAAGATGAAGAACATCGCCATCTCACGGCTCTTGAAAAGTTTGAAGGCATCGAAACCCCAGGTCTCTACCCAGCTCTTTGTCTCTTTCTTCACGATAGGACAGGCTGGCAATGAGAAGCAATAGAGGAAGAGAAGAATGCTGAGCACACCCGATACCAGGAACTGATAATGGGTATACTGGAACTTATGGGCGTTCTCGCTCAACAGGAACGAGAATGAACCGTTGTCCCAGGTAGCACAGTTCACAATCCACATCGTGAGGATGAAGCCCACGGTTCCGAACACACGGATTGGCGGAAAAGCCTTTACGGTGTCGAGCCCGTTGCTCTTCAATATACTGAATGCCGAAGTATTTGACAATGCCAATGTAGGCATATAGAAAGCCACGCTGAAGGTGTAAACGGCAATAAACATTGCCTCATTAGGAGTCTGACTAGCCTGTCCCATACCGAACAAACCAATCATGGCTGCTCCTGCCAAAAGGTGACAATAGCCCAAAAGACGTTGCGGCTGGATATACTTATCAGCAACAATGCCCATCAATGTAGGCATAAAAATAGATACGATTCCCTGTATGGTATAGAACCAGGAAATCTCGGCACCCATCCCAGCCTTGCCGAGATAGTTGCCCATAGACGTGAGATAAGCTCCCCAAACTGCAAACTCCAGGAAGTTCATCACTGCTAGGCGTACTTTCAGATTCATAGTTTAATGTCTTTTTATTATAAAATATTAGCTGCAAAGATACAAATTTTCGGGTAAAAAGCACACGATTTTGAAGATTATCCGCATGAAAGCTAGCATATTTAACAAATTATGTGTATTTTTGCAGTCGATTTCAATAGATATAAGAGAAAAATAATATAGAAGCAACAGATATGTTAGTAAAATTTTTCCTCACGTGCAATAAAATCGGGGCTTTCACGCTAGGCGGAGGCTACGCCATGATACCGATCATGGAACAGGAATTTGTAGACAAGAACCAGTGGATGGACAAGCAGGAGTTCATGGATATCATGGTAGTGGCTCAGACCACTCCGGGCATATTCGCCATCGACATGGCGAGTCATATCGGCTATAAGCTGAAGGGAGTCTGGGGAGGCATTGTGGGTGCCATTGGCATCGCCCTGCCTTCTATCATCGCCATTCTCATCATCGCCATGTTCTTCCAGCATTTCAAGGACAATTATTGGGTGGGTAAGTTCTTCATGGGTGTGCGCCCTGCCGTGGTAGCACTCATTGCTGCGCCTTGCTTCAAGATGGCAAAGACGGCAAACATCAACCGCTACAACATCTGGATTCCCGTTGTCTGCTGTCTGCTGATTGCAGCTTTCGGTATCTCCCCTATCTACATCATCATCGCAGCCGGTGTGCTGGGATGGCTCTACGGAAAGTTTATAGTTAAAAGTTAATAGTTTACAGTTTACAGTTTACAGAAAAGATATGCTATTTCTAAAGTTATTTCTGATATTTACCAAGATTGGTACATTTAATTTTGGTGGCGGATATGCGATGCTTTCGCTCATCCATAACGAGACGGTAGTGAAGAATCATTGGCTTACCAATGCTGAGTTTACGGATATTGTGGCTATCAGCCAGTCTACACCGGGACCTATCGGCATCAACTGTGCCACCTACGTAGGTTATACCGCCTGCCTTCACGACGGCTATCCTACCTGGGCAGCTTGTCTGGGTTCGGTATTGGCTTCGCTCTCCATCATGTGGCTGCCTTTCATCATCATGATTCTCATCAGCCGCTATCTGATTACTCACAAGGATTCTAAAATCGTAAAGGATATCTTTGCGGGACTCCGCCCTGCCATCATCGGACTGATAGCTGCTGCCGCCGTTCTCCTGATGAATAAAGAGAACTTCGGATCACCAACCGACAATCCGTTTGTCTTCGGAGCAAGCATCGTGCTGTTTCTGGCTGCTTTCTACTTCACAAAATTCAGAAAGACCAACCCTATCCTGCTGCTTTTCATCTGCGGTATCATCGGAATGGTTATCTTCTAAACATCGCCCTGCGGTCTGAACCAACGGCCTCCAGCCGATGGGAAAGACAAGGGGCTGATGCCTTCAGATAGGGACAAAAAAAAATTGATTGTCTCACGACAACCAATCTTTTATTAACCTTAATAATCTAATACCATGAAAAACACGATGCAAAGGTACAAATAATCTTGTAACCTACAATAGTTTATAGCAAAAAACTTCAAGGATTTAACTCTCCTTAAAAGTTTCACCATTCCAATTAAACTTTCTTTGCACTTTTATTGCATTTACAGCCTTCTTATCGTCAGCAGACAGGAAAGGTAAAGCCAAGCGCACTACGAGGCTGTTTTCATGTTGCAGGAGCAGAGCACTCACGATTTTGAGTTCAATTTTCCCCTTGAGTTCCTCAAACTTAGCCTCGCTCATTGTATCGGGTTTGGCAACAAGACCGGAAGCCAGTTGCTGCAAAGATTTTCCATCGAAAATTCTGCTGGCATCCTGCTCCTGCCAATCCTGATTAAAGAGATAGAGTTCACTCTCCTTCTCTACTCCGGCAAAAGTCTTCACCACGCAAAGCAGCGAATCGCCATTAGCCGATGGCAGTTTCTTCATCTGCAAAGTAGCGCTCTTACTCGTTCTCAACTGGGCGAAATCAGCAGTCAGCGTATCCATCACACTCGTTTCGCCTAAAAGATTCTTCACTTCCGCCTTCACTCCCATCTCCTGCAGCTCAGTAAATTCCAGCCGCAGGTTGTGGTTAAGATAAGGCACAACAGAATCGGGCATCGAAACCAGCAAGTCCTTCATCGACTTGGCTTCCATGCCCAAGCTTGCCATCATCAGGCAAGCGCATAATATATATTTTATCTTCTTCATCACTACAATTCCTTAGACCACTTCTTTCCCCAAGGAGTAAAGAGCCATGCAAGAAAGGCCAATGCTACTATTGAGCACACGGCAAAAGTTAAAGCTAATGTATTCATATATTTATCTTTTAGAAATTAACAAACCTATTATAAATAAAATGACAGTTAAGAAAACACCCCAAAATATCGCCCAGTAAGAATCTTCCTGATTGGTCTGAACTATACCAAACAGAGCCGCCATCCCACCTAATACCATTACAGTAAAAGTGGATTTACTCATATCAAAGAAATACTTCACTATTGTTTCTCTGACAAACTTTGCCTTTTCCTTTTCTTCTTTTGCTGCCATATTTCTCTATTTTCCGACAAAATTACGGAAAATAAATGTAACTTGCAAATGATTTGCTCATTTTCTTTCGAAATTTAACCTAAAAAAGACGAAAAAGAGGAAAGCGCTTCATTACGAAACACTTTCCTCTAATTATCTAATCATTAATCGTACAATCTTCTTTCAGAAGAGATTTACTCCTCTACAGCAGCCTGCGCCGCAGCAAGTCTGGCGATTGGCACGCGGAATGGAGAGCATGAAGCGTAGTTCATGCCAACCTTAGCACAGAACTTAACTGATGAAGGCTCACCACCGTGCTCACCGCAGATACCTGTGCGCAGGTTAGGACGGGTAGCACGACCATTCTCTACTGCCATCTTGATGAGCTGACCAACACCCTCCTGGTCGAGAACCTGGAATGGGTCAACCTTCAAGATTTTCTTCTCCATGTATGCAGGGAGGAAGGAAGCGATGTCGTCACGAGAGTAACCGAAGGTCATCTGTGTCAAGTCGTTAGTACCGAATGAGAAGTACTGAGCCTCTTCTGCAATCTGACCTGCTGTAAGGGCAGCACGAGGAATCTCAATCATAGTACCAATCTCAAATTCTACCTCTACCCCGTACTCAGCGAATACCTCCTTAGAAGTAGCGAGGATGATAGCCTTCTGCTGCTTGAGTTCCTGAACGGTACCGATGAGCGGAACCATGATTTCAGGACATGGGTTGTAACCTTCCTTCTTCAACTCGCAAGCTGCACCAAGGATGGCACGGGTCTGCATGGCTGTAATCTCTGGGAATGTGATACCGAGACGGCAACCGCGATGACCGAGCATAGGGTTGTTCTCTGCCAGAGAGTTTACACGCTTCTGGATTTCCTCTACGCTTACGCCCATCTCCTTAGCCATGGTCTGCTGACCAGCCAAATCGTGAGGTACGAACTCGTGGAGAGGTGGGTCGAGCAAGCGGATGTTCACGTGGCAGCCATCCATTGCCTTGAGAATGCCGTAGAAGTCAGCCTTCTGATATGGGAGGAGCTTGGCAAGTGCCTTCTCACGACCCTCAACAGAGTCTGCCAGAATCATCTCACGCATGGCAACGATCTTCTGATCATCGAAGAACATGTGCTCAGTACGTGTCAAACCGATACCCTTGGCACCGAATGCACGGGCTACCTCAGCATCGTGTGGAGTATCTGCATTGGTACGGATTTCCATCTTTGTATATTTGTCGCAGAGGTCCATCAGCTCCTTGAAGTCGCCTGAAAGTTCTGCAGCCTTTGTCTCAATCTGTCCTGCGTAAACCTGACCTGTAGTACCGTTCAGAGAGATATAATCACCCTCCTTGTAAACAACGCCTTCAATCTCTACAGTCTTAGTCTTGTAATCTACGTTGATAGAGCCGGCGCCTGATACACAGCACTTACCCATACCACGGGCTACAACGGCAGCGTGAGAAGTCATACCACCACGAGCGGTAAGGATACCCTCAGCAGCTGACATACCAGCGAGGTCTTCTGGAGATGTTTCGATACGAACCATGATGACCTTCTTGCCGTCCTCATGCCACTCCTGAGCATCGTCAGCGTGGAATACAATCTGACCGCAGGCAGCACCTGGAGATGCAGGGAGACCCTGTGTGATGACCTTAGCCTTAGAGAGAGCCAGCTTATCGAATACTGGATGCAAAAGTTCATCGAGTTTCTGAGGCTCACAGCGCAAGATAGCAGTCTTCTCATCAATCATACCCTCGTGGAGGAGATCCATGGCAATCTTCACCATAGCTGTACCTGTACGCTTACCATTACGAGTCTGGAGGAACCAGAGTTTGCCTTCCTGTACGGTGAACTCCATATCCTGCATATCGTGATAGTGGTGCTCCAGCTTATCCTGCAGCGCATCGAGTTCCTTATAGAGTTCAGGCATAGCCTCTTCCATAGAAGGATACTTGGCAGCACGCTCCTCTTCAGAGATACCGGCACGCTCAGCCCAGCGCTGAGAACCAATTTTTGTAATCTGCTGTGGAGTACGGATACCAGCTACCACGTCCTCACCCTGTGCATTGATAAGATACTCACCATTGAAGAGATTCTCACCATTACCAGCGTCACGTGAGAAGCAAACACCTGTAGCAGATGTATCGCCCATGTTACCGAATACCATCGCCATGACAGATACGGCAGTACCCCACTCATCAGGAATACCTTCCATCTTGCGGTAGAGGATAGCGCGCTCGTTCATCCAAGAACGGAACACAGCGCAGATAGCGCCCCAGAGCTGATCGATTGGGTTGGTAGGGAAATTCTGACCTGTCTGCTCCTTGATAGCAGCCTTGAAGAGTTCAACGAGTTTCTTGAGCGACTCTACAGAGAGGTCCTTGTCAAGAGTAACGCCCTGCTCTTCCTTCACCTTTTCGATGATGGCCTCGAATGGGTCGATATCTTCCTTGTTTACAGGCTTCAATCCCATAACAACGTCACCGTACATCTGTACGAAACGGCGATATGAATCGTATACGAAATGAGGGTTACCGGTCTTCTTGACCAATCCCTCAGCTACTTCGTCATTCAAACCGAGGTTGAGGATAGTATCCATCATACCAGGCATAGATGCACGAGCACCTGAGCGTACTGATACGAGGAGTGGATTCTCTACAGAACCGAACTTGCTGTTCATCAATGCCTCAGTATGAGCCACAGCAGCCATCACTTCGTCCTGAAGAAGTTCTTTGATTTTTTCCTCACCCACTTCATAATATTCATTACAAGTGTCTGTAGTAATGGTGAAACCTGGAGGAACTGGTACACCAATCAGGTTCATTTCGGCAAGGTTCGCGCCTTTACCACCAAGTACTTCTCGCATTTGGGCATTGCCTTCTGCTTTTCCGTTTCCGAATGTATAAACTCTTTTTTCGTTCATAATTGTTATAGGTATAATATTTTATTCCGTTTAACGTTGTTAATTATTAATTGTAATGCAAAGATACGATTTTTATTTGATACTACCAAACTTTTATACGCTTTTTTGCTATCCCGAGATTACATTTTATACTGTTGACGCACACACGAGCAGAAAATTAACAATCCCGTATACGATAGAAAGATATTTGACGAATCTGAAAGTGCGTCTCTCGGGATTGCAGCCTGCATTCTGATGTTTTTTACCTCCTCCCGATGCATCTGAAACTGCATCACGACGTAGCGATGGCTACGTCCCGACGCAGCGCCAGACACGTCGCGACGTAGCAACGGCTGCGTCGGGACGCAATTTAAAGGTAAAAGGGTAAAAAGGTAAAAAAGGATTTTAAAGGTAAAAGGATTGTGAGCCGATAACAAAAGTAACAAAAGTAACAGGTGACCTCTGATGTAAAAATGTGAATGTGAATGTGAATTTGAAATGTAAGTGAAGAAAAAAGAATGCATGTAATGATATTATATCATTTAATTCCAATATAATAAGGTACGCGCGTACGTACAATTAAAATATATACTATCAAAAATCATCAATAAACAGCCTCGACAAAAGGATACACATGACAGTCCGTTTTCTTCACTTACATTTCAAATTCACATTCACATTCACATTTCATCCCTTTACAACCACCGAATATTACCTGTTACTTCTGTTACTTTTGTTATCGCCCCACAATCTTTTTACTTTTTTACCTTTAAACGCCTTTTTACCTTTACTCGCAAATAATTTGGGACAACTCTTGCATTTCTCATAAAATTGCAGTATCTTTGCACCCATAAAAAAATACAAAACATTATTATGGCAAGAAAACGTAAACCATTACCTCTGTTAGAGAACATCACCATCGAGGCAGTAGCAGCCGAGGGTAAGTGCATCACACGCGTAGATGAGCAGGTCATCTTCGTACCTTTCTGTGTGCCAGGAGATGTTGTCGACTTGCAGGTAGTAAAGAAGAAACATAAGTATTGCGAAGCCAAGGTGGTTCGCTTCATCAAGAAGAGCGAGGTGCGACAGGAGCCTATGTGCGAGCACTTCGGCATCTGCGGCGGATGCAAATGGCAGAACCTGCCTTACGAGGAGCAGATCAAGGCGAAGCAGAAGCAGGTGGAAGACCAGCTCACCCGCATCGGAAAGATTGAACTACCTGAGTTCCGCCCTATCATGGGCAGCGTGAAGACCCAGGAGTACCGCAACAAGATAGAGTTCGGATGCAGCAACAAACGATGGTTCACCGCCGAGGAACTGGCCCAGCTCCCTCAGAAAGAGGATGATACCGTAACATCGCTCAAGGAGCGCCACGCTCAGAACGCCATCGGTTTCCATATCACCGGAGCCTTCGACAAGATTTATCCTATCAGGAAGTGCTGGCTGATGGATGACCTCTGCAATGAAATCCGCAACTTCGTATTCGAATATGCTGATTCTCACGACTATACCTTCTACGACCTGCGTGAGCAACACGGTTTGCTCCGCAACATGATGATCCGTAATTCGAACACCGGAGAGTGGATGCTCGTCTTCCAGTTCCACTACGATGAGGAGGGCGATGAACAGAGAGCATTGGAACTGATGCAGCAGGTGGCTGACAAGTTCCCTCAGATTACATCGCTCATGTATGTAGACAACCAGAAGGGAAACGATACCATCAACGACCTGGAACTCAGCCTCTTCAAGGGCAACGACCATATCTACGAACTGATGGAAGACCTGAAGTTCAAGGTGGGGTCTAAGAGTTTCTACCAGACCAATACCGAGCAGGCTTACCACCTCTACTGCGTGGCCCGCGAGTTTGCCAACCTTACCGGAGATGAGCTGGTTTACGACCTCTATACCGGAACCGGAACCATCGCCAACTTCGTGGCTCACAAGGCGAAAAAGGTAATCGGTATCGAATACGTGCCAGAGGCCATAGAGGATGCCAAGGTGAATTCTCAGGTGAACAACATCGAGAACACCCTTTTCTATGCAGGCGACATGAAGGATATCCTGACCAATGATTTCATCGCACAGCACGGTCGACCAGACGTCATCATCACCGACCCACCACGTGCCGGAATGCACCCAGACGTAATAAACGTCATTCTGAATGCAGCACCAAAGCGCATCGTATACGTAAGCTGCAACCCGGCAACCCAGGCTCGCGACCTGCAGCTGATGGATGCACAGTATAAGGTAGCTGCCATACAGCCGGTGGATATGTTCCCTCATACCCCTCACGTAGAGAACGTGGTATTGCTCGAAAAGAGATAAACCTAGAAATCAAAATAGAAACAAGATGAAGAAAACCATCATCATGGCGCTCATGGCTGTAGCTTCGGTCTCAGCCAACGCCCAGCAGAAGCAGACCATCGAAATACCATCATGGTTGAGCAACGTGAAATTGTCGGGGTATGGAATGACCCAGTATCAGTACAGCGGACAGAAAGATGCTGAATCCAACTCATTCAACATCCGTATGGCGCGTATCTCTCTCGAAGGTCGCATAGCAGGCGACTTCTACTGGAAAACTCAGATTCAGTTCAACGGCAACACCTCTACCCTCGGTTCCAGTCCGAGAATGGTGGATCTGTTTGCTGAATGGCAGAAATATGAATACTTCAAGGTGAAGATTGGTCAGTTCAAGAACCCGTTCACCTTTGAGAATCCGATGCACCCTATCGATCAGGGCTTCATGGGATATTCACAGAACGTGAGCAAGCTGGCAGGTTTCAGCGACCGTGCCGGAGAACATGCATCCAACGGCCGAGACATCGGTCTTCAGTTCCAGGGCGATTTCCTCAAGAATGCCAATGGCAGAAACCTGCTGCACTATCAGATTGGTGTATTCAACGGACAGGGAACCAATACCAAGGACGTTGATAATCAGAAGAATGTGATTGGTGGTGTATGGGTAATGCCTGTAAGCGGCATGCGCATCGGTGCCTTCGGATGGACCGGTTCTTATGCAAGAAAGGGAACATGGACCGACGAGCATGATGCCTCCTATACTGCCGACATTCAGAAACGCTCTGGCGTTCGCAAGCTCAATCAGAACCGCTACGCCTTCTCTTTCGAATATAAGAAAGACGGCTGGACCGTACGTTCTGAGTATATCCACTCTACCGGCAAGGCTTTTGACAAGAGCATCACCAACTTCAACGATGCCAACGCCAAGGACTACAATCTGAATACAAAAATCGGCGACAAGGCACAGGGTGTATATGGACTGGTTATCGCCCCATTGGCTCAGCTGCCAAAGAACAGCCGTATCGACGTGAAGGCGCGTTACGACATGTATCAGCCTAACGGCAAGAGCAACATGCAGAGAACCCAGTATGAGGCAGGTTTGAACTTCCACATCGGCAAGCGAATCTCTATCTTTACCGAGTATGCGCTCATCAACGACAAGACACTCGCGAAGCATAATTACTCCATGGCAGATGCCGAGGTTTGCTTCCGATTCTAACACGCCCTGAACCAACGGCCATTGGTCGAAGTAAAAGGTTAAGGGCAGAAGGAAGATTGCCCCACACGCCCTGAAAGGGCAGAAGCTCCTAGCCCAGGGCAGCGCCCTGGGTATTATTGGCATATACAAAAACGCCCTGTAAGGGCAAAAGCTTTAAAAACATTAGAAAGCTTTTGCCCTTACAGGGCGACTTTGTTGATTGCGTTTTCAACCCAGGGTGTTGCCCTGGGCTAGGAGCTTCTGCCCTTTCAGGGCGTGTGGGGCAAACGATCTTAGCGTGTGGGGCAAACGATCTTAGAACGAATAAGAGAATCCTACTGACATGAATTCCTTAAACTGCCAATAGCTATCATCATCCTTGCGCTTCACACCATCGTCGAAACGCGGATAGAGGAAGATGTTGGTAGAAATATAGCGGTTAAACTGGAAGGTAATGGTGTTTTCCCACTCTATTTCAGCACGCTTGTAAGTGGTGTATCCCCAGAGACGGGTCTTCCACTTGATATTATCCGCTATCTGCCACGACAGGTCGAAGGTACACTCAGAACCGTAATCGGTCATACCATGCTTCCCCTCATCCAGTCCGTACCGCGTAGCCAGCGACGCTCTGCCCACATACTTCCAGTTGAAAGCCAGAGGAGCCAGATGGGCACTACCCTTCAGGCGGTGATTGAACCAGTCTACATTATAATCCATACCGACAGAGAGGTTCAGATTGAATGGCGAGAAGAAATCGGAATAAACCGTCTTGTCATTACTCTTGTAACCATGCGTAAACTGAGTCTGGCCAATCAGCTGGATGGTATAATACCACTTTCTGGAAGCCTGCAGACCGAGTTTTCCGGTGTATCGTATCATATCGTCGCTCGTTTTCAGCGTATGAACCGTATCACCCTTCGAAGTCTGATAACCCAGGCGCATCTCCACCTTATTATCCCATTTCACCTTCTGCTTGTTATTGTAATTGGCAAACATCGTCACTCTTCCGAGCACCGAATAATTGCTCTCACCACCCTTATACCAGTTGTCAGAAACATAGTTTTGCAGGAACTGCAGATAATAATCGCCACCTATGGTCCAGAAGTTAGGACGGGTGATGACGATATCCATCGGAGCCGCATCCACCTCAATCGCCTTCGGAGCCACCTGCTCTACGATGTCAGGATGATTCTTCTTCGGTTTGCTCTGCGCAGCCAGCGGTGCCCCCACCTCCTTGAGATGAGATTCAGTATCGCGCACCAGGTCGGGACGCGTGAGATAGACCTCCATCAGCGTCTGGTCGAGCATCGTTCCGAGCGAATCCTTCCCCCCATCCTGAGGCTTGAGTCGCAACATGCGGGCTGCCGGACCATGATAGAAGGTGAGCGGCGTAAAGAGCTGGGCATATCTGATGTCCTTAGAATCCATCTTCATGGAATCGATGCGCTGACGGCACATCAAGAGCGAGTCAGCATAGATTTCAGCCAGCCTGTTCTTCGATGCCTCTTCGGGCTCCACCTTCTTCAATTTGCGCTGGGCAGAAACAGGCGTCAGAGCCGAAAGGAACGCAAGAACGAGTAATCCAAATTTTATTTTCATACCTTAATTTTATAAATTTGGGCACAAAGGTAATAAATAATTCATAAATCTATGCCCTTTATTAGGAATATTTTTGCTCATTTCACAAAAATGTCGTAACTTTGCAGCCAAATTATTCTAATTTAAATTATAAATATCGTGGCTGAAACAAAGTACATCTTCGTAACTGGTGGTGTGGTTTCTTCTTTGGGTAAAGGAATCATATCTTCATCCATCGGTAAACTTCTTCAAGCAAGAGGTTACAACATTACTATCCAAAAGTTTGACCCATACATCAACATCGACCCGGGTACGCTGAACCCGTATGAGCATGGTGAGTGCTACGTAACGGTAGATGGTATGGAGACCGACCTCGACCTCGGACACTACGAGCGATTCACCGGCATTCAAACTACGAAAGCGAATTCTCTCACCACTGGTCGTATCTACAAGGCAGTCATCGACAAGGAGCGTCGTGGCGATTATCTCGGCAAAACCATCCAGGTGGTGCCTCACATCACCGACGAGATCAAGCGCAACGTGAAGTTGCTCGGCAAGAAGTATCACTATGACTTCGTGATTACCGAGATTGGCGGAACCATCGGCGACATAGAGAGCGCCCCTTACATGGAGGCTATCCGACAGCTGAAATGGGAACTGGGCAAGAACGCCATCAACGTTCACCTTACCTATGTGCCTTATCTGAAGGCAGCAGGCGAGTTGAAGACAAAACCTACCCAGCACTCTGTGAAGGAACTGCAGAGCGTAGGTATTCAGCCAGATATCCTGATTCTCCGCACCGAGAAACATCTCGAAGAGGGAATCATGAAGAAGGTAGCCAGCTTCTGTAACGTAGACCTGGACTGCGTGATTCAAAGCGAAGACCTTCCTAGCATCTACGAGGTGCCTGTAAACATGCAGAACCAGGGCCTCGACACCGCCATCCTCCGCAAGATGGGCGAGCCTATCGGCGAAACACCTGCGCTGGGTCCTTGGAGAACTTTCCTCGACCGCAGAAACAAGGCTACAGAGGTGGTAAACATCGGTCTCGTAGGCAAGTACGACCTGCAGGATGCATACAAGAGTATCCGCGAGAGTCTCTCGCATGCCGGTACCTACAACGACCATAAGGTGAAGATTACCTTCATCAATTCAGAATATCTCACAGAAGAGAACGTGGCAGAACAGCTGAAGGGACAGGACGGTATCGTCATCTGCCCAGGCTTCGGCCAGCGAGGCATCGAGGGCAAGATTATCGCCGCCCACTATACCCGCACCCACGACATCCCTACCTTCGGCATCTGCCTGGGTATGCAGATGATGGTCATCGAGTTTGCCCGCAACGTATTGGGCTACAAGGATGCCAACTCACGCGAGATGAACGAGAAGACTCCACACAATGTCATCGACATCATGGAGGAGCAGAAGAACATATCAAACATGGGTGGAACCATGCGTCTCGGCGCTTACGAGTGTGTACTGAAACAGGGTTCACGCGTGTTCAATATCTACAAGAAGGAGCATATTCAGGAACGCCACCGCCACCGCTATGAGTTCAACAACGAGTTCCAGCAGGAATTTGAGAAGAACGGCATGATGTGCGTAGGCAGAAACCCTGAGAGCGACCTGGTAGAAATCGTAGAAATCCCAGGCATGAAGTGGTACGTAGGTACACAGTATCATCCTGAATACCAGAGTACGGTGCTGAAACCACATCCACTTTTCATGGATTTCGTAAAGACAGCAATAGAAAACAAAAAGTAAATATTAGGAGTTAAAGGAGTGATCCCCTTTACTCCTTTAATTTCAAATTTAAAAAATGAACAAGAACAACATTATCGGTTTCCTCCTGATTGCCGTAGTGCTGATTGGCTTTAGCTGGTATAACCAGCCATCTGCCGAAGAACAGAGAGCGGCATTCGTTCAGGACTCCATCGCCAAGGCTAAACATGCCGAGATGGAAAAGGCCAGCAAGGCTGCCGCTGTTAAGCGCCAGGCTGATGCCAAAGCAAAGGTTGAGGCAGACTCAACCGCCCTCTTCTATTCGGCACTCAAAGGCCAGGCTAAGAAGATTGTATTGAAAAACGAGAAGGTAGAATTAACACTCAACACCAAGGGTGCTACTGTAGAGAAGGCTGTCATCAAGGGCTATGTGGGACACAACCTGCAGGTAAAAGACGGTTCGGCAGATGCCAAGGACGTAACCCTCTTCGACGGTAACGACCAGAGCCTCAAGTTCATGCTCGAGGCTAAGGAGGCCAACATCATCACCAGCGATCTCTACTTCACTCCATCCAACGTGACCGACAAGTCTGTAACCATGACCGCTGTGGCTGGTGAAGGCAAGACACTCACCCTGACTTATACATTGGGCAATGACTACATGCTGCACATGAGCCTGCAGGCAAATGGCATGGCGGGTCTGTTCTCACCTAATTATAATAAGATGGATGTTGACTGGAGCGACAAAGCACGCCAGCAGGAACGTGGTTTCATGTTCGAAAACCGTTACACTACCCTCACCTACCATAATGCAGAAGGCGGTACCGACCACCTCAACGAAGGTAGCGAGAAGATTGACGAGAAGATAGAAGAAACCATCGACTGGGTATCGTTCAAGAACCAGTTCTTCTCTGCCATCATCGTAGCAAAGGATAACTTCGAGAAGGATGCCTTCATGACATCTATCCCTCAGGAGAAGGGTTCGGGCTATCTGAAGCAGTTCCAGGCTAAGATGAAGACAGCCTTCGACCCAACCGGTAAGAAGGCATCTGAGTTTGAATTCTACTTCGGTCCTAACGACTTCCAGATTCTGAAGAATACCGAGAAGGAAAGTACCTTCGGCAAGGACTTGGAATTCCAGAAGCTCGTATACCTGGGATGGCCTATCATCCGATGGATCAACCGTTTCTTCACACTCTACGTATTCGACTGGTTGAGCAACGTGTTCCCAATGGGTATCGTATTGATTCTCATCACCTTGCTCCTCAAGCTCATCACCTACCCTATGGTGAAGAAGAGCTACATGAGTTCAGCCAAGATGCGCGTGCTGAAACCAAAACTCGAAGCAGCTACGGCTCAGTATAACAAGCCTGAGGACCAGATGCAGAAGCAGCAGGCAATGATGGCGGAATATGCCAAGTATGGTGTAAGCCCATTATCCGGTTGCTTGCCTATGCTGATTCAGATGCCGGTTTGGGTTGCGATGTTCAACTTCGTTCCTAATGCCATCCAGCTTCGCGGTGAGAAGTTCCTGTGGATGAACGACTTGAGTACCTTCGACCCAATCATCGAATGGAACACCAATATCTGGCTCATTGGCGACCACTTGAGTTTGACCTGTATCCTGTTCTGTGTAGCCAACCTGTTGTATTCTTGGATGACCATGCGTCAGCAGCGCGACCAGATGGTAGGTCAGCAGGCAGAGCAGATGAAGATGATGCAGTGGATGATGTATCTCATGCCATTGATGTTCTTCTTCATGTTCAATGACTACTCAGCCGGTCTGAACTTCTACTACTTCATCTCATTGTTCTTCAGTGCCGCTATCATGTGGACCCTGCGCAAGACTACCGACGACGAGAAACTCCTCGCCATCCTTGAGAAGCGCTATCAGGAGAACAAGAACAACCCTAAGAAGGCTAGCGGTCTGATGGCAAGAATGCAGGCTCTCCAGGAGATGCAGCGCAAGCAGCAGGAAGAGATGATGCGCAAACAGGCAGAACTGAACGAGAAAAAGAACAATCTCGGAAAATAAAGATTACCAGATAAAAATGAAAGCGTAATGGATTACCTGATAAGGTGTTCATTACGCTTTTTTTGTCCCCGAAAAGGTATAATTTGTTAAATGATATTATAAATTATACCTTTTCGGGGGTATTTTCATTTTTTATTCGTATATTTGCCCCCGAAAGGGTATAATATAATATTGTCCCATATATAATATTACCCGATAGGGTATAAAACAAGAAGAATATGAGCAATACATTATCATCATACGTCAAGGAAATGCGCAAGCAATTCGGATTGACGCAAGTAGATCTGGCAGCGAAATCGGGCGTAGGACTCAGATTCGTAAGAGAACTGGAACAGGGAAAGGAAACTTTGCGACTCGATAAAGTAAATCAGGTCCTCCTCCTGTTCGGTCAGGAAATAGGCCCCGTTCCTATCAAAAAAGAATAAAAATAAAATATCATGAAACAAGGAAAAATATATCTCTACGACCAATACGTAGGTCTGCTGACGGAAGACGAGACAGGCTTTACCTTCGCCTATGATTCAGATTATCTGGCATCGGATGGTGCGGAAGCCGTAAGTCTGACGCTTCCCTTATCCGATGAGCCCTACCACGATACCGTGCTGTTTCCATTCTTCGATGGATTAATCCCCGAAGGATGGCTGCTGAACATCGCAGAAAGCAGTTGGAAAATCAACCAGCGCGACAGAATGTCGCTCCTCCTTGCCTGCTGCAAGGATTGCATCGGAGCAGTAAGCGTGATTCCTACAAACGAATCTCCAGCAGAAGAAATGAATGGTTCACCCCATAAACAGAAAGGAGAATAAGATATGGAGAAATGTCTATATTGTTATAAACCGCTCAAGCCTGGTCAGGTAGATTACCATCCCGCCTGCGCACGCAAGCTCTTCGGCACCAAGGAAGCCCCTGTCCTACCCTACGTTAGAAAGGAAATTGGCGACCTGGCAAAACAGGTAGTGCGTGCCCAGACCACCCTCACCGGTGTGCAGGCGAAGCTCTCGCTCGATGTAAATCCGGGCGGAAAGAACGAACCATCCCGCTTCACCATCGTAGGTCTTTGGGGAAAATATATCCTCAAGCCACAAACCGACCGCTACCGCTGTCTACCGGAAATAGAAGACCTCACGATGCATCTCGCCGAAGCCGCCAAGATAGCTGTGGTTCCCCACGGACTGATTCGCTTTGCCGATGGTGAACTCTGTTATATCACCCGGAGAATAGACCGACTGGATGATGGACAAAAGGTACCGATGGAAGATATGTGTCAGCTGTCAGAGCGCCTTACCGAATACAAATATAAAGGTTCCTACGAGCAGGTAGCCAGACTCATCAAGAAGTATTCATCGTTCTCGCAACTCGACCTCGTGAACTATTGGGAAGTGGTCATCTTCTCATGGATTACGGGCAACGCTGACATGCACCTCAAGAACTTCTCGCTCTACAACAACCGCAAGTTGGGTTATGGCTTAACTCCAGCCTACGACCTCCTCTGCACGAAGATTGTGATGCCAGAAGATTATGAGGAACTCGCCCTGACGCTCAACGGAAGAAAGAGAAAGATTCAGAAATCTGATTTCGTCAAGGTAATGACCGCCTCGGGCCTCAGCGACAAGGTAATCAACAACATCGCCAAAAAGTTCCGCCGATCCATCGTGAAATGGCTCGACCTGATAGAAGCCTCCTTCCTGCCAGACAGCATGAAGAAGGAATACAAGAAACTGATTCTCAGCAGAGTTATGGCATTAAGATAATGTTTCTGTATAAAATAAAAACAAACACCCCCGAAAAGGTATAATTAATCAATCTACGAGATTAACTATACCTTTTCGGGGGTATATTGTTTAAAGCAAATTTGCTTCTTCAATAGTATCCAACCCGAATTTACTTCTTCAATACCGGCTCGCAGGTGATATCCACACCGAGCTTCTTGAAGATTTTCTGGTCTACATCACTCAGCATCACGGTGCAATGAGCCTGACATCCGCGAAGCTTAGGCAACTGCTCCAATGCCTTCTTGCAGTTCTCATCATTCTCTGAAAGAACAGAAAGAGCTACCAAAACCTCATCCGTATGAAGACGAGGATTGTGACCACCGAGATAATTCACCTTGGTATGCTGGATAGGCTCAATCATCGACTGAGGAATCAGCTTCAATTCATGGTCGATGCCTGCCAACTGCTTGGTAACATTCAGAATCAATGCCGCACTACAGCCCAGCAGCTCGCTGCTATGACCACAGATGATGGTACCATCCTCCAATTCAATGGCAGAAGAAGTATGTCCCGTCTCCTTCTTATGATTCTTGGCAGCAACCGTCACCTTGCGATAATCAGTAGTAATCTTAGCCTGATTGAAGAGCATCTGAATCTTATTGATCTCATCTTCATTGCAAGCACCAGCCGCCATCTTGTTGGTAGCCGCATAGTAACGGCGGACAATCTCATTCTTGGATGCCTCGCAGCAAGCCTCATCATCAGAGATACAGAAACCTACCATGTTCACACCCATATCCGTAGGCGACTTGTATGGATTGCTACCATAGATACCCTCGAACAGCGCATTGAGCACAGGATAAATCTCTACATCACGGTTATAGTTGATGGCTATCTTGTTGTAAGCCTCCAGATGGAACGGGTCAATCATATTCACATCGTTCAGATCGGCAGTAGCAGCCTCGTATGCGATGTTCACAGGATGCTTCAATGGGAGATTCCACACAGGGAATGTCTCAAACTTGGCATAGCCGGCACGCACACCACGCTTGTTCTCATTATAAAGCTGACTCAGGCAAACCGCCATCTTACCGCTACCAGGACCCGGCGCAGTAACAATAACCAGCGGACGCTCTGTTTCAACATAATCGTTCTGACCGAAGCCCTCGTCAGAGGCAATCAGACTCACGTTATGAGGATAGCCCTCGATGAGATAATGGCAGTAAGTCTTGATGCCCTCGCGCTCCAGACGCTGTTTGAAGGCGATGGCGGCAGGCTGGCCATTATAATGAGTGATGACAACAGAACCCACCATGAAACCACGGTTTTGGAACTCACCACGAAGGCGCAACACGTCCTCATCGTAAGTAATGCCCAAGTCGGCACGCTTCTTGTTCTTCTCAATATCGGCTGCACTAATCACGATAACAATCTCGATGCTATCGCTGATTTTCTGGAACATGCGCAGTTTGCTGTCAGGCTGGAAACCCGGCAAAACTCTGCTGGCATGATGATCGTCAAAAAGTTTACCGCCCAATTCGAGGTAAAGCTTTCCGTCAAACTGTGAGATTCTCTCCTTGATGTGTTCTGACTGAATCTTCAGATACTTCTCGTTATCAAAACCTATCTTCATACTACTTTAAATAAAACTATATCGCTATTATTTTGCAAATTTGACTGCAAAAGTACAAAAAAAACTGGCTATAGAACAATGTTTTACGCAAATTATTCTTAATTCTCAAGGATTTGCCGTATCTTTGCATCTTGCAATGGGCAGCATAACATGTCATATCGCAAAAACATGAAGTTTAAAAGAAAACATAACCGACAAATGAAAAAGAATTTACGTACCGCCTCTATCTGCGTGCAGGGAGGCTATGAGCCAAAGAACGGCGAACCGATTGAAGTGCCAATTTATCAAAGCACTACTTTCAAGTATGACAACTCTGAGGAGATGGCTATGCTCTTCGACCTGAAGAAGGAAGGCTACTTCTATAGCCGTCTCCAGAACCCTACCAACGATGTTGTGGCTAAGAAGATTGCCGAACTCGAAGGTGGCGTGGGAGCCGTATTAACCAGCAGCGGTCAGGCTGCCAACTTCTATGCTGTGTTCAACATCTGCGAAGCGGGCGACCATATCGTTACATCTAATGAGATTTATGGTGGTACCTTCAATCTCTTCGGCGTAACCCTGAAGAAGCTCGGCATCGAGTGTACTTTTGTGAATCCGAACGATAGCGAAGAAGAAATCCAGAAGGCTTTCCGCCCTAACACCAAGGTTGTTTTCGGCGAAACCATCAGCAACCCGGGCTGCGCAGTACTCGACATCGAGAAGTTTGCACGCATTGCTCACAAGAATGGGGTGCCTCTCATCGTTGACAACACCTTCGCTACGCCTATCAACTGCCGCCCATTCGAATGGGGTGCCGACATCGTTACCCACAGTACCACCAAGTATATGGATGGTACCGCTTCACAGGTAGGTGGCGTTGTAGTAGACAGCGGCAACTTCGACTGGATGGCTCATGCTGATAAGTTCCCAGGTCTCTGCACACCGGATGACAGCTACCATGGTCTGACCTATGTAAAGGCTTTCGGCAAGATGGGTTACACCACCAAACTCGTAGCTCAGCTGATGCGCGATCTCGGCAGCATCCCTGCCCCAATGAATTCGTTCATCCTCAACCTCGGTCTTCAGAGTCTCCACCTCCGTATGCGCCAGCATTGTGCCAATGCACAGAAGGTAGCAGAGTTCCTGCAGAACGATGAACGCGTGGCTTGGGTTCATTATAGCGGTCTGGAGGGCGATGAGTATCATGCGCTTGCCCAGAAGTATATGCCAAACGGCACCTGCGGTGTTATTGCCTTCGGATTGAAGGGAGATCGCGAAACTGCCATCAAGTTTATGGATTCTCTCGACATGATCAACATCGTAACCCATGTAGCCGATGCCCGCACCTGTGTGCTCCATCCAGCCAGTCACACTCATCGCCAGCTCAGCGAAGAGCAGCTGAAGGAAGCAGGTGTTGCGCCAGATCTGATTCGCCTCTCTGTAGGTATCGAAGATGTAGAAGACATCCTCGATGATATCAAGCAGGCTTTGGATCAGATTTAAGACAAATAGGATACATAACAACAAAGCAACATTATAACAGTAAAAATAGAAACATGATTAAAGCTATGATTTTAGCTGCTGCGGCTCTCACGATGGGCACAGCAGCTGATGCACAGACTATGATTCAGAAAAATGACATCAAGGTAGAAAACCACCTGATGACTCCTGAAGCTCTCTGGGCAATGGGACGTATCGGTGGCGCCGAAGCTTCGCCTAACGGCAAGCAGGTGGTGTACCAGGTAGGTTACTACAGTGTAAAGGAAAACAAGGGCCATCAGATGCTCTTCATCATGGATGCCAACGGCAAGAACCAGAAGGCATTGACCACGGATGCAAAGAGCGAAACAGATGCTGCCTGGATTCAGGGCGGACAGAAGATTGCCTTCATCCGCGACGGACAGCTCTGGAGCATGAACCCTGACGGTACAGACAGAAAGCAGCTCACCAACGACAAGCTGGGCATCCAGGGCTTCCGCTTCTCCCCAGACAGCAAGAAGGTAATCCTCATCAAGGAACTCCCTTACCACGGAACCATCAAGGAGAATCCTTCTGATCTTCCATTGGCTACCGGCCGTCTCGTAACTGATATGAACTATCGCCACTGGGACCACTACGTAGAGAGCCTTCTCCATCCTTTCGTGGCTGATGTGGCTGAAGACGGTACCATCAATGCCGGCGAAGACATCCTGAAGGATGAACCATTCGAGTGCCCTATGGCACCATTCGGAGGCATCGAGCAGCTGGCATGGAGTCCGGATTCCAAGACCATCGCCTATACCTGCCGTAAGAAGGAGGGCGTTCAGTATGCCATCTCTACCGATTCTGATATCTACCTATATAATATAGGTACGCGCGAGACAAAGAACCTCTGCAAGGAGGCTGGCTATGTAGAGCCTAAGATTGATGCTACCAAGAGCATGAAGAACCAGGCTGTCAACGCTCCTGAGAATCTGAAGAACAATCCGGGTTACGACGTGAACCCTCAGTTCTCTGCTGACGGTAAGTACATCGCTTGGCAGAGCATGGCCCGCGATGGCTACGAGAGCGACCGCAACCGCCTCTGTGTTTATGAACTCGCTACCGGCAAGAAGAACTATGTATCAGAGAAGTTCGACTCTAGCGTAGAGGGCTTCGTATGGAACAAGGACAACAAGAGCCTCAGCTTCATCGGTGTATGGCACGGAACCCTGAACCTCTATCAGGCTAACTTCAAGGGCGAAGTAAAGCAGATTACCAACGAGTGGGCTGACTACGGAAGCATCTCGCTTGCCAACAACGGCAACAAGCTTCTCGCTACCAAGGCTAGCATGAGTCATCCTACTGATATCTACATCGTAACTCCAGGCAAGGATGCCAAGAGTACCAAGGTAGAGCAGATTACCCGCGAGAACGACCATATTCTGAACCAGTTGAATATGGGTAAGTGTGAGCAGCGTTGGGTAAAGACTACCGACGGCAAGCAGATGCTGGTATGGATCATGTTGCCATCTAATTTCGATGCCAACAAGAAGTACCCTACCCTTCTCTTCTGCGAGGGTGGTCCTCAGAGTCCGGTAAGCCAGTTCTGGAGCTACCGCTGGAACATCCAGATCATGGCAGCCAACGGTTATGTAGTCGTATTGCCTAACCGCCGCGGTCTCCCTGGTTTCGGAAGCGCATGGAACGAAGAGATTTCTGGCGACTGGACAGGCCAGTGCATGAACGATTATCTTTCAGCTATTGATGATGCTGCCAACAATCTTCCTTACGTAGACAAGGATCGTTTGGGTTGTGTAGGTGCCAGCTTCGGTGGTTTCTCAGTATACTATCTCGCCGGTCATCACAACAAGCGTTTCAAGGCATTCCTCTCTCATGATGGTGCTTTCAACCTGGAGAGCATGTACACCGATACAGAGGAGGCTTGGTTCTCTAACTGGGAATACGAGGATGCTTACTGGAACAAGGACCAGAGTGCCAACGCCAAGAAGACTTACGAGAACAGTCCTCATAAGTTTGTAGACAAGTGGGATACTCCAATCCTCTGCATCCACGGCGAAAAGGATTACCGTATCAATGCCAACCAGGGCATGGGCGCCTTCAATGCAGCCCGCATGCGTGGCATCCCAGCCGAGCTCCTCATCTATCCTGATGAGAACCACTGGGTATTGAAGCCACAGAACGGCGTGCTCTGGCAGCGCACCTTCTTCGGCTGGTTAGACAAGTGGTTGAAGAAATAACATATAAAAAAGGCTTGCTCCGTAATGAAGCAAGCCTTTTTTATATATTATAATTCTAAGATTTAGCTTACGCGATTCAACTTCTTGATGATAGAGAAGATGAAGAGAGCTGAAACCAGACAGATACCTGCGAGAACACCCCAGATGGCAATGAGGTTGAAGTTCTGACCCCACATGATGCCAGGAATCATAACCAACTGGTTACCGATGGCTGTTGCACCGAACCAGAGACCCATCATCAAACCAGCATACTTTGGAGGAGCTACCTTCGATACAAACGAAATACCGATTGGAGAAAGCAGAAGCTCTGCGAATGTAAGGATGAGGTATGTAGAGATGAGGAGGTTAGCACTTACACGTGTACCCTCTGTAGCAGGATCGCCCTGTGTCAAAGGAAGCTCCAAACCCATAGAACCTACAGCCATCCATACAAAACCGAGAGCAGCAACGAGCATACCCAAACCTATCTTCTCTGGCGATGTAGGCTCCTTGCCAATCTTGTGGAGCCATGAGAACAAAGCAACGCTCACTGGTGTCAATGCCACTACATAGCATGGGTTGAACTGCTGGAAGATAGGAGCCTCAACATCTACGGCACCTTCAAGGTTGCTGTACTTGTAGAAGAGGAAAGCGATGGCAGCAACGATGACGCCAAGAGAGATGCCCTTACCCTTGCCAGTCTTGCTCTGTGCCAGACCGAAACAACCGTAGACCACGAAGATGCAGGCTACGAGGTTGGTAACGTCGAATGCCATTGACTGCAGACCCTCTGAAGTCTTCTGTGTATAATCGCGGGCAAAGAGTGTCAATGTATTACCGTTCTGATGGAAAGCCATCCAGAAGAAGATAACCACAGCGAATACGAGACAGAGGCAGATGATGCGCTCCTTGGTCTCAGCCTTAGAAAGTTCGTTTGTCTCCTTGGCAGAAGTCTTATCATCCTTACTCTTGGTCTCAGAAGCAAGAACATGCTTGTATGTAAAGCTGAAGGCATAGTAGATAGCGATACTAACAATAAGCGAAGCACATGCCACGGCGAATGCGAAGTGGTATGAATCTTCCACCGACACGCTCAGGCTCTCCTGCGCCCACTTCATAATCTTGATGGCAGCAGTAGGAGCAAACATAGCACCGATGTTGATAGCCATATAGAAGAGCGAGAAACCGGAATCACGGTTGCTGGCATACTGTGGCTCGTCGTAGAGACGGCCTACCATCACCTGCAGATTACCTTTGAACAAGCCAGTACCCAAAGCGATGAGGATAAGTGAAATGCCCATGGCAGCAATGGCAACGGTGTCCTTGCCAAGAGGAAGCGAGAGAACAAGATAGCCAATGAACATGATGAAGATACCTGTGGTAACCATACGTCCAAAGCCAAACTTGTCGGCTGCGATACCACCGATGATAGGAAGGAAATAAACCATCATCAGGAATGTAGAATAAATAGTACTTGCCAATCCAGTTTCAAAACCGAAATTGGCCTGCAAATAAAGCAAGAACACAGCAAGCATGGTGTAATAGCCGAAACGCTCACCCGTGTTTGCCAAAGCTAAGGCCCACAGACCTTTTGGTTGATTCTCAAACATAATTTTTTGTTTTGTTGTTATTTTATTATTTAGTTATTCTTTTCTCGCAATTTTTGTGCAAAGATACATAAATTATTCCATATTTCAAACTTATTGCACCAAAAAGCGCACTTCACATAGCATTTTTCTACTAGGAACCGGCTAAAATTCTAAAAAACAGACAAATCAGATTAAAAAAATCCGTTTATATTACAACGTAATTGCATTTTTTTTCGTACCTTTGCATCCCGAAACCATGAGGAGGTTTCGGGATACACAAAAATACTTCAAAAAATTCTAAATAGAAAGGTAAAAGGATATTTATGAGACAACTTAAGATTAGTAAGAGTATAACCAACCGTTCCAGTGAAGCACTCGACAAGTACTTGGTGGAGATTGGTAGAGAGCCTATGGTCTCTATCGATGAAGAAATCGAACTTGCCCAGAAGATTCGCAAAGGCGGTCGTGAGGGAGAACGTGCCAAGGAGAAATTGGTAAAAGCAAACCTTCGTTTCGTTGTATCTGTTGCTAAGCAATATCAGCACCAAGGCCTTTCTCTTACCGACCTCATCGACGAGGGTAATATCGGTTTGGTAAAGGCTGCTGAAAAGTTTGACGAGACCCGCGGCTTTAAGTTTATCTCATACGCCGTATGGTGGATTCGTCAGAGCATCCTGCAGGCTATTGCCGAGCAGAGCCGTATCGTTCGCCTGCCTTTGAACCAGGTAGGTGCATTGAGTAAGATTAGTGCAGAAATCAGTAAGTTTGAGCAGGAGAACCAGCGCAAACCTTCTGTTGCTGAGCTCGCTCAAATCACAAAGATGGAAGAAAGCAAAATCGACCAGACTATCAAGGCAGATAATCACCACATGAGTATCGATGCTCCATTCGGTAGCGACGATGATGACAATGCGATGGTCGACGTGATGGCTTCGGGTGATGACAGCCGTACCGACAAGGGTGTTGACTTCGAGTCTATGGCGAGCGAGCTTGACCGCGTTCTCAATTCTGTATTGAAAGACCGTGAGCGCAAGATTCTGTGCTACTGCTATGGTATCGGTTGCCACGAGAAGGGTTTGGAGGAAATCGGCAGCGAGTTCAATCTTACCCGTGAGCGTGTTCGCCAGATTCGCGAAAAGAGTATCATCAAGCTCCGTGATAGCGGTAAGATCAAAATCTTGATGAAGTACTTGGGATAAAGTAAGTGAAGAACGAATAGTGAAGAGTGAAGAATTCTTTTGCTTTTCTTCACTAGGTTTTGAAGACGAGAGAAAAATAGATAAAACCAAGTTGCTCATAGCAACGAAAGTAAAAAGGGGCAATCAGTTGGTTCATCCCAATCTGATTGCCCTTTCTCTATTAACTATAAACTGTTAACTATTAACCATTAACAAAGTTTCCAAACTTATCAATAAAGCCACTGATACCTTCACGGGATGCTTCGAAGTAAGGATATTCATCACGCAAGCAAATTTCGTCGTAAAGGAAATCCGCCACTACCGTATCGTTACCATCCGGCATTACCAGTCCCATCTTGCCATTCTTCTCAGCTATTACCGGCATGATGCTCAAGTCATCATTATAAATGTAGCAGGTGCGCAAGAAATCATAAGTTGGCGAGAGTAAGATGTTGCCTTGATGATCTTTCATACCGAACTTTCCATCCTGCTCAAATACTTCATGATATTGAATGTATTTCGCCTTGATGCGCTGGTAATAGAAAACCATCTTGCGCTTATCGTTGACAAAATCCAGCATATACTGGAAGGTGTCACAATAATTGGCTACCGAACGGACCAGAATCATCTTCAAGTCAAGACCATCCAATGCTTTTCTGTTCAGATCAATATACTTGGCTATCGCCTTCTCCTTCTCTGGTACAGAGAGGCTGGCTAGCCTTTCCTCAAATTTCAACATAGCTTGCTTGGTACCCGACATACCCTTGATATACCGGTGTATCTGTCTGCCCATCTCAGAACATACAAACTTGTCAATCTCCTGCTGCTCTATCGGGTCAGCATAGTCCTTAATCAATGATTCAGGTGTCGCATTCATGGTTATTTCCTTTCTTTTAAAAATTACACTTTCAAAGATTCAGAAGAACAAAGAGCAAACGGATTCTACACTCTTCGTTTGTTACTCTTCACTCAATTTGCTCTTTGTTCTTCGCTCTTCACTTATTTCACATTAGGCTTCTGCAAACCATATCCCTTTCTCTTATCTTCAAACAAGAGGAGGAAAGCGATGAGGATGGCTACTACTCCGAAACCGGCAAAGATAGTCATCGTCTGGGTATAGTCGATGGTGCCGTCGGCTGCGGTATTCGCCTGGTTTACCTTACCAATCCATACCGGAATGAGAGCCAGTCCGATGTTCTGGATGTAGAAGATAAGAGCGTATGCAGTTCCTAAGAGTTTCATTGGAATAATCTTTGGCACAGATGGCCACATGGCTGATGGTACCAGTCCAAATGCGATGCCCAGGATGAGCATCAGCACGATGGCAAGCACCCAAGAGTTGATTGGCAGGGCAAACATGACGTGCACAAAGGTCAGGAGGCAACTGCCGATAATCATCAGCGTGGCACCCTTGCCATACTTATCGTATATACTACCGAAGAGCGGTGTGAGGAAGATGGTACCGAAAGGCAACATTGCAGGAATCAGACCTGCCATATTAGCATCCACACCATACTTGAAAATCATCAGCTTGGTAGCAAACTTAAGGAATGGGAATACGCCTGCATAGAACATCAGACAGAGTACAGCCACATACCAGAAACCTATTGTCTTGAAAAGACCTCCCAAGTCAGAGAACTTGAAACCTTCTTCCGGCTCAGTAGCCACAGCTGCCACAGAAGCATCCTCCTTCTTGTCCATCACGCAATAAACCAGATAAACCAGTACACCAGCGCAAAGCAATACAGCGCCCAAAGCAACAGAAGCAGATACTCCACCCATTGCCTTGGCAAAAGGAAGAGAAGCACTCAGGGCTGCAGCAGTTCCCAAACGAGCCGTAGCAACCTGTACACCCATTGCCAGAGCTAACTCATGGCCCGTAAACCACTTCACGATAACCTTGCTCACTGTGATACCGCATATCTCGCATCCTACACCATAGATGGCAAAGCCAAGAGCAGCTATCACTACCTGCGTACTGTAAGTACCGAAGAATGGTACAGCAACCATTCCGTCAAACTCATGACCTAAAGCATACCACTTCAACAAGGCTCCACCAAACATCAGGACGGTAGAAAGGATACCAGTGAAACGGATGCCAAACTTATCGAGGATAAGACCACCGAAGAAGAGGAGCAGGAGGAACACATTGAAGTATCCGTAAGCTCCAGAGAAGAAGCCGTATTCATCCGAATTCCATCCGAGTCCGAGACCATTCTCTGCTCCCTTGGCTGCTGTCAAGAGAGGCTCCAGTGGAGACATCACATCTGTAAAAAAGTAACCGAACATCATCGTGACACTCACGATGAGGAGGGCGGTCCAGCGAGCTGACTTAGAGTCGCTCAATTTCATCTGCATTTTTTCTGTTGTACTCATTTTCTTTAAAACATAAATGATAAACCCGTTATCATTATTAATTATCAATTATTAATTATCATCTATTTCCGTTTCACGTTCTTCGTTCTGGTGATATCAAAGAGATAAGAGAGTTTCAGAACAATCTGTCCGTAGTTACTCTTTCCAAAATAATCACGCTTAGAAGCACCGTAGATATTTCCCAGACCATAGTAGTATCGGGCTTCGGCAAGGAAATGCCCCACCTTCGGAATACTGTATTCAGCACCCAGACCCAGGGCGATACCATAATCGAGCTTGTTTTTGACTGCCATCGTATCCTGAGCCACCACCGGACTTACACGGTTATTGTCGGTTGCCGGCATGTGCTCTACCGAGAAGTTGGTCTTCTGCGAATCACTCAGATAAAGTCCAAATTGCGGACCGGCATTCACGAAGATGTTCAGTCCTCTTGTCTCCCTACCCCATGCCAGATGCGCAAAGATTGGCACCTGAATATAGTTAATGGTACGCTTGTAAGCCATCGCCTCTTTGGTTTCGGTGATAATCACCGGATTATTCTCCATATCCAGGATATCCTCTTCCCATCCTGCCTGCGAATAGTTTACCTCGGCATAGATAGAACAGATGGTCTTGAAATATTTCTCGCAGGTATATCTCATCGAGAAACCGCCCGTCAGTCCGCCGTGCTGCTTCTGCTGTACCTCGGGTGTGAATCCTACGCTACTCATCATATAGCCCCCATTAAAACCAATGGCGAAATCACTACGATGTTCTCCTATCTGTGCCGAAACTGGAATTCCGAAGATGAGCATCAGAATCAGCAGCCCAATATTTCTATTCATTATCAACTATAAATTGTAAACTATAAATTGTAAACTATAAACTAGTACTTCACCGCCTCTATCTGATGATTAAAGGTATAGTGAATCAACTGGAAACTCTTGTTCTTGTATCCTCCCCTACTGGTCTTCTCGAAACGGAGTGGAGTCTGCACGGGCTGGTAAGTCATCTGCTGGCGCTCACCTGTAAAGTTCTTGCCATATCTCTTGACACCCTGAATCAGATACATTCCGTGATCGAAACCGGTGATGGCAAATCTTGGCTGTGCCACCATCATAGGCTGATGGAACCATCGTACATAACGGCTCTCAAGCGCCTTGGTCTGTGCTGAGTTCGGGTTATAATAGAAGGTGGAAGGGATATAAGTATCATACTTATAGAATCTTTCCAGATTATACTTGGCATACATCAGCCATTCGGTATAGCCGAAGAGAGAGATGGCAGCACCCGGATACTTCGCATCAAATTCGTCGAGCTTGTTCAACACCTGAGTTAACTGTGGTGAACGTCCCGTATTCAGGATAATCACATTCTGCTTGGAAGGCATGAAAGCCTTGGCAAACTGCTCGATACTTGAATTCACATTGGTGATGCTATAATTGATTTTCCTGCGTTCCAGTTCCTTGCGCAGACCGAACGTAAAGTTGCCCTTTCTCGAAGTAGAATCATTGCAGTCTACAAAGATAGGATGCACATTGGTAAAACGGCTCAGGAATGCCTTGATGGTCGCATCATTCAGCGCATCATCGCTCTGATAAACCTGGAAAATCTCTTTGTTTCTTTCTACATCATCTCCGCTGATAGAGAACGGAATCACCATTTTGATGCCGTAGGTCTTGCAGAAGTTGGTCAGCGGAGCCACCTGCTTGGTATAAAGTGGACCAAAGATGATGTCGCATTGGTTAGCGCCCTCCTGCAAGAGTGTATTCCGGATATCGGCATCAATAGGAACGTTCCAGGCACGCACATCTATATCGGTGCCCTGCTGCTTCAGGGTTTCGCAAGCCAGCAGCAATCCGCGGTAATACTCCACCATTCGCTTGCCGTCGCCATCAACATTATGCAAAGGTAACATCACGCCTACCTTTACCGCATTTCTGGCAACAGCAGCCTTTGAGGTTGCCGGAGCTGTAGCAGTTTTCTGAACCGTTGCCCCATTCCCCGACTTCTGACCGTTCACCTGATTAGGATTCTTCTGGTCTTTGGCGTATGGAATAAAGAGCGTAGCTCCCTTCTGCAGCATGTATCCCTCACGCTTCATCTCCGGATTGGCATCCATCAGTTCAGGAAGGCTCAATCCGTATTTGTTGGCGATACCAAAGATGGTATCTTTCTTTTTAACCGTGTAAATGTCGCGCCATTTTACAGTCTGCGCGCTAATGCTGACACTGAGCAGAAGCCCAACGAGCAGCAGGAAATATCTCATTTTTTGTCTCATATCTCAAGATTTTTTTAACGATATCTTCAAATATTTCATGTTTTCATCTGCAAAAATACAAAAAATCTTGCATCTGACGCAATATCTCTCATCTTTTTATTATCTTTGCACAAATTATTTTAGAAATGAGACGAAAAATAGCATTACTTTGCATCATGTTGCCACTTTTGACGTGTCAATTACACGCTCAGGAAGTCAACGACGACGAGGAGGACAACACAGAAGAGACGACCAAGGTCAGTTCTCTTCTCATGCCGAATGCCTTCTCTCCAAATGGCGATGGCATCAACGACATCTATAAGCCCAAGGATGGTTACCGGAATATCGAAGAGTTCCACGCCTATATATATAATAGGTGGGGACAGAAACTCTATGAATGGACCGACCCTGCCACGGGATGGGATGGCACCTACCGCGGAAAACCGGTCAAGGAGGGTGTCTACTTCTGTCTCGTCAAGGCGAAGGGGGCAGATGGCGTGGTGTATAACATCAAACGTGATGTCAACCTGCTCAGAGGTTATACCGAAGAGCAGAACAGTAACTATTAGGCAAACAGCAATTAGCAGAATTGGAATATGAATTCAGAAGAAAAGATAAATGTATGGGGCGCACGGGTCCACAACCTCAAGAACATAGATGTGGAGATTCCGCGTGATTCCCTCACCGTGATTACCGGACTCTCGGGTTCGGGCAAGAGTTCACTGGCATTCGACACCATCTTTGCCGAAGGTCAGCGCAGATATATCGAAACATTCTCTGCCTATGCCCGCAACTTCCTGGGTAATATGGAACGCCCGGATGTTGATAAGATTACGGGATTGAGTCCGGTCATCAGCATAGAACAGAAAACCACCAACAAGAATCCCCGCTCTACCGTGGGCACTACCACCGAGATTTACGATTATCTCCGTCTGCTCTTTGCCCGCGCCGGTACAGCATACAGCTATCAGAGTGGCGAGGAGATGATGAAATATACCGAGGAACAGGTCATCGACATGATTCTCAGCGATTATAAGGGCAAGGCTATCTTCCTGCTCGCTCCCCTCGTACGCCAGCGCAAGGGTCATTACCGCGAACTCTTCGAAAGCATGCGCAGAAAGGGGTATCTCTACGTGCGACTCGACGGCAACATCCTTGAAATCGTTCCCAATATGAAAACCGACCGCTACAAGAACCACAATATAGAAGCTGTGGTCGATAAACTGGTGGTAAAGGAAGAAGATGAGGAACGCATCCGCAAGAGTGTGGCAACAGCCATGAAACAGGGCGATGGCATGGTAATGGTTCTTGAGAAAGGTGCCAAGGAGGCCAAGACATACTCCAAGCGTCTCATGGACCCTGTAACGGGTATCGCCTACCAGGATCCAGCTCCTAACATGTTCTCCTTCAACTCTCCCGAAGGTGCCTGTCCGCATTGCAAGGGTCTGGGAAAGGTGAACCAGATTGATATCAAGAAGGTAATTCCCGATGATAAACTCAGCATCCATGAGGGCGGCATCGCTCCACTTGGCAAATACAAAAACCAGATGATTTTCTGGCAGATAGAATCATTGCTCAGCAAGTATGACCTCAACCTGAAGACGCCTATCTGCGAGATTCCGGGCGATGCCATGCAGGAAATCCTCTATGGCTCGCTCGAAAACGTGAAGATCGAGAAGGAAAAAGTACATACCTCTACAGACTACTTCTGCGCATACGATGGCATCATCGACTACCTGCAGAAGGTGATGGAGGATGACGAGAGTGCGGCGGGCAAGAAATGGGCCGACCAGTTTATCTCTACCATCGAATGTCCTGAATGCCATGGCTTGCGACTCAAAAAGGAATCGCTCTCTTTCAAAATCTGGGATAAGAATATATCCGAAGTTGCCAGTCTCGACATCGATGAACTGCGCGATTGGCTCGAAGAAGTGGAACAGCATCTGCCTTCGATGAAAGCGAAGGTGGCTCACGAAATCATCAAGGAGTTGCGCTCACGCGTTACCTTCCTCCTCGATGTGGGACTCAATTATCTCTCGCTCAACCGCCAGTCAGCTTCTCTATCGGGTGGCGAGAGCCAACGCATCCGTCTGGCTACTCAGATTGGTAGCCAGCTGGTCAATGTACTCTATATCCTCGATGAGCCGAGCATCGGTCTGCACCAGCGCGACAACGAACGTCTACTCAACAGTCTGAAGGAACTTCGCGACCTGGGCAATACCGTTATTGTGGTGGAGCACGATGAAGATATGATGCGGGCTGCCGACTGGATAGTAGATATCGGTCCGAAGGCGGGACGCAAGGGAGGTGAAGTTGTCTTCCAGGGCACACCTCAGGAGATGCTCAAGACCGATACCATCACCGCCCAGTATCTCAACGGCAAGATGGCTATTGAGGTGCCTGCCCTCCGCAGAGAAGGCAACGGCAAGCATATCACCATTCACGGAGCTACGGGCAACAACCTCAAGGGGGTGGATGTTGATTTTCCACTCGGCAAACTCATTGTCGTAACGGGTGTCAGCGGCTCAGGCAAATCCACTCTCATCAACGAGACTCTCCAGCCTATCCTCTCGCAGCATTTCTACCGTTCGCTCAAGAAACCGATGCCATACGAGAGCATCGAGGGTATCGAGAATATCGACAAGGTGGTGAATGTAGACCAGAGTCCGATTGGCAGAACGCCTCGCAGCAATCCAGCAACCTACACAGGCGTGTTCAGCGATATCCGCTCACTCTTCGTAGGACTTCCCGAGGCAAAGATCCGCGGTTACAAGCCGGGCAGATTCTCCTTTAACGTGAAAGGTGGAAGATGCGAGGAATGTAAGGGTAACGGATATAAGACCATCGAAATGAACTTCCTGCCAGATGTCTACGTACCTTGTGAGGTATGCCACGGCAAACGCTACAACCGCGAGACGCTGGAGGTAAGATACAAGGGAAAGAGCATCGCCGATGTTCTCGACATGACCATCAACCAGGCGGTAGATTTCTTCGAGAATGTTCCTCAGATTCTGCAGAAGATCAAGGCTTTACAGAATGTAGGTCTCGGATACATCAGGTTAGGACAGAGTTCCACTACCCTCTCTGGCGGTGAAAGTCAGCGCGTAAAACTGGCTACCGAACTCTCGAAGCGTGATACGGGCAAGACGCTCTATATTCTCGATGAACCGACAACCGGTCTGCATTTCGAAGACATCCGCATCCTGATGGATGTACTCCAGAAACTGGTAGATCGTGGCAACACGGTCATCATCATCGAGCACAATCTCGATGTCATCAAACTCGCCGACTGGCTCATCGACATGGGTCCGGAAGGTGGACGAGGCGGCGGTCAGCTCCTCTTTGCCGGAACACCAGAAGAAATGGTAAAGCAGCAGAAGGGATATACCTACAAGTTCCTCGCCCCTTTACTGAAGAAATCAGGGAAACCTGAATAAATCAGGATAGGAACGAAGGCTGTGGCAGAAGAAAAAATCCCCCAACCTACTTTCTTAAGCGGGTTGGGGAATTTTTATTTCAATATAAAATATGACGATAGCATGATACCGATTACACTGCTACGCTTGGTAACGATACTGCACTATCGTCAATTAAATTAACGTTGCATATACAAAATGAGCCTGTAAATGAGCCTGTAAATGAGCGACAGCAAGCCATTCTTTCTAAAATGAAACAAAATCCATCTATAACAAGAGAGAATTTGGCTAATAAGCTAGACGTTTCGATTGCAACATTAAAAAGAGAGCTTACTTCGTTAAGAAAGAAAGGCTACATTTCACGAAGAGGAAGTGATAAAAATGGGCAATGGATAATACTCAAGAATCAGTAAGATATAATAAATATCCCCAACCTACTTACTCAAGTGGATTGGGGGATTTTGTTTTTATATAGATATCAGTAACAACCATACTTGATATGGGATGGGCATCCAAAAGGACTGCTACCCTTTCATATAGGGAGAATTGGCATTTATTCTATCTAAAGCTAATTCTTTCATTACAAGACATTAAATCTCACAGGCTCCTCGCCTGTACGTAATTTGTAGTCTTCATAAAGCATCTTCTGCATCTTGTCAACCATGGCTTTCTTTGTGGCCTTGGCAGATTTCCAACGTCTAAGCGCCTCTTCTCTTGTTAATTTATTCATATCCAATCCTCCATTATTAAATTATTAGCATCCCAAATGTCCGCTCTTTCTAAATTTCATTCTACCAGATTAAGCATTCAAGAACTACTATCGGGAAGAATACGACTGCAAAGATACGGATTATTTTTGAAACTAAAGCATCTTTAGTCTAATAAAACGCAGATTAATTTTATTTCAGCAACAAGGCTGCAAAGAAACAGATTGACTTTTCCTGATTTCAGTAGACACTTTTTTACTTTATAAACTAGAAGGGTAGACACTATCAATTTCATAAAACTGAAATAGTAGACATTCCTTATTATTTGTTCCTAATTTTATAGACACAAGAAAAAGAATCGTACTATATTTGTAGTTACTACCCTTCCACTTGACTTACCGAACCCAGACTTGCTCTTTTGGTAAAGTGAGGGTGTGTCATAAGTTTATGATTCACCCTCTTCTTGTTATTGGATGAGATAGGATATGTTGTTGGATGAGATAGGATATATTGTTGGAAGAGATAGGATATGTTGTTGAGACAGTTAGTATCTTCGGCCGCACAACAGCTGTTGTGCATGCGGTGGTCAACTGTTATGCGCCAACTATTATTCAGACTTATGACACACCCTCACTTTTTCGGATTACTGGCATGTACCATCACCAGACTTTTCCTGATGCACAAAAAAGCACGGAATATTAAACTCCGTGCTCTTTGAACACTAAAATAATTCAATGTCTCTCAACATACCACTTCCTCCATCCTCACCAACTTACCTGCTACAAACTGCATGATGATTTTATGGAGCGTTGTACCCTGGCGCAGCGCCTCGACCCTTGGAGCTGCGGCATATCGCTTGATTTGTTCCTCAGCCTCTTGCCATTGGGCTTCTGCCTTAGAGAGTTTGCCATCCTCTGGCTTTGACTCGTAATCTTTCTTCGACAACACCTTCAGCTCCAGGATATAACTATGCTTCGTAGCATAATGAGTAAGATTTGGCAAAAGGAAAAAATCACAATAGCCATGGTTCAACTCTAGCTCCGGTGCGGTATAATAGTAATTGTTCAAATTCAGATATGCCATGAAGAAACCTTGAAGATTACGCTCCGACTCAATGCCGTCACGAACTGACGATACCTTGGAATAGGCAATAGTCATAGTACTGCTTACGAACATTATTGTTTGGAATACCCAATATCATCATATCACCAAAAGTACCCTTTATGGTAAGCATACCATAATAGAACAACAGACTGGTGAATGTTTGAGGATTAGTCAACCTACTGGCAGGAAATGTCTCTTCCAGGGTTGTCACAATCTGCCCCGTCTCAGCTATCGTGCGGATAACACCTTTGCGGTCGCCATCCAACTTATCCAACTGAAGAAGTTTCTTCATCTTGTTGTAGTCAGTCTTTGTGTTTGGGTCTATCATCTGCTTTGGAGCTTCCCCCCTATCTATATAATTTCGGAGATAATAGATGACCATATCACTATTGAACACTTTACTCTGAGTATGCAGAGCATCCTCTGAGAAACAATAGTTATCATACCAAGGCTTCATCTCGTCTATCATTGCCTCGATGTCACTTGTTGCAGGAATACCCCCCATTTTCTTGTAATAAGCAAACATCTTGCGCACTTCCTCCAAAGAGAAGCCCAACATCTGATTGAACTCTGGCTTGGTGGAGATATGCCAGCCAATATTGAACCCACTCGTCACATCATCCAAGGTCACAGGACTGACACCTGTGATGAAGATACGCTCAAACATGCCCTTGAACTTCTTGAAGACATCACGGTAGAAGCCGTCGGCATGGGTGATTGCCCAATATACATTCTCCCCCTGCTCATTGAGCACGGTATTGGTGAAATTGTCATATTCATCGATGATCAGATAGAGAGGAATGCCCTTAGCTGCAGTCTCATCCTGAAGCAAAGCCAGTTTCTCCGTACCAGAATCCGACTTAAAGAACCTCTCCTTAAAATCTGCCAGATAAAACTCTTGGTAAACTCGCATGAAACCGTCCAATTTGACACGTAGATACATATTGAAGTTTTCCTCCAACTTTTCGATACCACCACCGACATACGAGAAATCAAGGTGAAGAATCTGATACTTTCCCTGCAAAGGAGTAGGATGCTTACCAACCCATAAATCACCGAAAAGAGTTTGGAATTTCTCTTTCTTGCTACAGTCATAGTAAGCATGGAGCATACTCAGGAATATGCTCTTACCGAACCGACGTGGACGAATGAAGAAGATGTTGCTTGGTTGGTTTTCCAACAAAGGCAAATACATCGTCTTATCCACATAATATTGATTTTGTTCTATTACCACCTCAAAGTCATTGATGCCGTAAGGCAAACGTTTCATATTCTGATCCATGATTGCTCCTTTTAATAATTTACCTTTGCAAAAATAAGAAAATTATCTGATTATACCAAAGAATTTACCCGGATTTTCTTGCTTAATTCGAATAAGCCCTGCCGGCTTTCACAAGCTGGCAGGGATAATTATAAGTAAAAGATGTAATTCGCTATTCTGATTTCACTTAGAAAATCATCTTATAGTCCTTACTGCTACCATCTGCCAATTCTATGTGTATGATTTGAATGCCTGTGGCTATGCTCGCCTTTAAACACCTTGAACCATTTCCCTGTACCCTGCTGATGATTCTGCCATTCAGGTCTATGACCTTGACACTCTTGAGCAGGCCGCAGGCAGATTGCACGAGGACAGAAGAACCTTCCTGAACAATACTGATGCGCTGATCAGTATCGACAGATGTCACATCTGTACTTCCATAACGGCTTCTGATAACAAATCTGCCTAACGAGGTCTCGGCATCCGCAATAATGAGAGGAGAATCGAGTGAATAATCGGCACCCGAAAGCATATCATGGAGAACATATCCGCTCATATCAACACCCTGAATAGGTTTTACCTCGATACGGATGCTATCCTTTTGCGACAGATAGATTCCTAAAGATGTAGCGCCAGTCATCGGAAGGATATCGTAAGCCTGACTCTGCTGAATACCAAATACCTTCAAAGGTGACTTCACTTCACTATCCAGAAGAGTTGGAACCAATACAGAGTTCTTGAAAGAAGAACCGGCAGAAACATCATAAGCAGTTTCTGAATTCTCCATCACCAGCATAGCTGCTGATTTTCTTCGCGTCTTCAGGCTTTCCACACACACTTTCAGTCCCTTGGCTTCAGCAGGTTTACTTTCCTCAGTAGCTTTCTTGCTTCCACCAATCATTTCTGGGGTGAGCAGCAGGGTGATTTGCTTACTCGCCTCATCATTTGTGGTAACATAGAATGCCTGCATTGGGGCGATGGTGGTGGCGTTGCCCGTAGAAGCGACCTTGCTTACAGTTTGCTCTTCCATGCCTCCCGATTCATTCTCTACTTCCACCTTCACGCTGCTCACGTTCCCATTCGCCTCCAGGAACTTCTGGATATTCAGTCGGCTCATGAATGGGTTGCCCAGCAAGAAGGTCTGCGTAGGAATATCCGATTTCAGCGTAATCTGATACTCGCTCTGCCCCACGAACACCGTGCGGTTCTCCGTCACTTCCTTGCCTTCCGACAGATACTTATATTCCATCGTCAAGTCGCCTTCCTGCGGAGAATCCGGTTCGTAGATGAAGCGGTTTATCTTATTTGCATCTTTCGTCACTGTTTCACTAGCCACTTTCTCCTGATCGTAATCCACGAAGTAACTATATTCTTTATGCGCCTTAGGCAGGCGGATACTGAACTTATTGGTAGCCGGCAGATTGCCGTTGTCTATCCACATAGAGAAGCCTTCACCCATGCCGTACTCCTTCGCCACGGCATTGAAGTTGTGCGACCAGGTGGCCTCATTCACGGCGAGCGTTTTATCATCCGTCAAAACCGGATTTCCCTTGCTGTCTAGCGAATAAATCTTACCCGGATGCGCAGCCGCCCAGAGGCGCTGGTAGATGCTCGGGTTGAAGCGCTGTTCCTTCCAGTTTTCTTCGTTCAGCTCCTCGAAGTATTTCGCCTTCGTGGTGTCGGCAGGCATGAACATATCGCCCGTGTACATCTGCTTGAGCGGTGCACTCAGCAGATTGTAATGGTTCGGCTTCTGCTCCAGTTCTACCCATGCCTTGCGATAGTTGAGCGATGGCACGTTATCCACCGCCGAACGGGGTTCGAAGAAGATGTCCTTGCAACAGTAGTCGGCTGGCTTCACTGGCGTGCCCAGCATTGGGAAGTTATCGGCATCCGACGAGATGATGGCGTTGGTGCAGCAGTAAGGCGAACCATCGCTCCAGTTGTCCCATTTGTTCCATTCATTGGTAGATGCACTCGGAAGCCATCGGGTCTGTAATGGATGAACCTGATATACTACAGAAGAGAGTGGCGTCCAGCTGCCGTCGAAGAAGGTGAGCTGATATTCGCCCGGCTCCTTGGTGGTGTAGGTATATTGGATATTGTTCTTGGTGTCTGGTGTAGAATGCAGAGACACAATGCCATTTTCTCCCGCATTCTTATCACCGAAGTAAAGATGATAATTTACTCCGGTCAATCCGGTAGCAGTTACGACAATCTTATCTCCTACGCATACATTGTTGACAACGATATCTTTTACACCATTTACGCACGACTGGTCGTCCTTACAGTCAGGAATACCATCATTATCAATATCACCACGTGTCACGAGTCCGTAGAATTTCTGCACATCCAATGCGCCTACAATTTTGGCTAAAGTTAATCGCACCTCGTCATACGCTTTCTTTGGCTGAAAGAAGAGGATATTCTTATCGCCATAACCCGCTACATTAGCGGAAATCACCTTCCAGTCGGTAAATTTATCTCCCGTAGAATTACCGTCTTTGAAGGTTTCTACCGTTAGCCAGTCTCCTACATCTACGGCTGCCAGGAAAGTCTTGTTGTCAATGACAATTCCCAACTGATGATGATAGTCGAGTGTTCTACCCATCTTTACGGCGAATGTTTGACCAACTCCCAGACTTACCGTATTGGCAACCGCCATATAGGTATTCAAGTCATCATCCACCAGATAACCTAAGTTATCATCTACAGTAGCCACACTCACCGCTCCGCCAAATTTGGTTTCATTAGCATTGATGGTAGTATGTGAATGATTATGCGACATCACCATACTGCTACATGCAAGTGGCGAAGAACAGTCGTCGGAAGCCTCCTCGATAAAGGCATAGTAGATACGGAGTTTAGAACCGCCCAGATTGAGTACACCCGAATTCCAGAGTTGGAACTCATCCATCTGAATCGGGTTGCCTTTGCTGTCGTAGGCTGGAACTTCGATAGAATATCTTATCTTTTGCAGCTTGTCTGAACCTGCAATATCTGCACTAATCGCATTGTTCTCATCTATCAGATGGCGATATACTTCCTTGCCTTGGTTATAGCAGCGTATCTGCAGGAATTGCAGGGCATGCAAATTGATTACTGTAGCATCAGCCTCTACCACAAAACCAATGCGCTTAGGTTGAGCTCTCTTGACGGCATCCGGCTCTGATTCACCTTCGTGTCGGTCGGTAGCATCGTATATCAGTTGACCATCCTTGCGGTGAATTCCGATGATGCAGAGGTTATCGGCAAGACTCAAGCCACCTATATATTTGGCATATTTATCATATTCACCTTTGATAATATTGTCTCTATCCTTGAGTTCAGAGATAGAAAGCAACGAGCCGGATGATTCGTGAATCTTAGGCGATACCTCGTAGAAATCTTCACCCAGTTTGTTGACAAGTGGTTTGCCGCAAGTTGTATTTCCATCATTAAAACCACCTACAGTAATGGTGGTTTCATCATAACATCCGTCCTGAGCCGTGGCCCTGAAGGTATATTTACCAGGTTCCAGATTGGTAACTTGACCATCAGAGGTAACCTTTACAGGTGTGGTGGCAAGAATATCGTTATTTTCCAAATTCCATGCATTCACCAGCTTCCATGTTACGCTTACTTTCGGATTAGAACGGAGAGTAAACGAAGTCTGCGACCCGCAGATGTTGCTGCTGATGGTAGGATTGATAGGGCACCGGTGGGATACATCTGGAGCCATTCTTACGAATCCATAGTGGATGCCAATGGCGCCTGCATCAACTCCGAGAACCGTAAGGAATCTGATTTCGCATCCTGAAAACGGCACCTTTGCCTTGATGCTCACCGTTCCGTCGCCAATCTGTACCAGCGAGAGGTGGAGCACCTGGGCAGAAATCGTTTCTTCCTGCACCTTGTTTCCCTTGTGGTCGAAGAGCAGCACGTTGACCCATGTTCCTGCATTGAGGCTCAGCAGGGCATCCATCTTGTATTTGAAGCCAGCCTCCATGCCAGCCTCGAATGCTTCGCCTTGCGGGTTCTTGTCGTTCTGCATCATAAACTTGGCTCCGCCCTGGTAACCTATGTCAAGAAGAGGGACGATGGTGGCGAAATTGTCCAGATCATCATCTGTCATCTTCTTTATATCTTTGTCCAGGAAAGGCAGGGGGATGCCGAGGATAATAGGGCGCCAGCCTTTCATCTCTTTGAGCGCTACCTGCTTGTCGTCTTTGAAATATTCGTTGTATTTTTTGATGCCTCCATCGGTGATGGTAAACTCCGTAGATTCGCCCACGAAGGCATATTTGATTTTCAGAATATTCGCCACTTCTGCCTGAATGCCGCCCGAGCAGTCGAGAGTGATTTCATCGAAGAGCCAGTCGCTTTCTGCAGTCAGCATGGCGCAGATGTTGTCGGAACCCGGTATCTGGAGCAGCTTCAGCGTTACTCCCGAACCATCCTGTCCTTCTCTCACCGCCTTTACGCCCTTCAGTTTGCCGTCGCGATAGAATCCGATGGAGAATGCCTTGACTACATCGAGGCTCAGCACGCTGCTACCCGAGCCAGCCACGATGGTAAAGCCTGCCACCGTTCCCTTGGAATAGTAATTATCCATATCTTTTACACTTACTATCGGATCTACGGTTACCCCTGCCCGTACCACGGAGTTCACCTGTGCATAGTTGTCGAGTGAATCGTCGGTAAGGGCGCCCATATCCTTTGCCCAGCTGCCTACGCCTACCACACCAATCAATTTGTTAATGGTGCACGATTCGCCCGTAAGGGCACGGCGGTTGCGCAGTTCACGGAATGTCATGTTGTAATATTTGGGGTCATTGTTGAACTCCACAAAATGGTCTTGGTGCTTGTCGGCTGGCAGATCATCCCAGTTGTTGGTCCAGATGGGTTTCTTGCAGTTCTTGAACGAGTCTCTAACGGCAGCACTCTCGAAATAGGGACTGGTGTTGTCATCCTTGGGTTGTGCCGCCTGGATAGAGGCGGGCACAACCATCAGAAATGCCAACAAAAATGATATGAAAGTTTTGTATATAAAATGCAGTTTCATTGTCTGTTTAATTTTAAAACATAGCATAACGTCTTGATAATTCTCTTGATCTTATTCGAGCAAATGTCTGGAGTCTGTAAGTTTGCTTTGATCAGCGTATGTGAAGACATATTTATGGTTTCGTCTCAGATAGAAGAGGTTGCTTACTCCATCTACCACGATAACGCCCGTAGCTGCTTCAGAAGACATCATATCCTTTGCCTTTATCTGATAGTTGTGGGCGTGAGGATAGGCATCGAAGCCTATTCTCACGGCAAGATGGGTCTTGCCTGGCAGCACAAATGCCTTGAGCACCACTTCCTTGCCTTTACCTGGGAAGGGGGCATAGGCGATGGCTGTATAGGAGCCTCCCTTTTTTGGATATTTTTCGATAGGTTCCCTACCCTGCTTAAAACCGTCGTAGCTGGTAAGAGGCATCTGGGTAAGCACGGTGTCGGCAAGTAGGCAATACCATTGCGTCTGCGCTGTAATACTGTAATGGGCGGCATGAGTGATATGAACCTCCACTTCTGCCATGCCTCTATAGAGTGTTCCTACAAGCGGCGTAGGGGTGTTGTTCCCCAGATTTTCCTTCTGGTAATCAGCCGAAGAGATGATTGGATTTTGGGTGGCATCTCCCTTCTGGTAGAGGGTGCCATAGAAGAGCTGCGGCACCGTGATGAGCTGGCGGCTCAAGCAATTTACATTATTTAGTGTGAGAACTATTTTTTTTAGATAGTCAAGCCAGTTGTTGGAGGTATCGGTTTTGTCACCATCGACCAGGTAACTCGCAAACGTGGCCTTGAACTCCTGAAATGTAGTGCCTTTTTTTATATTGAGCATATCATTGGTAATCACTTGGTTTGCCTGATACTGCGGATAGGGCGATTTCTCCTGGCTATTGTAAGCGAGGGCAATGATGCGATATTCGTAGCCCCTGCTGATGCCGAAGGTGCCCTTTACCACATAGTGCTTGTGGAGCTTTCCCGAAAGATAATCGTCTTCCTTGCCGTCTTCTAACGTGGGTTTCCCGTTAATCACCCTGTCGTTGGTAGGGTCGTACTCGAAGCCCTGGATATCGTTGACTGCAGCATCATAGGTTGCAGTTTTTTCTCCATTGTTCTGAACTCTTCGGCGAAAAGCTATCAGCCTTACGGCATTGACGTTTTCGGTCTCGGCATATCCGTTGTCCTCGCCTATTGTGCCCGACGAGGAAGAGGATCCTGCACCAGGAGGAGCTACACGGGTGTTTCTGCCATCTTGCTTGGCATTGCCATCGCTGCCGCTTAATCCGCCCAGAGTGATGGTGATGGGAACAGTCGTAATCTCGTCGTCCTTTTCTGAAGGCTGATTCATGCCTGCATCTCCATTGCTGCCATCTGGATAGGGTGGCAGATCGGCATCGCTGCTGCATCCTGCGGCTAGTGCGAGGAGGAAGCAAAAACCTGCCGCCATGCCTATCCTGATGGTGTTCATCCTGATGGCGTTCATCTTGATGGAGCTTATCTTACAGATGCTAAATCTTGATTTCTGCATATTCTATTTCCGTTTTTATGCTGTTTTTAACGTTTATTCTGTTTCAAATTCATGTCTTTTTTCAAAGGCTGGTTCTATCTCAACCTTCACGTCGGTCATCACCGGCTCGTAATACTCCTTCAGGTCGTATGGCTGGTTCACGGTCTTGCTCTTGGCTCCCAGGCAATACAGGTGGTTTGCCTCGATAGGGAACTTGAACTTGTCGCCAGTGGTTGTAGATTTCCTGATGTTGTCGTACCTGTGGTGCTTGCCATCCGTGTAATGCAGATAGAAGGTGGTCTCGTTCTCTGCCGAGTTCTTGCTTTTCTGCATTTTTCCCTCTGGTGTAGGCATCATGAAGTTGCTTATCATGTAGCTGTTTGCCTTCCATCCTTTCTGGGAGTTTTCAGCTCGCTTGAATATGTTCTCTGTAGCATCTACGGTCCATCCGTTTGAGGGGGTGAGGTCGATGGTGCCCAACGTCTGATAAGTCAACGGTTCAGCATCTGCTGGTGCCTGCTTCTGCCTTATCAGCGTTTCGGTGCTGATGCCGGTGGCTACAACGGATAGAGAGGTGGGCGTGAAGGTAACGGTGCTCACGTCTCCTGCTGCATTCGACTCCACCTGTGCCGGGATGTTTTCTACGTAAATCATCAGGCCAGCCACATTACGGCTGGCGGTCAGCGTGCGGTGGAAGTATTTCGTCTCTTCCGTTACGAGAACGGGGGCTTCCTCGTGTGTCTTCTCGTCTTGCAGGATGCCACTAAACAGTTCTGTGGTATTGAGGATACCGAGTTTGGCGCTGTTTTTTGCCTCCTCGGTGAGGGCGATTCTTGCGTCCTCCAGTTTCGTTTCTTTAGTGAATTTGGGTTCTGTAAGTACTTTGTTCGTTGCGTATTTGTCATCTCTTCCTATGGCTAGAAACTGGTAGTAGTAGCCGTTCTGCAGATAGGGTTCGAAGGTGTATGAATGCTGCTCGGGCATGTTCTGGTGCTCGGCAGAATAGTAGGGTTCCGTATTGTTGAATGCGTCAACGGAATAGTAACCATTCTTGGCTGCTTCCGTTTCAATAGGGGTGCAATAGGTATATGCTTCTTCTGAGGTGCCCTTCTTGTCTTCGGGGCATCTGAAGACGTAGATTCTCATATCATTCACCTGCTGTGCTCCATCCCATGTATCAAGTTCTCGTGAGCCGGTAACAACACCTGCGCTTACACCCACTCTCATGTTCAACTTCACGGCATGCGAGCCGTCGGCGAGGGTATCAGGCGCATCATTGCTTGCGCTGCAGCTCATTAGGAGACTGGCTGCGAGGATTATATTTATAGATTTTCTCATCATATTCGTCTATTCGATTTCAATGTTCGCCTATTCGATTTGAATGGGAATTGAGTATAAAATGAATAATAAATTAAATATTGTGATGTTGGGATAGTAAGGGATGCGAGTGCCTATAGCGGGCACTGTGCATCCCTTGGATATATTTTTCTTAATACTGCCTATATTATGAGCACGTAGTAAGATTAATCACCCAGCTCCATCTTGTGGATAGCCTCCCAGTTGTCGTTCACCTTCAAGATGAGGTTCTGAGATTTGCTCAAGTCTTCTGGCTCGTCAGTACCTGGCTTTGGTTTGTCTGGATCTGGATCAGTTGGCTTTGGATCAGGATTACTTGGATCTGGTGTTGTGCCATTTGAAGTCTTCACACCCAAGTTGTACATGTGGTTACGAACCACGTTGAAGATATAAGCACTTGCGTCTGTAGCTCCATTTGCTTTATTCGAATTTAAATCTGATGCTGGGATAGAAACGGTCCAAGTCTTGATGATATTGTTATCAGCATCCAAGAGCTGAAGCTCCATGGTGTTCTTACCCTCTGTGTATTTAAATGGAATGACGAAGTTGCTTCCGAATACAGAACCCTTCACAACCTGAGTATTTACACCATCAGGGTGTTTCCAGTTGGTATCTTCAGCATTCAGCACACCGTCACTGTTCTGATCACCACCAGGGAACCATGTATTCAAATTGATAGAGTAGAGCACATAACCATCCTCTTTGTTATTGAACTTTGCATCTGCAGTAGCAGCACTTGCAGATTTAGAACCATTAACATAATACTTGATAGTGCTGGTTGCTGCATCTGTGAATGAGCTGTTGAAGTTGTTGAAAGTCAACATATCATTCTTATCTCTTACTACGAGACGAAGGATTGCGGCTGCTTTGCCATTCACACTTGCAGGAATGTTCTGGAAATAACCGAAGCTACCAGCTACCTGACGATGCAAGGTTACTGCTACGCCATTCTCCTCACCAGAAGTAAGGTTGGTGATCTTCTTGTCATCTCCGATTTTAAGATCTGCATCACCAGCGAATACTTCCTCTGCTTCTTTTTTGCCTGCCTTCAAGGTTGCAGTAATGTCATTGTAAGTAAGGCCAACTGCACTTGTTGCATTCAAAGAATACTCGTAGTCACTTTCATTGCTGTAACCTACAGCCATAACCTTGTAGTTACCTTTCTCCAGTCTATCATTACCCTTGAAAGTAAGAGTAAACTGGCGTCCATGTCCATGATTGTTATAAGTAGTACTCTTTGTCCAGTCCTGCGTTGCGTCTTTGACAATCTCCTTCGTATCTGCGTTGTAAATTACGACGCGAACATTCTGGATAGTCTGCAAAGCCTCTGAAGAATACAATGGGCGGCCTGCACGTGTTGTCAAGCCATCACCGCTACTTGCTACCTGCAATACAATCTGCTGTACTGCCTCGTTCTGACCCTCTGTGCTAACCACAGCGTCGTCACTGCTACATGCGCTGAACAGCAAGCTGCTTGCTGCAAGCGCAAAAAACATACCTTTTTTCATAAATTATAAATTTAAAAATTGAGTATAAATTAATTATCAATCCAATATCATGCCGTGAATTTCCTCCCAGTTGTCGTTCACCTTCATATAGATGGTGAAGCGATTGCGGTCGGAATCGTACACATATTTCAGCACCGTAATCTTGTTGCGCTCCATGCTTACCTTCACGTCATCAGGCGTCAACACAGAAGAACTGCTGCCTGCGCCTTCGCCACTATTCTTATAGAAATTGACATCCACCACTGACTCATCCTTCTGGAAAGAAGGAGCCAGGAAAATAGAGGTCTTGGTCTTGGCGCCAGCTTCAATTTCCGATTCATGAAAGACGCTGGTCTCTTCAGAATATAGGAAACTTGGATTTACTATTCCATAGAGCTGGCTTACTTCAGTATTCATCAGGTGATACCCGGCAGGAAGATTCTCTGACCATATAACCAGTTTTCCCTTGGTGCGCTCCATCTCGCTGGTATAGCAATAATGGTTTTCATCATAGACGAGGGTATCGCAAACCTGATAAACATCATCGCCCTGACTGTGCTCCGGATGTAGCAACAGTTCGTTTTTATCCAGATTGAGTTCGCCTCGCGTCTTCATACCTCCCCATACCGTAAAGACGTATTTTCCGAAAGGCATATCGGGGTCGAAGCTTACAGGATAAGTTAATCCATCACCCTCTACTCCGAAACCTTTTTCTTCTACGACAACCTGCTGAGTGCCGTCGTCGTTGAGTCGGCTCAGACGATAGGAAAGAGTCGGGATGAATGATCTAAATGGCTGTTTTTCATCTCGTTTCTCTTCGGGTGCAGTCTGATCAACATTGAAATAATTCTTGTCTTTCACCTCGATGTTGATACGCAGAGGAGGACATTGGTCCAGATCTTCACGAACGCACGAGGTGAATGACATAGCCAGTGCCATACCATATATGATAACTTTTAATCTTGTCATACGCTGTAATTTATTCTGTGAGTGCCTTCTGGCTGATCAGAGTCTCTTCTACCTTCTGGCGGTTCAATATCTCTTCAGCCACATCAACCTTGCCTTCTTTCTCGAGTAGGATGGCAAGATTGTTGGCAGCAATCTTCGACATAGGGTAATATTTCAAAGTCGTCTCATATACCTGCTTCTGCTTTTCTGCGCTCTCTGCAATCTGTGCCACATGCAGGAACTCATCTTCGCTGAAGGCATCTGGGCGGAGCTCGTACATCTGCAGCATTTCTTCATCGGTGGTGAAGTTCTTGATGATGTATGTGTAGGTGTATTCCACGCTACGGCTCTTCTGCAGATACTTCTTCTTGATGCTGTTCCAGATAGGCAGGCGGCGGATATAGCGTTCCTGCACATCATCGTTGAAGTTGGCATATCGGGTCAGGATGTTCTTCACCAACGTGCTGTCGGCATCGCCGGCGGCCACCATCGCATCCAATACCGGCTGCCATCCTTCAGGGCGTGAACCGATACGGGCTATTTTCTTCACCTTGTCGCCATTCTCTATGTGTGCAAGCAGCCACTTCAGGGCTGAGTTGGCACGGTTGCGGGAAAGTGGGGTGTTAAACTTCAGCGGGCCGTCGGCTGACGCCAGACCATAGATGCCCAAAGAAGTGAGGGTAGCGAGGCTGTCGCTGAGCACTGGAGCTATATCGCTCAACATGTGGTCGAGCTCAGCCTGGTTGTTGCTCATCTTGAGATTGATATCATATTTATTGATAGCAAACTCAAGTCGTGCCACGCCCTTTCCTTCTCTTATCTTCGGCTTGATCTCGAAGGTATGCTTCATCCAGTTGAGATGCAGTTGCTTCTTAATTTCCGGACGGAACACATCGGCTATCTTGGTATGGCTGATGGCACGGCATTCGCCGCATCCGTCGGCAGAAGCCACTGCCACGAGGCTTCCCTTATGGAAGTTTGCAGGCAGGGTGATGGTGTCGTTATATAACACGGATAAATCTACTTTTGTGTTGGTAACTCTCTGTGCAATAGAATCGTATGGATCAGCAATGCTGTCGAGCACCCATTTACGTTCCATCTTCCTGCTGTAGATTGGCGCATCCAGCACTATAGGCTTGTATTTAGCCACGATGCTGTCGCTGTCTGTCAATACGGGTATTACGAAGAGACGGCTTCTCTTCGAGAAATAATGCTTCGGGATATGAACCTGAAGGTTGAGTGCAGCCTGATTGCTGCTATCTGGCAGAAGCATAAAGGAATCGGGAGTACATGTAATCTTTTTATCACTTACTATATTCTGTTTGCTGCATGAAGACATAGTCGTCAGAAGAGCCAAGCCTACACCTGCAATAGCCAGATATACTATTTTGAGTTTCATTCTATCATCCATAATGTTCTTTGTGATTAAATGATGCACTTTTTTTTAAAAGATATAGACTAATGATAGCGCAGCCTTGGTAGGACCGATATAGTTATCGTTCTTCTTTTCCTGGCACTTGATGCAGGGCAAGTTAGTGCTTTGCTTGTACCAGAGGTGGGCGTATCCCACACCGATGGCTGCCTCCAGATTCCAGTGAGGGGATAGAATCCAGTCGTAACCGTATGTTACGCCTCCGCCAGCCAAGTAGCCATCGTAGAGCTTGCTGCCAAAACCTCCGTAGAATTGAGCACCATGCAGGTGGATACCTACGAAATGTCCTTCGTACTTTTCGCACAGCCAGTATTTCATTTCTGGCTGCACCAAGAGAAGGTGCATCTTCTTGTCTTCCCTGAATGTCCAGGGGTTGTATGCTACATCTGCTTCCAGGGTTACCTGGTTGCTGATTGCCTTCTCCACGCCCATATTGAGTGTGGTTGTCGCCCAGTAGAGTCCGTTCGTCTTCAGGGCGAAATCTTGTGTGTAACCTACTGTTTTATTTCCCAAAATAACAAACAGCAAAACTGCTATCTTTTTCATTTGTCACTTACTATATTAACTATTTATCCGGTTACCCGGAATCTTACTGTTGTATTGTTGTTTAGCAATATAAAACATTGTTATTAAGCAATATAAACATTGTTGTAAACCAATATAAACCTATTATGACTTATCAAATGGTCCTCAACATATTTCAACCAATCCCCTTGTATATTACTTGGAGACTGATTTCTGATTGCAAATGTATATAATATTCATATAGATTCTACAAATTACCCCCCCCCGTTTTAGAACGCCTTAACAATAATAAATGTATTTTTAGTTAAATATCTGTTAAATTGAGGTAACGAGTGGATATGTGCCGGATGTTATCACAGAAGCAGTAGGTAGTGAACCTACTTATCAGATGGCGGTAGAGGAAGTGGCTTTTACCGCTCGAATTGGATATACAGCACCTCCTTCCCGCCAGCTTTCACCAGCAGGAAGGCAGCGCCTTAATGGTTCTGATTCAATCTAAAAAAATGAAATTATTGTTTTCCAATTTCGTCCTGGGCATTCTTCAAGGCGCGGATTCTTAACTCCTTCTCTACTCGCTTCTTCACTTCCTTCTCTATCATGTCCTCTAAGATCTGGTCGAGAGGACGGGAGAATGGATGCCAACCGTAATCGGCGATCTCCTTCGTGTGACAGAACAACACCGTGCCAATACCCATCCATACCTTCAAGCGAACCTCCTCGCTAGTATAATGGGTGAAAATCCAATTGGTGAAACGCTTTCTTGATGCCACTCTTCTTCAACACCCAGGCACGCATGCCTTCGGTCAACTCATGATAAGTCGCCTTCTCTGAATAAATGTGCTTGGCAGACTTCACTAACTGGTTTGACAACTTGTCGAAACGCTGCTCAGCAGTCTTCGACGAAATCTCAGCCGCGAGCTTCAACTTCTCAGCGGCAGAAAGTAGGAATTTCTTTTTTCCATTCCTAAAACTTTTAAATAAAATTAATACTTAAATTATTTATTTTTACCACAATGTGGTAAATTCCGATTTCCTATATCGCCCTTTTGTCGTAACTTTGCTGACAGTTACCGATTGGTGAACAGCGGGGTGAACACTTGCCCCAAGTATTCACCTTTTCGGCTCCGGGGTGAACCCTAATAAAAAGAACTTTGTATATACAGCGCATGCTAGAAATATAAGAGTCTCTATTATAATGGGTTATATAGTGTTTTTAACACATTATTAACGCTAAAGGTTGGCATCAGGGTTCACCCTTCACCGACTTCATCGCCAAGTGTTCACCCACACTCTTACTTAGAGAACGTTGTAAACAACAAAATAGTATAAACAACTGCAATTTTTAAACAAAATGGAAAAAGAACTAAACAACAGCATGTATGAGGCTGCTACGATGCCATCGTACTTCCCTTGCATCAAATCTTCGGAGAGCCATCCACTTGCCGACTTCCTCAAACCGACCTACATGTTCCAGCTCGACTTCGACCATGTGAAGAAGGAAGATATGGGCATAGAGAAGGAACCTATCGAGCTGAACAGCGATGCTGCCGTCGATCCTACGGATACTTTAGAGGACTAAGCATCTTACTTTCAACCCGTAAGTATGTTACTTTCAACCCGTAAGTATAATACTTAAACATCAAAAACAATATGGACATAAGAAAGCTATACGAAGCAGGAACTGGCTCTGCTCTATTTCCCCCATTCATCACCCGTGGTGGCAAGTGCTCATCTGATGCGTTGGATTCAGCGAAATCCCGATCTTCTGCAGAAGCTCCGTGAGAGCGGATACGGCAAGAACAGCAAGGAATTCACTCCGATGCAAACCTCCTATATTATCTATTTTCTCGGCGAGCCATAGGCTTCCAAGTATGAGAAAGTGTGAGAAAGTATGAAGTGACGTTTTCAGATTTCGTATCTTTGCATTGTCATTCAAAGAGGATGATGCTCCTACCCCAACGGGGGGAGAAGGATAAATGGAGGAAGAACAAAAAAAGCATGGATTAAACTCCATGCTCTTTTTTGCTTTTATATTTAATCTTGTCAAAACCTTCACCATACACACCGATAACGGCACTCTGACTGACAAAGGCATGGGGATCAATCTCGCTGATAAGACGGAAGATAGCAGGAGCCTGACGCTGCTTGGCTAACACGAAAAGCATCTTCACATCCTGACCGGAATAAAAACCGCTGGCATTCACTACCGTTACTCCCCTATCAGCATCTACATTGATGCGCTTGCCTATCTCCTCATACTTCTGGGAAATGATAAAGAACTGTACGCTTCGTCTTCTGCTGTTTACCACCTGGTCGATGCAGAATGCCTGAACGCAAAGAACTACATAACCATATAACACCTTCTCCCAATCGTGTACCACCAGATAGCTGGAACTGATGATGAAGATGTCGCATATCATAATCACTCTACCCAGAGAAATGTCGCGATACTTGTTGACGATGGCGGCAATGATATCCGTACCACCCGTACTTCCACCAACCGAGAAACCGAGTCCGATTCCGCAGCCACAGAAAACGGCACCCAGGAAAGCAGCCCATAAAGGTTGGTTTTCCAAAAGATGAACATCTCCTAAACGGCTGGAGAAGAAAGAGGTCAGGATGGTTACCACTATAACGGCATAAACAGTCTTGACACAGAACTTAGCTCCCAAAATCTTGAACGCACATATTAACAAGGTGGCGTTGGCGATGAAATACGGAATTTGCACAGGGCAACCGGTTGCCCAATAGATAATACTGGAGATACCAGGAAGTCCGCTTGCTGTTACATTGGTTGGCAAGAGGAACACGTTCCATCCAATAGCGTAGGATATCATACCTATCGCAATCAAAACATAGTCTTGTACAGACTTCCACAAGGGTCGAGGAGGAGTCATAATTAATTAATAATTTACAATTTACTACTAATAGTTGATAGTTTATAATTTATAGTTTATAGGGCACTCTTTATAGTTGAAAGGGTGCTCTTTACCAGAATTTCTTCTGCTGCTCTGACCACTCAAAACCTTGGGTAGCCATTTGGGCTTCTAATGCCGCACGGTTCACATTGAAGTGATTACAAATCTCATCGAGTGTTTCAAACTCGTGGTCACGAAGCAGGAAGTTGATGGCGCTTACGAGCATCGGAACATCATTCATTGGTAACTTATCCATTTTAAATTTATAATTTATAATTTACAATTTATAGTGGAGGCACCATGCCTCTTTCGGGGTGCAAAGGTACTGCAAATTTTAGATAAAACAAAAAAAATCCCAGCAATCTTTTACCGATTGCTGGGATTTTTATAAATTATTGATGATTTACGCATTCACTGCAACTGAAATCCAGTCGAAGACGAATGAGCAAATACCGAATGCTACGATACCTACGGTGCAGATAGCAAGCGCCAACTTGGTTGAGCATGCGCTCTGGAAAGTAGGAAGCGGATTATCGCTGTGCTTGATGAACATAGCCTTCACGATGAGCAGATAGTAGTACAAGCTGATAACTGTGTTTACCAACGCGATGAATACTACGCCGTATGCCCAGGCTCCCAATGTGGTGTGGATGTCGTGTGTACCAACTGCTGCCATGAACACGAAGAACTTCGAGAACATTCCGGCAAATGGAGGAATACCACCCAATGAGAACAAAGCCAAGGTCATCAGGAACGCCAGACGTGGGTTGGTCTTGTACAAACCATTGTAGCTGTCCATCTGAACAGTACCGTTGTTGTGCTCCTCAATAGATGAGATGATGGTGAAGACGCTCAGGTTGGCTACTACGTAAATCAATACATAGTAAGTCAGGGCGCTCACGCTCATCGCTGAGTTACCTACCACAGCCAACATGATGTAACCTGCCTGAGAGATAGAAGAGAATGCCATGAAACGCTTCAGGTCGCTCTGACGGATGGCAAACAGGTTGGCGATAGTGATAGAAAGTACAATCACGATATAGAGCAACACGGTCCAGTACTCTACCATTGGCTGGAACACCTTCATGAGGATAGCGCAGAGAGTAAACGCTGCAGCACCCTTAGATACTACTGACAGATAACCTGTAACGGTAGTTGGTGCACCCTGGTATGAATCGGCTGTCCAGAAGTGGAAAGGAACCAAGGAAATCTTGAAACCGAGACCACTGAAAAAGAATACCATACCGGCGATGGTCAATGGTGATGCAGAGATAACCTTTGCTACATCATCGAAGTACAAAGTACCACAAGCAGCATAGAGCAGAGAGATACCGTAGATCATCACGCCACTTGAGAAAGTAGCGGTAAGGATGAACTTAGCACCTGCCTCAGCAGAATTGTGACGGTACTTATCGAATGCTACCAAGCAGGCCATTGGCACAGATGCCATTTCGAGACCGAGGAAGAACAGGAGGAAGTGGTTGGCACTAACCATCATGTTCATACCGAGCAAGGTAGAGATAATCAGCATATAGAACTCACCCTCCTTGAAGGCTGTGTCCTTGCGGCTCAACCACTCCTTAGCCTGTACCATCACGATGAGGGTACCCAGCGCCAGGATAGTCTTCAAGACACCGGCAGCAGGACCTGTTGTGTACATGCCGCCAAATGCCTCTGTGGCTTCTGTTGGGAAGATATTGATGGCAATGTGAGCCACCATCAAGAGACATACCAGAGGATTGAACCACTTACGGTCTGCGCTCTTGGAACTGCAGAAGTCAGCAATGAAAGTGATCAACAGAACTACCATCAGGGTAGCTTCTGGAATCATATTTAAAAATTGACTGTAATTCATTTCTTCTGATATTTATTACATGATTACACTAAAGATAGGACCTACAGCGTCCATGATAATCTCCTCTGCCCAGAGTGGGAACATACCGAGACCTGCAACGCAGGCGATAAGACCTGCTACAGCGATACGCTCGTCCCAGGTAGCATCGTGGAGCTTCTCCAACTTTGGATTAGGAACCTTCTGATAAAGGATCTTACCAACACAACGCAGAATGTAAACCGCTGTTACTACGATAGAGGTACATGCGATGATGGTACATACGCGATGGAAGGTATCTGCATTCTGGAATGAACCTACGAAGATGGTCATCTCGGCTACGAAACCAGAGAAACCAGGCAAACCGAGGTTAGCCAAACCAGCTACTGCATAACCTACTGAGAGGAATGGAATAATCTTCATCAAACCACCCAAATAACGTACGTCACGTGTACCAGCCTGATGGTAAATCATACCGATAACGGCGAAGAAGAGGGCGGTCATCAAACCGTGAGACAACATCTGGAGGATTGCACCAGTAGCGGCTGTCTCGGTCATCATACAGAGAGCGAAGAGCACCATACCACAGTGAGATACTGATGAATAGGCGTTGATGTACTTCAAGTCGGTCTGTACACAAGCTGACAGGGCACCATATACGATAGAGATGGTAGTCAGCACGAGGAATACCTTGATCCAGAATCCGTGAGTAGCAGCTGGCAAGAGGAACATGGCGATACGGAAGCAACCGTAACCACCCAACTTCATCAATACACCGGCGTGCAACATAGATACGGCTGTTGGCGCACTGGCGTGACCATCAGGAGACCATGTGTGGAATGGGAACAGCGCACCGAGGATACCGAAACCGATGAAGAGCAATGGGAAGAACACGTTCTGCACACTCTCTGGAATCGCATGAGCACCATTAGTATGGTGAGCGATATCGAGGATTTCGAAGGTCTGAGCACCACTGTAGAAGTAGATTCCCAGGATACCGATAACCAAAAGGGCTGAACCACCCATCAACATCAAAGTCAACTTCATGGCTGAATACTCCTTTGCACCACTACCCCATACACCGATGAGGAGGTACATAGGAATCAGCGCAACCTCATAGAACATGAACATGGTGAACATGTCGATAGAGATGAAGAAGCCATATACACCGATGCTCAGGAGAGTGAACCAGAGGAAGTATTCCTTCTTCATTGGCTCCATCTGCCAGGAAGCAAATGTACCGGTGAACACGATGATAGAAGTCAAGAGAATCATCACCACTGAGATACCATCCACACCGAGTGAATAGTTGATGTGCAATGGTTCAAACCAAGGCACACAGTAGGTGAAGAGCATCGGAGCTTGGTCGGCTGGCATTGTCTCACGAGCTTCGAGAAATGCAAACACCAAATAGATGGAGAGACCGAGCAATACGCTGGCACCTGCTACCATCACACCACGAACCTGCTTGTCGTTGCGTGCCAACCAGAGGCCGAGCAACATCAGGAGTGGTACTATGACGAATATACTTAAATTCATTTCTTTTCTATTTACTTAATTGTGAGACTTTCATTAAAGAAGTGCGAGCAGGCACAATGTCAATGCTACGGTACCGGTGAGGAACCAGATAGCATAGCTGCGAACATCACCACTCTGCCATGGGCGGATGGTCTCGCCTGCCTCCTGAGTACCCCAAGCCATGAAGTTGAAGGTACCATCGATAACGCGACGGTCGAACCATGCGATTGGCTTTGAGAAGCAACCGAAGACAATCTTGTGGGTGAAGAACTGCCAAGCATCGTCGATATAGAAACGGTTCAACGCTGCCTTGTGCAACTTAGGCATCTTCTTAGCCAAAGCGTCTGCCAATGGAGTCTTCTTAGGAGCATACATGTAAGTAGCCAGACCGATACCGATGATTGCAACAATCACAGATGTTGTTGCCACACTCATGTCGATATGGATATCGTAGCTCTGACCTGTAGCAGATACGAAATGACCGAATGGAATCAAACCACAGAGGCAAGAGATGATGGCGAGGAATACCAATGGACCCCACATCACGAAAGGAACCTCCTGTGGCTTGCGACGGTTCTCCGGATCCAGCTCATAGTAGCTCTGTCCCCAGAAGATTACGTAGTAGAGACGGAACATATAGAATGCTGTCATACCGGCAACTACTGTCATGAACCAGCCCATGAATGGAGAGAACTGGAAGCATGCTGAGATAATCTCATCCTTTGACCAGAAACCTGCGAATGGAGGAATACCTGCAATCGCCAAGCAACCGATGAGGAAGCAGATGTTGGTAATAGGCATGTACTTGTGCAGACCGCCCATGTACTCCTTGAAGTTGCTGCCGATGATGACGATGATGGCACCAGAGCAGAGGAAGAGCAATGCCTTGAACATAGCGTGGGTGAAGAGGTGGAAGATACCAGCCATATAACCCAAACCACCATGGTGGTTATCTACTGCGAAGCAAACGCCAAGCGCTACGAGCATGTAGGCAATCTGAGAGATAGTAGAGAAAGCCAGACCACGCTTGATATCACGCTGGCAGCAAGCTACGGCTGCTGCATAGAATGCGGTGAAGGCTGCAATGTAAGCCACATAGTGCAATGTCTCAGGAGCATACTGTACCCAGATTGGGAAGAGGCTGGCTACCTGATATACACCGGCTACAACCATGGTAGCAGCGTGGATCAACGCAGAAACAGGAGTTGGACCCTCCATCGCATCTGGCAACCAGATGTGCAATGGGAACATCGCACTCTTACCGGCACCACCGATGAACATGAGGAACAACGCTGTTGGCATTACCCAAGCTGCACCTGCCAAAGCAGAGTTGAGCTCTGGCTGAGCATTCAAGTCGTAGTTGAAGGTTCCTACGTAGAAGCTGTAGAACAGGATACCGATGAGGAAGAAGAGGTCAGCGAAACGGGTTACGATGAACGCCTTCTTGCTGGCATGTACTGCAGCATGCTTTGGATAGTAGAAACCGATGAGCAGGTATGAGCAGACACCCACCAACTCCCAGAACAGATACATCTGGAAGATGTTGGTAGCTACTACCAGGCCCAACATTGACATGGTGAAGAGGCTCAGGTAAGCGTAGAAACGCTGCATACCCTTCTCATATTCCTCAACCTTGTAGTTCTCATCACGCTCTGCCATATAGCCGAAGCTGTAGATGTGAACCATGAAGCTGACGGTGGTAATCACGATGAGCATCAATACGGAGATTGGGCTCAGACGGAAACCGATGTTGAAGGTGAGCAACTCAGTAAACTTCAACCATGTGAAATTAAATACGGTAACAGTTGGGTACATACCTGTTGAGGCATCACGACCCACTGCAAAGAAGTACTCGTATGCTGTATAGACAGACATGGCGAATACACAGCCCATCAATACGGTACCGATGAGTGCTGCTACCGGTCTTTTCATCTTCATACCCACAAGTCCCAGAACCAGGAAGCTCAGGAATGGCAGAAGAAGTATCAAAAATGCATAATTGTATTCCATTGTCTTTTAGAATTTCATGTTTTCAATACTGTTCACCTGGTCACTGTGATAGTTGCGGTAAACGTTGATAATAATAGCGAGCGCTACGGCTGTCTCGGCTGCTGCTACTCCGATAGAGAACAATGTGAAGAAGAAACCTTCCAACTGTCCTGGGAAGAGGATGCGGTTGAACACAGCGAAGTTCAGGTCGGCTGCATTCAATACAAGCTCGATGGAGATGAGCATGGCAACGAGGTTACGGCGTGTACAGAAGCCATAGACTCCGATGAAGAACAAGAGTGCTGAGAGCACGAAGAAATATTGTACTGGAATCATTTCTTATCCTCCTTTCTTGCGATTAAGATACCACCGATGATACATGCCAACAGGAATACAGAGATAAACTCGAATGGCAATACATAGCCATACTTGTCAGCACCTACCAGTGCAGAACCAACCTGGTCCATTGGCACCTCGGTGTCGGCTACGGTTGCAGCCATATCAATAAAGTGATTCTTCAACACGATGACTGCCAGGGTTACGAAACCAACGAGGCAGACGAGTGCGCGACCTACAACCTTGCTACCCTTGACATGCTCCAAAAGCCCCTGGAGAGTACGCTTTGATACCAACTGGATAGCGAAGACATAAAGCATGGTGATACCACCGGCATATACAGAAATCTGAGCTGCACCCAGATAAGTATAGTCGAGCAGGAAGAACATGCCTGCTACACCGAAGAGTACGAACAACAGGAAGGTTGCCGCACGCATGATGCGCTTGGTGAACACGCACATGATGGCTGAGCCAAGGATGACTACTGCCAAGATGACGAACATAAATAAATTTGCTGTTATCATTGTCTAAAGTCCTCCTTACTTAGTCTTGGTGTTAAACTTACCGATTTCCAATGGCGCACCACCCTCAATGAGGTTAGGAAGGCTTCCGCCCTTATAAACCTCCTTGTCAAGGTGCATCACCAACTTGTTGCGGTCGAAGACTGCATTCTCGAAATCGTTGACAAACTTGATTGCACCGAAGTTACATGCGTTCACACAGAGCTCGCAGAACATGCAGTCGCCCAAGTCGTACTGGTAATCTACCAGCTTGCGCTTCTTCTTGCCTGTCTCTGGGTCCTCCACCATCTCGGTCTGAATCTTGATGGTATCGTTAGGGCATGACTTCTCACACAATGTACAACCCACACACTTGTAAGCCTCGTTCTCATCACGAACGAAGACCAGGCGACCACGGAAACGTGGAGAGATGTGGAGTGTAGTCTTGCGGTTCTCAGGATACTGCTCTGTGCTCTTTGGTGTGAAGTACTCCTTCATGGTAGTCTTCATACCGATAGCGAGGGTCTTCAAACCCGCTGCAATACCGCCGAAATATGAATTGTTAGACATACTTTCTTATTATTATAATAATGTGTATTAAAGATTATCCGTGGAATCCGAATGCTACGCATACTGTCATCAAGATCAGGATGACCAGTGACAATGGCATCAGATACTTCCACTCCAACTTCAGAATCTGGTCGATACGGAGACGTGGGAATGTCCAACGTACCCACATCAGGAGCCAAACCACAGCAAAGGTCTTACCGAAGAACCAGATGAAACCTGGGATGAGGTTCATCAGATTGTCGAAGCCCTCGATACCGATGTTCAATGGCGCCCAACCACCGAGGAATACGGTAGAAGCAATACCAGAAATCACGAAGAGGTTGAGGTACTCAGCCAGGTAGTAGAAACCGAAGCCCATACCTGAATACTCAGTGTGGTAACCAGCGGTCAACTCACTCTCAGCCTCAGCCAAGTCGAAAGGACCACGGTTTGCCTCAGCATTACCTGCTACGAGGAATACGAGGAAAGCCAGGATAGCTGGCACATGACCCTTGATAATCAACCAGTTCCAAGCACCAGTCTGTGCCTCTACGATACCGCTTACCTGCATGGTACCGGTAAGAACGACTGCAGAAATCAGACAGAGACCGAGAGACATCTCGTAAGAAATCATCTGTACGGCACCACGCATGGCAGATACCACAGAGTACTTGTTGTTAGATGCCCAACCTGCGAGGAACACACCCAGCACACCGATAGAACTTACGGCTGTGATGAGGAATACACCTACGTTGAAGTCAAGAATATGTGCTCCCTTGTTCCATGGAAGGAATGAGAAAGTACCTACAGAGGCAATGATCACGAGGAATGGTGCCATGTAGTAGAGCAGCTTGTCGGCTCTATCTACAGCGAAGATCTCCTTGATCAACATCTTGAGCACGTCGGCGAATACCTGGAAGATACCCCAAGGACCTACACGCATAGGGCCGAGACGGCACTGGAAGTAGGCACACACCTTACGCTCCATGAAGATAAGTACGATAGCGATGAGGGCGTATGCTGTCAAAATGCAGATACCCACGAGCACGCACTCTATCAGAATCGACAGGAAGTCGCCCAGGCCCAAGGTCTGGCGAAGCAGATTGTCGATGAATGTTGTTACTATACTAAAATCAAACATAATTATCTATCAATATCAGGGATTACGAAATCGATTGCTGCACCTGTAGTGATGAGGTCGGCGATCTTCTGACCACGGAGCATTGGATCCAAGGCTCCTGTGAGTGAGAGACCCATCGGACGCATCTTCATACGGTATGGACTCTTGTCACCCTTTGAGTCGAGATATACACCAAACTCGCCGCTGGCACCCTCTACTGAGAAGTACCACTGTCCCTCTGGAACCTTGATGATTGGCTTCTGCTTGATGTAGTACTCACCCTCTGGAATGTTGTCGATCAACTGCTCGATGATGTCCAAGCTCTGATACAACTCCTGGATGTGTACATAGTAACGATCCATTGAATCGCAACCGGTAAGGGTGATTTCCTTCCACTCTACCTTGTCGTACATATCGTATGGATGACGCTTGCGGGTATCGTTCTTCCAACCTGATGCACGACCAGCAGGACCGGTTACGGCATAGTTGATACAATCCTCAAGGTTCATTGGACCTACACCTTCGAGACGGTTGTGAGTAATCACGTTGTCGCCGAATACGTCGAGGTATTCCTGAATCATCGGACGGAGATACTTGCAGAGGGTCTTCACGTTCTGAACGAAGTTAGGGTCGATATCTGCCTGAAGGCCACCGATACGGTAGTAGTTCTGGATCAGACGACCACCGGTTGTTTCCTCCATCACGTTCAATACGTGCTCACGGTCACGCATACAGTAAAGGAATGCAGTCAAGGCACCCAAGTCCTGTGCGGTACAGCCGAGGTACAACAAGTGTGAGTCGATACGCTGCAACTCATCCATGATGGTACGGATGTAGCGGATGCGGTCTGAGAGTTCGATACCCATAGCCTCCTCGATAACGCCTACCAAAGCGTGGCGGTGCATCATCGCAGAAAGATAGTTCAGACGGTCGGTCAATGCCAAGGTCTGAGGATAGGTCATGTTCTCCCACATCTTCTCGATACCACGGTGGATATAACCGAGGTGTGGATAGATGCGCTTCACGGTCTCACCATCGATAACAGTCTGCAATCGGAGCACACCGTGGGTAGATGGGTGGTTAGGACCAATGTTGACAACATAGTCGTTCTCGTCGAAGCGACGCTTCTCTGTAGCAACGAGATGGCCATCTTCGCTCAGGGAATACTCCATGGTGAAGTCATCCTCTGGCTCATCAGTACAAGGGAACTTGTTTGCCTCAGGACTCATATCGAAGTCCTTGCGCAATGGATAGCCCTGGAAATCGGTGCGGAGGAAAAGACGGCGCATATCCGGGTGACCCAGGAACTTGATGCCGACGAAATCAAATACCTCACGCTCCAGGAGGTCAGCTACCTTCCAAAGATTAATAACTGTAGGAATCACATCACTGCCATCTACCTTCTTGGCGATGGTCTTTACTGAGCAGCGCTCGTTGGTCTGAGTATTCTCGAGAATATAGATACATCCGAGACCTTCCTCACCGAAGTCTTCACCGATGATGGTAACAAGGTAGTCGAAATGCTTCTCGTTCTTCAACTTCGCCATTTCAGAAGCGAAATTATCAAAACTCAATTCAATATTATTCAGTTTCATGTTCTTATACCTTATTATATTAATCAGTTAGACCTTTCTGAGGGTCGAAATCCTCAGGTACTTCAGTTACGATGATAGGCTCCTTGTGTCCGAGCTTCTCGCTGTCAGAGAGGTTCTCGTTGCTCAAGCCGCGAAGACCACCCTTGCTCATAGAGAGTTCCTTCTCATCCTGAGTCATCTTGTGGTTAGCACCACCGAAGAATTTCTCAACCTTTACCTTACGCTGCAACTGCATCATACCATAAAGGATTGCCTCAGGGCGTGGAGGACAGCCAGGGATATAAACATCTACAGGAACCAACTCGCTGATACCACGAACCACGTTGTAGCTCTTCTTGAACGGACCACCAGAGATGGCGCATCCACCCACAGCTACCACATACTTAGGCTCAGCCATTTCATCGTACAAACGTTTGAAAACAGGTGCCATCTTATTGGTAATAGTACCGGCACACATGATCAAGTCTGCCTGACGTGGAGAGTTACGGGTTACCTCGAAACCGAAACGGGAGAAGTCGTAACGGGCACAACCTACAGCCATGAACTCGATACCACAGCAAGAAGTACCGAAAGTCAGTGACCAGAGTGAGTTACTACGTCCCCAGTTGATGGCAGCATCGAGCGAACCGACTACCACGTTAGCACCACCCTCATTGAGCTCCTGCGCAATCTTTTCGAGGGTATCATTGTCCTTAAACTCGTCGTAAGGAATACTCTTGATAGAGGCTCTTTTGTTTACTTCCATTCCAATGCTCCTTTCCGCCAAGCGTATGCAAGGCCAAATACCAATACCAACAAGAAGAACCCGATGCTCACGAGAGCCATAGGTCCAAACTGCTTAACTACGACTGCCCATGGGTAAAGCAATACTGTCTCGATGTCAAACATCAGGAAAAGGATGGCGAAGAGGTAGTAGCCGATATGTGATGGCAACCAGGAGCTGCCACGTGTCGGAATACCACACTCAAAAGGTTCACCCTTTACCGGATTGTATGAACGAGGACCGATCAACTTTGCGATGACATAAGCGGCCACCACCAGTGTTACAGCCGTCAGCAAAACGGTGATAAATAGTGTAAAGTTCATAAATTTGTTATAACGTTATTTTATATAAATGCTTCTAAGCGGTTGCAAAGGTAACACTTTTTTCTGAAAGAGCACATTTTTTTATGGTTTAATTTACACCCCAAATAAAAAAAAAGCAAAAAACCATGTATTTACTGCCGGATTAAATCTCCGTTCATCGACGTTGAATGTCCGTTCAAAGACGTTGAACCGCCGTTCAAAGACGTTGAATGTCCGTTCAACGTCGATGAACGGAGATTTCTATGAGGTTTCACCATTTATTCGTATCTTTGCACTTGCTTGTTGAATACACGGTAGGTATTTTTACCCAAAATAAGTTAAAAGAATTGCACCTATTGAATTTTTTACAAAATATTTTAAGTAAATAACAAAAAAATATGTATCTTTGCACTCTCTAACCGGGTTCTGTCTAGAATAGGTAGATAAAAACAAAAGCATTTGCGATTACAATGAAGAAGGATAACTGCACTCAGCATGCAGATAAAGGTTCTTGCGTTGGACTTATCTCCAGCGCCCTCCCCGAAGTTAAAAACAAGATTCTTGCGGCTAGCTCAGATACAGGGGTGCCCACCCATTGTATGCCTGCGAAAACAAAATCTATCGCAAAAAATCCTAACGAACAACAGAACTGGTATGCACTCCGAACTACCTACGGAAGAGAGAAGAAAGCCTACGACTACCTCGTAGCAAAAGGCGTTTCTGCTTTCTACCCTACCATCAAGGTGATGAAAGAAATAAGAGGACAACGGAAGGTTGTAACGGAATCCCGACTGCCCAACATCTTTTTTGCTTTCGGTACCGAAGAGGAAATCAAAAGTTATGTGTATGATAATGTGAATCTGCCATATCTCCGCTTCTATTACCGACACATGCATGAAGGGGCAAGGATTACGAAATCTCCTCTGATTGTTCCCCAGAACCAGATTGAGGGACTGAAGATTATCTGCGAATCAGAAGCGGATGATATCCTCTATGTGCCTGAAGAGGTTCAGAAGTTCAAGGAAGGACAGATGGTCAGGGTGATAGATGGTAAGTTTAAGGGACTGACAGGAAGAGTGGCACGGTATCAGGGGCAGCAGCGGGTTGCCATCATCATCGACGGCGGCTTTACCATGGCTACTGCTTATCTACCAACAGCCTTCCTGGAATATATATAGTATAACAAAAACTGAAATTAGTAAAAGGTAAAAGTGCGAAACAAAACTGTTTTAATCATTTTTTTGATATGCGTAACGATGAATGTATCTGCCCAGGTGAAAACCACAGACAGTACGTTCATAAATAACTCGCGCCCTATAGTCTTTGTCGTCAACCGAACTGATATCAGCGAGAGTGACAAAGACTGGATTAACAATTTTCTGATTCCTGAGCTGGAAGCACTTGGAGACAGGGGCATCATCCTTGGGCGTGCTACGGCGTCACCAGAAGGTCCTACTCCCAACAACGTGCGACTTGCCCGGAGCCGAAAGGCTTCCATGAATGCCTTGCTAGGCAGATACGGTATCAACACCAAGCGCATCAGATATGATGTGGTGCCGGAAGATTATCCGCTCCTCCTCTCGCTGATGCAGATGGAGCACGACAAGTACCTGCCTACAGTAAAGACCATCATCAGAAAACATGACGGAAAAGGTGACCAGCTGAAGGCGGAACTGAAACGGCTGGAAGGAGGAAAAATCTGGAACCATATGCTCAAGAAATATTTCCCGCAGTTGCGTGCTGTGAGAATCATGCCGATAGACGAACGGATCGTAAATACCAACCGGTTGCCAGAGGCAAAACCTATCCATACGGACTTGCCGTTTCCTAAGCCCAACATCTATGTGGAAATGCCGCTACCGGAACCGGCTGAAAGCAGCAGGAAACGCCGTGAGTTGCTGAGCATCAAGACCAATCTGCTCTACGACTTCGCCTATATGCCGGGCTACGACCGCTTCTGCCCTATCCCCAACGTGGCTCTTGAGTATTATCCGCTGTCCGGACACTTCACATACGGTGCCAGTTTCGAGGGACCCTGGTGGCGAAACTACAAAGAGCATAAATATTTCCAGTTGCGCAACTACCAGTTGCATACCCGATATTACCTGCAAAGCGGTGAAACGGGTTTCAGGGGTTTCTTCGTAAGTGCTTACGCGCACGCGTTCCTATATAATATATGCTTTGACGAAAAACGGGGATGGGAAGGTGAAGGATGGGGAGCCGGATTGGGACTGGGTTGGGCGATACCGCTAGACCGCTCCAAACACTGGCGACTCGACATCGGTCTGCAGGCTGGATTTCTCAATACCCGCTACGACCCATACCAGTGGCTCTGTCCTGTGGATGGAGATAAAGACAAACAGGTATATTATTACAAATGGTATGGAGATGCCAAGGATTTCAAAAAGCGACAGTATCGCTATACTTGGTTAGGACCAACCCGTCTGGAGGTGAGTTTGAGTTACGATATCCTCTACCGAAAAAGTAAAAGAAAGTAAATAATGAATCAGTTTCAGCAGTTAACATATCTCCTCAAGGATTCTGTAAGCCACAAAGTTTACAGAACGGTTATTGCTATCTTTTTCATTTCATCAGTTCTGCTGCTTGCAGGCTGCGAACGTGAGCCGAATCTCTATCTGCATCAGGGCGGTAAGGAAACTACAATGGATCTGCCGAAGATAGACCTGGAGCTGAAAGTGCTCTGGGATTATGAATTCAAATATGATGTGGTATACGACTGGGAGGCGGAATGGAAATATGGATGGGATGATGAGGACAACAAACTCTTCGGAAAAATCGGATATACCGAACCATCTGTTTTCGAGATAAGAAGATACTTCACACAGGATGTGCAATATGGTGCGCACGAAGCACCCTATAAGAACCTGATCCAGTCAAAACAGCTGACAGCCAATTACGACTTCGGTTTCTGGGATATCCTGGCGTGGAACGACATCCAGACTGCGGATGGTATTCAAAGCGTCCGCATAGATGAATCTTCCACTTACGAATATGTAACGGCAAATACGGGACAGACGATGTTTCCCTCAAAATACAATGCTCCCCAATTCAGCAACTCCTTCTATCAACCGGAAGAACTGTTTGCGGGATATGAAAAGGGTATTGAAATCAACCGTAACCTTGACGGATTTGTATTTGATGAGAATCGCAACTGCTGGGTAAGGAAACTGGAAATGCAGATTCAGCCTGTTACCTATATTTATCTTACGCAGATTATCCTCCACAACAACCGCCAGCATACCCGCATCGTAACGGGTATTGACGGTAGCGGCAACCTGAGTGGTATGGCGCGCAGCGTGAATCTGAATACCGGTGTTACCGGAAGGGATGCCATCACGGTAAACTATAATATGAGGATGAAGTTTGACCAGCAAATGAAGGATGGTGAGAAGGTGGATATCATTGGAGGCAGGGTCTTGACCTTCGGTATGCCGAAGTTGAATCCCAGCCGTTTAGACACCCGTTCATATATTGAATCTTTATCTAAAGTAAGAGATGCCGACCTTAACAACCGACATTATTTGGATGTAAAGATGCAGTTTTATAATGGTAAGGACTCCACATTGGTCTTTGATGTAACCGACCAGGTCCGTCGACTGTACAAAGGTGGCGTCATCACAATTGATTTAGACATGACGAAAGTCCCTGTTCCTGTTCGTCCCGGTGGCTCCGGTTTTGATGCCGTAGTCAAGGATTTCGAAGAGAAGCAATGGGAGTTTGATATGTAAATGATGATTATTAACAAAAAAAATATAATAAACAAAAAAAGAGAATTAAAGAATTAGTATTTAACATTATCAATTTACAAACTTATATGTATATGAAAAAATATATTTTTCTTGCAGTTTCTGCATTAGCTCTTGCAAGCTGCTCTAGTGATGACTTCGTCGGAACAGAAGGCGGAAATGTTGAGAATGGTGCCAATAAGGCTATTAACTTTGGTGGTGAGACGGGTAAGATTACTCGTGCAAATAGTGAAGGCGAAGCTGCTGCCACCCTTCTTGGCAACAACTTTGTTATTGTTGGTTTCAAAGGCAACGAAACTGCAGCAGCCAATACCAGTTTGGTATTCGACCACTACAATGTTAACTATGCTACTGGCACAGCTAACACAACAGCATCCAACACAAAAGGCTGGGAGTATGTAGGTCAAAAACAAGAAGTAAATGGTGCAAATAAAAAGCTTGCTGCAGATGCGACAATGGCTCAGACCATTAAGTATTGGGATAACTCTTGCACTTCTTATGATTTCCTTGCTTTCTCTATGGGAAAAGGACATACAGGTGAAGGTGGTACTAAAGAATACGCTACTCCAACTGCAGTAAAAAAAGATAAATTGAGTTCTGAAGCATATACTCTTACAGGAGATGTTAATACCCTTGGTGAGTGCTACATCTCAGATATGGTTACTGTAGTAAATGACAGTAAAGGCTATAAAAACGAAGCTGTTAACATGCAATTCCGCCATGCAAGCAGCAAAGTACGCATTGCTCTCTATGAAACAGTTCCTGGCTATGTTATCAGCGATGTTAAATTCCATTCTGATTTTTATGAAAAGAGCAATGGCAATTACGCTGATGGCGAAGAAGAAGGTACACTCTTTGGAACTTTCAACAACAAAGGAACTATGACTGTATATTTCCCAACAACAGGTACAGCCAACAAAGATAATAATAATGATTACAACAAAGCTCATATTAAATTTGAAGCGGATAAAGGAGAAGGTGGTACTGTAACAAAAAAGAGCTTTGGCACTGTAAATTACGGAAACCAAAAAGAGGATGCTATTACCGAAGGTAAAACATACCTTAGCCAAAGCGCAGCCACGCCTTCTTATTGTGGCACTGGAACATCATATTATCAGTCTGTACTTCCTGCAGAAAACGCTAGCCAACCAGCTAACCTTCGAATTGACTACAAGTTGACAGCAACAGATGGTTCTAACGAGACTATCAACGTTAAGAATGCAACAGCAACCATTCCTGCTAATTATACAGCATGGAAGCATGGTTATGCATACACATACATCTTCAAGATTTCACAGAACACCAATGGTACTACAGGTACTCCAGGATCTGATAGTGAAGGTCTGACAGCCATCAGCTTTGATGCTGTTGTTCTTGATGATGAAGAAACAGGAAAGCAGGAGACAATCACCACTGTTTCTGATCCTTCTATTACAACTTATGGATTCAAGGATGGTCAGGTAACAACTGGCAAGGATGAGTATGAAAAAGAAACTGATATCTATGCTACAGCATTTGTTCCTGCATATACAGATGAAGGAAATGTCAAACATGAAGCAACAACTGCTGCACCTCAAAAGTTGTTCACTGTTACTATCGATAAGGATGCTGCCCAGACTATCAACGAGACAAGCGTTGCAAACGCATTGAAAAACGGTAAACGTGATGAGACAGCCAAGACTTACACTATTACCGATGCTAGTGGTAAAAAAAAGGTAATAACAGATGCTACTGGTACAACTGTAAATTCTGTTCCAACCAAGGATGGTCGTAACCTTAAAGTTAACGCCCTCAAGTGGACAGGTACAGCAAATACAATCTACGCTGTTGAATATACTTACGGAGATAACAACGCCAAGAAGGCATACAAGATTGTTACTGTTAAGTAACAAAATACTTTTTGCCCCAAAAACTCGGGAGCAAAACAATACGATTAAGGCCGGACGGGGTTGAATGTTCCCTGCCCGGCTCCTATGATAAAAAGCAAGAAGAAAATGAAATTATATCGCATCCTGACCATACCATTCTTGGCTCTATGTCTTTTTTCCTGCGCTGGATCTGGGCAGGAAGAACCGGATGTGCCTACTCTACCGGAAGAACCGAAGGGAGTAAGTATCTCTTTCGGAGGAAATAGCGGAACATGGCAAGATGCACCTACTACCCGTGCTAATAAAGAAACAGGACTGGAAACTATTTCCAAAACCTTCAAAGTATGGGGATATAAAACCACAGAGGGAAATTACACCAGCGGATTCGACAAGTCCCAAAACGTAATGGATGGATATACCGTCAACTGGACACAACAAACCGCTAATACAACCTCCAGCAATACTGCCGATTGGGAATACGTAGGTATCGCTAATCAAACTATCAAATACTGGGACTATTCCGCTACCAGCTATCGCTTCTTCGCCTATAGCATCCCGACAGCAGCCGGTAACAGTTCAGCCCCATCTTTCCAGGAACCTACATCGATAGAAGGTTCCACAGCAAAATATGCATCCTTCTCTATCCCATTCACTTACGATAAGGATGCCACCGCAGTTACCACCCCATATATCTCAGACCTCTGGCTGTCAGACAACCAGAACTTCGAAAACAGGAAATACGGGGCATGCGTAAAACTCACCTTTGCTCCTATTATCACAAAGGTAAGATTCAAATTCAATTATCTGAAAGATACCAAAATCTCTATCACCGATATTGTTTTCAAAAATATAAACGATGAACATTCACCTACAAAGGGAAATATCATCGTCAGCTACCCTATTACAGGAACAGGAACCAAAGCTTCCTATAATTGGGAAACTACAGAAACAGGAACTGAGCCCATCAAATTCACCATTCCTTACGAGGAAGATGCAGATTTGAATCATCAGGCTACAGAAAGAAAGAAATGGTATTACGTTCCACCATTGGGAGACAGTAACAAACCGCAGGGCGCTTACATCATCAGCGCCACCATCGATGGAAAGAAATCTACAGCCACCATTCCGGCAGAATATATGCAATGGAAGGCAGGCTACCAATATACATACATCTTTAAAATAACAGTAGCAGGACCCAACATTGCCTTCACCAATATGCAGGTGGAGAAATGGGTGGAAACTCCTATTAAAAATAATGGCGGTACCGAAGACTGGTAACGCCCCACATGACTCATTATGAAGAATAAAAAACAGATGATACCCCTCTTTGCCTTCCTCGCAAGTCTCACTGCCTGCGAAAGCAACGACCTGCCTATCCAGCACGCCGACAGTTACCGATATATCACCTTTGCTGCACGGACACAAAAGATGACGACACGGACGGATGACAGATATGAAAGCTATGATCCGGTTCAGCGAATGCACCCACAAAACATGGGCGTCTTCGGCTATTACAACTTTGCCACTCATAGCTTTGAAACCACTGGTACAGAGACAGGAGGCAAAAACCACGCCATCTTCGACAATATCCAGGTAGATTACAATACATCGACCAAGACCTGGAGCCCAAAGGAAGAAAAGCGATGGGATGCTTACCCAGACAGCAACTTCGACTTCTTCGGATATATGCCGCATTCTACTGAAGCAACCCTCAGTAAGCCATCGGCAACAGAAAGCACCTATCTCCTGACGATTCCTTTCTCCATGCCATCCCCTATCCTTGCTCAGAAAGATTTAATAAAGGCGCCAATCATCTGCGCCAAACCGGAACATAAGGGAAGTATAGCGGCAGGAGGTTCGGATGCAACCTTTGGACGAGTAGTTACTTTCCTCTTCGACCAGACGTTGACGGGCTATAACCTCAACTTCCAACTGGACCAGAAGATGAATGCCATCCGCTACTTCCGCATCAAGGGTGTCAAGATTTACGGCAAAGGACTGAACGACGAAGGTCTGGCAACGGGAGGCTACGTAAGCCGCAGCTATACCTGGAGTAACAATGAGTGGACGGCAAAAGCCATCCAATGGAGCAAACTGAACAAGGTAATTATAACGGAAGAAAACGCCATCCAGCTGGCAAAGGATAAAAATTCAGAAACCCCATTTACTCCGGTAGCCAACGAATCTATGGATATTGACGACAGTAAGTATCACCGTTGGGGCACCACCTTCTATGCCATCGCCGATGCCTCTTTCGTACCCACCATTGCCGTCACCTACGATGTAATCCTGAAGGATAAAAAGGGAGTAACGGTTACCCGTAAGGACGTAACCTCTACCATCATCCTGGGAAATAAATATTTCGAAACACTCAATCCTGCCCAAACGGCAGCGATTTACAACATCAATATACTCATCCAGCCAAGATACCTCTATGTACTGGCTGACCAGGATGCCTATACGGGGCATCTCCTGATACAGTAATAACAGAATACCCTCATGACCTATACCACGAAGAAACATAAGAACAAAGAAAAAAAGAATCGCTTATAAATGAAGACTCATGAAAAAGCAACAAGATAACAATACACAAAACAAAAAATTCAGAATACTTCTTGGCATTCTGACCCTATGGCTCATGTGTGGACAAAACTTATGGGCTCAGACAACAAACGAATACTATTCCATAGATATCTGTGCCGATAGCTATGCAGGGGGTGATGGAAGCAAGACCAATCCATACGAGATTGCTACGGCAGAACAGCTCGCCAAACTGGCACGCGATGTAAACAATGGTAACACATTTCGTGGCAAATACTTTAAGCTTACTGCCGATATCGACCTGAGTGGCGGTATCTGGATGCCAATCGGTAAATACTACAACTACGGCAATGTCAACAACCGTTTGTTTTTCGGAAAGTTTGATGGCAATGGTCATGTCATCAAAAATATGCATATACAATGGGAAGATGCCGATGACAATGCCAAGAGTGTATGGGGACTTTTCTCAACACTCCAAGGTGAAAGCAGCACTAACCTTACTACCGTAACAAACCTCATCATCGAGAATGCTACGGTAGAAAAGAAACGAGGATTCAAACCTATTGGTCCCGATTATTACGTGGGCGTAGTAGCTGGTGAGATATATCCAAATACAGAACTTAGCAACATCATTATCCATGGCTCTGAAATTACGGATAACGACGAAACCTATGAGCTCAACAGGGAAACCAAGATTGGCGGTATAGCGGGAAACGTTCAGAACGAAGGTACTTACAGAATCTTCAACATCGCTGCTGATACAAAGATTAACATGCTGAAGAATACTTCTGTTTTTAACGATAAGGTATACATTGCCCAAGGTTTCGGTCGCTTTAGCTACGACATGAAGGGAGAAGGTTCTACTATCGAGCCTACTAATATCTACATCTATGGCAAGGAATTCAATATTGATAATTCAAGAGCAGACATCAAGAAAGGTGGCATAACTGCTGAGTGCAAAACCGAAGGGACGACTACGAATTATCGTTCAACATGGTATTACGCCCTTAACGTTGCAGGAGGTAAAAACTTAGGCTCTCAGAAAGACTTTACAACCTTTGCAAACGACTTTGTGGACAAAGCCAACAAATTAATCACTACCAAGAGCCTTGAAGAAGATAAGCTCAACTGGAGCTATACTTCTGGTACAGGCTTTAACTTCGGTTCAACAAAGCTGATTGTCAAGCGTGGCTATAATACTATCATCACAGCAGAGACTACTGAAGGTAATGCAGAAAACGAGAAATATTTCTGGTATACCTCTTCTGACAAAAAGAATTGGACTCTACAAAACGAGAACAACGCATATAATAATTTCAGCATCTCGCTCAAAGACTACGACCAGTATGTTTATGCTATATTGGAAGATGGCAGCTCGCAATCAGGAGTGGCAAAGATTGATGCAAGAAGAGTGGATGCCGTGATGAAGACCCATGAGGACTCAAAAACTCTTTATATTGATATAACCAATAACATTTGGGAAAACAACGATAATCTTAATATCACATATTCGTGGGCGAAGAATGATGTAGAAGTAAGTACCGCCTCTACTTTCGACAAGACATCTCTTGCCTCTACCGACAAGCTGAGCTGTCATGTGATAGTAACAACAAAAGACGGAGTTGAACTATTAGACAAGTGGCTATTTTATGTAAAGAGCGTGGTATATCTATGCCCTGCTGGCGCTACAGCAACAATGGCTAATGGAAACACTATATCATACAATCAAGGAGACGACACCCATGATGGTTTAACTCCACAGACTGCCGTAAAGACATGGAAGGGCGCATATTCAAAATTGGAGAAACAAGGCTCATGGGATGACAACATCATCGTGCTGATGGGAAAGAGTGACCAATCCGTAACCAACAATGGTAACAACGGCTTCACATCCGTAACTTTCAATACAAGTTCTGATTGGGAGAGAGAAAAAGCCGAATCTCCTTTCTTCAGAAACACAACCATTACTGGAAGTTGGGATGGCGTTAACTATAAGGGTATAATTGAGATGTATGGTGGTCATGATCGGAACCATAGTTTACCGATTTATGGAGATACCCGTTTCCAATATCTCACCTTCAATCGCAATAATAATAATGAAAATTACGATATTCTGTACTGCCAATTCTACAATCTGGAGATGGGCGAAGGCATACAGATGACAAACTATAAAAATATGTTCTCTGGTGATGGTACTATCAAAGGAGCGGTATCTACATCTTTCCAGATTTTTGGTGGTTTCATGGATGATAATCGCTTTTCACCATTATCAACAGAAGGCAACCTCAAGAAGATGGATGATGCTCTACCACATGGACGTGAAGGCTTCAAGATAAAGATCAAATCGGGACACTACTCTTCAATTTGTGTTGGTGGACGACAGACTGTGGAAAACAGAAATGGTGTGATGGGTAGCCCTAACATGCCTATCAAGTGTACTATTGATGTAGATATTGATCGTAAATTCAATAATAATCACAATGAAAACAATTCTACCCTTGACGTTGCCATAGTTCTTGCAGGCAACCATGAGGGAGCTATGGTTGGCGATGTAGACATCATCATCAAAAGTGGAAAGATAGGCAGAGTGGTAAATGGTTCTTTGGGTGCAAGACGAGAAACAATAAATAACAATGTACTTTACAATGCACCTTACAACACCTATATGGGACGCGCCAACATCTTGATAGACCCGGCACAATCAGAAAGTAACAATAAGAATACGGATGTCAATAGCCGTGTAGAGATTACAGAGATTTACGGTGGTAGTACAGGACGTGGTTTTCAGGATCGTGAATGGGTAGAGAATCCTTTCTATGGCTATAGCTCCATTACCATCAAGGGTGGTACCTTCCTGATTCCAACTAATTGTAAATCAGAAGAAATCTTCAGCGGTATCTATGGTGCAGGAGCAGGTGGTATGAATGGAATTGGAGATGATACAAATCATACAACGGACGAACGTATCCCTTACTGGACAAACAGCAGTACAAAATCTGTCATGGCTTTCGGCAACTATAATACTGCCAAAGCTAATCTTTGCATGTATAATTGCTACAATGCTGACACACATACATATACCGAGGTAGACCCACGACTGACCCATAACAAAATAATCATAGAAGGAGGTATCTTCGGTTCTGAAACAAGAAAGATTGACGGAATCTATGCCGGCGGTAGCGGATATATGAGTTCTGACCTTTGGACTACAAATGGAATACCAAGTAAGGATGGTGGAAACATATACGGAAAGGCAGGAGAAACCGTAGCATCACTTACCATCAATGGTGGAGAATTCTATTGCAAAAACGGCATCTTTGCTGGTGGACGTGGAACTGATTATTTCTATTCTTTAGACCAAAAGGGTGGTAATGCTGATGATTATACAGAACTCGGCAAAATATACGGCAACGTAGAACTGACCATCAATGGCGGTATCTTCCATTGCCCTGTATTCGGTGGTGGATATGGTGTGGCTGATGCCAAACGGCTCAACTCCTCAGACATCAACACCCTCGAAAACATGGCACGCCTCTATGGCTCGTCTACAGTTAAGATTAATGGTGGTACCTTCTTTGAGAATATCTATGGCGGTGGTGACATGGCTGTAGTAGAGCAAGGCACCAACATAGCCATCAGCGACAATGCCGACATCAGAGGGGATGTGTTTGCCGGCGGTAACGGAAGAAAGAAACGATTGGACAACGAAAACAACATCGCTGACGATACCTGGCATCCAGAACTCGTAGGAAAGGTACTTGGCGGCACCAACCTCAACTTCTACGGCACCTCTGCACAGGCACCATCCATCTATGGCGACATCTATGGCGGTGGAAACAGAGCACAGGTAGAGGGAGATACACATATTAATATATATGCAGCCAACTTCGCTGGAGAAATCTATGGCGGAGGAAAGGGCTTGATTACGGACAGCATCGGCAATCTGCTTGCCAAAGACCTCTATACCTATGCCGACGTAAAGGGTAATACCTTTGTAAAACTGGCTCAAGACCAGGGCGCACAGACAGAAGGAGAAAACGGAAAGAAGCAGGACAGCTTCTCCATCAATGTGATATGGGACAAGAAATGGGACGGAACAAAGTGGATCTACTGGAATGACAACAAGAGCAAGTTCTTCAATGACGGTCAGTTTGTCTGCTCTCATAACATCTATGGTGGCGGTAACCAAGCCTGCAACGTAACAGGAAAGGCTACCCTTACCATCCTGAAAGGTATGACCCCATTCGGACTCCTGAAAACAGAAGAATGGAAGAAAGCATACGACGACAGCGACCATCCTCACTTCGCTGTATTCGGCGGTGGCTATGGTATCAATACAACCGTGGACAGCACCGACGTTACCGTGAACGTGAATGGCGACTACGGAATCTACAATACTGAGATAGAGGATATTTCTGTCTTCGACAACTCAAAGGGTATTCCTAACTTCACCATCCTAAGTGCTCTGGGCGGTGGATATGCTGGAAAAGTTAACAAGAGTACAAAGGTAACCATTGATGGCAAGACCTTCCTGCACCGTGTATATGGCGGTGGCTTCGGTGACCCATTCTCTACAGAGAATAACGAAACGGGGCAGATTGGCGGCAACACCGAGGTATATATCCAGGGAGCCAACATCTACGGTGACGTATTTGGTGGCGGTGCCGGTGTAGCACCTAAGAAGATCAACGGCACTTACACCTACTTTACCGATGTAGCAAAGGTATTAGGAACCACCAAGGTAGAGATATCGGGTGACGCCAAAATATATGGCAATGTATATGGTGGCGGTGACATCGCCAACATCAAATCATACATCACCCGGACAGGAGCAGACAAGGAAGCCTATTACAAAACGAAGCCAAAGAGCGAATCAAAGCTCGACCAGACAACAGGCAAGTTCCTTAGCTATGAGGCAAAGGACTATGCCACCTTCGTCAATATCACCGGTGGCGACATCTTCGGAGAAGTATTTGGCGGTGGAAAGGGTCTCAAGAAAGTTGAAGCTCCTGAATATTATAAGGTGGGAAGAATCAACGGCAACACTCTGGTACACGTGGTGAACACGAATGCCACCTCCCTTGCCGACACCGACAGCCAGGGCAACATCGTGCCATTCATCTGGAGTAATATCTATGGCGGATGTGCCTTCGGTACCGTAAATGGAAGTACCCTGGTACATATCGAGGGCGGCAAACTGGGCCACAACATTTACGGCGGTGGATACGGAAATATCGAGATAGACCTCACCGGCAATGAAACCGAAGAGGAAGAGGAGGAAATTACCCGTAACACAGTACTGGGAAAAGTGGATAAAAACAAGGAGGGAACCTACGCCAACATCCTGGGTAACACCAAGGTACAGATAGACGGCGGAACCTGGATATGGAACCGCAAGGCAGACATCAACGGCAACATCACCACCTGGCTGGCAGTTCAAAATAACGAAAAGATCTGCGAGAACATTGATGAGTTCAAGGAGATAACCGCTGCCATTCTGAAAGCCAAGACTGCCAATGAGATTACCAACGAAAAGGCAAAGGCTGCCATCAAACGCATCATCCGTGATGAGAATACCCAACAGTTCTATGCATTTACCAAGGGAACGATGAACTCCGGTTCCTTTAAGCGAGACCATAATATCTATGGCGGTGGAAACCGTGCCTGCTATGTGGGATTCGGACAGGACGGAAACTCTACCATTGGCAACGGTACTTCTGACAGCAACGGTCTGAGTGAGGTAATTATCAACCACTCTCCTCTTGCCGACGTCATCACCAAGGATGGCAACCAGATCAGCGTGTTCGATGAAACCTCGCTTGCCGGCTTATGCTGGTATATCAGCAGCAAGAACACAAGCGACCCGGAATTCTCCATATTCGGAGCCGGCTTCGGTGCCAACACCAAGGTGGTAAAGACCGAAGTATGTGTGCAGCCTGGTAACAAGATGGATGACGATGGCGTCATCACCGTCAACGGCATCAAATACCGCTATCTCAACCAGAATGCAGACCTCAAGACATACGTTGACTTCGAGAAGCAGATATACAATGACTTCCTGAAGGTTTCAAAGGATGACAAGAAGCTCTATTTCGGTAGTGTGACGGGCAGCAATCCGGGTGATGCCGACTTCGACCCGATGACCTTCAAGCGCTATCATGCCAGCCGCTGGGCCTGGACCCTCGGTTTGCCAGGCTTCACCTTCCAGGCTATCCACGGCGGTGGCTTCTCAGGTTATGTTACCGGTGAAACCTATGTAGAAACCGACTGTCAGCCTTTCTGCGAGAACATCTTTGGTGCCGGTGTTGGTGCCATGCCTATCGGTAACATCACCACAGCAAACCAGGGAGAAAGCTATGACTTCGGAAAGGTAGGTTCCCTGTCGAGAGTATTCATCAAATCAGGCTATGTAGCACAGAATGTATATGGCGGTGGTGCCGGTATCGAATCAATCTATGACAAGAACCAGAATACATGGATTGACTTCCCGAATATGGCACGCGTCCCTAAAACGGAAGTTTACGTCTATGGCAGAAACATCAAATATAAGCAAAACCTCGGCTTGATAGCCCGTACCATGATATTGGGCAGCGTATATGGCGGTGGCGATGTTGCCAACGTGGGAAATGAGAAAGCAAAGGAAGAACCGGATGTCTTTAACTTTGAACACCACCAGGTACCAGAAAGATACACTTCGCTCGTCAACATCCGTGGCGGCGTTGTTTTCTCTCAGGTTTTTGCAGGAGGTAGAGGACGCCTAAAGTCTGAATGCAAGGACTATAAGAAGCTGGGTGGCATCTACGGCAATACCAGTCTGGTCATCGACCGTCCAAACATCACCTATCCATACTTCGACGAAGAAAAGAAAGAGTATATCAAGCCATGGATCCCCGATGCCATGAAGCATCCAGACAATGACAAGAACAAGGATATCATGCCAGCATTCCTGGAGAGAATCTACGGCGGATGCGAAAACGGTACGGTATATGGCAATACCTTCATGAGCATCTCCGACGGACAGATAGGCCATGGTATCTATGGCGGCGGTTGGGGTAACTGCGACACCCTGACCGTGAACGGAACCGAAACCGTGACCGTGACTTCGGCAGACGTAACCGGCAATACCAATATCATGATCAATGGTGGACAGGCTCTGCTCTCCTCTTACTGGAATCCGGAAACCCGTTCATGGCGACCAGCCAGCATCATTGACGGTATCATCTACTCTCCACAGTACAACCACCAGGCATTGAAGTTCAAGATTAACCACAACATCTATGCCGGTGGCAACGAAGCCTGCGAAGTGGGCAACAATACCAACATCTTGATTGTCAAGGGTCTCCTGAATGACAACACCGAGGTGAAGCCGGGACAGGACAAGAAGAACATGAAATTCTACCAGACAAACGAATGGAAAGAGATATATAATAAGGTGGGATCTCCTCACTTCAGTATCTTCGGTGGCGGCTTTGGTGAAAAGACCTATGTCAAGGGCAATACCAACATCACCATCGACATGCAGGGCAGAGATGCCAACAACCACCAGGACATTGAGCTGAAACCAGGCAAGGAACATGAACACTTCTACAGCGACTTCTCGTACATGGACATCGTGGGCGGTGGCTATTCGGGTACCGTAGAAGGCAGTACCAATATATCGGGAGCCGGTGGCGTATTCTGCCGCCGTGTGTTTGGTGGCGGTTTCTACAGTTCTGTCAAGGAAACAAATGTCACCATCAAGGCTATCGACTGCCGTGACATCTTCGGTGGCGGTTTCATGGGAGACGTAAAGGAAGCTACCCATGTCATCATCGGATCAGACAACAGTACAACGGGCAGTACAACGGGTGGTCCATCAGGCACCTCCAAGTTCAACAATTCCGACATCCATATCCATGGCAATGTTTATGGCGGCAACGACGTTTCGGGCTATGTGAACATAACTGCAGAGGAAAACGGATTCAGAGACAATGGCGGTGAAGGAAGCAACATCAAGATTCTGGGTGGACACATCTATCAGAATGTATATGGAGCCGGAAACGGTAACTACCTGTATGCACTCGACAAGAACCAGAACCAGAAGGTGACGGTGAACGAGTATTACCCTATGAACCCGGAGGATCCAAACTCAGAGACCGTTCCTCTGGTATATACCGTACCGATGAGAAAATCCATGCCTTCCTACAAGGAGGCAAGCGATGCGGCTAAGATTGTGAACATCAATTCATGGCGACCACTCACCAACAAGGTGAGCATCGAAATCAAGGGTAACTCTACATCTGAAAAGGTGAATATCGCCGGTGACGTTTATGGAGGAGGAAACTCTGCCACCGTACTGAAGGTGAAGGACAAGGATAACAAGGCTGTAGAAAAGGTAGGAAACATCAATATCAACATTGGCAGTCATGTGAACATCGGACGTGTCTTCATGGGTTGCAACGGAGATGAACTCTTCGCCAAATCAGAGGACAATGACTTCATGAACAAGTTCCAGAAACTCAATGGAAACGTGGAGGACTATACACAGGAACTGAACCTTGCCGATACCATCGACTGGTTCAATCCTTCGAACAAGAATATCGGTACCCTCTATCTCCCTACCAAGCTGGAAGACCGACCAACCGTATATCCTCACCTCATCGACCTGTATTTCCAGCCAGTGGAAACAGATATCCAGGGAGAACTGCGATGGAACGGAACCCAGACGGGTGAAGGACTGGAAGACTGTACCATCAAGACTTTCTGCTGCGGAGGAAACCGTGGCAACATGAACATCTATCCAAATACAAGGGGCAATGTAATCAATTATACCTTCCCGGAAGGTCTCACCATCACCGACAAGATTGTGGGTGGCTGCAACAATGCCAACTACAACTATAAAGGACTGGTGAACCATGAGGGTGGCTATCTACAGGGACGTGCCTACTCTACCGAACCTTTCATCAAGCTTACCATCAAGAACAAGTTCCAGCCAGAGGAGAAGAACGATGCCTATGTGGGAGGAAACGTATTCGGCGGCTGCTACAAGACGGGAACCGTGAGAGGCGACGTTACCATCGATCTCCGGAGCGACATGCTTGCCGGTAAGGATAAGAAGAAACTGGAAAATTCGAACGATTCTCTGGCTACCAAACCGGAATACTCCAGCCTCAACATCTATGGTGCCGGATATGGTATGGAGAGTTATGTTTACGGCAATACCAATATCATCATGGGTAAGGATATGAAATGTTCTGATTCCATACCTAAGACAGAAGGTGGTAAGTTCCTTCCTTGCGGTGTAAACGGAGCTACAGGTGTATCAGCCAACTTCATCTATGGTGGCGGTCAGCAGGGTAATGTCATCGGACTTACCGATGTGGATATCCTCAATGGTCACGTCTTCCGTTCGGTAACAGGCGGTTCCTATTCTGGCTATGTATATGGTTCTACCCAGGTAAAGGTGGGCTACCCTACCTACTATCAGGTAAAAGACGGGCATTCCGGCATCTATCTGCTGGACCGTACAGACAAGAACAACCTGTATATTGACCATGAGAATAAGAATAAGGACGGAAAGATACTGCCAAACCTTGCCTCAGAAACCATCAAGCAGAGCATCAGACTCATCAGTGGTGACAAGGTTTCGCAGGCTGTTTATGCTTCCATCATCGGCAAGCAGGGAGTTACGGACTTCGTGAAGGAGAATGATTTTGATGCATTCACTACAGCCCCGGCTTCACCACTTACATGGAACGACATCAATATCAAGATTGGAGAAGCTATCTATGGTGGCGGTTACTCCGTGGCACAGGGTACTTCTGTCATGGCAAACGACTCTACCGTTCTGAAATTTACCCGTCAATACAATATAGACAAGGCTTTCACGGAAAGACAGGAAAAACTGTCTGATCTGCCTAATGGTACCACAACAGGATTCGGCGGTAACACCACCATCCTGGTTGCCGACAATTCTGCAACCGACTCTGACCGTGACCATATCATCATCTCCCATCAGAAAATGCAGTCGGTCGTATTACCAACAGGTACCGACCTCTTCGGCTACTATTACATGGACAAAGACGGCAACTACCGTTACATCTCTCTCCAGGACAACTATTTCTATGGAGACGGATATAAGAAGCCGGAACATCAGTCGGAGACCGACACGAATATATATGCCTACGACAGTGAAGGTGGCATCTTCGGAGACGGACACCAGTCGTATGCAGCCGGCTTCCGCAGTGCCGACCTGACGGGTTACGGCTTTGCAGGAACCAATATCAACAATCCGAAGATCATCAATACCTTCCAGCGTATGGACATCCTGCGACTGGAGGATAACTGCTTCAACGTACTTGGAGCACGCGACTATGCCACCAACCAAACCAACAAGACTCCATATTCAATAGCACGAGTGGGAGAAATCCAGATGTTTGCCAAGAATATAACCTTGACCGACAACAAGTTGCAGGACAAATCTACAAAGCGTGCACGCAACTATATGGGTCTTGCCAACAACATCCACTACGTGGGAGCAGTAACTTCGAATGTTCCCTTCAACGATGCCGATAAAGAACCATGGCGCAACAATACCGGTATGGTACCTGCTGATGGCGACTTCAAGGGCAAGTCATATATGGAGGTAAAACAGAATTACATCGACAAACACGACCAGAACTTCCAGAAGCGCAATGACGGTACGGCAAAGAACATGATAGGTATCGCCTCAGGCTATGCCCTCAAGATTCAGAACGTACAGGAGTTATACGATGACAGCAAGAAGAATGTCATCGACAGTATTTTCTACGGTCCTATCTACGGCGTAGTGGAGATGAACCTCATCGACGTTCGTGAAGACGAAGGTGGCGGCTATGTATATGCCGACAATGTGCATAAACGGGCAACGACAGAGGGAGAAAGCGGACACAAGGTAGACTTCCTGGAAACCACCGGAAACTTCGTCTTCCCATACGATGCCAAGCAGAACCGCTTCGTTGTTGACGACTGCTTTCCTACCGGATTCTATGGTATGGATGAAGCAGGAAAAGCAAATCCGGATGACAAGATTGATGTTCACTATTGGTATGTAACAGGTTTCAACTACTATTACAATGCCCACATCACTGGCTATACCTACAAGGACAAGATGACCTTCTTCAGTGACAACAAGGACGGTCTCACCGTGCTCTCAGGACTGAAGCCAAACCAGCCTGTAACCATTCAGAGCTGGAAGATGCGCAGCGGACATCCTAAGACAGAATACAGCTGCGACCTGGAAGAGCGCAACTATCTGCCAGCCGGAACAGAAGGCAATGTGGATATGGACAACCAGGACGTATCCGGCAAATACCTGCTCAACATCGGAGCTTCTTCTTCAGAGGAATATGATGGCAAGGGATTCGCTGCTGTATTGCCGATGAACGGAGTATTCAAAGAAGAGAACTATCAGAAACGTCAGCTCCCTTCTGCGCTGACAGATGGCGATGCCAAAATTTCATTCCAGCTGACAGACTCTGTCAACAATACGACAACCGACTATTTCAAGAAGCATCTCTCTGAAAAATGTCTTGCCACCGTTGTACTGAAGGGACGTGCATACGAAGAATATACAGATGAGACCAACAACAAGCCTATCATCAGTAAGGTGGCCTCATCCGACTTCTTCATCCAAGATGGCAATGATTACAAACAGGTAGCAACAGGAACCAAGCTATCTGCCGGCACTGTTTATTATATCAAGAACGGCATTGCTGGAGAATACACCAAGATAGACCCTAAGAGAATCTTTAAAAAGGATTCCACTACCTATGCTCCTGTCAGCATCACAGACGTAGAAGCAGGATCATCCAACTACTACTGTGAGGTAGAACGAATCTACACTTACACCATCTATCTCACTATAGAATATGTGCAGGGTCCTAACATCAACGGTAAGATAACTGTTGACAACTGCGCCTTGCCGGGAGAGATGGTCAGACTCAGGAAAAACCAGATTTCCATTGAGGCAGACGAATCGTTCTCTGCCAACGGATACTACTGGCGCATAGGAAAGCGCAAGCAAAACGAAAAGGGAAACTGGGTATTTGAAGACGCTACCGAATGGGACATCAACAAAAAGGCTACAGGCTACGACACCTACAAGCAGGGAAGCAGCGAAGCACAAGGACTCTTCAAGGACTGCGTATATGACAAGACCAACGACTATCTGGATATTCCAGCCTACTACTTCATGAACGGATATGGCGTACAGCTGGGTATCACCATGAATGGTCTGAATAAGATCTTTACGGTGGATATGGCAGACGACAGCCAGTTTACCGTACACAACTACCACCGCATGAATCCTCATCAGAAGGGTGTGAACCTGCATCTTTCAGAGGCTATCCAGCGTACCAAGGAAGACAAGACGTTTGCCGAACCTCGCATTTATATCTCTGATGCCAGCGACCTGAAGGCATTCATCAACTTCGTGGATACCATCGGAACCGGTACGGGAAGCAAGGCGGAACTATATGGAAAGAATGCCCAATTCATCCTGCAGAACGACATCACCATGACCAGCGACTTCGATGGAAGCAAGGCTGTATTTGCCGGCACTCTTCATGGCAACGGACATGTCATCAAGGGTCTGGCTCAAGGCAAATCATTCCTCAAAGAGAACCGGGGCAACATCTATAACCTCGGTATGGAAAGCGGCAATATCGCTGCCGATAGCTGTACGAATGGGGGTGCCTACCACTGCTGCTTCGAATATAACAAGGGCATACAGCCTATCGTCTATCACATGGACGGCACAAGTGATACTCATTATACGGCAGACGACTTCAGATACGGCAAGGTTGGCTACGACCTCAACGAATACTATCTGCGTGCCCGCTACAACAACATGAAGAATGCCCAAGACAAGGAGGCATTGAAGTACGTCTACGATTACTATGCCAACGGCGACTATCAGTATGCCCACCGTACCGATGCCATCACCGGCAACAACACGGGTATCACCTATCTGAGAAAAGGTACAGACAGTGACCAGCCTAACTACGGCAGCAACGAAACCCGCCACGACCAGAGTCACGCTATCGATGCGGCTCGAAAGGCATCGCAGGGTACAGCATCCGCAGTCAGCTACGTTCCACAGTTCGACGGAAACCAGGCAGACGAAAGTCAGCCGATGAACGACTTCATCTTCTGGGGACAGTCATTGCAGAAGGTTCCAGACCTCTGTCCTTCCCAGATAGCTTCCCATCAGAACAGCTATATGAGAAACCGCATATATCGTACTGCCGGCTACTATGGCGACACGAAGCTCGATGCATTCCACTATAATGCCAGCAACAATGCCAACAGCCTCATGAGTACCTACGTACACCAGACGACAACAACGGCTATCGACTTCACCTGCCTGAACGACAAGGGGGCAGCCATGGGATTCAAACAGGCGGCAGACATCAACCAGAACGGCATCTTCTACCCACCGGTAGATGACAATGCCAAGATATTCAGCGACCTAAGCATCCAGCAGGGAGTAAGCCAGAACCTCCTAGTATATACTGCTGCCAATGGCAACGACATCGACAACAATACAGAGGCTTACGACATCGCAGACAATGCACTCGGCTACAAGGAGAACACGAGTGAGACTACCATCTACGGACATCATATTTTCAAGAATAATGCCGATGATGGCTATACCACCTCTCTCCTCCACCTCGTAGAACGCACCCCTGAGGATAAGAACAGCGAGGGAGACAAGTGTGAGAACAACGACTTCTGTGCCCCTATCCAATTCACGGTAACCAACCATGCCTGGTATGTACGCAAGCCGATGTACTATGCTGAGGATGCTACCGGAGCCTGGGAAGGTATCTGTCTGCCATTCACCGCACAAAAGGTTAAGGCATCGCTCAATGGTGAAATCACCCATTTCTATGGTGATGAATACCTGCATCATGAATACTGGCTGCGCGGTTTGACAGAGGTGAACACGACAAACAATACAGCCACCTTCCAGCGTCCGGGTACAACAGCAGGACTCTTCCAGGCTGAGGGAGCAGAAAGTAAGGATTACACCTTTAATAATAACTTCTTTGTAACAACCTACGGAGAACATTTCTATAACAAGGATGCTAATCCATACTACAGCAACCAGCAGGAGTATAAGAACTATCAGTTGCTGACCAAGGGAATCCCATATCTGGTCCGTTTCCCTGGTTACCATTATTACGAGTTCGACCTTTCAAGTAAGTTCTATAACAACATCTTGAATACAAACGAGTCTTCGCAAACCGTTACCTTCCATGCCTTCGGTAATGAGAACGAAACCGAGCCGGCAGATAAGGCGATCGTGATTCCTATCACCCAGGCTATGACAACCCAACACAACGGTTATTATCATGTAGGTAGCTTTGCTGCCACCAAGGTAGCCAACGGAACCATCTATGGTATGAACGCCGTGGGTACTGCATTTGATGATGCGTCTACCCTCCAAACCGTAATGCCATTCCGCACCTATATGACAACATTGATGACAAATGCCAGAACCCGTTCTACTGATGCTCCATCCGTGATTCGCATTGCCGAAACCACGGGTATCGAGAAGATAGAATCTGACGTGAATGGTAACGATGATACACCAGCCGGCGAATCACTCTTCATCCGCCCTATCGGAGCTCATCGTGTACGCATAGAGAGCACCTACTCCACCCAGTTGCAGGTATTCTCAACCACCGGTCAGCTTTATCGCATCTTGGATGTACGTCCTGGCACCGCCACCTATAGTGGTTTCCCTGACGGCATCTACATCTTCGGAAACAGAAAAATCATGGTAAAATAACAGAAAGATATGAATAGAAAGAATAAGATATCAACCGGCAAATGGCTCCGTTCCCTCATCCTCCTCATGATGATGGGATGGATGGGGAGTGCGTGGGCAGAGGATGCCGCTACCAACATTGCTACAGGAAACAAGGGAAGTGTATACTTTGATTATAACGGCATCCGGTAAACGGAGAACCGGAAAAGGATAAAACCTACCACATTACTTACAATGCAGGTGAGCATGCATCAGGAACATCACCGGAAGCTACGTGGGTAGAAGAAGGCGACCTGTTTAAAATTCCAAGAAACACTACCCTTTATTACGAGGGAAATACCCTGGCTTTATGGAAGGACAGCAAGGGAGAAGAGATGATCTATAATCTCAATGGCCAGCAAGTAGATAAAGCCTCTGCTCAAGGAGGCATCTTCATCTCCCGCCAGAAAGGTAAGTTCTATAAAGCTCCCGGCTCTTCCGGAGGAAGGAGATAGTTCTGCTGGCGAATTCAGATGTTTGAATAAGCGAAAGGAGATGTTTGAATAAGCGTATTCAGATGTTTGAATAAGCGAAAGAATATGATTGAATAAGCGAAAGGAGACGTTTCTTTGGGTTCAAAGAGACGTCTCTTTTAGTTTTAGGAGACTGCTTTTCGAGTTGAAGGAGACTGCTTCTCGAAGGTTGCCACTAGGCTCAGCAGACCTGCTGAGCCTAGTCAGCAGCTCTGCCGACTGCAGTCAGCAGCTCTGCCGAGCCTAGTGACAACACCTTTTAATCGTACAACTACAACCCTTATAGTCGTACAACTATAAACCCTATAGTCGTACAACCATATACCTTTTAGTTGTACAACCATAAACCTTTTAGTTGTACAACCATATACCTTTTGGTTGTACAAGCATATACCTTTTAGCTGTACAACCATATACCTTTTAGCTGTACAACCATAAAACGCAACCCCGCCAGGCGTTCCTCCTTTGACGCCTAGCGGGGTTGCGCTTTTACCTTTATGATAAGGACTTGGGGGACTAGCGATGGAATCGCTAGGAACGGGGGGCGAAAGGGGGTTAAGGTTCTTTTTACCTTTTTACCCTTTTACCTTTTTACCTTTAAACTCCCTTTTCAGCAAACAGGCCGAAGAGCTCAGCATCTATCAGGTCAGTAACCTTTCGGAAGTCTTCCGGATTCTCTCCAAACTCCAGATTATCACCATCAATGATGATGAGGCGACCTTTATAATCCTTGATCCAATCCTCATAACGCTTGTTCAACCCCTGGAGGTAATCGATGCGGATGCTCTTCTCGAAATCGCGGCCACGCTTCTCGATATGCTTCACGAGCGTAGGAATGCTGCTCTTGATATATATCATCAGGTCAGGGAGTTTCACCAGACTGATCATCAGATCGAAGAGATCGGTATAGTTCTTGAAATCCCTGTCGCTCATCATACCGATATCATGAAGATTAGGCGCAAAGATACGCGCATCCTCAAAGATGGTTCTATCCTGTACGATGGTCTGCTCTGAACGGGAAATCTCCACAACATCATGGAATCGCTTGTTCAGGAAGTAAATCTGAAGATTAAACGACCAACGTTCCATATCCTTGTAATAATCAGCCAGATATGGATTATTATCAACCGGCTCGAAATTAGCTTTCCAGCCATATCTCTTGGCAAGCATCTTGGTTAATGTTGTCTTGCCGCTACCTATATTTCCTGCTATTGCTATATGCATTTTTGTTAATGTTAAATGTTGAATTGGACTAGCGATGGAATCGCTAGGAACGGGGGCGCAAAGGGGGAAGGTTCTTTTTACCTTTTTACCTTTTTACTTTTTTACCTTTAAGAGAACAGCCCGAAGAGCTTGGCATCTATCTTATCTATGATTTCACCAAACTGCTTGGGATTGTGCTCGAAATCGAGATTATCAACTTCTACGATAAGCACCTTGCCCTTATACTTATTCATGATGAAATCTTCGTAAAGATTGTTGATACCTTCCAGATAATCCAAAGGCATCTTCTGCTCATAATCACGACCGCGCTTCTGGATATTCTTCACGAGATGAGGAACTGAAGAACGGAGATATATCATCAGTTCAGGCATCTCCACCACTTCCATCATCGACTCGAAGAGCTCCATATAAGTCTCGTAGTCGCGCTGGTCCATGTTGCCCATCTTCCGGTTGTTGGCCGCAAAGACATAGACACCTTCAAAGATGGTACGGTCCTGGATAACCGTCTCTTTACTGTGCTGAATCTCTAACAGATTCTTGAATCTCTGCTTCAGATAGAATACCTCCATATTGAGTGCCCATCGCGAGATATCCTTGTAATAGTCATCGATATAGGGGTTTTCAGCCACGGGCTCCAAGTACTGTTTCCATCCATAATGTTTAGAAAGCATCTTGGTGAGTGTTGTCTTTCCACTACCGATATTTCCTGCTATTGCTATATACATTTATTAATACGAATAATTTACAATTTAATAATGAATAATGGGGCTAGCGCCGCATTGGCTGCAAAAGTACAATAAAAAATCGGGATAAACAAAAAAATCCAAGCAAATATATGATTTGCTTGGATTTTTGTATTCTATTCCTGCCTTGCAGGGGAGCTGTATGTTAATAGTCACGTTCGATGAGTTCGAGACACATGCGGGAGTTGTGGTAAGGACATTTCCAGAAACCCGCCTTATCATCCTCCTTGTTCACCGTACCATCTTCCAGGATAGCCCAGTGCCACTCACCGTTCTTGGCATCCAGCAGATGCTTGGCTACATAGTTCCAGCAGGAGATGGCAACCAGAAGATTCTCTTCGGTACGGAAATACTGATAGAGGTCGATATGTCCGATGATGTTCTCGCACTGCACCCACCACTGGCGCTGGAGATCATACTTATCTCCATCTTTCCAATGCTCGTAAACCATACTGCCATCCGGACGTAAGCCTTCATCTGCTGCATCGGCTATACGACGGATGATGCGCTCTATCTTATGCAGCAATATCTTATCGTCCAAAACCAGCGCGGTTTCGTGGAGCAGCCAGGACGCCTCAATATCATGACCATAGCTCTCGATGTTGCGCTTGCCCTCCCACTCGTCATTGAAGAAGAGGTCGAGATGATAAGTCTCCTTGTTCAGAAGCTTATCGGTGAAGATATCGAGCAGATTACGGATGCTCTTCTCCAGTTCCGGAGTCTTCCATACACGATAAAGATTGGTATATGGCTCGATGATATGCAGATGGGTATTCATCGTACGGGAACCATTCTCATCCTTATCAGAGAGACGCATGTCTGCAATCGGATTCCACTCACGGGTCAAAGCCTCGATATATCCGTTGTTCTTGGCATCAAAGGCATGCTTCTCTATGTCATGATACAGGGAGATGGCGATATCCAATGCCTCCTTGTCGCCTGTTGCACGAGCATACTCAGAGAAACCATAGATGGCAAAGCCGATGGCGTAAGTCTGCTTCTTGGTATCGAGCGGATTACCCTGATAGTCAACACTCCAGTAGATGCCGCCATATTCCCTGTCGAGGAAATAATCGCGCACATAATCCTTGGCACGGGTGGCAGCCTCAAGATACTCCGGCTTCTTCAAGACACGATAGGCTGCAGAAAACGCCCAGAGGATACGGGCATTCATCACCGCTCCCTTCTCGGCTACAGGATGTACCTGGTCGTTACCGTCTACACGTCCGTAAAAGCCACCGTTTTCTTCATCTTTCACTTTCGTTAGCCAATAGCTGAGGATGTTGTTCTCCAGAACATCCCGCATCGTTTCTTTAAGATTTTCCATTTTTCCATTCTTTATAGTGATTATTAGTTATGTTAAAACAGTTATTTGCGGATAGGGAACTTCCAGGCAAGCACCATCAGCAGGAAGGCGATGACGGCTGGGAACAGTGAGAACAATGACCATACCATCGTAAGCACAGAGTCGGTGACACTGGCTGGGTCGATCATCGTATTACCCATCTTATCTGTTATCATGTTGGCACCTGCCCAGCCCAGGAAGAGGGCGATGAGAGAACCAGAAATAGCGGTACCAAACTTTTGGCTCATCGTACCGGAAGAGAAGATAAGACCTGTAGCTGATGTTCCGAAATGCTCGGTATGGTAGTCGGCTACATCGGCATACATTGACCACATCAATGGCGAATAGATACCGATACCCATAGAGGTAAGGATAACGATGGCTATCATCACCCAGATATACGATGGATCCATCGGGATGAAGAAGAAGACAACCGAGAGAACCAGACAGAGTGCTGCAGCCCAGAAGAATGCCATACGCTTGCTGCCTACCAGACGGGTGAACCAAGGAGATACACCACCGAAAATCATACAGGTTACTTCACCGAATGCCATGAAAACGGTATAGTTGATAATCAGTCCCTCGATGGTTACATTGCCATGCAGACAGTAATCGAACATATAGCCAGCAACGGCATAGCGGAATCCGTTGAAGAAGTTGGTGCACACGGCGATGGCTGTCATATAGAGCCAAGCCTTGTTGTGAACGAGGTCAGCAAACTGCTGGAATGAGAACTTCTCAGCGCGCTTCGGCTTCAGACGTTCCTTGGTAAGGAGTCCGCAAGCCAATGTCATCACAGCTGCAATAATACCGAGCACGGCACCAATGACAGCATACTGATGTGCGGCTGTTCCACCTACCATCTTCTGGAGATAAGGGAAAGAAAGCAGGGTGACGAATCCCATGGCATAAGCACCCACCATACGGAAAGAAGAGAACTGGTTCTTCTCATCATCATCTTCGGTCATCACACCGAGCAATGAGCCGTAAGGCACATTCACCATAGTATATACCGCCATCATCAGCAGATAGAGGGCGTAAGCATAGATTCGCTTGCCCACAGGACCGAAGTCTGGAGTATAGAGCAAGAGGGCGAATATCAATCCGAAAGGAATGGCACCATAGATGAGCCAAGGACGGTAGGTACCGAAACGGCTCTGGGTACGGTCGGCAAGCGAACCCATCAGCGGGTCAGTAACCACATCGAACATGCGGGCTACGAGCATCAGTACTGCCGCATCCGCAAACGAGAGTCCGAAGACATTTGTAAAAAACAGAGGAAAAGCGATAGACATCACCTTCCATACAATACCACCCGCAGCGGCATCACCCAATGCATAAGCTATTTTTTCTTTTAAACGAGCCATTTTATTTTAGTTTATAATTTACAATTTATAGTTTATAGCAAAAACTACCTCAGCAATCTTGCTATACAGCGAAGCCGCTATCAACTATTAACTTTTAACTACCAAAAAGAGGGATTCGCTCCCCATCTATATCTGATAATACGGATGAGGAGTACGAATCCCTACAATCTTAATACCTGAAACTTATTTACTTAAAGTCTGTTTATTTTTTGTCACCAAAGCCTTGATCTTCTCTACAGAGAACTGAGTACGATAATCATCCTTTGGTGTGTTCATGCAGTAGTCTACCAATTGGTCGATGGTAGAAGTTGCCACATGCATGCGGGTATCAGAAGAAGCATAGTAGATGAATACCTTGCCATCCTCATCTGCAATCCAACCATTGGCAAAGACTACGTTCATTACATCACCGATATACTCAGGACCTTCCGGTACGAGAAGATATCCACCAGGTTCTGCAATCACCTTTGTAGGATCCTCAAGAGAAGTCATGTACATATAGAGCACATAGCGGAGACCGCTGGCACAGCCACGAACACCGTGAGCCAGATGCAACCAGCCCTTATCAGTCCTGATAGGATGAGGACCCTCACCGTTCTTCACCTCCTGGATGGTATGATAGTGACGGGCATTGATGATCTTCTCTTCCTTGATTTCGGCATGAGTGATATCATCAACAAGAGCCCAACCGATACCACCACCAGAACCTGTATCGATGAAACCATCCTGTGGACGGGTATAGAAAGCATACTTGCCATCAACGAACTCCGGATGGAGAACCACATTGCGCTGCTGGCTCTTGGTCTTCAGATCAGGAAGACGCTCCCAGTTTACCAGGTCCTTGGTACGGGCGATGGCTGCAGTAGCAGTAGCAGCACTGAGGTCACCAGGCTGATCATCATCATGACGCTCAGCACAGAACACACCATAGATATAACCATCCTCATGAGCTGTGAGTCGCATATCATAGATGTTGGTAGCAGGAACAACATCCTCAGGCATGGTGATAGGCTCATCCCAGAAACGGAAGTTGTCAACACCATTAGGACTCTCTGCTACGGCAAAGAAACTCTTGCGGTCAGCACCCTCCACACGTACAACGAGGAGATACTTACCATTCCACTTGATGGCACCCGAATTGAGCGTAGCATTCATCATGATGCGCTGCATGAGATACGGATTACTCTTCTCATCGAAGTCGTAACGCCACTCTAATGGAGTATGTTCTGCTGTAAGGATTGGGTTCTTATACTTTTCGTAGATACCATTTCCCCACTCTACGGGTTCATTCTTACGGCTCAGCAATTCCTCATGATGAGCGCGAAGTGCTTTCACTTTGTCTTGAAATGTAGTCATAATATATCTTTTTTTACTTTTTTACCTTTTTACTTTTTTACCTTTACAATGTCTTTGGCAAAGAGGACTTTCTTTTCCTTCTTGAATACCTTGAAGTCCTCGACGATAGCACCATCGCCTACTCCAGGAAGATAGGCTTCCTCCTGAGGTTTATCCCAGGCATTACGCCAAAAGAGTACATAACTCAACTGATACTTCTGAAGTACAGGCCAAAGGGTTTGGGTAAACCAGTCCTTCTTGCTGGCGATACCTCGGCAACCCGTTTCGGTGAGGGCAGGAATCTTGCCAACCTTCTTGGCTGCCTCCATCAGCACATCGAGCGTAGCAGCAAGGTTCTGCTGATAGTTGGCATCGCTGTTGTCGAACTCGTAGACGTCAACACCCAGCATATCCACATACTTTTCTCCCGGGAATCGCTCTAGGAATTTTTCTACCGTCTTCTCGTCGCTGAGATTTGGTGACCAAGCCCAAACGATGTTATTGCACCCTGCTTTAGTAAGTATATTTAGGGTTTTTACGTATAATTGGTTATATTGTGCAGGTGTGCAACTGCTAGCTCCCCACCAGAACCATCCGCCATTCATTTCATGCCATGGTCGGAAGATGACAGGAACCAGTTTACCATCGTTTGTCTTCAAAGAAAGGATGAAATCGGAAACCTTCTTGAGCCATCCATCGAACTTCTGTTGCTGGGCGCCTCCATCCAGGACAGCAGCTACAGCATCACCTTTCGGATCCCAGGCATTCTCGCCTGTTACCGGATTCCAAGGATGCCAACTCAAAGTGACGATGCCTCCTCTCTCATTTTGGGCAATGATTTCTTTTCGCATACGATCGAAAGACACGCCGTCAAGGTTTTCCTTGCTGTCCAACTCTATTTTTCCAAGATCGAAACCCATCACAGCAGGATAATCACCTGTAGTGAGGAATACATCGCTCTTTCCTTCATCCCATTTCCAAGTAGTACCATACACCGGATCATCCTGATGACCGAGCATGATTCCCTTGTTCAGTAATTTCTGCAGTCTAACCTTCAGTTGCTCTGCCGGAGTATTGCAACATTGCTTTTTACCCTTGCAGCAGGAAGTATTGGCAGTCTGGACTGATGCGCCCGTAACGCCATCAACCTGTGCCATTGCTCCTTGCATCGCCATGAGGCAAGCTGCACCAATCAAAATTCTTTTTCCTATCATATATCTATTTCTTTAATTGCTGAATAATCCAAGCCTGCCATTCATCCCACTGTTCCTGATACCAGAAATGACCGGTCATCTGGTACAGACTCAATGTCTTTGGCGCTTTTACCGAATTGTAAAGTCCGTAAGACGATGTTGGGGGAACCACCTCATCATTATAACCGAAACTGTACCAGCCAGGAACGGTGATGCGACGGGCGAAGTTGACGCCATCATAATAGCGTGCACCTTCGAGTCTTGCCTTTTCCAAATCCGTAAGTTTCTGCTCTTTCCATGCAGCCCCCTGCGCCTTGTCTTCCTTATAGAAGTAGTGAGGCCAGCCACCTGCAACTCCGTGAATTTCAGCCTCATAATCACACATAGCATCATGAACAGGAGCCAGGAAAGTGATTCGCTTGTCGAGAGCTGCCACAGCGATGGAAAGGAATCCACCCTGTGATGACCCCGTTACACCGATAGTCTTTCCGTTCCACTCTGGGAGCGACGCGATATAATCCACGCCACGAACAGCACCGGTTACTACCCGTCTGTAAGCATTGCGATAAGGATTCTCGAGATTGGTATCCCAGTAACCTTTCAGCTCGCCATTGGCAAGATCATCATAAATGTTCTGCTGCATGGTAACAGGAACACCATGAATACCGATTTCCAGTACGATGCACTCAGCAGGAGCCGTATAAGTATCACCAGCATAAGGACGGACACCCGCACCAGGTACACGGAGCAAAGCCGGATACTTACCTTCTTTTACCGGTACACTCAGGATGCCATACATCTTAGAGCCCCATCGGTTGTTGTTATAACTTATTTCATATACATTCTTATCCTTGGTACAACGCTCAGGCAGAAGCACCTTGGTAGGATTGAGGTCATTCTGTCTTGCCTCATCCAGTGCCTTCTTCCAGAAAGCATCGAAATCCTTAGGTTCCTGTGCGAAAGGCTGGATCTTCTCTGGAGAGAAACCTGCCGTGCAAAGTCCCTCGTAATCCTTGCCATCAACATGAGCGATAACCTTGAGGCGGTAGAAGCCCGGTCTGTTCAGACTGCCGCACCATTTCATGGTTCCATCCTTGAGAGTGGTACTTTTCTTCACCTCCGGAAACATTGCCGGTCCGGCTTCGTAATCTACCTTCACCTGATTGAGTAGCGTACCGCTCTTTCTCACATTCACCGTGAAGTTAGCCTTCTCACCTACCCGGTAATTCCAGTCCTGATGGTCAGGAGTTACCGTTACCACGATGTTGTTTCCTCTGATTTGTGCGCTGAGGCTTGTAGTCCCCAGCACACTCATCAGAACACCTATAATTATTAACCTAAAAACATTTGCTATACGATGATTCATATTGTCGTTGGTAATCTTGTTAGTTAAACATTCTGTTTTACGGTTGCAAAGTTAGGCATAATTTCCGATATATCCGTGTATTATTTTGCTGAATAAACATACTTTGTTGCAAAGGCAGAAAAATATTCGGAAATATCTGAAAAAAGAAATAAGAATTGATGCACATCAAGTCAGAAAAAGCAAAGAAAACAACAAAATACACACTCTATTTAACTCCAGAATTGACCGAAAACGCCCAAAGATCAATTAACAAAGCACAAAAGGTTATGACAATTCATATAATAAATAATGTACGCGTACCTTATATATAATAGACAAATAATAGAACAATCAATATAAATCAACCATCAAGTAAATAAAATGTAACACTAACACTTAATCTTTAATAAATATGACGAAAACTACATTTTATTTTCAATAAAGCAGAAAAGTATTAGTAATCAGCAAAATATGTACAAGCTATTTTGCAAAAAATAGCTATCTTTGCAGCAGATTTACAAAATAGCCTAAAGGTTTAGAATAAACAATATAAAAACAAATAAATATAATCACAACAATGGAAAAAGTAAATGCAACCTAGAGCTAGCCTCTAGCCCTTTCTTCTCATCAGAAAAAGATGACGAAGGAATAATCAGAGAGCACTAATCCGTTTTGGATTCTTTCCCGTATCGAGCATATAAGTGAAAGAGCCCAACTGTTTTAACCAACTAACAAAAATTGTATGAACTTTAAAAGTAGAGAAAAGTTGCTTGCTAGTGTAGCTGCCTTGAGTATTCTCGGCATCTCCCCTCAGCAAACTTTCGCAGCCCAGATCACAACGAATCAGGCTGTGCAACAGACCAAGAAGATTACTGGTAACGTATCCGATGCAATGGGTCCTATCATCGGTGCAACAGTAAAAGTGAAAGGCACAAAAAATGCCGCAGTGACAGACTTTGATGGTAACTACACACTGAATGTAGGTGCCGGACAGACTGTAGAGGTAACTTACGTAGGCTATGTTACCAAAACTTTCAAAGTAGGAGGCCAGAGCAAGTACGACATCACTTTGGCAGAAGACAACAACAGTCTTGACGAGGTGGTAGTTGTAGGTTATGGTACCATGAAGAAGAGCGACATCTCAGGAGCTTCTGTTTCCATGGGAGAAGACCAAATCAAAGGTTCGATTATCACAAACTTAGACCAGAGTTTCCAAGGTCGCGTTGCCGGTGTTACATCTGTAGCGACTTCAGGTGCTCCAGGTTCTTCTACCTCAATCCGAGTTCGCGGACAGTCAACAATCAATGCCGGTGCAGAACCACTTTATGTCATTGATGGTGTCATCTTCCAGGGCGGCGGTTCAAGCGGCGGTTCATTAGGTTTGGGAGATGCCTTAGGAAACGGTTCTGTTTCTACCGTATCACCAATGTCAACTATCAACCCTGCCGATATCGTCAGTATGGAAATTCTGAAGGATGCTTCTGCTACAGCCATCTATGGTGCCCAGGGTGCAAATGGTGTTGTACTTATCACAACCAAACGGGGTAAGATTGGAGAAGCAAAATTTACATACGACGGCATGGCAGCATGGCAATACCAGGGAAAGCGTATTGACATTCTGAACCTTCGTGAATTCTCAGAATATTATAATGACTTTGTAAGCAACGGATGGATTTCTCAGGATCAGGCACGTCCTGATTTCTCAGACCCATCTATCTTGGGTCGAGGAACCAACTGGCAGGACGCTGTATTCCGCACAGCTTTCCAGCACCAGCATCAGGTTGCTGCACAAGGTGGTACAGAGAAGGTTAAGTACTATGTTAGTGGCGGTATGATGGATCAGGATGGTACTATCATCGGTTCTAACTTCAAGCGTTTGAACGTACGTGCCAATCTGGACGCTCAACTGAAGAAATGGTTCAAGATAGGTATGAATACTACATACACAAGAGCCAAGGAGCGCCTGCTCCATGCTGATGGTACAGAAGGTGTTATTACATACGCATTGACTACACCTCCAGATATTGCCATCTATGACGTAGACGGAAACTATACATCTGTAGTACGTGACGGCTGGTCTTCACCAAACCCTATTGCACAGGCATTGAGCAAGGATATCACAATGAAGCGCAACAAGCTGACCGGTAACATTTTTGCAGACATTACTCCTATAAAGAACCTCACCTGGCATACAGAGTTGGGTTACGACTTGTCATAGAGTGATGCAGAGGTCTTTACACCTACTATGCACTTAGGCAACTGGAACCAGGACACAAACTTTGCAAGCTGGCAGAAGAATACAAGCAAGTATTGGCAGTTTAAGAACTACATTACTTATAATGGAAGTATCAAAAAGCATTCTTTCACAGCCATGCTGGGTCAGGAAGCTTGGCGCAGTGACTGGGATTATACCTATCAGGCAAACGCTAATTTGCCAAACAATACAATCCATTTGCCATCTTTGGGTTCCAGCACTCCTAGTATCAAGTCTGGTTTCGGTGTTACAACAATGTCATCATTCTTTACACGTGAGACATACAACTACGATGACCGTTATTTAGCAACATATACATTCCGTCGTGACGGAAGTTCTAACTTCGGTCCTGAAAACCGTTGGGCTTCATTCCACTCATTCGCAGCAAGCTGGCGTTTCTCTAACGAGAAGTTTATCAAGAGCATCGCAGGTAAATGGTTGAGCAATGGTAAGATTCGTATTGGCTGGGGTCAGACTGGTAATGCCAATATCGGTGCTTACAAATGGGGTACTACCGTAACCAAGTTCCTTGTTGGTCAAACAAGCGTAGCATACCGTCCTACCAACATTCCAAACACTTCTATCAAGTGGGAAACTCAGGAACAGACCAATATCGGTCTCGATCTTGGACTCTTCAATGATAAGATTGGTTTCACTCTCGACTGGTACAACAAGGTTTCCAACGATATGCTGATGCCTTTACAGTTGCCTTCATATATGGGTACTCAAGGCAATGGTTCTTCACGTCTTAATGCACCTTGGGGTAACTACGGTAAGATCAAGAACACCGGTTTCGAGTTGGCAGTAAACGCTCATCCTATTGCTAACAAGAACTTCTCTTGGGATACAGAGTTCAACATTTCTTGGAACAAGAACAAACTGGTAGGTCTCAGCGGCACAACCAATGCCAACATCATTGGCTATGGCCAGTGGAACGACGTTGTCTGTGTAAGTAACATCGGCAAACCTCTCTATCAATTCTGGGGATATCAGACCGATGGCGTATACAAGGATTTTGAAGATATCAAAAACTCTCCTAAGCCTAAGAGCTACAAGGAAGGAGCCCTGAATAAGGGAACAACCGTATGGCCAGGCGATATCAAGTTTAAGGATATTTCAGGTCCTGACGGAAAGCCTGATGGAGTTATCGACGATTACGACAAGACTTACATCGGTAATCCACAGCCTAAATATACATTTGGTTGGACCAACACATTCCGTTATAAGGACTTCGACCTGACATTGTTCGTCAGCGGTTCGGTTGGAAACAAGGTTATGAACTACCTGAATATCAGCATGAGCAAGATGAACAATGCCTGGGTAAACCAGAGTGCAAGTGTCAAGAATCATGCCGTACTGGCTCCAATTGATCCGAACAAGGACTACAGTAATGGTTATAAAGGCAACAATGCCAATACCGTATACAACTGGTATGATGACGTAGACAACATTTATGTAGTAAACGCAGGAACCAACATTCCACGTCTTGCTATCGGTGACCCAGCCGGAAACTCTAGCGTTATCAGTGACAGATATGTTGAAGATGGATCATACTTGAGAATGAAGAATATCACTTTAGGTTATACATTGCCTAAAAAGTATGCAAGATACCTTCATATTGAGAGTTTGAGAGTATATGCAAATATACAGAACCTCTTCACTATTACCGGTTACGACGGTTATGATCCAGAAGTAGGTGCAAGTACATCCGATTCACAGGGATACAGCTTCGGTGTAGATAACGGACGTTATCCTTCACCAACGGTATATTCTTTCGGTATCAACCTTGCTTTCTAATTAAATAACAAAAGAATAAACAATTATGAAAAAATACAATATATATAAAACGGCCGTTTGCGCATTCGTCTTGGGTCTCAGCTTGTCTTCTTGCGGGGACTTTCTGGATCAGCCAGACAATTCCAACTACAATGCAGACACGTTCTATAATGGTGATGCAGAGTGCTATCAAGGCGCCAATTCTCTGTACAGTATGCCATGGTATGATTTCCAAAGAGGTTTCTTCAAAGTTGGTGAAGTAATGTCAGGAAACTATTATTGGTGGGGAAGTGAAGATACTCAATACTGGAACTGTAACGTATCTGCCAATAATGCCAACCTGAAAGATATGTCTTATTCACTTTGGACAGTAAATGCCTACGCCAACACCATTTATGATAAACTGAAAGGTGCCAACGCAAGCGCAAGCGTTAAAAGTGCATGTACGGGAGAATGCCTGACATGGAAAGCTATGGCATACTTCTATCTTGTACGTACATTCGGTGCAGTGCCAATCATCCATAACAACACAGACATTATCGGTGCCGGTACATACAATGACCAGTATAAGGCCAACATAGAGGATGTATACGATTACATCATCATGACCTTGAAAAAAGCCATTGAACTGTTACCGGAAAAAGATCCTACAGGTCTTGGACGTATTGATAAATACAGCGCAGAAGGCTTGCTTGCCAAGGTTTACCTGACAAAGTCTGGTTTCGATCCAGCAACTACAACTTACGAACAGGGAAGTGTGGCATATATCAAGACCACCAATCACCAGCGCAACCAGGAAGATCTTGACAACGCTGCCAAATATGCAAAGGATGTTATAGACAATAGTGGCAGAAGTTTGGAACCTGCAGCCAATTTCCCAGCAATGTTCTACAGCGCATACAAAGGTCCTGAATCACTCATCGCATGGCACTGGCGTGCCACACGTGACCCTTGGACATCTCAAAACTCACTTCAAAGTGACCTCGCTATTTCGGGTTTCGATGAAACAGGTAACAACTGGGGAGGATGGGCTGGTCCATCAGTAGACCTGATAGAAGCTTTCGGAGATAATCCAACAAGCCAGACTAGAAACAACACCGACATCCGCCGTAAGGCTACCATGATTATGGCTGGTGATAAATACGACTATTTCTACACAGACTGTGGCGGTTTCGATTTCCTGAAGCACGTATATAAAGGATACGAGAAGCACCAAGGTAACGGAGAACTCCAGAGTCCAACAGGAGCACAATGTGCCAAGCATCTTGTTGGTGATAAAGCCGACCATAACTTGCATATAGGCTGCGACTTTGATGTGATGGCTTATGGTAACTATACTCAGCTGTTACGTCTTGCAGATGTTTATCTCATCTATGCAGAAGCTAAGATAGGTAATGCTGGCTCAACAACAGATGCATCTGCCATTGATGCATTCTACAAAGTTCGCAACCGTGCGGTATCTACATACGAACGCCCAACATCTATCAGTTTCGAAGATGTATGGAAGGAGCGCAGATTGGAGTTAGCACTTGAGGGCGATCGCTGGTATGATTACGTACGCAGGTTCTACTTCGATCCTGATGCAACAATTGCTGAGTTGAACGCACAGAAGAGAAATGAGTATTATGGTCTGAATGCGCTCTATGAGACATGGTACAACAAGGGTAGCTATGATGGTCCTTGGAACTTGAACAGCGATGTAAGATACAATGATGATCCTGGTAAGCATCAGAACGTTCAGATGAGCAGTTTTACCATCCCATTCCCTACAGAAGATGCAACCATGAACCCTCATTTGCTGGAGGCACCACAGCATGTTGACATTTCTCAGTTTACTTATTAATATAAGAAACCTCAAAAATAGAACAATTATGAAGCTAAATAATAAAATATTAAGTATCATGCTTCTTGGAGCTACAGCTTTTACAGGTCTCAGTATCACAAGTTGTGTGGATGAGCCTGACAAATATGAAATAGCTGGTGGAACTCCTTCTATTGATTACGTTCGCCTGTGCGATGTAACCAAGAAAGATTCCATGTTAACTGGAGCATACATGGGTACAAGTATCTGCCTGGTCGGTAACAACTTGAGAAGTATAACAAAAATGCTCTTCAACGACCAGCAAGCCATTTTGAATACAAGTATGATTACAGACCATACCTTGATTGTAGATGTACCAAAGACTCTTACTGACAATCCTACCAATAAGATCTACATGTACAACAAGGATGGTGAGTGTACTGAATATAACTTCAAGACGCTCGTACCAGAACCGGTGGTAACATCATTGAGCAATGAGTTTGCAAAAGATGGCGAAACCGTAACCCTGAAAGGTGACTACCTGCTGGATTACGAGAATGCTCATCTTAAAATCACATTCCCAGGCAACGTAGATGTTACAGATTTCAAGAGCATTTCCAAGAGTGCCGTTACTTTTGTGGTACCAGAAGGTGCACAGAAAGGATTTGTCACAGTAGAAAGCATGTATGGAAAAGGTAAGTCTAAGTTCTATTTCCGTGACGACCGCTGCATACTCTTCGACTGGGATAATGACGGAGATGACGCAATAGCAACAGGTCATGGCTGGCGTGATGGAATTCAAAATGGTAACCGTATGAGGAATGATGTTGAAGGAGTTCAGCCTCTTGACGGAAATTACTACTACTTAGGAGGCAAGACCGTTAATTTCGATTCATGGGCTGAAGATGAATACTCATTCAACTACTGGCCAGAGCCGGCTGCAGGTTATCCTGAGTTGAACTCGCTGATGAAATGGGATGATGTTGACAACATGCAAGTGAAGTTTGAGGTTAACATTCCTAATGATTGGACAGGCTTGTCATTACAGGTATATTTTACCGGTAACGACCAGGTAACATACTCAACAGGCAACAACAACTATCTTGCAGATGACAAGTTTCCACGTGCACTTTGGACTCCATGGTATGGAGCAACCAACAACACATTCAGCACTTCAGGAAACTGGCAGACTGTTTCTATTCCATTATCAGAATTTGCATACGACAGATATGGAAACAAATTGGGTGGTTTGAAGTTTGAGAATCTCACAGGTATGACCATGTTCCTCTATACAGGACCATACAAAGAGGCTACTGTAGAATGCTCACCAACAATTTGCGTTGATAACATTCGTGTTTGCCCTATCAATGAATAAAATTTGCTGATGCTGGCAGCCATCCAACTGCCAGCACTGCAAACAAACAAAAACAATAAACGTCAATCATTATGAAAAGACATAATAAATCTTTCCTCTGGTTGGTTCTGCTATTGATATGCAGTACATTTGCGTTCACATCATGCGACCGTGATGACTTGAACACCGACCAGTATGGCAATGAAATATCTGTATTATCATACGGTCCAAACCCTGTACTCCGTGGGGGTGTCCTTACTTTCAAAGGAGCCAATCTTGACCAGATTACAGAAATAGATCTTCCTGGTGCAGAAGCTATTACCAGCATTAATGTTGTTACATCAGGAAAAAACTCAGAAATCAACATTGAAGTTCCTGCAGAAAAATGTGAACCAGGTATTGTTACATTGAAGACCGCCAAGAATGGTGAAATCAAGACACTTACCCCAATCACATACATTGAGAATTTGAAATTCACAGGTTTCTACGTAGGTGAAAACAAGGAAAATCTGATTGGTAGCGTTGGAGACGTCCTCACCCTCGAAGGTGATTACCTCAACAACATTACATCTGTTATTTTTGCTAATGGCTACACTATGGATGCCGAGAGTTTTAAATCTCAGACACGCTATCAGATTCAGTTGGTTATCCCAGCAGAAGCAGGAGAAGGCAGATTCCAGATTAGCGATGGAAACAACTATATGTATTCTGAAGGTGCTTTAAGTATCAATGCTCCTGAAATCGATGCAAACAATGCTATCGGTAAGTCTCTCATCAAGGCTGGTGAAACAGAGGTCCTCAGAGGTACTTCACTTGACCAGATTGCAAGTATTGAGTTGAATGGTGCAACCGTAGAAGCAGCTGACTTCAAGTCACAAACAGCTTCTGAGATTACCTTCTTTATCTCTTCAAAGGTAGCAGACGGTGAAATTACAGCTGTAACAAAAAGCGGTATAAGAATTTCTTTCGGTGAGATTACAACCGTAGTTCCTAGTCAGCTCGTTGCAACTCCTTCCCCTATCAAGAATGGTGAAGAGATAACTATCAGCGGTAAGGATATGGATCTGATTACAGGTATCGCATTCCCTAACGCCAAGGAATCTAAGCTTAACAAGGTTGAGACAACAAAGGTTACATCTACAGTACCAGAGGATGCACAGGAAGGCGACATCACTTTGAGTCTTGATAATGGCAAGACTGTAACAGTAGCCTATACATTGGTTAAGCCAACCGTTACCGCTTGCGCTCCTGCAGCCATCACAGCTGGCGAGAAGACCATCATCAAGGGTACAGATCTCGACCTCGTGAAGAGCATCACCTTCCCTGGCGATGTAGAGCAGACCGTAGAGAAATTTGCAGCACAGAATGCCAATGCCATCGCAGTAACAGTTCCTGCAGCCTGCGCCGGTACAGGCTTCAAGCTCAACCTGAAGAATGGTACCACTATCAACATTGATGGTCAATTGAGCATCAAGGCAGCTACAGATCCAGCAATTGCTTCCATCGCTCCTGGTGAGGCTATCGCAGGTTCAACCATCACTATTACAGGTAAGAACTTCCAGAACATCCAGAACCTCTACATCGGTTCTTATAAGGTAAACCGCTATACATCTCGCACCAACACAGAGATTGTATGCCAGGTTCCTGCCAATGCAGAAGTTGGTACCTACAAGATCGTGATGGAAGACCCAGACGGCAACAAGATTGAAGGTCCTGAGTTCAAGGTAGTTCCTGCAGAAAAGGATATCGCAGAACTTGTAACGAATATGGATAATGGGAAAATAACATATCCATTTGATTTCTCATGGTCAAGTGGTAGTGGAAAATTCTATTTGACCAAAGAAGTATTTGAGAAAGTAAAGGTAAAAGTTGGTTCTAAGTTGATTGTGTACAAAGACCCTACCGTCAAGGGACAAGTACAGATAAATAAGAATAAAGATGGTTGGCCAACCATAACAACTATTGCAGATTGGGATCCTTCAAAAAGTAAACTTGAATATGTTTTTGATGAAACAGCTGTAGATGTTGCACACTCATGTGGCTTTGCTATTCAGGGCGAATTGACAGGCGTTACCAAGATTACTATCCTCCCATAAGATAGAAATATTTAACATAAAAAACGCATTTATGTGAAATATAATTCGTAAATTTGTGGCGTAGTTATATTAACTGCGCCACATTTTTAATTAAAACCAAAACATCAACCCGATATGAATAAAATAGCATTATCCTTACTGATAGCTCTGAGCTGCATCTCTGCCAAAGCTGCAGACGGCAAGTCGCTGTTCGTATCATTCAACGATGGTAGCAAGATAGAGTTTGCACTGAGCACTCTACCGGAAGTAACCTTCGGAAATGATAAGATGACTGTAAAATCTACAGCTACTACTGCCAGTTACGAACTATGGAAGGTTTCCACCTTCACTTATGGTACAACGACAGGCATCAAGCAGGTAGAAACCAACAACAAGTTTGCCTTCGAAGGTGACCGTATCATCGTGGATGGTACCAACAACAAGGTAAGCGCCTTCGCACTGGATGGAAAAGCCATCAAACTCTCTCCTATCACAGCTGGCGACAAGACCATCATCTATCTCAGTGAATTGACACATGGTATCTATATTATCAAAATCAATAACAAATCCATAAAAGTAGCAAGACAATGAAAAAACTATTACTCTCACTCCTGGCAGTAATGATTTCATTCGCTGCCTTGGCACAGACCGATGGTGACAAAATTACCATCAACAATTCAGAAGGAAAGCAAGCTGAATGGAATCTGACGGGCGAAACCAACGCCATCAGCAGCATGAAGCACAATGCCAGCAACCAACTGGAAATCTATCTCAAAGGACTGGAAGATTTCGGAGCCTGGGAAACATACGACATCAACAAGATCAACAATATCTCCTTCTCTATCTATCACGAAAGCGAAGTAGGTGATGTGAATCTCGCTGACCCAGCAGCTACTGAGAAAACCAAGCGTCTCTACAAATATCTGCAGCTGAATTATGGCAGCAAGACCATCTCTTCGGTCATCGCCAACGTCAATTGGAACACCCAAGAGGCAGATAAGATTTATCAGGCTACAGGCAAATATCCTGCCATGAACTGCTATGACTTCATCCATATCTATGTTCCTAAGCAGGGTTCCAACGGATGGATCAACTACAACGACATCACGCCTGTCACCAACTGGGCAGACCAGGGCGGACTGGTATCGCTGATGTGGCACTTCAACGTGCCTAAGACAGAAAGCACAGTGCCTGGAACTAATGGCAGTGGCGTGACCTGCACCCCATCAGAAACATCCTTCAAAGCAGCCAACGTATTTACTGCTGGCTCTTGGGAGAACAAATGGTTCTATCAGGAGATGGACAAGGTGGTGGAAGTTCTGCAGAAGTTGCAGGATGCAGGCGTTGTTGCCGTATGGCGACCATTCCATGAGGCTGCCGGTAATGCCTGTCTGAAATCTGGTGCCAGCTGGGGCAAGTCCTGGTTCTGGTGGGGATATGATGGTGCTGAAACTTACAAAAAGCTTTGGCAGACCATGTTTGATTACTTCCAGAACAAGGGAATCCACAACCTGATTTGGGCTTGGACTACACAGAACTACAATGGCGATGCCAATACCTACAACAATGATGCAGACTGGTATCCTGGCGATAAGTATGTAGATATCATCGGTCGCGACCTCTATGGCTATGATGCAACCAAGCAGGCTCAGGAGTTCAAGGAGATTCAGGCACGCTATTCTGGTAAACTCATCGCTCTGGCTGAGTGCGGAACTGATGCCAACAACAATACAGCTACAGCAGGTATTGACGAAGCATGGAACGCCGGTGCAAAATGGAGTTTCTTCATGCCTTGGTATGGAAGCAACATGCCATCCAACGACTGGTGGAAAGCAGCTATGAACAGCAAGAACGTGATTACCCGCGACCAGGTGAACCTGAATGCCAACTACGTAGAGGAAAGCGCAGTAGATGCTGTGAAGAACATGGGCATCGGAACCAATTTCGGCAACTGCACAGATGTAGTTGCCATGTGGATGAACATGAACAGCAATTCTGTTACTGATTTCGAGAAAGCATGGGGACAGGTTCCTACCACCAAACCGATGGTAGATTTCCTGAAGAAGAACGGTTTTAATTCCGTCCGCATCCCAGTTACCTGGTTCCAGCACATGAAGGCTGACGGAACGGTGGATGAAGCCTGGATGAACAGAATACAGGAAATCGTTGATTACGTCATTGATAACGGAATGTACTGCATCCTGAATGTTCACCATGATACAGGTGCAGACGATAAGGATGTGAAGCACTGGATCAAGGCTGATGAAGCCAACTATAAGGAGAACAAGGAGAAGTTTGAATATCTCTGGACCCAGATTGCCACCCGTTTCAAGAACTACGACCATCATCTGGTGTTCGAAGGTTACAACGAAATGCTTGATGCCGACAACACCTGGAATGCACCAAAGAATGCTAGCAGCTACGTAGGTTTGAACGGATATGCCCAGAGTTTCGTGAATGCAGTACGTGCTACCGGTGGCAACAACGAGACCCGCAACCTCATCATCAATACCTATGCTGCAGCTAATGGTGACGACGTATTGAACAACCTCGCCATCCCTACCGACAAGGTGGATGGCCATATCGCCGTAGAAGTTCACACCTATGATCCATGGGATTGGTTTGCCCAGAAAGGCAAGTGGGATGCTTCCTGCAGCAATGATATCAAGAATATGTTCACCCGCCTGAACAATAAGTTCATCAGCAAGGGCATTCCTTGCATCATCGGTGAATATGGTACTCACGGAAGCAAGAGTGTCAGCAAAACCAGTTCTGCCAGCGAAATTCAGGCTGCTGCCGACCAGGCTGCCGACATCGTGAAACAGGCAAAGGCTTACGGAGTAGCCACCTTCTACTGGATGAGCATCTTCGACGGAAAAGACAGAACAGTTCCTCAGTGGACACTCCCTACAGTAGTGGAAGCTATGAAAAAGGCTTATAATGAATAACAAATTATGAGAATCAAATATATTATATTGATGTTCGCAGCCCTCCTGGCTTTCTCTTCATGCGGTGAGAAGAAAAAGAAATCGTATGACGAGATTGCCATGAGCGGTCTCACAACCCGCACAGAGAATCTGAAAACCAACATCAAGGCTTTCGCCAACAAGGGAACTCTCATCGGACAGATGTACGGCACCCTGAGCGGAATAGGCTGGAATCGCTGGCAATGTGACAGCGACCGATGCGACATGAAGGCACTCTGCGGTTACCGTCCGGCAACCAATGGCTATGAACTTGCCGGCATCGAGAGCGGAAAGCAGCAGAATGCAGATGGAGTTCCTTTCAAGGCCATCCGGGAAGATGTGCTGAAACACTTCCGCAAGGGAGGCTTACTTATCATGAACTGGACAATGCCTGATTATAACGGCAATAATGATATGCTGGAGGAATATACCAAACAGGTTGCCAAATATCTTGATACACTGCAAGATGGTTATGGTATCAAAGCACCTGTAGTACTCAATCTTCTTCCTATAGACGGTAAGACATGGTACTGTAAACTCAGCAAAGACGATTATATCAGTCTTTACAAGAAGATACAGGATCTCTTGGACGACGAAGATGTAACAAATGTAGTTTATAGTTATTCTGAAACCTACCAGCCGGGCAAGAATCTGATGGATCGCTATCCGGACAACAAGATTGATGTGATCAACGTGACATATCTGCAAAGCAAAAATGCCATCGACCTCCCACTCTACCAGAAGAGCATCAAGGAGATTGTGAAGCAGACTCTGCCTTTTGCCCAAGACCACAACAATGCCTTCGGACTGACAACAGGAGTAGAATCTATCGGTGATTCCAGTATTTTTTCAGAGACATTGCTCACAGTACTCAAGCAGCATCACATAGCTTACCTGATGTTTGGCAGAAACCAGGGAGAACCGATTGAGGAGCATTACTATACTCCATATCCTGGTGTATCGAACAAGAAGACTCATGGGTTCATGGAAATGATAAATGATGAAGTTTGTGTTTTCCTGGAAAAGCTAAACGGACTATATCTTGAACATTAATCAATGTTCGAAACGGATAAAATCAAAAAGAGAGGGCATTCACATACCCTCTCTTTTCTTTTCAACAAACTAAAAATATAACTCTATACTACTGAAGTTTATCTGGAGTTCAAATGAGGCTCACTTGATTCTGGGCAAGATGTATCTGAAATTACATCGCGACGTATCTGGCGCTGCGTCGTGACGCATCTGTTACTGCGTCGGGACGTACCAGATGCTACGTCGGGACGCAATTTCGGGAACACCAAAAACGCCTGAGTATCGCTATTTTTATGGCAATATATGGCAGATTATGGCAATTCTTTTACGAAAAAAACATAAAAGTATTATTATAAAAAGTCAAACAAAAAAAGGGTGCACCATGAACTGATGGCACACCCTCCTAAAACAACCAACAATTTCACCAAGCTTATTACTTACCAATCTTCTTCATTCTGTCTACCTGCGTCTTTACTACATCCAATGTAGATTTATCGGTAGAGAAAACGGAGTTCAGACCTTGCGCTTCCTGAGCAGGATCACCGGTGTAGTCATCACCTACCTGCCACTGCTCATGCTTAGGATTGGCAAAACCGCCCCATCCCCAGAAGTTACAACCGGCAAAGTAACCGCCGGATGCAGCATTGTCGCCAACAAGACTGAACACATACTTATAATATCCATCACGTGCTTCTGTTGTAGAAGAAGTTGAGAAAGAGAAACCATCACGAGGATAGCCGAACTCCTCCATCACCAATGGCTTCCTGATACGTCCGCATACCTCAAGATGTTCATCAATATACTCCTTGGTGTTCTTGCAGGAGATTCCCAAATCTTCCAGCAAATGGTCTTTTCTCGCCCAACTCCAGTTGTATGGCCAAAGATGAATGTTGCAATAATCCACATTCTTGTCGGCACAGATCCGTTCCCAACAGTTCAGTTCACCTTCACATCCCCATTTGCCTTCGCTACCGATAGAAATCAGATGATTCTTATCGAGTGAACGGATCAGCTTGCTCGCTTCACCCAGCCACTTTTCGAAAGCAGGCAACTGCTCTTTGCTGAAAGCACGAGGCTCGTTACCTATCTGCCATGACATGATAGTCGGGTCGTCCTTATACTTCTTCTTTGTATATCTGTTGGTTCTCGTAAGTATGAATTTCACATAATCATAGAATAGCTGATGCGCCTTTTCGCAGGATGCATATTTGGCGACGAAGTTCATGAAGGCAGGATATCCATCTTCGTTAGGACGGGGAGCCTGGCCCAAACCAGCCTGCTCCAGGTAATAGCCATAACCGCCACTCCATTCCCAGGAATTGTTCAGATAGAGCACGGCCAGCATCTTGCGTTTGCCCATCTCCATCAGTAGATAGTCGAGACCGGCAAGAATCGTATCGTTGTAAACGCCCGGAGCTTCCTGCAGCGTCGGCTCAACCTTGGTCTTCACTCCTCGCTTTCCATCAGAGCCCACCAGGATGCGGAGATTATCAATGCCCATCTCCTTCATCTTATCGAGTTCCCTACAGAGACGCTCACGGTTGCCGCCCTGTCCTTCTGAACCGAGGATTGCTCCATACCAGAAATTGGTACCTACATAATAATAAGGTTTACCATCACGAACGAAATGTCCGTCCTTCACCTGCACAAAGTTCGACTTCGCTGAGATATTGCATGTAGCCAACGCCATCATCAAAAAAACAAATATCTTCTTCATTTATTTATTTAAGTTTACAGTGTTTAAAGATTCATTTTCGGTTGCAAAGATACTAAATAAGGGCAAAAAAGCATGATACTTTTTTGCCCTTTCTACATATAAATCTAAACTATGCTTATTTATTATTGCTTTTTCTGCTTTTTTCTAAGGTTTCGGATAGATTTTCTGGTAATCTTCCATCCCTTCGGCTGCTCCCTGCATCACACCTTTAAATATATAGGAGTCGGAAACTACCTGCTTCTTTCTGTCGAAGATGGTCATGTGAGGAAGAGGCTGCACATTGATATCCCAGACGTATGGGATAAGACCTGCCTTCATCATTTCGGCAGTCACAGCACCATACCATGCCATCATACTCTCATTATGCTTCTCCTGATTACCACCGAAGAGAGAGGCATCCTTACGGTTGGCACCATATTCACCGATGACTACCGGATAACCCAGATCTACAAACTTACGTTTCATCTTCATCACCTGATTGGTGATATGCTGGTAGGCATCCACGTTCTTATTATTATACCAGATGGTATTTACGGTTCGCCCCTGATCATCGGCAGGCGCATGTCCTTTCCAATAAAGAGCCACCTTGCCCCAATCAGCATCTTTGTCCATCAAGGTAAATATATAAGGATCGTAGAAATGAACCTCTGCCATCAGACGGTTCTTCACCTTATCCTTCAGACGTGTGATGTCGTAAGAATCCTTGGCAGCCAAATCAATCTCGGTCTTTGGAGTCTGTACGATGAGCACACGGCTGGCATTATTACCACCGGTAGCACGGACGGCATCGATAAACACCTGTTCGTATGCCAGGAGCCGGTCGGCAAACTCCTTACTATCAGGAGCCAGCATGTCGCCTTGAACCTGCGGACTGGCGCCTCCCACTCCCGGTTCGTTGAGGGCAGCAAAGAGAACCCGCTGGTCATACGTCTTGAATTCCTTTGCTATATTCGTCCACAGCTTGCGGAACATCTCCTTATATTCTGTCACATTCGCCCCACTAGTAAAGGCATCATGCTCCATCCATCCGCCATCCCAGTGTTCGTTGATGATGACACAGAGACCGGCATTGAGACCATAGTTTACGATTTCCTTGATTCGTTTCATCCAGACAGGATCTATGGTCATATTCTCCTTATCCGTAAGATGTCCAGCCACCCAGGATGTAGGGATTCGAAGACTGTTGAATCCCTGCTGTTTCAAACTCCGGATATAGCTCTCAGTAGTCTTATCATTCTGCCATGAAGTTTCCGACTTCAGTCCTGCCTGATTGGTAAAGACATCGTTCCAGTCGCACGCCTCCATCGTATTACCCAGGTTGACTCCTGGAGCCATATAGTGAGCCAGTTCGGTAGCCGTGAGTTTCATTTTCGAGATACGGCCATCAACTGGTTTAACCTGTGCGCCAGCCCAAGCGAAATGAGCGGCAGCCAATATAATCATAACTATCTTCTTCATATATCAATCTAACGTATTATCGGGGTTTGAAGTTATCATGTTGCAAAGATAGCGAAAAAACCGTAGCGTGAATGTATACTTTTGATAAAAGGATAGGTATATTATGTTAGGATGTACGATATTTGCACAAAAAAAGGACGCACATCAGAGAAAGATTCTCCGATATGCGTCCACACACTTTATATTAAACCTAAAGACTTAATATCTCGTTTTTTACCATGGGTATTTACCCTGGCTCGCACCCTTCATGATGGCATCGAAGATATACTGTTTCTTCACTACGCCATTGGTGCAATCAATCACGTCACCAGTCTCCCAGTAGAATGGAACACAACCATTGTCCTTGGCTACCTTGGTAACATATTCATCGAAGTAAGCCACAGACTTATCGTGCAATTCCTGATCCTCTCCTTCTCCTAAAGTACGGAAGATAGCAGCATACTCACCGATGATAATAGGGATACCCTTGTCTACGAACTTAGCCTTGATCTTAGCCATCTGAGCGTCAACCCATGCCTCGGCATAATTGTCAGGAGTATTACGGTTGCTGCCAGCAAGTTTATTATCCTTGCCCCAGTAATAGTAGCACTTAGACCATGCATCATTTCCATCCTTATCCAGCAAGCAGAACAGATATGGCTCATAGAAGTGAACCTCTACCATCAGACGGTCTGGCACCTTGTCTGTAGGGAATGTTGCCACCTCAGTCTCATCAGGGTTGTCCATATAGTTGCAGGTATTTGAGATATCAGCACCGAGTCCCTGAACAATGATGGTACGAGAAGCATTATTACCACCAGTAGCACGAACAGCATCAATCATGGTCTGCTCATATCTAACCACACGCTCCACAGCATATTTATCTTTCCACATATCAGACTTACCAGAAGTTTCGTTCATACCTGGCTCATTGCAGGCTGCAAAGAGGAGGTGCTCATCAAAGTCCTTCATGTAAGAAGCCACTTGAGTCCAGATAGCCTTCTGTCTTGCAATGATAGATGGCTCCAACAAATCATCAAAGATATGGTCTTCAAGCCAACCGCCATCTTTTTCGGTATCTCCATCCTTATCATAATGACAATTGAGGATAACATACATATCATTCTGAACACACCAGCTGATGACTTTCTTTACACGATGAAGCCAATTGGTATCAATGGTGTATGCTGGATCTGTAGAACGATGAGTAAAGTGGGCAGCCCAAGCGCAAGGAATACGGACGGTATTGAAACCAGCATTCTTCAAACTCTTGATATACTCCTCAGAAACCTTACCATTTCTCCAAGAGCCCTCACCTCCAGGTGCCTCCATCAGGTTACCCAGATTAATACCGGCATACATCATGCTTGCCAGTTCCTTGGCATTGTGAGCCATTTCTCCTTCAGGAACAACAAGAGGTTCACCAGCCTGAGTGATAGAAATCTCCTTCATATTGGTACCCTGTGTCACCTTGATGAGAAGGCTGCGTGGACTTTCGCTCTTGTTTGTTGTCACTGCGAAAGAATAGTTATATACATTTCCCTCTGCACTACCCTCTGTCAAGGTAAGCCAAGAGACATCCACTTTCTTACCGGCGTCATCCTTGTCTCTGACCACAACGAGCGGTTTACTGGATGCCGTCACCGAGAATGTTTCTGTAGCAGCTTCGTTGCTGAGGGCAAACTCAGTGCCCTCAACATGGAAGATTTCAGTAACATCATTATCGTCATCACTACATGCCGCCATCACGAAACAGAAACATAAGGCAAGCATGGTTGCAAATATCAATTTTACTTTCTTCATAATCGTATATTTTTACGTAGTACTTTATTTTTACCACTGTGGTACAGGGAAAAGACTATGGACAGTAAACTTAGCGCGCATAGACTTATTAAAGCCCAGCTCTCGCATCAAATCACCATCCTTGACACCAAATGCACAATTATCCTTTGTAGCAGCATAGCAATTAAATAATTCCAAACGATACTTAGGATTCTCATTGGCGTCAATCACCTTAGACTTATCGTAAGAAACAGCCTTACCGTCAAGATAGAACTCATCCAAAGTACTGTGTGTGCCTGGGAAGAAACCATAAAGGTCAGCAATCTCAACGAATGTCATGATAGTACCACCTTCAAAGCCCGAACCTTCATAAGTCATATCGAACTGATTGTTCTCGAGAGAGTATTGCCCCTTGTCACTCTTAACAACTTTCAAAGTAGAACCATCGTTATATCCCCACAACTGAGCTTCACCTTCACCCCAGCCACGAACGGCATTGAATGTAGGAGTGTAGACACCAGTACCATCACTAGTTGTAGAAACTACAGTGAATGTTACCTCCAAGGTTTTATTGAAGGCAAGAGCAGGCTCACCTGCTTCACCAGGACCTCCACTAGCACGGAATGGGGAATTCTGAGCAGTACCTGAACCCCAGATATTGAACAACTCTATACGATAGTTGCCGTTATCTTCGATATCACCATAATGGAACTTGTTGGCATCAAACTTCAAATCCTGTCCATCAGCCTTGATAGCATCAATGCGAACCAATGCTTTAGGGTATTTTGCAGCAAAGCCTTCCAGATCAAGGACGTAAACCTTACCATTGGTGCGGGCTTCAGTTGTTTCAAGTTTTACAGTATATTGACCAACAGCCTTTGAGCCACCAGAAACGACAGTTGAAGCGCCATCCCAGTTGCCACCATCACCCCAAGCAGTCAACTTGGCAACATAGCCATTCTTGACATCTGAGGTTACATAGTTATAAATCATCAACTGACCATCACTAGAACGGATTACACCCAACTGAAGTGCCTCGTCAGAAAGAGACATCACCTTGATCTTGGTTTCATCAGTACGGGTGATACCACCGATATACTCAACTGCATTCAGAGGGTCAATGGTCATTGTGATTGTCTTATTCTTCTCATCAACGGTAAATGTACCTTCAGAATCCTTATAAGAACCATCAGCCTGAACCTGATGAACCTTTACCTTATCATTGCCATCTTCATCCTGATAGAATGTCATTGTACCATTACAATGGCTAGGATCAGTGATAGCCCAAGACTTAATATTTGCATATTCTGCATCCCAACCGGTAGTTTCACCTACAACAGGCTGGTTATTGGTATAAGAAGCCCAACTTGCATCCTTGCCATAGAAGAATACAGGACCAACAAACTTATAATGAGATTCATCTGGTTTCAAGTCAAACTCCCAAGTATTATACAACTTCTCCTTAACAAACTTCACGTTCTTAGCCACAGATACAGGGCGGATAGCCAATGCCTGATAAACAGGAGTAGAAGTACGACGATCTGAATTACGGTCGAAGCTGTAGCCCAAAGCAAACTGTTTGTCAGCAGGATTGATAGAACCAGAGAGATAGAGACCATTGATACCCTGACCGGAAACAGTCTGCTGAGTACGAGAACCTGCCGCTGGCAAGAAGATGGAATTACCGTTAGGACCTGTAAGCTTGTAACCAGCTACACCAGCCTGTTCTACCCATTCTTTCTTACACTCATTAAACAACTCCTCAAACTCTTCCACAGTTGGCATTGTCAACCAAGAGCCATAAGCCTTATTGGCAACATCACGATCAGTCTTATAGATGTCAGCAGAAGCATAATCCTCCATTAATACGCTGGTTTTGAAGCCAGTCATATCACCAAAGCCGAAGAGACCACCAAACTCTGTTTCACTGGTAGCACCAACATTATACCTAGCCCACTTGGTAGAGAGACCAAGGTCTACAAGATCATTATCTGGATTAAAGTTAGACTCAGGAGTTGTAAACTCTCTTTCCTCACCATAGATAACACCATTACCCAAGTCGAGGTAAGCTGTATAGTGATAAGTAGTATTAGGCAACAAGCCCTCTGTCTTTACTTCATAGTTGTCGTTGATACCATCAGCCTGAATACGTACACCCTTGCGGATTTTCTCTGTCTTAGTATCAGGTGACAGGATAATACCGCTTACGGCATCAGCAGGAGCTTTCTCCAAAGAAGCCTGGAAAGTAACAGTGGTAGCTGTCAGATCTTTTACCTCACCAGTGATAGCCTTGGAATCGGTTAAGACTGCACTGGAGACAGTACCCGTATAAGTAACGTGCCCCTGCAAGGTAACGAAAGCCTGATAGTAAACCACCTGACCAGGAGTGCCAGAGATAGAAGCACTGAACTCAGAGGTGCTTTCGCCGGTTACCTTCTCAGAAAGATTGTCCTCGGCATCACCATACATGAATCCTACAGTGTAAGATCCGGACGACTGACTTTCGAGTCCCTTCACCGTACCATGGAAGATAGCGGAAGAGGCTGTAACGTCAGCAGACCCCGTAACAACGGAATTTTCATCCAGCAATGGGGTTGTGCTAGGAGAATAGTCATCGTCAGAGCATCCTGCGAAGAAGATGCTCATGACAAATGCCATTATTCCAAATAATATTTTATTCTTCATAATTGAATTCTATTAAAGTTATTGAATCGTACATGAAACAATCTCCACACCTACAGCAGAGGCATCACCATCCAATGTGCCATAACCATCCAACTGTATAGAAAGGTCGAGGCAAGTACCAGTAAAGGTAACTGTAGAACCTGACGTATTAGTCAAAGAGACAGTTGTCTCACCATTAGTATTCAGTTCAACTGCATCAGATTGTTCAAAGCGCTTTGGCTCCCAAATACCACCTATATCCTTATTATCAGTAATAAGAGCACACTTTGGAGTAGCAGACCACGTAATACCACTATTAATCTTGAAGACAACTGTGATAGTCTGCTTCTTCTTCAATTTAATTTTGCCAATCTCATCCTTGAAGATACCAGAACCAGAAGCTCCGTAATGCCAGAAGCCTAAACGGAGACAACCATTCTCGGTCCAAAGTTTGTCAGGAATCTTGGTTGCATCAATACCCACGATAGTAGGACCTGTCTGTCCACCACCAATAGCCTTATGGTTGAGGCAAGCTACGAGATAAGTATTGACATTACCGTCAGCATCTTTTGCTTCAGGAACACCAATCATCAACTGACCAGCAGCATCCTCGCCCAAGACTGTAAACTCACGAGTTCTCAACTTGATAGTACGCTTATCGCTAGAAGCTGCAATGATATTGATATACTTATTGAATACCAACTTGTTACCATCCTTGATTTCCATTCTTCCTTCGAGTTCCTGACCTTCGCAGTCTGTGCAAGAGAACTTGTAGAAATCCTGACCCGTAATCTTCTCAATAGAAAGCTGGAAGTTATCCACTACAGCATCTGCAGGCTTAGGAGCCCATGTTTCGTTATACTTATCACCAATTACAGACTTCCAACGAGCAGCATTCTGAACAGCCATCTCCTGCTTGCTAGGTACACCATTAGCATTCGATGTTTCGTAAGTAAATGGAGAATTGTTCCACCACAAGATATCGTAAGGCTTCTCAGAATCGAGAATGAATGTAGCCTTATTACCAACATAAGAAACATCATTATGTTCGATAGTGAACAAATCTGTTGCCAAGTTAGGATACTCTGGAAGTTTAGGAGATACAACATCCAAAAGTTTGTCGGCAGCAGGAATACATTTACCCTTAGTATCCAAAACTTCCTGAGAAACGAAGTTCCAGATGATATACCAGTTACCTTCAGAGTTGGTACGACGAGTAGCCAACTGAAGCATATAAGGAGTCAGTTCAACTATAGAGATATCCTGGGTATAGTTAGAACAAACTTCATCAAAGGCAACATTGTGCATAGCATAACAATCAGAGAACGAAATCTTAGGCATCGTCTTCTCCTCTAAATTCATGTTAAACTTACCAATGAGATTAGATCCGGTACTAGCTCCCTTTGTTCCTGCCTCACCACGATACATGGTAGCCACGCAACCATTCTTGGCATCCATACTGAACTCCATATATGAATCCATATAAGGGTCAGTCTCAGGAATCAACCAGCTCTGGAATCCAGGATCCCAGTTAGGCTTAAAGTTCTCAAAGAGAATATCCTTGTAAACATTGCCGAGCTTGTCATCCTCTGTAAATCCCTTACCATCACCATCAGGGTCATAAGGTAAAGCATACATCACAGGACCAGAACACTGACCGATGCCAAAACTTGCATAGCAAGGAATCCATTTTTTCTTGACACCAGCAGCCAAAGTCTCCGCATCAGGGAACTGACCACCCTTATAATCCTGATCAGCCAGATAGAACCACTTGTTATCGTTCAAGAGCGAGAAGTCGTTCTGAGGAAGATTAAACTTGTATGGTTCACCATAAACCACACCACCATTGGTCTCAACACCAAAAGTAACCTCGTAGTCACCAGCGAAAGGCAACTCCAACTTCTGAACCGGTTTCTGAGAACGACCAGAAGGAGTAACCCAAAGAGCCGTACAATCAGGAATATTGGATGTCAAGGTCACAACATTGCCATTAATGGTCACGGTATAAGCCTTGCCCTCCACCAATTCCTCAGGAGAGTAAGCCTTGCCGCCCATGCTCAAGTCGTCAGGCGAACAAGCCGCCATCAACAAAGTAGCAAATATGGCAAGTACCATATATATATGATTGAATAATTTCATATTTTCCGATTTTTAAATGATTAAAATCAACTATACTTATTACCATCCTGGGTTCTGTGTCAAGACATTACCAGAAAGTGTAATCTGAGTATTAGGAATCTGCATCAAGCCCTTCTTGGTCGTAAAGTTAGACTCCACGAACTTGGTCTTTGCAGCTGCTCCACCATTCTGGACAGAAGCACCATTCTGAGCCTCAGCAATTGTCTTAGCAGCAAAAGCTCCATCCTTTTCGTAGCGCATCAAATCCCAATAGCGAAGGCCTTCGAAAGCAAACTCGATAGCACGCTCCTTACGGATATTCTCAATACTATACTCCTCTGGGAGTTCACCAGCACGGGCACGAACCTGATTCAAACCAGAGTTAGAACCCGTCAACTCAGACTGCATCAAGAGTACATCTGCATAACGCATAATGGTATAATCCTGATAGTAGGTGATATTCTGATGCTGTTCACCGAGTTTGAAACCTACCTCCTGGCGAGTACCATCTGCAAAACACATAGGTGCATACTTGCGGGTATAGTAACCAGTGTATTCGTAAGTATCATTCAAGTCAGGAGAGAATCCTGCTTCCTTGCAGCTCCATGCACAAGCAGAGAAACGAGTGTCGTTCTTAAACTGCTCTACGAAAGAAGGAGTAACAGTGCAGGCACCCCATCCACTTGCAATACAAATATCAGCAGCGCTACGGTTACGAGGACCCAGATAAACAGAGAAGGTATTACCATCACCATTTCCGTTATAGTCGTGAGTAGAATTGAACTTCATGTTGAGCACAATCTCCTTAGAGAGACTACCCTGACCAGCCTTCCAGGTCTTGCCATCATACCATTTTCCGGCATAAGTTGTACTCCATGCATACTCTCCGTTAGAAGAAGCATCCTTGGTACAAGCAGGCATCCAGAGATCCTTGTAGTTGGCCTCCAACTCATATCCTCCATTTACAACCACATCATTGATTGCTACAACAGCATCAGACTTAGAGCAAGCAGGATGCTCCTCACCATAGTAACCTGTATAATAGAGGTACGCCCGAGCCATCATAGCCTCGGCAGCATACTTGGTAATACGACCATCATTGCTATCACGATTATCGAGCGGATAAGCATCAGCAGGAATATTGGCGATGGCATACTTGAAGTCATCAAAGATAACCTGGTAAACATCCTTAACTGGTGTACGAGGAATATTTTCCTCAGATGGTGTCAACAGCAAAGGCACATCACCAAACAAACGAGCCATATCAAAATACAGGATGGCACGGATGGCGCGAGCCTCACCGAGAATGCGACCCTTCACCTTATCATTACCACCCCAATTGATGGTATTCTCAGCAGCAATCAACTGATTACAGCGAAAGATAGCTGCATAATAGTTCTTCCAGTCTGTATTAAACAAGTCGTTATACGAAGGAGCGATGCTAATATCAAACTGGTCTATCACATTGTTATTCTTGGCATCAGAGAGTCCCAAACCTGCAAAAGCCTGATCAGAAGCAAACTCAGCCATCAGATACATGCCGACACCCGCATCTGTATAGGTGCGTTGCCATCCATCATAACAGCCCACGAGATCAATCTCTGCTGTCTCAGCATTACTGTAAGCAGTTTCTGAGTTGAGGTCGGTCTTGGACTCTGTATCTAAGAAATCATCGCACGAAGTAAGTGTCAAAGCTGACAAAATCAACGCACTCATGAATATATGTTTTCTTTTCATATCACTTTCAATTTTAGAGTTAGAATGCAACATTTACACCTACAATGAAAGTACGTGGGTGTGGATAGTAACCCATATCAACTCCTGATACCCAAGAGTCGCTACTGTTACCATCTGTACCATTGTATGAACCGATTTCCGGATCCATACCATCATACTTGGTCAAAGTAAAAAGATTCTGTACCTGGAAATAGAGGCGCAACTTAGAGAGGCCCTTCCAAGAGATAAGTTTCTTGAAATCATAACCCAAGGTAAGGTTCTGCAAACGGATGTAGTCACCATCCTGCAAATAGAGGTCTGAGAACAACCAGTTACCTACGTCTCCGTATGTAACACGAGGCATCTCATTGGTTGTACCCTCACCTGTCCATCTGCCTAAAATGCGATGACTGTAATTGCCCTGTGAACCACTAGGATCACGATAAGACTGTGCAATCTGGAAACCGGCAGCGCCAGTGAAGTTTGCACTCAAATCAAAGCCCTTATAACCAAGGGTAAAATTGAAACCGAAAGTATACTTAGGAAGACCATTACCCAGATCAACCTTATCATTAGCATTGATAGCACCATCATGGTTAACATCAACATACTTTACATCACCAGGCTGTACATTTGACTGGAGCACACCATTACCGGCAGCAATCCAATTATTGATATCCTGCTGGCTCTGGAAGATGCCTGCTGTCTTGTAACCCCAGAAGTAACCGATTGCATGACCATTCTCTGCACGATAGAACTCTTCTGCATTCTGATAAATCTGGTTGGTAGCACCATGGATGATACCATCCAATGTAGGAATATTACCTACTTCATTGTGGTTGTAAGCGAAGTTGGCACCTACACTATAAACAAAGTCCTTGCCAATCTGATCATTCCAGGAAAGACCAAGTTCGACACCCTTATTCTTTACATCACCACCATTGATGACTGGACCTTGAGTACCGGCTGTTGCCAATACTGGAGCCTGTACCAACCAATCCTTGGTGTTCTTGATATAAGTATCGAATGTCAGAGAAAGACGCTGACGGAGGAAACGTGCATCGATACCGAGATTGTACTGTTCAGAAGTCTCCCACTTCACTTTCTCATTTGCCAAGCGGCTAGTGTATGCACCCATTACCCAGGCATCTGTACCACCGGTAGCACCAAAGTTGTAGTTGGTTTTGGATGTTGTAACAGGAGCCAAATACTGGAAGCAGTTGACATTGGCATTACCTACCTGACCCCAAGAGAGACGGAGTTTCAAGAAATCCAACCAAGAAGCAGTAGACTTCATGAACTTTTCCTCTGTCAATGTCCAACCTGCAGAAACAGATGGGAAGTAACCCCAACGGTTGCCTCTTGCAAACTTAGAAGAACCATCGGCACGCATGGTTGCATTAACCATATAACGGTCTTTCCATGACCAGCCCAAACGAGCGAAGAAAGACTGTCCACGAGTAGGGTTATATGGAGCACCGCTGATGGTACGGTCGCTTGAACTCTGGTCGGTGTTCTTGACATAAGCATGATCCCAATCATTGAAACCAGCTGTCAAGCCATAACCGGTACTACCAGAAGAGCTACCATCATACTTAGAAGTCTCGCTACCAATCAAGGCATTAATATGATGTTCCTTGATATTGAAATCATAAGTCAGGGTATTAGTCCAAACCAGAGAGATACCACTACCATCACTCTGACTAACCTTAGTGATACCATTACCACTCTGTGGAGTAAACTTATAAACAGGAGAATAAGAACGATAGTCTGAACCACCGTAATTAACAGCAAAGACTGTCTTAAACTTCAAGTTCTTGATAGGCTCAATCTGAACATATACATTTGCATCAACAGAAGTAGACTTGCTCTGATTGTAACGGTTCATCATCATGGTACCATAAGGGTTACCATCATTCACATTCCAGTCAGAACTCTCTGTAGAATTAAAGTTACCATTGGCATCATAAACAGGAACCAAAGGAGAGGTTGTAAAAGCACCACGAAGGTTATTGTTATAAATATTACCTGTGTTCATACCACGGCTATCCTTATAAACAAAGCCTACATGCTCACCTACAGTAACCAAACCATTGAACATTTTATGCTCTGAATTGGCACGAAGGTTATACCTTTTATAATAAGAAACGTCAGAACCGCCAATGAGACCGTCCTGTCCTGTATAACCACCAGAAATAGAATAAGTAGAAGTCTTGCTACCACCGGTAAAGGCCAAACTGTGGCTTGTGGTCAATGCACCATTATCTACAGCCTGGTCAATCCAGTCTGTATTATTGATAACACCCTCTGCATTACGAATACCCCTCAAAGACATCCAATCAACAGGAGACATACCTGAGTTGAGGCGAGCCTCATCCATAATTGTCATATACTCAGAGGCATTGAGCATACTTATCTGGCGCCCCAGAGTCTGCCAACCTACATATCCATCGTATGTAATTTTGGAAGAACCTTCCTTACCGCTCTTGGTAGTAACGAGGACTACACCATTGGCAGCCTGCGCACCATAAATAGCGGCAGAAGCGGCATCCTTCAACACGTCGATGCTCTCGATGTCGGCAGGATTCAAGGTTGTGATATCACCACCCACACCATCAATCAAGTAAAGAGGCTGAGAGTTTCCTACGGTACCCAAACCACGAATGGTAACACTCATGGCTGCACCTGGCTGACCAGAAGTAGAAACGATGTTAACACCAGGTGTCTGTCCCTGCATGGCAGAAAGAGGGTTGGTGGTGTTAAGCTTGGCGATGTCGTCACCCTTCAACTGAACGGTAGCACCCGTCACCAGCTTTTTCTTCTGAACACCGTAACCTACTACGACAACTTCATCAAGTGACTGCTTGTCTTCATTTAAGGTTACGTTGATTGTCGAACCTGTAACTTTAATCTTTTGGGTGATAAAGCCCAGATACGAAACTTCGAGTGTTTGTCCATTCTTTGCTTCAATGGTAAAGTTACCATCCAGGTCAGTAACGGCACCCGTCTTTGTACCCTGCACCATGACACTTGCACCAATCAATGGTTCATTGTCACTGCCAGAGATGACAGTACCCTTAACCGTCTGAGCATTGAGGACACCCGCTCCGATTCCTAACATTGCCTGGAACACCAACATGATGGCTACCAGAACAACTTTGCAGAGCATGTGGCTCTGCGAGAATTTCTGAGATGTTTTTCTCATAATTACTTTAGGTTTAAATTAATAATTGTTGCTTCTAGGTGTAATATAGGTCCTATGTAACATAGGTCGAATATTGCCTTTATATAAATAAGGTATAAGCCTCGGTTATGAGGATTGCCTCGATTTATCGTTGTTTGCATTTACTTTTTCGGGGACAAAGATAGATAAAAAACAGACACAATGGGGTATGTTTTGGTTAATCAATTACGTATAAAATGTTTCGCAACCTACATTTTTTAACGAAAAAGCACCAAAATGTAGCATAAAATACATTTTGGTGCAAAAATTGCTTAATTAATATGATATTTTATCAACCCCGGCATCGGAGCTTTCAAAATCTGGGAAATCTTGAGATGAAACTCATCCTCCATCACATTTCTCAAAGGTGATTCAAAGTAATGAGCAATGCTTCCTACAAAACCAAGCATCGGGATTTCTTCTTCCTGGGATGAATGCCATGCCTTCATGCCTGGCTCCAACTGACTTATATCTTCGGTGCTCGCCTTGACATATTTAATATAAGGTGTGAGATTCTTTGCGTAGAACTGATTGAAACTCTCCAATATCATACGATAGAGAGCCATCGCTTCATTCAGTTCGTCAGTCCCGTTCTCGTGTTTCTCACCTTCTGCTATCTGTTCTGAGATAAAAGGACAGATGGAAGCAAGGAAGCGATTGGCAAGCGGCTGTCTGTACACCTTATTAATAATAGTAGGATAATCCAAACCCGACCAGGCAAGATATTTATTCTTTAGCGATACAGGCAATGTGCCCTTGAAGATACCATTGAGGAAAAGTTTGCCGATTACTGCCCCACTACCCTCATCGCCCAGGATATATCCCAACGGAGGCGTGTTCATCACAATCTTCTCTCCATCGTAAAGACAACTGTTGGCACCGGTTCCCAAAATACAGGCGATACCCGGTTTCTTGCCAAATAGGGCACGGGCTGCTCCCAACATATCACCTTCAGCCTCAACCTTGGCTTCAGGGAAAGACTGCTGCAAGAGTGATTTCATGCGAGACTTCATCGCCTCGGTTACTCCACTGCCATAAAAGAAAACCTCCTGAGGCTGCTCTGACAGAACAAGTTCCTTACACAATACATCCAAAATCTCGGCATCACTCTGATGAATCGGACTGATGCCCTGCGTCTTACAGGTAACCATCACGTTACCCTGTTCATCAACCAGAGCCCAATCGGTCTTGGTGCTGCCACTATCTGCTATGAGTATCTTCATATTCCAATCTGATTAATTAACGTATCCTTTGACGTTGCAAATGTAATCAATTTATATGAAAAATGCAAAAGATAACCCTAAAAATCGAACGTAAAGGTGCTAATATATCAAAAAAGGCGATTTTCTCTTTGCTTTTTCACGAATTATTAATAACTTTGCAGTCAAATTTACTAAATATGAAGAAGAGACTATACATCATAATTCTGCTGATGGTGGCATTCGTACTGCCAAGCAACGCAGTGCTCAAGGAAGCCAACCTGGACACAACGCTCTATATGCTGCGTACAGAATTGACCAACTATCACATAGACTTGGAGAAACAGAACCAAGCTGCCAAGGCTCAACAGTTGGCTGTGATTCAGGAGCTCATCAGTATTGTGAAACAGGCTGACCAGAACTCCATCATGCTCTATTCGCAGCGCAATGGGTATATTTTCGACATGACGTATGCCTGTCATGAGGCTACAGAGCAGTTTAAGAAGTTTAAGTCGAAGGCTGTTCCTTTCCGCCAGATGATCAAGAAGAACAATGTTGAGGTGGCGCGTTTCGATTCGCTCATCAACTATCTCTACGGCATGAACACCATGTTTCTCAGCGAAGAAGCACAGGTGAACCGAAACGTTGACCTGACTCTGGCTGTCAATATCCGCCGCCAGCTGGTAGAGAAACAGAAACAGCTGCAAGCCTATGTGCAGGCTTACGACAGAACCGACCGTAAGTTACAGGCACTCAACGACTATGCCAACCGCAGATACGAAGATATCCAGAACAGCATCTTCAATAATGGAGGCGACAACTATCTGCGCATACTCCGTAACTTCAGCATGAACTATAAGGAGGCGAAGACGTCTGTAACCGAGAAATACAAGCCCGTACCGGGCATGATGTCGCAATGGGATGTTCGTATCATCTTCATCCTCTTTGGTATCATCATCTTCTGGGGTCTCATCTCCATCTTCCTCAATCTCTTTATCATCCGCATCGTAATTACCCAACTCATGAAGCATGGTATGTTCGAGAGCAGAAAGGAAAGTTTTATGGCAAAACGACCATGCCTTATCATGGCTATGACAGTAGTAACCTTCGCAGTTATTCTCGGTATCGTAAGAATGGCGGTTACCCAGAACTTCGTGATTATGGCAAGCCAGCTGCTGGTAGAATATTCCTGGTTGGTTGGCGTCATCCTGGTATCTATCTTGCTACGCGTAGACAACGATAAGATAAAGAATACCTTCCGTATCTATTCGCCATTGATGCTGGTAGGTTTCATCGTTATCGTGTTCCGTATCATCCTGATACCAAACGACCTGGTAAACCTCATCTTTCCACCAGTCCTCCTGCTCTGCGCTCTCTGGCAGTGGAATGTGATAGGCAGAAAGCACAATCAGGTATTGCGCACCGACAAGACATACGCATTCATATCGCTTGCCGTATTCGGAGTAAGTACCATTTTTGCCTGGACAGGTTTCACACTGCTTGCCGTCCAGCTTATCATCTGGTGGACCATGCAGCTTACCTGCGTGCTTACCATTACCTGCTGCGAGGGATGGCTCAGCGTATATGCCAAGCGTAAGAAGTTGGCTGACAAGTCGATTACCGACAAATGGCTGTATCGCTTTATCTATAAGGTATTGCTCCCTATTTCAGGTGTACTCTCGTTCATCATCTCTATCTATTGGGCTGCAGATGTATTCAACATGAGTGATACGACTTGGGAGATATTCAACAAGGATTACATCAAGACCAGCAACTTCACTGCATCGCTTTTCAGTATTTCAGAGGTAGCTTGTCTGTACTTCCTGTTCAACTACATCAACATTACTTCTGTAGATTTCATGCGTCATCACTTCGAGAAAGCAGACCCGGCGTCGGCTGCTTCAAAGATTGTGATGTTCAAAAACGTGATGCAGGTGATTATCTGGGGTATTTGGCTGATGATAGCCCTGAACGTATTCCAGGTTGGTAAATCATGGCTGCTTGCTATCTTTGCCGGCTTATCAACCGGTCTGGGTTTTGCATCAAAGGATATTCTTGAGAACATCTACTACGGCATCTCTCTGATGATGGGCCGTGTGAAGGTGGGTGACTATATCATCTGTGACGGCACCCGTGGTAAGGTGAGCAGTATCAGTTATACCTCTACGATGCTGGAGGCTACCGACGGTTCGGTCATAGCCTTCCAGAACTCGCAGCTCTTCTCGAAGAACTACAAGAACATGACCAAGAATCATGGTTATGAGCTGGATATTCTGGAGGTAGGTATTGCTTATGGCAGCAATGTGAAGGAAGTGAAACAGATTCTCATCGATGCCCTGATGAAACTGGACTGTATCTATCAGGACAAAGGTGTGAAGGTGTTACTGAAGAGTTTCGATGACAGCTGTATCACACTCAGAATTGTGGTATGGGTGAACGTGCTTACCCAAGCCATCGATGATGCCACCATCATGGAGTGCATCTACGATACGCTCAACGATCACAACATCGAGATTCCGTTCCCACAGCGTGAAATTACAATTAAACAAGTTAATAATTAACAGTTTGTAGTTTACAGTTAATAGCAGGTTTACTCCCTATTAACTATAAACTATCAACTATAAACTATAAAAAAATATGGCAACATTCATAGCAGGTCCTTGCGTCATCGAGTCAATGGAACTATTGGAAACAGTAGCACAGGAACTCGTCCGCATCAACGAAAAGTTAGAAACTAAAATCATATTCAAGGCTTCATTCGACAAAGCCAACCGTACCAGCATCCACTCTTTCCGTGGTCCAGGACTGGAGAAAGGACTCCAGATGCTGGGAGATATCAGGGAGAAGTACAACCTTCAGGTTACAACAGATATTCATGAGAGTTATCAGGCTTCAGCAGCAGGCGAAGTTTGTGATATTCTCCAGATTCCAGCCTTCCTCTGCCGACAGACCGACCTTCTGGTTTCTGCAGCCAAGACTGGTAAAATCGTCAACATCAAGAAGGCACAGTTCCTGAGCGGTAGAGATATGAAATATCCTGTAGAAAAAGCATTGGAGAGCGGTGCCAAGGAAGTTTGGCTCACAGAACGCGGCAACTGTTTCGGCTATAACAATCTCGTGGTAGATTTCAGAAACATCCCTGACATGAAGGAGATTGTGCCAAATGTCATCATGGACTGTACCCATAGCGTTCAGCGCCCGAGTGCAGGTGACGGCAAGACCGTAGGCGACCGCAAGTTCGTTCCAGCAATGGCAAAGGCGGCTAAAGCTTTCGGAGCTACCGGCTACTTCTTTGAAGTACATCCTGACCCAGACCAGGGCAAGAGCGATGCAGCCAATATGCTGGAATTAAACAAGCTGGAATCACTTATCCAGGAACTCCTTTAAGTGAAAAGTGAAGAACGAAGAATGAAGAAACAACGTTCGGCGTACGAATGAAAAGCCAATTCAAATGATTTAGAAATGACCGATAAAAATAACAATATAGATGATAAGATTGTTCGCGGTTATGGCGAACAGGCTCTTAGAGACGAGGCGCAGGCCATCCTCGACCAGATACCTTATCTGGACGACAACTTTGAGAAAGCTGTAGACATGATGTATCATTGTCAAGGCAAGATTATCGTTACAGGTGTGGGCAAGAGTGGACACGTAGGTGCCAAGATTGCCGCTACACTTGCCTCTACAGGCACACCAGCCTTCTACATCAATCCACTGGATGTCTATCACGGCGACTTAGGTGTGATGACCGACAAGGATGTGGTTCTGGCACTGAGTAACAGCGGTCAGACCGATGAACTGCTTCGTTTCATCCCGATGGTACTCCACATGAATGTTCCTATCATTTCCATCACCGGAAATCCAGATTCTCTGCTGGCAAAATACTCCAACCATCATATCACCGTAAAGGTAAAGAAGGAGGCTTGTCCGCTGAACCTCGCCCCTACTAGCAGTACTACTGCAGCATTGGCTATGGGTGATGCACTGGCTATCGCCCTGATGCAGGTACGCCACTTCAAGCCTCGTGACTTTGCACAATTCCATCCTGGTGGAGAATTAGGCAAACGACTGCTGACTACAGCAGAAGATGTGATGCGCAGCGATGATATGCCTATCATTCCTAAGGAAATGCACCTGGGCGAGGCTATCATCCACGTAAGCAAGGGCAAACTGGGATTGGGTATCTCATTGGATGAAGACAACCACGTTATCGGACTTATTACCGATGGTGATATCCGACGCGCCATGGAGAAATGGCAGGCAGAATTCTTTAACAAGACTGTAAGCGACATCATGACCACCACTCCGAAAATGGTGACTCCGAAGACGAAGATTTCGGAGATTCAGCGCATCATGCACAAGTATAAGGTGCATACGGTACTGGTTGTAGACAAGGATAATCATTTAAAGGGCATTGTAGATCACTATGCCTGCATGGTGTGATTTTAATTAACAATTTATAATTAATAATTTATAGCAAATAGATTATTAGGAGTTGACATGAGACTCAGAGAGATAATAACAACGATAACACTGATGCTTGCCAGTTCGCTGTGCAGCGCACAGACTAGCGATTCATTGATCGTAAATCAGCTTCGTGGGAAAGGAGTCAGCTTTTCTCACGATAATTCAGTAACCCTACTGATGAATGGTCAGGAAAAGTTTGATGATATGTTCCAGGCAATCCGACAGGCTAAACATAGTGTACACCTGGAATACTTCAACTTTCGCAACGACAGCATCGCCTCCCTCCTCTTCGACCTGCTAGCTCAGAAAGTCAAGGAGGGTGTGAAGGTGAGAGCCTTATATGATGGTTTCGGAAACTCTTCCAACAATAAGCCTCTGCGAAAGAGACATCTCAAGAAAATCCGTGCCAATGGTATAGAGATTTATGAATACAAGCCCCTGAAGTTTCCATGGGTACATGCAATCTTCAACCGTGATCACCGTAAAATCGTTGTCATCGACGGGCAGATAGCCTACACAGGCGGTATGAACGTTGCCGACTATTATATAAAAGGTACGAAGGTTGTAGGAGAATGGCACGATATGCACTGTCGCATCGACGGAAGCGAGGTGAATACCCTACAGAAGATATTCCTCAAGATGTGGAACAAGGTGAGCGGACAGAATGTGCACAGCACTGAGTTCTGGAGATATAAGAAGAAGGATTATCTGGTAGAGAATCTCAAGCCAGATACGACAGCAACAGCCTACAGAAAGATGGTCGGCATCATCAACCGCGAACCGCATATTACAAAGGATATCATCCGATATTTCTATGTGAATGCCATCAATGATGCACAGGACAGCATCAAGATCATCAGCCCCTACTTTACCTTGAGTCATAAACTCAAAAAGGCATTGAAGAATGCTGTGAAAAGAGGAGTAAAGGTAGAAATCATGCTCTCTACCAAGAGCGACATTCCGCTGACTCCTGACTGTGGTTTCTATAATGCGCACAAGCTGATGAAGGCAGGATGCAATATTTGGATGTATACGCCGGGCTTCCACCATACCAAGATTATCATGGTAGACGGCAAGTTCTGTACCGTGGGCAGTGCCAATCTCAATGCCCGAAGCCTGCGCTGGGACTATGAAGAGAATGCAGTGATTGTGGATTCTTGTACTACCCAACAACTGGTACAGCTCTTTGATGGGGAAAAGAAAGACAGTTTCTTACTCAATGAGAAGAACTGGAGAGAGTGGCGTACGGGCTGGCAAAGATTCAAAGGATGGTTTGCCGCAAAGGTACTCACTCCATTCTTGTAAAAACAAGATATAAGTATAACCCAACTATCACTAGTAGAAGTAAAATAAACAGAGATGAATGAAGAAATGATGAAAGCCATGGCTGGCAAACAGATGCCGGAAATGGCAATAGTAGAGAGCAATACACTCGCCGCAATGGGACTCAGACAACTGCTTGAGTCGGTGATGCCCATGATGAAAATCTCGACCTTCGGTTCGTTCCGTCAGTACGAGGCAAACAATCCAGACCACTTTGTTCATAGCTTTGTATCTATGCACATTGTACTGGAACACCGTTACTTCTTCACACAGGGCAACAGGAACCGCCACGTGATCGTTCTAACACCCAGCAACGATCCCAATTCGCAACTTGCAGAATTTCATTGTCTCTGCGTCAATATACCAGAAGGATACCTGATAAAAGAGCTTCTCAACCTGCAGCATTCCGGTCACCCTCATGGCGAACATATCCCTGCCATGCCCCCTGTCACTCAGGAAAAAGTTCTGTCGGATAGAGAAATAGAGGTATTATCTCTGGTAGCACAAGGGAAAATCAACAAAGAGATAGCCGACCAACTCTGTATCGGACTGACTACAGTGATTACCCATCGCAAGAAAATACAGGAAAAACTGGGATTAAAAAGTGTGTCTTCACTCACCATTTATGCTGTGATGCATGGTTTTGTTGACATCAATATGATCTAGCCTTCACCATAAATAGTGATGCAGAATCATCACATACCTAAATATAATGATAGCGCCTTCCCCTCATGTGAGAGGAAGGCGCTATCATTTTAGAAAAAATAACATTATTTAAACTGATATTCCACAGATAAACTACAGCTTTACAGAAGAAATATCAACCAAATTGTTCACGATGGCATAAATTGTAAGACCTGCAGGAGAGTGAATCTGAAGCTTTCGGGCGATGTTTCTGCGATGCGTAATGACCGTATTGATAGAGATAAACAGGTGGTCAGCAATCTCCTTGTTGGTCATTCCCTGAACCAAAGCAACAATCACATCTTTCTCACGGTCGCTCAACTGTTCGTCACTCATCGGAGTCTGATTAATCATGCTCGAAATCTTGGCACTCACATCGTTCTGCTTCAGTTTACGCTCTGCATTTCTTACTGCAGGAATAAAGATTTCTTCCTCTACCTCAGAGTGATGGGTGAGCCATTCCTCATTATTATATATATCATAAAGAGTGGCGCTGAGCTGATTATTATGCAAGCCATCAGAAGGCAAATACTTGATAATGATACTCTTGAGTTCCTTTAACTTCAGATCTACCTGAGCATGGTGTTTCGAGAAGGTTTCTATATCAAAGTTTGCATTGGCATTACCATCTATAAGTGCCTGAACATAAGGGAATACCATCTTTTCTTCATACCGCATATGATTGGTTATACTATGGGCATAATCATCATAAAGCTTGAGGATAAGGCGTGCCAGATTATCCTTTTCATCCAGCGCTTCAACCAGTTCTTTACGGATAAACGGCAACTGGAAATCTATGTAATAGGCATGCGATGCCTTGAGATAATGCAAGAGGGTCGGCAGCGACAGGCGGTCGGCATTGTCATACTCCTTGTAACCATTAATCGTCAAGTTTACCACGGACAGGAAAGTATAGGTATCCACCTTCTGCTCGTCGCAAACTTCACGCACAGTCTTGTCGCCAAAGCCCAGGTTGATGCCGAAGCTACCGAGGCTCTGTAAAATGTTATAATTGTCTCTAATGATGCTGATCATCTTGTCATCAGCTTCATACATCTTCTGATTTTTCATCTTTCTTTATCCTTAAATGAAAACATCCTTGTATCAAGAACATTCATAATGTTTCTATTTCGGTTGCAAATATACAAAAAAGTTTCGAAACTCGCAATACCTAAAAATGGGGATGCGACAGTTTACCGATTTTTAGGTATTGCAAGATTTTTTAAAACCTCGTACCTTTGCACCCGAAATCGAGAAAGAGCGCGGTGATGATTGCCATTCCCGAGCGGCAGAGCTGCGTAATTCCTTATCAAGTCAGATTGGCTTTAAGGAGATACTAGGTCTCTAAAGTGTCGAGACCGCAAACAGACATCCGCGCTCTTTTCTTTATATAAAATTATACGATAACAATAATTTCAAAATATTAAAGATGAACAGTTTAAGAATTGGATTGATGTCCGCTGCCCTCGTTGCTGGTTTGGCAACGGCAAGTGCACAAACTGTGGCTGCCGATAGTGTGATGCAGCATGTAAACGGCAAGCGCCTCAGCGTGGGTGGTTATGGCGAGGTTGCCATGAGCCGCAACTTCTACAGCGACCACGTAAGCCGTTACAGTTTGGCTGACGAGCACAAGAATGACCCTAGCCATGGTCGTTTTGATATTCCTCATGCAGTAATTTACCTGGGTTACGACTTCGGAAAAGGTTGGACCATGGGTACAGAGATTGAGTTTGAGCATGGCGGTGTCGGTATGGCTTACGAAAAAGAAGATGAAGAAGGTGGCGAATGGGAACAGGAAGTAGAGAAAGGCGGAGAGGTCGAACTCGAACAGTTCTGGATTCAGAAGTCATTCGGTCGTTGGGCAAACATCAAGGCTGGTCACATCGTAGTTCCTGTGGGTTTGAACAATGCTTACCATGAGCCTTTGAATTTCTTCACTGTCTATCGTCCTGAAGGTGAGAATACGGTTCTCCCAAGCACCTGGCATCAGACAGGTGTCAGTTTCTGGGGTAAGACAAAGGGCTGGAGATATGAATTGCAATTTCTGGCAGGCTTGAATGCCAACAATTTCACCAATACAGGTTGGATCAATAAAGGGCCAGGCAGTCCAATGGAATTTGAAATAGCCACAAAATACGGTGGTGCCCTTCGTATCGACAACTACAGCATCAAGGGATTGCGACTTGGATTGAGTGGTTATTACGGACATAGCATTGGCAACGCATATCCTGTGAATAAAAATGGCGTGGACGCTCAATACAATGGTGTAGTAGCTGTAGGTTCATTTGATTTCACTTACAACGACCACAACTGGATTGTTAGAGGCCAAGCAGACTATGGTTACCTTGGCGATGCCGAGCAACTGAAATACATTTCAGACCGTCGTGACAACAAATCACCATACCACCATACCGTATCCGTATCAAAGAATGCTTTTGCGTATGGTATCGAAGCAGGTTATGACGTGTTCTCGCAAATAGAAAAGCTACACCAAGACAAACAGAAATTCTATGTCTTCGGAAGATATGAACACTATAATCCATACGCGTCTAAATCAAACAACACTTCATACGATTACACCAATGTGAAGCGAATGGCATGGGGTATCAACTACTTCCCTATCAAACAGATTGCCATCAAGGCAGAATACTCACATCGATTCTTGGATAAGAAATACAACAACGAGCCATCCATCAATATCGGCGTAGCATACGAAGGTTGGTTCCTTTAATCAAAAAATCGACAAAGGTATCAAAAGATAGAAAAAATTAATTTTTAAATTAAAAAATAAAAGACAAAATGAAAAAGGTATTTAAAAGTGCAGTAATGCTCATGGCAGCCATCATATTGCCTATGGGATTCACTTCTTGTAGCAGCGACAACAATGAAGGTGATGGTAGCGAGTATTCTAACAAGGCTTACGGTAATGCAGCCATCAATGCTTGTACTGATGTCCAGAACAACTTGGCAAAAGCAAAACAAGCTATCCAGAACGCAAACCTTACAGCAGATCAAAAGACATATCTTGACAACTGCATCAAAGGTTTCGTAAACGACGTAGTAATACCAACATACACAGAACTAGGTACTGCCGTTGAAGAGATGCACACAGCATTGGGTACATTGTCTGAAACAGAGATTACTCAGAAGAATGTAAATGATGCATGCAAAGCCTTCAAGAAGGCACGTAAACTTTGGGAGCAAAGCGAGGCTTTCCTTGGTGGAGCAGCTAGCGACTTCAGCGTTGACCCACACATCGACTCATGGCCATTGAACCGTACAGCTCTCTTGAGCTATTTCAAGAATCCAACTGCAAAAATCGACGACGAGTCTATCTTAGGTTTCCATGCTCTTGAGTTTATCCTCTTCCGTGATGGTAACCCACGTAACGTATCTGAGTTCAAGGGCAATGATACTTACAAAGGATTTGAGAACATTAGTGGTGCTGACGAATTGAAATATGCAGAAACCGTAATCGAAGATCTCTTGGCTCACGTATATGAATTGCAATGCTCATGGCAAGACACACCAGATGCAGCACGTCTTAATGTAGTAACAGCCAAAGGTTTAGCTTACAGAACACAAAACTATAACAAGTCATATGGTTGGAACATCCAGAACTATGGTGACAATTTGAGTACTTTCCCAACATTGGAGGCTGCTCTTGAGCAAATTCTATCAGCTGACGAGGGTAGTGGTTTGGCCATTGCCAACGAGGTAGGTAACAAAAAGATTGCCAATCCATTTACCTTGGGTGACATTAGCTATGTTGAGTCTCCATACAGCTACAACTCTATCACAGACTTCCAGGACAATATCCGCAGCATCGAGAACGTATGGTACGGTGGTCGCAACGGTGCTTCTTCAAACCCAACATACAGCTTTCACAAATTCTTTGTACAGACAAATCCTACTGTAGCCAAAGCTGTAGAGGATGCTATCGCAAATGCCATCAATAACATTGGCAAGATGCCAAGCCCATTCGTGAAGTATGTCAGCGTGCTTTGGAACAAGAACTTCGTTGACGCACCTCTTGTAGATTACGGAGATGAGTAATAAAAGCTCTGACGAATACTCAAACCAAGCGCATCTCACCATTTGCTTTAGTAAAAGGTGAGATGCAATTTGTGTTTAAATTGAATCTATACAAAATACATTATAAAATGAAAATTATGAACAATTTTAAGAATTTAAACAAGATGGCTATCATGGCATTATTGGTAGCCCCTACATTAGTAGGTTGTTCTTCAGACGACCCAGAGTCAGACAACGGCGGTGGCGGTTTAGGTCCTCTGACACCAGGCAATACAGAATTTGGAAAGGCCACAGGTAATTTCACTGCCGCAGAATGGTTTCCTGGAGGCGAATTAGGAACAACAACAAACCGTAGCTACTCAGCCTCTACAACTCCTGTTGATGATGATGCTGACATGTTGGCAAGCTTCAACCGTGGTGAGGATATGTTTGAGAAGATTTACACAATCACCGATGCTCCACGCAAAGGCTTAGGACCGGCGTGGGTTCGCAATGGCTGTATCAAGTGCCACCCATCATACGGCCATGGCAAGCGTCAGACAGAGAGCCAAGGCTATAAGGCTTCTTCTGATGACAACGGTTATCTGCTCGTAGTTTATCATCCAGAGCATGCCACCACTTCTGATGGTGTGGAATACACTACTAATAATTCCAAATATATTTCAGAGGTTACAGGTATGCCACAAACAGCAGCCATGGCACCATTCAAGGCACCTATCGAGGAGAGTGGCATCCACTTGACTTGGCCTACAGTAACCGATATGCCAAGTGGATTGGCAGAATACGCAGGCAATGGTACATTCAAGTTCCCTGACGGAGAGACATTCAGCCTCATCTACCCAGAGATTACCATTGACGAAAGCGCCTTCAACACCAACCCTAAGCCATCCAACTATGAGGTTCGCCTGGAGTCAACCATCGGTATATATGGTACAGGTTTACTGGATGCCATAGACCAAGATGAGATGAAGAAACAGTATCAGTCTGAGGCGAAATACTTAGAGTTGAACCCAGGCATGTGGGACAAGGCAAAGAATGATTGGGCTGGTGACCCTAAAGCAAAAAAATCAAATGGCGCCTGGTACAAACTTGCCGATGGCACAATGGCTGTGAAGAAGTTTACTTATGCTATGACCCGTGCTTCCCTGCAGGATGGTCCTGGAGCAAATGCCATTTGGAACATCACCAACGTGACACGTTCAGACCGTCATTACCTCTACACTACCTCAGCATGGGCAAAAGCAATGTCTGAAGATAATGACGTAATCAGCTACATCAAGGCCAACGGTAAAGACGAAACTTCCATTCTTCACCCTTATTGGGCTAATGGTACCGACGAAGAAATCGCTAAACGAGTAAATGAGATTTTGAGTTGCAACACGGCTCCAAAAGCAGGTGAAGAAAACGCATTTGAGAAATATCTTTTCAAGGGTGCGCCTTACAACAGCGAGGAAGAGCAAAGTGACAAGGACTATTATGACTTCATGGTTTGGCACCGTGGCTTGGCAGTGCCTGCTGCTCGTGACCTTGGCAATGCGCAAGTACAACGTGGTAAGGAAATCTTCAACCAAATCGGTTGCCAATACTGCCACCGTCCATCCTGGAAGACAGGTGAAGACAACTACTGGGTTGATAACGCCATCAAGGCATACGCTCAGAAGATTGGCAAAGATCCTAACACCATGTTACCTAAATACGCCAACCAAACTATTTGGCCATACACAGACTTGGTTCAGCACCGCTTATTCATGAAGAACGACATCCGTACAGGTTGGTGTCGCACTACTCCACTTTGGGGTCGTGGTTTGTCTCGACAGCTAACAGGTGCAGATGACCGTTTGCACGACTGCCGTGCTCGCACAGTCATCGAAGCCATCATGTGGCATGGCTACAGCAAAGACAGCCAGGCATTCAATGCTGCCAAGAAGTTCTACAACTTGCCAAAAGCAGACCGTGATGCTGTAGTAGCATTCATCAATGCTATCTAAGTCTTTACAAGAAGAAACAAAAATAAGAAAAGCTGCCAGGCTATCAAAAGCATTTGGCAGCTTTTTTTATCAGAATCTACAAATATACGGATTAACTCTTGCATGTTTCCGAATAATATCGTAATTTTGCAGCGGAAATTCTATCAAGGTTCCAACTAAGTATGGTTAAAAAGATTATATTCATTCTTTACATTCTTGTGCTCGTATGCATGGCTGCCGCCACCATCGTGGAAAAAAGCCAGGGCACGGATTATGCCCATGCCCACTACTATGGAGCATGGTGGTTCATTCTAATCTGGGCAGTACTCGCTGCCCTAGGTGCTTTCTACATTATCAAAAGAAAAGTGAAGTGCGCTTCTACGCTGGCACTCCATCTCTCCTTCATCATCATCCTTGCCGGGGCATTGCTCACACATATATCGGCTAAACGGGGCATGATTCATCTGCGCATCGGTCAGCCTACAGATACTTATATGGCTAAAGACGAGGAGCAGGGCATGAAGGAAGAGAAACTGCCTTTCTCGCTCTGCCTGCAGAAGTTTGAAGCGAAGATGCACGATGGAACCAACGCCGTGGCTGACTATTCTTCAAAATTCACCGTAATAGACGGAGATGATAAGAGCGAAGGCGAAGTTTCGATGAACAACATCTATTCCCACCGGTCTTACCGTCTTTATCAGTCATCTTACGATGAAGACGGCAAGGGAAGCGTGCTCGCTATCAATGCCGATCCATACGGCATACCAGTCACCTATACTGGCTATGCGCTGCTCTTCATCTCCCTCGTATGGATGCTCTTCGACCCTAAGGGCGGTTATCGCAAACTACTGAAGAGTCCTTTGCTCAAGAAGGGAGCCTTGATAACAGCACTCATCCTCAGCATGGGCAATATACAGACACTGCATGCAGAATCTGCAACAGGCAATCTCCAAAATGCTGTATTGCCAAAGGAAACTGCAGAGAAGTTTGGCGAGCTTCATATTCTCTACAACGACCGCATCTGTCCGGTACAGACCTTTGCCCTCGATTTCTGCAAGAAGATATATGGAGCCAGGAGCTATCAGGGATTGACTGCAGAACAGGTACTCTCCGGTTGGGTATTCTATGGAAATACTTGGGCAAACGAGCCTTTCATCAAGATCAAGAGCGGAGAAATGAAAACAGCGATGAATCTGCCAGACTATGCTTCGCTCAATACTTTCTTCAATCGTGAAATGGGTGGCTATACCATCGGACAGTATGTTCAGGAATACTACAATGGGCAGCAGGACAAGTTCCATCAGCAAGCCGCCGATATCGATGGCAAGATACAAATCATCATGGAGTTGCGAGAAGGTATCTCATTGAAAGTTCTTCCTTACACCTTCACCAAGAACGTGAAAGCTACCAAGGATCATCCTTTCATCAAGGCGGGTACTACCACGTGGTTTTCACCGGTGGATAAGTTGCCGCAAGCCGTAGAGCAGCAGCATGCGCTCTATATCAGGAATGTATTCTCACTGCTGAATGGTGATGTAAAGGCAGGAAATATCAGCCGTGTAAATGAGTTCTTCGTCAAGATGAAGAAATATCAGGAGGTAAGTAGTGGTAACTCGCTGCCAACAAATACCCAGTATAAGGCAGAACGCATCAATAATGCCTTTCCTTTTGCCACCATTCTCTTCATGGCAAACCTCACATTGGGCTTCATTGCCCTCTTCTACACCATCTATCGCATGACGAAGAAGAGAGAAATCAAGGCATTGAACATCGCTTTACCTATCTTGCTTGGCATATCTTTCCTTGCATTAACCTTCGGATTGGCATTGAGATGGATTATCAGCGGCAACGTACCTATGTCTAACGGATATGAAAGTATGCTAACTGTAGCCTGGTTCGTGATACTTATCAGTATTTTGATGCAGTTGCGCATCCGCATCGTGATGGTATTCGGCTTCCTGATTTCAGGATTCTTCCTTCTGGTAAGCCATATCAACCAGATGGATCCGGCTATCGGACAGATGATGCCGGTATTGAACAGTCCGTTACTCAGCATCCATGTCAGCATCATCATGATGAGCTACGCACTGCTATCCTTGACTTTCATCTGCGGCATCATGGGCATCTGCATGCGCTCTCATGGCGACGAACTGCGGGATTTAAGCCGTCTCTTCCTCTACCCTGCCCTCACCACGATGGGGTTCGGCATCTTCATCGGAGCCATCTGGGCTAACGTGAGCTGGGGTAATTACTGGAGTTGGGATAGCAAGGAAACATGGGCACTCATCACCTTTATGATTTATGCTGTGGTGGTACATACGCAGAGTCTGCCGGTCTTCCGCAAGCCGCTGGTGTATCACATCTACATCACCCTAGCCTTCCTGAGTATCGCCATGACCTACTTCGGTGTGAACTATTTCCTCACGGGCATGCACTCTTATGCATAGCCCGTCAGAAGCCAGAATATATTTAGTCTTAAGGCAAAATTTATTTTCCCTTAAAGCTAATTTTATTTTCCCTTAAGGATAAATATATGATGGTGTTGACATCAATCTAATCATCATGCTCTTCAAGAAGGGAGAAATCCATTCCCCCACACTCTTTTTATGTTTTTTTAATATCCTACGGTCACAATTGTTACCGTAGGATTATTTTTAAAGCCGTAATTTTGCAGCCGGAAACCAGGAATGGCAGATTGCCGCCTGGAAGAAAACATTAAAATAACTCATTAATTTATAGCAATATGGCAGAAAACAAGATGTTCTGTTTCCAGTGTCAGGAAACAGCTAAGGGTACAGGCTGTACCATCAAGGGTGTTTGCGGTAAGGAGGCTACAACTTCCAAGTGGCAGGATCTGCTGCTCAGCGTGGTTCGTGGCATAGGAACCATACAGCATAGCATAGGCGAAGAACCGACACCAGAGGTAACCCATTTCCTCACGGATGCACTCTTCACCACCATCACCAACGCCAACTTCAACGACCAGGATATCCTGCAAAAGGTAGATAAGGGCATCGTACTGAAGAAACAGCTGCTGCAAAAGGCAGCAAGCATGAATATCCACCTCCCTGCCTATCAGGAGGTAACCTGGGGTGGCGAGAAGACAGACTATGAGGCAGAGGGCGCCCGTGAATCCGTGCTCCGCCACGAGAATGCAGATATCCGCTCTCTCAAGGAACTCACCATGCTCGGTCTGAAGGGTATGGCAGCATACTACGAGCACGCAGCCCATCTGGGAGAAGAGAACAGCGAGATTATCAGCTTTATCTGCCGTGCTCTCGCCACCATCAGCAACCCTGATGCTGATATGAACACGCTGCTGGGCGTGGTGCTCGAAACAGGAAAGTACGGCGTGGATGTGATGGCACTCCTCGACAAGGCCAACACCCAGGCATACGGTAATCCGGAACTCACCAGAGTGAACATCGGCACAGGCAGCAATCCGGGCATCCTCATCTCCGGTCACGACCTGAAGGATATCGAAGATCTCCTCATCCAGACCGAAGGCACGGGCATCGACGTCTATACACATGGCGAGATGCTTCCTGCCCACTACTATCCGCAGCTCAAGAAGTACAAGCATCTGGTGGGCAACTACGGTAATGCGTGGTGGAAACAGAAGGAGGAATTCGAGAGCTTCAACGGTCCTGTAGTCTTCACCACCAACTGCATCGTACCGCCATCGCCATCGGCAGGCTACAGGAACCGCGTCTTCACCACCAACTCTACCGGTTTCCCTGGCTGGAAGCATATCCAGGCGGGTGCCGACGGCCACAAGGACTTCTCCGAGGTGATTGCGCTTGCCAAGACCTGCCAGCCACCTAGGGAGATAGAGACAGGCGAGATCATCGGCGGTTTTGCGCATGCCCAGGTCTTTGCCCTGGCAGACAAGATAGTAGAGGCAGTGAAGAGCGGAGCCATCCGCAAGTTTGTGGTGATGAGTGGCTGCGATGGCAGAATGAAGAGTCGCAACTACTACGAGGAGTTTGCCAAGGCGCTTCCTCAGGATGTAGTGATACTCACCAGCGGCTGTGCTAAGTTCAAGTACAACAAGCTCAATCTGGGCGACATCAACGGCATTCCTCGTGTGCTGGATGCAGGTCAGTGCAACGACTCCTATTCCTGGGCGGTTGTGGCATTGAAGCTGAAGGAGATCTTTGGAGCCAGCGACATCAATGACCTTCCTATCTTCTTCAATATTGCCTGGTACGAGCAGAAGGCTGTCATCGTACTTCTTGCCCTGCTGCATCTGGGCGTAAAGAACATCCATCTGGGTCCTACGCTCCCAGCCTTCTGTTCACCAGCCGTACTGAAGGTACTGGTAGATACCTTTGGCATTGCCGGAAACGGAACGGTAGAAGAGGACATCAAAAAATATATAGGATAAAAGGAATTTAATAATTTTATATTACAATAGGATATGAGAGCATCAAAATATCAATTCGAGGAGTGGCCAACCGATCTGCTGATCGATTATGCCCTCAAGATTCATCACCGTGGAATCCGTGAGAAGGGTCCGGAAATCCTCAGTCTCATCCACTCGATGATGGGTGAGAATCAGTTAATGGCAGAAATAGAGAGTCTCTTCAGCGAGTGCATGCTTGACCTGGAGAACCATCTGCAGAAGGAAGAGCAGGTTCTCTTTCCGTTCACCTATCAACTGATGGAATCGCAGCTTACGGGTCAGCCTGCAGCGCCGATACATTGCGGCTCTGTAGCCATGCCTATTCACGTGATGATACTGGAACATGATAATGAGACCAAGCGCCAGCAGCGCCTCAGAAAGCTCACAAACAACTACACCCCGGCAGCTGATGCCAGCGGAGATTATAAGTTGCTACTGAGTCTGCTGAAGAATTTCGCAGAAGATCTGAACGAGCATGTCTATATAGAGAATGAGATCATCTTCCCTCGCAGTCAGCTGCTGGAACAGCAGCTACTGAGTTAAGGGAGAATTTGCAGCCGTTAGACAACGTCCATGCAGAGCATACAACAATAAAGGGAGATTTCTTGGCGAAATCTCCCTTTATCTATTGCAAAAAGCAGCTATAATTTCTTGATTTCATCTAATGACAACTGGGTTGCTGCTGCCACTTGCTCGGCAGACAAGCCCATTGCAAGAAGACGACGGGCTGTAGCCTTCTTCTCATCTTTGGCTCCTTCGGCACGACCTTCTTCTCGTCCTTCTTCTCGTCCTTCAGCTCGTCCTTCAGCTCGTCCTTCAGCTCGTCCTTCAGCACGACCTTCTTCTCGTCCTTCTTCTCGACCATCGGCAAGACCTTTCTGCCAGCCATCATCATACCCCGTCTTGATAACGCTGCGCTGATAGCGCAGATTCTCCATGTGACGGACATAATCATTCTTTTCCGCTACGGTCAACTTATCTATATCCAGGCATTTGCGGGCATCTGCCAAACCTGGGGCCTGGGCTGCCTCGCTGATCTCGCCGGTCTTGAGAAACTCGATCCATTCATCCAGATTGTTCACCGCCAGCTTGTCAAAGTTGTTCACGCAGAGCAGATAATACTCCGGGAATATGTCTCCGGCTTCGCGATTAGTCTTGCGCCCCTGAGGGTTTTCATCACCGAAGAAGAGTTCACTCTGTCGGTTGGAGAGTTTCAGAATATCATTCGGCTGATGCAGTCCCTGGAACATCGTCTTGCCATGATATACATAATCCTTAGCCTGTCCCAATGTGAAATACACGATATTGATAGAATATACCTTGCGCACTTTGTCGTAATCATCGCCCAGACTGATATTGTCTGTGATGACCTTGGAAACTCCATAGAGCATACGGTGGAAATAGGTATGTTCACGGGTATTCTGTATCTCGAAGATGATGAATTCTCCCTTCTCATTTTCCGCCAGGATATCCACTCTGTTGAATTTATCATTCTCGGTCTGCTGATTGCTCTCACTATCCAGGAATCGGTTGATCTTGAATTTCTCGTTCAGCAGCGAACACATAAAGCCTTCCAGCACGGCATAGTTTGCCTTGTTGCGAAGCAGGCGCTTCATCGCCCAGTCAAATCTGATATAATTTGCCATATTCTTCCTCCATTTATTAATATTCAGCTGCAAAGTTACGACTTTATTTTAAGACACCAAAGTTTTTTCGTATTTTTCTTGCTTATTACCAGAACTTTAGCTAGTAAGATTCCACTCTTATAGGGCGTGTGGAGATTCTGCCTTCAAGATTCTAAATGGAGCAAACAATAAATCGGGGGAAAATGCGTTATTGAATATAAAACTTAAATGTATGAAAGAATCAATATTCGTTACCTTGCAGAAATGCACGGTGTTTGAGGGGTTTACTCCAGAGGAAATCAGAGAGGCACTGTCGATGGTAAGCTACCGGATGGTGGAGCTTGCTGCCAGGGAAACCTATGTGCTGGCAGGAATGCCCTGCAGATATGCCGACATCATTGTCGAGGGGGAGATGATAGCCCGCATGTCGGGATTGTCGGGCAAGCAGGCTCAGATAGATAGGCTGGGAGAATCGATGTTGATAGCCCCTGCCTATATCTTCGCACATAATAACGAGATGCCCGTAAGCGTGGAGACAAGCAAGAAGACCACCCTCCTGCGTATGAGGCCTTCGGAACTGAAACTGCTAATAGATACTGATGAGCGCATACGCTGGAACTTCATCCAGCACCTGTCAAGGATAGATATCTTCCTTTCGCAGAAAATGCGCATGCTCTCCCTTTTCTCCGTCAAGGAGAAGGTGGCGCAATACCTCATCAAGATGGCTACCGAACAGCAGAGCAGAACCATCCGACTGGATGTCAGCCGCCAGGAAATGGCGGATATCTTCGGTATCCAGAAGTTCTCGCTCCTCCGCTGCCTCTCCGAATTCGAGGAGAAGGGTGCCATCAGGATTGAGGGCAAGACCATCACCATACTCAACTCGGATGAAATGAAATAAGGAGCAGGAATGAATGTTCAATCATTTTTTTAACAGTTTATTAAGAGTTTTTTTGAAAAAAAGCGTAATTTTGCAGTGAAACTAGATGTTGAACTAAACGAATGGCGTATGAAACAGGTAGAAGAAAGATACATCAGCTTGCTGACCGACTTCGGCTTCAAGCGAATATTCGGAACGGCAATGAACAAGGATTTGCTCATCAGCTTCCTCAACAGCTTGTTTAATGGCAGACAGGTTGTGAAGGACGTGTCGTATCTGAATCCAGAGCACGTAGGAGGCAAGTAAGATGGCATATCGTGATATCAAAAACTCTATTGATACGGCAAAGCAAGAAGGTAAGAATGAGAAAGCCTTGGAAATTGCCAAGAACATGCTTGCCGATGGTGTTGACATCAATCTAATCAAGAAGTATTCCGGACTAACCCAGGAACAGATAGAAAAAATGAAATAACTAATAGAATAAAAAAATGAAGGAAAAAATCAAGTTGGTAGGCTGGAGCATCTTGGGAATCCTGCTCATAGCTGTAGCAACATTACTGTTGGCACGCTTTGTTTTCAATAAACAAGTGGAAGCTTATCTTTGCAATTCGCTGAAGAATGAAATGGTAGAAAAATTAAAAGACGCTGGCAAATATGTACCAGATACTACGTCCTATAATTTTGCATATCAGAAAGATTCTGTCCAATCACAAAAAATCCGTGAATATTTCAAACTCGATACTGTTGTATCTTCCACAATGCCAACATGGGACAAGGCCATTTCACTGGCACGTTTTGTAGCGGAAAACATTCCTCATGCCAATCAAAAGATTAATCCTAAGAGACGTAATGCTATAGATCTCTGGAAATACACTCGATCGATAGAGCCTGCATTCAACTGTCGATTACACTCCATCCTCTTACACGAACTATTGCTGTCTGAGGGTATTGTAAACCGCTTTGTAACTTGTCATCCCGCAGATTCCGAGGATTCCGACTGCCATGTTGTTAACCTGGTGTGGCTGCCAGAATTACAGAAATGGGCTATGCTAGACTCGGATATGAATGCTTGGGCAGAAGATGAAAAAGGCACTCCACTTTCTCTTGCAGAAATGCGTGAGCGATATATTGACGGCAGAGAAATCGTTTACCGTCCTCTCTTGAATTCAGATAATGATTTTGTTTATTACAGGGCATATTGGGCAAAAAACTTATACTGGTTTGATACTTGGGAGACAACAGGCTATGGTCGCGAAGATAATAATCCTGCTTATCGAAACAATAATCGCCATATCGTGCTTGTTCCTTCTGGATTCAAAGGTTTTGAACTTCCCGACCATTCAGTACTGACAACAGATACTTCACGTTTCTGGGCAGCTCCCCAAAATTAGTAACTGCCATTTACTAGATCTACCCCAGGAACAAATACAATAGGCTTCAATGGCAAATGAAGCCTATTTCATTGTCCAACGAAAGTACTTTCATGTGCTCATGAAAGTACTTTCGTTTTTTATTGCTTTTTCTACTATATTTTATTCCATAAAGACAGAGCGCCAAAGACTGTAACGCGCCTCTGGGTTCAGCTGCTCCAAATGAAGGAAGACGGCTTGCATATCCGAACGGCGAGTAGTCTCTTCGTAAGGACACAACGCCTTCTGCTTGGTGAAATGCAACTCTTCTGCCACCTGACGGATATCCGCCTCATGCACCAGACAAAGGGGGCGGATGATGGTGAGCGGATAATGTTTTAAAGGAAGACTGGGCTGCATGGTGGAATGAGAACCCTCAAAGGTGATGTTCATCAGCAGGGTAACGAGGATATCATCCATGTGATGGCCCAAGGCTATCTTGTTAAAACCATTATTTACAGCAAACTCGAAGAGCGTCTTGCGACGGTTCCAGGCACAGAGGAAGCAACGGGTCTTTCGGGGATCGGTGGATTCATCGAAAGAACTATGCAGGATATGGAGTTTGATGCCATTCTCTGCACAAAATGCCTGCAGATAAGAACGGTCGGTCTCGTAAGGAATGTTATCCATAATGATATGCGCCGCCTCCACTTCGATATGAGGTTTATAGATGCGGGCACGCTGAGCCAAGAGACGCACCAGTTCCAGAGAATCCTTTCCACCGCTCAAGGCAATGAGAATCCGGTCCCCATCCTCCAAAAGATGATAGTCAACACATCCTTTATTGAATCGCTTTAATACTTTCTGTTCTGCTTTCATCATATTCTGAAAAGGGAAAAGAAAAGCCGCACCCTATAAACAGAGTACGGCTTTATCAAGATACATCTCTCTACCTTGCAGAAGAGAAACGACAATTTAAACTTCAAATATAATTCTATCTTACTTAGCGTAAGCTACACTACGAGTCTCACGAATCACAGTAATCTTAACCTGACCAGGATAAGTCATCTCATTCTGAATCTTGGTTGCGATTTCATCAGAAAGCTTGATGCTCTCTTCATCGTTCATCTTATCCGCACCAACGATGACACGGAGCTCACGACCTGCCTGGATAGCGTAAGTCTTGGTTACGCCAGGATAACTCATGGCGATAGCTTCAAGATCGTTCAAACGCTTGATATAAGCCTCTACAATCTCACGACGGGCACCAGGACGAGCACCAGAGATAGCATCACAAACCTGTACGATAGGAGCCAATAATGTGTTCATCTCCATCTCATCATGGTGAGCACCGATGGCATTGCAGATATCTGGTTTTTCCTTATACTTCTCTGCAATCTTGGCACCATACAATGCGTGTGGCAATTCACTCTCCTCATCAGGCACCTTACCAATATCGTGCAAAAGACCGGCACGCTTAGCCTTCTTAGGATTCAAGCCCAATTCTGAAGCCATGACAGCACAGAGGTTAGCTGTTTCACGGGCATGCTGCAAGAGGTTCTGACCATAAGAAGAACGGTACTTCATCTTACCGATGATACGAATCAACTCTGGGTGCAGACCATGGATGCCGAGGTCGATAGCTGTACGCTTACCAGTCTCGATGATTTCATTATCCAACTGCTTCTTCACCTTGGCTACCACCTCCTCAATACGGGCTGGGTGGATACGGCCGTCAGCAACCAACTGATGGAGAGCCAGACGGCAAACCTCACGACGAACAGGGTCGAAGGCTGAGATAACGATTGCCTCTGGAGTATCATCCACTACGATTTCTACACCAGTTGCAGCTTCCAAGGCACGGATGTTACGGCCTTCACGACCGATAATACGTCCCTTCACCTCATCATTATCGATATGGAAAACGCTGACAGAGTTCTCAATAGCTGTTTCAGTAGCAACACGCTGGATTGTCTGAATCACAATCTTCTTAGCCTGCTGGTTAGCATTGAGTTTGGCATCATCCATAATTTCGTTCACATAGCTTGCAGCATCGAGTTTAGCCTGATCTTTCAGACTCTCAATCAATCTCTGCTTAGCCTCTTCAGCACTCAGACCAGAAAGTTCTTCCAGTTTAGCCTGCTCCTGTTTCTGCATCTTATCAAGTTCCTGCTGCTTGACAGACAAGAGTTTCTTCTCGTTGTCAACACGCTGCTGATACTGATCAATCTCCATCTTGCGTCGACCGAGGTCTTCCTGACGCTGATTGAGAGAAATCTCGCGCTGTTTCAGCTTATTCTCATTCTGCTGGATGCGAGAATTACGCTGCTGCACTTCTTTTTCGAGTTCCGCCTTCTTGTTGAGGAATTTCTCCTTCACTTCCAAAAGCTTCTTTTCTTTTACTACTTCTGCCTCTTTGTTGGCAGCTTCTATCATTTCATTATATTTTCCCTTAATGACATAACGGAAAATGAAATACCCAGCAGCACCGCCGATAACAAGCGCCACCAAGGCTGCTATAATAGTTACTATCATTATATTATATATGTTTATTAATATTCTTATTTCAAAGCGTCTTCAATCTCGGAGGTAAGCTTCTCAAGAATATCATCATAAGGTTTCGTATCATTCCGATCCGATTCCTTCTCATATCTCAATGCCACATCAATGAGCGCCATATACAGGATTTCCTTATCGCTCTTTCTGCCTTTGAAAATCTTGGTATATGAGTTTACAATATCATCTATCAGCTTAGCTGATTTACGATAATACTCCTCGTCTTCCCTAGGTATTCTTACCGAAAGATCTGTATCATAGACGTGTAATCGTATGAGTAATTTATCTTGTTCTTGTTCTGCCATCGTTCCGATTTTTACTTTTCACCCAATAGTGTGATACACTTATTGACATCTCTTATGAGCTTGGCGATGCGCTTCTGAGTAGCTTCCATATCATTGTCAGAAATCGTCATCATCTTTGCCATCTTCAAGCTGTCATAATCACTCTGCGCTTGAGCCAACTTTTCCTCCAATGCCTTGATTTTGGCATCGCGCTCATCCACCATCGCATAGAGTTCAGCATTCTCCTGCTTGACCTCGTCAAACTTGAGAATCATCTGCCTTACTCTTGTGGCAAACGTATTAATTGTTTTCTCATTTGCACTCATGACTATTATTTTTGGCTACAAATTTAAGAGAATTATTTGAATAAAACAAATATTCTGCTATTTTTTTTCATTTTGGGCGCAACATTTGTTACTTTCCCATCTTCTGCTTTGCCTTTTCTACGTCTTCATCTGATGGACGTGGCTCTTTTTTGGCAAGCATCAATACCTGGAAGGTAAAGTCGGTTACCCATTGCTGGCTGAACGCCAAGCGCTTGTTGAACTGACGCAACTGAAGCACGGTTTTCAGCACACTGGCATCAGAGAAATCATTCTTAGTGAAGATATCTTCTACAGTTTTAGCAGTCAGCTTGTAAAGTGAATTCTTCATGAAGCTAGGCAAACGGAGTTTAAACTTCATCAAGTTGCCCATCAGCATCATCAGATCCTGCGTAAAGTTTTGGAACTGGATAAGATATACATTGACATCCTGCAGTTTGTGGCAGTTCTTACGGATACTGGAATCAATTTCCTTGAAGAAGGCATCATCCGTATCATAGATATTCTTCATCATTTTCTTCACCTGTGCCTTCTCGCCAATACCCAGGCGATTGTTGACCGTCGGAACATGCAGACTTGTCTTGAAGACACGCAAGTCTGGCAACATGGCCAAATTGGTGATACCTAACTGAGAAGCAAGTGCAGCCTGAAAGTATACACGGACCAAGGTCATGTAATCTTCCATTCCACCTACCTTTTTATCGTCGTCCTTACGACCGAATAGTTTAGCAAAAATTCCCATTCCTTTATTATTTTATTTTCTATATCTATTTAAATTGTTCTGCAAAAATACAATAAAATCAGTAAATACCCAAATCAAAGCGACGTTTTTTATATAAAAAGGTGCTTTTTTTATCAAAAAATGCATTTTTATGGCTTATGATTTCACTCATTCAACTTTTTTTAGTAACTTTGCCGCGTTTTTAAGATAAGACTATTCAACTTTATTATATTAGAAATAGAGAAGATATGAAAGGAATCGTATTAGCGGGAGGTTCGGGTACAAGACTTTACCCTATTACCAAAGGTATCAGTAAGCAATTGATACCAATTTTTGATAAGCCAATGATATACTACCCTGTTTCCGTGCTAATGTTGGCAGGAATCAAGGAGATTTTGATTATATCTACCCCATTCGACTTGCCCGGTTTCAAACGTCTGTTAGGCGACGGAAGTGAATTGGGTGTACACTTCGAATATGCAGAACAGCCATCACCCGATGGTCTGGCTCAAGCCTTCATCATTGGCGAGAAGTTTATCGGTAATGATACAGCCTGTCTAGTTTTGGGTGACAACATTTTCTATGGAGCCGGTTTTACGGGTTTACTCAAGGAAAGCGTAAAAGCTGCAGAAGAAGGACTGGCAAGCGTATTTGGCTATTATGTCAACGATCCGGAAAGATATGGTGTGGCAGAGTTTGATGAAAACGGCAACTGCCTGAGCATAGAAGAAAAACCGGAAATGCCTAAGAGCAACTATGCGGTTGTAGGACTCTATTTCTATCCAAACAGCGTGGTGCATGTGGCTAAGAACATCAAGCCTAGCGCAAGAGGTGAGTTGGAAATAACAACAGTAAACCAGCACTATCTGACAGAAAAGGCTCTGAAGGTAAGAACCTTACAGCGCGGTTTCGCCTGGCTTGACACCGGTACCCACGATAGCCTATCGGAAGCCAGTACCTTTATAGAAGTCATCGAAAAGAGACAGGGTCTGAAAGTGGCATGTCTGGAAGAAATCGCATTCAAACAAGGATGGATTGACAAAGAACAGTTGCTGAAACTTGCCCAACCGATGCTCAAAAATGGTTATGGACAGTATCTGAAAGAACTAGCGGCAAGCAGATAGCACAGATTCTATCATTTATCTTATACGAATATAAAAAGGAGTAAACACAATAGAATATAAAATAATGGAAGAAACAAAGAACTTTGATTTGGGACGTGATCAAGAGCAGGAAGAGAAGTCATCTATTGACTTCCAGCTGATTTATTCTACTCTTATCCTCAACTGGAAATGGTTCATTCTATCACTCATTGTATGTTTGGGATTGGGATATCTCTACATACGCCATGCAAGACCGCAATACCAGGCAACCGCTAAGGTACTGATAAAGGATGACGACCAGAGAAAGAACAGAGGAATGGGTAACAGCATGATTCAGAATGCTGCAAACCTCGGTTTTATTTCAAACTCAAACGGTATAGACAATGAGATTGAAATTCTTTCGGCTCAAGACTTGGCTAACCAGGCTGTAGTAGACATGAAATGCTACGTGAACTATTACCATAAAGGAACCTTCAGGGATCAGTTAATCTATAAAGAGCAGGAAGTCAGCGTTGACTTAGACCTGGCTCATCTCAAGAAGCTGAATGCTCCTATCAAGCTTCTTATAGAGAAAACTGGCAGCCAGTATCAGGTAACAGGTTCATACTACATACCTGTAGATGCCTTTTCCTATCAGAAGGATCCTGTAAAGATTGAAAAGACTTTAGCTGGTTTGCCAGCAAGCATCAATACACGTGTAGGAACCCTCCACTTCACTCAGAACGGCAAATACGCATTAAAAGATGGTGAGAGTCTGAAGGTGATTATCGTGTCACCAGAAATGGCGGCTAAGGGCTATACAAAAGCACTGACTGTCAGCCAGACTTCAAAGACTACAACCATAGCCGAACTGGTGATGAAAGATGAAGATCCTCAGCGCAGCATCGACTATCTGAGAACTCTGGTAAATGTTTATAACCGCCAGGCCAACGAGGACAAGAATGAAATTTCTTTCCGCACAGAACAGTTCATCAACCAGCGTCTGGAGAAGATCAACAATGAACTGGGCAATACAGAAGGCCAGCTCGAAAGCTACAAGAAGCGTAACAATGTTGTAGAGATGAAGCTCAACGCAACAGCTGCCATCGCTAACTCAGACACATACGCCCAGAAACTCCAGGAGGCTAACACACAGGTTGAACTTCTGAATGAGCTTGGCAAATACATGAACGAACCTGGCAACAGATATCAGCCTATCCCATCAAACGTAGGTCTGACTGATGAAAGTTCAACAGAACTCATCAACCAGTACAACAAAATAGCCCTGGATCGCAACAACGCCTTGCATGCAGCCAGCGAGACTTCTCCTACAATAACTCCTCTGACCGCACAGTTGGATGCACTCACAACATCTATCAAACGTGCCATGAGACAAGCTAAGCTGGGTATGGAAATCCAGCGTAACAGCATTGCCAAACAAGCTGCCATGTATGCCAGCCAGATAGGTAACTCGCCAGAACAAGAGCGAGTTCTTACACAGATTGGTCGCCAGCAGGAAGTAAAATCTGGTCTTTACCTGATGCTTCTTCAGAAACGTGAGGAAAACTCCATTTCGCTAGCAGCAACGGCAGACAAGGGTAAGGTTATCGATGCTCCTTCATTGGAAGGAAAGGTTAGTCCTAAGAATCCTATCATTATGCTGATAGCACTGGTACTGGGTATTGCAATCCCTGCCGGCATCCTCTTCCTGAAAGAATTCTTCAAGTACAAGATTGAGGGACATGAAGACGTGATGAAACTCACTCAGATACCTGTCATTGCCGATATTCCTGTGGCAAGCGACGCTGCCAAGAAGGAAGGAAAGGCTGACATTGTGGTTCACCAGAATGTAAACAATCTGATGGAGGAGATTTTCCGTGGCCTGCGTACCAATATTCAGTTTATGCTGAAAGAAGGTGAGAAGGTGATGATGTTTACCTCTTCTACATCAGGTGAAGGTAAAACATTCGTGGCATCCAATATCGGTATCTCGCTCGCCTTGCTGGGCAAGAAGGTTATCATGGTAGGTCTGGATATCCGCAAGCCACGTCTGGCAGAGCTCTTCGAGATTGACAACCACCATAATGGTATCACCAATCTGATTGTACACGACCATAATACATGGGATGACATTCAGAAACAGATTCTCTCTTCGGGTGTCAACAGTAAACTCGACCTCCTTATGGCTGGTCCTGTTCCTCCTAACCCAGGAGAGTTAGTAACCAGAGCAAGCCTTGACGACATTATCAGTCAGTTGAAGGAACATTACGACTATGTTATCCTCGATACGGCTCCTGTAGGTCTTGTAAACGACAGCTTGCAGCTTGGACGTCTGGCTAATCTCTGTGTATACGTCTGCCGCGCAGATTATACTCCAAAGGCTAGTTTCGGCATGATCAATGGTTTGAAAGCCGAGAATAAATTGCCTAACATGTGCTTAGTACTCAATGGCGTCGACCTCTCTAAGAAGAAGCACAGCTTCTATTATGGTGTCGGTAAGTACGGCAAATATGGTAAATATGGCAACTATGGTTCTTATGGATCATATGGAAAATATGGCAAATATGGAACTTACGGCCAGTATGGAAGCTATGGTAACTATAGCAACAGCCACTATGGCAATGCCAACGACAACAGTATCAAGAAGTAATCAAGAACATACATACAACAAAGAAAAGAGTCTTTCTATCCAGATAGGAAGACTCTTTTAGATTTTAAAAACATTAAGACTATATGGCAACAATTGCAGTAGATTTTGATGGTACAATCGTAACCCACGAGTACCCGAAGATTGGTACAGAGCTACCTTTCGCCACAGAAACATTAAAGATGTTGATTAGAGACCACCACAAGCTTATTCTATGGAGCGTACGCGAAGGAAAGCTCCTGGACGAGGCAGTAGAATGGTGTAGAGAAAGAGGAGTTGAATTCTGGGCTGTAAACAAGGATTATCCTGAAGAGAGTCTGGAGAACAATAACCACTTCTCCCGCAAGCTCAAAGCCGACTGGTTCATTGACGACCGAGGTATCGGCGGTTTGCCTGATTGGGGGGAGATTTATCAGATTATCACCAACCATACCAGTTATCGCAGAGTACTGAAACAGAAGTTCGGCGAACAGCAGGAAGCTCCCAAAAAGAAACATTGGTGGAGCCGCGGATAAAATGCTTCTCCAAAAGATATTCTTGTAGATACAATAAAAGATATCCCAATAAATAAAAAAGGTGTATTGCTCTTGGCAATACACCTTTTTTATTTATTGGAATGAATTTACTAGTCTGAATTAGAAGAACAAGTAGCGGTTATCTACTACATGAGCGTTCAGATAAAGCTCGTTCATGAAGTTACCTGCATACTGCATAGCCTTCTGGCGGCACTTCTGCTCGTATGTCTTGTCATCGAACTTAACAGGACGGTTAGTCTTGTTAGTAACCTGGAAGAGATAAACACCAGCGTTACCCTTCACAGCATGAGCAGAGAAAGCACCCTTCTTAGTACCTGCAACAGCACCAGAGAGAGCTGGCTCGCTAGCGCCAGTAGCTGCGATGAATACAGGAGCAGCAAAAGTAATCTGGTTTACAGAAGAAACCTTACCACCCTTAGCCTTAGCAGCTGCGATGTTCTTAACACCATTCAACTTAGCCTCTATCATTTCAGCCTTCTTATCCTTGAGCACCTCTGCCTTAACAGTCTCCTTGACAACTGCATCATTCAAATCACGATAACCGATATGATGAATCTTATCAAGAACTACAACCAACAGGTGGTTATTGTCACCACACTCATAGAGAGGTGAAATCTCACCTTCCTTGCTATCGAAGATCCACTTCAAAGCCTCGCGTGTAGAATGGATGTTTGCTACATAGTGAACAGAAGTTGTAATATCCTTCAAGTCCTGAACCTTGTAACCTTCCTTAGCTGCATTCTTCAAGAGATCCTCTGACTTAGGATTTGCACTTACGAAGCTAGAGAACTTGTTGTAAGCAGTACGATAAGTACCCTGAGAGAAGTCGATAGGCTTCTTGATAACGGCAGCAGTATACTTGCTGACCATTGCCTTGCGGTCAAGAACCTGAAGAACTACATATCCCTGACCCAACTGAAGCTGGTTCAAAGAGTTAACTGCTGCAGTATTCAATGTATTGATGAATGTCTTGTTGTCCTTATCCATAGACTGGGCATACTCATACTGCTTGGTAGTCATCCAAGCCTTGTCACCAGTCTGGCCATACTTCTTAGCGATAGCCTCGAAATCAGCACCACCGGCAATAGCGCCCTGAATAGAATCTGCCTTAGTCTTAGCCTCAGCTACTGAGTTAGCAGCAACCTGAATAACACGATACTGTACTGAATCAGGCAATTCCTGCTTAGCTACCAACTTAACGATGTTCAATGTATTGTCACCGGCATTAGCCTTAACAGCAGAAGTAGAACCTACAGCCATAGAATCAAGCTGAGCAGCGATATCACGTGGGAAAGCATCCTTTGAAACAGGAATACCAAGATAAGCTACAGTAGAAGCTGACTTACGTACAACCTCTGTAGGATCTGCAGCAGCAGCCAACTGTGAGTGATAACCTGCAAATTCCTTGTTAAGAGCAGCACGGTCTGCATTTGAAGCCTGAACCTCGATATCAACGAACTTGATGTCACGGCTCTCAACAGGCTGCTTGAAGCGTGCCTTGATCTCATCATACTTAGCCTTCAGATCGCTTTCAGAAATCTTTACCTTATCATCCTGGATGTCAGAGTAAGGGAAAGCAGCCAACTGAATCTGGCTCTCTTCATTCTCCTCCTTGAAAGCCATCTTAGCCTCTACAGGATTTGACAGGAAGCAACCGGCGAGAAGAGCCTGATACTTCTGAGCCAAAGTCTGCTGGCGGAGAGTCTTCTCGATGAATGACCAGTAGTTGTAAATCTTGGTATACTGATCCATCATCTGTGCGTTAGCAGATGGGTTAGCCTTCTGTGCCTTGTAGTCTGCCAAGAACTTCTGGAGAGAAGATGCATCGAAACGACCTGTCTGCTGATTAACGAAAGGAGTCTGCTGAAGCATAGGGTTAGTACCTGTCTTCAAGATGTCCTGAAGCTCTGCGTCGGTCACAGTAAGACCCAACTTGCTAGCTTCCTTAGCGATAATCTGGTTCTGGATGTAGGTATTCCATACCATATCCTTCACCTGATTCATCTGCTCTTCAGGAAGATTTTCCTGACCCTGTTGCATTTTAATAACTTCTGAATACTCATCAACGAGCTTCTGGAAATCCTGCACGCTGATTTTTTCGCCCAAAACCTCACCAATCTGCTGGCGCTCATTATTCTTTGCTGAATCGCAAGAGCGGAAAGCTTCCTCGGCAATAAAGGCGAAAAGGCCGAAACTGATGATACAAACCAGTATCACGCCTCTTTTTCTAATTGTTCCTAATGCTGCCATTACGTTTTAATTATTATTATTATTTTTATTTTTTCCTAAGTTTAGATTGAACCACTTTTGATGCTAGTAGCCAATTGTCTGCAAAAATACAAAAATAATACGAGAAAAGGGAATTTTTTGCTATCTTTTTTGACTATTACCTCAAAAAAAGCAAAAAAATCCCTTTTCCCGCTCAGCTATTTGATGATGTGGAGTTTAACAAGCTCTATTTTACGCGATGTTGACTTGATAATCTTGAACTCAAAGTTATCAAACTTAATCACCTCGTTGAGTTTAGGAAAACTCTGATATTCATGCAATATCAAACCGCCTACAGTCATATATTCATCACTTTCCGGCAGTTCAAGACCAAACATATCGTTCACCTTGTCAATCTCCAGTCGTGCAGAAAGGAGATAGTCACCATCATCGGTTTTCTTAGCTACATATTTGGCTGAATCGTGCTCATCTTCAATATCTCCGAAGATTTCCTCCACGATATCTTCCAGACTCACCAAACCGCTGGTACCTCCAAACTCATCTACAACGATACCCAAGGACTTTTTCTGCTGCAAAAAAGTCTGCATCAGTTTCTGTGCCTGCATCGTTTCCGGCACAAAAGGAAGTGTACGGATATGATCCTGCCAACGTGAAGGATGATGGAAGAGTTCGGAACTGTGAATATATCCCGCAATATGGTCTATATCCTCTTCATATACAATGATTTTCGAATTACCACTCTCTATGAATTTCTGCTGCAGTTCTTCGAGAGAAGTATCCATTTCAACAGCCTGAATCTCAGTACGGGGCACCATACAGTCGCGTACTTTAGTATCGGAGAAATCAAGGGCATTCTGGAATATCTTCACCTCATCATTAATTTCATCTTCATTGGTAGCGTTATCGATACTTGACTGCACAAGATAATCAAGGTCTACCTTAGAAAAGCCTTCATCTGTCCCCTCTGCATCCATCTTCATACCCACCAGACGCAGCAGGCACTTACTCAAGAAAGTACTGAACTTGCTGATAGGCCACAATACCACATAGCACAGATAAGCTATCGGACTGAAGATAGAAAGCAAGCGGTTCGGATTAGACTTGAAAAGCGTCTTTGGCAGAAACTCACCTGTAAAGAGTACTATCAGCGTAGACAGAATGGTATCTGCAGGCACCGTAAATGCTGCATCAAAACCTGCGAAAATCGTATTGTCAAAAAGACGGGCTATCAGGATACCATAAACTACAAGGGCTATATTGTTGCCCACGAGCATGGTACTGACAAAGCCATTCGGATGATTATAAAACAAAGATAACAGTCGTTGCGTAAGGCCGTTTTTCTCCTTATCCATCTCCGCCAACATACGGTTGGAAGAGACGAAGGCAATCTCCATTCCGCTGAAGAATGCTGAGAAGACCATCGTAATGAGAATGCCTACGACTAAACTCATATCCACCTGTTCATTCATTATATCTTTTTCTTTTTAATTAGTGCATGATAGGAATCGTAGTGGCTCTGACTGGTGTAGCCGGCTGACGGAAGTTATTCTTGACAGAATCAGGCTGGCTGCTCAAAGTATCGGCAGCACCACCACCTCCTGTAAGGTCTCCCTTTTCAAAGCTACCCTTCGAATTGCTCACATAATAGCGCGTCATCTTTTCATCACTCCAGAAATGAGAACCCTGTAGCGTTCTTTCAGGAGTAACAAGTTTACTGAATACGTTACTTGACAATTCGTGCTTATTCTGATCCCAGGTAAGTTGCTCACTATTGAAGCGCAAACCATCTTTGGTCAGGATGCTCACCCTACCATAAAGCTTCCATATCTTCTGCTGATCATAATAATAAGCTGTATCACACTGGATATAACTATTAATATGGAATTTCTCATCAAACTGCTCCAGCAAAAGTCCCTTATCAAAGATCCACAAAGATGGATTCTTGCTGGTATTCACCTCCCACCGTTCTGTTACGATGCGATATTTCATAACTCCCGAGTCGCTTACCAATGTATTTACACCATACGACGTCATCATCGCCACCGAGTCTTGCGGACGGATGGCGGGCGCAGTATGTTCTACCTGGTTCTGGCAACCAGCCAAAATCAGGAACATCAGGATACCGACAACATAAGAGCCTTTTATTCTATACATTATTATATATAGATTCTATACATTATTATATATAAGCGGAAGATTAATCCATCTTCCACTTCTTAAACCAATCCTCGTTGAATGTGAATCCGATATTGATACGGAAAGAATTTTCCTTTATCAGATCCTTAGCCGAACTCTTCACCCACTGACCGCTGATATTCAGCATAGAGCGGTTGTTGTAAGAGTTCATGATAGGAATACCGAAACCGGCACTTACAGAGATTTCCTTCGGACCATCAACACCATTCATCTTATAATAAGGTGTGGCGTAGCTAGCACCTACACGATACTGAACACGCTTGAAGAAAGCACGGCTGCGCTCTCCATAGCAATACTGGGCACCGAGATTGAACTTGCTTCTATCCTTGTAGATACCATTTTTCAAGGCGTAGTTGGTTCCATCGAAACTAGGATACCCCAAGCTACCCCACTTCTGCAGACTGTAATCAAAGCCAACCTTCCACTGGTTGTTATGATTCCACATCACACCCGCACCAATCATGGTAGGCAACTTGTAAGCCTTGCCGATAGAGTAAGCGGTGGTATCGGTAACACCGTTCTGGGTATCATTAGAAATGATTTTCATATCAGCAGAAGCTCCCAGACCATGTCCTGGTGAGAAGGTGACACCCACGGTAGCCCAATCTTTCTTTGAGAACTGATGGGTATACTGTACACCGAAATCAACCTTATAGCTGTTCACCTGCATAGAATAGTAGCGGGTGAGGGTCTTGTAATAAGAATTGCTGTAGCTGTTTGATACACTTCTGTCTATACTACCCCAGAGATATGAGAAGTTGGCACCTACGGCCAAGCCCTTGACTGGTTCCCAACCCGCACCGATGTATGCCTGATGCAAACCACCATCGCCGGAATAAGTATTAGTATAGTAAGCTTCCTTGTCAGCATTCACCCATTCTGATGCAGAATAATTATAGCCAACATTGGTAAAAGGAATGATACCGAAGCTCATACCTACATGTGGCAGCAAGCGGAAGCCTGCAACAACATACTCAAAATTTGAGTTGTTGGCATTCTTCTTCACACCATTCTCTTCAAAATTTGTCACCTGACCAGAGATGCCGGCATCAAGGATGAAAGTCATCGAATCAATCGAAGCATAAGATGCAGGGTTGAGATAGTTTACCTGATTATGCTCATGAAAGCCGAGACCGACTCCATTCATACCGCGATTAAAACCAGAAGTCTGGTCCGACAAGATGCCAAGACCATACTGGCTGTATGGCGAATTAGTACCACTTTGGGCATTAACCATAAGGGCTGACCCCAACAATAGGGTTGCTAAAAAAAGCTTTCTCATTCTTTAATAATCATTCAAAATTATATTCAGAGTGCAAAAGTATTAAAAAAAATCTAGAAAAAAGAAGGATAATTGAAAATAATAAGGTATTTTTGCATCGTGAAACGTTTTAAGCATATTTTTAGTGCCATTTTAGCAGTAATTTTAATCAATTTAACTACTGAAGTGGCTGCACAGGATTTTTCAAGAGACAAGGACTCTGATATTTCTGTGCAGAATAGTCGTGTCAATGAAGAAGCTACTGCGTGGCTCGATTCTGTTGACATTTCTCTCCTGACTTGCGGACCAGGTCAGGAGGTGTGGTCGTATTATGGACATACCGCTCTACGCATCCAGAACAAAGCTATGGGAACGGATGTTGCCGTCAACTGGGGTATGTTCAGTTTTAACCAAAGTTGCTTCGTACTCCGTTTTGTTTTCGGACTCACCGATTACCAGATCGGCATCTACCCGATGAGCGACTTCATTGCCGAATATGCACATGAAGGCAGATGGGTAAGACAGCAGCGCCTCCGCCTCTCCCGTACAGAGAAACTGGGAATTCTGAGAAGCATCGACAAGAATGCACAGCCGGAGAACCGCGTATACCGCTACAATTTCTTCTATGACAACTGTACGACCCGGGCACGCGAGATGATTCTCTCCAACATTGGGAACCAGAGTACAAACTTTAAAGATACCCCTACCACTTCTACCTACAGGGAAGAGATTCACAAACTCAACGGACAGCACCGCTGGGCAAGATTCGGCAATGACCTTCTTTTGGGTTGTCAGGCAGACCGCCCTATCACACAAAGAGAATGGGAATTCTTACCAGACAATCTGAGCAAAGACTTTGCCACAGAAGGAAGAACCGACTTTATTGATGCATCTCAGACTACAGACGGCAAAACCAATGCAACAAGTGCCAGCGGCTATATCACCTTGGTAGACGAAACATCCGACATTATCCCAGCCCAGGCACAAATAACAGACGATGCTCCTGTTACACCACAAATGATAGCCATAGCTCTGGCAATCATCATCATAGGAACAACGGTAAGAGAATGTGTAAAAAAGAAAAACTACTGGTGGTTTGATGCCATCCTGCTTGTCCTGACAGGATTACCGGGACTGATTCTCTTTACCATGATCTTCTCGCAGCATCCTACTGTACAGATAAATTTCCAGATTCTGATACTGAATCCGCTCAACCTCATCTTTGCCTGGAAGACTGTCAAGAGGATGAAAGCAGGTCGTCAGTATTGGTATTTCGAACTCCTGGGATGGCTTCTGCTCATTGCCCTGTTCATGCAGATATGGCAGAACTATGCTGAGGGTATGAGTATTTTGGCACTTTCTTTGCTAGCGAGATACTGCGTCAAGTCGACCATGATGGATTTAAGTCCAAACAATTACGGTCTACAGAAGCATATCGTAAAGAAATTCAGAAAGAATAAATAGACATTAAAAATATACGTAAGGAAACGATTGGCACAATATCGTTTTCCGTACAGAAGAAGATAAACAACAATGATGGTAAACAGATATATCACAGCCCTTTTGGTTGTCCTGGCGGCAACCGGCATGGAGGCGCAGACTTATCAGCAGGCGCTGAAGTTTGCGCTTACGGATATATCCTACGATGAATTCATCCAGCAACCGGAGGCGAAGGCATTGGAGGAGGACATTCTCTGCGTGCTCAAAGCCATCAAAGCGGCATCAGAAGATGAGAGCATCGCAACGCATCATCCTATCCTGTCGGCAACACTTGCCGCCAATTCTTCTGATATTCTGACAGACATTCATTCACATATTTATTATGAATCCCCTACGGAGCATAGATACAAAGTTCCGTATGGGAGTATTGTTATTCGAGGTCCAGACTGCTGATTTTATGCTTTCTGTAAGCAAAACTCAGAAGATTTGCCATAAAAACAGGTAATAATTGGCAATTCCTTGCAGATTTACAGATATTTTTAGTAAATTTGCAAGCTAGTAATAAACAACAGGAAAAAGCAGAAGAGGAAAAAAGGACTGACAGAGCAGCATTTGTCTTAACTCCTTAACTTCTTTAACTCCTATATTTCGAATAATAATAAAAAATAAATATACAATGAACTTTAACAAAATTCTCCAGTCATTGTTTGGCAACAAGTCAACTCGCGATATGAAGTTGATCCAGCCAATCGTAGAAAAGATCAAGGCAGAGTATCCTAAGATGCAGGCCTTAAGCAATGACGAACTTCGTGCAAAAACAAAAGAACTTCAGAAGTACGTACAGGAGTACGCCAAGGAAGAGAAGGCTAAGATTGCTGAACTCAAGGCTAAAATTGAAGACACTCCTATCGATGAGCGTGAAGGTATCTTCAACCAGATCGACAAGTTAGAGCAGGAAGCACTCGACAAGTATGAGGAAGCCCTCAACGAGGTTTTGCCTCAGGTTTTCGCTATCGTTAAGGATACTGCTCGCCGTTTCGCTGAGAACGAGGAAACAATAGTTACTGCTACCGACTTCGACCGCGAGTTGGCTTCTAATCCAGCTAACGACTTCGTTACCATCGATGGCGACAAGGCTATCTATCACAACCACTGGACAGCCGGCGGTAATGATATGAAGTGGGAAATGATTCACTACGATGTACAGCTCTTCGGTGGTGTTGTTCTCCATCAGGGTAAGATTGCCGAGATGGCTACCGGTGAGGGTAAGACCCTTGTAGGTACAACTCCTATCTTCCTGAACGCCCTCACAGGCAATGGTGTTCACGTCGTTACCGTGAACGACTATTTGGCTAAGCGTGACTCTGAGTGGATGGGACCTCTCTATATGTTCCACGGTCTCTCTGTAGATTGTATCGACAAGCACCGTCCTAATTCCGACGAGCGTCGCAAGGCATACCTGGCAGATATCACCTTCGGTACCAACAACGAGTTCGGTTTCGATTATCTTCGTGATAACATGGCTACCAACCCAGCCGATCTGGTACAGCGCCAGCACAACTACGCCATCGTCGATGAGGTCGACTCAGTATTGATTGATGATGCCCGTACCCCATTGATCATCTCTGGTCCTATTCCAAAGGGCGATGATCAGATGTTCGAGCAGTATCAGCCATTGGTTGAGAAACTTTACGAGGTACAGCGCAAGCAGGCTACAGAATTGCTCGCCGAGGCTAAGCAGAAGATTAACGAAGGTACAAAAGCTAAGAATCAGGAACTCCTTGATGAAGGCTTCCTCGCACTCTTCCGTTCTTACAAGGCATTGCCTAAGAACAAGCCATTGATCAAGTATCTTTCTGAGGAAGGTATCAAGGCTGGTCTGCTGAAGACTGAGGAGTACTACATGGCAAACAACAACCGTGAGATGCCTAAGGCTACTGAGCCATTGTACTTCGTAGTAGACGAGAAAATGAATTCTGCCGACCTTACCGATAAGGGAACCGACTGGTTGGCTAAGCAAGTAAACGACAAGGAACTCTTCGTATTGCCTGATATCACAACAGAAATGAGTGAACTCGAGGCACGTACAGACCTTACCGATCAGGAGCGTCTTGACAAGAAAGACGAGATGCTGGCTCACTATGGTGTACAGAGCGAACGTGTTCACACCTTGCAGCAGTTGCTTAAGGGTTACACCATGTTCAATAAGGACGACGAATATGTTGTCATGGACGGACAGGTGAAGATTGTGGATGAGCAGACTGGACGTATCATGGAAGGCCGTCGCTGGAGCGATGGTTTGCACCAGGCTATTGAGGCTAAGGAGCATGTAAAGGTAGAGGCTGCAACACAGACCTTCGCTACCATCACACTTCAGAACTACTTCCGTATGTACCACAAACTCGCAGGTATGACCGGTACTGCAAGTACAGAGTCAGGTGAGTTCTGGGATATCTACAAACTCGATGTTGTTGAGATTCCAACCAACCGCCCTATCCAGCGTAAGGACTTGGATGACCGTGTATACAAGACTGCCCGCGAGAAATATCGTGCAGTTATCGACGAAATCGAGGAAACACGTAATGCTGGCCGCCCAGTCTTGGTAGGTACAACATCTGTCGAGATTTCTGAGTTGTTGAGCAAGATGTTGAAGATGCGCAACATTCCTCATAATGTATTGAACGCTAAGCTGCACCAGCAGGAGGCTCAGATTGTAGCCGAGGCAGGTCGCTCAGTAAACGGTAAGGGTGCCGTAACCATCGCTACCAACATGGCAGGTCGTGGTACCGATATCAAGCTGACTCCAGAGGTAAAGGCTGCAGGTGGTCTTGCCATCATCGGTACAGAACGTCATGAGAGCCGCCGTGTAGACCGTCAGCTCCGTGGTCGTGCCGGTCGTCAGGGAGACCCAGGTTCTTCTGTATTCTATGTATCATTGGAGGATAAGCTGATGCGTCTGTTCGCTTCAGAGCGTATCGCCAAGGTAATGGACCGTCTCGGTTTCGAGGATGGCGAGCGTATCGAGAGCCCAATGATCAGCAAGAGCATCGAGCGTGCTCAGCGCAAGGTTGAGGAAAACAACTTCGGTATCCGTAAACACCTCTTGGAGTATGATGACGTGATGAACCGTCAGCGTACCGTTATCTACGAGAAGCGTCGCCACGCCCTCATGGGTGAGCGTATCGGTATGGATATTGCCAACATCATCTGGGACCGCGTATTGAACATCGTCAACAACAACGACTTCTTCGGTGCCAAGGAAGAGTTCCTGAAAGTTCTTGCTATGGAGATTCCATTCAACGAGGATGAGTATGAGAACGGCAGACGTGAGGATTTGGCAGAGCGTGCTTTCCAGGAGGCTATGGCTACATTCAAGCGTAAGACAGACCGCATCCAGGCTACAGCTATGCCTATCATCAAGCAGGTATACGAAAACCAGGGTGCTATATACGAGCGCATCATGGTGCCTATCACAGACGGCAAGCGCATGTACAATATTCCTTGCAACCTCAAGGAGGCATACGAGAGCGAGGCTAAGAACGTAGTGAAGGAGTTTGAGAAGAGCGTTGTTCTCCAGATTATAGATGACGACTGGAAGGAGAACCTCCGCAAGCTCGACGAACTGAAGCACTCTGTACAGAATGCAAGCTACGAGCAGAAGGATCCTCTCCTCATCTTCAAGTTGGAGAGTGCCAAGGTTTGGGATGCCATGATCAATGACATGTACGACCGTATTGCAAGTATCCTGATGCGTGGTCAGATTCCAGTAATGGAGCAAGAGCAGCCAGTTCAGGAGGCAGCTCCTGAGCAGCACACTCAGCAGAACTATGTAGAGAGCAAGGTAGATTTGGATGCAGAGCGTGAGGCACAAGAGGCAGCTGCAAACCAGGATACCCGAGAGGGCGCACAGGTAAACCGCACTCCTTACCGTGCAGAGCACATGCCACGTCCTAACGACCCATGTCCATGCGGAAGTGGCAAGAAGTTTAAGAACTGCCACGGCAGAAACCTGTAATCACAGGAAATGATGATGCTCTTATATATAATAAGGTATAAGAACATCCATCATCAGAAATAATGATAAGAATACCTAGATTTGATGATACTCTCATCATTTCTAGGTATTTTTGTTTTAAATAACATCATTGCTACCAAGTTGCAAAAAATTATTCGTAATTTTGCAGTTGAAAAGAAAAAAGAACTGACCATAAGGTCATACTCAAAGAAAAGAACAAGATTAAAACAAGGAAAGATATATGAAATTATCAGAACTTAAAACAGGTGAAAGTGGAGTCATCGTCAAGGTATCCGGTCACGGTGGCTTCCGCAAGAGAGTCATCGAAATGGGATTCATCAAGGGCAAGAAGGTTGATGTACTCCTTAACGCCCCACTCCAAGACCCTGTAAAATATAAGATCATGGGCTATGAAGTTTCTCTCCGCCACAGCGAAGCCGACCATATCGAGGTGGTTTCCATTGATGAAGCCAAGAACGATGCAAAGCTCAGCAAGGCGGAAGAAGAAGACCGCCAACAGGTAATTGACTCAAAAGTAATAGATTCCAACGATAGCGACGAGCAGGCACTCGGTGACAAGATGCTCGTAGCTGAAAGAAAAGACAATGCCAGCAACGAGGTTTTGGCTGAGCAGGAAGCTGAACGACTCCACCGCGTCATCAATGTGGCACTGGTAGGAAACCCAAATTGCGGAAAGACTTCCCTCTTCAACTTCGCATCGGGTGCTCACGAACGTGTTGGAAATTATAGTGGTGTAACCGTGGATGCCAAGGTAGGTGAAGCCGATTTTAACGGTTATCACTTTAATCTTGTAGATTTACCGGGCACCTATTCCCTTTCAGCCTATTCTCCAGAAGAACTCTATGTGCGTAAGCAGCTCATCGAGCATACGCCGGATATCGTCATCAACGTCATCGACACCAGCAACCTGGAGCGCAATCTCTATCTCACCACACAATTGATAGATATGCACATCCGCATGGTCTGCGCCCTCAACATGTTTGATGAAACCGAAAAACGTGGCGATAACATCGACTACGACAAACTGGGCGAACTCTTCGGTATCTCGATGATTCCTACCGTCTTCACCAATGGCCGAGGCGTGGACAAGCTCTTCGAGACCATCATCGAACTCTACGAAGGCAAGGAAGACACCAGTGCTCACTATCGCCATATCCACATCAACCACGGACATGAGATAGAACATGGTATCGAGCATATCCAGAAGTATCTGAAGGCAGATGATTCCATCCGCCAGCGCTACTCTACCCGATACCTCTCCATCAAGTTGTTGGAGAATGATAAGCATGCTGAGGAATACGTAAGTCATCTGAAATCGGCTAAGGAAATTTTCGCAGCCCGTGACGAGGCAGCCAAGCGTGTGAAGGAAGAGACCCAGGAGGATAGCGAAACCGCCATCATGGATGCCAAATACGGTTTCATTCATGGTGCATTGCAGGAAGCAGGCTATGAACCGGGCAAGGCAAAGGATACCTATCAGGTAACCCACCTCATCGACAGCATCCTGACCAATAAATATGTAGGATTCCCTATCTTCATCCTCCTGCTGTTCATCATGTTCTCAGCCACCTTTGTGCTGGGCGAGATTCCTAAGGGATGGATTGAGGACGGCGTGGCATGGCTGGGCGAGTTCATCAGCAATACGATGCCGGACGGACCTGTAAAGGATATGCTGGTAGATGGTGTGATTGGTGGTGTAGGTGCCGTGATCGTGTTCCTGCCACAGATTCTGATTCTGTATTTCTTCATCTCCTATATGGAGGATTCGGGATATATGGCTCGAGCCGCCTTCATCATGGATAAGCTGATGCACAAGATGGGCCTGCATGGCAAGTCATTCATCCCGCTGATTATGGGATTCGGATGTAACGTACCTGCCGTGATGGCAACAAGAACCATCGAGAGTCACCGGTCGCGTCTGATTACGATGCTGATTCTGCCATTGATGAGCTGTTCGGCTCGTCTGCCAATCTACATCATGGTCATCGGAACATTCTTTGCCATCCAATACCGTTCACTCATCATGGTATCGCTCTATCTCATCGGCATCTTCCTTGCCGTGATATTGAGCCGCATCTTTGCCAGTTTCGTGGTGAAAGGCGAAGATACCCCGTTCGTAATGGAGTTGCCTCCTTACCGCTTCCCTACCTGGAAGGCGATAGGCCGCCATACCTGGGAAAAGGGCAAGCAGTACTTGAAGAAGATGGGTGGTATCATCCTTGTGGCAAGTATCATCGTCTGGGCTTTGGGTTATTTCCCTCATAATGAAGAACTTGATAACCAGGCTCAGCAGGAACAGAGCTATATCGGCAGAATCGGTAAGACCATCGAGCCAATCTTTACCCCACAGGGTTTCGACTGGAAACTGGATGTGGGCTTGGTATCCGGTGTTGGTGCCAAGGAGATTGTAGCCTCAACAATGGGCGTGCTCTACAGCAACAACGACAGTTTCTCTGATGATCAGGATTACAACGATGAAGACGGAAAATACGAAGTCTTGAAGAAGCAGATGACTTCAGACCTGAAGAAGACCTACGGTTACAGCGATGCCGAGGCAGCAGCGAAGGCAACGCTCACCGCCTACTGTTTCCTCCTCTTCGTATTGCTCTACTTCCCTTGCATTGCCACGATAGCAGCCATCAAGGGCGAGACGGGCAGTTGGAAATGGGCAGGATTCGCCGCCGGCTACACCACGCTATTGGCATGGGTAGTATCAGCCCTGGTCTTCCAGATAGGATGTTTGTTTATCTAATCAAGGTGTCAGCTTTAAGAAAACAAACAAAGAGAGCGCACAACACCTGAACGACAGCCGCACAACAGCTGAGCGACGCTTGCACAACACCTGTTGTGCAAGCGCACATCAGCTGTTGTGCGGCTTACTATATAATATATCCAAAAGACTTATTCTATATATCTGAAAGACTTCAAGTAACTGTTCGGAAGACTTTAGTGATATACTAGAACGTTATCAGTCATATACCTGAACGACATCAATCATATCATTAGAAGACATCAACCGTTTCCTTATTCAGGATAATCTCTTTCCTACCTTTGCGGCAACAAACGCTATCATCAGACCCAGGCAGGCGGCAATGCTGATGGCAATGCGGAGACCGGTAGCCTCAGCAAGCCATCCGATAACCGGAGGACCTACAAGGAAACCGAAGAAGCTGATGCTTGAAACGATGGTAATAGCGATGCTCGCCTTGATGGTTCCCAATTTTCCGGCGATACTGTAACAGATAGGAACCGACGAAGAGATGCCGAAACCTACCAGCAGGAAACCCAAGGTGGCAGGAATGAGATAAGGCAAGGCAGCAGCCAGCCACAAACCGCCCAATATCAAACCACCACAAACCTTCAATACTCTGGCTGGGCCATATTTCGTAACAAACCCATCAGCCATGAATCTACCCAACGTCATCGCACCCATACCAGCCACATAGCCCGCACGGATAAAAGCCTCATCGGGTTTTACTACTGATGAAAAATATACGCTACTCCAATCGTAAACGGTACCTTCACAGAACATGCCTGCAAATCCCATCAGTCCCAAAAGGAACAGAATCGGGTCGATGGTCTTGAAAGAGAACTTCGGAACATCCTCCTCTTCTGCTTTCGCCATGGCATCATTAATCAGAAAGCGGAAACCGACAGCAACGATGAGAATACTCAGAGCCAGGATAGTTCCAAAGTGGACATCTATCGGGAGCAAAGTGTTGGCAAAGATGGCACCGATGATACCACCGGAGAATCCACCCAGACTCCACAGACCATGAAACGATGACATGATGTTGCGCCCATACATCTTCTCTACCAGACATGCCTGCGTATTGGTGGCAATGTTCATCAGATTCGCCATCATTCCGAAAGCAATAAGACTCAAAATCAGATGAAAAACCGTAGTACTGCTACCGATGCAGAAAAGAACCAGAACATAGAGCAACTCAGAGAGAACCAGCATCTTCTTGCTGCCAAATCTACTCACCAGGATACCCGAGAAAGCCATCATCAGAAGTTGACCGATAGGAATGGCGAAAAGCACCGTTCCCAACTGGCCGTTGCTCAGATGCAACATCTGTTTTACATCCGGAATACGGCTTGCCCAACTGGCAAACACTACTCCCGGAACAAAATAATAAGCCGCAACCGCCACTCGCTTGCGCGCCAAATCACTTAAATTACTCAAATTACTCAAACTGACTGTCATCCTTAATAATATACCTATTATAAATACTCATTTCTATTAGCGGCTGCAAAATTACAAAAAAAAACAGAAAAAGACTGATATTTGAACAATAAATATTGCGCCGTTTGAGATTTTTGCCGTACCTTTGCACTCAGAAAAAGAATTAAAAACAAACTAGCAATGAAGAAACAAACAATGATTACCCTGGCACTCGCCTTGACTTTGGCGATGCCAACCCTACCCGCCTTCGCCCAGAAGGCGATGAGCAAAAAAGAAATTGCCGAAAAAGAAAAGGCTTTCAAGAACCTTCAGCATCCATGGAAGGGAAAGAAGGTGGCTTACTTCGGCGACTCCATCACAGACCCTAACATCAAGGCATCAAAAGTAAAATACTGGGGATTCCTGCAGGATTGGCTCGGCATCACCCCTTACGTTTATGGTGTGAGCGGCAGACAGTGGAACGATATTCCCCGTCAGGCAGACCAACTTCAGAAGGAACATGGTGATGATTTTGATGCCATTCTCATCTTTATGGGTACCAACGATTACAACAATGGTGTGCCTGTAGGCGAATGGTACACGGAGACTTTCGACAGCGTGAGAGTAGCCCGCCACAAGCCAAGCGAAATGGTACAGCGCCGCCACCGCCACTTCTGCATGGACAAGAATACATTAAAAGGCCGCATCAACATCGCCATGTCGAAGCTGAAGCAGATGTATCCTACCAAGCAAATCGTGGTGATGACTCCTGTGCATCGTGCTCTCTTTGCCAGTGGTGACAAGAACATCCAGCCAGATGAGATGTACGAGAATGCGCGTGGCATCTTCTTCGATGAATACGTGAAAGCTATCAAGGAAACAGGCAATGTCTGGGCGGTTCCGGTCATCGACCTCAACTCTCTTTCGGGTCTCTTCCCTCTTTACGATGCTGGTGCGCAGATGTTTAACAAACCGGATACCGACCGTCTTCATCCAAACGATGCCGGTCACTCTCGCATGGCTAAGACCATCATGCAGCAGCTCTCCTCCCTGCCTTGCGACTTCTAGAGAAGGGGCAGCGGATATAGAAAAGTGTATTATTTCACCCCTATTTTATATTAAAAAGTGTAATTTTTCGCAGGAGTTTGCCTATGTTTTAGGTAAGCTCCTGCGTTTTTTGCCTATGTTTTAGGAAGGTTTTCATATAAGTTGCCTATGTTTTAGGAAAGTTTCACTATATTTTTGCCTATGTTTTAGGAAAAAAGAGTAACTTTGCAGCATAACTTAAAGAGAAGGAAAAGTTATGATATATAGACAATTAACAGAAGAACTCCAGAAATGGAGTGAAAGAGACAACAGGAAGCCATTGGTTTTACGAGGCGCAAGACAAGTTGGAAAGACAACATTGGTCAATGAATTGGGTAAGAAATACGATGTATATATCAAACTGAATCTAGAACAAAGCTCAGATGCAGAAATCTTTACCAAATCAGACAATGTAAAAGAGATATATCAATACATCTGCCTCAAGAAGAAAATCAAGGTAGATGAAGGTAAGCGTACTCTACTTTTTATTGATGAGATACAAAACGAACCAAAAGCAGTTGGTCTGCTGAGATACTTCTATGAAGAGATGCCATGGTTGCACATCATAGCAGCAGGTTCCAGACTTCAAACCCTCATCAAGCAGCGCATTTCTTTCCCTGTGGGAAGAGTGGATTATCTATCCCTCCGTCCGTGCTCCTTCTTGGAATATCTCGATGCTATAGGTGAAGACCAATTGGTACAAATGGTGAAAGAAGTCAGTGTATCACCTCTATATCACGAGATGTTACTGAACCATTTCAATCATTACACTTTGATAGGTGGTATGCCTGAAGCCTTAGTGGAATATGCCAAGACTCATAACCTAACCAAGTTAGCCCCTATCTATCGCTCACTGCTTGATGGCTACAATGAAGATGTAGAAAAATATGCTCGTAATGAAAACCAAGTAAAGGTTATCCGCCATCTGCTTACACATGGCTGGGCAGAGGCAGGACAATCCATTACTTTCGCCCGATTTGGAGGTAGCAACTACACAAGCAAGGAGGTACATGAGGCATTGGAAGTGATGCAGAAAGCATTCTTGCTCAATTTGGACTATCCCGTCACATCAGTGAAAGCCCCAGCTGTACCAGCCATAGCAAGACAACCCAAGCTAGTTTGGGTAGATACGGGCATCATGAATTTCTCCGTTGACATTCAGGCAGAATATCTGCAAGGCAATTCTCTCTTGGATGTATGGAAGGGACATGCTGCGGAACAAATCATAGCCCAAGAGCTGCGCATTGTTTTGGATCGCAACTTCCGCAACGAGCAATATTACTGGGTAAGAGACAAAAAGGGTTCTTCAGCAGAGGTAGATTTCGTTTGGCAACATCACTCACAGATTCTCCCGATAGAAGTGAAGTCTGGCACAAATGCCCATCTTCGATCCCTCCACTCCTTCATGTCTCAGCCTGATGCCCCAAGCATTGCCATCCGCATTTGGCCAGGAGAATATAGCATAGACGAAGTGGTATCCCCTACAGGTCATCCCTTCCGCCTTATCAATCTTCCCTTCTATTATGTGGGGATACTGGATAAAATATTGGAAATAGTATAATCCAAGGCTATAAAACCAGAAGAAGCCACATGATTAGCCATAAGATAGCCGTCCATCAGTTGATTGACATGTGCACAACACGGGTTGTGCATGTGCACATCAGCTGTTGGGCGACCGACGAACCAATATCTTCTGAAGACATCTCCTAAATATTCCAACGACTTCTATTATATCTTTTACTTGCAACTCAAAGGCGCAAAATATCCTTAACAGAGAAGATTTTGCTGATTGCATCAAAGGAGAAGTATTGATCATCCATTATCATATAATCCTCCCTCTGCTTTTTGCTCATATTCTTTATCTCGGGAAACATCTTTACAGGAACTATCACCTCTCGACTATCGGTCAAGAAAACTGCCATTGCTCCACGTTTCACATTGAAATCTAACTTTTTGATTTCTAAAGTTGTATCTTTATATTTGCACATAATAGACCTCCCTTTATTTTATTGTTTTTATTCTAATTTTCTTGCCAGCAAAGACATCGTCAATCATTCTATTGAATTCATCCCAATGTTTATCTATAGCTTCAATAATCACAGCTTCTTCTGATGCCGACAGTTCAGACCAAGCTATCTCTATTTTCTTTTGTCCATTCTCTTCTATCCATATCTTAGCTACAGTATGTCCTCGATGAGACTTCTTGCTTCCACGTTTTACCACATGGATATGCTTTCTGTTCTCACTTGCATCAGCAAGGAAAACAAAAAGAATGAAACACTATATCAATGCCAGTTTGCCCATCTTATATTTTTTATATTAAGCCATGGCAAATATACAAAGAAATATCGAAATATACACATTTTTTGGATAAATATTTGGTATATTGATAAAATAATCGTATTTTTGCCACAAAAGAAAGCAAAGATGCTGAAGGGTAGTAGATTCTATACCAAGGCTTTAGATGCTACAAGCATACCTACCATTGAGGGAGAAACAAAGATCATTGTGGAGAATGATGACAGCATACATTGCGGACATCAATTGCAGCAAGAAGGATATAACCCTGTGGTGCTCAACCTTGCCAGCCGTCGCAACCCTGGCGGTGGCGTACGGATATAGATAGATTTACAATCATCAAATAATCAATGAAATGAACGAAGCATATTCTGAAAACTTGTCATTGATTACTGAATATAACATATAACATAAGAAATAAAAAATAAAAAATATGAAACTTAACAAAATCCATCATGTAGCCGTAATTTGCTCCGACTATGTGAAATCCAAGCATTTCTACACTGATGCGCTAGGAATGAAGATTATGAGTGAAAACTATCGTAAGGAACGTGATTCCTGGAAAGCTGACTGCTGGCTTGATGACAACTATGTCATCGAGTTATTCTCCTTCCCTAACCCACCAGCACGTCCTTCCTATCCGGAAGCTGCCGGACTGCGCCATCTTGCTTTTGAGGTAGATGATCTTTCGGATGCAATTGATGAACTTGACAGTAAAGGCATCGCGCATGAGCCTATACGCACGGATGAATATACAGGCAAGCGATTTGTATTCTTCAGTGATCCAGATGGTTTGCCGATTGAATTGTATGAAAAATAAAAAATCAAGGGCAAACCATGCTAGATATGTAGGCATCCGGTATTTATATTCATCTCCTTTCTTACCAATTCAGTACCCAACTTGCATTGGAGTATTTTCCGATAGTCTCAGCATCCTTGAGGGCGTCAAGCTGACGGACATGCTTGTTTCTCTTGCTGATATCTATGGTTTTACCTTTCCTGTCATGGCTGTTAAATTCCAGGAGATTTGCCGTAGATGCCGACTCATCTATGGGGCCAAAGCCTTCCGAAGGCACACCATCAAGCGTACAGTTCAGCAGCACGCATTCCGCATCAGGATAATTTCTGCCCTTGTTGTCAGGAAGGCGGACTATCACGGCATCCTTGCCCAATCCCTTGAAGGTACAGTCATTGAAGATGTTACCATGGTTCTCCCTGGTATTTCTAATCCACATGAAAGCACCATAGCTGGAAAGGGTACAGTGATTGAAATAGGATGGACCTCTACCCAGCACCGTGTCACATCCTCCATCAATCACGCAGTTGAGCCAGTAGGCAGAACCATTCACCTGAAGAGCATCACCATCACCGATTACATGCACATTCTCAGCAAAGTTTCTTTCACCATTAAGCAGGAATCCCTCAGCCTGTCCCTTGCAATCCGTCTTGAAGGTGATATCCTTGAAAATCATGTCGGCACAGTTGTCTGCTGCCACAGCTGCACGGCGAGAAGGGAATGTTCCTTTCTGCTCATTGGTCTTGATATCAACCGGGTGAGGATTGAACACCTCGTTATTGGGGTAATGTACCACTACCCCATCCATGGATTCTCCCTGGATAGTTACAAATCGCTTATTGCGGAAATAAACCAACTCTTCATAATCTCCATTCTTCACGAAGACCTTTTTCCTGCTGGCTTCAGAAGGCAATGAGTCTGGTATCCAATCCATGGCACCTTGCAGAGTGGAGAAGTCTCCGCTGCCATCAGCTGCCACAACTATATGGCGCAAATCTGCAGAAGGGGCGTTTTTCTTAGTCCTAAACGTCCATGACTTCTTGCCATTCCATCCCTCAATCGTACCCTTGCTAATCTTGATTTCATATTCATGTCCACATTCCAGCATATTGTTATGCAGATAAATGGTTGCTTTGTTCCCATGACAGATGACAGGATAGAAGTGAAAGGCATCAGAGAATCCACCAATGATGGTCTTCTGATACTTGCGCTTGTCTTCCTTGGCAGCACCTGATGGAGTTCCAGGACGGGTATTACGATTGGTTACATTCTCCACCTTATATATATAGGGAACGGGAGTATAGACTGCATTTGGATTCTTGGGCTGTCCTTCGGTTGGTCCCGCCGGAATGCTCATGTCGATTCTATCAACCACCTTTCGAGTTGTCTTGTCCGTAACAGTGATTATGCCCTTGCTACCAGTCTTTACAGTCTGGTCAAACACGATGACCAGATGTGTATCTATGTTGATGTCCTGGTCATTCTCCTGAGGATAAAAACTGACTGGAGTTTGTGCCATCAGGTTCATACAAGTGATGATACCTGTCATTGAAATAAAGATTCGTTTCATATCAATAGTCTTTAATGTTATTTTGGGTGCGATATTACGAAAAAATTTCGAAATAACGTATTTTTTTGATGGAAAAATGATTTTTATTTTGGCTGCGTAAAAAGACAGCTGTCTTATACGTGAAAAAGTTGTCACCTTTAGGATGGTTAAACTAAATATGTTACTATCTATTTTTCTTATCACTAAATGAGTTACGCATTTTTATTTTTATC
>ERZ835109.11-NODE-11-length-225572-cov-14.649853_pt1 | contig 225572 bp, 156 predicted proteins | sample MGYA00519946_ERZ835109 | MGnify/ENA primary metagenome ERZ835109 (study PRJEB31850, sample SAMEA3708771) | human gut metagenome | biome: human gut; feature: human-associated habitat; material: faeces | place: China | collected 2014 ...
CGCGAGCTGGGTTCAGAACGTCGTGAGACAGTTCGGTCTCTATCTATCGTGGGCGTATGAAATTTGCGTGGCTCTGACACTAGTACGAGAGGACCGTGTTGGACTGACCTCTGGTTTACCGGTTGTGCCGCCAGGTGCATCGCCGGGTATCTAAGTCGGGATCGGATAAGTGCTGAAAGCATCTAAGTACGAAGCCGGCCACAAGATTAGATTTCTCAGGGTCGTCAAAGACGATGACGTTGATAGGATGCAGGTGTAAAGGTGGAGACACCAAAGCCGAGCATTACTAATTGCCCGTTCACTTTCCTTATCCCGCAGGATTGATTCCCGCGGATAAGAAGACGGATGATACATACCTTTGGCTTGAGAGTCCAAAGTTTGCTTCTTGTGAGTCATGAATACATAAAGGATATTCAGGTGACTATAGCACGAAGGTTCCACCTCTTCCCATTCCGAACAGAGAAGTTAAGCTTCGTCACGCCGATGGTACTGCAGACTGTGGGAGAGTAGGTAGTCGCCGTTTTATTCAGAATCCCCGGAGTGGTCAACACCCCGGGGATTTTTTTGTTTATATACTTCTGATTGGTTGGTATGCTTCTGTAGCTATTTATATACCTCTGAAAAAAACGGGCAGATAACTTTAAAATATAAAAAATATATTTGCTTTCTAGGGATTATCAATATTTATTTGTATCTTTGTCGCCCGGTTTATATAGTATTGTAATTGGAAAAGTTAACTACATATCAGGTTGAATTGAAGAATATGAGAGAAGATTCATGTACTTATGAATATTCTCTGGGTGATTCTTTCTTTGCAAGTATCGAGGCTCCTGAAATCCAGAAAGGCGATTTAAAGGCAGTTCTGAAGGTAAAGAAAGGTATTGCTACGTATGCCTTGGATTTTCACATTGAAGGAACAGTGGTGGTTCCGTGCGACCGCTGCCTGGATGATATGGAAGTTGAGGTAGAAACCGATGATTCATTGAAAGTAAAACTGGGAGCGGAATATTCGGAGGAAGAAGATCTCATTATCGTTCCGGAAGAAGATGGATTTATCAACGTCGCCTGGTTTATGTATGAGTTTATCGCGTTGAGCCTTCCAATGAAACACGTGCATGCTCCGGGAGAGTGCAATGAGGAGATGATGGGGACATTGAGCCAGCATTTGCGGGTAATGTCTGGAGAAGAGGAAGACCTGGAAGATAACTGGGGCGAAGACACTGAAGAAGATGCCGGCGACAAGGGAATCGATCCCCGCTGGAATGAACTGAAGAAAATATTGAATAATAATTAAATAAATTTTAGAAAAATGGCACATCCTAAAAGAAGACAATCAAAAACGAGAACTGCTAAGAGAAGAACTCATGATAAGGCAGTTGCTCCTACTTTAGCTATCTGCCCTAACTGCGGCGAATGGCATGTTTATCACACAGTATGTGGAGCTTGCGGTTATTATAGAGGTAAATTAGCAATCGAAAAAGAAGCTGCTCTCTAATCTGAGCGCTTTCCGTTGAACATGTTTGTGTGATCATGAAAGAATAAAGCCGGAGAGCTTTCGGCTCTTCCGGCTATATTTTTTTTATCAGCAAACGAAATTATGAAATGATGGAAAAAATAAATGCTGTAATTACTGGAGTCGGTGGATATGTACCCGACTATGTTTTGACCAATGAAGAGTTGTCAAGAATGGTCGATACCAACGATGAGTGGATCATGACTCGTATCGGAGTGAAGGAAAGACGTATTCTGAATGAAGAAGGTTTGGGTACTTCTTATTTGGCGCGTAAGGCTGCAAAACAACTGATGCAGAAAACCAACTCTGATCCGGATTCGATAGACTGTGTAATTGTTGCCACTACTACTCCTGACTATCATTTCCCTTCAACTGCGTCAATCCTGTGCGATAAACTGGGTTTGAAGAATGCCTATGCATTCGATTTGCAGGCTGCCTGCAGTGGCTTCTTGTATGCCATGGAAACAGCTGCAAGCATGATTCAGTCTGGCCGTCATAAAAAGATCATTATTGTGGGGGCTGATAAGATGTCGTCAATGGTGAACTATTCAGACCGTGCTACCTGTCCTATTTTCGGTGATGGAGCCGCTGCCTGCATGGTAGAAGCTACTACTGAAGATTACGGTATCATGGACTCTATATTGCGTACAGACGGTAAAGGACTTCCGTTCCTTCACATGAAAGCCGGTGGTTCTGTTTGTCCTCCTTCTTACTTTACAATCGACAATAAGATGCATTATCTGTATCAGGAAGGAAGAACCGTATTCAAGTATGCGGTATCAAACATGTCGGATGTAACTGCTGAGATTGCTTCCCGCAACGGCTTGAACAAAGACAACATCGACTGGATTGTTCCTCATCAGGCTAACATGCGAATCATCGACGCGGTGGCTTCACGCCTGGAAGTTCCTTTGGACAAAGTAATGATCAATATCCAGCGCTACGGTAATACCAGTGCCGGTACCTTGCCGCTGTGCCTGTGGGATTTTGAAAAACAATTGAAGAAAGGCGACAACATTATCTTCACAGCATTTGGTGCCGGATTTACATGGGGCGCTACTTATGTGAAGTGGGGATATGATGGTAATAAATAATCAAAGAAAGAATTCTATGACACTGATAAAAAAACGCATCCCAACCCGGTGCGTTTTTTTGTCTGTAAACTAAAATATATTTATGCACAAAGCCGGATTTGTAAACATTGTGGGTAATCCGAATGTCGGAAAGTCTACTCTAATGAATTTGCTGGTGGGCGAACGTATCTCGATTGCCACCTTCAAGGCGCAGACAACCCGTCACCGTATCATGGGAATCCTGAATACGGATGACATGCAGATTGTCTTCTCTGATACTCCGGGCGTGTTGAAGCCTAATTATAAGCTTCAGGAGTCTATGCTGAATTTTTCAGAGTCGGCGCTGGTAGATGCAGATGTGCTGCTCTACGTGACCGATACCATTGAAAAACCGGACAAGAATGCGGATTTTATGGAGAAAGTGCGCCAACTGACAGTTCCGGTTTTGCTGCTGATCAATAAAATAGACCTTACCAACCAGGAAGCACTGGTGAAACTGGTGGAGGAATGGCATGAGATGCTTCCGAATGCAGAAATCATTCCTATCTCGGCAAAGGCTAAGTTCAATGCCGACGTGGTGATGAAGCGCATCAAGGAGCTGATTCCGGACTCTCCTCCTTATTTCGGAAAAGACCAGTTGACCGACAAGCCAGCCCGCTTCTTCGTGACTGAAATCATCCGTGAGAAGATCCTGCTGTATTACGACAAGGAGATTCCTTATGCGGTAGAGGTGGTGGTAGAGCAGTTCAAGGAAGACGCGAAAAGCATCCACATCAATGCGGTGATTTACGTGGAACGTGAGTCGCAGAAGGGAATCATCATCGGACACCAGGGAAAAGCCCTGAAGAAAGTTGCGACCGAGGCACGGAAGACTTTGGAACATTTCTTCCAGAAGTCGATATATTTGGAGACTTTTGTAAAAGTAGATAAAGACTGGAGAAGCTCTGACAAGGAGCTGAAAAACTTCGGTTATCAGTTAGATTAAGAATATCGGCTGTGACAGCCGTAAATGAATGAAAATGATATGGGAAATTTAGTAGCAATCGTAGGACGTCCCAATGTGGGAAAGTCGACACTGTTTAATCGTCTGACCAAAACGCGTCAGGCTATTGTGAATGAACAGGCCGGTACGACCCGCGACCGCCAGTACGGAAAATCGGAGTGGCTCGGAAAAGAGTTCTCTGTAGTAGATACCGGGGGATGGGTAGTGAACTCGGACGATGTGTTCGAAGAAGAAATTCGCAAGCAAGTAGGACTGGCGATCGAAGAAGCGGATGTGATTTTGTTCGTGGTGGATGTAATGAACGGGGTAACCGACCTGGATATGGAGGTAGCCTCTATTCTGCGCCGCTCGAAGACTCCGGTCATCATGGTTGCCAACAAGACTGATAACAACGACCTGCAGTATAATGCCGCAGAGTTTTATTCATTGGGATTGGGCGATCCGTATTGTATCTCTGCGCTCAGCGGAAGCGGTACTGGAGATTTGCTCGACCTGATTCTGACCAATTTCAAGAAGGATGTGGAAGATATCATCGAAGAGGATATCCCCCGTTTTGCGGTAGTCGGTCGTCCGAATGCCGGAAAATCTTCGATTGTCAACGCGTTTATCGGTGAGGAACGCAACATCGTGACAGATATTGCCGGAACTACCCGCGATTCTATCTATACGCGCTATGACAAGTTTGGATTTGATTTCTACCTGGTAGATACTGCCGGTATCCGTAAGAAAAACAAGGTAAGTGAAGATTTGGAATATTATTCAGTCATCCGTTCTATCCGTGCCATTGAAAACTCTGACGTATGTATCCTGATGCTGGATGCCACCCGGGGTATTGAAGGACAGGACCTGAATATCTTCTCTTTGATCAACCGCAACCAGAAAGGTCTGGTGGTAGTGGTGAACAAATGGGACCTGGTGGAAGATAAATCGGCCAAGGTGATGAAGAACTACGAGGAAGCCATCCGCAACCGTTTTGCGCCTTTTACCGACTTCCCGATTATCTTTGCTTCGGCATTGACCAAACAGCGTATTTTCAAGGTGCTGGAGATGGCTAAGGAGGTTTATCAGGCACGTACGACACGTATCTCTACTTCTCGCCTGAACGAAGAGCTGCTGCCGTTGATCGAGGCATATCCGCCACCATCCAACAAGGGTAAGTATATCAAGATTAAATACATCACGCAGCTGCCGAATACACAGGTGCCTTCGTTTGTGTTCTTTGCCAACTTGCCTCAGTATGTGAAAGAGCCTTACAAGCGCTTCCTGGAGAACAAGATGCGTGAGCGCTGGAAACTTTCGGGTACTCCGATCAACTTGTTTATCCGTCAGAAATAAACCGTTCCTGCCGGCCTGAGGGCTGCTGGAAGGGATCAAAATAAAACCTCCCCCGGATATGCGGACCGCATCATCCGGGGGAGGTTTTTTGTGTAAGGTCCGGAAGACCTTACGGAGATTATTTCGCTGACTTCTCTTTCCCTTTATTCTCTTCCGTACGTACTTTCTGCAACAGGTCGGAAGCGAAGATGAAGTTGTTCAGCCGTTCGTTGGTCGCAGTAAACACATCGTCTTTGGTACCTTCCCATTCTTTGTTTCCCTGATAGATGTAGAGAATGCTGTCGCCGATACCCAGCACCGAGTTCATGTCGTGGGTATTGATGACCGTAGTCATGTTGTATTCTGTGGTAATGTCATGAATCAGTTCGTCGATGACCAGTGAAGTCTTAGGGTCCAGTCCCGAGTTGGGCTCGTCGCAAAACAGGTACTGGGGCTGTAAGGCAATGGCACGTGCGATGGCCACACGCTTCTGCATACCTCCACTGATTTCTCCCGGATACTTGTTCTGGGCATCAATCAGGTTGACACGGTCCAGACAGAACTGTGCCCGCTTTACCCGTTCGCGGTATGTCATGGTCGAGAACATGTCCAGCGGAAACATGACATTCTCCAGTACGCTCTGCGAGTCGAACAAGGCGGCACTCTGGAAGATCATTCCCATTTCCCGTCTCAGGGCCTTTTTCTCTTTTTTCCCCATCGATGTCAGGTCGCGTCCGTCGTAGAGTACCTCTCCCTTCTCGGGGGTGAGCAGACCTACCAGACATTTCATCAGCACGGTCTTACCCGAACCGCTCTGCCCGATGATCAGGTTGGTCTTTCCGTTTTCAAAAGTAAAGCTGATATCATTCAACACCGTACGGTCTTCGAATGACTTATAAAGTGATTTAATCTGTATCATCCCATTAACAATTGAGTAAGTATTAAGTCGGAAAACAAAATCAGTATGCTGCTTGACACGACAGCATCTGTACTGGCTTTTCCTACAGCGATGGAGCCTCCTTCTACCGTATATCCGAAATAGGCGGATACGCTGGCAATGATGAAGGCGAAGAACAGCGACTTGATGAAGCTGCACCAGATATACCATTCCACGAAACAGTACTGGAGTCCGTATTCAAGGTCGGTGGCATTCATGATTCCGGCGAACCAGGCTGTACAGAACGCTCCGATGATACCGGCGAATATACTGAAAATAACCAGGAACGGAATCATGGTCATCAGTCCCATGATTTTTGGGAGAATCAGGTAAGAGGCCGAGTTCACTCCCATGATTTCAAGGGCATCGATCTGCTGGGTGACGCGCATGGTTCCGATTTCGGAGGCAATGTTCGACCCTACCTTACCGGCCAGGATCAGACACATGATGCTCGAGGAGAACTCCAGCAACAGGATCTCACGGGTAGTATATCCTACCACAAAGCGTGGCATCCACGGACTTTCGATGTTCAGCTTGATCTGGATACAGATCACCGCTCCGATGAAAAATGAAATAAGCAACACGATACCGATGGAGTTGATTCCCAGCTGGGCCATTTCGCTGACGTACTGTTTGAAATACATCCGGAACCGCTCCGGGCGGGCAAAAACCCTTCCCATCAGCATCAGGTATTTCCCGAAAGTTGTAATTGGTTTAAGCATATAATTTTCTGTTTATATACACGTTTATATACACGGTTGATTTTAAAATGTGACAGATGTGGAATCTGAATTTTACACAAAAATACTGCTTTTTAGCTATAATATAATAAAAGTAGGGTGAAAATAAAGGGAATGACCATATTACCCAAGATTTTTACTACTTTTGTAGCAGTTTAATGAATGATTATGGCAGAATTGGAAAATCAGCATACTGCGGAAAAATTTGAACTTCCGTCTGACGGGCGCATGGTGCTCCGTACGGAAAATCTGGTGAAAAAATACGGCAAGCGTACGGTGGTAAGTCATGTTTCCATTAATGTGAAACAAGGGGAAATTGTGGGATTGCTGGGCCCGAACGGTGCCGGCAAGACAACTTCTTTTTATATGACAACCGGTTTGATTGTGCCGAATGAAGGGCATATCTATCTGAACGACCAGGATATCACAGATTATCCGGTATACAAGCGTGCCCAGAACGGTATCGGCTACCTGGCACAGGAGGCTTCGGTCTTCCGCAAGATGAGTGTGGAGGACAATATCGCTTCGGTGCTGGAACTGACCAAGACTTCCAAGGAGTACCAGAAGGAAAAACTGGAAAGCCTGATTGCCGAGTTCCGTCTTCAGAAAGTGCGCAAGAACCTGGGTGACCAGCTTTCGGGAGGAGAAAGACGACGTACCGAAATCGCGCGCTGTCTGGCCATCGACCCGAAGTTCATCATGCTGGACGAGCCTTTTGCCGGTGTCGACCCGATTGCCGTGGAAGATATCCAGCACATCGTATGGAAGCTGAAGGACAAGAACATCGGTATCCTGATTACCGACCACAACGTACAGGAAACCTTGAGTATTACCGACCGTGCCTATCTGCTGTTCGAAGGCAAGATCCTGTTCCAGGGAACTCCGGAGGAACTGGCCGAAAACAAGATTGTGCGCGAGAAATATTTGAGTAACAGTTTCGTGCTCCGCAGAAAGGACTTCCAGGCACGGGATATACGTGAATGACGCCTGTGCGGTGCCTCTCCTCAATACTTATCGGGTAAATACGGTTGTACTCCCTTCACGGCAGGTGGAGGAGGTGCTTTGTAGTGTCTCTCTGGTATCCTTCTGCTCCGAAAAAGAAGGATGTAACCAAACAAACTGAAAAAAAACTTTGTCTGTTTGGTAGTTGAAAGATTAAACATTATTTTTGCAACCTCGTTGAGTATATTTTTGAAAAATATTAATAATTAAATAAATAAGTCGGAAATGAATATTTCATTGCAAAACGTAAACAATGTAAGCGCAGTGCTTACAGTACAGATTGAAAAAGCTGACTATCAGGTACAGGTTGATAAGTCATTGAAGACTCTTCGTCAGAGAGTAAATATGCCGGGATTCCGTAAAGGAATGGTTCCTATGGGACTGATCAAGAAGCAGTACGGCGTTTCTGTGCTGATCGAAGAAGTTGATAAGCTGATGCAGGAAAAGGTGGGTGAGTATATCCGCGAAAACAAAGTGAACATGCTGGGTACTCCGCTGCCGAAAGAAAATAACGTAAACTTTGAGACAGACGAAAACTTCGAATTCTCTTTCGATATCGCTCTGGCTCCTGAATTCAATGTAGAACTGTCTGCTGCTGACACTGTAGATTACTACGATATCGAAGTAACAGACGCAATGGTAGACCAGCAGGTGAAGATGTATACTCAGCGCACTGCCAAATACGACAAGGTAGAAGAGTATCAGGAAAACGACATGCTGAAAGGTCTGCTGGCTGAGCTGGATGAAAACGGCAGCACAAAAGAAGGCGGTATCCAGGTAGAAGGTGCAGTAATGATGCCTTCTTACATGAAGAACGATGACCAGAAGGCTATCTTCAACGGTGCAAAGACAAACACTGTACTGGTATTCAATCCTTCTGTAGCTTTCGATAACAACGAAGCAGAACTGGCTTCTCTGTTGAAGATCCAGAAAGAAGAAGTGGCTGCACATGCAGGTAACTTCAGCTTCCAGATTGAAGAAATCACTCGTATGATTCCGGGTGAACTGAACCAGGAACTGTTCGACCAGGTATTGGGCGAAGGCAAGGCTTCTAACGAAGAAGAATTCCGTGCACAGATCAAGGAAACTATCGCAGGACAGTTTGCAGCTGACAGCGACTATAAGTTCCTGATCGATGTACGCAACTATATCGTAAACAAGATCGGTAAACTGGAATTCGCAGACGATCTGATGAAACGTATCATGTTGGAAAACAACAAGGAAAAAGGTGAAGAATTCGTTTCTGAACACTACGAAAAGAGCCTTGAAGAACTGACATGGCACCTGGTAAAAGAAAAACTGGTTGCAGCAAACAACATCAAGGTAGAACAGGCTGACGTAAACGAAATGGCTAAGGAAGCTACTCGTGCTCAGTTTGCTCAGTACGGTATGATCAACGTTCCTGAAGAACTGTTGGAAAACTACTCTAAGGAAATGTTGAAGAAACGTGAAAGCGTTGAAGCTTTGGTGAACCGTGTGGTTGAGTCAAAACTTTCTGAAATCCTGAAAGGCCAAGTAACATTGAACCACAAAGCTGTATCAGCAGAAGAATTTAATAAAATGTTTCAGTAATTCTCTCCGGTGAATATATGACTGGAGCAAATTGCTAAAACTTACTAAAAGAGAAGCTTTAGACTCAATTTTTTTCCGTTGAAGAACCAGGTTTTGTACTTTTGTTCTCTCGGAAAAGCGGAGTCGAAGGCTTCTCTTTTATTATTTATCCTAAAATATGTGCTATTTATGAATGATTTTAAAAAATTCGCGACCAAGCATTTGGGAATGAGCAGTATGGTGCTCGATGACGTGATCAAATCGCAGGCCGGATATCTTAATCCTTATATCCTGGAAGAACGTCAGCTTAATGTGACTCAGCTCGATGTGTTCTCACGCCTGATGATGGATCGTATCATTTTCCTGGGAACTGAAATCAATGATTATACAGCCAATACGCTGCAGGCACAGTTGCTTTATCTGGACTCGGTAGATTCGGGAAAGGATATTTCTATTTATATCAACTCGCCGGGCGGATCGGTATATGCCGGACTGGGCATTTATGACACCATGCAGTTTATCAGCAGTGATGTGGCAACCATCTGTACCGGAGTAGCCGCTTCTATGGCTGCGGTGCTGCTGGTTTCCGGTAAGGAAGGAAAGCGTTCGGCGCTGACTCACTCTCGTGTCATGATTCATCAGCCGATGGGAGGTGCACAGGGACAGGCTTCTGACATCGAAATTACTGCCCGTGAAATCCAGAAATTGAAAAAGGAACTTTATTCAATCATTGCAGAACATTCGCATACTGATTTCGACAAGGTATGGGCCGACTCTGACCGTGATTACTGGATGACAGCGGCTGAAGCCAAGGAATATGGCATGATTGATGAAGTGCTTTCTCGTAAGCCTTCGCTCTAATACGAGATTGTGGGATTTTAATAATTAAACTACATTGGAAGATAAGTCAACGAAAAAGAATAAACGGCGCTGCAGTTTCTGCGGACGCACGGAAGATGAAGTGGGCTTCCTGATTACCGGGATGAACGGCTGTATTTGCGACAGCTGTTCGGAACAGGCGCACGAGATTGTGCAGGAAGCCATGCAACAGAAAGGAAAGGCTGGGAACCTGAATTTGTCGGAACTTCCCAAGCCGAAAGATATCAAGGACTTTCTTGACCAGTATGTGATTGGTCAGGATGATGCTAAACGGTATTTGTCGGTAGCGGTATATAACCACTACAAGCGCCTGCTGCAGCCCAGCAGCAAGGATGATGTGGAGATTGAGAAGTCGAACATCATCATGGTAGGTAGTACCGGTACGGGAAAGACATTGCTGGCACGTACGATTGCCAAGCTGCTGCACGTACCTTTTACCATTGTGGATGCTACGGTGCTGACCGAAGCCGGTTATGTGGGTGAGGACATTGAAAGTATCCTGACCCGTCTGCTCCAGGCTGCCGACTATAATGTGCCTGAGGCTGAAAGAGGCATTGTGTTTATCGATGAAATAGATAAGATTGCCCGCAAGGGAGACAATCCTTCGATTACCCGTGACGTGAGCGGTGAAGGAGTGCAGCAGGGATTGCTGAAACTGCTGGAAGGCTCTATCGTGAATGTACCTCCACAGGGAGGACGCAAGCATCCGGAACAGAAACTGATTCCGGTCAATACAAAGAACATTCTGTTCATCTGCGGCGGAGCTTTCGATGGCATTGAACGGAAGATCGCCCAGCGCCTGAACGCCAATGTGGTGGGTTACAGCGCTGCCAAGGAAACCGTGAAGATTGACCGCTCGAACCTGATGCAGTACATTGCTCCGCAGGACCTGAAGTCGTTCGGACTGATTCCTGAAATTATCGGACGTCTGCCGATTCTGACCTATCTGAATCCGCTTGACCGTACGGCGTTGCGCAATATCCTGACCGAACCCAAGAACTCCATTATCAAGCAATATGTCAAATTGTTTGAAATGGATGGAGTGAAACTGGAGTTCCAGCCGGAGGTATTGGAATACATTGTCGACAAGGCGGTGGAATATAAGCTGGGAGCACGTGGCCTTCGCTCTATCGTGGAAACTATCATGATGGATACGATGTTTGAGATACCTTCTCATCATACCGATTCATTTGTAGTGACACTGGAATATGCACAGGAGCAAATGAACAAGGCAAACCTGTCTCGGCTACAGATGGCTTAATTGCGAAAAGAAGTGATGAAAAAGTAATTTTTTGTGTAAAATATTCTCTGAAATAGTTGCGTAATATCGGAAGTTGTTTATAACTTTGTTATATACGAAGTTTCAAAAAGAGACTTTTATCTGAATATTATAGAGAATCACTAAAACAATTAAGACAATGGCAGACCACATCAATTTAACGGAGCAGTTGAAAAAGTATTTTGGTTTTGATACCTTTAAGGGGAATCAGGAGGCTATCATCAAGAATCTGCTGGCCGGAAAGGATACTTTTGTCCTCATGCCTACGGGAGGAGGTAAATCACTGTGTTATCAATTGCCTTCTTTGCTTATGGAGGGTACGGCAATTGTGATATCGCCCTTGATTGCTCTGATGAAGAATCAGGTAGATGCCATGCGGAACTTCAGTGAAGAAGATGGTGTGGCGCACTTTATCAACTCTTCTTTGACGAAAGCTGCCATTGATCAGGTGAAATCAGATATAAAGGCTGGTAAGACGAAATTGTTGTATGTGGCGCCGGAATCGCTGACAAAGGAAGAAAATGTGGACTTTCTCAAACACGTGAAGATTTCTTTCTATGCGATCGATGAAGCGCACTGTATTTCGGAATGGGGACATGATTTCCGACCCGAATATCGCCGCATCCGACCGATTATCAATGAAATCGGAAAGGCTCCGGTGATTGCTCTGACAGCAACCGCTACTCCTAAGGTGAAGATGGATATCCAGAAGAACCTGGGAATGGTGGATGCTACGGAGTTCCGTTCTTCGTTTAACCGTCCTAATTTATATTACGAGGTACGTCCGAAAACAAATAATGTAGACAAGGACATTATTCGTTTTATCAAACAGAATGAAGAGAAGTCGGGTATTATTTATTGCTTGAGCCGTAAGAAGGTGGAAGAGCTTGCCGAAATCTTGCAGGCAAACGGAATCAAGGCGCGTCCTTATCATGCAGGAATGGACTCTGCCACACGTAATGCCAATCAGGATGCTTTCCTGAAGGAGGATGTGGATGTGATCGTGGCTACGATAGCCTTTGGAATGGGAATCGACAAACCGGATGTACGCTTTGTGATTCATTACGATGTTCCAAAGAGCCTGGAAGGTTACTATCAGGAAACCGGACGGGCCGGACGAGACGGGGGAGAAGGTCGCTGCATTACGTTTTATTCAAACAAAGACCTGCAGAAACTGGAGAAGTTCATGCAGGGAAAGCCTGTGTCTGAACAGGAGATAGGAAAGCAACTGCTGCTGGAAACGGCTGCATACGCAGAGTCGTCGTTGTGCCGCAGAAAGATATTGTTGCATTATTTTGGTGAAGAATATACAGAAGATAATTGTGGTAATTGTGATAACTGTTTAAATCCGAAAAAACAAGTGGAGGCTCAGGATTCATTGTGTGCAGTGATTGAAACAATCATTGCGGTTAAAGAAAATTTCAAACAAGATTATATTATAGATGTGCTTCTGGGCAAGGAGACATCTGAAGTGTTGGCTCATAAACACGAAGACTTGGATGTCTTCGGTTCAGGAATGGGGGAAGATGAGCGGTTGTGGAACGCTGTAATCCGTCAGGCATTGATTGCCGGCTATTTGAGCAAGGATGTGGAAAACTACGGCCTGCTGAAAGTGACTCCCGAAGGACATAAGTTCCTGAAAAAGCCTAAGTCTTTCAAGATTGTGGAAGATACAGACTTCGATGAGGAGGAAGTGGAAGAGGTTCCGATGCGGAGCGGTGCTTCGTGTGCAGTGGATCCGGGACTGTTCTCCATGCTGAAGGACTTGCGTAAGAAGATGTCGAAAAAACTGGATGTGCCGCCTTATGTGATTTTCCAGGATCCGTCTTTGGAAGCGATGGCGACGATTTATCCGGTTACGCTGGAAGAACTGCAGAATATTCCGGGAGTGGGAGCCGGAAAGGCGAAACGTTACGGACAGGAGTTCTGTGATTTGATCAAGAAGCATTGTGAGGAAAATGAAATCGACCGTCCGGAGGATCTGCGCGTACGTACCGTAGCCAACAAGTCGAAACTGAAGGTTTCCATCATTCAGAGCATCGACCGTAAGGTGGCACTGGATGACATTGCCGTAGCAAAGGGCATCGAGTTCGGTGAACTGCTGGACGAGATAGAGGCAATCGTATATTCGGGTACCAAACTGAATATCGATTATTTCCTGGAAGATGTGATGGATGAAGACCACATGCTGGATATCTACGACTACTTCAAGGAATCGACCACGGATAAGATTGATGATGCGATGGATGAACTCGGCGCTGACTATACAGAAGAAGAGATTCGTCTGGTACGTATCAAGTTTATTTCGGAAATGGCCAATTAATAACCGGTTGCATCCGGTACATGATAAAAAAAGGCACTGCCGCGGATATTGCCGGCTGTGCCTTTTTTCTGTAATACAACTTCCGTACATTCCGGCTTGTCTATCTGGAAAGTAGCGGGAAAAAGAAAAATAATCACGACATATATTGTCGAAAAATATGTTAATCCGACTGGGCGGTTTGGAGAAAATTGCGTATATTTGCACGCAATAAAATTCTAAAACGCATAAAGCCATATGTCATTTATTGCAGATAAAATCGTAATGGATGGATTGACTTACGACGACGTATTGTTGATCCCAGCCTATTCAGAAGTTCTTCCTAAAGCAGTCGAGTTGTCGACCAAGTTTTCACGCAACATTGAGTTAAAAATCCCGTTTGTGACAGCAGCCATGGATACTGTGACTGAAGCACAGATGGCAATTGCCATTGCTCGCGAAGGAGGTATTGGTGTTATTCATAAGAATATGTCAATCGAGGAGCAGGCACGCCAGGTAGCTATCGTTAAACGTGCTGAGAACGGAATGATTTACGACCCTGTAACCATCAAGAGAGGTTCTACCGTAAAAGATGCGCTGGATATCATGGCAGAATACAAAATCGGTGGTATTCCTGTGGTGGATGATGAAAACTACCTCGTAGGTATCGTAACCAACCGTGACCTCCGTTTTGAAAAGGATATGTCAAAACGCATCGATGAGGTAATGACAAAGGACAACATCGTGACTACCGATCAGGCAACAGACATGGAAACTGCATCAAAGATCCTGCAGGAAAATAAAATTGAAAAATTGCCGGTAGTTGATAAAGATGGCAAACTGGTAGGATTGATTACTTATAAAGACATTACTAAGGCCAAAGATAAACCGATGGCTTGCAAGGATGCCAAAGGACGCTTGCGCGTAGCTGCAGGTGTAGGTGTGACTGCCGATACTTTGCAGCGTATGGAAGCATTGGTAAACGCCGGTGCGGATGCCATCGTAATTGATACAGCTCACGGACATTCATACTCTGTAATCGAAAAACTGAGAGAAGCTAAGAAACGTTTCCCGGATATCGATATCGTAGTAGGTAATATCGCTACGGGTGAAGCTGCCAAGATGCTGGTTGAAGCTGGTGCTGATGCAGTGAAAGTCGGAATCGGTCCGGGTTCAATCTGTACTACACGTGTGGTAGCCGGAGTGGGTGTACCTCAGCTGACTGCTGTATACGATGTGGCAAAAGCCCTGGAAGGTACAGGTGTGCCTTTGATTGCAGACGGTGGATTGCGTTATTCAGGTGATGTGGTAAAAGCATTGGCTGCCGGAGGATACAGCGTAATGATCGGTTCACTGGTTGCCGGTACAGAAGAATCACCGGGTGATACAATTATCTTCAACGGACGTAAGTTTAAGTCATACCGTGGTATGGGTTCTTTGGAAGCTATGGAAAACGGTTCAAAAGACCGCTACTTCCAGGGAGGTACAACTGACGTGAAGAAACTGGTTCCGGAAGGTATCGCTGCCCGTGTACCGTATAAAGGAAGCCTGTATGAGGTAATCTATCAGCTGGTAGGTGGTCTGCGTGCCGGAATGGGTTACTGTGGAGCGCATAACATTACTGAACTGCATAATGCCAAGTTCACCCGTATCACGAATGCCGGTGTGCTGGAAAGCCATCCGCACGACGTGGCAATCACCAGTGAAGCTCCTAACTACAGCCGTCCACAGTAAGGATGGATAATCAGAAATAGACAATACTCTCATTCTGGGCATGGTGGAAGAGTTGCAGCAGCATGGCTACTGTAATTCTCCCATGATGTTCAGAATGTTTTTTTAATAAGGAAACCCTAAATGATGCCAGCGACTAAAATCATTCTGTTGGCAGGAATGTTGACCTTCCTGTCCTGTCTGCACACTAAAGCGGAAAATGAACGTATCACCCAAGAAGAATTTGAATGCTATCTTCGGGTGGAGCCGCCTTCTGCCCCATTGAAAGAAAAGTGGGAGAATTTTATGATGCTGAAGTTGAAGGCTGCCGATGCGAGAGCAAGGGGGTGGGACACTCTTCCTTCTTTTATTCAGCTTTATAAGTCTCTTCAGGGTAGCGTACTGAAATCGTTGTTGCTGGCTTCGGAGAAGTCGGGCCAGGTACCTGCCGCCAAGGGTACAGAGAGAGAGCCGTTGACATGGGTGCGCCTGGATCAGTATGCGTATCCGCTGGCACAGCATGCCACTCGGAAGGAAGAACGTATGGCAGTCTGCTACATGGACTCCGTGTATGGAGCATTACAGCAACAGTCTGCAGCCTCTTTCCCCAGATGCCGTCATACGCTGACGTGGTATCCCGAAGAAATATTGCTGCAGGAATTTATCTCGCAGACTACTTCGACTCCGGCCAATCAATATTCCAAACCCTTTTATTCGCCGCTGGGGCTGCATATTATCCGTGTCATCGACCGGAAGGTGGCCTGTGATTCTCCCGAAGAGGGAAACCGGTCGGTAAAGGATGCCTGGAAGACGCATAAAGAACTGAATGCCGATGCGTATGAGAAATGGAAAAACAGTTGGACTCCGAGCGACAACGAACGGATTCAGGCCCGGTTGAAGACCGTGCGCGACAGTCTGCTGGCCGTTTGCTGGGATCAGTACAACCTTCTTTCTCTTCCTCGGCAAATTCCGGATGATTCGCTCGACAGTTATTTCAGGCAGCATCAGGAGGAATATCGTTGGGAACTGCCGCATTTTAAAGGAGCCGTTATCTGGTGCAAAAACAAGAAAATGGCTTCGCGCATCAAGCGTTACCTGAAAAAGTGCGATCCCTCTGTATGGGACAAAGCCTTGTCGCGGCTGATGAAGGAAGATACAGGTATACAGGCACGGATGGAAACCGGGCTGTACCAGATTGGAAAGAATCCTTACGTAGACCGTCTGGCCTTCAAGTGCGGTACGTATCCCGAGGATGCTGCATACCCTTATGTCTTTGTCATGGGTAAGCGTCTGAAAAAGGGCCCTGAAGCCTTTTCCGATGTCTATGAAAAAGTAAGCAGAGATTACCGGAGATGGCTGCAACTGCAGCAAATTGCCTCGTTGAAGGAGCGTTTCCCCCTGGATTTTGATTCTGAGGTTTTAAAAACCGTTAATTGTAGCGGAAATAATTAATTATTAGTGTATCTTCGTTCATTAATTCAAAGCAAATGAAACGAATAGGCAAATATTTTTTTCTGATGACGGTCCTGTTGATGTTGGGTGCATGTAAAAATACAGTTGACCATAAAGGAAAGACTCCGCTGGTTGAGGCTGGAGGCAGTTTCCTGTATCAGGAAGATTTGCTGGCATCCATGCCCGCCGGTCTGCATGGAGAAGACAGCGTACATTTTGCACAGAAATACATCCGTAACTGGATAGAGGATGTATTGCTCTATCAGAAGGCAGAAGGAAATATTCCTGAGAACGTAAAGATTGATGAGCTGGTTGCCTCTTATCGCCGTGCCCTGATTATGCATACCTATCAGGAAGAACTGGTCAAACAGAAGGTCGGTGCCGAGATTACCGATGCGGAAATAGCACAATATTATACCCAGAATACCGGAATGTTCCGTGCCGATCAGCCTTATCTGAAAGGACTGTTCATTAAAGTGCCGCTGAATGTTCCGCATTTGAAACAGGTCCGTACCTGGTATAAGTCGAATACGCAGGAATCCATTGACAAACTGGAAAAATTCAGTATTGGAAATGCCGTGAGTTATGATTACTTTTACGACCGCTGGCAACCGCTTTCGGAAGTGGCTGCCAAACTTCCTCTGAAAGAACTGGATACGAATCCGAATTATCCGGACCGTAACCGGAACATTGAAGTCCGTGATACTGCATTCTGCTACCTGCTGCATGTAGAAGACTTCCTGCCGAAGGGGGAATTGTTGCCTTTGGAATTTGCAAAGAGTGAAATAAAAGAAATATTAATCAATCTGAAGCGTGTGAATTTTGTCAATAAGATGAAACAAGATTTGTATAACGAAGCTTCGGAAGACAATGACATTATTTATTATTATAGCAATGAATAAGTTTAAATTTGCCAAGGTCTATTTTTGTATACTGTTGTGTTGGGCCGGAATGTCTGTATACGCACAAGACAATGTAATAGATGAAGTAGTATGGGTGGTAGGTGACGAAGCCATCCTGAAGTCGGATGTGGAAAATGAACGGTTGAACGCCCAGTATGAAAACCGTCGTTTTACCGGCGACCCTTACTGTGTGATTCCAGAAGAACTGGCGGTACAGAAACTCTTCCTGCACCAGGCCGAAATCGACAGTGTGGTGGTTTCCGACCAGGAAGTGCTTCAGCAGGTTGAACAGCGTACTTCATGGCTTATCGACCAGATCGGTTCGAAGGAAAAAATGGAAGAATATTACAACAAGACCTTTACGCAGATCCGTGAAATGTTGCGTGAGAACATCCGTGACGGACTGACTGTACAGCAGATGCAGCAGAAAATCGTAGGTGACATCAAACTGACTCCGGCTGAGGTGCGTAACTATTTCAAGAAGTTGCCTGCCGACAGTATCCCGTTTGTACCCACTCAGGTAGAGGTACAGATCATTACTCAGGAACCGAAGATTGCGGAGGAAGAAATCGAACGGGTAAAGGCCCAGCTTCGTGAGTATACCGACCGAATCAATAAGGGAGAAACAACATTCTCTACACTGGCCCGTTTCTATTCAGAAGACCCGGGTACTGCACGTCGAGGCGGTGAAGGAGGGTTTACCGGACGAGGTGAGCTGGTTCCGGAATTTGCCAATGTGGTCTTTAACCTGACAGATACGAAGAAAGTTTCCAAGGTTTTTGAAACAGAGTTCGGTTTTCATATTGCACAGCTGATCGAGAAGCGCGGTGACCGTGTGAACTACCGTCACATTCTGTTGCGTCCGAAAGTCGACCAGAAACAGATTGATGCCGCATTGAGCCGTCTGGATTCCATTGCCGATGACATCCGCAAGAATAAATTCACCTTTGACGATGCTGCTACATGGATTTCGCAGGACAAGGAAACCCGTAACAACCATGGATTGCTGGCAAATCCTCAGACTAGTACCTCTCGTTTTGAGATGCAGCAGCTGGCAGGACTGGTATCGCAGGATGTGGCCAAGGTGGTAGAGGGAATGCAGATTGGTGAAATTTCCAAACCGTTTACCATGATCAACTCTAAAGGTAAGGAAGTCTGTGCCATTGTGAAGTTGAAAAACCGTATTGACGGTCATAAGGCGACGATTACCGAAGACTATCAGCGTCTGAAAAGCATGGTAACCGCCAAGCGTAGCGAGGAAAAGATTCAGAAATGGATTGTGGAAAAACAGAAAACAACTTATGTACGCATAAATCCTTCATGGAGAAACTGTGATTTCAAGTATCCGGGATGGATTAAGGAATGATTGTAAAATTATTATATGCAAGGAAAATATAACCGAAAAAATAATAAAAGCGGGCATAGGATACTTGGGCTAAGTGTCCTGTGCCTGTTCGGCTTTTGCCTGTCCGTACAGCGTCCGGTACTGATGGCGCAGCAGACCGTACAGCAGCAGACAACTCCTAAGAAGCAGCAGCCCAAGAGCAAGGTCTATCTGTTGCATTCCGATCTGCTCCGTAAGGACTCCCGTCATCCGGATGCTCAGGTAGTGGTGGGAAACGTGGTTTTCCGTCACGACAGCGTGTATATGTATTGCGACAGTGCCTACTACTATGACCAGATCAGTTCATTCGAAGCGTTCAGTAATGTAAAGATGAATCAGGGAGATACCCTGTTCCTGTATGGTGACCGGCTTTACTATGACGGATATACGCAAATTGCCGAAGTGCGTATGAATGTACGTATGGAAAACCGGAACACGACGTTGCTTACCGATAGCCTGAACTATGACCGGGTATATAACTTGGGGTATTTTTTTGATGGCGGAACATTGATGGACGAACAGAACGTGCTGACTTCCGAGTGGGGACAGTACAGTCCTGCTACCAAGCAGTCTGTGTTCAACTATAATGTGAAGCTGGAGAATCCGCAGTTTACTCTGACATCCGATACCCTTCAGTACAATACCGAAAGCAAGGTGGCCAATATTGTAGGTCCTTCTGATATCTGGAGCGACAATAACCACATTTACTCTGAACTGGGTACGTATAATACCGTTACCGGAAAGGCTCATTTGCTGAACCGTTCCATCCTGACCAACGACGGGAAACAGTTGACCGGTGATACGCTTTTCTACGACCGGGATGCTGGTACGGGAGAAGCATTCCATAATATGGTGATGACGGATACCATCAATAAGAACATGATGACCGGTGAGTACGGATTCTATAACGAACGTACCAAATATGCATTTGCTACCGACCGTGCTGTCGGAATCGACTACTCACAGGGAGACAGTCTGTTCCTGCATGCCGATACCCTGATGATGAAGACGTTCCACCTGGAAACCGATTCCATGTTCCGTGAACTGAGGGCTTTCCATAAAGTGCGCTTTTACCGTACCGACCTGCAGGGAGTAGCCGACTCGCTGGTATTCTCTACCAAAGACAGTTGCCTGACCATGTATAAAGACCCTATTTTGTGGAATCAGAACCAGCAGCTGGTAGGCGAGAAAATATGCATTTACATGAACGACAGTACGATAGACTGGGCCCATATCATCAACCAGGCGCTCTCGGTAGAACAGTTGGATTCACTGCTTTACAATCAGGTTACCGGAAAGGAAATGAAATCTTACTTCCGCAACCGGCAAATGTATAAAACAGAAGTGATCGGTTCCGTACGCGTGGTTTATTATCCGATGGACTCCGACAGTACCCTGATTGGAATGAACGTATCGGAAACCAGTAAACTGGACATCTATCTTCAGAATCAGAAACTGGAGAAGATGGTGATGAGCCCGAAATCAAACGGAACCCTTTATCCGATGAATCAGATACCGCCGGGTACAGATCGTCTGGAAAACTTCGTGTGGTTCGATTATATACGTCCGCTGAACAAAGAAGATATCTTCAATTGGCGGACCAAGAAAGTGGAAGACCAGCTGAAGAAAAATGTGCGTGGTCCGGTAACACTGCCAAATCAGCATTTATTTGAAAAAAAGGAGGAATAAATTATGGGAATGTTTACAATGAAGAAACCTCGCGCGTATCATCATGAATACATTTATGTAGATGAACGCAAGGAAAAACTGCAGAAAATGGAAGAGTCTGCTAAACGTGACCTGGGAATGTTGCCTCCCAAGGAGTTTTCTCCCGAAGACATACGGGGAAAGTTTGTGGAAGGTACCACCTATCTGAAACGCCGTAAGGAAAGTGGAAGAAAGCCGTTGAGCTATGCCACCATCTTTGTGGCCATTGCCATTCTGCTGTACATACTGCATTATCTGGTAACCGGAGAATTCACCTTGTAAAATTGAGAAACGATGAGCGATGTAATCCGTTTGTTGCCCGACTCCGTCGCCAATCAGATTGCGGCAGGCGAAGTCATTCAGCGCCCGGCATCGGTGGTCAAGGAGCTGGTAGAAAATGCGATAGATGCCGGAGCCTCCCACATTGATGTGCTGGTTACCGATGCCGGTAAGACCTGCATTCAGGTAATTGACAATGGAAAAGGAATGTCCGAGACCGATGCCCGTCTCGCTTTTGAGCGGCATGCCACCTCCAAAATCCGTGAGGCTTCCGATCTGTTTGCACTGCATACCATGGGATTCCGTGGCGAAGCCCTTGCTTCGATTGCGGCAGTAGCCCAGGTGGAGTTACGCACCTGTCAGAAGGATGCCCAGCTCGGAACACTGATTACCCTGGCAGGGTCGAAAGTCGAAAGTCAGGAAACGGTAGCCTGCGCTCAGGGAAGCAATTTCTGTGTACGCAATCTGTTTTTCAACGTACCAGCCCGACGGAAGTTCCTGAAGTCTAACCAGACCGAACTGAGCAATATTCTGGCAGAATTTGAAAGAATTGCCCTGGTGAACCCCGACGTATCCTTTACCCTTCATCACAATGATACAGAGATGCTGAATCTGCCGGCCATACAGTTGCGCCAGCGGATTATGGGGGTATTCGGGAAAAAACTGAACCAGGACCTGCTTTCCCTTGAGATAGAGACCACCATGGTGAAGATACATGGCTTTATCGGCAAGCCGGAGACTGCCCGTAAAAAAGGCGCCCGTCAGTTCTTTTTCGTCAATGGCCGTTATATGCGTCACCCTTATTTCCATAAGGCGGTTGCAGACGCATACGAAAACCTGATACCCGCCGGAGAACAAGTTTCGTATTTCATATACATGGAAGTCGATCCCGCCAATATCGATGTGAACATTCATCCGACAAAGACTGAAATTAAATTTGATAATGAGCAGGCCATCTGGCAGATTCTTTCTGCTGCGGTAAAGGAGACACTGGGACGCTTCAATGCCGTTCCATCCATCGATTTTGATACGGAAGGCATGCCCGAGATACCGGCTTTTGAGGCCTCTCCTTATGAAGGGGTACGCCCGCCTTCAACTTCGCTCGACCCGTCGTACAATCCTTTCAATGTCTCTTCGGCAACTCCTCCCTCTTCTTATTCTCCTTCTTCAAGGGGACGCCATACGGCCACGGAATGGGAACCTCTGTTTCAGGGACTGGACAAGAAGGCAGCCGTGACACCGGACTGGGATACTCCGGCACAGTCTTTCCCGGCTGAAGAATGGGAACAGCCGGAAGAAACTCCTGCAGCTCCTTCCTTGTATGGGGCTGAATCGGGAGAGAACGTGATGGAAAAGTCTGCCCAGCATTATCAGTACAAAGGTTGTTATATTCTGACTTCCGTCAAGTCGGGACTGATGATTATCGACCAGCACCGGGCACATGTCCGCATCCTGTACGACCGCTATATGGAACAGATTTCCATGCGGAAGCACGCATCGCAGCGCATGCTTTTCCCCGACATGGTTCATTTCTCTCCGGCCGAGATACCCGTACTGGAAAGCATTATGGATGATCTGCAGTCGCTGGGATTCGATTTGAGTAATCTGGGAGGCGGTTCTTATTCCATCAATGGCGTACCTGCCGGAATCGAGGGACTCAATCCGGAAAAACTCGTGGGAGATATGGTGCAGACGGCTATCGAAAAAGGATGTAAGGTAAAAGAGGAGGTGCAGAGCATGCTCGCCCTTTCACTGGCTAAGGCAGCAGCCATTGTTCCTGGCCAGGTACTGACGAATGAAGAAATGAACAACCTGGTTGACGAACTCTTTGCTCTGGCGACTCCCAACTATACACCGGACGGTAAGACCGTACTTTCTCTGCTGAAGGAAGACGACCTGGAAAAGATGTTTAAATAACCGTGAAGCAAATTTGCTTTCAGGAAACCGAGAGAGGCATTCAAAAAGTTCTCTGCCGGAGACTCCTGGCGAATGCGGCATAAAATATGAAAAAAGGAATATCCGGATGATTTCATTCTGGATGTTCCTTTTTCTTTTTGGTACACTATTCTGCAATTTCCTTCGTAGATTATTTGAACCGTGACGTATCTACGGCCTCTCTTTTCTTCTCCTTATATCCGCCGAACTTCCAGGTAAACGAAATGCCGGCACTTCGGAAACTGGAATACGCATTGGTCACCCACTGGCGTGCATAACGTATCTCCGGGCAGGGCATCGAGGTCTGCAGAATATCCCGGCACCAGGCAGTCAGTACGGCATTCCCTCCCCAAAAAGTATAACGGAGCGTAGCCGAAAGGTTGCCGCACGCAGGAATGTCGTAAATTCCCTGGATGGCACGTCCCTGCAACCGTCCGTCTACCGTCAGACGTACATCCGGCTTGCGGCTCAGCGTGAACGTATTGTTCAGTGATGCGATACCGAGCAACCGTTTGCGGTCGAAAGGAAGATCATAGAAATCCCCGTCTTTCTGCCGCATCCAGATTCCCAGGAGGGTCAGCCGTGAGTTGAGCCATTGTCCCATCTTAAAGGGGATGGAAGCCTGCAGACCCGCCTGCTGCTCGAAGTCGAAGTTCTGGAACTTGTATATTTCCAGCAGTTGATCGGGCGACTGGTAGAGAGTCTGCATGGACCGGTCTTTGGTGTGGTTGAACCAGAGGGTAAAGACATATTTGGACTTCAGGATATACGACAAAGAAGTCGCATACTCGATTTCAGGTTTCAGCAGCGGATTCCCCTGTAGTTCGCTGTACCCTCCGCCCATGTAAGACACCACATCCTGTACCGCCCAGTACTCGGGATAAGTTTTGTCACTGCTGAAATTGAGCTGGACAATGTGTCCGTCGGCAGGCAGATACGTAAGGTTCAGTACCGGATAACAGTCCCATTCTTTCCATACCGGTGTCCGATAATGCTCTGCTGCCAGCGAGAAATCCGCCATCAGCTTCTGTCCGAACGATTTACTGAAGCCGGCATAGAAATTGAACGTCTGCTCCCTGCGGCGCGACTCGACATCCTCCGGTAACACCGTATCCTCCTTCTTTTCTCCTATCTCATTGAAATACGTCTGATACGAATGATCCACAGTCGTGGTATATATCGCCCCGTAATTCAGGCCCCACCCGTTTTTCAGTGCGTGTTCCTGCGACAGAAAGAATTTCCAGGCATTGATACGTTGTCCGGCTTCGGTATAGAAATCGAGTTGCTGTTCCTCCATACGACTGTGCAGCAGCTGTTCATCGGGGGCATTGTACCAGGTAAACTCCGCCCCTGCCTTCATCCCAAAAGGAGTCTGATAATCCAGACGCCCGTTGTGCAGCCACGAAGTCTGGCGGGTCATGCTTTCTGCCATCTGCGTTCCCCGGGTATACTGCCCGATATGACTCGTCGTATATGAACCGTTGTACACCCCGCTCAGCGAGTGATTTTCCCCCAGCTGATAGTCTGCTCCCAAGCGGAAGCTGTGAGTATGGCTCCGTCCGTGTTTCTCCTCTTCGTTCTCGATAAGATGTGTAGACCCGTTGGCCTGCTGCCAGTGACGGGCTTCCTTATGCGTGGTAGTGAAACTTTCCCCGTGGCTATGATCGTAAAGCACATCCATGGACAACCGCTTCCCGTTGTATAACAGTGAGGCCCGTTCCTCAAACGAAGCCTCATAATTCTGGTCGTATTTCCCATAGATTTCCCCCTGTACCGTACCGGGAGTCTCCAGTGAATGACGCAGGCGGATATTGATCATGGCACCCCGTACCTGATAACGGGCAGGAGCCTGATACATCACTTCCACCCGTTCCATCCGGCTGGGAGGCAGGGATTTCAACAAGGCATAAAGCTGGCTGGTACTCATGTTGGTCACCTTACCGTCTATCACTACCGTTACTTCCTGCATGCCTAAAGTCAGTGCACCGTCTTGCTCAATGACACCCGGCAACTCCTTCAGGGCCTCGTAGACATTGTCTACCGGACGGTCCTTAATCATCTGCGGCAGGTCGTACTCCAGTTTACCGGCCGATGCCTTGACCACCGGTCGTTCACCCATTACCATGACTTCGGGGAGCTGTCGGAAAATACTGTCCATACGGGCATCTCCCGTCAGCGGACTGTCTGCCGGAAAAGACTGTGAAGCCTCTTTCCCGATTTCCTTTTGGGCAGAGAGCGGCAGCGCTACACACAGGCAGACTGCCGATAGCAATACATTTCGTCTCATCATTTTCTGTTCCACATTTTGTTTGGTCAATTTTTTTCGTCACCACAAAAATACACGGAGATAACACAACTCCGTGTTACCGAAGACTTATGAAGTCTTATCGAGTGTTATCAGAAAAAAGTGCAGGACAGAAGTGTTATTTAGTCTTACCGATTATTAGAGTATACCGATTAACTGCGTATCTTTATCCTCATGAAACTACCTTCTAAATACATAGTGATGCTTGTCATCCTCTCGCTGGCAGGCATATTTGCCTATCAGACCTATTGGCTGACGGGGCTTTATCATACCATGCGTGCCGACTTGGAGCGCAACATTACGGAAGCCATGCGTATCAGTGACTACAATGAAATGATGATTCGCGTCGAAGGGCTGCAGGAGGAGGATGAAGAACATGGCGAAGTCTCTATCTCCACCGGATTTGACGTGGAGGGAACGCAGTTCGTAAGAAGCAATACCGTGCTTTATCAGGCTCCCGATACGCTTCCGCAAGGATTTACTTCTCAGAACGATACGCTTCATCGAGAAGAGAAAGATACCCTTCGTCCCGCGGCTATGCTCCATGCCAGTAAGGGACTTGACATGCTGCTCCGTAATCAGGATTCCATGATTGGCATGGCGGTTTATCTGCAACGAGGATTGCACTCCGGTCTGGATGTGCTGTCCGAGCCGGTATTCAGTGTATACGACAGCCTGCTCAATGTGATTCTGACCGAGATGAATATTTCCATTCCTTATCGGCTGCAATACCTGCATTCCGGTTACGATGTGAATGGCCGCTGGCTTTTTACCGATACGCTGGGTACAGGAGGTACTCCCGGTTATCAGCCCGGCCCCGAGTCCGTAAGTTACCAATATGCTTTTTCCTCTTCTCAGCGCCACGTTTACCGCCTTACCACGGAACCTTTGGAGGGAATTGTTTTATGGCAGATGGCCGGTATTCTCGCTACTTCATTCGTGATCCTGCTGATTCTCGGTTTCTCTTTCTGGTACCTTATCCATACTATTCTGAGGCAGAAAACCCTGGAAGAAATGAAGAGTGACTTTACCAATAACATTACCCATGAACTGAAAACACCGATAGCCGTAGCCTATGCAGCTACCGATGCCTTGCTTAATTTTCATCAGGTCAATGACGCGGTCAAACGCGAGCGCTATCTTCGTATCTGTCAGGAGCAGTTGCAACGGCTCAGCGGACTGGTGGAGCAGATTCTGTCCATGAGTATGGAGCGGCGCAAGACTTTCCGTCTGAACGTGGAGGAACTTCCTCTGAAAGAACTTCTGTTGCCGCTTGTCGAACAGCATAAACTGAAGGCAGACAAGCCTGTTCATATCTCTCTTGACATTGAGCCTGACGGACTGACTGTGAGGGCCGACCGTACGCATCTGACCAATATCATCAGCAATCTGTTGGATAATGCTATAAAATACTCAGACGGACAGGCTGAGATAACCGTCTGCTGCCGCCGTTATACCGGACAGGACGGAGATACTCATACGGAAATCCGGGTCAGTGATCACGGTATCGGCATTGCCCACGACCGCCTGCCTCATATCTTCGACAAGTTTTACAGGGTACCTACGGGTAACCTGCATGAGGTGAAAGGGTATGGCCTGGGACTGTTCTACGTAAAGACCTTGGTCGAAAAGCATAACGGTACGGTAGAAGTGAAAAGTGAACCCGGAAAGGGTAGTGAATTTACAGTAAGAATTTAAGGTTATGGAGAAAATAAAAGTATTGCTCGTGGAAGATGAAACAACCCTTGCCATGATTATTAAGGACACTCTTGAGGGACAGAATTTCATCCTGGAGACGGCATCCGACGGCGTGGAAGGTTTGCGCCTGTTCTTTGAGATGCGTCCCGACGTGCTTGTGGCCGATGTGATGATGCCCCGCATGGACGGTTTTGAGATGGTACAACGCATCCGGCAAAGCGACCGGAATACACCGGTATTGTTTCTCACGGCACGGTCGGGGGTAAATGATGTGGTGAAAGGATTCGAACTGGGAGCCAATGATTATCTGAAAAAGCCTTTCAGCATGCAGGAACTCATCGTACGCATCAAGGCTCTGGTGGGCAGAGCCTGCACTTTCATCCAGTCTGATGCGACTGAACAGACCTGCTATCAGATAGGTAAGTACCGGTTTGACGTCCGGCGGCAACTGTTGTTGTTTGAGAACAGCCGGCAAGAACTCTCACACCGGGAGACTGAGATTTTGAAACGGCTTTATGAAAACCGGAACTGTGTGGTAAACATGCAGGATATTCTGCTGGATCTTTGGGGAGACGATACGTTTTTTAATCAGCGGAGTCTGCATGTATTCATCACCAAACTGCGGCATAAACTGGCCGGAGATGCCAATATCCGCATTATCAATGTACGGGGAGTAGGGTATAAGTTGATTGAAACTGATTCGCTGGGGTGAAGTGCCTGATGATTTTCTCGGCTTTAATTACTATGAATTTCTGAAGAGTCGGCCTATGTTTATGCCCGGGTATTAATATTGATAGCTTTATCAGAACCGATGCACTCATAAAAAGATGTCTTCTAAGGTAATTTTCTGAAAGTTGCCTGTCATTGATTGATCTTATGTCAGTGGCAGGTAACTTTTGTTTTTTATGGTATCCTTTTGCTGTGAAGCAAGGTAGAGGGAAAAATAATTTTTATTGGAAAATCTTGATGTTATGGATATTTGCTCCAGAGTTTGTAAAAAAGGATGAAGAAAATATAAAAATAACGTAAGTGTTTTTTGCAGGGTACTTGTTTATAGGATAAAAAACATATAGGATAAATTATATAGTGATTGATTTGTATTATGAAAGACAATGAATATCTGTATATAAATTGATATCGCGATTAACAAAAAGAATATTATTAATTAATTTAATTTATAACCTTAAAAAAGCAGATATGAGAAGCAAAAACTCATGTAAAGGCTCGAAAAAAATATTTCGGGCATTGCTGGCTTCCACGCTGTTAACTGTTCCTGTACAGTTTGCGTCAGCTCAGTTGAATATTGCTTTATCTAATTCCAAATTAGGAACTGTGATTCAGCAGATTCAGTCTCAGTCAAAGTATCAATTCTTTTATGATGACGATCTGGCTTCTATGCCAATTCCTTCCATCAATGTGCAAAACTCATCTGTAGAAGAAGTTTTAAATCAAGTTTTAGCAGGGAAAGGCGTCACTTACAAAGTGGATGAAAATGTAATTTATTTGTCTAAGAATGTGTCTTCGACTCGGAGTATCAGTACTTCATCACAGCAAGAGGCAGAAAAGACAATTACAGGTACCATCGTAGACGCTTCAGGTATGCCGTTGATTGGTGTTACTGTCATGGAGAAGGGGACAACGAACGGATCAATCACTGATTTTGACGGAAAATACTCATTGAAAGTTTCTGCTAATGCCATTGTTCAGTTCTCTTATGTAGGTTATAAGAGCGTAGAAATGTCTGTAAGCGGAAAAACAACCATCGACTTGACCATGAAAGAAGACACAGAAGTCTTGGAAGAAGTGGTTGTAACAGCTTTAGGTATCAAACGTGCAGAAAAAGCCTTGTCATATAACGTACAGCAGGTTAACGCTGATGATATTACAACTAATAAGGACGTTAACTTTGTAAACTCTTTGAGTGGTAAGGTTGCAGGTGTGAATATCAATGCATCATCTTCAGGTGTGGGTGGTGTATCTAAAGTAGTAATGCGTGGTACTAAATCTATCATGCAGTCTTCCAATGCCTTGTATGTAATCGATGGTGTGCCTATCTTCTCAGGAAGAGGTAATAAAGGTGGAACTGAGTTTGACTCACAAGGTGCTACCGAACCGATTGCAGATATCAACCCGGAAGATATTGAATCAATGTCTGTATTGACCGGTGCTGCCGCCGCCGCACTTTACGGTTCTGATGCTGCCAACGGTGCGATTGTCATTACTACCAAGAAAGGTAAAGAAGGTAAAATGAGTATTACTGTAAGTAGTAATACTGAATTCTCATCTCCATTTGTAATGCCTGAGTTCCAGACCCGTTATGGTACAGGTATTGGTGGAGTATTGAGCAACTCTGGTATCTTGAGCTGGGGAGCCAGATTGACAGATGCAAATGCATTCAATTATTCACCGGAAGATGATTATTTCCAGACTGGTATTACGGGTACTGAAAGTATCTCGTTCTCTACAGGTACTGAAAAGAATCAGACTTATGCATCTGCAGCAGCTGTAAATTCTAAGGGTATTGTTCCTAATAATAAATATAACCGTTATAACTTTACCGTTCGTAACACCACTTCCTTCCTTAACGATAAAATGAAGTTGGATATCGGTGCCAGCTATATCCTTCAGAATGACCGTAACATGACTAACCAGGGTACTTATAATAACCCGTTGGTAGGAGCTTATCTGATCCCGAGAGGTTATGACTGGGAAGACATTAAGATGTATGAACGTTATGATCCTGCCCGTAAAATCTATACACAGTACTGGCCGGTAGGTGATGCGGCTATTGCTATGCAGAACCCGTACTGGATCAACTATCGTAACCTGCGTGAAAGCAAGAAAGACAGATACATGTTGAATGCCGGTTTGAGTTACCAGATCTTTGACTGGTTGAGCATTGCCGGTCGTGTCCGCTTGGATAACACTGCTACCAACTATACTGAAAAGTTCTATGCTTCAACCAATACACAGCTGACTGAAAAATCCAGCCGTGGTTTGTATGGTCTTTCTAAGTCAGAAGACAAGCAGTTGTATGCAGACTTCCTGATCAATATCAACAAGAATTTCGGTGAAGACTGGAGCCTGCAGGCTAACTTTGGTGGTTCTTTCTCAGATTTGCGTTATGATTTGATGAAAGTACGTGGCCCTATTGCCGATGGTTCAGATTCCTTTACTGGAGAACCTGTAGGTTTGACAAACTGGTTTGTCATCCAGAACTTGAGTGCCAAGAATACTGAACGTTTGAACGAAGGCTGGCGTGAACAGACTCAGTCTCTTTTTGCTTCAGCTGAATTAGGTTATAAGAGTACTTATTATCTGACTTTGACAGGACGTAATGACTGGCCGTCACAGTTGGCTGGTCCTAAGTCAGAAAGCAAGTCATTCTTCTATCCTTCAGTCGGTGCTTCTGTTGTATTGTCAGAATTGATGCCTAACTTGAACAAGGATTATCTGTCATACATGAAAGTACGCGGTTCTTGGGCTTCTGTAGGTAATCCTTTCGCCAGATATTTGGCTAATCCACGTTACGAATGGAATCCTTCTGGAGGTTCTGGACAGTGGAGTAATACTACTCAGTATCCTGCATACAACCTGAAACCTGAAAGAACAAATTCTTTTGAAGTAGGTGTGACATTGAAGTTCTTGAAGAACTTTGACTTGGATGTAACTTACTACAATGCCAAGACAATGAACCAGACATTTAATCCGGATCTGCCTGTAACTGGATATTCTGCAATCTATCTTCAGACAGGTGCTGTCCGCAACCAGGGTGTTGAATTGGCATTAGGATATAAAAACACTTGGAATAAGTTTACATGGGATACCGGTATCACTTATTCTATGAATAGGAATAAGATTTTGGAACTGGCTGATAATGCGGTTAACCCGGCAACAGGAGAACCTATTTCTATTTCTACATTGAATGTAGGTGGTCTGGGTGAAACTCGCTTCCTGTTGAGAGAAGGTGGTTCTATGGGAGACTTGTATTCTTTGATTGATCTGCAGCGCGATGCTAACGGAAAGATCTATGTAGACGCCAATGGACAGATTGCTACAGAAACCATCAGCGATCCTAACAATTACATTAAATTGGGAAGTGTATTGCCAAAAGGTAATTTGTCATGGAGAAACAACTTTAGCTGGAACAACTTCAATGTAGGCTTCCTGGTTACAGCTCGTCTCGGAGGTGTCGTATTCTCTCGTACTCAGGCTATGTTGGACTATTTCGGTGTATCTGAAGCTACTGCTGCAGCTCGTGATTTGGGTTATGTAGTAATCAATGACAATGACCACATTAATCCGGAAACTTGGTATAATGTAATCGGTGGTGGTACATCTGTTCCTCAGTATTATACTTATTCTGCTACTAACGTACGCTTGCAGGAGGTTTCTGTCGGATATACATTCCCAAGAAAATGGTTGCGTGATATCTGTGATATCAGACTTTCTTTGGTAGGACGTAATCTTTGGATGATTTATAATAAAGCTCCATTCGACCCGGAAAGTATTGCTTCTACAGACAATTTCTATCAGGGTATTGATTATTTCATGATGCCGGCATTGCGTAATATCGGATTTAACCTGAGCTTTAAATTTTAATAGTTAATAGGTATGAAAAAACATATAATAAATAAATTGGTGGTTGGAGCTTTTCTTTTGGCTGCAACCTCATGTACAGACAAATATTTTGATATCAACTCCAATCCTTATCAGCCGGGAGATTTGAATCCTGATGATTATGCTTTGGGTTCGGCAATGAGCAATCTGGCAAGTGCAGTTATTTCCTCAGATGTTAACACGGCTCAGTTTACTGATTGCTTGTTGGGAGGACCGATGGGTGGATATTTCGCAGATTCTAACTCTGGTTGGTCAAATACAATCTCAAATTATAATGCGAAAAACGACTGGACACGTGTTTTCCTGATGAGTGACCGTGTGATAGCTACTTTGTATACTAACTTGAATGCGGTGAAAATTGTATCTGAGTCTACCAGTAATCCGGTACCGTATGCAATTGCTCAGATCATTAAGGTTGCTGCCATGAGCCGTGTAACTGATACTTATGGCGCGATTCCTTATTCTAAGATCGGAGAAGATGGTAAAATCACCACTCCATACGATTCTCAGGAGGAAGTATACAATAAGTTCTTTGAAGAACTGGATGAGGCAATCACCACATTGACAGCCAACAGTGATGCTCGATTGGTGCCTTCTGCTGACTATGTATATGGAGGTGATGTCCAGAAATGGATAAAATTTGCAAACTCTCTTAAATTGCGTCTGGCTATTCGTATTGCTTATGCTAACGTAGATAAGGCCAGAGCAATGGCTGAAAGTGCAATTACTCAGGAATTTGGTGTTATTACTGAGAATGAGGATAATGCAGCATGGAATTATTTCAGCACAATCAGTAATCCGATTTATACGGCTGTAAGATATAACGAGGAACAGACTGGTGGAGATACTCATGTGGCTGCCGATATCGTTTGCTATATGAACGGTTACAATGACCCTCGTCGTGCTGCTTATTTTGAAACTTCCGGATGGAGTGGCAAAGAATTCGTAGGTTTGCGCAGAGGTATCAATATGAAGAAGGCGGATAGCTACTTCTCAAGATATTCAAGAGTAAACATTTCTGCTTCTGCTCCAGTAATGTGGATGAATGCGGCTGAGGTTGCTTTCTTGCGTGCCGAAGGAAAAGCTGTTTTTGGCTTTAATATGGGTGGTGAAGCAAAAGATTTCTATAATGAAGGTATTCGCTTGTCTTTTGAACAATATGGTGTAGGTGGATATGAACAGTATATCGAAGATGAAACAAGTGTTCCTGACACTTATACAGACCCGGCTGGCTTGAACTCATACGAATCAACTATTTCTGATATTACCATTAAATGGGATGAAACTGCTGATGTAGAGAAAAAACAGGAAAGAATCATTACTCAGAAGTGGATTGCCAACTGGATTTTGGGAAATGAAGCTTGGGCTGATTACCGTCGTACCGGTTATCCAAAGTTAATTCCTGCTACAGCTGAAGGAAACATGAGTGGAGGTATTGTGGATAGTGAACGTGGCGCCCGTCGTATGCCATATCCGTTGGAAGAGTATACAAGTAATACTGAAAATGTACAGAATGCCGTAAAACTCTATCTGAATGGAGTTGATAATATGAGCGTTGATGTGTGGTGGGCTTGTAAACCTGGAAATAAATAATTTTGGTACATTATCTTAATTGTGAATTCTATGAATATTAATAAATATAATCCGTTAAAAAGAACTGCAGTTGCAGTTTTTGCGACAATGGCTTTGTTTTCTTGCTCTGATTGGACAGAGACAGAGAGCTTGGGCATAAAGACTCCGACATTGGAGGAGGAAAATTCTGCTCTTTATGAGGCTTATATCAATTCTTTGAATGAGTATAAGGGAAGCGAGCATAAAGTAGTTATTACAAAGTTTGACAATAAACAGTCTGATCCTTCAGGTCAGGGTGAACGTATTGCTGCCCTGCCTGACAGTGTGGATTATGTGATTTTGAACGATGCTGACAATCTGAATTCTGCTACAGTGCAGGATATGCAGGATATTCGTAAGAAAGGTACTCGTACTCTTTTCTCAATCGATTATTCTGTGATAGAAAAAGATTATAAGGCCTTTATTGAAAATGAAGGAGCAGGTGAAACTCCGGATAATGGTGCAGAAACTACCGAAGGAAATGAAGGAGAAGTTGAACCGGAAGTTGATGGATTCCTTGAATTCTGCGGACAGCGTATGGATTATTATTTAGGATTGTATCAGAAGTATGGATACGATGGTATTAATGTTATCTATTCAGGTATTGATCCACTGGCTCTTCCTGAGGCTGATAAACTTCAGTTGGAAGCACGTCAGCAGCTTTTCTTCGGAAGAATTGAAGAATGGAAAAATGCAAATGCAAATGCCGTTCTTTTCTTTGAAGGTAAGCCACAAAATCTTCTTTATGATAAATCCTTGTTGAATAAAGCTTCTTTTATTATTATTCCTGCTGAAGATGGGGTAAATCGAGAAGACTTGTTGCTGGCTGTAAATATGTCTTTGGTTGAAGGAGTTCCTACAGATCGTTTCATTTTTGGAGTTACAATTCCTTCTTTGACCGACAGTAAAGATAAAACCGGATATTTTGAAGCTCAGGAAAACGGTAAGCCTATGTATGCTGTAAAGGGAGCTGCACTGGTGGTTATCTCAAGTAATGATAAATTTGTTCAGGCGGGATTATGTATCTCTCGTTCTCAGAACGATTACTATTTTGGTGTGAAAAGCAATTATAAGAATATTAAAGAAGCTATTTCTATAATGAATCCATCACCATTAAATTAATATATACGTTATGAAACTTTTTAAATTAAATATTTTCGCTTTTTGTATGGCCGCCTTATGGACAGGCTGTAGTTCGAATGACGTAGAGGAGCATCACTTCGACAATAAATTATTTGTGAATGTGGAGACTCCGGTCGAAGAATTGGTTTTTAAATCAGGTTCAGAAGTTGTCACTGAAACTCGTGAACTGACTGTGGCAACTGCTTTGCAGGCTACCGAGGCTATTACTGGTAAATTTGTAGCCAATCCTTCATTGACTAGTACTTATAATCTGATTTATAACGCTAATGCCCAGCCATTACCCGCAGAAATGTGTGTGATTGAAGAGCCGGAAGCTAAAATTAAAGTAGGAGGTACGGTTTCTGCACCGGTAACAGTTACTTTCACAAATCTTCAGCAGTTGGATCGTAATTTGGTATACGTAATGCCGGTTGAACTTGTGGATGTACAGGGTATTGATGTGCTGGCATCCAAAACTAAGACCTATTTTATTTTCAAGGGGGCTTCTTTGATTAATGTAGTAGCAGACATTGCTCAGAATAACTTGCCGGTTAATTGGAATACTCCTGACTTGGTACGTTCAATGAAGACAGTCACTGTGGAAGCCTTGATCAGAGCTCGAGACTTTGGAACTTCAAATGGTTTGAAAGGTGAGGCCATGAGTACTATTTTTGGTATTGAAAATAATTTCCTTATTCGTATCGGAGATGCTGGTTTCCCTCAGAATCAGGTGCAGATGGTGAATCCAAATGGAAATTTCCCCGAAGGAAATTCTGAATTAGGTTTGCCTGTTAACGAATGGGTACATGTAGCTGCAGTATGGGATGCAACTACAGGTGATAGAATTATATATACGAACGGTCAGGAAGTTGCACGTGACTCTAGAGCTTCTGGAACAGTAAATTTGACTAGTGGTTCTTGTTATGTAGGAAAAGCATGGAACGATGACCGTTGGTTGGATGGTGAGATCTCAGAACTTCGAGTTTGGAGCGTACAGAGAACTCAGGAACAGATTGCTTCCAGCATGTATGAGGTAGATCCAAATACAGATGGCTTGGTGGCATATTGGAAATTTGATGAAGGTGCAGGAAAGCAAGTAAAAGACCATACAGCAAATGGAAACAATATTACAGCTGTAAATGATTTGACTTGGACAAAAGTTTCTTTGCCTGAAAAATAATAACTTTTTATCTTAAAATTATGAATAAAATAATATTTTCATTAGCCTTAATATGTGGTTCACTGCTCTTTACCTCTTGTGAGGATGAACTGGTAGTTGGCACTGTGAATCAAGGTATTTATAATAATATTGGAAAAATAGAAGCCTCTTTGAAAGATAAGAATAGCGGACTTTCTGATAATATTGTTGAGCTTAGAACGAAAGCATATGCGACTTCTGTAAATGTAAATCTGACAAAAGCTCCTATGAAGGGAGTCGATTTTACCATTTCTTACGATGCTGATTATTTGCAGGAATATAATGCGTTGCATGGAACAGATTTCAAATTGTTTCCTAAAGAATTAATGTCTTTGGATGGTGCTGCTGAAGCTAGTATCCTGATGGCTCCGGATGAAAAACAGTCTTTGGCTGTTAACTTGACTATTCAGCCGGCAACAGATGATTTGGAAGAAGGAGAAACCTATGTTTTGCCTTTGAAAATTACTTCTGCAGAGTCTGGTGTAAGTCTTTCTTCAAATAGTCATTGCGTTTATTTGGTTAAAAACTATCACAGTGAATCAGATTGCGACAAAGGCGAAGATGCTGTAAAGAACTTCCTTTATTTTGAAGTTAATGATACAAACCCTTTGAATGCATTGGAATTTGTAAGAGAAGATGGTAAGTTGTTTTTTGACTATGTAGTTTTATTTGCTGCCAATATTAACTGGAATGCAGAAACAGGAAGAGTGTATGTATATAATAACCCTAACGTACAGTTCCTCCTGGATAATAATGAACAATATTTGCAGCCTTTGCGTAAACGCGGTATAAAGGTTATTCTTGGTATCTTAGGAAACCATGATGCATCTGGAGTATGTCAGTTATCTGATATGGGATGTCGGGAATTTGCGAGAGAATTGGCTGCAATTTGTGAGGCTTACAACTTGGATGGTGTAAACTTTGATGATGAGTATTCTAATTATCCGGATTTGAGCAATCCTTGGTTTACTAGTCATTCTTCACAGGCGGGAGCGCGTTTGTTGTATGAAACCAAGAAGGCAATGCCTGATAAATTGGTTACTGTTTACTATTTGGGAGGATTGAGTTCACGTTGCCCTTCTGTAAATGGAATAACTCCTAATAATTTTGTGGATTTAGTGGTTGCCGATTATGGGCAGAGTACTAGTCCGATGGATGGAATGACTAAGAAACAATGTGCGGGAATGTCTGTCGAACTGAGACGTGGCTATGGAAGTACTACTGAGGATTATGCACGTAGTGTTAAAGAAGATGGCTATGGAATGTATATGTGGTTTGCCTTGGATCCATCTTTGTACGGTAGCCAGGTATATCGTATACAGAATGTTTGTAAAGGGTTATATGAGCAGGAGTTGAAATATCCTAGCTATTACTATAAGAAAAATGATAATAAGAGATATTCGTTATAGTTGTTTTAAATTAGGCATTTCATATGAAAAAAATATTGATGATTTTAGCAACTGTAGGGTTGTTTTATAGTTGTTCAAATGACAACTCTGATGAAAATTTGAGTACAGGAACAGACTTTATCAATCTGTCTGAAGATACATTGTCTGTTGGCCCTGATGGAGGTAATTTAGATGTACTCGTTGAAAGTTCTGGAGACTGGGCTCTGGTAGGTCCTAAAGTAGATTGGACATCTCCTTCTATGACAAAGGGACAGAATGGACAGACTTTAACATTTAATGTTAAACCTAATGAGGTCAATAAAGTGTTGTCAAATACCTATAAAATATTTACAGGATCTGCAGTACAAAAATTGACTGTAATTTCTAACCCTTCAATGATGCTGGAACTGGTATCAGAACCTGAAGTTGCTGTTACTTCAGAAAAGACAGTGGTTAATATTTCTTTGTCAACAAATGAAACGAATTTGAGCTATGAGTTTTCTAATGAAGGAGCTCAGTGGATTAAGGTTCTTTCTTTTGAATCTGCTTTTGGCAAAGAGACACTTCTCTTAGAGGTCAGTGCAAATGATAAATATGTATCGCGCAACTCTGTATTGACAATTAAAGGTTCTGAGAAATCTGTAACTGTTGATATTACACAGGCTCAGCAGGATGCATTGCTGGAAGACGGAGAGGTATATAAAGAAACTGGTTTGTCAGAAGGTGATTTGCAGTTTGATGTTAAGACCAATATTGATTATGAATTGAGCGAATTGCCGGAATGGATTGAACTGAAGGAAACCATAAAGGGAGAAACTGTAGATGGATTGCAAAAGCAGACTTTGGTATTCCATGTTTTGGAAGCTATTGCATCTAGAAGAACAGATATCTCTCTTATGAAAGATTCTAAAGTTTATTTGACCTTGACTGCAAAACAGCAGAATCCTAATCCTGTGATGGTTACAATTCCTGATCTGAACTTTAGACAGGCATTGGCAGAAAAAGAATGGGTCATCTTAGGAGAAACTGATGAAGATGCGGAATGCGAATTGCTTGAGAAGGGAATTACGGAAACAACGCTTGATTTGTCTGGAACTTTGTGGAATAATTACGATATAACTTCTTTGGAGGGTATAGAGCAGTTCCCGCAAATTAAAGTATTGAAATTGGCTTACAATGAAATGGAAGTTATCGATATTTCTAAATTGAAGAATGTAGAAGAACTGAACTTCCAGTCTGTATATCCTTTGCATACAGTAATTATTGGGGATAATCCGGTAACTTCAGTGGTATTTAATGATTACGTGGAATCTTCTTCTTTGTCAATTTCTGGAACTAATATTACAAATATCAATGCTTATCTGTCATCATGGTCTAGTTACTATGATATATTGACAACGTTGGATGTTACAGGTTGTCCGAAACTGAAAACTTGCAATGTTGATCGTCAGAAACTGCAAACTCTTTATGTGACTCAGGAACAGAAAGACAATGTTGAATTTACTATTCGGGAAACTTGTCAGATTGTGGTAAAATGATAAACTTATGTTATATTGATATAGTTTAAGATTTATCAATTTGATAGAAATAAAAGGCTACATCATAATGAGATGTGTTTTAGAAGTTCACTGATAACTTTTAGCTCATTTCAATATATGGTGTAGCCTTTTTCTGCTTTAGATGCATTTGTCTTTATAATTATTTCTAATGTTGGGAATGCCGATTTGCAAATTGGAGAATTCCATGTAAAAAAACAAACCCCGGCCTGCTGATTGATTAATCCATGTCGTTGATTAATAAATCTGCAGGCCGGGGTTATGAATTATTGTCGTGGATGATTATTCCTTTTCTCTTCCCCTTATTGATGCTAGCTTATGGGAACTACTTTTTACTGAGAGCAGATAGAGAATGTCTTTTAGACCTTGTAAGTGCAGCTGTTTGCTCATGATTTCAAGATGGGCATCTTATATTTTTATAATTAGAGCTATAAGTAGCTTCTGCAGCAGTCATGAGTATTTTACAATACCAGTCCCAGTGTCAATAACATTCCGAAGAGCAGCATATTCCTTGAAGTCTCTCCCAGGATCAGATTCAATGCTTTTCCCTTGTTGATGCGTGCCATCTTAAGCGTAGTGAAGATGTGAGGAATCAGATACAGTTGCGGGAGCACCGCAGCCCATATTTTCCCTTCTGAGGTGAAATACAGGCAACACCAGCAAGCCACCATGCCCAGCATGAAATACAGAATCAGACCGGCCCGGGCACCCCAGCGTACGATGAGGGTTCTTTTGCCGCTTATGGCATCCTGTTCCCGGTCCCTGAAATTATTCACCATCAGCAGCGTATCAATAATCAGTCCGCAGGCGAGTGAGGCCACCGTTACAGGAGTGGTCCAGGTATGTGCCATGACATAAAACGTACATCCGACAGGTACAAACCCGAAGAAAACCAGTACCAGTACATCTCCCCAGCCATGATAGGCCAGCGGATACAGTCCTGCGGTATAAAGAAAGGCAAATACGATGCAAGCCACACCTACCGGGATCATCTCCCATCCGCTGAAGAACAGCAGCGACAGGCCGGTAATAGCAGCCAGTACCGTGACCACGGCAATTCCCGCCTTCATGGCAGAAACGGTAATCCATCCCTGTGCACAGGCGCGTTCCGGTCCCAGCCGGTCTTCCCGGTCGCTTCCCTTTAGATAGTCGAACAGGTCATTGATGAAGTTGGCGTCAATCTGCATCAGAAAGGCAAAAAGAAAGCAGAGTACGGCCGGCAGCACCTGTAATTTGTCGTACATGTCCGCCAGTGCACAGCCAATCATGACAGGGATGGCGGCCCCCGTCAGTGTCTTGGGCCGTATGGCCAGGCCCCAGGCTTGTAAGGAATTCGGTTGTATCATATGTTTTTGAGTTTGTCTGGTTTATTCCCCGGCAAAGATAGGACTCTTTTATGAAAAAAAGGAATCGCCTGCCGGGTTTAACCGGATTCTATTATCTTTGGCGGATAATTTTAATACAACAGTCATGCACTTGTTTGAATACAGATATACATACAGACTTCAACACATGCTTACACTTACACGCCGACTCAAATTGGGATTTATATATGCAGCAGCAGGTGTGTGCCTGCTGCTGACCTCGTGTGCCACCGCTTCATTGTCGAAATACAAGAGTATCGGACGGATAAAGCAGTATGATTTTTACAGTGAGCAGTTGCCGGAGGCCTTCGACGGTTTCCGCATGGTCTTTGCCACCGATTTCCATTACGAAAGCCGGATGACCTCCAGACGTCTGCCCGGCCTGATTGCCGCCTTGCAGTCTGTAGAGGCCGATGTGCTGCTGTTGGGAGGGGATTACAGAGGAAGAAACGGAGGAAACGTTCAGGAGCTGTTCGAGGCCCTGTCGGAAGTACGGACGCCCTACGGAACGTATGCGGTGATGGGAAATCATGAAAGGGGAGAGTCGGAACGACTGGTCCGGACTGCCATGAAAAGTACCGGGGTACATCTGCTTGAGCATCGTACGGATACCCTGTGGCGGGGCAAGGACTTCATTTTGTTGAGCGGAATCCGCTATTCATCGAACCTGCGTGACAACGGGGTTTCTCCGACCTTGCGGCTTTCTCCGGATGATTTTGTCGTACTGCTGACGCACACGCCTGATTACGTCGAGGATACGGATGTGGCGAATACCGACCTGGCACTGGCAGGACATACGCATGGCGGTCAGGTCAGTTTCTTCAGAAAATGGAGTCCGGCACATTTTTCGAAGTACGGAAACCGTTTCCTGACAGGAATGAAGCACAATTCCAGTGGGATTCCTGTGATTATCAGCAACGGTATCGGTACGTCACGGAAGGATTTCCGCCTGTTTACCCCCAGTGAGATTGTGGTGGTAGTGCTGCACCGGAAAGAATGACCGGAATCCGTTGATTACTCTGCCTGATAGAGCCGGTGCTCCCGGATAAAGCGATATACTTCGGGATGCAGGAAGAAGCGGATGTCTTTTCCCTGTCCGATAGCTTCACGGATGAAAGTCGAACTGATTTCCATGAGCGGCGTATTGATCAGTCGTACTCCGGACGGTAGCGTTTCCGTTGCGACGGGATGACCCGACCGAGGATAGATCAGTATCAGATGATGCGACAGGATTTCTTCGGGGCATTTCCAGCGGTCGAAGCTGGTCCAGTTGTCGGCTCCGATGATTAACACAAACTCCCGCTGTGGATAAGCCTCACGGAGGCGGCGCAGGGTGTCAACGGTATAAGAAGGGCGTGGCAGATGGAATTCAAAGTCGCATGCCTTGAATTTAGGGTAACCGTCAGTGGCGGCTTCCACCATCTGAAGCCGGAGGCTGTCATCGAGCAATATCTGGTTTTTCTTGAACGGATTCTGGGGGGAGACCATGAACCAGACTTCGTCCAGGTCTCCGTATTCACACAGATAATTGGCCAATGCCAGATGACCGATATGTACGGGGTTGAAGGTACCGCCGAATATTCCGGTCCTTATATGTTCTTTTTCCATCGTAGAAAGTTGCTTACTTGCCAGCCCGTCACAACCAGCATGGCTACTGCAGTGATATATTCTTTCATGGCTACGGCTACGATGGCCACGGAGATTGCCAGCACCGCAATGCAGAGGCTGACAATCGTCATGGTACGGAAAAATTTCTTTGGGTCTTTAGGCATGATACAGCTTATTTTTCAATGAAATTACGGATGACCTGCAAGGCTTCGGCCTTTGCTTTCTCCAGGTCGTCGTTGACAATGACAGTATCGAATTTATCGGCATATCCCAGTTCGAATTCGGCCTTGGCAATCCGGCTTTCAATGACTTCCGGACTGTCGGTACCGCGTCCGTTCAGCCGCTTGCGCAATTCTTCTACTGAAGGGGGCTGGATAAAGACCGACAGGGCACGGTCGCCGTAGAATTTCTTGATATTGCATCCGCCTACTACGTCAACATCGAAAATGACATTCTGGCCGGCTGCCAGCTGTTTCTCTACCTGTGCTTTCAGGGTGCCGTAAAAGCGGTCGGTATAGACTTCTTCGTATTCCAGGAATTCATCGTTGGCAATCCGCTGCTTGAATTCTTCCGGGCTCAGGAAGAAGTATTCCACTCCGTTCTGTTCCGTTCCCCGTGGAGGACGGCTGGTGGCAGAGATGGAGAAAGCCAGGTTCAGGTGCTGCGTGAGCAGGTAGTTGATAATGGTTGATTTGCCAGAACCCGAAGGTGCTGAGAATATGATAAGTTTTCCCATATTGATTCGGTATATGCGGGGTTACATTACGTTTAACACTTGTTCTTTGATCTGTTCCAGCTCGTCTTTCATCTGTACCACGATGTTCTGCATCTGTGCATGGTTCGACTTGCTGCCGGTGGTATTGATTTCGCGTCCCATTTCCTGTGCGATGAATCCCAGTTTCTTTCCCTGGCCGTGTCCGTTGGCCATGGTTTCACGGAAATAGTTCAGGTGATTGCTCAGACGCTGCTTCTCTTCGTTGATATCCAGTTTTTCGATATAATAGATCAGCTCCTGTTCCAGACGGTTTTTGTCGTAATCGGTGTTGAGGGTCTTTTCCAGTGCCTCTGTAATGCGTTCACGGATTTTCGCCACACGCTCTTTCTCGAACGGTTCGATGGATTTCAGCAAGTGTTCGATGTTGTCGATTTTTTCTGTGAATTTCTTTTCCAGGGCCAGACCTTCCTGCTTGCGGAAGTCGGTCAGGTGCTGCAGGGCTTCCTCTATGGCCTTGCGTACCGCGCTCCATTCTTCTTCGGACAATTCCTGGATGTCGACTTTCGTCAGTACATCGGGCATGCGGAGCAGCGTGGCAAACCAGTCTTCCGGGAGAGGAATGTGGCAGGTTTCCGAGATGCTTTTAATCTGCTGATAGTAATTCTCAACCAAGGCTACGTTGATGGGGGTAGCCGCCTCGGCAGCTTCTTTCTCAACCCATAGACTGAAGTCGACCTTTCCGCGTTCGAGCACCTGGGTAATCAGGTTGCGGATTTCCATTTCTTTTTCCCTGTACAAGGGTGCAATGCGAGTGGATAAATCCATTGCCTTGCTGTTTAATGACTTGATCTCTACGTTTATCTTCTTATCTCCGAATACCACAGTTGCTTTACCGTATCCGGTCATGGATTGTATCATAATGGATTTGTTTTTTGGTTGGCGCAAAGTTATAAAAAAATAGACAATGCGAGAATAAATCGGTTGAATAACTGTGTGGAAATGCGGGCCGGAAGCAATTCCGGCAGGGCAGAACCGCGGTTTTTCCTGCCTGGAAAAGAGGTCGTCTTTCTGTAAATATTATAAAAAACACGGATATAACAGATTTTGTCTTCGAATAAAAATGTATATTTGCACATTATAAAATATATCAGTTAAATTTATGTCGTGTATATTACATATTGAGACATCGACCGAAGTCTGTTCTGTTGCTTTGAGTCAGGACGGAACTTCTATCTTTTCCAAAGAGGATTTTAAAGGCCCGTCACATGCTACGGTACTGGGTGTGTTTGTAGATGAGGCACTGTCGTTTGCCGACAGTCACGCCATTCCGGTAGATGCCGTTGCCGTAAGTTGTGGCCCGGGTTCATATACGGGATTGCGTATCGGAGTATCAATGGCAAAGGGTATCTGCTATGGACGGAACATTCCGCTGATTGGTCTGCCTACCCTGGAAGTGATGTGTGTGCCGGTATTGCTGCACCAGGATCTGCCGGAGGATGCACTGCTTTGTCCGATGATCGATGCCCGTCGCATGGAGGTCTATGCGGCAGTTTACGACCGTGCCCTGAAGGTGAAGAGAGCCATCGGAGCCGACATCATCGATGAAAATTCATATGCCGAATTCCTCGATAAGCAGCCGGTTTATTTCTTCGGAAACGGAGCGGCCAAGTGCCGTGAGAAGATTACGCACCCGAATGCGCATTTCATTGAGGATATTCATCCGCTGGCCAAATGGATGTTCCCGCTGGCCGAAAAGGCGGTAGCCGTAGAAGATTACAAGGACGTGGCTTATTTCGAGCCTTTCTACCTGAAAGAGTTTGTGGCTTCTACTCCCAAGAAACTGCTGTAATCCGGAAACCGGTGTGGAGAAGGATCCGTTGTGTGTCAAATTTTTAAAGCATTTTATGGAATATAATACCCAACAAAGAAGATTGCCGTTGCCCGAATATGGAAGAAGTGTCCAGAACATGGTGGATTATGCGCTTACCATTGAGGACAGGGCAGAAAGACAGCGTTGTGCAAATACTATTGTCAACATCATGGGAGGCATGTTCCCGCACCTGCGGGATGTGGCTGATTTCAAGCATAAGCTGTGGGATCACCTGGCCATCATGGCTGACTTTAAGCTGGATATTGACTACCCGGTAGAGGTGGTGAAGAAGGAAAGTCTGGAAATCAAGCCGGACCGGATTGATTATTCACAGAATAACATCCGTGACCGTCACTACGGCCGTTTCATCCAGGACTTGCTGCAGATTGCGGTAGACTATCCCGAAGGGGATGATAAGCTGCGCCTGCTGAGAATGATTGCCAATCATATGAAGCGGGATTATCTGAACTGGAACAAGGACAGTGTGGAAGACCAGAAGATACTGGACGACCTGTGCGAGCTGACGGGTGGAAAGATTCGTCTCTCTGCCGAAGACCTGAAACTGGTGGAGCAGCGCACGTTCGTGCCACGCCGTCGTCAGGCAAACAATAATCAGAATCAGCAGAAAAGAAAATATTAACTCTTAAATCTAAGGTTTTATGGCTTCATTTGTAATCGAAGGCGGACACAGGTTGCAGGGTGAGATTCTTCCTCAGGGAGCGAAGAACGAGGTCTTGCAGATTTTATGTGCCACATTGTTGACCGACGAAGCGGTGACAATCAGTAATATCCCGAATATCCTGGATGTAAACAACCTGATTCAGTTGCTGAGGGATATGGGGGTGAAGGTTTCTAAAGTGGGAGTGGATACCTATACGTTCCAGGCCGATGAAGTGAACTTGGCGTACCTGGAGAGCGAGGAGTTTCTGACACGCTGCTCCAAGCTGAGAGGATCAGTGATGCTGGTCGGTCCGCTGATCGCCCGTTTCGGGCAGGCAATGATAGCCAAACCTGGAGGAGATAAGATTGGCCGCCGCCGTCTGGATACGCATTTCCTGGGTATACAGAAACTGGGGGCTTCTTTCGATTTTGATGCGGCTTCGGGCGTGTTCCGTATTTATGCCGACAAATTGAAGGGGGCGTACATGTTGCTGGATGAGGCTTCGGTAACCGGTACGGCGAACATCGTAATGGCGGCAGTGCTGGCAGAAGGTACGACGACCATTTACAACGCGGCGTGTGAACCTTACCTGCAGCAGTTGTGTAAGATGCTGAACAGCATGGGTGCCCGGATTTCGGGTATTGCGTCCAACTTGCTGACCATCGAGGGAGTGAGCAGCCTGAAGGGTTGTGAGCACCGGATTCTTCCGGATATGATTGAGGTGGGCAGTTTTATCGGAATGGCAGCCATGACGTCCAGTGAGATTACCATCAAGAATGTATCGTATCAGAACCTGGGTATTATTCCCGACAGTTTCCGCCGTCTGGGAATCCGTCTGGAGCAGCGGGGAGATGATATCTTTGTACCGCAGCAGGATCATTATGAAATCGAATCCTTTATCGACGGTTCGATCATGACGATTGCGGACGCGCCCTGGCCGGGACTGACACCGGACTTGCTGAGTGTGATGCTGGTGGTGGCTACGCAGGCCAAGGGAAGTGTGCTGATACATCAGAAAATGTTTGAAAGCCGCCTGTTCTTCGTGGATAAGCTGATTGACATGGGAGCCCAGATCATTCTGTGCGACCCGCACCGTGCGGTGGTTATCGGACATGACCATAACTTCCGCCTGAGAGGAGGAAACATGACTTCTCCTGATATCCGTGCGGGAATCGCCCTGCTGATTGCAGCCCTGGGTGCAGATGGTATCAGCCGTATTCATAACATTGAGCAGATTGACCGTGGCTATCAGAATATAGAACAACGATTGACGGCTTTGGGAGCCCGTATAACGCGTATCGGATAAAATATGATAAAAAAAGAAGAGGTATTCAAGATAGGGGTCATCAATAAACCGCATGGAGTGAAGGGGGAGGTTTCGTTTTCCTTTACCGATGATATCTTTGACCGTGTGGAGGATTGTGATTACCTGATATTAATGATGGACGGTATATTGGTCCCTTTCTTCTGGGAAGAATACAGGTTCAAGTCGGATAATGTGGCGCTGGTCAAGTTCGAGGGAATAGATACGGCGGAACGTGCGAAGATGTTTACCAACGTGGAGGTTTACTTCCCGAAAAAATACATGGATGAACAGGATGAGATTACCTCGTGGAATTTCTTTGTGGGATTTCAGGTGAATGACGTACGTCACGGAGCGCTGGGAGAGATTGTGGATGTGGATGATGCGACGATGAACGTGCTGTTTGTGATAGAGAAAGAGGGAGAGGAACTGCTGTTGCCTGCACACGAGGAGTTTATTCTGGATTTGGATAAGAAAAATAGGGTGCTGACAGTCGAGATTCCGGAAGGTCTGCTTGACTGACAGTGTGTATGGACCGTTAATTAAGTAGGGTAATGAGAAAGAAAGGACGTAAGGCTTTTTGGAATAATATCAAGTTTAAGTATAAACTGACGATTATCAATGAGAATACCTTGGAAGAGGTAGTGGGAATTCATGTCTCCAAACTGAACGGACTTTCTGTCTTGTTGTCGGCCTGTACGGTTATTTTCCTGATTGCTGCGGTAATCATCATCTTTACTCCCTTGCGGAATTATTTGCCCGGGTATATGAACAGTGAGGTGCGCTCGCAGGTGGTGACAAATGCGCTGCGCGCCGATTCGCTGCAGGCGGCTCTGGAGCGGCAGAATCTGTATATGATGAATATCCGGGATATTCTGAGCGGACAGATCAAGGCCGATTCGGTGAAGTCGGTTGATTCGCTGACTGCTCTGAGGGCTGAGGAACTGATGGCGCGTTCGGAAGAGGAGAAGAATTTCCGTGACCGTTATGAAGCGAAGGAAAGGTATAACCTGACTGCGGTAACGGGTGCCCGTGATGCGGCGGGACTGATTTTCTACCGTCCGGTACGGGGACTGATGACCCGGGAGTTTAACCCGCAGGAGAAACATTGGGGACTGGATCTGACCGCCGATCCGAATGAAAGCATTCTGTCTGCATTGGACGGTACGGTTGTCTTTGCTTCTTATACTGCGGAAGACGGATATGTGATTCAGGTCCAGCACTCGCAGGATTTTTTGACAATTTATAAACATTGCGGAAGTTTGATGAAGCAGGTAGGCGATAAGGTAAAGGGGGGAGAAGTGATTGCGCTGATCGGAAAACTGGGCGCGGAGGAGGAACAGCCGCACTTGCATTTTGAGCTTTGGCATAAGGGGATTCCGATGAATCCTGAAAAATATGTGGTTTTTTGATAGAGATTATGAAGAAACAGATCGCAATATTAGGCTCTACCGGTTCTATTGGAACTCAGGCCTTGCAGGTGATTGAGGAGCATCCGGATTTGTATGAGGCTTATGTACTGACGGCAAACAACCGGGTGGAACTGCTGATTGAGCAGGCACGTAAATTTCGGCCTGAGGCGGTGGTGATTGCCAACGAAGACAAGTATCCGCAGCTGAAAGAGGCTTTGTCGGATTTGCCGGTGAAGGTGTATGCCGGTATGGAGGCAATCTGCCAGATTGTGGAATCGGGTCCCATTGATATCGTACTGACAGCGATGGTGGGATATGCAGGACTGCGTCCGACCATGAATGCGATTCGGGCCGGGAAGGTAATTGCGCTGGCCAATAAGGAAACGATGGTGGTTGCTGGTGAACTGGTCAATGCGCTGGCCAGTCAGTACCGGACTCCGATTTTGCCGGTGGATTCCGAGCATTCGGCTATCTTCCAGTGTCTGGAAGTGAACAATCCGCTGGAGAAGATCATTCTGACAGCTTCGGGAGGTCCTTTCCGGACATTTACCATGGAGCAGCTGCAGAAGGTGACCAAGGAACAGGCGTTGAAGCATCCGAACTGGAGCATGGGCGCCAAGATTACCGTCGACTCGGCTTCGATGATGAACAAGGGATTCGAGGTGATAGAGGCCAAGTGGCTCTTCGGACTGCAGCCTAAGCAGATTGAGGTGGTGGTTCATCCGCAGTCGGTCATTCATTCGATGGTGGAATTTGAAGACGGAGCGGTGAAGGCACAGCTGGGAGTGCCCGATATGCGTCTGCCCATTCAGTATGCGTTTTCCTATCCGAACCGGGTACGTTCGTCATTCGACCGGCTGGATTTCCTGAAATGCAACAGCCTGACTTTCGAGGCGCCTGATACACAGCGTTTCCGCAACCTGGCACTGGCTTATGAAGCGCTGAACCAGGGGGGTAACATGCCTTGTATTGTCAATGCGGCGAATGAGGTGGTGGTAGCGGCCTTCCTGAAAGACCAGATCTCGTTCCTGGGAATGAGTGAGGTGATAGAGAAGTCAATGCAGCGTGTGCCGTTTATCCAGACGCCGACTTACGAGGATTATGTGTCTACGGATGCGGAAACCCGGCGTATCGCAGCTGAGATGGTGATTAATAACATGAAGTAAACAATTAAATATTAACTTAAAAAAATAGGCAAAATAGTACATGGAAACGTTTTTGATTCGTGCCCTTCAGCTGATTCTCAGTCTGTCGTTACTGGTAATCATTCATGAGGGAGGACACTTTTTCTTTGCCCGATTATTCAAGATTCGAGTGGAGAAATTTTATATCTTCTTTGACCCTTGGTTCTCACTTTTCAAATATAAACCGAAGAACAGTGATACGGAATATGGTGTGGGCTGGCTGCCGCTGGGAGGCTACTGCAAGATTTCGGGAATGATCGATGAGTCGATGGATACCGAGCAGATGAAGTTGCCGCCGCAGGACTGGGAATTCCGCTCGAAACCGGCATGGCAGCGCTTGCTGGTGATGATTGGCGGTGTATTGATGAACTTCCTGCTGGCTCTGTTCATTTATTCCATGATTCTGTATAAATGGGGAGATTCGTACATCGCACTGAAGGACATGTCGTATGGTATGAAGTTCAATGAGACGGCACAGAAAATCGGATTCCAGGATGGGGATATTCTGAAGAGTGCGGACGGAGAGCCGTTGGAGCGTTTCAACATGGACATGCTGCGCAGCATGGTGGAGGCAAAGGAGGTGACCGTGATTCGTAACGGTGAGGAAAAGACGATCCTGATGCCGGAACTGAGTCTGCTGGATGTGGCGAAGGAAGATCCGATTTTTGTAGCTACTTTCTGTCCGAACGTGATTGATTCGGTCTTGCCTGAAGGGGCTTTTGCCAAGGCAGGTATCCAGAAGGGCGACTCGCTGCTGGCGGTCAACGGAACTTCCCTGAATTCGTGGAACAGTTTTATGGAGGAACTGGGAAAGATCCGTACGCAGGCTGAGCTGAAGGAACAGACTTCAGCTTCGTTCAATCTGGTTTATTCTCGTGCCGGGGTTCGTGATACTGTGGAGATTACCACCAATGATAAATTTGTAGTCGGCGCTATTGCCGCCATGCCGTCTTATCCGGTGACTACACTTTCTTATGGTTTCTTTGAATCGTTCCCGGCCGGAGTTACGCTGGGTGTGAATACCTTGAAGGGATATGTGAACGACATGAAGTATGTCTTCACGAAGGAAGGAGCCAAGAGTGTAGGTGGATTTGCTGCCATCGGCAGCATCTTCCCTAAGGTATGGGACTGGCAGCGTTTCTGGGAAATGACGGCGTTCCTGTCAATTATCCTGGCTTTCATGAACATCCTGCCTATTCCGGCACTGGACGGTGGACATGTGTTGTTCTTGTTGTATGAGATTGTGGCTCGCCGCAAACCGAGCGACAAGTTCTTGGAGTATGCACAGATGGTCGGTATGTTTTTATTGTTTGCACTGCTCATTCTGGCCAACTTCAATGATGTGTTGAGATTCTTGTTTTAACTGAGGGAAGAACGTTTATGAAGGTGAATCATTTTCATGAACGTTCTTCTTTATAATTTTCTGTACTATGATACGATACTGGAACCTAAAAGTCTTGTTATTCGGAATAATGAGCCTGTGCATGAGTTGCATCGGGGCGTTTTCGAATCCTTATACTTCCTTTGAGATTAATTATCAGCAGGGGCTTTCCAACAGTGCGGTTCTCAGTATTTGTCAGGATAGTCAGGGCTTGATGTGGTTTGGTACGTATGACGGACTGAACTGTTATGACGGAAAGCACATTGAGGTCTACAGAACTGATTTTTCGAGGGGAAAAACCCTGGACAACAACATTATTTCCAATTTGCAGGTGGCGGGCGAAAAGGGACTTTGGGTGCAAAGCTTTTCCGGTATCAACCTGTTTTCCTGTGATTCGCTGACTGTTTCTGAAAATTATTCTTTCCCGGATGAGGATACCATGGTTTATTCCAATGAAAAAGGAAACTCGTGGATTCTGGGCAGCAAGAATATTTATTATTACAATACGTTCCACCATCGTTTTATCAAGGCGTTTACCCTCGATATGGAGATGGGGGCCCTGAATCATTGTGCCTATGTGGATGCGTCGGGGGCCCTGAATTTTATCCCGGTACGGAGCAACCGGATTTACCGGTATTCGGTCAGTTCGTTTGCCTCGGATTCTACTAAGGTGCATCAGTCGGTTTCTTCTCTTCTGCTGCACAATCATCCGATCATGCATTCGTTTGCACATCAGGGTACGTTCATTTTCATGGATGATGCCAACGATCTGTATCTGTATGATGTGCGTAATAAGTCGAAGCTGTATATCCGGAATGTGGGGGGACTGCTGCAGAGATACGGACGTTTCTTTGATATCTTTCCGTTTTATGATGATATATTGATTACGCTTCATAACGGGGGTATCTTGCGTCTGACTGCTTCTGAGCAGTATGCGGAGGAGTTCTTGCGGGCGGATCTCCGGGTGTTCTCTTCGTTTGTGGACCATAAGCAGGAAATCTTGTGGCTGGGAACGGATGGTAACGGCATTGTCAAGCTGACTAAGGAAAACTCATTGGTTACCAACCTGATATTTGATAAGTTGTCTTCGTCTATCAACGGACAGGTGCGAGGAATCATGACGGATAAGATGGGAACTCTTTGGGTGGGTACCAAGGGGGACGGACTGATCCGTATTCCTTCTTATGAGGGCCGGGAGGACGCTGAGGGGATTGTGGTATATAACCCGAATACCCGGTGTGCCTTGGAGGACTATTCGCGCGGGGCCAGTTTCTTTCAGGCTTTTATGCTGAAAAAACAGCGGTACGGAGAGGATTTCTGGGTAGGCATGCTCGATTCAACGCTGTATTATTATTCTTATCAGCACGACCGGTTATTGCCGGTAGCTAACTCGTTGCGGGAAAAATCGGTTGAGGTTCATGATTTATATGAGAGCAAGGACTCGGCTGTCTGGCTGGCGACCAATGGTTTGGGACTGGTCAAACTGAGGGTGAAGGAAGAGAATGGCCGCCTTCGGGCAGTCAGAAACAGGAAGTTCCGTTTTTATTATCATCAGCGGGAGTTGCTCGGATTTTCTTCAATGGTGGCACAGGGAGACTCTGTGCTGTGGTTGGGAAGCCGTGGGCAGGGACTGGTTCGTTTTTCTATGAAGACCGGTGAGTATCAGGTGTATTCTTTATATAAGATATTGGGAAAGGCTGTAGATGATGTACTCTGCATGTATCCTTACGATGAAAACCGTTTTTTTGTGGGAACGATTGCCGGACTGGTATCGATAGAGATGATGGAAAATGGAAATTTCCATGCTGAATACATCGGAAGGGAGCAGGGATTATTCAATGACATGATTCATGGAATTGTGAAAGATGACTCCGGTATCCTTTGGCTGGGAACCAATAAAGGGCTGATTAAGTACGATCCGGTGAGCAAGGGTTCGTATACCTATTATTACAGCAAAGGCATAGAAGTGGGAGAGTTCAGTGATGACAGCTATTACAGATGTCCTTATACGGGAAACATCTTCCTGGGCGGAGTGAACGGTTTGTTGTATTTCAGGGATACCTTACCCCTGTCGGAGTATTATGCCGATCTGGTCCTGAGGTCGCTGAGAATAGACGGTAAATGGGTTAATCTGACCGATTTTTATTCGGAGGAAGATTCGGTCATTACTCTGGATGAGGCCCAGAATACGTTTGCCCTGCAGTTTGCCGCCCTGGATTATGCGGTTCCTGACATTGAGTATTCGTATATTCTGGAAGGATACGACTCCCGCTGGTCATTGTTCTCCAAAGAGAACGAAGCCGTTTGCCGGTACGTTCCGCCAGGAGAATACCTTTTCAGGGTAAGGTATAAAAAAGACGTATTTGATTCTATCTACAAGGAACTGACGATAAAAGTCCGGATCATTCCGTTCTGGTATCATTCTGCAACTTTTCATATGGTCTTGCTGTTGCTGGGACTGGGAATCTTGGCAGGGGTAGGCTATTATCTTTACCGTAAACGGGTATTCCAGCACTTTATTGCAGCATGGGCCCTGTCGAAGGAGGCTGCTTTCCCCGAAAAAGGAGAGGTGAATGCGATGCCTTTGGGACAATGGGCGGATGATTTTCCTCACTGCAGTACGGATGAACAGGTGGAATTTGTCAGACGGTTGCTGGAGGTGCTGGATGAACATCTGGCAAATGACGATCTTGGCTCGACTTTCTTATCTGAAAAGATGCACATGAGTTCCCGGCAGTTCTACCGGAAGTTTAAGGAACTTTCGGGGATTACTCCCAGTGATTTCATTAAAAAATACAAGATGGAAAGGGCGGCTCATCTTCTGGCGGAAACCGATCTCTCCATTCAGGAGGTCATAGAGGAAGTGGGCATTTCCAGTCGTCCTTATTTCTACAAGGAGTTTTCTCAACGGTTTGGCATGACTCCCAAGAGTTACCGTGACATGAAATCCTCGGGCAACCAATAGTCCCGGGGACGGAAAGGTGCGTCGCTGGTGAAATAGGGGTAGGTGGATTGAGGTATATATTCCGGCATTTCCATCGGAAGATTTTGCCGGATAAGGGGTGTCCTGCCCAAGGTTTTCCTTGTTCTTGATTTGCAGAAAGTGTTCTGAATTTCTTCTTTTACGGTGTTCTCTATTTGTACTGTATATTTGTAATATTCTGATATTCAGGTGTAATATTTGTCCTGTTTTTGCTGTTTATTCTTTTTTCAGACGTTTTTCTGCAGTAATGGCCGAATGTCTTTTATAAGGAATGTTAAAGAAACCGAAGTCTTTATCTTTGTGAAAATGGATGAAAAACATTAAAACCTTGAATATGTTAAGAAAAATACTATGTGCTTGCCTTGGAGCAATGACCGTATTTCCTTTGTGGGCGGAAAGAAATGTAGTGGAATATGTAAATCCCATTATCGGAACAAACAGTATGGGACATACTTTCCCAGGAGCTTGTGTGCCGTTTGGCTTGATTCAGCTCAGTCCGGATACGGATACCATTCCTCATAATGTAAATGGAGAATATCAGAAAGATGTGTACAAGTACTGTGCCGGATATCAGTATTCCGACAACACCATTGTAGGTTTCAGTCATACGCATTTGAGCGGAACCGGCCATTCCGATTTGGGGGATATCCTGATCATGCCTACGGTAGGAGAACTGAAACTGAATCCCGGCAGGGCCGGTGTACCGGGCGAAGGATATCGCTCTCGTTTCAGTCACAGTACGGAGCATACAGCTGCCGGATATTACGAGGTGATGCTGGATGATTATCAGATTAAGGCTCAGCTGACAGCCACTCCGCGTACCGGTGTGCACAAATATACTTATCCGAAAGATGCGGATGGACGAATTATTCTGGATTTATCTCACGGTATTTATAATTACGATGGCAAGGTGCTTTGGGCAAATCTTCGGGTGGAGAATGATACTTTGCTGACCGGATATCGGATTACGAACGGTTGGGCACGGACCAATTATACTTATTTTGCCATCTCTTTCTCACAGCCGGTTACTCATTACGGATATGTGGACAAAAAGAAGGTGCAGTATTCAGGATTCTGGCGCCGCTTTAAACTTGATGAGAATTTCCCGGAAATCTCGGGACGTTCCATCGTGTCTTATTTCGAATTTGATACATCGGCAAACCCGGAACTGGTGATCAAGGTTGCATTGTCGGGAGTCAGCACGGAAGGGGCGTTGAAGAACCTGAAGGCTGAAACGGAAGGAAAGGATTTCGACTGTCTGGTTCGCGAGGCTTCCCGCAGCTGGGAGGAAAAACTCCATGCCTTCGAGATTGACGGTACCGAGGATCAGAAGGAGATGTTTTATACGTCTTTGTATCATACCATGATTAATCCTTCTGTATACATGGACGTGGACGGGGCTTATCGGGGACTGGACCACAACATCCATCATGCGGAGAACTTTACCAATTATACCATCTTTTCTTTGTGGGATACTTACCGTGCCGAACATCCGTTCCTGAACGTGGTGGCACCGAAGGAGAATGCGGATATGGTTGCCTCCATGATCAAGCATCAGCAGCAGAGTGTGCATAAGATGCTGCCGGTATGGAGTCTGATGGGGAATGAAAACTGGTGCATGAGCGGATATCATGCGACTTCGGTGTTGGCAGATGCCATTGCCAAGGGAATCTGTGCGGATGGAAAAGATGCCTTAAAGGCGATGGTGGAGACTTCGAATGTGGACTACTACGACCATCTGGACGATTATAAGAAGTTGGGCTACATTCCTTTCGACAAGAGTGTCACAGCCATGTCGTCTACACTTGAGTTTGCTTACGACGACTGGACGGTGTATCAGACGGCCTTGAAGTTGGGTGAGCAGGAAGTGGCCGACCAGTATTATCAGCGGGCTTTGAATTACCGGAAGATTTTCGATGAAAAACTGGGATTTGTACGTCCGAGATACAGTGACGGTAGTTTCAAGAAGGATTTTGATCCGTTGCAGACGCACGGAGAAGGCTTTATTGAAGGTAACTCCTGGAATTTTTCGTTCCATGTGCCTCATGATGTACTGGGACTGAAGGACCTGATGGGGGGAGATAAGGCGTTTATCCGGAAAATAGACGAACTGTTTGAGATGCATCTTCCTGCAAAATATTATGAGAAGAATGAAGACATCACCGAAGAGGGATTGCTGGGAGGATATGTACACGGAAATGAACCGAGCCACCACATTCCTTATTTGTATGCCTGGACTTCACAGCCGTGGAAAACACAGTATTGGGTACGCGAAATCCTGAACCGCATGTACCGGAATGATATCGACGGCTTGAGCGGAAACGACGATTGCGGACAGATGTCGGCCTGGTATATGTTCAGTGTAATGGGATTCTATCCGGTATGTCCGGGTACGGATCAGTATGTGCTGGGAGCTCCGTACTTCCGTGAGGTGAAATATCGCTTGCCCAATGGAAACATGCTTGAGATAAAGGCTCCGGAAGTCAGCGACAAGAACCGTTACGTTCAGGCATTGTACATCAACGGTAAGTTGTATGACAAACTGTATGTAACCCATGATGACTTGCTGAAAGGGGGAGTCTGGGAATATAAGATGGGAGATACTCCCAATAAGAAACGCGGACAGAAAATGATTGCAAAACCTTATTCGTTAACAATTGGTATTAAAAAATAATCGAAAATGAAAACACATTGTCTTATTGCAGGAATATTGTTGGGAGTAGTGTCTTTCTCGGCTTGTGGAAGTAATAAACAGGCAGAAGGAGACAACGCACAGGCATCGTCTTGGGAAAATTATCCGGTGGGTCACATTGTCTTTGATGACCAGGCTCCGGAGACTGAAGGTTCTAAAATCTATCATCGTATCGTGACCGATCCGAAATCGTATATCGCCGAACAGGCACGTACGGTATTGTCTACGTTGTATTATTCTCCTTCCGACAGCATAGTTCCTGTGGATACGCTGTATTATTCGCTGCAGGATACGGATGGGGTATCTGCCAAGGGAGGCGGAAACGGCATTATTTCCATTTTCTACAGTACCCGTCATATTGAACGGTCGTTTGCTGCCAATGATACGGCTAAGTTGTTTTTCGAGACGAGAGGGGTGCTGCTGCACGAGTTGACACATGCTTATCAGTTGGAACCTCAGGGTATCGGCAGTTACGGAACCAACCGTGTGGTGTGGGCCTTCATTGAAGGTATGGCCGATGCGGTGAGAGTAGTCAATGGAGGTTTTACTCCGGATGCCCGTCCTAAAGGAGGTAATTACATGGACGGCTACCGTACGGCCGGATATTTCTTTGCCTGGCTGAAGGACAACAAAGATCCGGATTTTCTCCGGAAATTCAACCGGAGTACGCTGGAGGTGATTCCCTGGTCGTTCAACGGTGCTGTGAAATATGCGCTGGGCGAGCAGTATGATATTGATGAACTGTGGAATGAATACCAGATTGCGGTAGGTGATTTGCAGGTAGAGAATAAAGTCGAAAATAAAGAGGAATAAAAATGAACAGGATAGTACAGGCGCTGGCTTTATGTGCATGTATGTTTTCAGCAAACATGCATGCCGAGAAACTGACGGATTTGGTGAATCCTCTGGTGGGAACCGATGGATACGGTAATGTCTATCCGGGAGCTCAGATTCCGTTTGGGGGCATTCAGATCAGTCCGGATACGGATGCGCACTTTTATGATGCGGCTGCCGGATACAAGTATAATCATACTTCGCTGTTGGGATTCAGCCTGACTCACCTGAGTGGTACGGGTATTCCTGACCTGGGGGATTTCTTGTTCATTCCGGGAACTGGAACCATGAAACTGGATCCGGGTACGCGTGAGGCACCGCAGGAAGGTTATCGTTCGCGCTATTCGCACGACCGCGAATGGGCTTCTCCCAATTATTATGCGGTGGATCTGCTGGATTATGGAGTAAAGGCGGAAATGACAGCCGGACTGCGGAGCGGGATGTTCCGTTTTACTTATCCGGCATCGGATTCGGCCTTCATCATGATTGACATGAATCATACTTTGTGGCAGCATTGCGAATGGTCGAACTTGCGCATGGAGAATGATTCTACTCTTACCGGTTATAAACTGGTAAAGGGATGGGGACCGGAACGTCATGTGTATTTCAAGGCTGTTTTCTCAAAGAAATGGGAAACCTTACGTTTCATGCAGGACAAGAAGCCGGTGATTTACAATACTTCCCGCTTCAGAAGTTCGTATGAGGCATGGGGCAAGAACCTGATGGCTTGTCTCTCTTTCCATACAGAAAAGGATGAAACGGTAACGGTTAAGGTAGCCGTATCGGCGGTGAGTACGGCCGGGGCGGCAAAAAATATGGTGGAACTCGACGGACAGACTTTTGACGGACTGAGAGAGAAGGGAGTGCAGGCATGGGAACAGGAGTTGAGCAAATATCAGCTGACGGCAGATAATAAGACGAAGGAAACGTTCTATACTTCTGCTTACCATGCAGCATTGCATCCGTTTATCTTCCAGGATGCAGACGGACAGTTCCGTGGACTGGACAAGAATATTGAGAAGGCGGAAGGTTTTACCAACTACACGACTTTCTCGTTGTGGGATACTTACCGGGCCCTTCACCCGTGGTTCAACCTGGTGCATCAGGATGTGAATGCGGACATTGCCAATTCGATGCTGGCTCATTACGACAAGAGCGTGGAGAAAATGTTGCCGATATGGTCTTTCTATGGAAATGAGACGTGGTGCATGATCGGTTATCATGCGGTCTCTGTACTGGCAGATATGATTGTGAAGGGAGTGAAGGGATTTGATTATGAACGTGCATTCGAAGCCATGAAAACAACGGCAATGAATGAGAACTTTGACTGTCTTCCGGAATATCGGGCCATGGGATTTGTTCCTTTTGACAAAGAGGCGGAATCGGTATCCAAGACGCTGGAATATGCTTATGATGATTTCTGTATCGCACAGGCTGCAAAGGCTTTGGGAAAGATGGATGATTATCAGTATTTCCTGAACCGTTCGCTGTCGTACCAGACGCTGGTGGATCCGGAAACGAAGTATATGCGTGGACGTGACAGTAAGGGCAACTGGCGTACTCCGTTTACTCCGGTGGCTTATCAGGGACCGGGTTCGGTGAACGGATGGGGTGACATTACCGAAGGTTTTACCATACAGTATACGTGGTATGTGCCTCATGATGTGCAGGGATACATGAATCTGATTGGCAAAAAGGCATTCCAGAAGCACCTGGACGATTTGTTCACTGTAGAGTTGCCGGATGACATACCGGGTGCTCACGATATTCAGGGACGTATCGGCGGGTACTGGCACGGCAATGAGCCTTGTCATCATGTGGCTTATCTGTATAATTATCTGGGACAGCCCTGGAAATGTCAGTATTGGGTGCGTGAGATTGCCGACCGTTTTTATGGTAATGAACCGGGATCGTTAAGTGGTAATGACGACTGTGGCCAGATGTCGGCATGGTATATGTTCAACTGTCTGGGTATGTATCCGGTGGCTCCGTCGAGCAACGTATACAACATCGGTTCTCCTTGTGTGGAAGCGCTGGAGATTACGCTGAGCAACGGAAAGAAGATAAAGATGACTACCGAGAACTGGTCGAAAGACAATGTGTATGTAAAGGAATTGTATGTCAATGGTAAGAAATACGACAAGTCGTATTTGCCGTATTCTCAGGTGAGTGACGGAGTGGAACTGCATTTCGTGATGAGTGATAAGCCGAATTACAAACGGGCTGTTTCTGCAAAGGCAATACCTCCTTCGCTTTCGATGCCGGGAAAGACATTAATGTATAAGTCAACACTTTATTAACCATAATATAACTTTTTATGAAAAACTCAAACAAAAATCAAAGGAGGTACATGCGAATTTTGTACTCCTGTGCATTTGCGTATGCATTTTCATTGCCGATGTGGGCGGAGAAGCCTATGTTAGAAACGGAAATTGCAGAGCAATCAAAAGGTATTTCGATTAAAGGAACGGTTCTTGATGAAAGTGGACTGCCTGTTATCGGGGCCAATATTATGGTAAAAGGAACCAATACAGGAACGATTACTGACTTGAACGGATATTTTTCATTGTCTGTGCCTTATGCAGACGCCGTACTGACGGTTTCTTTTATCGGTTATACTTCTCAGGATGTACCTTTGAAAGGCCGTAAAGAGGTGAAGGTGGTTCTGGTGGAAGATTCTAAAACCTTGCAGGAAGTGGTTGTAGTTGGTTTCGGTTCGCAGAAGAAGGCGACACTGACGGGTGCGGTAGCTTCTGTCAATGTAAAGGAACTGTCTCAGAGCCCGAGTGCCAATATCACCAATGCGCTTGCGGGACGTATGCCGGGACTTACCGTTACTCAGTTTGGCGGTGGTGAGCCGGGTAAGGACGTGGCTTCATTTGCTGTCCGGGGTTTGTCTTCCTATAACGGAGGAGCGCAGTCTCCGATTATCATTGTGGATGGAGTAGAACGCAGCTTGTCCAGTCTGGACCCGAACGAAATTGAGACATTCAGTATCTTGAAGGATGCTTCTGCTACAGCTGTATACGGTATCCGTGGTGCGAATGGTGTAATCATTGTGACTACCAAGAAGGGTACTGCACAGTCTAAGCCGTCGGTGGAATTCAAGGCACAGGCAGGTATTGCTACTCCGGTGTCTTTCCCGGATTACCTGGGATCGGCTGATTATGCCAGACTGTATAATCAGGCCTTGAAGAACGATAATCCGGGTTGGGAAAACGATCCGGGCGTACAGTCTCGTTTGTTCTCGGATGAGATGATCAGCAACTGGGAACGGGCTAAAGGTGATAATACGGATGGATTGGGATATAATATTGATATGTTCGATTTTGCATTCCGTCCGGCTTTGCAGCAGAATTATACTTTGTCATTGCGAGGTGGCGGTGACCGTATCCGCTATTTTGCCATGATCGGTTATTTTAATCAGGACGGTAACTATCGTTATTCGGAACTGAATGACGGCTACAGTACCAATGGTGGATATAACCGTTATAACTTGCGTACGAATCTGGATATCGATATCACGGATAATTTCTATGTCAGCGTGAATATCGGTGGACAGATTACGGATACCAATGAATCTGGTGGCGGTTCAGGCAATATCATCTTTACTGCCAATACGACTCCTCCTATTTATCCGGTGGTGCTTGAAAGAAACGGGCATCCGGCAAATGAAAATTATTACATGGATCATCCGAACGGATTGCTTTTCGGTAATAACCAGTATACCAAGAACATTTTGGGTGAAATTGCTTACATGGGATACAAGACTACTCATAAGATTAATTTCCAGGGAAACTTTGTGATCGGACATAAGCTGGATTTCATCACCAAGGGATTGAAGGTGGAAGGTATGTTTTCTTACGACGTGGAAGAGGGACATATGATTGACCGTTCTATGGACCGTGAGGTGGCCAACAATGAATCGTATGGTGGTTATGCGACTTTCTATCCGACCGGCGGACTGGGTATTTATTCGGATCCGGAACAGGTCCGGTACAGTGGAGCTTATACTCCTGCGATTGATAAGTTTACGGTAGACAAGACCAAGAAGAATGCGTATACGGCTTTCTCTGCCAATTCCAGAATGTATATGCAGGCGAAACTGGATTATCAGCGCAGTTTCGGCAATCATAACGTAAGTGGTATGTTGATGATGAACCGTTCACAGCGAAACATTGGTAATGACGTAGCTTACCGTTATCAGGGTTTTGCGGCACGTGCCACTTATGATTACGCCAATAAGTATTTGTTTGAGGCCAATGTGGGTATCAATGGTTCTGAAAACTTCAGCAAGGCACACCGGTATGGTGTATTCCCTTCTTTCTCTATTGGATGGATTCCTACAGAAGAGTCATTCATGCAGGGTGCCAAGTCATGGCTCGATCACCTGAAATTCCGTGGTTCAGTGGGTTGGGTCGGAAATGACCAGGGTATCGGACGTTTCTTGTATGTACAGTATTACGATGGAACGAATGGAAGTAACTGGGCATTGGGACCGAATTATAACCAGGGAATGGGCGGTGGACTTACCGAAGGTAACCTGGCTAACCCGGACCTGACCTGGGAACGTGGTATCAAGTACAATGCCGGTATCGATATGCGCTTGTTGAATAACCGTCTGTCATTGTCGGTGGATGCTTTCTATGAAAGAAGATGGGACATCATCACCAATACGGGTGGTAGTGACGTAGTCGGTATTCCTGACGTACTGGGAAAGACTTCTTCTTATGTAAATGCGGGAACAGTAATTAACCGGGGTGTGGATCTCGAACTGGGATGGAATGACCGTATCGGACGTAACTTCTCATATTATGTACGCTTCAATGCCGGATTTGCACGCAACAAGATATTGGAAATGATGGAAATCGAGCGTGAGGTACCTTGGATGAGAAGAACCGGATGCCGTGTAGGAGAACACTTCGTATATGAGGTTGACCATTTTGTAGCCGACCAGGCTGAGGCCGACCGTCTGAATGCCATGAATGATGGCTTCGGATATCAGCCTTGGGGAAAACTGGGCCCGGGTGATGTGGTGTACAAAGACTTGAACAACGATGGAAAGATTGATGACCAGCACGACTTGAAACCGATGGGTAATCCGAAAATTCCGGAACTGCAGTTTGGTTTGCCGATGGGATTCTCATATAAAGGCTGGGACCTGAGCCTGTTGTTCCAGGGAGCTGCCCTTTCTTCTCTGCAATTGTCGGGACCGGCTGTATTTGACTTCCCGGTAATGGGTGCACAGGGCAACAATATGGGTAAGGTGAAAGGTATGCACCTGGATTCATGGACTCCGGAGAATCCGGATGCCAAGTACCCGGCACTGCACCTGAACAGTCATCCTAATAACAAGAATGCATCGAGCAGCCTCTTCTTGTATGATTCTTCTTATATTCGTCTGAAGAATATCGAAATCGGTTATTCTCTGCCTCAGAAATGGATTCAGAAAGCACATCTGCAGCAGGTACGTTTCTATGTCCAGGGTATGAACTTGTTGACATTGGATAAACTGGGTGATGTGAATATGGACCCTGAAACCGGCGACGGTGACGGTTCATGGTACCCGATACAGAAGGTTTATAATTTTGGTGTAAACGTTACATTTTAAAAATTTGAATTATGAAGTTGTTTAGTAAAATAGCGATATATGTGGGGATTGGCCTTTTTAGTTTGACTCCAATCTCATGTTCTGACTTCTTGGAACGCGAAGACGACGGTAAGTTGCAGGAATCAGAGGTATTTGCCCGTTTCGATAAGGTGAACCAGCTGGTTACTCAGTTGTATTCGGATATGTATACAAACAGTCCGGGATTGAATTTACTTTACAGTCATAATATTGGTACAATCTGTGATGAGCTGGAGTACAACAAGGCCGACAGTGATGCGCCTTATAAGATTCTGAACGGTGAGCTGAGTTCTCAGCCGGGTATGATCGGAAGCATCGGAGGTGGATTGTTCGGCTGGTGGTGGATCTGGTACCAGTCTATCCGTAAGGCCAATAAGATTATTGAAGGAGTAGAGGAATATCATACTCCGGACCATCCGTCAAAACCGGGACTTCTGGAACGCCGTATCGGTGAGACTTATTTCTTCCGTGCTTATTATCATTATATGATTTTGCGCTGGCACGGTGAAATGGTGTATGCCGACAGATTGTTCGGCCTGGATGAAGACCCGGCTGAATATGCGGTTCGCGAATCGGTACATACCAGTGTAGAGAAAATCTGCCATGACCTGGATGAGGCTGCAAAGCGTCTGCCGGTGATGCAGGAAGGTGAGGAGTTCAACCGTATTGACAGAGGTGCGTGTCTTGCCGTGAAGGCTATTGTGCGCTGGATTGCTGCACAGCCGCTTTATAATGGAGGTATTAACGGACAGTCTCCTTTGGGTGATCACGATACCAGAGCGGGAGCCGCTGAATATAAGGTATACGACAAGACCCGTTGGGAAAAGGCCCGTGATGCAGCTCAGGCAGTGATTGAACTGGCTAACGGTGGTATCAAGCGTTATTCGCTGTATCAGAAATATACCGAAAAGGACTTCGTGGAAAATTCGGGAAACAAAGTGTATAAACGTCTGGAAGAAATGTTCAAGGATAATGATTTCTACAACAAGGAGTCTATCCTGACTTTGCTGACAGGTAAGGATGCACGCTGGATTCAGGATAACATTCCGTACAGCTACGGAAGCGGACAGACCCGTAACCAGCCTACTCAGGAGCAGGTTGACCAGTATGAGATTATCGATCAGGCCGGAGATTGTGGCTGGAGTATCTGGGATGCGAAAGAGAAAAACTTGTATGACGATGCGAATCCTTATGTAAACCGTGACCCGCGTTTCTACCGTGATATCGTTTACCTGGGAGCTGTACTGATGGGTAAGGAGTATAACACAGCCAGTGGAGACGACCAACTGGTAAATTCAACGGTTCGTGATACCCGTAATACCCGTACCGGCTATGCTTTGCGTAAATTCATTGACAATGACTGGACGACCAGTTCTTCGGCTTATGCTAAACACTTCCCGCTGATCCGTCTGCCGGAAATCATGCTGATTTATGCGGAAGCGCTGAATGAAACAGACGGTGACGTGAATATCATGAAGGATATGCTGAATCAGATCCGTAACCGTTCGTTCATGAAGAATGTGCCTGCCGAATTCGATACAGACAAGGAGGTACGCCGCGAATACATCAACCGTGAACGCCGCGTGGAATTATTCTTCGAAAATAACCGCTTCTTTACAGTGCGCTATAAAGGTATCATGACCGATCCTGCCGAACTGGAAAAGGAAACACGCTATCTGGCCATGCCGGAAGAAACCCGTGCACAGCAATGGTTTGAGACGGAAGGAGAATATCCTCAGACGCAGCACTACATTCATGGTATGCAGCCGGTTCTGGATGATAACGGAAAGATTTCTCTTAATGGCAGAAAATACAAGATGGTACGTTTCGAAGGCAAACAGCTGGCACCGAGACGGGTAACTTACAGAGATTATTTCTTCCCGATCAACTCGAACGAGATTGCGAAAACTCCTTCTCTGATACAGAATCCGGGATGGTAATTCAAATGTTTTAATTAAAGCTGAAAATTATGAAAACACTATTGCGATATTTATTTCTGGTACTGATATTGGCCGGAACGGTTTCCAGTTGCGACTGGTATAGTGATCCTTTGGAACTGGTGTATCCGGGAACGGATTTGAGCGGTAAGCCCGACCAGGGAGAAGAGGATGAGAATGTGAAGCTGGTGACAGACTTTGAGAATGTGTTGTCTTCAGTATGGAACGGGGGATGGAAAATCACCGGAACAACCGATGAGAACGATGAACTGAGTGTGTATTTCATATTCGATGTAGAGGCTGGTACTTATGTGACCAAGTCTACATTGTATCCGGCACAGAAAGAAGGGGAATATAAGATTACGGTGAATGAAAACAAGCAGTTGGAATTCAACCTGTCTGATTCTGATATCAAGTATTTCGGCGATGAAACATTGGTTATTGGAGAAGTGACCGATGGTACAATTGCCTGTACAGGTGCTGAAACCGGAAAATCCTATAAAATGATTACTGCATCACAGAGTGAAATCGATGAGGTGGCCGATGCGTTGATGAAAGATATCAGAACTGCCGGCTGGAATATGGGAGTGATTCGTCGTCAGGCCGGTAATTTCATGGCTTATTATTACATGGATGATACTTCTATCTATTTCGTAGGTTTCAATAAGGATGCCAAGAAGGTAGTCCGTGTAACGAACCTGCTGACTAAGGACGGTGCCGACAAATATGTATGGGAGTCTCCGTTTAGCGTAGGCAATGCAGCCATTTCAGGTATACAGTATAATGAGGAGACACAGGATGTGACTCTTATCGGAATGGATGGCGATGCCGACCTGAAACTCGTGAAGAATATTTCAGTAGACAAGGACGGTACGGCTTTGTCAATGAAAGACTGGTTGTCTAAGACGGGTACTGCTGAATTCAAGGGAGCGGAACTGATTCTTACTGATGACCTGAAGGCAGATTATGATAAGATTCCGGGTAAGATTCTGGAATGGAACGGTTCATGGGGAGCTATCGTTGCCTATTATGATAATTACTACTTTATCAAGTACAACCGGGTGGCTGGTGTATTCCCTGTGGATGGCACGGATATTTTACATTTGCCGGGTGATCTGGAAGCTGGATACGGAAGCGATATCAAGGTAATCTCTTCTAATTATCCTACGCTGTATAACTTCCTGATTGAGCAGAATCATATTGTAGTACGAGACGGTGAAGCTAAAGATTCTCCGATATTGATGTTGAGTGTTTCTTCAGACCAGTTTATTTATTGGCCTAAAGCGGCTCTGTAAAACAGTGTGTTCAATGTTAAAACGAAAATGATATGGATAGAAAGTTTTTCAAAAAAATAGGTTATGTACTGTTTGGCGGTATAATGGCTCTGACCTCTTGTGTCAATAACGGTGGACAGGTTTTTGGTGAATTGCCTCCCGGGGTGCAGCTGGTTACAGGTACGACTCCTGAGGCGCGGTCGGCTGTCTTTGATGAAGGTCTGAATGAGTTGAAAATCAACTGGAAGGTAGCACCCAATCCGAATGTGTATAAAGGTGTGGAGGTTTCATTCCAGACACTGAGTGGGGGCAATAAGACAGTGAAGATGTTTGTGAATCCTAATTTTGCGTCTACTTATGATGGATTTACCGTAGTCACTAACAAACCTGAAAGTGTAACTTATCGCTGCTTGTGGGATAAGGGCGACAAAGAAGAGGTAAGTGAATGGGCATCTGTCAGCGATCTGGCATTGCGCAAGGTACCGGCTACCAGCCATTTCAGTACCATGAAATATCCGACCTTTAAATTTGTGACTGAGGCGAATGTATCGGAACAGGCAAAAGATACTTATTACGGTATCGTTGGCAAAGATGAACAGGCCCAGGAGGAATATTATTCCAATATCCTGGTTACGGTGCTTTCATCCCTCTATTACTCTACCGATGATGCAGGTACACAGCCGGTAAAATGGCTGAAATGTATCCTCGGACCGATGGATTTCGATGGAGCCGTGGCTTATGTATCCGGCGACAGCGAAGGACCGTTGATGAGAATGAGTGCCCAGTATCTGGATCAGATTGCTTCTGGAGCTATCTCCGGACCGGAAGCTACTTTCGAAATCCGTGGCGTATTGCTGCATGAGTTTGTTCACCTGGTACAGGCTACGGGAGCTGTCAACAGCAACCAGCCCTCTTGTATCGAAGGTATGGCCGATGCAGTCCGTACGGCATGTGGCGGCGTAACTGCTCAGGCACGTATTTCTACTGCCTTGAACGCCGGACCGTATTATGACGAGAACCGAAAGTCGGGAAATACTCCTTGTCCTTATGTATGGCAATTGCCTTACGGTACTTCCGGATACTTTATGGCATGGCTCAGATATTACGACGGAGACTTCCTGCGTAAACTGACCGTGACAATCAAGAGCATGGGTTCTGAATGGTCTTTGGAAAAAGCAGTGCATTATATCCTGGGCGAACAGTTTGATATTAAGCAACTGTGGGAAGAGTATATTGAAGATGTACGAAAGGAAAATGCCTGAAAGTAATTATAGACAGACTGTAGCATAATGCTCTGTTTCTAGAATAAGGTTGTTAAAATCCTTCTGCCTGAAATCCTTGTACGTTCGAGTACGGATGGATAGGCAGGAGGATTTTTTCGGTTTTATCTCCTTTTTGTTAAAGGGAGTTTAAATGATTTTCCGTATGTTTGCAGTCGTTAATTTTTTTTCATTTAAATAGTGAGTTTATGAAATTTAAGAAATTCTTGTTCTTGGCTGCACTGGTTGCCGGAATGGGCCATACCGTATCGGCCGGTGCCCAGGAACGGCTGCCTGAATATCTGCAGGCTGAAAAATTTACAGGGGAAAAACTGAAAACAATGTTGTTTTCCACCGCTGTCGATCCTCATTGGTTCCAGCAGGGAAATCGTTTCTGGTATATGTATAAAACCAGTGAAGGTGTGTTCTGGTATGTCGTAGATCCGGCTGCGGCACGGAAAGAACAGTTGTTCGACCGTGACGAACTGGCTTCCCAATTGTCGGAAATCGTACAGGACCCTTTTGATGCCCAGCATCTGCCTTTGCTGAACCTGAAAGCCAAGGAAGACGGACATACATTTACTTTTGAAATCCGTTCTACCCGTGATGCGAAACCTGAAAAGAAGGGTGAGAAAGTAAAGCCGGGTGAAAAGGAAATGTTTTATTTCAGCTATGATTTCAACACCCGTAAACTGACTCATCTGAAGGATGCCGAAAAGGAACCGAAACGTCTGGACTGGGCTTCTGTTTCTCCGGATATGAAGAGTGTGGTATATGCCAAGGACTGCAACCTGTATCGGATGAGCATGGAAGATTACCGCAAGGCACAGAAGGATGAGAAAGACAGTACCATTGTCGAGGTTCAGCTCACTACCGACGGTACTCCCGATTTCGGCTACGGCATTCCTTACAGCATTCTGAATACCGATACCCTTTGCAATGGCAAACGCAGAAAGGCATGGGGATACTGGTCGCCCGACTCACGTCACTTTGTGACCATTGTTTCCGATGACCGTAAGGTGAAGCCTTTGTGGGTGATTAATTCGATTGCTTCCCCACGTCCTACTCTGGAAACCTATAAGTATCAGATGCCGGGAGAAATGGACGCTCCGGAAGAACATCTGTATGTGTTTGACATGACCTCCAATACGCGTAAGGAAATCAAGGTGGCAGCCTGGAAAAATCAGTCTTTGGGACTGGAGGCAAGACCTTATCAGCAGAAACAGCGGGATGCGGAATTCCTTCCGGCAGTATGGCAGGGCGACAATAACCGTTTTTACCTGACCCGGAGCAGCCGCGACTTGCACCGTATTGATGTCTGCACTTATACCATTGGAGAAGACTCGATCGTACCGGTGGTAAAAGAGCGGATGAATACGTATCAGGAAACCCGTCCGATTCACGTGTTCAACGGTGGAAAGGAGTTCATCCAGTGGAGCGAGCGCGACGGCTGGGCACATCTGTACCTGTATGATGAAAAAGGAAATCTGAAGAACCGGATTACCAAAGGCCCCTGGCATGTGGAAAAAGTCCTGAAGGTAGACGAGGCTTCCCGTACCATTTATTTCCTTGCCAACGGCCGTGAAGAGGGTGAGAATCCTTATTACGAACATCTGTATCGGGTAAATGCCGATGGCAGCGGACTGAAGCTGCTGACAAAGGGAGACTTCTTCCATCAGGTAGCAGTGGACGATGAGGCCCGCTTTATGGTGGATAATTTCTCCAGAGTCAACACGATACCTTGTGCCGACCTGATTGACCGCAACGGCCGCAAGGTCATGACCATTCAGGAGAGCGACTTCTCTCAGCTGATGGCTGCAGGATATCAGTTCCCTGAACTCTTCAAGGTGAAGGCTGCCGACGGAGTAACGGACCTGTATGGGGTAATGTACAAGCCGTTTAACTTCGATTCTACGAAAGTATATCCGATCATCGATTATGTATATCCCGGACCTCAGGTTGAGGCTGTGTACTATCCTTTCACACGGATGAGCGTGCGTACCGACCGTCTGGCCCAGGCTGGCTTTATCGTCATATCGGTCGGTCAGCGTGGTGGACACCCCAGCCGTTCGAAATGGTATCACAATTATGGGTACGGAAACCTGCGGGATTATCCGTTGGCCGATCATAAGGCCGCTGTAGAGCAGCTGGCAGCCCGTTATAAGTTTATCGATATCAATCGGGTAGGCATCCACGGTCATTCGGGCGGAGGCTTTATGTCGACGGCGGCTATCTGCCAGTACCCCGATTTCTATAAGGCAGCCGTATCTTGTGCCGGTAATCACGACAACCGGATTTACAACCGTTGGTGGAGTGAAACCCACCATGGAGTGAAGGAAGTAGTCTCTGCAAAGGGAGATACTACGTTTGCTTACCGCATTGCGACCAACCCGAGTATCGTCCGTCAGTTGAAGGGACACCTGATGCTGGTTCATGGCGACATCGACAATAACGTGCATCCTGCCAATACTATCCGGGTGGTAGATGCCCTGATCCGTGCCAACAAGCGTTTTGAAATGCTCTTCCTGCCGGGTCAGCGTCACGGATTCGGAAACATGGATGAATATTTCTACTGGCGCATGGTGGACTTCTTCTCTGAACACCTGAAAGGCCAGAAAGAGTCGTCGGTAGACATTCCGAGGAGGTAGGGAATAAAGTAGGTGATGCAGTTGTCATCACCGTCAGATACAAGCCGAAAGGGCGCTCCGAATACGTAACGGGGCGCCCTTTCAGTTTATTCAGGAGGGTGATGTGATGTCTCTGGTAATCGTGCGAGAACTCCCTAGGAAAAACTTCCTAAAAAAGAGTGAACACCAACCGGTGCTCGTCGCTCTCTTTTTCGTTGAACGCAAAGCCCTCCCATTCGAATGCCTTGAGGGCTTCCGTATCCGTTATCCGGTTTTTCAACAGGAAACGGGTCATTTCTCCCCGGCACATTTTGGCGTAAATGACTACCGTGGCAGGCTTGCCGTTCTTGTACACCTGAAATTCGGGCGTAACGACTTTCACCTCACTGCAGACACGCTTCCAGTCCAGCAGGTCCTTCATTTCCGCACTGGCCAGGTTGACCAGCAGTCCTCCCTGTTTCTTTATTTCCTGGATGAAATAATCGGTCATTATCGGCTTCCAGTAATCGAACAAGGTTATTCCGCCTTTTTCCGGCAGTTTCACGCTTCCCTCCAGACGATAGTTCCGGATGAGGTCCAGTGGACGTACCAGCCCGTACAGGAAAGAGGAAATCCGCAAGTGATCCTGTGCATAGGTCAGATCGTCTTCCGTAAAGTCCTTGGCATTGATACGCTTAAATACAATTCCGGTATAGGCATGCAGGGCCGGCAGTCCGTGATTGTCTTCCGAAAAGAAGTTGTGGTACCGGAAATAATTCTCTGCCGCCAGCTTGGCATTGATGTGCAGCAGTTTGCCCAGTTCTTCTGCCGGAAACTGCGACATGCTCAGGGCAATCTGTTCCGCTTCCGACTGAAAAACCGGTTGGGTAGTAAAGGGAACCGCCAGTTTGCTGCGTGAAGCCATGGTCTTGGCACAGGATATATAAATCATCATAAGTGAAAGGGTTTTTAGGTTAATCTGTCTGCAAAGATACATTTGTCGCGGAATTTCCCATACAGGACAACCGTTTTTGTTTGGGGCGTACAACTGAAAGTCCGCTTCCTGGAAAAAGAAAACTCCCGGAAGTTTGCCAGAAAGGCAAACTCCGGGAGGGCTTAAAAAGTATGGAAGAAATTAGTTTTTACTTATATTCCTGCCAGCTCTTGATCTGGATATCTTCCTGCTTCATCTGGCAGAAGGCTTCAATGAAGGCCTTAGCCAGTCGTGCGTTGGTCATCAACGGAATGTTATGGTCGATGGCTCCGCGGCGGATACGGTATCCGTTGGTCAGTTCTCTCTTGGTATGATTCTTCGGAATGTTGACAATCAGGTCGAACTTATGTTCTGCAATCATCTTCATCACGTTGTTCTCTGCATTCGGACGTTCATCCGGCCAGAATACCGGAGTAGTCGGAATGCCGTGCGAGTTCAGGAAGGTAGCAGTACCTGCCGTAGCATAGATATGATAACCCTTCTTGCTCAGCATATGGCTGGCATCCAGCAGGTCGACTTTCGACTTGGTAGCTCCTGAAGAAAGCAGTACCGACTGCTGCGGAATCTTGTATCCGGTAGCAATCAGGGCATTCAGCAGGGCTTCGTTGAAGTCGTCTCCCAGACAGCCTACCTCACCGGTTGAAGACATGTCGACACCCAGTACCGGGTCGGCATTCTGCAGACGGGCGAATGAGAACTGAGAAGCTTTCACACCGATACGGTCAATATCGAAGGCCGATTTGTCCGGCTGGCTGAACGGAGCATCCAGCATGATGCGGGTAGCTGTTTCGATGAAGTTGCGTTTCAGTACCTTAGATACAAACGGGAAACTGCGTGATGCGCGCAGGTTACATTCGATTACCTTCACTTCGTTCTTCCGTGCCAGGAACTGGATGTTGAACGGACCTGAGATGTTCAGTTCTTTGGCAATCTGACGGCTGATCTTCTTGATCTGACGTGCCGTAGAGAAGTAAATCTGCTGTGCCGGGAATACCAGGGTTGCGTCACCAGAGTGTACGCCGGCATATTCAATATGTTCTGAAATGGCATATTCAATGACTTCTCCATTCTGTGCCACCGCATCGAATTCAATTTCCTTGGTTTCCTGCATGAACTGTGAAACGACAACCGGGAATTCCTTGGAAACCTCGCTGGCCATCTGCAGGAAGCGGGTCAGTTCTTCTTCGTCGTAGCATACGTTCATGGCTGCACCACTCAATACATACGAAGGACGTACCAGTACCGGATAACCCACCTTGGCAACGAAAGATTTTACATCGTCCAGGCTGGTCAGTTCCTGCCATGCAGGCTGGTCGATACCCAGCTGGTCGAGCATTGCCGAGAACTTGTTGCGGTTTTCCGCACGGTCGATGGAAATCGGAGAAGTTCCCAGGATAGGCACTGACTGGCGGTGCAGCTTCATGGCCAGGTTGTTCGGAATCTGTCCACCCACCGAAACGATGACGCCGCGCGGCTGTTCCAGGTCGATGATATCCAGCACTCTTTCGAATGACAGTTCATCAAAGTACAGGCGGTCACACATATCATAGTCGGTAGATACCGTTTCCGGGTTATAGTTGATCATGATAGCCTTGTAACCCAGTTTACGGGCTGTTTGGATAGCATTTACCGAACACCAGTCGAATTCAACGGATGAACCGATGCGGTAGGCTCCCGATCCGAGTACGACTACCGATTTTTCATTCTTATAATAATTTACATCATAACCTTCCACTGCATAAGTCATATACAGGTAGTTGGTCAGGTCAGGATGTTCCGAAGCCACTGTATTGATACGTTTTACAGCCGGCAGGATACCCAGTTTCTTACGGTAAGCACGTACGGCCAGGTTTTCCTTTTCCATGTTTCCGCTGGTCGGTTTCAGTACGAAGCGTGCAATCTGGAAATCAGAGAATCCCATTACCTTTGCTTCCCGCATCACTTCAGCCGGAATTTCTTCGAGGCTGTTGTATCCCTGCAGTTTCTGTTTGTAGTCTACGATGTTTTTCAGTTTTCCGATAAACCACGGATCAATCTTGGTCAGTTCGAAAATCCGTTCAATGCTGTATCCTTCTTCCAGTGCCTGAGCAATGGCAAAGATACGCAGGTCAGTCGGGTTGGCCAGTTCGTCGTCCAGGTTTTCGAAGCGGGTGTGGTCATTGCCCACAAAACCGTGCATGCCCTGTCCGATCATACGCAAGCCTTTCTGTATGATTTCTTCGAAAGTACGTCCGATAGACATGATTTCACCTACCGACTTCATGCTTGAGCCGATGCGGCGTGATACTCCGGCAAACTTCGTCAAGTCCCAGCGAGGAATCTTACAGATCAGGTAGTCCAGTGACGGAGCTACGTAAGCCGAGTTAGGTGTATTCATCTCACCGATTTCATCCAGTGTATATCCCAGACCAATCTTGGCAGCTACGAAAGCCAAAGGATAACCGGTAGCCTTGGAGGCCAGGGCAGAAGAACGGCTCAATCGTGCGTTAACCTCGATGACACGATAGTCATTGGTATCGGCGTTGAAAGCATATTGGATATTACATTCACCTACGATGCCCAGGTGACGGATACATTTCTTTGAAAGTTCCTGAAGCATGGTAACCTGTGCCTCTGTAAGTGAGCAGGTCGGTGCTACCACGATTGATTCACCGGTGTGGATACCCAGCGGGTCGAAGTTTTCCATGCTGGCCACAGTGAAGCAGTGGTCGTTGGCATCACGGATTACCTCAAATTCAATTTCCTTCCATCCTTTCAGTGATTCTTCTACCAGAATCTGCGGAGAGAAGGTGAAAGCACTTTCTGCCAGTTCCACGAATGTTTCTTCGTTCGGGCAGATACCGCTTCCCAGACCTCCCAGAGCATAAGCCGAGCGGATCATGACCGGATAGCCGATGCGGCGTGCCGCAGCCAGCGCATCTTCCATGTTCTCTACCGCCTGGCTGACAGGAGTTTTCATTTCGATTTCGTCCAGTTTCTTGACGAAGAGATCTCTATCTTCTGTATACATGATGGCTTCTACCGAAGTACCCAACACTTCTACTCCATATTCTTTCAAAATGCCTTTCTGGTACAGTTCGGTACCGCAGTTCAGCGCAGTCTGTCCGCCGAATGCCAGCAAAATTCCGTCCGGACGCTCCTTCTTGATAATTTCAGTAACGAAGTAAGGAGTTACCGGAAGAAAGTAAACCTGGTCGGCAATACCTTCAGAAGTCTGTATGGTTGCAATGTTTGGATTGACCAGTACAGAGTGTATTCCTTCTTCACGCAAAGCCTTCAGAGCCTGTGAACCGGAATAGTCGAACTCGCCGGCCTGTCCGATCTTCAGTGCGCCTGATCCGAGAACCAGGACTTTTTTCAGTTCTTTTTTCATGATTTATCTATGATTGATTGGTTCTTCATATCAGAGGGTTAAAATGACCTAACCCTTTTGCAAAGAAACGATTTATTTTGAAGAAAACAAAGGATTTTGACAGGCTTTATTCCAAGAAAAACGGAGAAAGTGGGTCTTTCTTTTGGGGGATTTTGACGGCTGTTTTATCTGGAGGTCGAGCGGATTTTTGTGTCCCGATATCCGGAAATGGGATAACCGTACAGGCAGGAGAAAGTTGAACCAATGTGAACTTGACTGAGTTTAGGAAAAAATGAATATTTGCAGAAAGAATTGAAAATAAAGGAAGTTTTTGAAAGAGCTTCTTGAACCGTGTAATTTAAATTATAATATTATGGCAGAATTTAGTCTTGACGGTCGGATGACTGTAAGAGGTTTGAAAGAGAATTTTAAAAAATGTTTTGGTGCTACTTTGCGTGTATATACAACTCCTGCTTGCAAGACATATGCAGATGAAAAGGCAACTTTGGCCTCTATTCGTACAGCGGACGCAAAAGGAGGTTCACTGGTAGTTGGCGGTAATCTTCGTGTAGGTAATTTTGAAAAGAAGATTGCAGAAATGTACGGAATCGGTGTACAGGTGGCCAATCCGGATAATACAAAGTTGGTAGACAATAGTCTTACTCTGGTAGCAGCAGGAAAATAATGTCTACAATTGTAAATAGCGGCAGTAAAAGAAGGAGTTCTTTGTGCCGCTATTGTTTGGAGAAGATGGCGGTTCGGCTCATTCGGATGTGATGCGGCTGAAGGAGGAAATCAATGGACTGGTACAGGAAGCGCTGGCACACCGTCCCGATAGAAAAGGTTTTATTTTCTATATAGACGATCTGGACCGGATTGACCCCCCTGTGGCAGTGGAGATTCTGGAATTGCTGAAGAATATTTTTGACCTGGAGAACTGTATTTTTGTACTTGCCATCGATTATGATGTGGTGATTAAGGGACTTAAACCGAAGTTTGGGGAATTGACGGATAAGAATGAGCGTGAGTTCCGGTCTTTCTTTGATAAAATTATTCAGCTCCCGTTTTCCATGCCTGTGGCCAATTACAATGTAGACGTATTTTTGGTCAATGCTTTGAAGGCTATCAATTTCTTTACGGAAAAAGAACTGGATGATACGGCACTGGCCGAAAATTTGTCGGAAATTGCCCGTTTGTCAGTGGGAAGCAATCCGCGGTCATTGAAGCGACTGACCAATACCTTGTCACTGATTTCAATCATAAATCAGAAGATGGGCGCTAATTGCCAGAATGACAACAAACTGCTAAACTTTGCCTTAGTGTGTATGCAGATTGCCTATCCGTATATTTACAATCAGTTGCAGGAAGAGCCTGATTTCAAGAACTGGAACGAGAAAGTGGCCTCTAAATTGAAACTGCGTCCTTTGACAGAGGAGGAAAAGGATAGCTTGGATGCTATCATGGAGTTCGATGAAGAATGGGAGAAAATCGTTTTCCGGATGTGCCAGAAAGAAACTTATCTGAGCAGTCGGGTATTTCAGGTCTCAGGTTTGTTGAATAAGATATCGGAACTGATTAATAATGACAGTGCATTGGGTGAGGTGATTGAAACGGTTATGGAACTTTCAGCTGTCACCAACCTGAAAGCATTTGATTCTCCCCGGAAAATCAAGATTAATCGTGATTATTCCAATTATGAGTTTAACGGAACGGTTTACAGTAAAAAGGCGGAACTGGTACATGATATCGTAAAATACTATATGTCGCAGCACGAAGGTCTTACTTTGGATGAACTGAAGGCGGCTTTCAGTTTTCAGAAGAATATGGATACAGTATTCATGGAATACAAGACCTATTGTGAGATTATGGAGAAAAAGGGCAAATGCGAGTTTTTTGGTAACCGTACCGAAGAAGATTGCCTGGTGCTCCAAGATGCGAAATTCCTGATATGCAGAAACTGGCCGGTAATGGTTTCCGGTAAGCCGGGAGCATTCACTAAGTTCTTGGAAGTGGTAAGAAATCGCCTGAAATATGTAGTACACGAGTGCTAACGGAAGCTGGGCAGGTATCTGCCTGGATATGCGTTTCCTGGGATAGTGTCTTAAGGAGGATATCCGTAAAAGAAGAAATTCATCGGAGGGGAGGTCTGAAAGTGAAGGCAAAAGGAACTCTCATCCGATGAATTTTTTTGTTGATTGTAGTCTTAAAAAAACGATAAGGCAAACATGCAGATACTGATGATCGTTAGCATGAAAGACAGGAAACCGAATATTGTGGTCGTAATCGCATGTTTGATTTTGTCTCCCAGCAGCGAGACGTTGCTGGAATGAAACTTTTCGCTTCTTGATACGTTTTCATGGTAATACTTAAAAGAAAATATTCCCATTAGAATAGCCAGTATAAGGGAGATCAAGCATGCACAACTGATAACTGTGTAACCGATTGCATTAATGTCTCCGTTTTCGTCTGACAACGTGTAGCTGCATTTGTCGACAGCAAAGTAGGCCAGAAGCACGGAAGCGCTAAAGAAGAAGAATACCTTGTTGGCCAGTAAATAAAGAAATGTGGTCATAATGTGTCTTTCTTGGAGGTCTTCTTAGTGGAACCCCAGTCTCTTTAAATTAAGTCAACTGCAATCAGCGGGATGACAGTGATTTGAGGTAGGCACGTGTCCGTTCGATTTCTTTTTTCAGAGATTCAATCTTACGGTCATGGGAGGCTGCCCGGTCTATTTTTAATTTTTTGTACATTACCTTGGAATTAGGGGAGGCCATTTTAATACTTTTTGCGTAATTGGCATTGTCTTTTTTCTTAGCTTCCCTTTCTTTGGCAATCTGGGCACGTAAGTCTATCAGTTTTTTCTTGTAATATTCTTTACTCATCGCTAAAATTGAATTATGGATTGGATATTTAGTCATTAGAGCGTGATTGCCTCAAGGCATGTCAGAGTCTTTTCAGTCAATCTCGCTCTAATAACTGTTTCAGATGAATATTATTTCTTGTATTCCTCTCTTGCTGCTTGTCCGATTGTGATTTCGTTAGGAACCAGTTTCTTGGCACTCTTGTCCTTGATTTGTACGGTTACTCCAAATATCTTGTCAAACAGTTTTTCAGCATCACCTACTTTCATGTTGGCAGTAATTTTCAGACTTGCGTCAGAAGTAGTGACCTGTTTGGTGGTTTTCTGATTCAACTGATTGAGAGTCAAATCACTGTCGGCAATGATGTTGCCTTTGTAAAATACCAGTGAAACTCCGAATGCTTCTTTAAATTCACTTGAAATGGTCTTCAGTTTCTTGTTAGGAGAAACAGTACATTCTGCTTTGTTGAATCTGTCTAGAAAATTGTTGATAAGTCCCATAATATTATTTTTTTTAGTTATTGATAATCTGATAAATACTCAAACACATATCTCCATGTAAAACTTCTGCGGGCAGAAGACGTGTAATACCTTCTTGCATTACCTTTGAAGCATCAGTTTTTCTGTTCAATTTCACATATAAGCACTTTGAAAGCTCCCGACTTGTCATACGGATAATCGTAGGGAAACCAGTGACAGGTATAAGTTCCCGACAGAGTAAGCGGCGGATATTCTTTGGTCCAGTTGGCTTCCGACCTCCAGGCCAGTGTTCCGGGGCCCACGGTTTTTCCTTCATGTATTTTGAACTCAATATCAACGCTCTTTCTCTGGTTGGCTGTATAATACAGAGGGTCATTGGTCAGGATAATGGCAAATCCCCTTTCAAAATTTTCTTTTTTCGACAGGTTTTCGATGCGTGCAATATCTTTCAGAAAACCATATCGTCCCAGGTCACAGGCACCGTGCGCTTTCAGGCTGATGAGCTGATTGTCTGCATCCGGAATTTCTACCTGTCTGGTTTTGTATTTAAGCTCAATGGGATACAGTCTGCCTTGATACGTTACACACACATCGATGTACATCGGCTCGCCGGAATCATTCATGTACCGGCGCTCCAGACAAATATCGGCCTCAGGAAGCGTCTGTTTGATTTCCCAGGCCAAGGCCAACTGGAAATCCACTTCCGACCAGAATATTTTCTTTGTCGCCAGTGCATTGATTCTGGCTGTCATGAATGCACGGTCTATTGTGATAGAAGATTTCATATGCTACATGTTTGATGCTTTAATTTCAAAAGCAAATATCCGATTTACCTTTTTAGTAATCAAGTTCATATTGGTTCATTTAAAAGCTGCAATGAATTAAACTTATCATATGTTTTTGCTTGAATACTTATTGTTCCAGCTTCCTTGCCTGTCAGGTTGGGATACTTCCATTTAATGTGAATTTTTATAATCCCTTATAAGTTCTTTAGCCATTTTTTGTGCAGACCGGTCAAATGTGTATGTATAATCGTCTTCTTCAAATGTACCGTTCGTTTTTTTATCTGCTTTGATGCTGACCAATACCAATTTTTCTACCTTTTCCGCAAACGAAAGATTATCTTTGATAAGGGCTTCTTTTATTATTGTAATCAGGCATCCGTTCAATGAAGTCGCACATGACATATACTGGTCATTATTGTAGTCTGGACCTTTTGTCTTTTTTTCTCCATATCTGAATTCTCCCAGTTTTCCACTTACATCATTAAAGCATAGCATGAAAAGTCTTTCCGCATCAGGGCTCTGCATATCCATTAGATAGGAGGCTTCGGCTTTGAGCACCTGTATGGCTTGGGGAATATATTCGTCGTAGATCATGCTTGTTCCTGCGAAAGTAGCATTACCAATAACCTTATAGTTGTACAAATCCTCAAGCATTCTGTTACATGCTTCAAAATCATTCGCAATGATTGCTTCCCTGATTGTGGCAGGCCCCTGGTCAGCATTGTCATTCTTTTTACCGCCACAGCTGCATTCTTGTATCATTGAAATAACGCAGAGGATTGCAAAGATGGTTAATATTGTTTTCTTCATGATTATATCCGTTGGTGTTATATAGATCAGTTACACAGTGTAAGATTACATGCCGGTAATAACCAGATGGACGTCGGCAAGTCCTTGTGACAGGTTGCTGACTTTTACCCCCAGTTTTTTACGCATGGCTTTTGCAAAGTCGCGTCCCCACTGATAAGCGGAATGCTGAGTCCCGTCTTCATTAAGTGTGGCGATACGGACATTGGTGTACGCAAGTTCATATTTGGTATTCGTATTAAGCCGGTAAGTACCCTTAACGGTATGTGTATCCATATAATCGTCTATCCAGTTGGCATATACCTGTCCTTCTATACTTTCGTCCTGTAAATTAATGTTGGATGAACTCTCTACGGTGATGCGTACAGATATTTCACGTCCTCGGGTAAGTATATCCGAAAAGTATCTTTGCAATTCGTTAGAGATGGAAGGCATCTGTTCTTTTAACGACTTAGAGAAATCACTGTCATTGCTGGAGCCTGTCTTTGTACTGATGACCTTGTTGGTATAAGCATCCATGAAAGTGAGTGTATAATCCAATGTCTTCTTGAATGTCTTGCGGTCTAGCGCTGTTTTGTAATCAAGTTCGGCTATGATATCCGGTTTGGCAGTAGCCAGCAGAAGCGTCTTGGCATCTTTGGCCAGCTGGTCGGCTTCATCGGTCGCTGAACGGTTTGCCAGTTGTTTCAGTGTTTGTTCCAGATCATTTAAAGGATACCCCAATTGATTGAATTCATTCTGTACGGCTGAAGTCAGGGCTTTATTGGATGAACTGCTCAGCAAGTAGGTCTGGTAATTACGTTCCACCCCGTTACCGGTCTCTTTCAGGGAATGATATTCTTTAAGTACCCTGTCGCTTGGCAATACCATGATTACCGGCAAGGCTTGGTCGATTGCATTCACATCCTCTTCCATATAGGCAGCTGAGTGGTCAGCTGCCCCTGCCGTAAGTTGATTACTGCTACTTTTACTGCCTCCTCCACAGGATACCCATGTGAGGGTACAGAGCGAAAGCGCAGCAAAAAATACTTTTCTTCTCATAATCTAATATTGTTAAGTAATTATTCTTATAAAATATGAGTCATTCACGAATGACCCATATTATAATGCCGATACCTCCAGGAGGTTTCTGGCTGTTAATCGTTTGCCCTTGTTATTCGGTTGTATTTTCAGCGTCGGGATCATAATTTACCGGCACCTTATCTCCTAAGCCATAGCATAATTTGTACCATAACATCCTGAAAGGTGAGGTCTGTGCATCTTCCAGAGCGATTCTTCTGCGCATCTCCGATGAAGACATCTGCTTGGAAGTTTTGGCTGCAAGTTCCATTTTTTTCATTTCCATTTCACGTGCAGCAGTCTTTTCCTGTTCTTGGGTGATAGTTAAATGCTTTGTATAATCTCCGTATATTTTTTGAGCCTCATTATATTGTGCGGAACCGGCCGGTATCATAGCCAGATAAGCTCCTGCTTCCGGATTGTAGGTTCCTTCAGAAGCAGCAATGGCAGCTTTAAGACGGGCAAAATTATCCGTACTGTATTTCTCCAGCATTCTTGAACCTACTTTTTCCAATTGCGACTGGGCATATTTGAATGTCTCGGTGGCTTCCTGTGGAACTGAGCGAAGTATGGCATAGGCCTCGTCGTACTTTCCCCTTGAAAGATATCCATTGACCTGCGACTTTATTTCGTCGGTATGTGAATTGTAATAGTCAATGATTTTTTGAACTGACTGGCTTAACATATGCTGGATACTGCTGTTGTCATTGAGTTCTCTTGCCGCATTTATTGCTGCCTGCCGTTCGTTCTCGCCCACTCCGACCAACTTGACGGAGGTGGTACCAAAGACTGCGTCCGAAAGTATGTTGCCTACATATAAGGTAACATTATATGTAATCATGGTTTTCTGAGGTGCCGTACCTGTCGGTTTTTTCTCGGCTCCGGTAATACCTGCGGCAAAGACAAATGACGGGTCTCCGCCCATTCCACTGATTCCGTTGCGGGAGGCTACGGATAACATCTTTATTGCCAGCTCATTGCTCATCTGTGCTGATACAAAGTTCTCGGGGTCAGGATTAGGAGTCATGATGGTAAGTTTAATACCGTTCCCGATGACTGTAGCTGTGTCAATTACAGCCAGTGAAGCACGCTTGGCTTCAATAGCTGCCTGTCGTTCTGCATCTGTCAGGGTTGATTCTTCTGGCTGTGGATTGAATTTTTTCCCACCAGATTTGCCGTTACTGCAGGAATCCAATGAAATGATTCCCATCAAGCAACTTACTAATATAATAAACTTATGTTTCTTCATTACAGTTGATTTTGGGACCGATTCTTTATTAGATCATTGTCATTGAGTACGGTTATTTCTTAAATATGGCTTTGATGACAGCTGCTCCAACTTTTCTTTCCAGTCCTTGTTTGGTAGTGGGTATTCCAGTTTTTCTTGCTACTTTTTGTTTTAAGGCAGTAATGCCGACAGCTCTTTTAAGAGAAAATGATAATCCGGGTATTTTCATGGCTATTTATTTTATTGTTTACTTAAATTCTTGCATGCGGTTAATCGTTTCGGGCTGGAGTATTGTGGGTGATGTCAAGAGGATACTAATCAGGAATCAGGCGGTCGTCTTTGTCTTTCTATAATTTACTGCATCCAGATGCATTCCCTGCATAAAAGCAAAAAACGCTTTCCATATTATCGTCCGACCCCATCTCCGGTCAGGATAAAATTCTGATAGCAAATATCCGATTTACCTTTTTAGTAATCAAGTTCATATTGGTTCATTTAAAAAGCGGATGATAAATAAATGGTATTCGGCAATCTTTAAATGTCGGCATTTCAGTTTTTTATATTATCTTTGGCGGCAAATAATCATTAAACAGCTATTTTACCGATGAAGAAAGAGAAAATTATATTGACCGGCGACCGCCCTACCGGTAAGTTGCATATCGGACATTATGTAGGTTCGTTGCGCCGCCGTGTGGAGTTGCAGAATTCGGGACTTTATGATAAGATTTTTGTGTTCGAGGCAGACGGACAGGCGCTGACCGACAACATCGACAATCCGGAAAAGGTGCGTCAGAACGTAATTGAAGTGGCTTTGGATTACTTGTCTGTAGGTCTGGATCCGACAAAATCTACCATATTTATACAGTCGCAGATTCCGGAACTGTGCGAACTGAGTTTTTATTTCATGGACCTCGTAACGGTTTCCCGTCTGCAGCGTAACCCGACGGTGAAGACAGAAATCCAGATGCGTAACTTTGAGACCAGCATTCCGGTGGGCTTCTTTACTTACCCGATCAGCCAGGCTGCCGACATTGCGGCGTTCAAGGCTACAACCGTACCGGTGGGTGAAGACCAGGAACCGATGATCGAGCAGACCCGTGAGATTGTCCGCCGTTTCAACCATATTTATGGAGAAACACTGGTAGAGCCGGAAATCCTGCTGCCTGACAATGCTGCCTGCCTGCGCTTGCCGGGAACCGATGGAAAGGCGAAGATGAGCAAGTCTTTGGGCAACTGTATCTATCTGTCAGACTCAGCCGATGAGGTAGAAAAGAAGGTGAAGAGCATGTATACCGATCCTACCCATATCAAGGTAAGCGATCCGGGTAAGCTGGAAGGCAACTGCGTGTTTACTTATCTGGATGCTTTCTGCCGTCCGGAACATTTTGAACGCTACTTGCCGGAATATCCTAACCTGGACGAACTGAAAGGTCATTATACCCGTGGGGGACTGGGGGACATGAAGGTGAAGAAATTCCTGGCTGCCATCATGCAGGAAGAACTGAGCCCTATCCGTGAACGCCGTAAAGAGTTTGAAAAAGACATTCCTGCGGTGTATGAAATCCTGAAGAAGGGTTGTGAGGTAGCCCGTGAGGCTGCGGCACAGACCATGGATGAGGTTCGCCGTGCCATGAAGATCAATTATTTTGAGGACGCTGCCCTGATTGAAGAACAGGCAAAGCGTTTTGCTCAGGAAAAATAAGGTTTCGGCTTCGGATAGCCCGCTTAAGGACGGGGCTACAAGGAGTTCGAGATAAAAGAACAGAAAATATTCAGACCGGACGGTCTGTCGTATCAATCAGGAGAGAATTTCTCTCCTGATTTTTTTTGCCTGTACCTGCGATGCGGCTTCCTGCAGTAAATCACGGAATCCGTTACAGCATCTTCAAGGCCATCTTGATGACTTTCTCTACCGGGGTATCCGGTGCCTCTTTCAGGATGGATGATACCACCTTCTGTGAAGGTGCCTGTGCAAATCCCAGCATGGTCAGGGCGGCTACGGCTTCTTCGTATATCTCCGAATACTGAATTGCGGCAGAAGTGCTGCTGCCTGCAGACAGAGGCCCTGTCTCGATTCCGATCAGGCCGATCTTGTCTTTCAGGTCGACAATGATACGCTGTGCCGTCTTCAGTCCGATACCCTTTACGGTTTTCAGCAGTTTGTCGTTTCCGCTGCTGATGACATTGCAAAGTTCCGAGGGCGTCAGTGCCGAAAGAATCATGCGGGCCGTATTTCCTCCGATACCCGATACACTGATGAGCAGCAGGAACAGTTCCCGCTCCTGTTTGTTCGAAAACCCATATAATATATGTGCATCTTCCCGTATGGCCTCGTAGATGAACAGTTTGACCTCTTTCTTTCCCTGAATGGCCGAATAGGTGTTCAGGGAAATGGAAATTCCGTAGCCCACGCCGCTGCATTCTACCACCGCCATGGCCGGTGTAAGTTCTGTAAGTTCTCCTTTGATATATTCAATCATGTTTTTCTGATAAATTATAAATAATGGTGCAAAAATAAGCATAAGGAAGTTATAAATTGTAAGTTGGGGCAGAATAAAATTAAAATCATGGCCTTTTTCCTTGTTTGTAATCATTCTAATTATGTATTTTTGCAACCGTAAAAGTTGAATAAATAAAAACCTAAAAGATATGAAGAAGATTAGAGCAGCCGTAGTAGGTTACGGAAACATTGGAAAGTTTACACTGGAGGCTTTGGAAGCAGCTCCTGATTTTGAAATTGCAGGTATCGTCCGTCGTAACGGTGCGGAAAACAAGCCGGCAGAACTGGCCGACTATCCGGTAGTGAAAGACATCAAGGAACTGCAGGATGTAGACGTGGCGATTCTGGCTACTCCGACTCGTAGCGTAGAAGCTTATGCCAAGGAAATTCTGGCATTGGGTATCAATACCGTTGACAGCTTCGATATCCACACACAGATTACCAGCCTGCGCCGTTCATTGGGTGAGACTGCCAAAGCACACAATGCGGTTTCTATTATCGCTGCAGGATGGGATCCGGGAAGTGACTCAGTGGTACGTTCTTTGCTCGAAGCCATCGCTCCGAAAGGCATCACTTATACTAACTTCGGTCCGGGCCGCAGCATGGGACACTCGGTTGCCGTACGTGCCATTGCAGGTGTGAAGGATGCACTGTCAATGACTATTCCGGTTGGTACAGGTATTCACCGCCGTATGGTATATGTAGAACTGGAAGAAGGTGCCGATTTCAAGACGGTTGAGGCTGCCATCAAGGCCGATGCATACTTTGTAAACGACGAGACTCACGTTATCCAGGTTCCGTGTGTAGACGACCTGAACGATGTGGGACATGGAGTAAACCTGGTACGTAAGGGTGTATCCGGAAAGACACACAACCAGTTGTTCGAGTTCGATATGAAGATCAACAACCCGGCGCTTACTGCCCAGGTACTGGTTTGTGTAGCCCGTGCTTCTATGCGTCAGCAACCGGGATGCTATACCATGATCGAAGTGCCGGTAATCGACTTGCTGGCTGGCGACCGTGAGGAACTGATTGCTCATCTGGTGTAACTAATCGCTGTTGATATAATTTTTTTATCCGAAATCTTCCGGCGGGCCTCAGGGCTTTCCGGAAGATTTTTTTCTTTAGCCCTATCCGGAATTTTTCTCCCGTGTCGTATCCGGTTCTCTATAATTATAGGTGTCGTAACGCTTCTTTATGCATTGCGCATTTCGTGGCGATGTTTTTTATTTTCCCCGCCATGTCTTGAAAATTCCTCGCCATCTTTTCTTCCACTCATAAAGGTGTTTTCGGAGAAAGACATGCATCCGTGAGAAAATGAATCATGTAACTCTTTTCAGTGTCTTACGGTTAAAGTGGATGTCTCGGGTATATTTTTATATTGAACTTTTTGGGCACAGTCTTTTTTTTTATTCCTTTGCAATAATAAAAAAGACAAATCGATAAAAAACATAGAAAATGGCATTAGCAAGTATTGTTTGGGATGTAGATCCCGTGTTGGTACATTTAGGTTCGATAGAAATCCGCTGGTACGGACTGATGTGGGGACTGGGATTCATTCTGGCTTATGAAATGGTATCCCGTCTGCTGAAAAAAGAAGGGTATCCCGACGACTGGTCGGACAAGTTGTTTATCTACTGTATTGTAAGTAGTGTAATCGGAGCCCGACTGGGACATTGTCTGTTTTATGAATGGGATTATTATGGAGCACATCCGGTAGAAATCCTGAAAATATGGAAAGGTGGACTGGCCAGCCACGGTGGGGTATTCGCCTTGATCCTGGCGTTGATATGGTATTCCAAGAAGGTTACCAAAAAGAGTGTATGGTGGCTGTTCGACCGGATGATACCTGCGGTGGCCGTAGTCTGCATGTGTATCCGTTTCGGTAACCTGATGAATTCCGAGATTTTCGGTTTCCCGACTACCTTGCCGTGGGGATTTGAGTTTATCCGTTCGCGTGAATGGCAGGAACTGTATAATCAGAACGGGGTAGCTCAGGCGTGTCACCCTACGCAGATTTACGAAATGCTCTACTGCCTGGTGGCACTGGTTGTATCCTGGACCATGTATCACAAGTTCCATTTGCAGAAAAGAGTGGGACTGATTACCGGTGTTTCCCTGATTATTTTCTTCGGTGCCCGCTTCGGACTGGAGTTCATGAAGAATCCTCAGGTGGCAGAAGAGGTGAACATGACCTTGAATATCGGCCAGTGGCTGAGTGTTCCTCTGATTCTGCTGGGGGTATATCTGATAACTACAAGCAAAAAACGTAAGGAAGCCCTTTAAAATAAAAAAACTATAGAACGAAATCTCGTTCGTTTTGTAAGAATGATTCATCCTCGATTAAAAATGATACGTGCAACATTTTTAATCGAGGATGAATCATTTGTTATATTCCTTTTACTGACCTCTACATACATTTGCAATACCGTTTTGAACGGTAGTGTGAGATTTTATAATAAGTTAAACTTAATCTGTTTGTAAATGGAAAGCATAAAAAGAACATTTCTTTTAACACTCCTTTTTATGGTGTGTTCGGTTGTGCAAGCACAAAGTTTGCAAGTATCGGGAACTATCGTTTCCAAATCTGATGACCAGCCTGTTATTGGGGCGACTATTCTTGAACAAGGTACGACAAATGGTACGATTACCGATTTTGATGGTAAGTTTACTTTAACTGTAAAGCAGGGTGCGGAAATATCTATTTCCTATATAGGTTTTAAAACTCAGGTTCTAAAAGCTCAGAAGGTACTAAATATTGTGCTGGAAGAAGATACGGAAGTGCTGGATGAAGTAGTTGTAACAGGTTACACTACTCAACGTAAAGCAGATTTAACTGGTGCTGTATCTGTTGTTAGTATGGATGATTTATCTAAGCAGAATGAAAATAATCCGATGAAAGCTTTGCAAGGTCGTGTTCCCGGTATGAATATTACTGCAGATGGTAATCCGAGTGGTTCAACAACAATTCGTATTCGTGGTATTGGCACATTAAATAACAATGACCCTCTTTATATTATTGACGGTGTACCTACTAAAGGTGGAATGCATGAATTGAATGGTAATGATATTGAATCAATTCAAGTTTTAAAGGATGCAGCTTCTGCTTCTATTTACGGTTCTCGTGCTGCCAATGGTGTGATTATCATTACAACTAAAAAAGGAAAAGAAGGTCAGTTGAAAATAAATTTTGATGCATCGGTATCTGCTTCTATGTATAACAATAAAATGGAGGTACTGAATGCAGAAGAATATGGTCAAGCAATGTGGCAGGCTTATGTAAATGGTGGTCAGGATCCAAATACTAACCCTTTGGGATATAAATATGATTGGGGATATGATAGTAATGGCTATCCCAAATTGAACAGTATTAGTATGTCTCGTTTTCTTGACTCTAATAACACAGTTCCGTCAGCAGACACAGATTGGTTTGATGAAACGACTCGTACAGGCGTTATTCAGCAATATAATGTATCTGTAAGTAATGGATCGGAAAAAGGATCTTCTTTCTTTTCTCTTGGATATTATAAGAATCTTGGTGTTATAAAAGACACTGACTTTGAGAGATTTTCTGCTCGTATGAATTCAGACTATAACCTGATTGGAAAAGTATTGACTGTTGGAGAGCATTTCACTTTGAACCGTACTTCTGAAGTACAGGCTCCAGCTGGTTTCTTGCAAAATGTATTACAGTTTAATCCTTCTTTACCGGTTTATGATATTAACGGTAATTATGCGGGACCTGTTGGTGGCTATCCTGACCGTGAAAATCCTGTAGCACGTTTAGACCGAAATTCGGATAATCGTTATACTTATTGGCGTATGTTCGGAGATGCATATATTAATTTAAATCCGTTTAAAGGTTTTAATATCCGTTCTACATTTGGTTTGGATTATTCTCAAAAGCAACAACGTATTTTTACTTATCCTATTACAGAAGGAAATGTTGCAAATGATAATAATGCAGTAGAAGCAAAACAAGAGCATTGGACTAAATGGATGTGGAATGCTGTTGCTACTTATAATTTAGAAGTGGGCAAACATCGTGGTGATGTGATGGTTGGTATGGAGTTGAATCGTGAAGATGATAATTGGTTCTCTGGTTATAAAGAAGATTATAGTATATTAAATCCTGATTATATGTGGCCTAATGCAGGTACAGGAACAGCTCAGGCTTATGGGTCGGGTGAAGGTTATTCATTGGTTTCTTTCTTTGGTAAGTTAAACTATACCTACGATGATAAATATTTGTTTTCTTTAACAATGCGCCGTGATGGTTCTTCTCGTTTTGGTAGAAATAATCGTTATGCTACATTCCCGTCTGTTTCTTTGGGATGGCGTATTAGTAATGAGAAATTCATGAAGGAGCTCACTTGGCTGAATGATTTAAAAATTCGTGCTTCATGGGGACAGACTGGTAATCAGGAAATTTCGAATATTGCTCGTTACACTATTTATGTTCCTAATTATGGCGTAACTGAATCTGGAGGACAGAGCTACGGAACTTCTTATGATATTGCCGGTACAAATGGAGGAAGCATTCTTCAGTCTGGATTTAAACGTAATCAGATTGGAAATGATGATATCAAATGGGAAACTACCACTCAGACAAACTTAGGTTTTGATTTTTCTTTGTTTGATCAGACTTTATATGGATCATTCGACTGGTTCTATAAAAAAACAACAGATATTCTTGTTCAAATGGCAGGTATTGCAGCCATGGGTGAAGGTAGTACTCAATGGATTAATGCCGGTGAAATGGAAAACAAAGGTTTCGAGTTGAACTTAGGTTATCGTAATACGACGGCATTTGGATTAAAATACGATTTGAATGGCAATATTTCTGCTTATCGTAATAAGATAACCGCTCTTCCTGCAACAGTTGCAGCAAACGGTACATTTGGTGGTAATGGAGTAGAAAGTGTAATTGGGCATCCAAATGGTGCACAGGTAGGATATGTGGCAGATGGTATCTTCAAATCGCAGGCTGAAATTGATAACCATGCAACTCAAGAGGGTGCTGGCTTGGGACGTATCCGCTGGCGTGATCTGGACGGTAATGGTGTTATCAACGAAAAAGACCAGCAGTGGATTTATGATCCGACACCTGCGTTCAGCTATGGATTAAATATCTATTTGGAGTATAAAAATTTTGACTTGACAATGTTTTGGCAAGGCGTGCAAGGAGTTGATGTTATTAGTGATTTAAAAAAGGAAACAGACTTGTGGAGCGGGCTGAATATTGGTTTCTTAAATAAAGGAAAACGAGTGCTTGATGCATGGAGTCCGACTAATCCAGATTCGGATATTCCAGCATTGTCACGTGATGATGTCAATAATGAAAAACGTGTATCTACCTATTTTGTAGAAAACGGTTCATTCTTGAAATTGCGTAATCTTCAGATAGGTTACAATGTTCCTCAGAATTTTGCGAAAAAGATGAAAATGGAACGTTTGCGTCTTTATTTGAGTGCACAGAATTTGCTTACTATTAAGAGTAAAGATTTTACAGGTGTTGATCCGGAAAATCCCAATTACGGTTATCCGATTCCTTTGAACTTAACTTTTGGTATTAATGTCAGCTTTTAAATTGAAAAACTATTAAAAACGAAAATTATGAGAAATTTATTATATGCGACAGTTTTAGGTTTTACGTTGGCTTGCTCTGGGTGTTCTGACTTTTTGGAAAACCAAGTGCCACAAGGAACTATCGATAACGAGCAGTTGCAAAATCCCGCTTATGTAGATAATTTGGTGATTTCTGCTTATGCTGTGTGGATATCTGCAGAAGATATTAACTCATCATTCTCTATGTGGAATTATGATGTGCGTTCGGATGATGCCTATAAAGGTGGAAATGGAACTGAAGATGGTGATGTTTTTCATGCGTTGGAAATTTCTCAAGGTGTCATGACAACTGCATGGAATATCAGTGATATGTGGCAGCGTCTGTATAATTGCATTTCTCGTGCAAATACAGCTTTACAACTACTGAATCAGCTTGATGAAAATACTTATCCATTAAAGCAGCAGCGAATTGCTGAGATGAAATTCTTACGTGGACATGGACACTTCTTGCTGAAGCAGCTGTACAAGCACATTGTTTTGGCAAACGATGAGAATCTTACTCCCGAAGAGTATAATAATCTTTCTAATACAACTTATACAAATGACGAAAGCTGGCAGCAGATAGCAAATGATTTTCAGTTTGCTTATGATAATTTGCCAGATACACAAGCCGATAAAGGGCGTCCTACTAGAGCCGCAGCCGCAGCTTATTTGGCAAAGACTTATTTGTATAAGGCTTATCGTCAGGACGATCCTAAAAATAATGAGGTAACAAGTATTAATACTGAAGACTTGGCAAAAGTTGTTCAGTATACTGAAAAGTCTATTATGTCTGCTGGCGGATACGATTTAGAGTCGGATTTCCATAATAATTTCCGTCCAGAACCTCAGTATGAAAATGGATGTGAGTCATTGTGGGCTATGCAATATTCTATGAATGACGGCACAAATAATGGTAATTGTAACTGGTCGTTTGGATTGATTGTTCCTAATATTCCAGGGGTGACAGATGGTGGTTGTGATTTTTATAAGCCAAGTCAGAACTTGGTAAATGCCTTTAGAACTGACATGGATGGCCATCCGTTGTTTGATACCTTTAATAATAGTGATTATGATATCGCAACTGATAACGTAGACCCCCGTCTCTTTTTGACTGTAGGTATGCCTGGCTTTCCCTATGAGTTTAATAAGAATTATATGATGGATAAATCTTCTACTTGGAGTCGTAGTAATGGCCTTTATGGTTATTATGTTACATTGAAGCACAATGTAGATCCTGATGGAGATTATCTGATAAAAGGTGGTTGGTGGGGCAGTCCTATGAATCATATTGTTTTGCGTTATTCGGATGTTTTATTAATGCGCGCAGAGGCCTTGATTCAATTAAATGACGGCCGTCTTAATGAAGCAATCGGTTTGATTAATGAAGTTCGTAACCGTGCTAGTCAAAGTACTACTATGATTGCAGATTATCCTGCTGCTTATGGTGTTACTTTCTATGTGAAGCCTTATACGGGAACTTATACTAAGGATGAGGCTTTGAAGATGTTGAAATTTGAACGTCGTGTAGAATTGGCTATGGAGAGTGATCGTTTCTTCGATTTAGTACGTTGGGGTGAGGCTGATCAGGTCCTGAATAAATATTATGCAGAAGAAGCGGATAACTGTGCTATTTACTCAAATGCTTCGTTTACTAAAAATAAAAATGAATACTTGCCTATACCTTTTGCGCAGATAAGTGCTAGTAACGGTAATTATACACAGAATTGTGGCGGCTGGTAATTAAATTGTGAATCTTAATAAATGAATATTATGAATGCAATAAAATATATTAATAAACTTTTTATCCTCCTTCTCTCTTTGGCTTTTGTGGCAGGATGCGATGATAATACGTCAGATCTTCGTTTGGACGGGCAAACTTGGCTGAATAAATTGCAACTTGATGAATATCAGGGAGTGATAGATAATTCGACTAAGACAGTTGTAGTAGGAGTACCTGTTGATTATGATACAGATGCCATGAAGGTAACGGCAATTGAAGTTTCTGATGGTGCTGAAGCTTCAATGAAGGTTGGGGATATTGCCAATTTCTCTTTTGCTCAAACAATAAAGGTAACAAATGGTGATGCTTATTTAGATTATACAGTTACGGTAAAGCATGATGAAGCCAGAATTACATCGTTTAAATTGAATAATGAGTATACTGGTATTATTGATGAAGAAAATCATTCTATTTTGGTACGTGTGCCGACGAGTGTCGATATTACCAGTCTTATACCTACGGTCGAAACAACTCAAGGAGCAATAGTCTCTCCAGCTTCAGGGCAAGCTGTTGATTTTACAAGTCCTGTAGAGTTTACAGTTACTTATCAAAGCGCAGTTGCTGTTTATGTTGTAACTGTTGTACAGTCTGACTCTCCTAGTGCTGTATATGTAGGCTTGGCTTCTTCTATAAATGAATTAAATGCAGAAGAAAAAGAAGCTGCTAACTGGATGTTAAAGAATATTCCTAATGCTCAGTACCTTTCATTTGAAGATATTCGAACTGGAAGAGTTGATTTGAAGGATTGCAAGGTTATGTGGTGGCATTTGCATATCGATGGTGGTATTGATTCAATGGATAAATTTGAAGCAGCTGCCCCGAGTGCAGTACAAGCTGTTTCGAAGGTAAAAGAGTTTTATGAAAATGGAGGTAGCCTGTTGTTGACTCGTTATGCATCGTTCTATGCAGCTAAACTGGGTGTTACGAAGGATGGAAATGCTCCTAATAACTGTTGGGGACAGTCGGAAGAGACAGGCGAAATAACTACAGGTCCTTGGAACTTCTTTGTTACCAATCATGAAACTCATCCTCTTTATGAAGGTGTGGATATTTCGACGATTGATGGTAAAAAGGGTATTTATATGTGTGATGCCGGCTATAGGATAACCAATAGTACTGCTCAGTGGCACATTGGTTCTGATTGGGGAGGATATGAAGATCTGAATAGCTGGGAAACAAGTCATGGTGGTGTAAGTCTTGGATATGGCGGTGACGGTGCCGTAGTGGTTTGGGAATACCTTTCCGGTAAAACGACTGGTGGAGTACTTTGTATCGGTTCTGGATGTTATGACTGGTATTCTTATGGAGTAGATACTTCAGCAGATTCATATCATGGTAATGTTGCAAAGGTTACTCAAAATGCAATTAACTATTTAACAAGTGAATCAAAATAAAAAATTAAATAATGATTGTCCGATAAAAGAATTTTAGGGATCCAGATGGTTTGGATATGTAAAATGTTTATCGGACAACATTAAAAATAATGTAATTTATGAAAACAATGATATATTCTTTAGCTTTAGCTGCATTCATGTCATTAGGTAGTTGCGATAATAATGATGATCCTATATTGACACAAAAAGATTGGAATGGTACTGCAACATATTTTGCTTCAACAGATGAGCAGTTTACTACTTATTATAAACCATATGTGGGCTATGTGGGCGACCCGATGCCGTTTTATGATCCGGTAGAACAGAATTTTAAGATTTTGTATTTGCAGGAATTTCGCCCGAATCAAGAGGCAACATATCATCCAATTTGGGGAGTAAGTACAAAAAATGTAGATTCATACCAGTCTTTGGATGAAGTGATTTCCACCGGTAATGCATCGGAAGCTGATGCTGCAATAGGTACGGGTAGTACGATATACAATGAGTCTGAAAAGTTATATTATACTTTTTATACAGGACATACTGCCAATCAGGAAGTTGTGATGATGGCAACTTCTTCTGACTTTAAAAAGTGGACAAAGAGTAAGACTTTTTATTTACAGGGCAATGAGTATGGGTATAGTACAAGAGATTTTCGAGATCCATTTGTCTTTAAAGGGGATGACGGTATATATCACATGATTATTTCTACTCAGCAGGGGACAAAAGGAGTGCTTGCTGAATTTGTTTCTTCCGATTTGAAGTCTTGGGAACATAAAGGTGTATTTATGCCAATGATGTGGGATCGCTTCTATGAATGTCCGGATGTTTTCAAGATGGGTGATTGGTGGTATTTGGTTTACTCAGAAAAGCATGTAGCAATTCGTAAAGTCCAATATTTTAAAGGACGTACGCTGGATGAACTGAAGGCATGTACAGCTAATGACGCCGGTAAATGGCCTGATGATCATGAAGGTCTTTTGGATTCTCGTGCTTTCTATGCAGGAAAAACTGCTTCAGATGGTACTAATCGTTATATTTGGGGCTGGTGTCCGACTCGTGAAGGCAATAACAATACAGCTGTTGGGGCTGAACCGAATGAACCTCAATGGGCCGGTAACTTAGTTGCTCACCGTATCATTCAGCATGAAGACGGAAGTTTGTCTTTGGGCAGTATAGAAGGTATTGATAATAAATTTACTTCTGTTTCACCATTAAGAGTTATGGCAAAAAGTGATAATGGGGTAAGTGAAAGCGGAGGTAAGTATGTATTGACGGGAAATTCTTTCGTTTTATTCAATCGTTTGAACGTTGTGAATAAGATTTCCTTTACAGTAAAAGCAACTGATAAAACAGATAAGTTTGGTTTCTCTTTTGCTCGTGGTACTGATTCGAAGAAGTATTACTCTATCGTTGTGAATCCGGAGGATAACGGAAATAAGAAAAAACTTAATTTTGAAGAACAGGGAGAAGAAGGTATGGGATTTGTGGCTGGAATTGACGGATACCTGTTTAACACTCCAGCTGATAATGAGTATCATGTAACTATTTATACAGATAATTCTGTTTGTGTTGTTTATATCAATGACAATGTAGCCTATACAAATCGTATTTATGGCACACAGAAGAACTGTTGGTCTATTAACTGTTATGACGGTACAGTTGAGGTTAGTAACATAGAAGTAAGTTATTATTAATCTAATAATTATGAATTTGAATTTTTCATCAAAAAAAGGTTTGTTGGCTATTGCACTGGGGCTTTCATTGGCTGTCCAAGGTGCAGAAAATAGCTTGGTTATTAGACATTTGGCTAATGAACAGAATATCATACTTTTGGATTCGGCGAAGAAGTTTTTACTTCTTCCCGTTCAAGAGAATGCGCCGGAAGGTAAGGTTAATATTATTATTAATAATGAATTGCAGTTGGAACAAAACATAAATGTTCGTCTGGCTCGTGAAAAAGTTGATTATTATGTACCATTAGATTTATCTGCTTACCAGGGGAAAACAATTTCAATAGATGTTGCGGGTATGCCTTCTTCATCATTGTGCTGGAAGGAAATAAAACTTTCCGATACGTTTGATTTTTCAAATCGTGAAATTTACCGTCCAGTTTATCATCATACTCCTGCCTATGGATGGATGAACGATCCGAATGGTATGTTCTATAAAGACGGAGTATATCATTTGTATTTTCAGTATAATCCTTATGGCTCAATGTGGGCTAATATGACTTGGGGACATTCGACAAGTAGAGATTTGGTACATTGGACTTATGAAGGAACTCCTATTGTCCCTGACGCATGGGGAGCTATTTTCAGTGGCTCATGTGTGGTCGATCATGAGAATACGGCAGGTTTTGGAAAAGGAGCTGTTGTCGCTTTTTATACATCAGCAAAATCCACTCCGTGGGGAGATGTACAGTCTCAAAGTATGGCGTATAGTTTAGACAACGGTAAGACTTTCACAAAATACGAGGGAAATCCTATCCTGACTTCTTCCGAAAGAGATTTCCGTGACCCGAAAGTGTTCTGGTATGCTCCGGGCAAACATTGGGTGATGATGCTGGCTGTAGGACAACACATGGAAATCTATTCTTCTGTGAACCTGAAGGACTGGAAGAAGGAGAGTGAGTTTGGAGCAATGCAGGGAGCTCATGGGGGAGTATGGGAATGTCCGGACCTGGTGGAAATTCCGGTAGAAGGAACCCGTCAGAAGAAATGGGTGCTGATCTGCAACCTGAATCCCGGAGGACCGTTCGGGGGTAGTGCCGCCCAGTATTTTGTCGGTTCATTCGACGGAAAGACGTTTGTGAACGAGTCGCCGACCTTGACCAAATGGATGGACTGGGGAAAGGACAATTATGCAACGGTGACCTGGAACAATGCGCCTGATGGACGTTGTGTGGCGCTGGGGTGGATGAGCAATTGGCAGTATGCCAATAATGTGCCTACCCGGCAGTACCGCAGTGCCAATACCATTGCGAGAGACCTTACGCTTTATCGTGTGGGAGAGGAGCTGTATCTGAAGAGTACACCTTCGCCTGAGGTAAAGAAGGCACGCGGTGAGAAGGTTTCCAAGCCGTCGTTTAATGTGGCTGGTGAGTATGAGGTGGCCAGTCTGCTTGATGATAATAAAGGAGCTTATGAGGTGGAACTTGTTATCCAGAATCAGGGGGCATCGAAGATTGCATTCTGTCTTCTGAACGAGAAAGGCGAGAAAGTCTCCATGTATTACGACCTGGCCCGCCGCCAGTTTGTGATGGACCGGAGTGAAAGTGGAACGGTTGATTTCAGCAAAGACTTCCCGGCAGTGACAGTGGCTCCTGCAGATACGGACAAGGAACTGACCTTGCGCCTGTTTGTGGACCGCTCAAGCATCGAAGCCTTTGGAGAAGACGGAAAGTTTGTGATGACTAACCTGGTGTTCCCTTCGCTTCCTTACAATAAGATGTGTTTTACCTCGGATGAGAAAGGGTATACTGTGAAGTCGTTCAAAGTGTACAGACTGCAGTAACTCCCTCCTTTTTGTAGAAATGTTACATCCTGTGGGAATAATGTTTCATGTAACAATAGTGCTATAGGATGTAACATTATTAAATGTCTTTATTTTTGATAATCTTTTTCTTTGTGGTGAACAATAAAAACTTTTATACTATTATTAATTTAATGCTATGGAGACCTACAAAAAAAGATTCCAAATTGTACGGGAGACGCAGTATTGCTACTCTTCTTCTTGGCCTGTATGGTATAAATACACCGGAGAACAATTTCTAAGAACTGTATCCCAATGACACAGGATTAAAGATTTGAAAATTACAAAATGATTAACTTTATAAGTAGATTATTATGACTAATCAAAATCAAATGAAATATGCCAAATTGATACCCGTGATGCTGGCGTTCTTTGCCATGGGTTTCGTAGATTTGGTGGGTATTGCCTCTAATTATGTAAAGGCTGACTTGAACCTGACCGATTCGCAGGCGAATATTTTTCCGTCGCTTGTGTTTTTCTGGTTCCTGATTTTCTCGGTGCCGACCGGTATCCTGATGAACCGTATCGGACGGAAAAAAACAGTATTGCTGAGTTTGCTGGTGACTTTTGTTTCTCTGCTGCTTCCTGTCTTCGGAGACAGCTACGGTATCATGCTTTGCTCTTTCTCTTTGTTGGGAATCGGTAATGCCTTGATGCAGACTTCACTGAACCCGCTGTTGAGCAACATCATCACGGGTGATAAACTGGCCAGTTCTTTGACTTTCGGACAGTTTGTAAAGGCCATTGCTTCGTTCCTGGCACCTTATATCGCCATGTGGGGAGCTACTCAGGCAATGCCGACTTTCGGTCTGGGATGGCGAGTGCTTTTCCCGGTATATATGGTGATTGCAGTGATTGCCATTATCTGGCTGGGAGCTACTCCGATTGAGGAGGAAAAACCGGACAAGGCTTCCGGATTTGCTGCTTGCTTCGGCCTGTTGGGAAAACCGTTTATTTTGTTGTGCTTCCTGGGAATCATGTGTCACGTAGGTATCGACGTGGGTACGAATACCACTGCACCTAAGATTCTGATGGAACGTTTGGAAATGACTTTGGAAGAGGCCGGATTTGCTACCAGTCTGTATTTTATATTCCGTACGCTGGGATGTTTCTCCGGAGCGATTATCCTTCAGAAGTTCTCTTCACGTTCGTTCTTCCTTCTCAGTGTATGCTGCATGCTGCTGGCAATGATCGGTTTGTTTGTCTCAGACCAGCTGGCGGTAATTTATACGGCGATTGCACTGGTTGGATTCGGTAACTCCAACGTGTTCTCCATCATATTCTCTCAGGCACTGCTGTCGGAACCGGAAAAGAAGAATGAGATCTCGGGTCTGATGATCATGGGTCTTTTCGGAGGTACTGTCTTCCCGCTGCTGATGGGAGTGGCAAGTGATGCGGTAGGACAGAGCGGAGCGATTGCTGTGATGGCCGTAGGAGTGGTTTATCTGCTGGGCTATACGCTGAAAATTAAGAAATGACGGTTGTGTAAATCTAAATCATATAATATCATGAATCAGAATACATTGGTTGTAGGAATCGGTGAAGCGCTTTGGGATGTGCTTCCGGAAGGAAAGAAAATTGGTGGTGCGCCTGCCAACTTTGCTTATCATGTGTCTCAGTTCGGACTGGAAAGCCGTGTAGTCAGCGCGGTGGGAGAAGATAAACTGGGAATGGAAATCCTGGAGAATTTCCGTGAGAAGAAATTGAACTGTATGATTGAAACGGTACCTTATCCGACCGGTACGGTACAGGTGTCTCTGGATGCGGAAGGCGTTCCTTGCTATGACATCAAGGAAGGAGTGGCATGGGACAATATTCCTTATACTCCGGCTCTGGAAGGTCTGGCCAAGCAGACAAAGGCTATCTGCTTCGGTTCGCTGGCTCAGAGAAGTGTGGTATCGCGTGAGACCATCAACCGCTTTTTGGATGCCATGCCCGACGAGGATACACTGAAGATTTTTGATATCAACCTTCGTCAGGGATTCTATACAAAGGAAATTCTGTGTAATTCTTTCCGTAAATGCAATATTCTGAAGATCAATGATGAGGAACTGGTGACGGTGAGCCGTATGTTCGGATATCCGGGCATCGACCTTCAGGACAAGTGCTGGATTCTGCTGGCCAAATACAATCTGAAAATGCTGATTCTGACCTGCGGAGTGAACGGAAGCTATGTGTTTACTCCGGGTGAGGTGTCTTTCGTGGAAACTCCTAAAGTAGAGGTGGCAGATACGGTAGGAGCCGGAGATTCGTTTACGGCTGCATTTGTATCTTCTATCCTGATGGGCAAGACCGTACGTGAGGCACATTTGCGGGCTGTGAAGACTTCTGCCTTTGTATGTACGCAGAACGGTGCAATGCCTGTATTGCCTGAATATGTAAAAGAATAAGAACATCTGTTTTTTGTGATGGGCTGGTAGCTTTCGTTAAAGTAAGGGGATGCTTTGTGAGGGCTGCCGGCTTTCTTTTTGTTTTTTATATTACTTATAATTTCTGAGAGTATTTGTAATATAAACCTAAAACCTTAAATTTGTATTTATTGAAATGAAAAAGACATGACTCGTATTCGGAATTTTTATATATTGTTGGGATGGTTGTGCTTGCTGGTTTGCGGGTGTACACCGCATGAGTCACGTTTCGTGGTGGGTGTCTCACAGTGCAGCAATGACAAGTGGCGTGAGCAGATGAACAAGGAAATTAAACGTGAGGCCTTGTTCTATCCTGAGGTGCAGGTGGAGATCCGGAGTGCCAATGACAATAATCAGACGCAGATAGAGGATATTCGGTCTTTTATCGCCCAGGGGGTGGATTTGCTGATTGTATCCCCGAACGAATCGGAGGCAATCACGCCTGTGGTGGAAGAGGCTTTTGACAAAGGGATTCCGGTGGTGTTGTGCGACCGGAAGATTCAGTCGGAAAAATATTCGGCATATATCGGAGCTGACAATTACGAGATCGGATATAAGGCCGGTGAATATATCGTGGGCCGGTTGCAAGGCAAGGGCAAACTGGTGGAGATTATGGGCTTGAAGGGGTCGAGCCCGGCAGTGGAGCGTCATAAGGGGCTGGTGGAGGCCTTGAAGCAGGCGCCGGAGATTACGCTGGTGGCATCGGCTGATGCGGCCTGGTTACAGCAGCCGGCTTTTGAGGCTGTGGATTCGATCTTGTCGCGCTTTCCCGAAATCGACATGATTTTTACACAGAATGATTTTATGGCTAAAGGGGCCTATCTGGCAGCTGAAAACCGCGGACGTCAGCAGGATATTCTGTTTGTGGGGATCGATGCGCTTGCCGGAGAGGGCTATGGTATCGATATGGTGGCCAACAGACAGTTGGATGCGACGTTTATCTATCCGACCGGTGGCGACCGGATCATGCAGCTGGCGATGACTATCCTGAAGGGAGAAAAGTACAATCGCGAAAACAAACTTTCGTCGGCTCTTGTCGACAAATCGAATGTGAGGGTGATGCAGATGCAGACCACACATATCTCTCAGCTGGACCAGAAAATCGAATTGCTGAACTTCCAGATGGATAAGTTTCTGATGCGCTACTCGTCACAGCGTATGTTGCTGTATGCCTGTATCGTCATTTTGCTGCTGGTGGGGGGAATCCTCTTCCTGGTAGTCCGGGCTTTTTGGGTGAAGAAGCATCTTAATGAGGAACTGTCTGCACAGAAAAAGCAGTTGGAAGAGCAGCGCGACCAGTTGCTCGACTTGTCCAATCAGCTGGAGGCGGCTACGCATGCAAAACTGGCTTTTTTTACGAATGTGTCTCACGACTTCCGTACGCCGCTTACGCTGATTGCGGATCCGGTCAACCAGCTGCTCGAGAGTCATTCGCTGGGAGAGCATGAGCGCTATTTGCTGAACATGGCCAAGAAGAATGTGACGGTACTGCTGAGGCTCATCAATCAGATTATGGATTTCCGGAAATTTGAGTCCGGTAAGCTGCAGCTGTTCCTGTCGGAATTTGACCTGGCCAAGGAACTTAAGGAATGGACGGAGGCTTTCAGGACGCTGGCCTATAAAAAGAATATCAGTTTTGCGGTATCGGTGGAAGAAGGTAAGGACTATACGATGGTGGCCGATGCGGAGAAAATAGAGCGTATGGTTTATAACCTGCTGTCGAACGCCTTTAAGTTTACTCCCGAGAACGGAAAGATTGAGATAAAGGCTACGTGTATGGAACGCAACGGAGAACAATGGCTTCAGTTGTGCTGCGCCGATACGGGCGTGGGAATGTCGGTAGAGCATGTGAACCATATCTTTGAAAGTTTTTATCAGATTGACGTGCATTATGCCGGTTCCGGTATCGGTCTGGCCTTGGTGAAAGCATTTGTGGAGATGCACCACGGACAGATTCGTGTGGAGAGTGCGGAAGGTAAGGGAACTTCCTTTATCCTGGAACTGCCGATGAAGCAGGCGGGCAACTGTGCGGAAGGAAATGACCGGAATGCGATTATGGAAAATCTGAAGGAGGGAGCGGTATTGTCGGCCGATCAGGAGACGGTACAGACTTCTTCGGCACCGGATATCCGGCCGGACCTGAAGGAAGTGGTGCTGGTTATCGATGACAATCAGGACATACGCGATTATGTGAGGATGCTGCTTCAGGAGAAGTATGTGGTAGTGGAAGCGGCGAATGGACTGGAAGGGGTGCAGAAGGCCTTGAAATACGTTCCGGATGCGATTATCTGTGATGTGATGATGCCGGTGATGGATGGAATGGAATGTTGCCGGAGACTGAAGGCGGAGATGCAGACATCGCATATTCCAATCATGATGCTGACGGCCTATACGATGAACGAGCAGAAGGTGAAAGGGTATGAGTGCGGGGCGGATTCGTATATCTTGAAACCGTTCAGTGCGGAATTGCTGCTGGTACGCCTTCGTAACCTGATTGATAACCGGAAGCGGCTGCAGACTTTCTTTACCGATGCGGCTTCGCTGAAGAAAGAAACGATTACCGGAGTGGATAAGGGATTCGTGGAGAAACTGCAGCAGCTGATGGAGGACCATCTGTCGGATCCGGAACTGAGTGTGGAAAGCCTGGGTGAAAAGATCGGAATGAGCCGGGTACAGTTGTATCGAAAGACCAAGGCGCTTACCGGACACTCTCCGAATGAACTGTTGCGGATGCTGCGTCTGAAAAAGGCGGCTTCGTTGCTGGCTTCTACCGAGAAGACCATTGCCGAAGTGACCTATGAGGTGGGATTCAGTTCGCCTTCTTATTTCACCAAATGCTATAAGGAATACTTTGGAGAGAATCCGACCGACTTCCTGAAACGCAAGGAAGGGGGAGGCGAGCAGAGCAAAAAAAATGTGAACAGAGGAGAGAGAGGTTGCTGATAAGAAATATTTGTGTACCTTTGGCCGGTGATAGCTTAATGAAAAAGAAGATATGAAAAAAATAGCGGGCTTATTGATTGTATTGTGTAGTGTACTGACGTTGCAGGCTCAGGATATCAAGTCGGTTTTCATTGCATTGCCGGATTCGCTTTCTCCTTTATTGACCAAGGTGAACCGTGAGGATTTTGGGGATTTCCTGGCTAGCGGCATGAAGGCTGAGGTGAAAAACCGTTTCGGCAGAAGTGCGGAGATGGTTAAAATGACAACCGACTATCTGTTGTTGGAGCCAACCGAATCGAGCCGGGTGGAAATGAAATTATTGCCCTTGTCCGACTCGGTGAAGGTGATGTGTGTGGTACATACTTATCTGGGACCGTTGGAAGACAGTAAGGTGGATTTCTATACGACCGACTGGAAGCGGCTGGATGCGGCGGATTTTCTGACCTTGCCTGCTGAAGACGACTTTTATGCGGTACCTGCCACTGAATCGTTGGCGGATTCGCTGGCCGGATTGAAAAAATACGCGGATATGTATTTGCTGAAGGCCAGTCTGTCAGAGAAAGATGCTGTAATCCGTTTCGATTATATGACGCCCTCGTATATGGAAAAGGAAAAGGGCGGGCAGCTGAAGCAGTTTTTGAAGGAGCAGCCTTTGTGCTACGAATGGAAAAATGGAAAATTTGTGAAAAAGGATAGCCTGTAAGAAATACAGGAGGTCCGTACGGGCGACCTGACAGGCCGGAACAGTGATAGGCATGAAAAGGAGAATGATTACATTCTTTTCATGTCTATTATGTTGTATAACATATATATCGAAATAATGCTTTGACGGGCATGTAAAATACTTGAAAAATCGTTAATCTACAGTGGAATATTACTGAAAAAAAACTATATTTGGAACGTTTTTTGCAAAGTCCTTGTACTTTAGGGGAGGATATACGAATGTAGAAGTGTTTAAACCAGTAGTGGCTATCGGGTAAAAAGGAACTTTAAAAGAAGAGGGTTCCAGGTCATAGCCGGCTGAAAAATATTATATATAATGATTTTGAAATGTATTAAAACCGTTGCAGTAGCAGCATTGGCTTTTGTCAGTGTAAATGTGTCAGGACAAGATCTGTTGGCACGGCAAGCTCCCATCGATCGTAAGCTGAAAGCAGTAGATTCATTGGCCCTGATACGTCAGATTAAGGCAGAACAGGCCGTTTATCCGGCTTATAGTTTGTATCCGAACTGGAGTAATGAAAGAGTTCATGCGTATGGTAAATCTGTAGAGATTCCAGACAGCTTCAGAATTGATCTTACTAATTTCTGCATGCCTACAAGCCATACCAAAATTACTTCAAAATGTGGTCCCCGCTGGCGCCGTATGCACAACGGACTCGATATCAAGGTATATATCGGTGATACCATACGTGCAGCTTTCGACGGTAGGGTACGAATGGTGAAATACGAACGGAGAGGCTACGGAAAATACGTGGTGATCCGTCATGATAACGGACTGGAAACCATTTACGGTCACTTGTCCAAGCAGATTGTCAAAGAGGACGAATATGTAAAGGCCGGTGATCCGATTGGTCTGGGAGGTAATACCGGACGTTCTACAGGATCGCACTTGCATTTTGAAACCCGTTTCCTGGGTGAAGTCATCAATCCGGAATTCATGTTTAATTTCCCTCAGCAGGATATTGTAGCCGACAGCTACCTGTTTATCCGCGGAGCCAATATGTATTCTTATCAGCGTACAAAAGCCATGGCTGCGGTAAAGAGTGGAAAATCAGGAGCTGCAGAGGCTGCCAAACATGCAATCCGTTTCCATAAGGTGCGTTCGGGTGATACTTTAGGAAAGATTTCCCGTCTGTATCATGTGTCAATTGACCGCCTGTGTCAGTTGAACGGTATCAAGCGCACTACCACATTGCGTATCGGTCAGGTGCTGAAATGCTCTTGACAGGCACTTTGAGGCGTATTTTTGAAAGCTATATCATAAAGGGGTTAAAGCGTCATCCATGTCATTGATGAGTCTTTAATCCCTTTTTGGGCTTTGTGCAAGAATGAAACATGGGACTTTTATTGGATGGTTCTTTTAAAAATAGTACCTTTGTCAGGTCATAATGGTGTTAATATATGGAAGAAACGAGACAACAGTTTGAGCATGTGATAGCTATTTGTCGCGACTTGTTCGCGAAGAAATTACACGATTACGGGGCTGCATGGCGCATTATGCGTCCTTCTTCTGTAACCGATCAGATTTTTATTAAGGCCAACCGCATCCGGAGCATCGAGACAAAGGGAGTGGCTTTGATTGCCGAAGGAATCAGGTCGGAGTTTATCGCTATTGTGAATTATGGTATCATCGGACTGATACAGCTGGAAAAGGGCTATGCGGAGACCGATGACCTGAGTGAAGCCCAGGCTCTGGAACTGTATGACAAATATGCACATCAGGCACTGGAACTGATGGTGGCCAAAAATCATGATTACGATGAGGCCTGGAGAAGCATGCGCATCACTTCTTATACGGATCTGATTCTGATGAAGATTTATCGCACCAAGCAGATTGAGTCGCTGAAAGGCGCTACTCTGGTCTCGGAGGGTATTGATGCGAACTATATGGATATGATTAATTATTCGGTTTTCGGATTAATTAAACTGGAATTTGGTGAATAGAAACACACATATTGCGGTTGTTGTATGGGTGAATATCTGCCGTTTTTTGCTGGCGGCTGTATTTATCTTCTCCGGATTTGTCAAAGCCAACGATCCCCTGGGCACGGTCTATAAGATTCAGGATTATCTGGAGGCATGGGGGATAATGGACTTCATGCCTGCGGTGGTTCCTTATCTGGGTGCCATGGGTATGGGAGTTTTCGAGTTTGCTTTGGGATTTTATCTTTTTTTCGGCATTCATCGCAGGGTGGCTCCTACCTTGGTGTTGCTGGTGATGTCGCTGATGACTCCGCTGACGCTGTGGCTGGCCATTGCCAATCCGATATCGGACTGTGGCTGTTTCGGAGATGCCGTAGTCTTGTCGAACTGGGAAACTTTTGCCAAGAATGTGGTGTTGCTGATTGCTGCCATATCGCTGTATAAATGGAGAAAGACGTTGATTGTCAAACTGGTATCGACAAAGGTCGATTGGCTGGTTGCGCTGTATGGAGTGGTCTTCATCATTTTCTATACCATTTTTTGTATACGACATCTTCCGGTCTTCGATTTCAGGCCTTATCACATAGGGGCGGACATCCGTAAGGGAATGGAAATTCCCGAAGGAGAAAAAATGACGACTTATGAAACGACGTTCATATATGCCAAGGAAGGTGTGGAGAAGGAGTTTACGGTAGATGCGCTGCCTACGGATACGACTTGGGTCTTTGTGGACTCTCATACCCGGATCAAGGAAAAGGGATACGAACCGCCGATTCATGATTTTGCCATTCAGTCGCAGGAGGATGGAGAGGATCTGACCGATGCGGTTTTGAACGATAGCAGTTATACCTTCTTGTTGGTGGCTCCTTATCTGGCTCAGGCCGATGACAGCGGAATGGATCTGATCAATGAGGTGTATGACTATTGCATTGACAACGGTTACCGTTTTCTGTGTCTTACGGCTTCTTCCGACAAGGAAATTGCAGCCTGGCAGGATGCTACGGGAGCGGAATATCCTTTCGCGCTGATGGATGACATTACGCTGAAGACAATGATCCGTTCGAATCCGGGACTGATGCTGCTGAAAAAGGGAGTGGTCCTGAACAAATGGAGTTCGGATAATCTGCCGGATGAGTATTTGCTGAATGCTCCTCTGGAGAAATTGCCTCTGGGGCAGTTGAATATGAAATCGGTATTGCACAAGTTGCTCGAGGTCATCGGTTGGTTCATCGGACCGCTGCTGGCGCTCACGGTAATCGACTTGCTGTGGCTGAGATGGCATAAGGCAAAGGAAAAGTCCCGGAAAGAGAAAGAACAAAAGAAAGAACAAGAGAAAGATGAAACACTATAAATACTAATCCTTTAAAATTTAAACAAAATGAGAAAAAACATTGTAGCAGGTAACTGGAAAATGAACAAAAACCTGCAGGAAGGTATTGCTTTGGCAAAAGAATTGAATGAAGCTCTGGTTGCAGATAAACCTAATTGCGATGTAATTATCTGTACTCCGTTTATTCACCTGGCTTCTGTAACTCCGCTGGTTGACAGCTCTATCATCGGTGTAGGTGCTGAAAACTGCGCTGATAAAGTTTCTGGAGCTTATACAGGTGAAGTTTCTGCTGAAATGGTTGCATCTACAGGTGCTCAGTACGTAATCCTGGGTCACTCAGAACGTCGTGCTTACTACCATGAAACAGTAGAAATCCTGGAAGAAAAAGTTAAATTGGCTTTGGCTAACAACCTGAAACCGATTTTCTGTATCGGTGAAGTGTTGGAAGAACGCGAAGCTAACAAGCAGAATGAAGTAGTTGAAGCTCAGTTGGCTTCTGTATTCTCTTTGTCTGCTGAAGACTTCGGTAAGGTAATCCTGGCTTACGAACCGGTTTGGGCTATCGGTACAGGTAAGACTGCTACTCCGGAACAGGCTCAGGAAATCCACGCTCACATCCGTTCTTTGGTTGCTGCAAAATACGGACAGGAAGTTGCTGAAAACACTTCTATCCTGTACGGTGGTAGCTGCAAGCCTTCAAATGCAAAAGAATTGTTCGCTAACCCGGATGTAGACGGTGGACTGATTGGTGGTGCTGCTTTGAAAGTTGCTGACTTCAAAGGCATTATCGATGCTTTTAAATAATTAATTATCAGAATAAGGCGTATGGCCGGGCCTCCCGGCCCTGCGCTTTTCATTTAATAAAGTAGACGGATGAGATTATTTGTCTTTTGTCTTTTTTGCCTGTTGGCTGTGGGTGTGAAAGCGCAGCGTACGATTGTGGAAAGTTTGCAGGAAAATCGTGCGGGCGAAGGGGTGGTTACCATCCATCAGGATGCTTACATCACTTCCTTACTGGGCGTGAAATATGTAAAGAAAACATCTTCCAACTCGGAGAAAGTATTAAAAACCAGAGGGTTTAGAGTGCAGGTATATGCCGGAAACAATTCGCGTGCAGCCCGTGAGGCAGCAATGTATGTGGCCGAAAAGGTGAAGAAGGAATTTCCTGACATGCCTGTCTATACTTATTTTCAACCTCCTCGCTGGTTGTGCCGGGTAGGGGATTTTAAAAGTATTGAAGAAGCACATGTGGCGATGCGTAAATTGAAATCGACCGGTGAATTCAAGGAGACTGCCATTGTGCGTGAACAAATAAATATACCAATAGAATAATGATTGATACAAACTTACTTAAGTTTCCAGAGAATAAGATTCAGGAGTTGATGTCTCATTATAGAGAGATCCTTTCTATACTGGGAGAGGACCCGGAACGGGAAGGATTGCTGAAAACTCCAGAACGTGTGGCTAAGGCGATGTTGACATTGACCAGAGGGTATGATGTCGATCCTAAGGAGGTATTGCTGGCTGCCAAATTTAAGGAGGATTATAACCATATGGTGATTGTAAAGGATATTGACTTCTTTTCTATGTGTGAGCATCATATGCTTCCTTTCTATGGAAAGGCCCATGTGGCTTATATCCCTGACGGCTATATTACCGGATTAAGTAAGATTGCAAGGGTCGTTGATATTTTTTCTCACCGTTTGCAGGTGCAGGAGCGTATGACGCTGCAGATTAAAGAATGCATCCAGGAGGCTCTTAATCCGCTGGGTGTAATGGTTGTGGTGGAGGCCAAGCATATGTGCATGCAGATGCGTGGAGTGGAAAAGCAGAATTCGGTTACTACCACTTCTGATTTTACCGGTGCTTTCAATCAGGCTAAAACCCGTGAAGAGTTTATGAATCTGATTAACCGATAAGTGCTTGATGTACCGGTCATGAATTTCCTGTTTTGAATTGTTGAAATGTATATTAATGTAGGTTTTTCAAAGAAAATGATATATATTTCAACAATTTTCATATCTTTACGCACGGGGATGAATTATTTTTGCCTGGTCGCCACCGGAAGCTCTCCGGAGGTACCTTGGGTTAATTAAAATCGTAATTTATCACAGAAAAACATATGAGTACAATATTATTATTTATGGGCATTGGAACGCAGGAACTGATTTTTATAGCACTGATTGTCCTGCTGTTGTTTGGTGGAAAGAAAATTCCTGAACTGATGAAAGGATTAGGTAAAGGTGTGAAGAGTTTCAAAGATGGTATGAACGGGGTGGAAGAATCCTTGAAAGACAATACCCCGACAGAAGATACCAAGAAATAAAAGTCTATCGTGGAGAGCCAGCATGAGTCGGATTTGAGTTTTTGGGACCATTTGGACGAACTGCGTAGCACGCTGTTCCGCATCGTGGTTGTCATCGTTGCGTTTATGCTCCTGTCATTTTTCTTTAAAGATGAGTTGTTCAGCATTATCTTGGCTCCCAAAAACAGCGATTTTTACATTTACCGCCTTTTTGATAAAGTGGGGGAGATGTTGCATATCTCGGGATTGGATACCGGCAGTTTTCAGGTGAAGCTGATTAATACGAAACTGTCGGGCCAGTTTGTGATGCACATGACTGTATCACTGTATGCAGGAGTGATACTGGCATCGCCGTATATCATTTACCAGTTGTTCCGCTTTGTTTCTCCTGCCTTGTACAAGAACGAGCGGCGTTATTCGGTCCGGGTCATTACGTGGGGATACCTGTTGTTCATGCTGGGTGTGCTATTCAGCTATTTTCTGATTTTTCCGTTTACATTCCGTTTCCTGGCCTTGTATCAGGTCAGTCCGGAAGTGGAGAATACCATTATGCTGAATTCCTATATTGAAACATTGACGATGCTGAGCCTGATGATGGGAATTACCTTTGAGATTCCGATTCTGGCGTGGCTTTTTGCCAAACTGGGATTTCTTTCCCGCTCGTTTATGGAACAATATCGGAAACATGCTTTTATTATCGTATTGATTATTGCTGCCATCATCACTCCTACCTCCGATGTGGTGACTTTGCTGCTGGTCAGTTTGCCGATGGCACTGCTGTATGAAATCAGCATATGGATTGTGGGAAGAACGGCTCCGAGGGGGCAGGACGTAAGTGAATGATGGAGGGAATTATATAACTTGAGATTGCCATGAAACATTATATAGCCATTCTGCTTTTGTTTGTGTTGAGTTGGGCAGGAAGTGCACGCCTTTCCTGTACGTATGCAAATGAAGCCATTCGTTTTTCTCATATATCCATTGATGAAGGTTTGTCGCAAAGCACCGTATTTTCCATTACGCAGGACCGTAAGGGCTGTATGTGGTTTGCAACCTATGACGGCGTCAACAGATATGATGGCTATAGTTTTACGGTATACCAGCATCGGGCAGGTGACACTACCAGCATTGCCAGTGACATCACTCGTATCCTGAAGACAGACAGTAAGGGCCGTATCTGGGTGGGAACCCGTAAAGGGCTGTCTTTCTATAACGAGGCAAAAGATATTTTCGAAAACTATTATTTCAAGAACAAGCAGAATGCGTTTGTCACAGATATTGTCGAGCTTTCCGATGAGAAGTTGTGGGTCTGTGTAGACGGGAAACTGAGGGTCTTTGATATACCGACAAAAACTTTTTCTACGGAAGGACTGAATAAAGATCTCCGGCGGTTGGATGTGTCTTCAATCTACCGTGTGGATAACAATGTTTACATTGGCGATGTACTGGGAAAGTTGTATGTCTATACCATTGACAAGGCAGAGCTTAGAGAGGTGGATGCTTATAAAGGCTCAAAGGGGATTCAGGCGATATTGCAGGATTTCTCCAATAATTTATGGATTGGTACTGAGGGGGATGGACTTTATTTGCTGAATCCGCAGACCGGTTCGATGGAGCATTATCTTCATTCTTCAAAACAGGGAAGCATCAGCTCCAATTATATCCGTTCGCTTGCCCTGGATTCCAACGGAAAATTGTGGGTGGGTACCTTCAATGATTTGAACATTTACAACGAAAGCAGTGATACTTTTACGACTTATACCAGCAATATTGTCGATCCGGAGAGCCTGAGCCACCGTTCGGTGCGGTGCATATTCAAGGATGCTCAGGGAGGAATGTGGCTGGGAACCTTCTTTGGAGGATTGAATTACTATCATCCGTTGAAGAACCGTTTTAAGAACATACAGCGGATTCCCTATCAGAATTCATTGAATGACAATGTGGTAAGTTGTATTGTGGAAGACAGCAACCACGACCTGTGGATTGGTACAAACGATGGAGGGGTGAACTTCTATGACCTGAAATCGGGAAAATTCAAGTCATTTTTATTCAATGAGCATCAGGAGTTTGCCAATGGTCTGGAGTCAAACAACGTAAAGGCTATTTATATTGATGAAAAGCAGAATCGGGTATATGTGGGAACGCATGCCGGGGGACTGAAGGTCATTCACCGGAATACGGGACAGATTGAGCATTGTACTTCCGATGACCCGTTGCATGCCTCACGGAACATTTATGCCATTTTGCCTCAGAACGAACGGTATCTGTGGGTGGGTACCTTAAACGGACTGTATCTTTTTGACAAGAATAATGAGACATTCAGTGCGGTTTCCAGAGATATACACGGTAATCTGATTGCAGGCCAGTCTATTAATGTGTTATATAGGGATGGTTCCGACCGGCTTTGGATTGGAGGAGAAAACAGCCTTCAGTTGTTCCAGATTACGGCAGAAGGACTGGAGAAGCTGTCGTTGCCTCTGCGGGAATGTGGCCGTCTTAATACGATACAGTGTATTTATGAGTCGTCCGGACATGATATCTGGTTTGCAACGCGCATGGGACTGTATTGTTTCAATGAAGGGAAAAAGTCGCTTACGCATTATACGGTAAAAGACGGATTGCCGAATAACGTGGTGTATGGCATTGAGGAAGATTCGTACGGCTTTATCTGGGTCAGTACGAACCATGGACTGAGCTGTTTTAATCCGAATATTCATAAATTCAGGAATTTTACGGTAAATGATGGACTCACCAGCAATCAGTTTAATACGTATTCTCACTGCCGGGGCAGTGACGGAACCATGTATTTTGGCGGTATCGGAGGTATAACCACTTTCCGTCCGGAACTGTTGGTGGATAATCCTTATTCTCCTCAGGTCTTTATTACCCGACTGTCTCTGTATAATAAGGAGGTACGTCCGGATGACGAGACCGGTATCTTGTCTGAGAATATATCGATGACCAAACACATTACACTGGCTGCTTCACAGAAGGCTTTTACACTTGATTTCGTGGTATCCAATTATATTTCGGGAGAACACAATACCTTTGCTTATCAGTTGGAAGGATACGATAAGCAATGGTATTACCTGACTAACTCCCGGAGTGTTTCTTATTCCAACTTGCCTCATGGCAAGTACCGTTTCTGCGTGAAGGCAGCCAACAGTGACGGAAAATGGAATACCGAGCCGACTGTACTGGAGATTACTGTATTGCCGTTCTGGTACCAGACCTGGTGGGCGCGTATCTTGTTTGTGCTACTGGTCATCGGACTGCTGGCCTTTACCTTCCGCTATTTTTGGGTACGGAAAACCATGGAGGCACGTCTGAAGATGGAGCATCAGGAAAAGCTGCATCAGGAGGAGATCAGTCAGATGAAGATGCGTTTCTTCATTAATATGTCTCACGAACTGAGAACGCCGCTGACATTGATTCTGGCTCCGGTGCAGGAGATGCTGGCCCGTTGCTCTGAGCGGTGGATGCGTGACCAGCTGAAGTACGTGGAACGGAATGCCAACCGGTTGCTGCACCTGGTGAATCAGCTGATGGATTACCGCCGTGCAGAACTGGGAGTCTTTAAGCTCAGTGTGGCATCGGAAGATGCATTCCAGGTGGTGAAGGAGAATTTTTCATATTATGAGAAACTGGCACGGCACAAAGGAATAGAGTATACGCTGGTATCCGATCTGGAAGGAAAGAAGGTATTGGTGGATGTGAAATACCTTGAACTGATTGTGAATAACCTCTTGTCCAATGCCTTTAAGTATACCGAATCGGGAAACATTACCGTGAAGTTATCGGAAGAAGAGGGATATTTGCTGCTGCAGATCAGTGATACCGGAATCGGAATACCTCTGGACAGACAGAAGCGTATTTTTGAACGCTTTTATCAGTTGGATGACAGCCACATGGGAAGCGGCATCGGACTTTCTTTGGTACAGCGTCTGGTGGAACTCCATCACGGAAAAATCCGCTTGGACAGCAGTGAAGGAAAGGGAAGTTGTTTCAGTATCTATTTCCCTCAGGACCGTTCTGCTTACTCGGAAGAAGAATTTTATACTCCTTCAGGCGAAAAAGAAGTTACGCTTCACTCTACCAATTCGAAGGAGATGTATTTCTTCGATACCGAGAAGCCCGATTATGAAAGTGCCGATTCGAACGAAGGAAAGCGGGGTACGCTGCTGCTGGTAGAAGACAACGATGAAATCAGAAGTTATCTTAACAGCGGATTGTCGTCCTTGTTTACTGTGCTTCAGGCTTCCAACGGCCAGGAGGCTGTCGATTTGCTGAAAGACTCGGAGGTCGATATCATCATTACGGATGTGATGATGCCGGTTATGGACGGTATAAAACTGTGTAAATACGTAAAACAGAACATTTGTACCAGCCATATTCCTGTGATTATGCTGTCTGCCAAGACCGACATAGCTGCCCAGATGGAGGGCTTGCAGATAGGGGCGGATGATTATATAGCCAAGCCTTTCCCGCTGTCTCTGCTGATTTCCAAAATACAGAATATGATGCGCACCCGTATGCGTATTCTGGAGAAATATTCCAAGACGATGGAAATCGAGCCGGAGAAGATTGCATTTAATGCCATGGACGAAGAACTGTTGAAACGTGCGATAGAGATTGTAGAAAAGAATATGGACAATACGGAGTTCTCGACCGAGGATTTTGCCAAGGCGATGAACATGAGCCGTTCGAACCTGCACTTGAAACTGAAAGCCATTACCGGAGAGTCGGCCATTGAGTTTATCCGTAAGATACGTTTCAAGGAGGCTTGCCTCCTGCTGAAGGAAGGCCGCTATAACATAGCGGAGATCAGCACAAAGGTAGGATTCAATACTCCTTCGTATTTCGCCACTAGTTTCAAGAAGTATGTAGGATGCTTGCCTACTGAATATGTAAAGCGCCCTAAGAAAGGAGAGGGATAAACGGATTTTGATTGATTTGTAATTACTACGTTGATAAGATTGAATTTGATGAAGGAGGATGCCTGACGCACCCTCCTTTTTGTTGAAATAATTTAATGTACGATTGCCTGTGGGGATGGAAAAGCCGGGAATGGGAATCCGGGGGGTACGGTTGGAGGCAATATCGTACAAATTGGGAGACTTCCGTTTTTGTTCATGGTTTTTAGTGATTTGAGAACATGACACTGGGACAAATTTCCTGTGAACGAGGTGATTTAGGGTAAAAGAAGACAAAATTGAAAGTTATTTCAATAAAAGTGATAGTATAAATACATTTTTGAATAAACCAAAAACAATTAATATGGTTGAACATTTTGTTTTATAATACTTTTGCAATCAAATAAAATCTCCTTTTTATAACTAAAACTAATAGGTATGAAACATTTTTTCTATGCTTTTTGTTTGTTGTCTTTATCTTCTTTAAGTGCTTGCAGTGATGAGGAAGTAACTACTTCACAAGAAGTAGGTGATGGGGTTCAGGTACTTCCGCCTTCTCGTCCCAATGAGGTAATCGATGCCCGTTTGTTCGAATGCATCAATCTGGATTATCCGGGATTGGAAAAGGTAAAAGAATTCTATGAAAACAACGAATATTATTATGCCGCGAATGAACTGTTGAAATATTACCGGAATCGTTCGGACATTTTTAATACGGGTATTAACCTGGTGAATCCTTCTATTACGGCTTCTGAAAAGAGAATTGCCGACCAGGCTTTGGAAAATCGTTTTTACGTACGCAACTTTGAAGAATCCGGCGAAGGGGAAAATGCCGTGTATTACTCCTTTGAAAAGAATGGAAAGATCGACTGGAATTTTATTCCCGAAGGTATAGAAGACCAGGAATTCGTTTCTCAGAAACATCGTCATCAGTGGCTGCCGGCTCAGGGAAAGGCTTATCGTGTGACAGGAGATGAGAAGTATTTCAATTCTTGGAAAACAGTATATACCAGCTGGCTGGAAACTTTCTCTTGTCCGGAAGGAAAGGTCAGCAAAGACCAGGTAGAATGGTATGGACTGCAGCCTACTGAACGTCTGGTGGACCAGATTGATGTCTTCGCTTATTTTATCCAGTCTTCCAACTTCACTCCTGAATGGCTTTCTACTTTTTTGGTTGCCTTCTATGACCATGTAGAATGTGTACGTAATAATTACTTTACTGATGGGGGAAACATTGAGGCTGCCATGTACCAGGCGGTTACTACTGCGGGTATTCTGATGCCTGAATTCACGAAGTCGGCTGAGTGGCTGCAGGAAGGTGCTGCCGCAATGGGTAAGCAGGTAACCGACCAGTTCCTGGAAGACGGAGTGCAGAACGAACTGGATCCTAGTTATCACATCGGTGTGGTTGCCGGTTTTTATGACATGTACCAGCTGGCACTGCAGAACGGCAAGTTGTCGCTCTTCCCTGAAAACTATACCGAACAGCTGAGAAACTCGGCCCGTTTTGTAATGGATATCATTTATCCTAATTATACCATTGATAACTTTAATGATACTCGTTCGGTATCATGGACCAAGAATGTGCTTCTGAAGAACCTGAAGAAATACGTGGATATGTTCCCGGATGATCAGGAACTGCGCTGGGTGGCTTATGAAGGACGTCAGGGTAGCAAACCTTCGTATCGTTTCAAGGCTTACGACAAGGCTGGTTATTATATGTTGAGAAACGGCTGGGATGCTTCTTCCATGATGATGATTCTGAAAAACAACAACAACCCGGAGAATAAATGGCATTGCCAGCCGGATAACGGTACTTTCGGACTCTATCGTAACGGACGCAACTTCTTCCCGGATGCCGGAGTATATTCTTATGGGGGAACTTCTTCATCGAATGCAGACCGTCAGACTTATCTGGCTACCAAGAATCATAATACGATGACTGACTTGAGTAAGACCATTGCCAACGGTTTCATGAACGGAAAGATGTTGAAGCATGAGACACAGAGCGGCAACGTGCAGTTGCTGGTTACCGAAAATCAGTCGTATGCGAATCTGACTCACCGCCGTGCAGTGTTCTTTGTCGAGGATAAGTTCTTTGTCCTGGTGGATGAGGGATACGGCAATGGCAACTCGGACAAGATCAACCTGAATTTCCATCTGTTGTCGGATGCACAGTATGTAACAGCTTATGATGATCTTTCTGCCAGCGGACAGTTCGGTGCGCACACTACTTTCGACAGCAATAACCTGCTGATCCGTACCGTAGCGGAAACCGCTCAGGATTTCAGTGTCTCAACGGTCGATTCCGATACTTCCAATGACCTGGGTAAGGTTACCGGAACACGTAAGGGATATCAGTACACTATCCGCAAGCCGGCGAACGGAGCAGCCCGTTTCATTACGGTGCTTTATCCGTTTGACAAGACCAGCGACCTGAGTGGATTGAACATTGAAGCACGCTTTACTGATAACTCATCGGAAAATGCCGGAACATTCCATCAGGAAGGGGCTGCGGTTTCTGTGAAGATCGGTGAAAAAGAATATCAACTGAAATATACATTATAATTATAACAATCTAAAAAATGGAACTTAAGTTACAAAAAATCTGGTCTAAGATCTTGTTTGTCTTGCTGACACTGGGTTTCTGTTTTTCGCATTCTGCTTGTACAGATCCGGAAACAACAGATTCCACTGATTTTGCTCTTTACTATGCCGGTGTGACCGACATAGGTCCTTCGATGAATTTTACCCTGGATGCTCCTACTTACATAGGAGGACAGCCGTATGATTTTGCGATAATCGGTGTGAAACATGACGGGGAGCCTTATGAAACCGATTGCTTTACCATTACCAGCAACGGAGCGATTGAAATACAGAACACGGGAGCACTTCCGGTGGGATTGTATACGCTGAGCATTTCTTGTTTCTCAAACGGCGACTATTATTCGTTTGAAGATATCGTAAGTATCAACATGATGAAGACAGTGCCTGATGGAATTACTGTGGAACCGAATGAAATTACAGTTGATTATGCAGATATCATCGACACCGAGAGTGAGGTGGAACTGCCTACTGCACAGGTTTCTACAGATGGAGATCATATCTCTATTTCTAAATACCTGATTGCCAATGTACGCAAGGACGGTGTGAAGGTGACTGAAAATGATTTCTTTAAGATTGATGCGGCTACCGGAGAGATTTCCATCGTAAGAGGGGCTTCTGCTATCCAGCCGGGTAAATATGTACTTGACCTGAAACTGACTACTGCTGTGGTAGGTGAGGATTCTGAGGAGGGTATTTTCCAGGACGCACTGACCATCGACGTGACTTCTCGTCCTTTGGCCTTGACTTATGTGCCTGAGGTAGCAAGAGTGGAAGTAAATTCTGCTTTCTCTTCAGTGGCTCCGGTTTGTACAGGTTCTCTGGACGGACTGACTTATGCCATCAAGTCGGTTTCTCTGCCGGATGCTCCGGTAAGTATTGATCCGGCTACAGGAGTGATCTCACTGGCTGCCGACAATGCTCTGGAAATCGGTGAAAACTGTGTGGTTTCGGTGACTGCAACCAATAAATACGGTTCTGCCGACTTCGAGAATGTATATACCATTTCTATCGTAGCCTTTATCGAACCGATTACCAAATTGGCTTACGATGACCTGGAGGTTATTCAGAATACGGCTTTCGAAATCGAACCGACAGAGAAAGACGGTGGTGAAGTTACTTATTCGTTCGTAAATCTGGATAGCAAGCTGAGCGATCTGCAGATTGATCCGTTGACGGGTGTGATTTCTGCCAAGAAAGGCAACTCTATTCCGCGCGGTGTATATACGGTTACGGTTTCTGCCAAGAATATCAAGAGTGAACTCACCGACGAGTTTACACTGACTGTAAACGAGAACCCGAACTACTTTACTTATGTAAGTTGGGGTAACAACCTGAACCTGACTCCTGCCAAGAATTATGCAAGTCAGTTCCGTGCGACTTCACAGGCTGAATTCGAAACATTCTCATTCGATGTGGTAGATACCGACCTGGGCGAGAATGCAACTAACGTAGAGTATTCTATCGATACCGAATCTTCTTCTGCACCAAGTGCCATCAGCATCGATAAGGCAACGGGTAAGTTTACCGTACGTGCCGGAAAGGGCTGGAAAGACAATAAGGTGATCATGGTGGTTGTCAATACAACTGCCGGAAAGGGTACACCTGCTGAAGTAACGGTCAAGACTCCGATCTTCTTCGACTGTTCAGTTCCTGTCAAAGGGGTAACTGTCAGATATACTCCGTTTGTAATGCAGGTGAATCCTCGTACCGGAGGTGTTTCTGTAGCTCCTGAAGTAACCGGTGTAGCCGACAGAAGTAAATTCCTGATGGATTACAGACGTACTTTCGATTATTACAACCTGAACGGACCGGCTGAACACCTGAAAGGACAGCCTAGTGTGAAGGGATCGTTCATGAACAGCATGTGGCAGGCTTATTACGATGCCATCGGAAAGGGTATCAACACGGGTGCAAGAGCTCCGTTGTCATACTATGACAATGCCGGAAAACTTTCTGTAGCATTGGGTTATGTGGATGAAACAGCCAGTCAGGCTGTGAAGATTAATGCAAACAAATGGCAGAACGATTATGGATTTGCAAACGGTGTCATGATCGGTCAGATGACATTTGTTACTGATGGAAACAGCAACAATGTGGGAAGTGGAACCGGTATTTTCCCGATTGCCATTTGGTTTGATACGCGATTTTAATCTGTAATATCTATAATAATATTATTTACGAATGAATACATATAGTCTTGTAAAAATGTGGAGCAAAAGAGGGGTATTTACCCTCTTGGCTCTTCTGATGGCCATCGCTTCTTTTGCGCAGAAGATAGAAGTGAAGGGTGTGGTACTGGATGAAAACGATATGCCGATGATCGGAGCGACTGTCCAGGTCAAGAAATCGAATGTAGGTGCGGCAACCGACCTGGATGGTAATTTCTCATTGCAGGCTCCTGAAAATGCGGTACTGGTAGTCAGATATATTGGATATAAGGACCAGGAAGTGAAGGTGAAAGGTGCCAAGAAGCTGACCATTAAACTGGTGCCGGATAATGCACAGCTGGATGAAATCGTGGTTGTGGGATACGGTGGTATGAAGAAGAGCGACTTGACAGGTTCTGTTTCTTCGGTATCTTCTAAGTCTATCGAAAACTTCAAGACCAGTTCTGTAGTAGAAGCACTGGGTGGACAGATTGCCGGTGTGCAGATTACACAGTCGGACGGTACTCCGGGTTCTGGATTTGATATCAAGATCCGTGGTGTGGGTACAGTCAACGGTGATTCTTCACCTTTGTATATTGTCGATGGTTTTGAAGTTGACAATATCGATTATCTTGCAAACAACGATATTGAATCTATCAACGTATTGAAGGATGCTTCTGCATCTGCTATCTATGGTGCCCGTGCGGCAAACGGTGTAATCCTGGTAACTACCAAGTCGGGTCAGGAAGGAAAGCCTGTCATTACTTATAACGGATCTACCAGCCACCGTGAGATTGCCAAGACACTCGACTTGCTTTCTCCTTATGAATTTGTGAAACTGCAGCTGGAAATCAACCCTACCAAGTACGGAAGTACTTATTTCAAGGAGGGTATCAATGAAGAGACTGGTGAACCTTATGCTTATCAGAGCCTGGAAGATTACCGTGACGTAGCCGGTGTGGACTGGCAGGATGCGGCGTTCAAGCCGACCTGGTCACAGAACCATGATTTCAGTATCAGTGGTGGTACAAAATCTACTAAATATTCTGCTTCGTTCTCTCATTTCGATGAAAAGGGTATCTTTACCAACAGTGGTTACAAGAAGAATACAGGAAAACTGCGTCTGGTGCAGGATATCAACAAGTCCATCAAGTTGGATGCTACCGTTAACTATGCAAATACGGTGAAAGACGGTATCGGTACTTCAGGTACCAGTGGTACACTGAGTGTATTGTCCAGTTTGCTGCGTGCAAGACCTACCGGTGGTCTGGAAACTACAGACGATGAGTTGCTGAACTCTGCAGTCGACCCGATTGAACTGGAAGAAGGTAACTATTCTCAGGTGAACCCGATCAAGCAGGCGGAAGCTGTTGACAACCGCAAGCAGAGTGAATACTGGGGTGCGAACATGGCTTTGAGCGTGAAACTGCTGAAAGGACTGACACTGCGTATTGCAGGTACTTATAATACTACGAACACTCGTTCGGATACGTTCTATGGAGAAGAATCCAGCCAGGCATACCGAAGCGGTGGTGTGTATGGTTCTACACAGATGGCAAAGGATTTGCGCTGGTCGAACAGTAATACATTGACATACGATACGAAGTTCAAGAAGAAACATTCCTTGAATGTGGTACTTGGACACGAATATTCTTTCAGAAGTTCTGAACTGCTGTACGGACAGGCTAAGGACTTCCCGTTTGATGATCTGGGTAATGATAATCTGGGCCTGGGTGCTACTCCTAGCTCGGTAACTACTTCAAGAGAAGACAAGAAGATGTTGTCTTTCTTTGCTCGTGGTGTGTACAACTTCGGTGAACGTTATATGTTGACGGCTACAATCCGTGCCGATGGTTCCAGTGTATTCTCTGACAGGCATAAGTGGGGTTACTTCCCGTCATTTGCTGCTGCATGGCGTGTGTCGGAAGAGAAATTCATGAAGAATATCAAACCGATTTCCAACTTGAAACTGCGTGCCGGATGGGGTGTGGTTGGTAATGACCGTATCAGCAATTACCTGTCTATGAACCTGTATACTGAAATGAAGTATGGTGTAGGAAACAAACTGATTACTTCATTGTCTCCGAAACAGCTGGCAAATCCGGACTTGAAATGGGAGGGTTCTACTACGACTAACGTGGGTATCGACCTGGGATTGTTCGACAACCGCATCAACCTGACTGCCGACTTCTTCATCAAGAATACGAAGGACTTGCTGATGGCACAGGACCTGGCATACGTAACCGGATTCAGCTCACAGTGGCAGAACATCGGTAAGATCCAGAACAAGGGTATGGAATTCAACCTGAATACCGTGAACTTCCAGACTAAGGATTTCAGCTGGACTACCGACTTCAATATCTCTTTCATCAAGAATACGCTGAAGAGCCTGCAGGATGGAGCTACTGAAATGTATGTAAGAACCGGTTTCAACAGCAACTTTACCGGATATGACTATATCGCAAAGGTGGGTGAGTCTCTGGGATTGATGTACGGTTATGAATTCGACGGTGTTTATCAGTATTCTGACTTCAACCAGACTCCGAACGGACTGGTACTGAAACCGGGCGTTCCTGATATGAGTGAACATGCCGGACGTACTACTGAGCCGGGTATGGTGAAGTATAAGGATATCGATGGCGACGGCAAGATTACTACCAACGACCGTACGGTAATCGGTAACGGTCTGCCTGACTGGTACGGTGGTATCACCAATACATTGAGATATAAGGGACTTGACTTCAGCTTCCTGTTCCAGTTCAACTACGGTAACGATGTGTATAATGCTACCCGTATGTTCCAGACTCAGTCTCAGGACGAACGTACCAACCAGCTGGCAGAGGTAGCCGACAGATGGACACCGACCAATGCTTCAAACCGTGTGCCTTCGGCTAAGGGATATGTGAAGTATGAATTGTACTCACGCTTTATCGAAGACGGTTCTTTCTTGCGTCTGAAGAACATTACGCTGGGATATACCTTCCCGAGCAAGTGGACCAAGAAGGCATATATCAGTCGCCTGAGAGTATATGGAACTGCTCAGAACTTGCTGACATTTACCAAATACAGCGGTTATGACCCTGAAGTCAACATGAAGAACAGTCCGCTGATGCCGGGATTCGACTGGGGAGCTTATCCGAAGAGCCGAGTATTTACTTTTGGTGTAGAAGTACAATTTTAAATGATTAAGAGCATGAAAAATATAAAATATTACGCTGCAGCGCTGGCCTGTGTATTTGCTTTCTCTTCTTGTTCGCTGGAAGAGAAGAACTATGGGGAAGTTGAAAAGGAAAATTACATGAAAACGGCTTCCGAAGCGCAGAATGTTTTGTACGGGGTATACCGTAACATGGTAGAGGAAAGCATGTACCGTTATCATCTTTCACTGCTGTTTACTTTGCCGAGTGATATTGCGAAGTGTACCGGTAACTCTACCGAAGGTCTGCGTCTGGTACCTTCCAACGCTTATACCAGTACACAGGATGAGGTCCGTGCTACCTGGGCTGGACTGTACAAGGCGATTTATTGTGCGAACGATTTTATCGAGACATTGAACAGCCGCATCGGAAGTTATACAGCCCGCGAACAGGAGCAGGCTGTGGTATACATGGCTGAGGCCAGAGCCCTCCGTGCTTTGTATTATTTCGAACTGGTACGCTGGTATGGCAATGTGGCTTTGATTACCAATACGGCTCAGTCTTACGACTCTCCGTCGACTTTCACACAGGCCGATCCGGTGGATGTGTATAAGTTCATTGAAGAAGATCTGCAGTATGCGGTAGACAACTTGCCGTATACGGTAGACGATAACGTGAGAAGCGACAACAACTTCCGTTTCTCCAAGGGTGCCGCACTGGGCTTGCTGGCCAAGGTATATGCTACCTGGGCCGGTTATCCGATCAAGGATACCAGCAAGTGGGAAATGGCCGCAAAGACAGCCAAGATTCTGGTGGAATCGGGCAAGCATCATTTGCTGAGCGATTTCGAACAGCTTTGGAAAAACACTTGTAACGGTGTATGGGACGGTACGGAAAGTCTGATTGAGGTCAGCTTCTATTCACCGGCCATCACAGGTGTGGCTGCTTCTGACCCGAGCGGTCGTATCGGTAAGTGGAACGGTGTGGCTGCCAGCGGTATCCGCGGTGTCCGCAATGCCGGAAACTGGCGTGTGATTCCTACCTTCCTCCGTTCTTGGAGAGACAGTTCTCCTAAAGACGGTGATGACCAGCCGATGGACAAGCGTTATGCCATTTCGTTCGCCAACTACCAGTATGGCAAGAATGACGAAACCGGTGAGAACGGTGTGATGAAACCAATCAGCAAGAAGTATACACTTGACGAAGCCTTGAAGGATGATGCTCCTAATGATGCCAAGAAGTCATATATGGATGGTATCTGCCCGGCTAAATGGGATACTGAAAAGTATGTGAATGACGCGAACTATCTGGTAGATGCCAACTTGTCGAACATCAACTGGTATATACTGCGTTATGCGGATGTGCTGTTGCTGTATGCAGAAGCCCTGAACGAATGGAAGCAGGGACCGACCACAGAAGCTTATGAGGCAATCAACATGGTACGCCGCCGTGGTTTTGGCTTGCCGGTGGAGGTTGCAAGCAGCACTTGCGACTTGTCGGGACTTGATTATCAGGGATTCCAGAAAGCCGTTCGTACTGAAAGAGCTTACGAGTTGGCCTTCGAAGGACATCGCCGTCAGGATTTGATCCGCTGGGGAATCTATGTGGATGCCATCAAGGAAACCTTTGACAATATTGTAACATGGTATAACGATGGAGGTGAATGGTACATTTGTTACGAATTTACCAAGAAAAACAAGCATGAACTCCTTCCTATTCCTCAAAGAGACAAGGATTTGATGCCTAACTTCGTTCAGAACCCGGGTTGGTAATCCATCCGAATCATATGAAAGAAGGAAGAATAACTATTTATCCTTCCTTCTTTTTTTATTCTTTGTGGGTCACTTTAATGTTGAAGATATTATAAAACTATGAAATCAAAACTTTGTTTACTTAGTCTTCTGGCTCTTACTTCTTGCCTGAAGTCGTATGCTCAGATTTATTCTTTCGAAGACCAGCGTGTACCGCAGCACTGGAGCATTGATAAGGGGAAGATGCAGGTAGCTGCAGATAAATACAAATTGGGGAAACATGCACTGAAGATTGCCTGGGAACCGGGAGCGCAATTTCTGATGCCTTCGCCTCAGGGAATTGACAAGGCGGCCAAGAGCCGGAACGGTGGAATTACTGCGTGGATTTATAATACGCGTCCGGTGGAGGCACCGATGGTTTTTTCTTTCTGTGATGCTTCGGGCAAGGTGGTTGCCCAACTTCCTTTTTCGTTGAATTTTACAGGCTGGCGTACGTTGTGGAGCCAGTTTCAGGCCGATCTGAATGTGCCTGCCGGTACTAGGCTGAAGGATGTGCGGCTGACATTCCCGGAAGGAAAGACGGGGGGAGAAATTTACCTGGATTTCGTAGAGTTTACTCCGAAGGTTTCCTGGCAGAAGATGTCGGATGCGCAGTATACGGTCAATCACAAGGACTTCAGTCTGATTCCTGATTTTATCGGTTACCGGAAGGCTCCGGAACAGGTGGACCGGGTGATTGCGTCTACCGACCAGGACATTGCCTGTATTTCCGACCGTCTTACCCGGTGGTATCTGGGCGAGGGAACGGCTTCCGACTGGAGCCGGGTGAGAGAAGAGGCTGAAAAGGGATTTATCGGCAAGGGACTGAAACAGGCAGCGGAGATTAAGGTGAAGTATACTGCCGGACACGTACCGGTAGGGGAGCCTCTGTATCCGATGTGTGCCCCGTCGGTCATCGACGGACAGAAGATCAGGATGTTCAGAAACGTCAACGAGAAGATGCTGTTGCCGCTGGCTTTGGATTATCGTAAAAACGGTAATCGGGAGAGTCTGGAAAAGGCGAAGTTCATCTATGACTGGTTCAATGACCAGGGATGGGCCGACGGAAGTGGTATGGGAACCTTGTGTTTCGAGAAACTCCGCAGTTCCGGATATTTTCATTCGTTCTTCCTGCTGAAGGATTACCTGGAGCCTGAGGTGTATCAGCGTGAACTGAATGCGTTCAACTGGTTTACGTTGTTCGGACTGTGCTATCAGTTGCCGCAGCATGCGGGAGAGGTGGCCGATAATCTCCGGGCACTGGCTATTCCGAAACTGATTTATGCGTTGTCGCTGACTGACCCGGAAAAGAGACAGGTGGCCATGACGGCTTACAAGCAATATATGGATAATGCCTTGGGCATTGCACCGGGATTCTTCGGAACCCTGAAGGCCGATTTCTCGGGTTATCATCATCGGGGCCCGTACAACAGTGCGTATTATCCGCATGCATTGTATGCAGGGGCGCTGGTGGCTTACCTCTTGCACGATACGCCCTATGCCTTGTCGGAGGAAACGCTGGACAACCTGAAGCAGGGCTTGCTGACGTTCCGTTTCTTCAGTGCGAACCTGGAGGTGCCTGCGGGAACGGTAGGACGTTTCCCGAAGAGCCAGCAGGTACTGGAGACGCTGTTGCCGGCCTTTGCGTATGTGGCATTCTCATACGATACACCTGACAGGGAACTGGCAGCTGCTTTCAAGCGCATCATCAACCGACCGGAGAACGCACAGGCGGTCAACGACTATCTGAAGGATGTGAATTCGAACCTGGCTTATACGTCGACGGTGGGAGAAGCCGAACTGATGGATAAGCTGGCACGGACGGAGGTGGCCGAAGAGCCTGCCTTGAAGGGAGCACTGTTCATGCCTTATTCGGGATTGCTCGTCGAAAAAGACGAGCGGGTGCACTTTAATGTCAAGGGTTTCAGCCGCTATATCTGGGATTTTGAATCGTCTAATTCTGAAAACCTGAAGGGACGGTACCTGGCGTACGGACAGATTGAGTATTTCGACTTGAAGAACGGCAAGAAGTCGTTCCATCCTGAGCAGGAGCGGTTCAACTGGAACCACATTTCGGGTACTACGGTAAAGGTGTTGCCCGATGACAAGCTGATTGACAAGGGGGGCTCCAGTTCCGGACACCGTAATTTCTCGGATGAGACCTTCCTGGCCGGAGTAGACGGCTCGGAGAAATGTGCCCTGTTCTCGTTCCGCATGCACGATATCTCTTACGACCTGACGTTCCGTGCGAACAAGTCGGTCTTTGCATTTAAGGATTATCTGTTCTGTCTGGGTTCGGATATCCAGAACAAGGATGAGGTGTATCCGACTGTCACTACGCTGTTCCAGTCGTTTGAGGGAAAGGTGCGTGAGCAGCAAGGCAAGCAGGGAACGATCCTGAACGATCCTTCTTTCTTGTATGTGGTGAAAGAAGGCAAGGTAGTACTGGACAAGGAGGATGAATATGCCTGTGCCTACATTGATCATGGCAAGGCGCCTCAGGCAGCCGGTTACCAGTATTACATTGTGAAGAGCCGTGACATGAAGCAGGCTAAGAAACTGCTGTCCGGCAAGGAGGGCATCGAGGTGATTTCGGCAGACAACGAGGCTCACATTATCCGGAATGCAGCGGAAAATGTGGTGTGCGGTGCGTTGTTCAAGGCCGATAAGGCATTCCAGGATTTGTGTGTGAAACAGGTGAATGTGCCGCTGGCGTATGTGCTGGAAGAGAAGGAAGAGGGGATGGACTTGTTTATCTGTGAACCGGACATGCGCCGTATTTCCCGGGCACACATGGGCCTGCTTACCGAAGAGGATGTGATTCAGGAGGAAAAACCGTTTGATACACAGATTACGCTGAACGGCATTTATGAGGTTTCCTGTCCGCAGAAGGCGGTGAAGGTGACTCATGATGCACAGAAAAATGAGACTTATGTAGTGATTTCAACCATTCGTGGTGAGAACTATCATTTATCAATCAAGAAGTAAAGATGAAAGTTAAATATTTGATTTTGGGGTTGTGCCTGGGGTTGGGAGCCTTTGAAGGCAAGGCACAGCCGGCAACCGACTGGACATTGTGGTACAAGTCGCCGGCACAGGCTTGGGAAGAGGCGCTGCCGGTGGGTAACGGCCGGTTGGGAGCCATGGTTTTCGGAAAGACTGACAGTGAGCGGATTCAGTTTAATGAGAATACGCTGTACAGTGGAGGTCCTGAGCGTCCGCTGGACATTTCTGTACCGTCTCTGCTGCCGCAGGTGCGCAAGTTGCTGAAAGCAGGAAAGAATGCGGAAGCCGGTGAACTCATGCAGGCACAGTGGATCGGCCGGCTGAATGAGGCTTACCAGCCTTGTGGGGACCTGTGGATTGACTTTGCACGCAAGGGAGTGATTACCGACTATGTGCACAGCCTGGATATGGAACGGGCGGTGGTGACCACTTCGTACAAGGAAGACGGGGTACAGGTGAAGAGAGAGGTGTTTGCCTCTTATCCTGCCCAGGCCATTGTGGTGAGAATGACGGCGGAGAAGCCGGTATTGAACTTTACGGCCCGTCTGTCTTCCGAGCATCCTGCCAAGGTGACCGGCGGCAAGGACGGCCTCAGTCTGCAGGGGCAGGCACCGTCTCATGCGCAGCGCAGGGACATTGCCAATATGAGAAAGTTCCACACCGAAAGACTGCATCCGGAGTATTTCAACGAGAAGGGAGAGGTCATCCGGGAGGCACACGTGATTTATGGAGAAGAACTGAAAGACCGGGGCATGCGGTTCGAGGCGGCCTTGTATCCGCTGTCGTATGAAGGAGAGAGCTGCAAGGTGGTCGGCAACCGGATGGAGGCTACCCGTTGCAGTGAGGTGGTATTTGTCATCTATGCGGCTACCAGTTACAACGGACCGGACAAGAGTCCGATGCTGGAGGGGCTTAACCCGCACCAGTTGATTTCAGAGGCTGTACGGATTAATCAGGGAAAGACTTTCAGCTGGTTGTATGAGGAGCATGTGAACGACTTCCGTTCGTTGTTCAACCGGGTGGATTTCCGCCTTCCGGCTTCCGAGGAGCAGAAGGCACTGCCGACCGACGAGCGTCTGAAGCGTTTCCACCAGCAGGAGGATCCCATGCTGATTGCCCAGCTGTTCCAGTTCGGCCGTTACCTGATGATTTCGGGGTCGCGCGGCAACGGACAGCCGCTGAACCTGCAGGGACTGTGGAACGACAAGGTGCTTCCGCCATGGAACTCGGGATATACGCTGAACATCAACCTGGAAATGAACTACTGGCCGGCTGAAGTAACCAACCTGTCGGAGTGTCATCAGCCGCTGTTCGGTTTCCTGGAAGGGGCAGCCGAGCGCGGAAAGAAACTGGCGCATGACATGTACGGACTCGATGGCTGGGCCATTCATCACAACGTCTCTATCTGGAGAGAGGCTTATCCGTCGGACGGATTTGTATACTGGTTCTTCTGGAATACTTCCGGTGCCTGGTTGTGCAGCCATATCTGGGAGCATTATCTGTATACGGAAGATACATCCTTCCTTCGCCGGTATTACCCGATATTGAGGGAGGCCTGCCGTTTTTATGCGGGATGGCTGGTGAAGAATGACAAGGGTGAGTGGGTGACTCCGGTAAGTACTTCGCCCGAGAATGCTTACCTCATGCCCGACGGAACTCCGGCTTCGGTCTGTGAGGGAAGTACCATGGACCAGGCACTGATCCGCCATCTGTTCCGGGTAACGGTCAAGGCTGCCGGGGTATTGAATACCGACAAGGATTTTGCCTTGCAGCTGGAAGATAAACTGAAAGACCTGAAAGGCTATCAGATCGGCAGCAAGGGACAGTTGCTGGAATGGGACAAGGAGTATGGAGAAAGTGAACCGCAGCATCGTCACGTGTCTCATCTGTTCGGCCTGTATCCGGGCTATGACATCACTGCCGATAATGCTCCGGTATTCGAGGCTGCCCGCAAGTCGCTGGAGGCAAGAGGCAACCGTACGACGGGATGGAGCATGGCCTGGAAGATTTCCTTGTGGTCGCGTCTGTACGAGGCAGAGAAGGCTCACGAGGCACTGACGAACCTGGTCAACTTCATTGATGCGGGCAAGCAGGCAGAGAATCAGGGCGGACTTTACCGCAACCTGTTGAATGCGCTGCCGTTCCAGATTGACGGTAACTTCGGGGCCACGGCAGGTATTGCCGAAATGCTGTTGCAGAGTCACCGGAACAATATTCACCTGCTGCCGGCTTTGCCGCTCAGCTGGAAAGAGGGCAGCATCAGTGGCTTGAAGGCCCGCGGAGGATTCACGGTCAGTCTTGCCTGGAAAGAGGGTCGTCTGCAGACGGCTGAGATTACCAGTGCGTCCGATAAGGAGGTAGAAGTGGTCTATCAGGGACAGACCCAGCGGCTGAACTTCAAGCGTGGCGAGACCAAGTGTTTGAATTTCTGACAGAAAATAGGAATGGGTACACCTTTTATTGAAGTATATCTATGAAAAAACTGATATTGTGGGTTTGTGGTTGTTTATGTACATTCAATGCATTTTCCCAGAGCCGTGTCTCTGTGGAAAATGCATTTGTAAAGGTTGTCTTTCAGCAGAATGAGATTCAGCTGAAAAGTAAGAAGACACAGTTTTAGGGCATTTATTGATGATTGTTTTTTGAAGATTGAAGATAAAGAGTGGGCAATCGGTTTTGACAAGCTGTAAGAGAGTGAAGGCGGTTGCCTGCCGGACAAGATAAAATAGGTAGTGCGGCTGTGGCCTCCCGAGGAAGCGGCAGTTGCACGGGGAAAGGTTGTGAATCAGGAAACAAGTAAGGGTACCATTTTCGGATTTTCCGAAAATGGAAGTGCCCTGAGATCTTAGCCATTAGAAATGATTGAAAAAAATCCAGCTACTCCGTATGGGGCGGCTGGATTTTTTTATGCCTGTGGTGGAATGGTCCACGATTTATTGACTGTTTTCCACCGCTTATTTACGGTATTCTACGGAACCGGATGCCTTGGGAATCCGGATGACAAGCGGTGAGGCGGCATACAGTTCCGACTGATAATGGTATTGTGAGGCGTCGCGGCTGTCGGGCAGTTCCACGGTCACTTCACTGCCGGTGCCGTAATCGGAAATGCGGATGCATTCGCCCTTCACCCGGTTGACTCCCTGCGGGGTATAGGCATAGTTGCCTGCAGGCAGGCGGGTAGACGACCAGAAACGGAGGGTCTGTCGTTCTCCGTCCGGAGCAGGATTGCCCACGCTCAGTGTCCATTGGGCTTCATCCTCTTTCAGCATGACCATGGCTGGGGCTTCCGAACGGATCTCCGTGCCCCCGATACAGAGGCTTCCGGGAGCGAAGAAGGCATACTGTCTGATTTGCTCCTTGCGTGAGAACACTCCGTGTATGGAATCGGATGCACAGCGGTATTCCAGGTCCTGCAGCACCTCTTGGAGGTGCTGAGGCATTTCCGCTGCCGATACGTTCGGGATTTCCAGGTAGGCATACCGGTCGTCCAGGTCCTCTTTCCCCGGATGGATGCCGTGCTCCAGAGCTACGATGAAGTTGGGTGTTCCGTCGGCAATCTCCCAGTCGGTCACATGGATTTCCTTTCCCGTACGGATTTGTAGCCGGATCCGGTGCGAGGGAAGGACGATGTATCCCTTTTCGCCGGTATGTATCCAGCAGGGCTTTGTCGTATGGATTCCGGCAGCCACCGATTCTCCGGGTACTGCCTGATGCAGCCGGCCGTCGGCATACCAGGTCAGGGTATCCCTGAACTCCGACTGGTCGATGAAGGTGTGGATGGCCTGTCCCTGTCCTTCCCTCAACCGCTGGATGTGACTTCCCAAAGCCAGGATCCGGTCTTCCAGGAAATAATAGCTTTTCAGGGCCGTAGCCGAACTGTAGGTTTCCTGAGGCAGGTGATGATAGATTCCCATTCCATAGGTCCCGTCTGCCAGTACCCCGGCCACCTTGTTGGCTCCCGGGAGGGAAGCCTGTGAACCTCCTTCGGCAGGAAGCGGGTCGTTCCGCCACTCTTCCGTAAGTCCCGGAAGGGCATGCCAGTCCATGTTGCTCAACACCTGCTGGTCGTATTCGTCTCCCCTGACTTTCAGTTGCAGGATACCGTATCCCCCGTGCCAGGATTTGCGTACCTTACTGAAATCCTCGATGCCTACCGTCCGTTCCGATTTCAGCTTGAGGGAGGCATAGAAAGGCTTTTCCTGTGCTCCTCTGCGGTGGATCAGGAACTCGTTGACCCAGTAGGCCCGGGTACCCGAACATTCGAAGCGGTTTTTGCTGATTTCTTTGGCCACTGCCTTCAGCTTGTCCAGATTTTCCAGTCGCGTATCCCGGCTCTGTGCCGCTTCCAGGGCCTTGACTGCCTGAAGGTAGGTCTTGGAAACAAACTTTTTCAGGTCGCTGAGATAACTTCTTCCGGCTACCAGAAAATCCATCTGGCCTTTGTAGAAGAAGAACGGATATACCTCCAGCAGGCGGTCGAGCTGGAACTGGTAGTAGGGACTGTCAATCCGGAAATCGGTATCTTTGAAGTAACGGAAGCCGTGACTGCAGTCGGTCAGCCATTCGAAGCCATAGGCCACCATGGCCGCATCCGTTCCGTGTCCGATGTGGTGGGAGACGGTGCCGTCGGGGTGGAATCCCGATTGTCCGTACCGGTGGGCAGGAATGCCGAACTTGGTCATCCATCGGCTGACGTCGGCCATGACTCCGTGCGGACTCCATCCCGGCGAGAAACTGAAGTCCTTGAAAGGCGGGTTATGATAGAAACTGCTGTACCAGTAGGGAACGTAAGTCACCGGCCGGTTGTAGTCTCCCCAGATCAGGGGAAGGGCCAGCAGGGTGCGCGAACGGTGTCCCAGGTTGGCATCCGCCCAGGCTCCTGCCGAATAAAGGGTGTCGGTCAGGTTGCCCCACCGCTGTTCGGGGTTGTCGATTTCCCGCCGTTTTTCCGTAATGGAAGTAAACAGCTGGAAGTAGCGTATCAGGCTCTGGTGAAGGCGCAGACTGGTACTGTCGTTCTGCCGGATACCTTCCAGGATGTCGGGCATCAGTGCCAGGGCCGGTACCACCAGCGGGTCCGACAGTTTCCACTGGTGCGTAGTGGTACTGTAGTTCATCAGTCCGTAATTGTGCAGCAGACTGATGCCGTCTCCGGTGTACTTTCCGATGGGCTGCCCGTTGATCAGTACGTCATCCCCCTCTATCGGCACGCACGAGGTATAGGCCAGCAGGGCCTGGTAAAGGGCTTCTTTCAGGGCTTTCCGTGCCTGAGGGTCTCCCTCTGTGCCATAGACCTTCGAGAGGCAGTAGGCCCGTCCCATTCCCCCTATCAGGTTGCAGACCTGGATCCATTCGTCGTCCAGGGGCTTGAGGGAAGGATTTTTTTGCTTCGGAGTGTACTGGAATTTCAGGGGAAGCGGCCGATAGCACGAGAATCCCTGAAAACGCCCGTTGCCGGCTGTTACCTGCCGGATGAGCCGGGCCACCTTTTCATCCGACAGCCGTTTGCTGCCGTACAGCCTGCCTTGTGAGAGGGCCATGGGAAGGTAGCGCTCGTAGCACAGTTCCCACAGGGTCTGCCGGGTAATGTGGATGGCTACCGGGAAAGTCTGCAGGGTCCGGCTGCCGCTTTTCAGTGCCACTTCCATGCGGCAGGTCTTTTCCTGAAGACCGGTGTTTTCTCCTTCATCGACCCGGAAGACGCCCATGATGCGTCCGTAGGCATCGAACTGGGTCTCGACCCGGAACAGCGGCCGGTCATCCTGATAGAGAATCTCGAAACGGTAATCGGCCGGAATTTTCCGGGAGGGAGCTTCCTTGTTGCTTTCCAGGTGAATCCGTCCCGTGACTTCGGTATTTTCCGGACTGCCGGTCGCTACATCGAAGTATCCGGCAAAGACGATTTCCTGTGCCTTGCCCGATGTCACGGTCAGTAACCAGAGAAGTCCTGTAAAAATGAGTTTTTTCATGTGTGTCATCAACTTATCTATTCAATCGGATTTGTCTTTGTGAGTGATGGGTGTTCTTTACGTTACGGAAAGGAAAATCTTTCTTTATGGATCACATCCTTTCTCGTTTTGCGTGCGGCAAAACCTCGCGGCCTTTTGGAAAAAGCTGGCGAGGTTTTCAGTAAAACATCGCCAGCTTTTGCTTCAAATTCCTTTATGCGTTTTCCCACAGAGCTAATTGTGCGGCACTTCCTCTGCTTGTCTTCCGAAAAAAGAGCCTGTCGGGAGGCAGACAGAGGAAGGAGCCGGAGATTCCCGGGAGAAATTCCGGAAATCAGTTGTTGGGCAGCGGCACCATCGGACGGCGTCCGTGGTTCAGCTTCAGTCCCTCTTTATAGGCTTCCGGTCCGTGGAGGTCCTTGATTTTCATTTCCCCGAGGTTGACCAGGATGCCTCTGGCCATCAGTCCGGCATCTTCATTGGCCAGACGCGGCAGAGTTTCAGCAGCCTTTTTCAATTCCGGAAGGAAAGGACGGATAAACGACTGCATGGATTTGTCGAGCGACAGGCATTCGAGGGCCGAATAGCCGATTTTCCGGTGCTCTTCCTTTACCGGGGTGACGAGGCGTGCCACACCTTCGGGAGCATGTCCCAGGTAAGCCACCGCATAGGCAGCTTCGGCAGCCACATAGGGGTCGGCATCGTGGAGCAGGGCCAGCAAGGCATCCGGACATGTTTTCAGCTGACCGCTTCTTCCCAGTTGTGCATAACCGGCGGCTCCCCAGAATCTCATGTCAGTATATGAACTTGTGATGGCTTTCCGGAACAGGGCCTCGTCCTTGAGGGTAGCCGTACCGGCGGTTTCGGCCACTGCATACAGGTCTTCCATCGGGTATTTCTCCTTGCGCACGGTTTCATAAAGGATGTGTCCGGTACGGGAAGTAGGCAGGAAGAATCCCAGGTCGAGGGTCGCGCGGATGTGTCCGGCGAGTGCCTCCCTCATTTCTTTCAGGATGGCGGCATGGTCGGCCGAGGCAGACAGGTCGTGGATTTCCCCCGGGTCGTTCTGCAGGTCGAACAGCATTTCGGCCGGATGCGCATCGAAGGTCAGTGCCCATTCGGGATGAGTATTGTGTCCTCCCAGTACCAGTTCATCCCAGGCCTTGTTCGAAGGCATTCCCCACTGGTAGTAATTGCGCAGGGCAAACTGGCGGTAAGGAAGGTAACTGCGGATGTATTTGTAGCGTCCGTTGCTGACGGCACGTACCGGCATGAAGTGGTGCAGCTGGTTGGCCGCGATGGCAAAGTTGTACTCCCGTTTCCGGTTGTCGGCATATTTTCCGAACAGCGCCTTTCCCTGCATCTGCCGGGTCGGTTTGACTCCCGCCAGACTCAATACCGTAGGTCCCAGGTCGGTGAAGTTCACCAGGTCGCCGACCTTTCCTTGCAGGTCTCCTGCCAGGTGCTTCCACTTGGGAGGGAAGTACACAATCAGAGGCACTCTCAGTCCGCTTTCGTACAGATAGCCCTTGCCGCGCGGAATACAGCCACCGTGGTCGCTGAAGAAGAAAATGATGGTATTCTCATCCAGTCCCTTTTCCTTCAGGTCGGTCAGGAAGAATCCGAGCCACTGGTCGACGTCCTGCACGGCTTCCAGATGTCCGGCATAGTCGGAACGTACCTCCGGCAGGTCGGGCACGTAGCTCGGCAAGGTGAGCTGCTGAGGATAGATGCCTTCCTGCGTATAGTCGCGGCGGCCGTCGGTGTGGAAGGTCCGGATGCGGCCCATGTGCGAAGTCACTGTGTTGAACACGGCAAAGAAAGGCTGGTCCTTTCCCCGCTTCGGACTGTTGTAGCTGGCTTTCTTGTTGCACTCGTCCCAGCAGCTTTTGTTGTTGGTCGTCGAATTATAATGTGTCTTGCTGTTGTTGGTACAGTAATAACCTGCCTCGCGCAACCGTTGCGGGAAGAAGATATCCGCCGGAGTATCATAAGGTACGGGGTGCACGTCCATTCCCCAGGTCGTGGCATAGCATCCGGTAATCAGTGACGAACGGGCCGGAGAACTCTGGGGAGCGACCGACCAGGCATTGGTAAACTGTATGCCTTGTGCCGCGAGGCTGTCGGCATGAGGAGTATGTACGTCGGGGTTACCGTAACAGCCGAATTCGGCGGCACTGGTATCCTCGAATGTCAGCCAGAGGATATTGGGACGTTCCTGGGCGGCTGCCTGATTCCCGAAAGCTGCACAACCGGCAGCGCATACGAGTAAAGATAGGTTTTTCATATCGCAAAAGTTTTGTATGTTTTTCAGTTCCCAAATGTAGCCAGCCCGTTTGTATTTGCGTTGCTGGTATGTGTAAAAGAATGGTGTTCTTGTTGAGTATCCGGCGATTGTACAAAAGTAATAGGATTTTCAACAAAAATGAGATAGGGGTTCTACAGAATGGAATCTTTTTTACAAGACTTTAAAATCGTGGCCGGACGGAATCTTTTATTTTTGTGAGAAGTAATATTAATGGAAAAACACATGAAACGGATTGCTTTTATCTTCTTATTTTTTTGCCTGATTTCGGGAGGATATGTATCGGCTGCGGAACGCAATGACGCGGGTACTGAATTGCAGGATGAGTCTTTTGCACTTTTGCAGGAGTGGATGGACCGCCTGCTGGATTTCCAGTGTGAGAACGTACATCCGGCACTCGACGGGGGACTGTTGTGTCCGGCCTGTGCCCGCATGCACGGACGCATCGGGGATGCGGTGCTGCCGCTGATGTACCTGGCCGACCGCACTGGGGACGAGAAATACCTGTCGGGAGCCAAGAGACTGATGGGGTGGATGGAAAACGTGCACCGTCCGGACGGCTCCTGGATGAACGATGTCAATGTATCCGACTGGAACGGTACGACGGTATTTGCAGCCATTGCACTCTATGAGGCCCTCCATTACCACGGACATCTGCTGGATGAGGCTACCCGCCGCGCCTGGGAGGAAGATTTGCGGAATGCCGGTCATTTTATGATGAAGAATCCGTTTATCTACAGCCGCAAGCGTGAGGGAATGCGCAATATGAATGTCAATTATTCGGCTTCTGCCACGTATGCGTTATATGCCATCGGTACCTACTGTCAGGTGCCCGAGTTCTGTGAGAAAGCCCGGGAAATCGCCGCCGATGTCAAGGCTTATTTTACCCGCCCGAATGCTTTCCTCTTTGGGGAAGGTCCCAACATCTGGTCGGCTACGGCCCACGGCTGTTATCCGGTCGATTTGTTATATAATGTAGAGGAGTCATTGCCCAACCTGGCTTATTATGCACGGATGGCCGGTGACGAAGATATGCTGAACCTGGTGGAAAAGTCGATGAAGACGCATCTGGAGTTCATGCTTCCCGACGGTGCGTGGGACAACAGCTGGGGTACCCGAAGCTTTAAATGGACATATTGGGGCGGAAGAACCAGTGACGGTTTTATGGGAGGATATTATGCCCTGGCTGCCCGGAATCCGGAGTTTGCGGAAGCGATAGCCCGTAACCTGGAGGTGTTGAAATCGGCTACGGCCGACGGCTTGCTTTACGGGGGCATGCATTACCGGGCTACCGGCATGTGGCCGTGTATCCACCATACTTTCGGACATGCCAAGGCCCTGGCTTCTTTCCTGGAGCAGGAAGCGGTGGAATTGCCTGAAAAGGCCTTGCCCCGCGATGCGGCCTATGGAATGCGCTTCTTTGAGGAAATCCGTACCTGGCTGCTGGCCTGTGGCGACTGGAGGGGTACGCTGACCGGCTATGACTCGGAATATAAGGTAAAGGGTACGCATCCGATGGGAGGAGTATTGTCGATGTTGTGGAACCGGAAGACCGGACCGGTGTTTGCCAGTACCATGAATACCTACCGGATGATTGAATCTCCGAACATGCAGTTGCACAACCGGAAATACCTGACCAACGGTTCTCCGCGCGTCGAATGGATGAAGGAAGGAAAGGCATATACCAACCTGGACGACCTGGAGGCGGAGATTACCTGTGTGGAGAAGGATGGAGTTTACATCTTTGACGTGAAATGCCATCTGGTGGATGCCGAGCAGCATTCTCCTTTAGAAACCTCTGTCGCGGTCAGTCTGCATTATGAATTCTCAGACTCGGAAATTGTGATAGAGGCAGCCGGTTTGCCTGCCGAAGCCAGTCTGATATTGCCGGTGATTGCTTCTCCACAGGAGAAAGTGGTATTTTCTCCTCAGCAGATGACCGTTGAAAAGGAAAAAGGACGCTTGTCCGTGTTGTGTCAGGAAGGAGCAATGAGTCTGCTGCCGGCCGATGCCGACGGACGGGTCATCAATCCGGTGCCGGGATTTGCGTTTGTGCCGGTACAGGTAAAAAATAATGAAGGGCATCCGCAAAAGGTCCGTGTGAAAATCAAAGCGGACTGATGTTTTTTTGATAAATTTGTGCATTTAGTTTGACCGGCTTATGAAAACAAAATTCAATTGGATATTCATTACCCTGCTCTGTTGCCTTGCGTTCCGGACGGTTGCTGCCGAACGCAACGGACTTCGTTTTTATCATCTGGGGCAGGAAGACGGTCTGTCGCACAGTACGGTCTTTTCCATCAATCAGGACAGAAAAGGCTATATGTGGTTTGCCACTTCCGATGGACTGAATAAATTCAATGGCTATAACTTTACGGTGTACCGTCATGCGTACGGCGACTCTACCAGTATCGCCAGCAATACCTCGCGCTGCATTATGGTGGACGGTTCCGGAAGGATATGGGTGGGCACCAGCGAAGGCTTGTCGCTGTACGACAGTGACAAGGAGCGGTTTGTCAATTATTACATATCCCGTAAAGGAAAACATGTGGCAGTGGTGAACATTGTGCAGATGCAGCGGGGCAAACTGCTGCTGGGGACTCCCGAAGGGGTTTTTGTCTTCGATATTGCGCAGCGTCAGTTTCTCGACGACGTATTGCCGCAGGCCATGCAGGAACTGAAGAATGCGGCTATGGTGCGCCAGGCAGACCGTATTTATATCGGGGCTTCGCGAGGTCTGTATGAGTATGCGCCTCACGACAAGATGTTCAGGCAGCTGGCCGTGCTGGAGAGCAGTGAGAATGTACAGACTGTATTCTGTCAGGAGATGGACCGTATCTGGGTGGCTACGGAAGGAGGCGGACTGTTCCTGTACAATAAGATTTCGAAGAAACTGAAGAATTATTACCTGGGAGACGAGAGCGGACTGAGGTCCAATTTTGTCCGTTCGCTTGCGCTCGATCCCGATGACCAGTTGTGGGTGGGAACGTATAGCGGACTGTACATCTTCCGGGAGAATACCGGACAGTTTGACCTGCTGAGTGAACAGTCGGAGAGTGAAGGAGGACTTTCCCAGAATTCGGTACGCTGTATCTTCAAGGATGCGCAGGGAGGCATGTGGCTCGGTACGTACTGGGGTGGGGTGAATTATTATCATCCGCTGTGCAACCGTTTCCGCCATATCAAACACATTCCTTTCGTGAATTCATTGAGCGACAATGTGGTGAGTTGCATTGCCGAGGATGTCGACGGCAACCTGTGGATCGGTACCAGCGGAGGGGGACTGAATTTTTACGACCGGAAGAACAATCATTTTCAGGTATATTCTCCCGAAGTGGGAGTCAAGGGAATTTCCTTCAAGGATATCAAGTGTATTTACATCGACGAGGCGCACGACAAACTTTATGTGGGGGCTCATGCCGGAGGAATGATGATACTCGACCGGAAGACGGGCAGACGGGAATACCTGAACATGAAGAACAAGGGGCTTCCGACCAATAATATTTATTCCATCCTTCCGGACGGAAACGGGGGACTGTGGATTGCTGCCTTGGAATATCTGCTTCATTACGACATTGCCCAAAAGTCTTTTTCCGTGGTGGAAAAAGGGGGTACGGGCGAGGGTACGCTGCGCAGGCGACTGCTTTTCCGCGATTCCAACAATACGCTCTGGATGGGAGGGGAACGCGGGGTAACGGCGTACAGGAGCAATGGCAAGACCTTGGAGAAGAAGTCGATGGAGGGAGTTCCTGTCCTGCTGAATCAGTCGTTTATCAGTTGCTTTTACGAATCGGCTTCCGGAAAACTCTGGATCGGTACCAACAACGGTCTTTTCGGGGTGAAGAACAAGGAATATTTTCATTATACGACGAATGACGGATTGAGCAGCAACGTGATTTACGGTATTATGGAGGACGTGTTCGGACGGCTGTGGATCAGTACCAACCAGGGTCTGAGCTGCATGGACAGCAAGTCGGGCAGTTTCCGCAATTTTACCATGCAGGACGGACTGCAGAGCAATCAGTTCAATGCCGGTTCTTTCTGCCGCACGAGTTCGGGGGAAATGCTGTTCGGAGGCGTGAACGGAATCACTTCCTTCATCCCCGAGACACTGGTGGACAATCCGTATGCTCCACAGCCCATCATCGACCGTCTGCAGGTCTTCAACAAAGAGATTCTTCCGGACGACGGAACCGGTATTCTTTCGGAGAGTATCGAGAAAACGGAATCCATCACGCTGGATGCTTCCCAGAATTCGTTCTCGCTGTCGTTTGTCGTACCGAATTACATCGCGCGTACGCACAATACCTTCTCTTACAAGCTGGACGGATACGACAAGGACTGGTTTGAACTGGAGGGCTCGCGTACGGTATCCTATGCCAACCTCCCGGCAGGGGTCTATGTCTTTTATGTGAAGGCCGCCAACAACGATGGCAAGTGGAACGAAGAGCCGGCTTCGCTCCGGATTGAGATTCTGCCCGTGTGGTACCGCACCTGGTGGGCGACGACCTTGCTTGTCGTGGTGCTTGTCTTCCTGATGACAGGGGCGTTCCGCTTCTTCTGGAGCCGCAAGAGCATGCAGGCTGCCATTCTGATGGAGCGGAAAGACCGGGAGAAGATGGAGGAGGTCAATCAGATGAAAATCCGTTTTTATGTCAATATCTCGCACGAGCTCCGTACGCCGCTGACACTGATTACGGCTCCGCTGCAGGACTTGCTGGACCATGTGTCCAATTACTGGGAGCGTGAGAAACTGACTTATATCCAGCGGAATACCAACCGGCTGCTGCACCTGGTCAACCAGCTGATGGATTACCGCAGGGCGGAACTGGGAATCTTCAAGTTGCAGCTGACTCGCTCGAATGCGTATAAGCGGGTGCTGAACTGCTTCCTGAATTACGAGCATTGGGTGAAGAAGAAGGATATCGACTATAATATTTATACGGAACTGCAGGACAAGGATTTTCTGTTCGATGCGAACTACCTGGACCTGATTCTGAACAACCTGCTTTCGAATGCCGTGAAATATACCGAGGCGGGGGAGAGCATCACCGTCAAACTGTATGAAGAGGGTGAGTACCTGGTCTTGCAGGTAAGTGATACCGGTGTAGGTATTCCGAAGGACAAGCAGAAGAAAATTTTTGAGCGCTTCTATCAGGTAGACAGTGACCACCCGGGAAGCGGCATCGGACTTTCTCTGATTCAGCGCCTGGTAGAACTGCACCACGGTCGGATCGACCTGAAGAGTGAGGTGGGCAAGGGCTCGACTTTTACGGTGTATATTCCGCAGAACGAAAGTGCGTATACCCTGGAGGAACTTCAGAGCAATACGGGCAATTCCACGGAACAGGTGGCTTATTCTACGAATGCGAATGATGCTTACGTAGGGGAAACCATGGATACCGACTTGTCGGCGGATGCGGAGGACAGTGAAAAGAAAATCACGATACTGGTGGTAGAGGACAATGAGGAGCTCCGGAATTACCTGGTGAGTGGACTGAGGGATCTGTTCAATGTGACGGTAGCCGGCAACGGACAGGAGGCTCTCGAACTGCTTAAGGACAAGGAGGTCGACCTGGTTGTCACGGACGTGATGATGCCGGTCATGGACGGTATCAAGTTGTGCCGGCAACTGAAGCAGAACCTGCGTACCTGTCACATTCCGGTGTTCATGCTCTCGGCAAAGACCGATGTGAAGTATCAGCTGGAAGGACTGAAGGTAGGCGCCGATGATTACTTGCCGAAACCGTTCTCCATGTCTGTCCTGAGGACCAAGATACAGAATACCCTCCGTACCCGGAGCCGCGCCTTCGAACGGTATTCCAACTCCACGGAAGTGGAGCCGGAGAAAATTGCCATGAACAGCATGGACGAGGAACTGCTGAGAAAGGCCATCGAGGTAGTGGAGCGGAACATGGACAACGTGGAATTCTCTACGGAGCAGTTTGCCAGTGAGATGAACATGAGCCGTTCGAACCTGCACCTGAAACTGAAGGCGATTACCGGTAAGTCGGCTATCGAGTTTATTCATAAGATTCGTTTTAACAGGGCCTGCCAGTTGCTGAAGGAAGGCAAGTATTCCATTGCGGAAATCAGTTATATGGTAGGATATAATACCCCGTCGTACTTTGCGGCCCGTTTCAAGAAATACATGGGCTGCCTGCCGACGGAATACATCAAGAAAGAGTCATGAACAGATTGAGAGGTTGGATATTTTATGCGGTGCTGCTCCTGATAGGGGGAGGATGCCGGACACATACGAAGACGGAGGCCGGTGTGGAAACCATCGACTGCGGAAAGACGGAGAAAGGAGAACTGTTCCAGTTCCGCTTGTCGAACGGGAAGGGAACCACCGTTTCGGTAACCAATTGGGGGGCTGCCCTGATGGACGTCTCCGTACCTGACAAACGGGGAAACCTGGCTTCGGTGGTACTGGGATTCGACAGTGCCCACCAATACCGGCAGTCCCACCCCAAGTTCGGCAGCGTGGTAGGGCGTTATGCCAACCGCATTGCCGGGGCCTCGCTGGAACTGGATGGGGTGACATATGCTCTCGACCGGAATCAGCGGAACAATTGTATTCACGGAGGGACTGAAGGTTTTCACCAGCAACTGTTTCAGGTGGATACGGCCTATGTATCCGCAGATACGGCAGTGGTGCGTATGTCTTACCTGAGCCGGCACCTGGAAGGCGGTTTTCCGGGCAACCTGCAACTGGAGGTGGCTTATAAACTGAACAGCCGGAATGAGGTGATTCTGGAGTATACGGCTACGACCGACCGTCCGACCGTAATCAACCTGACCAACCACAGTTATTTCAATCTCTCGGGAGGAGAGCGGGATGTACTGGCGCACCGTTATCGCATTGTGGCCGATTCGGTAACTCCGGTCGACTCGGCCGGCATTCCTACGGGAGAACGGATGGCAGTGGAAGGTACGGAATACGATTTCAGACAGGCCGATTCACTGGGAGCGCGGATGGACAACGGAGCCTCGTACGATATCAACTATGTATTGGACAAAGGTCCCGGAACCCTTTCTCTGGTTGCAGTGGTGGAAGATCCGGCAAGCGGAAGAATCCTGAAAGCCTATACTACGGAGCCGGGAATGCAGTTTTATGTGCCTAAAACGGATATGGGCAAGTACGGCGGGCGGAATGGAAAGCCTTATGGCAGGTATTATGGTTTCTGCCTTGAGATGCAGCATTATCCCGACGCCCCGCATCATCCGGCATTTCCTTCTACTGTATTGCGTCCCGGAGAAGTGTACCGGCAGGTGACGGTATACCGGTTTGAGACTGAAGGAGAAGGAGGTTCACAAGAAAGAGACAATGATTAATTCTTAAAATGATAGCTAATTGATTCATGAAAACAACGATTTTACTACTAGCCGTAAGTTGCCTGCTGTGCACCCCCGGAAAGGTGAAGGCACAGGAACGCAACGAAGTAACCTGGCAGAAGGTAGAGGGAGTGACCATTCCCGTACCTCCTCAGGTACATCCCCGTCTGTATCTCCGTGCTGCGGATATTCCTGAACTGCAACAGCGGATGAAGCATCCTGAAATCAAGGAAACGCTGAAGCTGATGAAGCGTCTGGGAAAAGACCGTACGAAGAAAGAGGAGGCAAAGGCACCCGCCAAGGACGGTTTCCGTTACTATGCAGAGATGAGGGGGCTGACTACCCGTGCCCAGTTGCAGGCACTCGACTATCTGGTTTCGGGTGACAAGAAGCAGGCGCGTAAGGCCATTACGGAAATGCTTGACTCTTTGCAGCATACCGATTTTGGGGTGAAGGGTGACCTTTCCCGTGCCAGCGGTTCGATGCTGATGGTGGGAGCCATGGTATACGACTGGTGCTACGACCAGATGGAATCGTCTGAAAAGCAGGCCTACATCAAAGAGTTCGTGCGGATTGCCAAGACCATGGAATGCGGATATCCTCCAAAGAATACGGAACCGATTGCCGGACATTCTTCCGAATGGATGGTACTGAGGGACATGCTCTCGGCAGGTATCGCCATTTACGACGAGTATCCGGATATGTACAACTATGTGGTGAAGATGATGTATGAGGATTATATTCCGGTGCGCAACTTCATTTATTCGGGACATAATTATCATCAGGGAACAAGTTATGCGAATGTGCGTTTCAGCAATGACCTGATTTCTCTGTGGATATTGTCACGTATGGGGGCAGGGGCCATCTATGATCCGGCGCAGCAGTTTGTACTGTACGACTTTATTTACCGTCGTCGTCCGGACGGGCAGGTGATGCCGGCCGGTGATACGAATCCGGGAAGAAAGTCGATTGCCTCTTATGCCTTGCCTGCCATGCTGGCCTACAGCTATTACAAGGATGAATACCTGGCTTATGAGTATCAGCGCCGCCCGAAAATTGACAATCACTGTCTGATTTTCGATGTGCTGTGGAGAAATCTGGAGGTGAAGCCCAAATCGCCCAAGAGCCTGCCGCTGACCCGTTATTCCGGCAGTCCGTTTGGCTGGATGATTGCCCGTACCGGCTGGGGAGACAACAGCGTGATTGCGGAAATGAAAATCAATGAGCAGTTTGTAGGCAACCACCAGCACATGGATGGAGGAGCTTTCCAGTTGTATTATAAAGGTCCGCTCGCCATCGATGCCGGTGCTTATCAGGGTACTTCCGGAGGGTATAACAGTCCTCACAACAAGAATTTCTTCAAGCGTACCATTGCGCACAACTCGCTGCTGATTTACGATCCCGAAGAAAAGTTTGCCTGCTGGAACTACGGTGGTGCCGATAAGACAGAGTTTGCTGCCAATGACGGAGGACAGCGGATGCCAGGCGACCGTTGGGAAACCTGCCGTTCGTTTGCTGACCTGATGAGTGAGGCTTATACGACCGGTAAGGTGCTGGCACACGGTACAGGCAGTGATGCGATGCAGCCGGATTATTCTTACCTGAAGGGGGACATTACGAAAGCCTATTCTGCGAAAGTGAAGGAAGTGAAACGTTCGTTTGTATTCCTGAACCTGAAGTCAAGGAAAGTTCCGGGTGCCTTGATCGTCTATGACAAAGTGGTTTCTTCCCGTCCGGAGTTCGGTAAGTTCTGGCTGCTGCACAGTGTGGAAGAACCGGAGATGGGAGAAGGCGGCTTTACGGTGAAACGGACCAAGAACGATGATTCGGGTATGTTGTACAACCGGGTGCTGCTGCCGGAAGCCGGAAACGTGAAAATGGAGAAAGTGGGAGGACCGGGTAAGGAATTCTGGGTCTTTGGAACCAATTATCCTAACGCAGCGCAGCCCAACCGTCCGGACATTGCCAATGAACGGGGAGAATGGAGAGTCGAGATTTCTCCGTTGAAACCGGCTGAAGAGAATTATTTCCTGAATGTGATGCAGGTGGCCGACAACGACTGCCAGCAGTTGAATGACGTGAAGCGGATCGATGCCGAACGGGTAACGGGAGTGCAGTTGGCCGACCGTGTCGTGACTTTCAGCAAGAACTGTGAGCCGCTTTCCGGAAAGGTTGATCTGAAGGTAGAAGGGGAAGGTACATACAAATTCGTGCTGACGGATATGAATGCCGGAACCTGGCAGGTAAGAAAAGACGGAAAACTCTTCCTGCCGGCAACTGTAGTCCGTGCAGACGATGGAGTACTGAGCTTTGAAGGTCCTGCCGGACATTACGAATGCTTCAGATAATGTATTACAACACTTAGTTTTTTCTTTTAAATATTAGGTCAGACAAGCCCTCTTTTCATGTGAAACCTCACATTGGAAAGAGGGCTTTGTGTTACTGTTTTTTCCTGTAGGTCAGCCGGAAATTCACCTGATTACCACTGAATGAGAAGAAAAAGTTCTAATAGCCTCATTCTCAATGTGAAAATTCGTCTTAATATTATGTTGATCAGCATACTTTTATACAATTTTATCATTTGAACAACGGAATTGATATCCGAAATAAGGATATTATCAGATACATTATACAATATAGACTCAGGTTTTAGGGGGCGTTTTTTATTTTTGTAATAAACAGATTTGTAATGTTAAACCTTGAATTAATGTATTATGTGTAGACTTGTTTTATTATTTGTTCTGTTCTTCATCGGGACATCGGCATATGCACAGAATATGACGGTTACCGGTAGAGTTATCGATGATGATGGTATTGAAGTAATCGGAGCCAGCGTGGTTGTAAAAGGAGCTACAGGGGTAGGTACGATTACCGATTTGGACGGTAATTATTCATTGACTGTAAATGACGCTTCCCGGGATGTATTGGTTTTCTCTTATGTAGGTATGACATCGCAGGAAGTGAAAGTCGGCGGACGGAAAGTTATTAATGTAACCTTGAAGTCGGATGCGGTAATGCTGGATGAAGTGGTGACAATCGGGTATGCTACTGTAAAGAAGAAAGACCTTACCGGATCGGTTTCCTCTGTTTCTTCAAAAGACATTGCCTCTGTACCTATTTCGGATGTCACCCAGGCGCTCAGTGGAAAGGTTGCTGGAGTGCAGGTCATGCGTTCTCAGGGCTCCCCGGATGCGGACATCTCAATAAAGGTCCGTGGAGGTACTTCTATTACACAAAGCAACGAACCTCTTTATATTATCGACGGATTTCCAAATGAAGACGGATTGAAAGGCATTGAGGCCAGTGACATTGCTTCGATTGATATTTTGAAGGATGCTTCGTCTACGGCTATCTATGGTGCCCGTGGTGCCAATGGAGTAATCCTGGTCACTACCAAGGGAGGAAATGTTGATAAGTTCAACATCAGCTACGATATGTATATCGGTTTTAAGAAAGTGAACAAGCGATACGATGTACTTGATGTGCTCGATTTTGTGAAACTGGAATATGAGAGAAGCATCAATGAACCTGATAAAATGAATGATTTTGTCCTTCCGATTTACGGCAATTATGATGAATACGATGAACTGTATGCCAACAGACAGGGCATAGACTGGCAGGACGAGGTCTTTAACCGTTCTACGGCAATGACTCAGCAGCATAAAATCTCATTGAGCGGCGGCAGCAAGACTTCTCAGTACATGCTTACTTATACCCGGAACGTAGATGACGGTATCTGGTATGGAAGTGGGTTGAAAAGAGATAACTTCCGCGTGAAACTGAGCCAGGAAGCGACTTCATGGTTGAAGTTTTCTACCAATATCAGTTATATTGATGAGGTGACAGAAGGGCTTGGAAGTCTTCAGGAGGGAGGTGCGTCCAGCCGAATGCAGCATGTAATCCAGTATCGTCCGACGATTGGAAAGAATGGAAACGATGAACAGCTGCTGATTGACGATGATGACCCGGCACTGTTGTTGGAGGGGGCCAGTCAGATGCAGAGTCCGATTGCTTCCATCGAAAGTGAGCAGCGTACGAAACGGAATCAGATCTTGTCAATGAACGGTGACCTGGAAATCCGATTGCCGAAAGACCTGACCTATCGCGGAACCATTGGAATCCGCAGACGGACCATCAAAACGGATATTTTTTATTCAGAAAGATCCAAGCAGGCTAAAAATGCAGGAGCACCTTACGGCTGGAAGGAAATCGAAGAACAGTCCAGCTTTATGTACAACAACGTGCTTACCTGGGACAAGTCGTTTAATCGTGAACACCATCTGACACTGGTTGCCGGTCAGGAATACATTCAGTATGGAACCGATTATCTGAAGAGTGGAGCCAGACAGTTCAGTGACATCAATTTTGGCCTGGCAGATATGTCTTTGGGTGCCAGTCCGGACAAGGTAATTACACGCCTGGAAAGCGAGAAGATGCTTTCTTATTTCATGCGGGGTAATTATTCGTTGAAAGACAAATATTTGTTTTCTGCCTCTGTACGTGCAGATGCTTCCAGTAAGTTTGGAGATAACCATAAGTGGGGTGTTTTCCCGGCAGCATCGTTCGCATGGAGAGCTTCAGAAGAAGAGTTCGTGAAAAAATGGGGTATATTTTCCAATCTGAAAGTCAGATTGAGTTATGGTTCAGCCGGAAATAATAAGATTGACAATTACTTGAGTCTTTCAAAAATGGGATCGGTATGGATTCCTTATAACGGAACAAGTACGGTTTCCGGATTTGTCAGCAAGCAGTTGTATAACCCAGACTTGCAGTGGGAAACCAATGTGACTTCCAACTTCGGACTGGATATGGGATTTTTGAACCAGCGTATTCAGTTGACTGTCGACCTGTACAATATCAATACGAAGAACCTGTTGCTGGATGCCCCAATTCCTTTGTTGTCGGGATATAAATCGATGATGATCAATGCAGGAAGAACCAATAACAGGGGTATTGAACTGGCGCTGACCACGCATAACATCAATACGAAGGATTTTTCATGGAGCACTACCTTGAATCTTTCTCATAACCGCAATGAGGTAAAGGAACTGTATAATGCCGATTATATGGAAATTGTTTCCAACTGGGCACAGACTTCAGAGTTTAACAAGAGTGATTACATCATCCGTGTCGGAGAGCCGTTGGGGCAGATGTACGGATACCGTCTGGCAGGAATTTATACGGTGGACGACTTTACATTCGATGAGGCCACCCAGAAGTATACGGTAAAGGAAGGAATTCCATACGACAAGAATTTCTATCCGAAACCGGGATTCTGGAAATTTGAGGACCTTGACGGAGACAAGCAGATTACCGAATCGGACAAGACTGTTATCGGAAATGCCAATCCGAAACTGTATGGTGGTTTGACCAATAACTTTACCTGGAAAGGTTTTGATTTAAGTATCTTCCTGAATTTCTCTATCGGAAATAAGATTTATAGTGCCAATAAGATGTATTATACCAAATTCAACAACCGTTGGAGAAATACATTGAAAGATGAGGCCTTGCAACGGTTTACGATTATCAATGATAAGGGAGAAAATATCCAGAATGATCCGGTACAGCTGGCAGCTGTCAATGCCGGACGCAATTATGTCTCTGTAGAAGGCAGTTCTAACCTGTACTTCCATTCGGGATACGTAGAAGATGGCTCTTTCCTGAAAATCAATAACGTATCTTTGGGATATACCCTTCCAAAGTCGCTGATAAAGAAGATTCATTTGTCGAACGTACGTTTTTATGCTACCGGATACAATCTCTATACGTTTACCAAATATTCCGGATACGACCCGGAAGTGAATACTTATTCCAATGGTGGACTGACACCGGGTATTGACTGGGGAGCTTATCCGTCATCCATTTCGGTTGTGTTTGGTGCCAATATAACGTTTTAGTGAGAATAATTAATTAAATAGAACAGACTATGAAAACCATAAATTTTAGATATATCAGGTTGTTTGCCGCTGCGTTGGTTTGTATGATTTTATCAGTGTCCTGCAAGGATTTTCTCTCTGAAAAGCCTTATGACTTTTATGATGAAGCGGATTTTTATAAAAATGTCACTGAATTGGAACTGGCTGTGAATGGAGCCTTCGAAGTGTTGAGCGATAAAATGACTTACGGACATTTTATGCTGGTAACCGATTGCGATACGGATGTGAGCCATGTGAAGGGATCGGGTACGGGACATACGGCACGTGACCTGGGACATTACAACATTTATACGGCACATACGTGGCTGGAAGAAGCATGGGGACTTTATTATACAGGTATAGACCGGGTAAACCGGATCATGAAAAACGCCGACCGGGTAGACTTGCCGGATGAAGACTCACGGAAAACATTCAGTCGTCTGATAGCTGAAGCCAAATTTTTAAGAGCGATCTGCTATTTTGATTTGGTACGTATGTGGGGAGATGTTCCTTTCAAACTGACAGCTTCTGACAAAACCGAGAATTTTGCAGTGGAAAAGACGGATCGGGAAGTGGTTTATAATCAGATTGTTAAAGATTTTGAAGAGGCTGCAGCCGATCTGCCTTGGCAGGATGAGGTTTCTTCTTATGAAGGAAGACCGACGAAAGGGGCTGCTTTGGGATTGCTGGCCAGAGCCTATCTGTACAGAGCCGGTTACTCACTGCGTCAGAATGGAAACATGGAACGTCCTGACAATTACCGGGACTATTATCAGAAGGTGAAAGAAATTTGTGCAGAACTGATCAATTCACATCATCATGTCTTAAATCCAAGTTATGAACGTGTGTTCAAGAATGTATGTGAAAATATATTGGAACCTTCTGAAGTGATGTATGAAGTGCAGTTCTACAATCCTTCGGGTGAAAATGATCATAGCAGCAAGATCGGCTCGTATAATTCACCTGAAATCGACCGGAATTCTTCTTATGGACTGGGAAACTCTTTTATTAAAACCACTCATTTTGTCTACGACTGGTACGAGGAAGGTGACCTGCGGAGAGAAACGGCCGTGGCCACGTTTAAAATCGATGCACAGGATAATGTCATCCAGATTCCGCGTAACCAGAGTTATACCTGGGCTCCGGGCAAGTGGAGACGTAACTGGATTCCGGGACCTCCGAAGGATTTGGAGAACATGGATATCAATTTTATCCTGCTTCGTTATTCGGATATCCTGCTGATGTATGCAGAAGCGGTCAACGCCCTGGATGGACAGCTGGACCAGCTGGCGCTGGAATGTCTGAATCAGGTGAAGAGACGCGCCTATGGATATGACCCTACTGTGGCAAACAGTGAAATTGATTTGAAAGCTTCCGACTTTGCTTCTTCTGAAGACGTTACGGAGTATCTTATGGTAGAACGGGTACGTGAGTTGTGCTTCGAAGGTTTCCGTCGGTTTGATTTAATCCGGTGGAACAAGTTGGCTGAAGTGCTGGATGATTTCGCCTTGAAGTTCAACAATGCGGTGAAGGAAGGTATTTTGTCCAACTATGTGTGGGCCGCAGGTAATTATTTCCAGGCTGGAAAACATGAGTTGTATCCGATTCCGGAATATGAGATCCGTGAAACAAGAGGAACCTTGAAGCAGAATCCCAATTATTGAGAATACATAAGTTGGAAGGTGATAGTACATTTGGATTGATTTTGGTGAGCCTGGCGTGATGTCAGGCTCACTTTTTATGGAAAATATACAGAATTACACAAAATTATTGTCTTGTGAACAAAATTAGGGTGCAAAAATAAAAAATCTTAAACTTTTAAAACAAACCGGAAAGTACAATAAGTAAAAAGGTGATAGCTTTGCCTGTGTGAAAAACAATCAAATGAACTTAAAGTTAAACCTTGGATTTATGTATTATGCGTAGATTTTTTTTATTATTTGTACTTTGTTTGATAGGTGCATCGATATATGCACAAAGCATGAAGGTTACAGGAAAAGTAGTCGATGGTGACGGGCTCGAAGTGATTGGAGCCAGTGTGGTAGTCAAGGGGGCTGCCGGAGTGGGTACCATTACCGACCTGAACGGTACTTATTCACTTACTGTAAATGATGCTTCAAAAGACGTGTTGGTATTTTCTTATGTGGGAATGGCTTCGCAGGAGATTAAGGTAAACGGACGCAGCCAGATTAACGTGACTTTAAAATCGGATGCAGTGCTTTTGGATGAAGTGGTAGCCATCGGTTATGCTACTGTAAAGCGTAAGGACCTGACCGGTTCTGTAGCTTCTGTAAACAGTAAGGAACTCTCCAAGATTCCGACAAGCGATGTCACTCAGGCACTTGCCGGACGTATGGCCGGAGTTCAGGTAATGCAGAGTGAAGGTGCGCCGGGAGCTTCTATTTCTATCCGTGTACGTGGAGGTATCTCCATTACCCAGAGCAATGAACCGCTTTACATCATTGACGGTTTCCCGAGTGAAGACGGTATGTCTACTCTGGACCCGGCTGAAATCGAATCAATCGATATCCTGAAAGACGCATCTGCTACTGCTATCTACGGTGCCCGTGGTGCCAACGGTGTAGTGGTGATTACTACCAAGTCGGGTGCACAGGGTGGCGGAAAAGCTACGGTTACTTTTGACAGTTACGTAGGTTTCAAGAAAATCGCCAAGAAACTGGACGTGCTTTCTCCGTATGAATTCGTGAAACTGGATTATGAACGTAAGGTGTACGACCAGACTGACTCTCAGGAAAGCTGGGATGCAGCTGTCAAGAGCTTTGAAACAATCTATGGAAAATACAGTGATATCGAAGCCAACTATGCCAACCGTGAAGGCATTGACTGGCAGGATCAGACCTTGGGACGTACTGCGCTGACTCAGAATTACCGTATCGGGGTGTCCGGAGGAACAGATAAGTTGAATTATAGCATGGCTTATTCTTATTACGATGAAGAAGGTGCCATGGTATTCAGTGGAAGTAAAAAACATAACATTTCATTTAACCTCAACAGTAAGGTGAACGACCGTCTGACCGTGACTGCCCGCATGAGCTTTGACCATATGCGTGTAGAAGGTATGGGAACTTCAGAAGGGGGAGACCGTTTCAACAAGATGCAGCACATTCTTCAGTACCGTCCGACAATCGGTATCAACGGTTCTGATTCAGACCTGCTGGGCGATGAAGACCCGTTGTTCGTGGATGATGCAGGTAATGTGATGCAGAATCCGCTGCTGTCTGCTGCCGAAGAAACCAAGGATAAGGAATATCGTACCTTCCAGGCCAACGGAGGATTTACCTTCAAGATTATCAAGGGACTGTCATTCCGGAATACTACCGGTATGCGTTATCAGACCCGCCGCAACGATATTTTCTATGGAGACAAATCGGTTACCGGTAAGCGTTCAAGCATCAATGGTAGTATTGAGAATATCGAAAACGGAAGTTTCCAGACTTCTAACGTGCTGACATACAACTGGTCGAACGAGAGCAATGACCTTACGGTAATGGCCGGACAGGAATTTGTTTCTAAATGGACACGCAATTTCAAGTCATCTGCCAGCAATTTCCCGAACGATGAAATCGGTCTGGGTGACCTTTCTCTGGGACTTGCAGGTACACCGGAATCTTATCAGAACTACGATGACAAACTGCTTTCTTTCTTTACTCGTGTAAACTATAACTATAAGGAAAAGTATTTGTTTACTGCTTCTCTGCGTGCGGATGGTTCTTCTAAATTCGGAAAGAACAATAAGTGGGGTTATTTCCCGGCATTCTCTGCTGCATGGCGTATGGGTGAAGAAGAGTTCATCAAGAACCTGAACGTATTCTCTGACTTGAAGTTGCGTATCGGTTACGGATTGGCTGGTAATAACCGGATCAACAGTTACCAGAGTCTGGCCATCATGGGTTCGGTAACTTATCCGAACGGAGACTCTACCCAGTCGGGATATGCTTCCAATCAGGTGCCTAATCCGGAATTGAAATGGGAGGCTAACAAAACCTTCAACTTCGGACTGGATTTCGGATTCTTCAATCAGCGACTGACGATTTCTCCGGAATTCTATATCAACCGCAGTAGCAACTTGCTGCTGAGTGCCAAACTGCCGGATTCATCGGGATATTCTTCTATGGTGATCAATGCCGGTGAGACTGAAAACAAGGGTATTGACCTGACCATCAATACGGTAAATATTGAGACAAAGGATTTCTCATGGAATACAGCCATTACTTTCTCACACAATAAGAACCTGGTAAAGAAACTGACCGGTGAAGAAGTGCAGTTGTGGGAGGCTTCTTTCGGTTATTCACAGAATACACACATCATCGGAGTAAACCAGCCTCTGGGACAGATGTACGGTTATGTAACCGACGGTCTGTATCAGGTAGAGGACTTTGATTATGATGCGGCTACAAAGACTTATACCTTGAAAGACGGTATTCCTTACATGGGTGACAAGCAGAATGTACAGCCGGGTAACTGGAAGTTCAAGAACCTGGACGGCAGTGCCGACAACAAGATTACGGAATCGGACAAGACGGTGATCGGTAATGCGTATCCGATTTTCTATGGAGGTATCAACAATAACTTTACTTACAAGAATTTTGATTTGAGTATTTTCTTCACTTACAGTTATGGCAACGATGTGTTCAATGCTACTAAACTGACCAATACGAAGTCGGCACTGGATAATAAGAACGTATTGGACGTAGCCAACTCGGCAAATCGTTGGGTACTGGTGAACGACAAGGGAGAAATGATTACCGATCCGCAAGAACTGGCTGCAGTGAACAAGGGTAAGACCGTGGCTTCCATCATTGACAACGAGGTAGGAGATACTTACATTCACTCATGGGCTGTAGAAGATGGCTCTTTCCTGAAACTGAGCAACGTGACTTTGGGATATACCTTCCCGAAGGCTTGGCTGAAGAAGCTTGGGGTCAGCAAACTGCGTCTGTATGCTACAGGAAGCAACTTGTTTACCTGGACCAAATATTCAGGCTTCGATCCTGAAGTATCTACAATGGGCAACGGTCTGACTCCGGGAGTCGATTTCGGTGCTTATCCGAAGAGCCGTTCGTTTGTATTTGGTATTAATCTTGCTTTTTGATAATCTTAAAAACAGAATACAATGAAAAAATATAGAATCATATATTGTGCACTGGGTGCATTGTTGAGTATGGGGGTTGCTTCTTGCAGTTTGACCGAAGAACCTGACTCATATTATGAAAAGGATACCTTCTTTAATTCGGAGTCGAAGGCGAAACTGGCTGTGATCGGTGTGTACGACTGCCTGGCTGTAGAAGGTCATTACGGACAGCGTGAGATGGCGATGCCGGCTTCGGATGATACGTACTATATTCAGGGTACAGGTACGGACAATACCCGTCGTGATATTGCTCATTATATGGTGAAGAGTACGAATACCTGGGTAGCCGATGTATGGAAGTATAAGTATCAGGGCATAGACCGTGCGAATTTTGTCATTGCAGGTATCGAAGGTATGCCGGAATATGAAGGAAACCAGAATCTGCATTCTATGGTGGCTGAGGCTAAGTTCCTGCGTGCCTTTATGGCATTCGACCTGATTAAGTATTGGGGAGATGTACCTTTCAAGAGAACGTATACCGGTGGATATGAGGATGCTTTCCAGGCCAGAGTGAGCCGCGAGCAGATTTATGATTATATCATCGAAGACCTGAACTTTGCCAAGGAAAACCTTCCTGCGGTAGGTACAACGACTTCTCCGGAAGTGCCCGACCAGGTGGCGGCTCATGCCTTGCTGATGCGTGTATACCTGCAGCGTGCGGGATACAGTCTGCAGATGGATGGAAAGATGACCCGTCCTTCGGACGATTTGAGAAAGCAGTATTTTGAAGCTGTGATAGATGAATGGGAAGAAATCCAGAGAAAAGGCGGACACGGATTTTATGACGGCGGATATACGGAGCTGTTCAAGACATATTCTGCCTGTGTGCTGAACAATCAGGAGAGTTTGTGGGAAATTGCGTTCAATCCTACGGGAAGCAGTTTCAAGGACAATGCGGGTTATTGGGCTACTTACAACGGTCCGCTGGTAGATGCTCCGGGATGCAAGCCGACAGAAAATACGAAGTTTATGGGTCGTGCGAATGCGTTCTTCCGTGTATTGCCTTGCTGGAAAAGCTTCTTTGAAGAAAACGATGAACGCCGTGATGTCATGGTGGTGGATTATCAGTTGAAATGGGACAAGACTTTGTATAACCATGTTAAAAAAAGCAAGGCAGATGATCCGGCCAACTGGTATCCGGGAAAATGGAGACGTGAGTGGATGGAGCTGGGCTTCATCGACCCGAATCTGACAGGAGTGAATTATTGTCCGTTGCGCTATGCGGATGCAGTGCTGATGGCGGCCGAAGCATACAATGAAACCAATAATACACCGGAAGCCTGGAACCTGCTGAATCAGGTGAGAGAACGTGCGGGAGCGACTCCGGTCAGCTCATTGCAGGAGTACCGCCAGGTACAGCCGAATCTGTATGACCTGCCTTTCTTCAATGGAGGAGGTGCCGATGATTTCCGTACGGCACTGTATTGGGAGCGTGGCTTTGAACTGGCTTTCGAAGGTCAGCGCAAGTACGACCTGATCCGTTGGGGGGTATTGGGAGACGCACTGGCATTCTTCCAGTCGAAGATGGATCCGAAGCTGAAAGGTAAGTATGTGGCTGGTGACAAGTTTGTGAAAGGCAAACACGAACTGTTCCCGATTCCACTTGGGGAAATTCAGGCTAATCCGGCATTGGAAGGTCGAAATAATCCAGGGTATGAATAATCAATAAGTTGAAATAGGTATTGGTAGTGTTTGAAAAGATGCTTTATTTTCAGGAACTAGACAAATATGTAATTGTTTTCAATAAAAATGTAATTGTCGGTTCTTGGAATAAGGCATCTTTCAACATTATTGGAGGTGATTGTTTTTCAATCTGTTTATTTTTGCAGATAGAGGGAGGGTGAGACTGAAACCTCTTTGCATGTGGCTCGTATGAGTCTGCCGGCAACTGCAGTAACGTGCTGCCGGCTTTTTGAAACCGTAAATCTGAATTATCAAAATATTAATTATCATGAAATTGGCTAAGTACATATTTGCTCTTTTGTTTGTAGGCATCTCTTTAGGAGCAGGTGCGCAGGAATTGCGGAAAGGAGTTTTCGATTTGTTGAATCTGGATTATCCCGGACTGGAGAAAGTAAAGGCTTCTTGTGAAAAGGAGGCATGGGAGGATGCGGCGGAAGCGTTGCTGGAGTATTACCGTAACCGGACGACGATCAAGCATCCGGACATTGACCTGAATCATCTGACCATCTCTGAAACGGAACAGAAATGGGCAGACGATGCGTTGGAGCATACTTTCTTCGTGCACAAGGGGTATCAGCCTTCGTATAATTACGGTAAGGATATTAACTGGGAATACTGGCCGGTGCAGGACAATGAGCTTCGCTGGCAGTTGCACCGTCATAAATGGTTCACGCCGATGGGAAAGGCCTATCGTATTTCGGGAGATGAGAAATATGCGAAGGAATGGGCCTTCCAGTATATGGACTGGATCAGGAAAAATCCGCTGGTAGAGGTGGAGGAAGAAAAGCATGAACTGGGAAGTGCGGGCGAAATCAAGGCTACTGCTGACAATGTACGGTTTGCGTGGCGCCCGCTGGAGGTGAGCAACCGTCTGCAGGACCAGACCCTGCAGTTCTTGCTGTTTAATGTCTCACCGGCCTTTTCCCCAGCTTTTCTGACGGAATTCCTGGTAAATTATCACCGTCATGCTGAACATATCATGAAGAATTATTCGGACCAGGGCAACCATCTGCTTTTTGAAGCGCAGCGCATGGTGTATGCCGGCACGTTCTTCCCTGAATTTAAGGATGCGGCAAAATGGAGAGAGAGCGGTATCAGTATTCTGAACCGTGAAATCAAAAAGCAGGTGTATGCCGACGGAGGTCAGTATGAACTGGATCCGCATTATCACCTGGCAGCCATCAATATTTTCTGCAAGGCTCTTCGGATGACCGATGTGAACGGATTCCGCAGTGAGTTTCCGGTAGAATATCTGGATATCATCAAAAAGATGATTGAGTTTTATGCCAATATCTGTTTCCCGGATTATACAAATCCTTGTTTCAGTGACGCCAAACTGGGTGACCGGGAAGATGAAATACGGAATTATGTAGATTGGGCAAAGTTGTTCCCGGAATGCGAGTGGATCCGCTACTATGCGACTGAGGGAAAAGAGGGCAGTCTGCTGCCTTATTTGTCTCACGGTTCGCTGGCTTCGGGCTTTTTCACTTTCAGAAACGGATGGAAGGAAGATGCTACGGTGATGGTGGTCAAGGCCGGTCCTAAGGGAGAATGGCATTGCCAGCCGGATAATGGCACGTTTGAACTCTGGTTCAACGGACGTAATCTCTTCCCCGACAGTGGTACTTATGTATATGCAGGTGATGCAGAGGTGATGAAGTTGCGCAACTGGTTCCGCCAGACACAGGTGCATAACACACTGACTCTCGACGGACGTACACTGGAAACTACGGAATCGGTTACGAAACTGTGGAAGCCGGAAGGGGATATTCAGGTGCTGGTAACAGAAAATCCTCATTACAAGGACCTGACACACCGAAGAACGGTATTCTTTGTGGATGGAAACTATTTCGTGATCGTGGATGAGGCGGTAGGAAAGGCCACAGGTACGGTGAACCTGAATTATCAGTTGCAGGAAGGAAAGGTAGAGGTAGATAAAAAGCATTTTACACTGACTACTGCCTATGAAGGGAACAGCAATGTAAGACTGCAGTGCTTCGCAGACAAGAAGATGACGGTAAGGGATAAAGAGGGATGGTGCTCCAGAGCGTATCGTCAGCGTGTGCCGCGTACGGCTGTGGCTTTTGATGTACAAAAAGACAGTGAACAGCCTGTCCGTTACATTACCGTAATTTATCCGTCGGCTTCCGGAACGGCTTATCCGAAGATCAAGGCCCGGTTCCTGGACAAGCATTATCAGGACAACCGTATACGGGTAGAAGTCTCTGTAGACGGAATGATAAAACAACTGGAGTGTAATTTACAGTAATTCAGCGGGAAATGATAATGCCTGAAGGTCTGGGACGATTCATACCTTGGTTAATGTGACAGGGTACGGGGTACTGGCGGGCATTGTCGACCCCAAAATACGTAGACCATGAAAAAGATAGTAGAATGGATGTGTGTGTGCCTGTGTTTCCATGTTTGCGGAGCCTGGGCACAGAAATCAGTGTTAAGACTGACAGACGAGCGATTGATGAATGAGGTTCGGGTAGCTCCTTCTCCTGCCGATGGAGAAAAGGTGACGATGAATCCGCCGCGCTTCATGTGGCCGGATAAATTCCCTCATCTGGGAGCGGTACTCGACGGGGTTCCGGGCAAGGAGGAAAAGAAACCGGAAGTGATGTATCGGGTCCGTATCTCACAGGACCGGAATTTTGCCAAGGGGGTGATTGAAGGTGAACAGCCTTGGGCGTTTTTCAATCCGTTCCAGCAGCTGGCTACAGGTACATGGTACTGGCAGTATGCCTATGTTGATCCGAAAGGTCATGAAGAATGGTCTCCGGTGTATGCTTTCCAGATGGAAAAGGATGCGGTGGATTTCAATCCTCCCGCTTTGGAAAAAGTGCTGGACAAGTTGCCGAAGGTACATCCCCGGATATTGATGGATGCAGCCGACTGGGATTATGTGATTCAGAAGAATGAGCATAATCCGGAAGCGAAAGTCTATATTGAGAGGGCAGAACGCTGCCTGACTAAGCCACTGGGGCATCTGCAGGAGGAGATTGATACTTCTACGGTAGCTACTCTGGTCAATGTGGTGAAGCGTAATTCGTCACTGATCCGTGAAGGCCGTAAGGTGGTTGACCGTGAGGAGATTAATGTGGAGGCGCTGATCCGTGCGTATCTGCTGACCAAGGATCTCCGGTATTATAAGGAGGGTATGAAGCGCCTGTCTGAAATACTGTCCTGGCAGCACAGTCCGTACTTTGCAGGTGATTTCAACCTGAGTACGCTGCTTTCCATGAGTACGTCTGCCTATGACGGATTCTATAATCTGCTGACGGCAGAAGAAAAAGACTTGCTGCTGGCAAACATCCGGAATATCGGAACTAAGTTTTATAAGGAATATGTGAATCACCTGGAAAACCGCATTGCCGACAACCATGTATGGCAGATGACTTTCCGTATATTCACAATGGCTGCCTTTGCGACCGTGGGTGAGCTGCCCGAGGCTTCATTGTGGACAAAATACTGCTACAATGAATGGGTTTCCCGTTTCCCGGGACTGAATAACGACGGAGCCTGGCACAACGGCGACTCTTACTTCCATGTCAATATCCGGACACTGGTGGAAATTCCTGCCTTGTATTCCCGGATTTCGGGCTTTAATTTCTTCAACGATCCCTGGTATGCCAATAATGCATTGTATGTGATTTACGAACAGCCTCCTTTTTCCAAATCGGGAGGACAGGGCAATTCTCATGAAAAACAGTTGGAGCCCAACGGCGGACGTATCGGTTATGCTGATGCACTGGCACGGGAATGCAATAATCCTTGGGCTACAGCTTATGTGACAGAGATTCTGAAAGAAAATCCGGAGGCTTTTTCGGTTCCGTATGAACTGAAGCCGGCCGATCTGACCTGGTATCGTTGTATCTCCCGCAAGGAACGTCCGGACTATACCCGTACGCTGGCGGAACTGCCTTCGTGCAAGGTCTTCAATGAGTCGGGACTTGCGCTGATGAATACGGATCTGGGACATCATGAACGAAATGCGATGCTGTCTTTCCGCAGCAGTCCTTATGGGTCTACTTCGCATGCGCTGGCCAATCAGAATGCTTTCAATACATTCTATGGAGGCAAGGCAATCTTTTACAGTACGGGACATCGCACCGGATTTACAGACGATCACTGTATGTATGCTTACCGTAATACGCGGGCGCACAATACCTTGCTGGTAAACGGCATGGGGCAGCGGATCGGTACGGAAGGCTATGGATGGATTCCCCGGTATTATGAAGGAAAGGAAATCTCTTATGTTACGGGAGACGCTTCCAATGCCTATGGAAAAGTGGTATCTCCGTTGTGGCTGGAGAGAGGGCGGCTTTCAGGTACTGAATTTACACCTGAAAACGGATGGGATGAGAATCGTCTGGACTTCTTCCGCCGTCACATCGTACAGTTGGGAAACAGCGGATTGTTTGTCGTATTTGACGAACTGCGCGGGAAGGAAAGTGTAGAATGGAACTATCTCCTGCATACTCTTGAGTTGCCGATGGAAGTCGCAGAGGAGAACGGAGGTCTCCGGGTTACCGGAAAAAACAAGGAGGAGGGAGTTTCTGTCGCTCATCTGTTTGCTTCTGTACCCCTGTCGTATGCTCAGACAGATACCTTCTTCGTGGAACCGATAGACTGGAAGAACAGTGTGGACAGGGAGTTGACCAATCATTATCACTTTACCGCAACGACCCGGCCGGCGGCTGCAGTCTGCTTCCTGAATGTGATTGACGTACACGGCAAGGACCGGAAGGATGCGGAGATACAGCGCAAAGGCAATGTCCTGACCGTAGAGGGCTGGAGAATCGAATGCAGCCTGGATGGAAAGGGTGGGTCTTTCCTGAAGGTGGAACATCCTGGAAAGGGAGTCTCTTTGGTGTACGACCTGAACCGTGAGGAGGGGGTTACCCGAATCGTGGACTGGGTGGATGGAAAAAAAGTGGAGAAGGTGCTTACGGATGCGCTGCCTGAACTGGAAATTTAAGTTGTAAGAGAGGTATTCACGATGGTTTTCATAAAGTGAAGCGGCCTCGGGTAATTCTGTGTAAAATGTAAAAATGATAGAGTATGAAAAAATTATTGTCTTCCCTGACGTTGTGCTTGCCGCTGGCAGCCTGGGCGCAGGAACGTCCGAATATTATTTATATATTTACTGACCAGCAGACGGCTTCGGCAATGAGCTGTACCGGAAATGCTGATTTGCATACGCCTAATATGGACCGTCTGGCGGCCAATGGAGTGCGTTTTCAGAATGCTTATTGTTCGGCTCCTTTGAGCGGACCTTCACGCAGTGCGATGTTTACGGGTCATTATCCGGGAACCACCGGAATGCTCCGGAACGGGGCTGCCTTGCCCGATTCGTTAAAGGGAAAAACCTTGGGAGAGCGAATGGCAGCGGCCGGATACGACTGTGTGTATGGGGGAAAATGGCACTTGCCGGAATTGGATGTTCCCGATGGTGAACTGGGGTTCCGACGGCTTCATCCTCATACCGACAACGGACTGGCAGAGGCCTGTGTGGAATATCTTTCTTCGAAGCCTCGTAAGCCTTTCTTCCTGGTGGCTTCGTTCGATAATCCTCATAATATCTGTGAATATGCCAGAAAGCAGAATCTTCCTTATGGAAATATTGAGGAGCCGGATCTGAGGGATTGTCCGGGTATTCCGGCCAATTTTGCCAAGAATCCGTACGATGCCGGTGTGATTGAATTTGAGAAAAGGGCGAATTACAATGTATATCCTTCTGTCGATTATACGGTGGAGGACTGGAGAAAGTACCGGTATGTGTATTACCGTCTGGTGGAGAAGATTGATCAGGAAATCGGTAAGATTGTGGATGCCATTGATAAGAATGATTTGTGGAAGAATACCGTTGTTATTTTCTCCAGTGACCATGGAGACGGTATCGGAGCGCATCATTGGAACCAGAAGTCGGCTTTGTATGAGGAAGTGGTGAATATTCCGCTGATCGTGACTTTACCGGGCAAGAAGCATGCGGGAAAGGTATTGCCTCAGGTGGTGAACAACGGAGTGGACCTGTATGCAACCGTATGCGACTGGGGTGGTGGCAAACTCCCTGAAGCGGCTGATGGAGTTTCGTTCAGAAAGGTAGTGGAAAGTGGAAATCCTGAAGTGGTTTCCCGGGAATATACGGTAACCGAGACTTTGTTCGACGGGGGATCTTCCCGTGGCTGGATGCTGAGAACTCCCCGTTATAAGTATGTTATTTATGATAAGGGAAACAATCGGGAGCAAATGTTCGACATGTGGAACGACCGTGGAGAGATGAGAAACCTGGTAATGGAAAAGGCATACCGGGAAGAACTGGAGCAGTTGCGTGACTGGATGGACCAGTGGATGAGAAAGAATCACATCAAGCCATCCAGAAGAAACCTGAACGATGTACCTGGCAGAGCTCAGCGATAAAGAGAAACATATATTTGTCTGTGTTCCCGTGATGGGAACGTTGTCTTTCATGAATGTAAGCGACTGAAAAGTAACAGGTAGGCAAGTGGGAATTGCCTGATATAAAAGTGGTTCAAAACATAAATGGTTGTATTGCAGTATCTTTAATTTTCAATGTTTTGGATAAAAGTAGAGGTAAATTCAACAAAAATGATATTTCAGAGTAGACATTTGAATACCTTTTCAACATTTCTGTCGCTTCATTCTTGGGATAAAATCTAATTTTGTCAACAAAGAAAAAATCTAATATTTTTATGATAATGAATAAATTTATAATGACTTTGGCATCGGCAGCGTTGGTGCTTTCTGCCTGCCAGACAACTCCGAAAGAAGATTACAGTTGGGTGAAAAAAAGTTTAGACGTATCTGCTTCACAGCTGCTGCTGACTGCCGATGAGATTGGAGACAGCAACCGGTTGCCTCGTGCTATCCACAAAGGATATGATATGGAATTCCTGACCAGACAGCTGGAACGTGATTCTGCTACTTTCAAGGATTCGCTCCGTCTTCATCCTACTCCAGATAAAATCGGACAGCGCCGTTATTGTTCAAGCGTGTACGACTGGACCAGCGGTTTCTATCCGGGCTCTTTGTGGTATGCTTATGAACTGACCGGAAAGGATTCTCTGAAGGCTGCGGCTACTAAATTCACCAACCTGCTGAATCCGGTCCGCTATTATACCGGTACACACGACCTGGGCTTCATGATCAACTGCAGCTACGGTAATGCAAAACGCCTGTCGCCGAATGATACCATCAATGCTGTGATTGTAGAAACTGCCGACAACCTCTGCAAGCGTTTCGACAGCAATATCGGTTGTATCCGTTCCTGGGATTTCGGAACCTGGAATTTCCCGGTAATCATTGACAACATGATGAACCTCGACCTGCTGTTTACGGCAAGCAAAATCAGCGGTGATAATAAATACAAGGATATCGCAGTGAAACATGCCATCACTACCATGCACAATCACTTCCGTCCGGACTATACCAGCTGGCATGTAGTTAGCTACAATAACGACGGTACGGTAGAAAAGAAACAGACCTTCCAGGGTAAGAACGACGATTCAGCATGGGCTCGCGGTCAGGCATGGGGCGTATATGGATATACTGCCTGCTATCGTGAAACCAACGATACTGTATTCCTGAACTTCGCACGCAACATCGCAGACATGATCATGACACGTGTACAGACCGAAGATGCCATTCCTTATTGGGATTACGATGCACCGGCAACTCCGGAAACTCCGCGTGATGCTTCGGCCGCTGCGGTTACTGCCGCTGCCATGCTGGAACTGAGCACAATGGTTGAGGACGGTCAGAAATATTTCGATTATGCAGAAAAGATTCTGAAGAGTCTTTCAAGCGATGCATACCTGGCTAAACCGGGAGAAAATCAGGGATTCATTCTGATGCACTCTACCGGATCTTTGCCTAACGGCTCAGAAATCGATACTCCGCTGAACTATGCCGACTATTATTACATGGAAGCAATGCAGCGGTATATGAAACTGAAAAACTTAACTTATCAGAATTTGTAATTTGTAAGATGAAATTTCTCAAGCATATTGTTTTATTGGTCGGATTATACTTGTTCGTAGGAAAACTGGGAGCGCAGGAATTGCGCTCTGAAGTTTTCTCTTTGCTGAACCTGGATTATCCGGGCCTGGAGCAGGTAAAGGCCTTGCATGCTTCCGGTAAGGACAGTGAGGCGGCTTCGGCTTTGTTGGAATATTATAAGCAGCGCAAGGGAATCCGGACACCGGATGTCGACCTGAAGCGTTTGAAAATCAGTCAGGAGGAACAGAAATGGGCAGATGAGGCTCTGGAACATACGTTCTTTGCTCATAAGGGATACCAGCCTTCGTTCAATTACGGACAGGATATCAACTGGAAGTACTGGCCGGTGCAGGATAACGAGCTTCGCTGGCAGTTGCACCGCCATAAATGGTTCACTCCGATGGGAAAGGCTTATCGCCTTTCGGGGGATGAGAAGTATGCGAAGGAATGGGCCTTCCAGTATATGGACTGGATCAAGAAGAATCCGTTGGTGAAAATCAACAAGGATGACTATGAAATGAAGGGTAAGGCGGCAGAAGGAGAAGCCGAAAACGCACGTTTCGCATGGCGTCCGCTGGAGGTGAGCCACCGTTTGCAGGACCAGACTTCACAGTTCCAGTTGTTCATCACCTCTCCGTCGTTTACTCCGGAGTTCCTTACTGAGTTCCTGCTGAACTATCACAAACATGCCGTTCACATTCTTCAGAATTATTCCGATCAGGGAAATCACCTGTTGTTCGAAGCACAGCGCATCATGTATGCTGGTGTCTTCTTCCCGGAATTCAAGGAGGCAGCCGCATGGCGCAAGAGCGGTATCGATATCTTGAACCGTGAAATCGGAGTACAGGTATACGAAGACGGCGGACAGTTTGAGCTCGATCCTCATTATCATCTGGCAGCCATCAACATTTTCTGCAAGGCATTGTATCTGGCAGATATGAACGGTTTCCGCAATGAATTTCCTCAGAGGTACATGGATACGGTGGAGAACATGATCATGTTCTACCTGAATATTTGTTTCCCCGACTATACCAATCCTTGCTTCAGCGATGCGAAGTTGGCCAAGAAGAAGGAAATGATCAAGAACTACAAGGAGTGGCATAAACTGTATCCGGAGAATCAGACAATTCAGTACTTTGCCACAGAAGGAAAACAGGGAGCTCTTCCCGCTTACCTTTCAAAAGGTTTCCTGAAGTCAGGCTTTTTCGTATTCCGTAACTCCTGGGGTACAGATGCCGTTCAGATGGTAGTAAAGGCCGGTCCTAAGGCTTTCTGGCATTGCCAGCCCGATAACGGTACTTTCGAACTCTGGTTCAATGGCAAGAACCTGTTCCCGGATTCTGGTTCGTACGTGTATGCCGGTGACGAGGAAGTCATGAAATGGCGCAACTGGTTCCGTCAGACACGGGTACACAATACACTGACCCTGAACGACGAGACACTGGAAACGACGGAATCGGTAACCCGTCTGTGGCAGCCGGAAGGAAAGGAACAGATTCTGGTAACGGAAAACCAGGGTTACAAGAACCTGAAGCACCGCCGTTCGGTCTTCTTCGTGGATAATACCTATTTTGTCATTGTAGACGAAGCGGTAGGTACTGCGAAAGGAATGATCAACCTGCATTATCAGATGCCGAGGGGCAAAATCGCGAACAGTCGTGAGAACATGACTTTCGTTACGGAATTTGAACCGGGAAGCAATATGAAACTGCAGTGCTTCGGACCGGAAGGAATGAGTATGAAGAAGGAAGAAGGATGGCAGTCGACTGACTACCGGAAGAAGATGAAACGAATGAATGTTTCTTTTAACGCAAGAAAGAGCGACGAGACTCCGGTAAGATACATCACCGTCATCTATCCTGTGAAGAATACTCAGGATGCTCCTAAGATTTCAGCTGCTTTCAAGAACAAGAAGTTTAATGAACAGAGTCTGGAAGTGGAAGTGAAAATCAATGGCAAAAAGAGAATTTTGAAATACAATCTGTAATAACTGTAGATTCTATTGTGGGGGAAACCTCACAATAGAATTTTATTTCTTTTATTTTATGAAAAACATTTCAGCAGCTTTGCTTCTTCCCGCTGTGGCTTTTCACCTGACCGGATGCGGTACACAGGAGAAAAAGGAGGTGAAACAGCCCAATATCATCTTCATCATGACCGATGACCATACTACACAGGCCATGTCATGTTACGGAGGAAGTCTGATTCAGACACCCAATATGGACCGGATTGCCAATGAGGGAATCCGTTTCGACAACTGCTATGCGGTCAATGCGTTGTCAGGACCTTCCCGGGCTTGTGTGCTGACGGGCAAGTTCAGTCATGTCAATGGCTTTACGGACAATGCAGCTACGTTCAACGGCGATCAGCAGACCTTCCCGAAACTGCTTCAGCAGGCAGGATATCAGACGGCGGTCATCGGAAAATGGCATTTGATTTCTGAACCGCAGGGTTTCGACCACTGGAGTATTCTTACCGGACAGGAGGAACAGGGTGATTATTATTCTCCTGAGTTTAATGAGAACGGAAAGCGGATTACCGAAGAGGGATATGTAACGGATATCATTACCGACAAGGCGATCCGTTTCCTCGACAACCGCGATAAGAGCAAGCCGTTCTGTATGATGTTCCATCAGAAGGCGCCTCACCGCAACTGGATGCCGGCTCCCAGACATCTGGGTATATTCAACAATACGGTATTCCCGGAACCGGCTACTTTGTTCGATGATTATAAAGGACGCGGCAGGGCTGCGGCCGAACAGGATATGAGTCTGGCAAAGACGTTTACGGAAGACTGGGACCTGAAGCTCATGACCCGTGAAGAGTTGCTGAAAGATACCACCAACCGCTTGTCGAAGGTGTATCGCCGGATGCCGGAGGAGGTGCAGCTTAAATGGGATTCGGTATATGCTCCGCGCATTGCCGAATACAGAAAAGGCAACCTGAAGGGAAAGGCATTGGTGAGCTGGAAGTATCAGCAGTATATGCGCGATTATCTGGCTACTGTACTTTCGGTTGATGAAAGCATCGGTGCCCTGATGAATCACCTGGAAGCCATCGGCGAACTGGACAATACGATCATTGTCTATACATCCGACCAGGGCTTCTTCCTGGGCGAACACGGATGGTTCGACAAACGCTTCATGTATGAGGAATGTCAGCGCATGCCGCTGGTAATCCGTTATCCTAAAGCCATTAAGGCAGGATCGGTCAGCTCGGCCATTTGTATGAATGTCGATTTCGCACCGACTTTCCTTGATTTTGCCGGGGTAGAGATTCCTGAAGACATTCAGGGGGCTTCTCTGAAACCGATTCTGGAAAACGAGGGAAAGACTCCGGAGAACTGGAGAAAGGCGGCTTACTATCATTATTATGAATATCCGGCCGAACACATGGTGAAACGGCATTACGGTATCCGTACACAGGACTTTAAGCTGATTCATTTCTATAACGATATCGATGAGTGGGAGATGTACGACATGAAGAAGGATCCGCAGGAACTGAACAATGTGTACCAGAATCCTGAATATCGTGAGGAACGTGAAGCCCTGATGACGCTTCTGAAGGAAACACAGGAGTTGTACAAGGACACCGACCCGGATGAAAAGGTAAAAGAATTGTTCCACGGGGACAGAAGATTTCAAAAGAGACAGAAATAAATAACGCGATAATAAATAATACTATGGACAGAAGAAAGTTTTTGAAGGTTTCAGGCTGGTCGTTTTTAGGACTGGCTGCTTCTGGAAGTTTGTTGGAGGCTTGTACTCCTGGTAGTAAAGAGGCTAAAAAAATAATGCCCTCACCCAGTAACCTGAAGTTGTTTTGGGGCGACTTGCATAATCATTGTAACCTGACTTACGGACATGGGGACATGAGGGATGCATTTGAAGCTGCCAAGCAGCATCTGGATTTTGTCAGTGTGACTCCTCATGCCATGTGGCCGGATATTCCGGGAGCAAACGATCCTCGTCTTTCATGGGTGATTGATTATCATACCGATGCGTTCAAGCGTCTGCGTGCCGGCGGATATGATAAGTATGTGGCAATGACCAAGGAATATAATAAGGAAGGTGAGTTCCTGACTTTCATCGGATATGAGGCGCACAGCATGCAGCATGGCGACCATGTGGCGTTGAACTACGACCTGGATGCACCGCTGGTGGAATGTACTTCTATCGAGGACTGGAAACAGAAGGCAAAGGGACACAAGGTATTTGTGACTCCGCACCACATGGGGTACCAGACCGGCTATCGCGGATACGACTGGAATTTCTTTACCGAAGGCGATGTGACTCCGTTTGTGGAAATGTATTCACGTCATGGACTGGCGGAAACGGATCAGGGTGACTATCCTTATTTGCACGATATGGGTCCTCGTCAGTGGGAAGGTACCATTCTCTGCGGATTGGAGAAAGGACATAAATTCGGTCTGATCGGTTCTACCGACCAGCACTCAGGTTATCCGGGAAGCTACGGCGACGGTCGTGTGGGAGTACTGGCTCCTTCGTTGTCGCGTGATGCCATCTGGGAAGCGCTTCGTACACGTCATGTGTGCTGTGCGACAGGAGATAAGATCAAGATTGATTTCCGTCTGAACGATGCGTTCATGGGCGACGTGGTACGGGGTAACAGCCGCCGCATCTACCTGAATGTAGAAGGAGAGAGCTGCATCGACTATATCGATATCATCAAGAACGGTCGTCTGCTGGCCCGCATGAACGGTCCGATGACTCCTGAAATGCCGGAAGGCGATATGGTTCGCTGCAAGGTGAAGGTGGAATTCGGATGGAACCGTGAAGAGCGCTATGTGACCTGGAACGGTAACCTGTCTATCGATAAGGGACGGATCTTGAGTGTCACTCCTTGTTTCCGTGGGGCTGCCTTCACTTCACCTCAGGAAGGAGAGACGGAGTTCCATACACATGTCAACAAGATTTTGTCGACATCCGAAAACAAGACGGAACTGGAACTGTATACTACCAAGAACCCGAATACCACTACACCTGCTACTCAGGCAGTGATTCTGGAACTGGAAATGCCGAAAGACGGTATTCTGACTGCGGATTTCAACGGAAAGCGTTTCAGCCACTCGCTGGGTGAACTGCTCGAAGGTTCTCGTTCGCACTTCATGATCGGCTGGTTGAGTGAGGCTATTTTGTTCAACCGTGCCATGCCGGAAAGCTGCTATAAGCTGGAGCATTTCATGGAGGATACTACTCCGGAACGTGATACGGATTATTATTATGTGCGTGTACGTCAGCGCGACCAGCAGTGGGCATTCAGTACACCGATTTGGGTAGAAAAAGTATAAATTTATGAGTAAGAGATTCGCTATAGGAATAGACCTTGGCGGAACTTCTGTGAAATACGCCTTGATTGACAATGAAGGCGTATTTCATTTTGAAGGGAGGATACCGTCAATGGCCGATGTATCGGCCGAGGCTGTAATCGGCCAGTTGCTGTTTGCAGTGGAGGAAGTGAAGAAGTATGCGGCTGCGCATCAGTATGAACTGTGTGGTATCGGTATCGGTACGCCGGGTATTGTGGATGAGACCAACCGGATTGTATTGGGTGGTGCGGAAAACATCAAGGGCTGGGAAAACCTGCCTTTGTCCGACCGTATCGAAGAGGTGGCACAGCTTCCGGTGCAGTTGGGTAATGATGCCAATCTGATGGGATTGGGAGAAACCATGTACGGGGCCGGAAAGGGTGCCCGGAATGTGGTGTTCATCACGGTGGGTACCGGTATCGGAGGAGCGGTAGTTATCGACGGTAAGCTGTTCAACGGGTTTGCCAACCGGGGTACGGAACTGGGACATGTGCCTTTGATTGCCGACGGAGAGCCTTGTGCATGCGGCTCAGTGGGTTGTCTGGAGCATTATGCTTCTACTTCGGCGCTGGTCCGCCGGTTTAAGCAGCGGGTCGAAGAGCGGGGGATAACCTTTTCCGAGGAAGTCAACGGGGAACTGATTGTGAAGCTTTACAAGGCCGGGGATGCACTGGCGACCGAGTGCCTGGACGAGCATTGCCGTTTCCTGGGACACGGTATCGGTGGATTTATCAACATTTTCAGTCCGCAACTGGTGGTCATCGGAGGGGGACTTTCCGAAGCCGGTGATTTTTATATCCGTAAGGTCAGTGAACAGGCTTTCCGCTATGCGATAGCCGACTGTGCGGTCAATACCCGTATCATTGCGGCTTGTCTGGGAAACAAGGCGGGTAGTCTGGGAGCTGCTTCGTTGTTCTTAAATTGATTTTAGCCGTTATGAAAAAGACAGTCTTACAGTTGACACTGATCATGTGTTTCTGGTTCACGATATCGTTTATTACGAATATCCTTGGACCGCTTATTCCTGATATTATCCGTAATTTCCAGTTGACCGACCTGGCGATGGCCGGATTTATTCCTACGTCTTTTTTCCTGGCGTATGCCATCATGTCGATACCGGCCGGAATCATGATTGACCGGTGGGGAGAGAAACTGGTGTTGTTTTGTGGGTTCCTGATGCCTTTCATCGGAACGGTACTGTTCGCTTGTCTGCATACCTATCCGGCCCTGCTGGCTTCTTCGTTCATCATCGGATTGGGTATGGCCATGCTGCAGACGGTACTTAATCCGCTTCAGCGGACGGTAGGCGGAGAGGAGAATTATGCCTTTGTGGCCGAACTGGCTCAGTTTGTATTTGGTACTGCTTCTTTTGTCAGCCCCTTGGTATATGCTTATCTCATCCGGGAACTGAATCCTGAGGTGTATCAGCCGGGAAAGAATGTGCTGCTCGACTGTCTTTCGACAGTGACTCCTTCTTCGCTTCCGTGGGTATCGCTGTATTGGGTCTTTGCCTTGCTGCTGCTGGTGATGCTGGTGGCTGTGGCTTTGTCCAGGTTCCCTAAAATCGAACTGAAGGAAGATGAAAAGAGCGGCTCTCAGTCGTCTTACTTTTCGCTGTTCCGTCAGAAGTTTGTCTGGCTGTTTTTCCTGGGCATCTTCTGTTACGTAAGTACGGAACAGGGAACCTCTATTTTCATGAGTACCTTCCTGGAACAGTATCACGGAGTCGATCCGCAGACGGAAGGAGCGGTCATTGTCAGCTATTTCTGGGGACTGATGACCGTCGGTTGTCTGCTGGGTATGGTATTGTTGAAACTGGTGGACAGCAAACGGCTGCTGCAGGTTTCGGGAGGACTGACCATCGTGCTGCTGCTGGTTGCATTGCTGGGCAGCAAGGAGGCTTCCATGATTGCCTTCCCGGCCATCGGCTTCAGTATCTCCATGATGTATTCCATTGTCTTCTCACTGGCCCTGAACTCGGCGTCTCAGTATCATGGGTCTTTTGCCGGAATCTTGTGTTCCGGTATTGTGGGAGGAGCCGGAGGTCCGCTGATCATCAGTACCCTCTCCGACATGACCTCTTTGCGTACAGGCATGCTGGTCATTCTGGTGTTTGTGGGATACATCACCTTTATCGGTTTTTGGGCGAAACCGCTGGTCAGCAACAAGACGGTCAGCCTGAAGGAACTTTTTCATCGTAAGTAATTCGTTATGTACAAGAACACGTTTATAGGAAGTCTGCTGGTGGCCTTGCTGTATGTATGTACCGCACAGGCCGCCTTGCCGGACTATTTGTATGAGGAGTGGCGCAAGTCGCCTTATCCGGCGAAAGGACAGACGGTTACCGTCAATCCTTCTCCGCTGTTGTGGCCTTCTGCCCGTTACTGGGAGAAGAGGGAGGTGTCGTATAATGTCTATTTGAGTCAGGACTCGCTGTTTCCGGCAGACCGGACTTACCGCAGCCTGAACCAGAAGTACTGCATGTATAATCCGCACCGGAAACTGGAGGAGGGCAAGTGGTTCTGGAAGTATGAGGAGGTGGAAAACGGAAAGGTGATTCCTAAGGGAACTTATTCTTTCCACGTGGCTTCCGGTACCGAAGGCACGGTGACTCCCGATTTCCGGTCGTTCGTGGAAAATATCATGAAGGAACATCCCCGGGTGATGAACTACGGACGAAGCATGGAAGAGATTCATGCGAAGGCGCCTTCACATCCGCTGTATGCGAAAATGATCCGGGAGGCTGAGAAAGTAGTGGCTGCCGAACCTTACCGGGGGGCAGTGTCGGATGCCAATCCGGCGAAGGCCCGTCGGCTGAGTCAGAAGGCCGGCAAAGAGGTAGAGGCTTTCCGTTGCCTGCTCGAGGGATATACCCTGTCGGGCAAGAAGGAGATGCGCGATGCCTTGCTGGAGCGGACGGATATTCTGCTGACCTGGCCTACGGATGATTTGCTGGGGTCAAAAGTGCTGACCAGTCTGGCACTGGTGTATGACATGCTGTATGAGGAACTGGATGCCAAGGTCAAGGAGCAGATTTTGCAGACAATCGACAAGCAGTTTCAGGCAGGACTGAAGAAGTGGCCGGGATATATCGAAGCCCGTCAGGTAGAGAATCATTTCTGGCAGATGGAGATTGCCGGAAACTTTACGGCGGCACTGGCTACTCTGCATCATCTGGAGTCGGCGGAGAAAATGCTGGAATATACGTATGAACTGTTTATTGCCCGTTTCCCGAACCTGGCTACTCCCGAGGGAGGATGGGCCGAAGGAGAAGGTTACTACAGTGTCAACCAGAGTGCCATTGTAGACATGGCGCTGCTCTTGAAGAAAATCGGACACATTGATATCTTCCAGACAGAATGGTATCGGAACCTGCCGGATTATTTCACTTACTTCTCACCGGTGGCCGCTCCGGTTTCCGGTTTCGGGGATATGCACGACAGGGTGGCCAGCGGAAGCTTGAAAGGGAAGTCGGAAATGCTGGTCATCGGTTGTGAGGAAAAGAATCCGGAGGCTATTTACCGGCTGTTTACTTCATTGAGACCGGTGGATTCGTATTATGGCAGTCCGCTGGAACAGGGATACTGGAAGTCTCCGCTGGCGAAAATCGAACCGTGGTATCAGATTGTCAATGACATCCGTCTCTCGGACAAGGACGTCCGCAAGCCTGCACACCTGCCTCACGACAAGGTGTTCGAGGGAGTGGGAGCGGCTGCCTTGCATGTGGATGTATTGGATCCGGCACAGAATACGACGGTCTTTTTCCGGTCTTCTCCGTTTGGAGCGAAGGGACATATGCATGCCAACCAGAACAGTTTCAATATTTCGAGAAAGGGAGAAAGGGTATTCTATTCTACCGGATATTATACTTCTTTTGCCGATCCTCATGCACTGACGTCTTACCGCCATACCCGGGCGCACAATACAATTTTGCTGAACGGATACGGACAGGCTTTCGGACACGAGGGTTACGGTTGGATCAAGCGTCACCTGGAGGGCAGTGGCATGTCGTATGTATGCGGCGATGCCAGTCGTGCATATCAGGAGGTGACCGACCGCCAGTTCCTGGATTTGATGAAGCAGAACGGCATTGAACAGAATGCGCATTTCGGCATGGGCAAGTCGGGCATGAAGAAGTACGAGCGTCACCTGATCTTTGTCCGTCCGGACCTGGTAGTGGTGTATGATGTATTGCAGGCGGAACAGCCTTCGGAATGGAGCCTGTTGCTGCATACCTTGCAGCCGTCGGCACTGGACAAGGAGGGAAGACTGGAGGTGCAGACAGCACGCAGCATGGCTCAGGCTCAGGTCTATGGGTCGACGGCCCTGAAGGCAGAGGTGAGCGACCGGTATTTTTCTCCGGCAGTCGACTTCAAGAAGAAGTACAAGCAGGGTACTCCTCCGGCTTATCATGCTACGTTCAAAAATGAAGAGAAAGTGGCCGACATGCGTCTCCTGACTTTCATCCAACTGGGTGATAAGGGGGGCAGCCTGCCGGAAATCAAACCGGAAGGAAAGGGATGCTGGCGCATCGGTGAGGTATCGGTACAGGCCGAACTGGATGGTAAGAAGGCACCTCGGGCCATTGTCCGCTATAAGGATCAGGTACTGGAGATTACTGCTGACAAGACACTGCTGAAGGATGGAAAACAGCAGAAGGTAGCTGAGAATCTGCAGCCGGTGGGCAACTATGCCTTTTAAGGAATCAGCCCCGGAGGCAGAATGAAAATCTCCCCTTGTACGCCCTTTCATCAGTTGGATGAGGGTTCGTACAAGGGGAGATTTTTTTGTCTTCAGAAAGGCTGAAACAGCTTTCCGGCAGTATCCGGATATCGGGTGAATTATTCTTCGATGTTCTTGAAGAATGAGAAGTTCACGCTACCGTAATGCCGGTGTTCGATGAAATGGGGATCCTGTTCGAAACTGAGGTCTTTCCCGTGTTCCAGAACAAAGAGGCCTTCCGGTTTCAACAGCTTGTATTCGAATATCTTCTGAGGAATGGTACTCAGTTCTTTCAGTGCATAAGGCGGATCGGCAAAGATAAAGTCGAACTGCTCGTTGCACTTTTCGATGTACCGGAATACATCTCCGCGGAGAGGAAGACACCGGTCGGTCTTGACTTCCTTCATGACTTTGCTGATGAATGCATGATGCTGCGGGTCTTTCTCTACCGAAATCACCCGGTCGCAGCCTCGCGATACCAGTTCGATACTGATACTTCCGGTTCCGGCAAACAAATCCAGTGCAGTGACACCTTCCTCGAAATCGAGGTAGTTCATCAGTACGTTAAACAGATTCTCTTTTGCAAAATCGGTTGTAGGACGGGCTTTGAACGTATGGGGTACGTCAAAGCGGCGTCTCTTGTAAATACCACTTATTACACGCATGTCAGTAAGGTTTGCATATCAAACGGAATGGATTCCCCCTTTGTAAACTGCAGGTTCCCCAGTTCCGCCTGTGGGTTAATAATCATAATTTTCCGGATGTAGGAGGAGAGTATCTCCTTGATTTCCTCTACGGGATACTCGGCACAGGTCAGGTACATCTCATCTTCTTCCTGGTTGTACTTCAGCTGTTTCCAGAGGTTGAGCAGGTAGTAGCAGCGGTCGTTCAGCGTGCTTGCGGCAAACGAATTGAGCAGCTGCAGCCGGTTTTCCCTGAAGCAGAAGATGTCCATACTGCCCGGATGCAGGTTGGCATAGATGCGGTTGGCATGGGGCGCTTTATGGCGGGATACGATGTATTCTATCTGCGGACTGACTGCAGAGAAGAAACGGGCTCCCGGAAATTGCTCCGACAGAAACAGATGAGTAAGTTTGTCGATGGAAAACAGAACCGCCAGGTTACTGTGTCCCAGAATGTTGCACAGAATAATCTCGTTGTTCTGCTTGGGAAGGTTCTGGTAGAACAGGGTTTCGGCCTGTTCGTCCTCAAAAAGTTCAAAAGGAATGGAAGTATAGCGCTGGCTGTGCACCAGTATGTTGGTTTGTCCGAAAGGCTTTTTCAGAATGGGAGTATCATTCAGAAAGGCCTTGATATTGGCAGCCATGGAGCGCTGGGTGTTGACCGGATACCGCTGGTAGCACCCCTCTTCCGGACGCGAAGGGTGATGGATAGAAAAAGAAAATCCATCCGTACTGAGACGGATGGATAATGTATATTGTTCCGATTGGGTTAAATCAACGCAAAATTCGGTCATAGAATTATTCCCAGTTACCTGCGTTGTTGTTCGGCTGTTCGATGTCACCGACTTTCAAACCTGCATATTTACCCAATTTTTCCTGCATGTCTTTCAGGTTGATCAGTTCCTGCTTGTTCAAGTCACCCAGATATACATCGTAAGCAACCTGTGCCTGGAACAAGTTCAAAGGAGCACCTGATTTAGTAGTATCCTTGCGGATAGCCATTTCAAATTTAGCGCCGTTACCGTAAGGAACGTAAGGCAGTGAGTCAGCGTTGAATCCCTTGCCGAAGATAGTATCCAGTACAGCTACCCAAAGAGTATCACGACGGAAGTTTGTCAAACCTTCTTTTTCTACATCTTTCCAGTTACCAGTCTTTTTAGCTTTTTCAATCAGTTCGATTGCCTTCTTTTCAGTCATACCGCTGTTCAGCTGGTCGTCAGTCAGAGTTCCTTCCTTCAGGATGAAAGGCAATTTGGCTGTCTTAACGAAATCAATCAGCGAGTCGAAATCTGCAGTATATGCACCGTTGTGCATACCACGGTATTCCTGCTGTGCCTTGCGGATGTCGATCAGACGTGCAATAATAGCTTTGTCGCGAACTTTCTTTTCTTTTTCAAAGTTGATAGGGCCCATAATACTGCCATAGCAGATGTATACCAAAGCAACAACACAGGCAGCTAACACTAGATTAATAACTGTTTTCATGATAATATTTGTTTTTTTTAGTTTATATTCGTATCGCAAAAATAAAATAAAATACTCGAACCACGTCAAAGTTACGTGAACTTTTTATGGAGCATTTATGTTAAATAATGATTTATCGCAGCAAATTAAGCGAAATTTTTTCTATAAACCAACAGAAGAGCAGGAATTTACCATTAATTCTTTTGCGGATTTTTGTTTTTCTACTGATGAGGATGCCGTTTTCCTTCTGAAAGGGTATGCCGGAACCGGAAAAACGTCATTGATTGCGGCTTTGGTAAAGACCCTGGATGAACTGAAACGGAGGTGTGTACTGCTGGCTCCTACCGGTCGGGCGGCCAAGGTGTTTTCCTTGTATTCAGGGCATCCGGCATATACGATTCACCGCCGGATTTACCGGCAGCGTTCGTTCTCGAACGAGCTGGATAATTTCGTCATGAACCAGAACCTGCACCAGCATACGTTGTTTATTGTCGATGAGGCTTCGATGATTGCCAATGAGGGATTGTCGGGCGGTGTGTTCGGCACCGGCCGCTTGCTGGACGACTTGATTCTGTATGTGTACGGCGGACAGGGGTGCCGGCTGATGCTCATCGGCGATACGGCGCAGTTGCCTCCGGTGGGAGAGGAGGAGAGCCCTGCCTTGTCGGCTTCCATGCTGGCGGGGTATGGTCTTGCGGTTACGGAGCGGGTACTGACGCAGGTGGTGCGGCAGAAGGAGGCTTCCGGAATTCTTTACAATGCCACGGCACTCCGCTACCTGATTACGGGGGAGGAGTACGGTTGCCTGCCGAAGATCCGGACGCTGGGATTTCCGGATGTCAAGGTGGTGCCGGGGGCGGAACTGATTGAGACCATCAACGAGTGTTACGACAAGGTGGGCATGGACGAGACGATGATTATCTGCCGTTCCAACAAGCGGGCGAATCTGTACAACCGCGGGATACGTAACTCGATTCTGTACCGCGAGGAGGAACTGAGCGGGGGAGACTTGCTGATGGTGGCGAAGAACAATTACTTTTGGAGCGAGGCATATAAGGATTTTGACTTCATTGCGAACGGTGACCTGGCCGTGGTGCGCCGGGTGCGGCGGACACGGGAGATGTACGGGTTCCGGTTTGCGGATGTCTTGCTGGAGTTTCCGGATTACGACCATCTGGAGATGGAGGCAAAGGTGTTGCTGGATACCTTGCACGTGGATTCACCGGCCTTGTCGAAGGAGCAGAGTGACCAGCTGTTTCATGGGGTATGGGAGGACTATGCGGACGTGACGACCAAGCGGGAGAAGATGAAGAAGATCAAGTCGGACCCGTGGTACAATGCCTTACAGGTGAAATATGCCTATGCGGTGACCTGTCACAAAGCGCAGGGCGGACAGTGGGAGCGGGTCTTCATCGATCAGGGATACATGACGGAGGACATGCTTTCGCCGGATTATTTCCGCTGGCTGTATACTGCACTGACCCGTGCCACGTCGGTGGCTTATCTGGTCAACTGGCCGGAGGAGCAGACAGAGTGACTGTCTGTGTCTTCCGGAGAAAAAAATAATGGATTCAACAAACTTCCTATTGTTTATTGAATCCATTACTGTGCGCTTGATAGGACTCGAACCTACACGTCTCACGACACCAGATCCTAAGTCTGGCGCGGCTACCAATTACGCCACAAGCGCGATAGAGGCTTTCTATTCTTTTTCTTTATTGCTTTGCAAAGATAGACCTTTATTTTTGAATAAGCAAGTGTCTGGTGAATTTTCTTTTTCCAGTACTCTGTGGGCTCCGGAGGGGTGTCCGGAGAGGCTTATTCCTGTTTTTTCAGTATCTGACAGGCGGTTTCGATGAGGGTATCCTTTCCTCTTTGCATGTCTTCACTGGTCATGTCGACCTTTACATCGGGGTCTATGCCGAATTCCAGCTGTTCCATTGCGGGGTCGAACATGGGACTGGCAGAGAAGCGTATGGACCATCCGTTGGGGATTTCCGAACTGAAGGGGAGTCCGGAACCTCCGCCGGTCTTGTCGCCTACGACGGTGACATTCGGAAACTGTTTCATGCAGTTGACAAAGTCGTTGGTGGCGCTGTACGAACGGCGGTTGGTCAGTACCACTGCCTTCTTTTGCCAGCGGATGCCGTTTGAGGGCTCGATGTATACTTCCTTGGGGGCGGAGAAGTCCTGATGTCCGGGACCGGTCTTGTGCGAGATGTAGCCTACCAGCGTTTTCTCGTTGGTAAACCGTGCGGCCAGCTTCTGGGCTGTGGTCAGGTTGCCTCCCCCGTTGTTGCGCACGTCGATGATGATGCCGTCGCAGATGGCCAGCCGGTTCAGGGTCTGGTCGAGATTGCCGTCGCCGATGCCGTTGGAGAAACTGGAGCAGTAGATGTATCCGATGTTGTTTTCCAGAATCTGATATTCCAGTCCGGAGGAGATGATATAGTCTTTTCCCAGATAGTTGCTCTGGATGCTGTCGCTGAAATTGCGGGGATAGCTGTCGAACCACTCCCGGTATTGTGAGGTGGCCATGGAACTGGAGAGGTTGACGTGTCCGTCACGCAGTTCGTTGACCATGTCCGAGAGGACTTCGAACAGGTTTTCATTGGTCATCGAAGGGGTGATGCGGCGGGCATAGCGTTCGTGCACCTCGTTCCAGTCGAGCCCGTAGACTTCGTGCTTGTAGTCCAGGAAACAGTACTGCTGGTCGATGATGCGCCAGAGCGACTCAAAGTTGGCCTCTGGTGTATTTCCGGAAACATCTTCCCGGATGCATGAGACCGACAGCAGGGAAAATCCCGCTCCTATATATAATAATAAGGTATGTATAAACCGTTTCATGTGTATGGTAGGTGTGTGATAGAACTTGTTGAATCAGAATGGGGTTACTTTCTCGGGCATGCTGACGCACCGCTTGCCGCGTATCAGCTGGAAGTTGCGCACAAAACCGATCATGAAGTCGAACGAATAGGAGTGGCTTTTCAGCTGGTTGACTTTGGCCTGCTGGATGTCGATGAGGCAGCCCGTCCGTAATACGGTACTCCGTATCGGAAAGTCGAGCGTCAGCATCTGCCGCAGCGACGGCTGGTTGTGCAGGGAAGTGAATACCACGTTCCTTCCCCCGTGCTTCAGCGAGAATATTTCGTAATAAGACTCTCCGTATTCGGGCGAGAACATGAGTCCCAGCAGCGGCAGGTTGGCCTGATAGCGCAGGGTAAACGGGCACTGGAAGAGCTGGAACTTGTAAATCAGCATGGCCGATGCGCCCAGGTTGCCGTAGGCTTTGGCCTGTGCCGGATTATTGGAGTTGCGCTGATTATACACCACTCCGCAGTTGAGGTCGATCATCGGTCCGAAGAGCAGTTTCAGCTGTTTGCCGATGCGATGCTGGTAGTGCAGTGCATAGCTCCAGTTGATCATCCCTGCATACATGTTGGCCGTCTGGGAAATGTTTTCGGTATACGAGGCCTGCACCTGAAACAGGCTTTGGCGGGAGACTTTCCCGTTCATCAGCCGGGTCATCCGCATGCCTTCATGCACGAAACGCAACTCCGCTCCCGTGTATTCGAGGGGAGAGAGGTAGGTTTCGAACAGGTTATTGTGTCCGACACCGAACATGGCACTGCGCATGACGTAGTGCGAGGCCTTTACGCTGTCTGCCTGCGCATGGAGGCACAGGCAGGCGGTGACGGAGAACAGTAGGGTCAATATCCGTTTCATGTCAGTTAAAAGAGGTTCATTTGTCCGTTTTCGTCTTCGCCGCCGGGAGTTGCCGTGGTTTCTTCGCTTTCGCTTTCATTCTCTGCATTCTCCTCGTTCTCTTCCGTTTCCGGACGGCGGGTAGGTTCCAGTTCCATGATTTCTCCCACGGTATAGGTCGTCAGTCGTTTTCCTTTGGCCTTGAAACTCTTGACGCCGACAAAGTCGCTGGCTTCGACAATCAGGGCATCCCTGAAACTGTCGTGTCCGCCGAAGGTGATCTGGATGCGCGGATAGGCCTCGCACGAAAGCAGTACGAACTGGTTGTCCTTGTTCTCACCCAGGTAGTTTTGCTTTTTCGCAGAGTTCTCGAAGGTAAAGCGCTTCAGGTACGGGTAGTGCTGCTGGTCGGCATCGAACAGTACGGCCGTCCATACCTTTTCGGCATCGAACTTCTCAATCAGTCGGATATCGGCATCGTAGTGGTTGTTGAGGTCGAAGCTGGTGGTATAGAAATCCCCGTTCTGGTGAACCACCAGGATGCAGTCGCCGTTGAAGAACTCGCCCAGGTACTGGCCGCGTCCGTCGTAGTTCAGACGGAGTACGTCGTGGTCGAACCAGACTTTTCGTCCGCCCAGGGTAGAACCTCCCTTCTGTTTCAGTCCGATCTTGTGGACCTCATACTTGGTAAGCAGGTTACCCATCGACTGCTTGCCTTTGATATTGATGGTACTGAAGTCTTTTTCGAAGACCAGTTTCTTGATGCGCGGGTTGGGGCGCAGGGTCACTTTGATGACTTCGGCCTCACCGTTGGGGTTGGCGGTAAAGTATACAATCTTCGAGCCCGGATTGCCCTGCGTGATGTCGTACTCCCTGTCGCGTATCACCGAGGTGATGTTGAAACGCTTGATGTAGTGGAAGCCTTCCTTGCCGTCGCGGTAAATCACGTTGTAGATGGTACGCTTGTCGTTCTTCTTGAAAATGTTGACATACAGTATGTTCTTTCCGACGAAAAGCTTGTCGGAAATGCGTACGATCTTGTATTTTCCGTCCTTGTAGAAGATGATGACATCGTCGATGTCCGAACAGTTGCAGATGTACTCGTCCTTCTTCAGTCCGGTTCCGATGAAACCTTCTTCGCGGTTGATGTACAACTTCTCGTTGGCTTCGGCTACCTTCGTGGCTACGATGGTGTCGAAACTGCGTATCTCGGTCCGCCGCGGGAAGTTCTGCCCGTACTTTTCTTTCAGACGGCTGTACCAGTCGATGGTATAGTCTGTCAGGTGGGCCAGCTTGCGGTCGATGTCTTCGATCTCGCTTTTCAGGCGTGCGATAAACTCGTCGGCCTTGTCCTTGTTGAATTTCAGGATACGGGCCATCTTGATTTCCATCAGCCGGAGAATATCCTCCTTGGTCACCTCACGCACCAGTTGCGGATAGAAAGGCGTCAGTCTTTCGTCGATGTGCATGCATGCCGCATCCATGTTCTCTGCCTGCTCGAACTGCTTATCCTTGTAAATCCGTTCTTCGATGAATATTTTTTCGAGGGAAGCAAAATGCAGGGTCTCCAATGTCTCTCCCCGCTGGATTTCCAGCTCTTTCTGCAGCAGCGAGCGGGTGTTGTCGGTCGACTTCTTCAGTACGGCACTGACGGTAAGGAAGTGCGGCTTCTTGTTGTCGATGACGCAGCAGTTCGGGGAAATATTGACCTCGCAGTCGGTGAAGGCATACAAGGCATCCAGAGTCTTGTCGGATGAGACACCGGGAGCCAGGTGCACCAGGATTTCTACCTTTCCGGCAGTGTTGTCCTCCACCTTCTTGATTTTGATCTTTCCCTTTTCGTTGGCTTTCAGTATGGAGTCAATCAGCGAAGAGGTTGTCTTTCCGTATGGAATTTCATTGATGCACAGGGTCTTGTTGTCGATTTTCGTAATCTTGGCCCTCACACGGATGACTCCGCCCCGTTCGCCGTCGTTGTAGCGTGACACGTCGATGGCACCTCCGGTCTGGAAGTCGGGATACAACTGGAAGTCTTCTCCTTTGAGGTAGGCGATGGCCGCGTCGCACAATTCATTGAAGTTGTGCGGCAGGATTTTGGACGACAGACCCACGGCAATACCCTCCACTCCCTGAGCGAGCAGGAGCGGGAATTTGACAGGAAGAGTCACCGGTTCCCGGTTTCGTCCGTCGTATGAAGACTGCCATTCGGTGGTTTTGGGATTGAAGACCACATCGAGCGCGAACTTGGAAAGCCGGGCTTCGATGTAACGGGGAGCTGCCGCGCTGTCGCCGGTAAGGATGTTTCCCCAGTTACCCTGACAGTCAATCAGCAGGTCCTTCTGTCCCAGCTGTACCAGGGCGTCTCCGATGGAGGCATCTCCGTGCGGGTGGAACTGCATGGTATGTCCTACGATGTTGGCTACTTTGTTGTAGCGGCCGTCGTCGAGGCGTTTCATGGAGTGCAGGATACGGCGCTGAACGGGTTTCAGACCGTCGTTGATGTGCGGAACGGCACGCTCCAGAATTACATACGATGCGTAATCGAGGAACCAGTTCTGGTACATGCCGCTCAACTGATGTTTTACGGCTTCGTCGGTTTGGTCTACAGGCTTATAGTCAGAATGTTCCTCTTTTTCGGGAAGGTTGTTTATCTCTTTGTCAAATGTATCTTCGCTCATATACTGATTTTAAACTAATGGAAACAAAAATACGAATTTTTTTAGTTCTCTCGGGCGAAAAATCGTGAGTTTATCTAAAAAAAGTGCGTGTCGGGAGAAGAATAAGTGGTTTCTTGTCGCCGATTGATAAGTTTCCGCCGTAAATCCAATAATCCACGTGGCTGATTATTCGATTTACGGCGTGAAGAATAAAATATCCGGAATGGCGTCCGATAATATGATTCGGCAGACTGAATTTAGTTCTTCCGGAAAGACTTTAATACAGGTACGGTCAGCGGTATGGCCAGAATGAACGAACACAGGTCGGCTGCTGCCTGACACATTTCCACGCCCTGCAGTCCCAGCAGATTGGGGAGTATCAGGATGAGCGGAATGAAGAACAGGCCTTGCCGGGCCGAAGACAGGGTGACGGCCCGTACGGGTTTGCGGATGGTCTGGAGCAGCATGTTGCAGAGTATCACCCAGGTTCCCAGGGGGAGGGTAATGAGCTGCCAGCGCAGGGCACGGGCACCGATGGCGATGACTTGTGGGTCGTCGGCACGGAACCAGGCTACTATCTCGGGGGCGTAAATGTATCCCACGATGGCGCAGACCGTCAGGAAGACCACTCCGGTACGAATACAGAACCAGAAGCCTTCCCGTACGCGCCGGTAAAGACCTGCCCCGTAGTTGAAGCCGCATACCGGCTGGAAACCTTGTCCGAATCCGATGACGAAGGAGTTGATGAACATGCATATACGGGTTACGATAGACATGCCCGCGATGGCGGCATCACCGTATCCTCCGGCTGCTACGTTCAGCAGGATGGTGGCGATACTGGCCAGTCCCTGACGACAGAGCGAGGGGGCACCGCCAAACAGGATTTCTTTCAGCAACTGGGCTTTCAGTCGGAAGTTCTTGAACCGGATGCGGATGTTGGTGCCCCGGCTGTCCATGGCCATCAGTACGCAGAAACTGCATATCTGACTGATGAGGGTGGACCAGGCGGCTCCGGCTACACCCATCTCGAACGTAAAGATGAGCAGCGGGTCGAGGGCGATGTTCAGTACGGCTCCTACGATGATGCCGACCATGGAGTAGACGGCATTGCCCTGAAAACGCATCTGGTTGTTCAGTACCAGCGAGGATGCCATGAAGGGGGCTCCCAGCAGGATGATGCCCAGGTAGGTCTCTGCATAGGGCAGGATGGTAGGGGTAGAACCCAGGAAACGGCAGATGGGGGTCAGGAAGAGCAGCCCCAGGCAGGTGGTCAGCGTACCGGCAATGAAGGCATAGAAAAATCCGGTGGAGGCCATGATCTCTGCGCTGGCATAGTCCTGTGCCCCTAATTTACGGGAGATGTAGTTTCCCGAACCGTGTCCGAAGAAAAAGCCGAAGGCCTGGATGATGGCCATCACGGAAAACGACAATCCTACCGCGGCCGTCGACTGCGTATCAATCTTTCCTACAAAATAAGTGTCGGCCATGACATAAAACGAAGTCACCAGCATGCTGATGATGGTGGGTATGGCCAGACTTCCGATCAGCCGGGGAATCGGAGCGGTTGTCATTAAGGTATGCTTGTCTTTGGTTTCCATGATTGTGCTTAAGTTTTCTGCAAAAGTAGGAAAAATAACTTCCTTCTTTCGAATATTCCTTTTATTCATAAGATAAATTAATACAAGCCTCGTGCTTTTTTGCTGATAAATGCCTATCTTTGTGCCCTATCTTGGAGGAATAAGAAAATAAGAAATCTAAATAAATTAAGGAAAAATGGCACAAGAAGACGTTTTCAAGAAACTTGTTTCACACTGTAAAGAGTATGGTTTTGTATTCCCGTCAAGTGAAATTTATGACGGACTGGGCGCCGTATACGACTACGGACAGATGGGTGTGGAACTGAAAAACAATATCAAACAGTATTGGTGGCAGAGCATGGTGCTGTTGCACGAAAATATCGTAGGTATTGATTCTGCAATTTTCATGCACCCCACTATCTGGAAGGCTTCGGGACACGTAGATGCTTTCAACGACCCGTTGATTGACAACCGTGATTCGAAAAAACGTTATCGTGCAGATGTGCTGATTGAAGATCAGCTTGCAAAATACGACGAGAAAATCAATAAGGAAGTAGCAAAGGCTGCCAAGAAGTTCGGAGATGCTTTCGATGAGGCTCAGTTCCGCAGCACCAACGCACGTGTACTGGAACACCAGGCTAAGCGTGATGCCCTGCACGAACGCTTTGCTAAGGCGATGAATGCAAACGACCTGAACGAACTTCGTCAGATTATCCTGGATGAGGAAATCGTTTGTCCGATTTCGGGAACCAAGAACTGGACGGAAGTGCGTCAGTTCAACCTGATGTTCTCTACTGAAATGGGATCGACTGCCGACGGTTCAATGAAGGTTTATCTCCGTCCGGAAACGGCACAGGGTATCTTTGTGAACTATCTGAATGTGCAGAAGACAGGCCGTATGAAGGTGCCTTTCGGTATCGCACAGATCGGTAAGGCTTTCCGTAACGAAATCGTTGCCCGTCAGTTCATCTTCCGTATGCGTGAGTTCGAACAGATGGAAATGCAGTTCTTCGTAAAACCGGGAACCGAACTCGAATGGTTCAAGAAATGGAAGGAAATCCGTCTGAAATGGCATAAGGCACTGGGCTTCGGCGATGACCACTACCGTTATCACGATCATGAAAAACTGGCTCACTATGCCAATGCAGCAACCGATATCGAATTCCTGATGCCGTTCGGATTCAAGGAAGTGGAAGGTATCCATAGCCGTACCAACTTCGACTTGAGCCAGCACGAGAAATTCTCTGGCAAGAGCATCAAGTATTTCGATCCGGAAATCAACGAATCGTATACTCCGTATGTCATCGAGACTTCTATCGGTGTAGACCGTATGTTCCTGAGCATCATGAGTGCTTCATACTGCGAAGAGAAACTGGAGAACGGCGAGACTCGTGTGGTATTGAAATTGCCTGCAGCCCTGGCTCCGGTGAAACTGGCTATCATGCCGCTGGTGAAGAAAGACGGTCTGCCTGAAAAGGCACGTGAAATCATGAACGACCTGAAGTTCCACTTCCACTGCCAGTATGATGAGAAGGATTCTATCGGTAAGCGTTACCGCCGTCAGGATGCAATCGGTACTCCGTACTGTATTACCATCGACCACCAGACACTGGAGGACAACTGCGTGACCTTGCGTAACCGCGATACCATGGAGCAGGAACGTGTGGCTATTGCTGATTTGAATAACATTATTGCAGACAAGGTAAGCATCACCAGCTTGCTGAAGACTTTGCAGTAACTAAGTGAATTGAGTATACATGAACAGAAATCTGATTTGGCTGTGGGGAATGCTGATGTTGGTATCGGCAGTATTTACGGCATGTAATAATGATGATACGCTGACGGCAGATCCGAACAGTGAATGGGCATTGAAGAACAGTGCCTACCTGGATTCCATTGCGGCTGTCGCAGCAAATCCTCCGGCTGGAGAACGTTGGGAGAAGTACTTGAGTTATAAGTTGCAGAACGACACGGAGGGAAGCATCACGACTCCTTCGTGGGGCAAGAACGATTATGTCTATGCGAAAGTGCTGCCTTATTTGCCCGACAAGGCTGAAAGTGAACAGCCGGCGAAGGGAGCGACTCCTTTGTTTACTGACTCCGTAATGGTGCATTACCGGGGTATGTATTACAACGGAACGGTGTTCGACCAGAGTTTCTCGGGTGACTGGGATGCGGATATTCATGAGCCGGTAGGTTTCATGGTTTCCGGTCTGATTACGGGATGGTCTACGGCACTGATGCATCTGCAGGAAAATTCGCATGTCATGCTGTATATTCCTTATACACTGGGATATGGCGAATACGGACAGAGTGACCTTCCGGGATATTCTACCTTGGTGTTTGACCTTCGTCTGGAGAAGGTGCTTCATAAAGAAGGACCGGATGACAGATCGCGGAAGAAGAAAACGGCCAGGTAAAGGAGCCGGAGCGGCGTGTCAGGAATGATGCGTAACTGGAGAAATAAGGAACCTGAACGGTTCTGTTTATAGCAACAATTCCCTTATATTGACAGGCAGGTAGTGATACTGCGGTCATTATAAGGGAATTTTTTTGTTTCGGACGGTGTAGGCTGGCGGTTGCCGGATGGTGAAAGAGAGGACGGAATGAGGGGGGGCTCGCTGCAGAGAGGCTTTGGGCGGTTATGGGAAACAGTAGGAAGAATGTGAGAAAGATAAAAAAAGAAGTTCCGGTTCAAAGCAGCAATCCCTTTGAACCGGAACTTCTTTTTTATGGAATAATTACAGGGTATAGGGTCTGACCTTAATGGTAGGTTCAGGAGTCGAGCCAGATTTTCAGTGCATTGATTTTCTCCCGGCTGATCTGTATGCTGTCCTTATAGGGAGGATCGACCTGCACGATGACCTTTCCGTTGAAATACGGCTCTATGTGCTGAATGGAATTGGCCGAGAGAATCATCTGCCGGTTGGCCCGGAAAAACAGTTGCGGGTCGAGCTGTTCCTCCAGCTTGTTGAGCGGATAATCGATGATGTGCGACTTTCGGTCCCGGGTCACCGCAAAGGTGATTTTCTCTTCCGAATAGAAATAGGCGATGTCCGCTACCTGGATGGTATAGAATTTCCGGTTGCCTGAAATCAGGAAGCGGGTACGGTACTTCTTTTCTTCCTGTGCGGTCAATGCCTGCATCAGTTCGTTCAGGTCCATCTGCTTGTTGAACTCCTTGCTGTATCCGGCGGTCAGCCGCTCGAACTTCTTGATGGCTTCCGTCAGCCGCTCCACATGAATGGGCTTGAGCAGATAGTCGATGCTGTTGACCGTAAAGGCGCGTATCGCATACTGGTCGTAAGCGGTGGTGAATACAATCATGCTTTCGGGCTGGGCACGTTCAATGAACAGGAAGGAAATCCCGTCGGCCAGTTGTATGTCCAGGAACAGGATGTCGGGGTGCGGGTTTTCATTAAACCATTGTACGGATTCGTCGATGCTTCCTGGCAGGAGGATAATCTCCCAGTCGGGACGGACTTCATGCAGCATTTTATGCAGCAGTCGGGCTGCCGGATATTCGTCTTCTATGATGGCGGCTCTGATAGGGGCTTTTTTATTCATACAGTAACGGTACTTTTACGGTAAAAATCTGGTCTTTATTTGATATGATAATCTCTTTGTTGCAGAGCAGCTGGTAGCGCTGCGACAGGTTGTTCAATCCTTTGCCGGAGGGAACGACCCCTTGTTTGGGGCGTATCGGGTTGCTTACGCATACCCAGTCGTTCTCATTGTCCTGCTCCGGATAGATGTCCACATTCAACGGTTTGCCGAAGCAGACGGTATTGTGCTTGATGACGTTCTCTATCAGCAGCTGCAGGGTGAGCGGCGGAAGCCTTCTTTTCAGCATTTCCGGCGGAATCCGGTTCTGCAGGTGCAGGCAGTCGCCCAGTCTGACATTCTGGATGCGGGTATAGGTCTCTACAAATTCAAGCTCTTCTTCCAGCGAGACGGACTGTTTGTCCTGACAGTGCAGAATGTACCGGTAGGTATCCGCCAGGTATCGGGTAAATTGGATGGCATTCATCGGATTATACTCAATTTCGGAAATAAGCGTGTTCAGGCTGTTGAAAAGGAAATGCGGATTCAGCTGGTTCTGCAGGGCTGTGTACTGTGCCCGCAGGTTATTCTCCTCCAGTTCCTTCGACCGCTTGTAGAGGCTGATCAGGTTCTTGTAAAACTGGTTGACCATGAACTGGCTGACAATGACCAACTCCACCAGCCAGATTCCCAGCAGCCACGACAGTCCCTTACCGTTCATGCGGAACGGAAAAGGAGAGCCGATGACGATTTTGGCAAATGCAGAAAGCAGGTAGTTCGATCCCAGCAGCGCGACGGCCGTGACGGCCAGAAAGAGCAGGAGCATTTTCCGTCTTTTCAGAAAGACCGGATAGGTCTCCGAGATTTTCAGGTTGATGTATTTCATGCTGATGCCTACTCCGTTGAAGAGGATGATGGCCGCCAGAATACCTTCGGGATTGATGAGCCGGTTCTGGTGGCGCACAGGGATATCGGTATAGTTGACCAGCAGGAAGTAGGAGATGCATCCCAGGCTGGAGTATAGCAGAAAATCCCAGAGATAGGAGACCGAAGCTTTGCTGAGTGAGTTTGATTTCATGAGCTTATCTGTTTTTTCCGATTGCTCTTTCCAGGCTGCTCTTGGCTATCTGTGCATTCAGCTTCGACTGGATATAATTGGTCCGGGCTTCCTGATGATACATCTGTGCATTCAGCACTTCCACAATCGACAGGTTTCCTTCCTTGTATTTATCCATGGCCAGTGTCTCGCTTTGAGCGGCTTTCTGGAGCGAACTTTCGGTGAGTTTGACTTTCTGTATGGCCTGTTCGTAAGTATAGTAGGCCGTTTCTATTTCGAGCCGTATGTAGTCGGAGGTCTTGTAATGGTTTTCTTTTGCCATGTTTACCCGGTACTTTCCGGCCCTGTGGGTATTCTTTCTCTTTCCCCATTCGAAGATGGGAATGGAGAGCTTGGCATATACGGCATAGTTCGGATCCATGTCTGCCCTGAAATTATATCCGGGAGAAGAATAGGTTCCTTCTGCGCCGATGCTCAGTTGAGGAAGATAACCGGCATTGGCGATGCGTGCGCTTTCCTTCTGTACCTCTACCTGTCCGTAGGAAATCTTCAGTTCCGGACGGGCTGCCATTCCTTCTTCGGCAGAGAGATGCGGCATCTCATTTTCCCGGAGAGGAGTCACTTCCGAATCGGTCGGAATGGTATCTGTAAAACTGACTCCGGAGAATGAATTCAGTGAGAGACGGGCCGTTTCTGCCTCGTTCTGAGCCTGGGTCAGGCGGTACGTTGCATCGTTCAGCTTTACTTCGGCCATCAGCAAATCGTTCCGGTCGGTATACTTCTCTTCGGTACGGTGTCTCACCACCTCTACCAGCCGCGATACGGAATGCTGATAGTCACTGGCAACTTTCACCAGTTCTTCCCGGGCGACTTTGTTCCAGTAACAGACATCGGCATCGTAGATGGCGTTATTGATCAGGCGGTCTTTTTCGTATTGGGAGATTTCACTCTCTCTCCGGGCCTTATTGTAGCCGGCCTGCAAGGCTCCTCCGGAATAGATAGGCTGTGCCACTGCCACTCCGGCACCGTATCTCAGGTTCTTTCCTTGAAATTCCAGTGGAAGCTCCGTCTCCGGAAGAGTCACCGAGAGTTCATTCGGGTGACCGGTATAACGGAAGTTTTCCTGTCCGGACAACTGGGGCAGGAAGTCGGCTTTGGCGGCATGCTCCATCTCTTTCTTCATGGATACCGCATATCCGGCACTTTTTATGTCTTGGTTATATTGAATCACTTGATTACGATATTGCTGTAACAGACTGTTTTCCTGTGCCTGTGACGTCAGACAGGTAGACAGACCGAGGATGACCAGTAATTGTTTCATCTTCAAATGCGTTTAAAGTTAGTAAAAAAATAAATACCGCCGGAATCCGGGGACTGAAATGTCCCTAGATTTTAATCCGGTAGAAAACGGCATACAGTGCCGGAGTCACGAAAAGTGTAAGGAGGGTAGCGAACGTCAGACCGAACACGATGGTGGCGGCCATACCTCCGAAGACGATATCGAACAGCAGCGGCACACTTCCGAATACGGTGGTCAGGGCTGCCATCAGTACCGGACGTGCCCTGGATACGGTAGCCTCGATGATGGCCTGCTGCGGAGTCGCTCCGGCACGCAACTGGATGTTGGTTTCGTCCAGCAGTACGATGACATTTTTGATAATCATTCCCAGCAGTCCCAGCCATCCGGCAATGCAGAAGAAGCCGAACTCAAATCCCGTAACCAGCAGTCCGAACACCATGCCGATGAGGGAGAGGGGCAGAATCAGGAAAATGATGAGTGGCTGGCGGAAATTGCCGAACAGCCCTACCAGAATCAGCAGGAGGATGGCCAGCGGGAAGTACTGCGTAAGAGCCTGCATGGCTTCTTTCTGGTCTTTGTACTGTGAGTCCCAGAAGAAAGTATATCCTTCGGGCAACTGGATCTGTTCGATTTCCTTTCTGATTTCTCCGTGCACCTCTTTCATGGTGTATCCGGGCTGTACGTCGCACTGTGCGGCCATCGACAACTTCCGGTTGTAAGTTCTTACCAGCGGGTATTCCCATCCTGTCCGTATTTCTCCGGTCACCTGTGCCAGCGGGGCCGACTGTTTCCCGTTCCATATCTGCAAGTCCTTCAGGTTGTCGAGGTTCCAGTCCTCGTAACCCGGGGTATGAAGCAATACCGGTACCTTCTTGTCGCCATCACGGTAAGTGCCGATTGCCGTACCGTCCGTAAGACTTTTTACGGCAGTCATCATGTCGTTCCGTCCGATGTTCACCTTTCCGGCCTTGATCGGGTCGTATCCCGCCTCAATCATCATGGCTGTATTTCCCCATTCGTTTCTGGCATTCATTACTTTCGGGTTCTTCCGCATGATATCGATGGCTATCTGGGTCAGCGAATCCAGTACCGCAGGATCATCGCCGCAGAAGCGTGCCTCAATCAGGGCCTGCGGAACCGAGTTGATTTCGAAACTGTTGATACGGACCATGCCGTCGGGCTGAAGAGTAGCTATTTCCTGCTGCAGCTGCTCTTGCAGTTGCCGTGAGATTTCGGGTGTCTCCGTTTCAATCAGGCACTGGGCATAATTCGGCTGAGGCCCGTATGCTGCATTCGACAGGTAATACCTCGGAGGCGTCTGTCCGGTAAAGGTGGTTACCTGCTTCACTCCTGGCTGGTTTTGCAGGTAAGCAGCCAGTTCGGCCACCTGCTTTTCGGTCTTTTCAATCCGGGTACCTTCCGGAAGCCACATGTCGATGGTGAAATACTGCTTGTTCAGCAGGGGAGTAAAGCGCTGGGGAATGAACCTGAATCCCATTCCGGCGCATACCAGCAACAGTACCATGGCACCTACAATCGTATATTTTTTCCGGATGGTGGTTTTCAGGGCCTTCCGGAACAGGTCGTAATATTTTCCCTGGAAAAGTTCTCCCTTCAGCTCCTCCGGGCGGGGACGTCTTACAAACTCCTGTACAAAGAAGATATTCTGACTGATGGCGAGAATCCAGCTCAGCAGCAGTGAAACTGCAATGACAATGAAGAGGGTAGAGAGCAACTCTCCGGTAATGTGCGGTGACAGATAGACTGGAAGGAAGGCCAGTACGGCAATTAATGTGGCTCCCAGAAGCGGCATGGCCGTAGACGAAACGGCAGAAAGGATGGCTACCCGTTTCCGCATTCCCCGCTGCATGTTGACCAGGGCCGCATCGTACACCACAATGGCATTGTCCACCAGCATACCCATGGCAATGATGATGGCTGCCAGCGACATGCGCTGCAAGGCGATTCCTGTAGCCTGCATGTAAATCAGCGTACCGAAGATGGAAAAAATCAGTCCGCTTCCGATCAGGAATCCGTTCTTGAGTCCGATGAAGCCAAGCAACACTCCCACTACGGTCAGTACGGAAACAATGAGGTTCAGCACAAAACCGTCGTTGGCCACTGCCGATTCATGTCCCTGGTCGTATATCGGAGTCAGCCGGAAGCCTTCCGGCATACGCTCGTTCAGTGCGTCTACGTGCTGTGCCACACGTTCCGCCATGTCAACCACGTTTCCGTCGGCCACTGTAGAAATGGCAATGCCGACAGCCGGTGCCCCGTTAATCTTCATCAGGTTGCGTGCCGGATGCACATAACTCTCGCATACGTCGGCAATCTCACCCAGACGGAAATAACCTCCGTCTTTCGATACCACCGTAAGATTCTCTATTTCCTGCAGACTGCTGAAACTGCCTTCCGCCTCGATACGCAGCCGGAGCGACGCTGTCTCCATGCCTCCGGCATCCACAATCTTGTTCTGCTTTTCGAAGGCCGAAGCAATGTCCGCCAGTGTCACCCCGGTCTGAGAGAGCATTCCCGGGTTCACTGTCACCTCAATGCTCCGGTTCTGTATACCAAAGAGCTCAATCCGGGCCACATCTTCCACGGCAAGCAGTTCGTTCTTGATTTCCTTTGCCTGATCCTCCAGCTCACGGTACGTACGGCTTTCGCTGCTCAGTCCGTAGAAAACTCCCAGTACATCACCGAAGTCATCGTTGACTACCGACGGCCCTGCCCCTGCAGGCAATTTCGACTGTACATCGTTCACCTTGCGGCGGAGCTTGTCCCATAACTGCTGCATGTCCTTCGCGCGGATTTCCTTCTTGACATATACCGTAATCTTCGACAAACCCGCACGGTTGTCACTTTTCAGGTAATACAATTCTCCCAGCGACTGGATGGATTCTTCCAGTACATCCGTTACCTGCTGCTGCACTTCCAGCGCCGATGCTCCCGGATACGTCGTCGTCACCAGGGCCTGCTTGATGGTAAACGGAGCATCCTCCAGTTTTCCCATGTTGATGTACGAATAAATACCTCCTAGTAAGATCAATGTCAGCAGCAACCAGCTCAGCGCCTTGTTCTGAAGAAAGAATTTTGCAATTTGTTTCATGATTTTCTTCCGGATAAAGGGTTAAAAACTGATCGGGTCATTCTCTGAAAGCTGACTGATACGGGAAGCTGCGATGCGGTCGCCCGGTTTCAGTCCGGCAGTCACTTCTATACGGTTGTTCTTTTCGATGTTACCCAGTCGGACCGGAACCTGCGTCACTGTCCGGTCGTCTCTTACCTGCCATACGAACGTACCTTTCTCCGGAGTGTATCCTACAGCCGTCTGAGGAATGAATACGGACGTTTTCGGATATAGGATAGATGAATTGTGCAAAGAGAGACTTCCGCTCATTCCTCCTAACAGACTGTAGTCTTGATTATCAATGATAGCTGTATAACGATAAGAAAGATTGTTTTCGGTCACACTCTGGGTCAGAAAGACCTCCGACGGCTCATAGTCGCGGTTGCCCGTCATGTGAAAGCGGATGCGGCAGTCCATCGAATCCGGCTGTTTCTTGATTCTTCCAGCCATGTCTTCGGTCAGGTATACCTCCGCCTTGATCCGGGAAATATCAATGAAACTGACCACCGGCGAAGAAGCCTTCACATCCTGGAAGCGCTCGATGAACACCTGCTGCACATACCCGTCGAAAGGAGCGGTCAGCCGTGTATCATTCAGTTCATTCACCGCCGTCTGATAGTCCGCTTTTGCCTTTTCATAATTCGCCTTTGCCTGCTCGTAGTTGGTTGCAGAGATATTATCTTTCTGATAAAGGTTTGAGATGCGGGCATAGTCGTTCTTGGCCTGTTCGAAAATGGCCTCTGTCCGTTCCTTGCGTATCACAAAATCGCGGTTGTCAATCTCGGCAATCACCTGCCCCTTGCGGAAAAACTGTCCGCTCTGCACCTTGAACTCATACACCGGTCCGCTGACACGGAACGACAGGTTGGTAGTGCGGTAAGGCTGTGAGATAAACGAATAACTCCTTTCGCCATTGAAGTCTCCAGCCTGAGCCTCAACGGTCTGTATGGGTATAACCTCTTTTACCTTTTCTTCTTTTGGACCGCACGCTACGAGGCCGCAGCATGCTCCGATCAATAATACCTTTTTCATACGCTTCTTTCTGTTTGATGTACACAAAGGTAGGTTTTCCTTTCTGCCGGGTGCGAAATACTTTTCCGAAGTGTCAGATTCCTCTACCCAACCGTATAAAGTGCCGGCTGTAGCTGAAAACCTGTGCGGGAGTATTTGATTTTCAAAGTTTTTTCTTATCTTCGTATATGGGTTGTCAGGACCGGATGCCCCTGTGTCCGGCGAAGTGGAAAGTAATTCCGACAGCGCCTGAGACCCGGTAATTTCTATTAATAAAATTAGACTGACTATGACAAAAGAAGAGTTGATGCGCAAGGCCATTGAACTTTCGGTACAGAATGTAGCCGAAGGAGGCGGACCGTTCGGAGCAGTCATTGCCCGCAACGGTGAGATTATAGCGATGGGGGTGAACCGTGTGACTCCCGACTGTGACCCTACGGCACATGCTGAAGTGAGTGCCATTCGGACTGCCGCCAAGGTGCTGGGTACCTTTGATCTGAGCGGATGTGAAATCTATACCTCTTGCGAACCCTGTCCGATGTGCCTGGGAGCCATCTATTGGGCGCACCTGGACCGTATGTATTATGGAAACAACAAGCACGATGCGGCTGCCATCGGTTTCGACGATGCGTTTATTTACGAAGAACTGGATCTGAAACCGGAAGACCGGAAGCTGAAATCGGAAGCCTTGTTGCCCGAAGAGGCCATCAAGGCCTTCCGCGACTGGAGTGCGAAGGAAGATAAGGTAGAATACTGATGCCTTTTCTCCGTCTGCGGTGAGGCCACAGTACCGGTTGGTCGGCTGTCACCGTTCCGTTTGTAAAGATAAATCCGGGAAACCGTTCGGACCGGTTATTCCTTCTGGATAAAGAAAAATCCATGGCAACTGCCTTCAGACAGTCTGTCATGGATTTTTTATTGTTTCTACGATTCATGCACGTTTCCGCAGTATTGCCGGAATCAGAAGCCCAGGCGCTTGAACTCCTGTTCGAAATTCGGAGTGAAGACACCCTTTCCCAGGTTCTCCCTGATTTCCTCCAACGGCCAGAAACGCCCTCCGTCCAGTTCGTCACTGGGAGCAACCGGACCGTCATACTGGGTACGGAAACAGAACACCAGTTCCTTTTCCCTTTCCGATTCAAATACATAATGCGTCAGCTGAGTAGGCTCGTAATCCGTAATTCCCAGTTCCTCACGCACCTCCCGTTTCAGTGCCATATCCACACTCTCACCCAGGTCTACATGACCTCCTACGGCCGTATCCCATTTTCCAGGCTGAATATCCTTCCATTCCGGACGCTTCTGCAGGTACAGTTCCCCCTTGCTGTTGAACACATGCAGGTGCACTACCGGATGAAGCAGCTTGCTGCCTCCGTGACACTCCCCGCGACTTGCCGCTCCCGTAATGTTACCCTCTTCATCCACTACCGGAAACATTTCTTCTTGATTATCTGTCATCATTTCCAACATGTTTTTTACTGATACAAGAAAAGCGAAGAACAGTGATAACCTCCCAGGGGGAGACTGCCACACGTTCTTCGCTATCCCTTAACTAAACAATACAATATGCAGTCAAATACTTATTTTTCTTCCAGTTTCTCATCAATTGCCGCAATCTTCTTCAGCACCAGTTCCATATCACCCTTCAGGCGTTCAATCTTCCGGTTGATTTCAATCACCAGCGTATTTCCCTTCTTCGAAGCCGAGTTCAGGAAGCCCAGGTTGTTCTCATATGTCTGAATGTCATTCTTCAGTCCCTCGTACGTCCGCACCAGTTTTTCACGGTCGCGATACAGATTGTCTCCCTTGCCCAGTTTGGACTTGAAGCTGTTCAGTTTCTTTTCTGAAGCCGAGATATTCAGCTTGCCGAACAGTTTGTCCACCAGTCCGTGGAACTCGTTGTACAGACGGTCCTTTTCCTTGAAAGGCACATGTCCCGTGTTGTTCCACTCCTTGATCAGGTTGCGGGTAGTCTCTGCAGTAGCCTCATCCGTAGTGCCCGAAGCATCCAGGGCAGCCAGTTGCTTGATAATCTCTTCCTTCTTTGCCAGGTTGTCCACTTCTACCGAACGCTGTGAAGAAGTCGCCTTGTTCTTCTGTGCGAAGAAATAGTCGCAAGCTCCGATGAAGCGTTTCCATACCGCATCCGAATGTTTCTTGGCCACCGGACCGATGGTCTTCCATTCCTTCTGCAGCTTGGTCAATATCTCACCCGTTTCCTTCCAGTCGGTACTGTCTTTCAGTGCCTCAGCCTTTTCGCAAAGTGCCTTTTTCTTCTCCAGGTTCTCGGCCATGTTTTCCTTCACCGATTTGAAGAAAGCCGCTTTTCTTCTGAAGAACTCATCACAGGCAGCCCGGAAACGTTCGAATATCTTCACGTTCATTTTCTGCGGAGCATAACCGATGGTCTTCCATTTGGCCTGCAGGGCCAGGATTTCCTGTGTCTTGTCTTCCCAGTCGGCAAATGTCTTGAACGTATCGTATTCCATGGCTTCCGCAATTTCGCAGATAACGGTCTTCTGGTCCAGATTATGCTGTTCTTTTTCCTTCAGTTCCTCGAAGTGCTGCTGATGACGGCGGTTGACCAGGGTAGAAGCTGCCTTGAAGCGTGCCCAGATGCTTTCGCGCAATTCCTTGGCTACCGGTCCGATGTTACGGAACTCCTGGTGCAGTTTCTGCAACTGATGGAAGGCAGACACCACATCCGGTTCCTCGGTCAGCTTTTCGGCTGCCTCACACAGGCGGGTTTTCTGTTCCAGGTTCTTCTTGAAATCGTATTCGCGGAACTCGTTGTTCAGTTTCACCATGTCGTAGAACTTCTCGGTATACAACTGATACGTTTTCCACAGTTCGTTGACCTTGCCTACCGGAATCTGCTTGATTTCATTCCAATCCTGCTGCAACTGCTTGAATTCGTTGTAAATCTTTCCCGTATCCTCCGTGTTGTCGATCAAGGCCTTCATCTTCTCCAGAATGTCCAGTTTTTTCTGCAGGTTTTCCTCTTTTTCCTGCTCCTGTTCTGCAGCCATCTTGCTCCGTTTTTCCTTGATGACGGCCATCACTTCCTTGAACGTATTTTCTTTGTCATCTTTTACAGGAGTAAACTCATCCGGATTTCCACCCTCGTCAATGAACGCTTTGCGTGCGGCCTCTTGCTCTGCCTTGTGCAGTTTGTAAAAGGTCTGTTTAAGTAAGTCTATTTCCTGTTTATCTGCCTGGCAAGGATCCAGACTGATTTCTTGCAAGCGTATTATGACCTCTTTTTTTGTTTGCTTAGGTACATAGCTACTGGTGTTCTCAGTAGTGCCGGCAGTAGGAACTGAAACTTCAGACTCGTTCATGGCTGTAGCTTCGGTTAATGGGCGGTTTGTTTCATTTACTTCCATCGTATGTAGATTTTAAAGAATAATATTTTTATTAACAGGCTTTTATATCGGATAAGGAAGGGGATTATCAGGATGTCATGCTCAACTTTCTTGTTCGATATAGTATCTTGATTATATTCAATAGATACAAATTAAAGGAATAAAATCTGATTTTCATATTTTTTTGCCAATTTTTTTTCCTTTTAGGTTTCATATTTTTATCCGTGGAGGAATTTGCTTTCGGCTCAGGGAGTTTTTGTCTGCCGGGCGGGGAAAGAAAGAAAAACGGATAAAGGAAAAGATGTGGAAGAACGCCCTGAGGTTCTGTGGAGAACGGTTTTTTAAACGGAAACCCGGGCTGCAAGGTCGGACAACCTTGCAGCCCGGGTCATACGACCCGCGTACGGAGGTTGTACGACTTCCGTACGCGGGGTAAAGTATCTGTCGTCAGGCGTATCTGATTACGAAAGCAGCACGGTAATTCCCATATACATAAGCATACCGATAATGTCATTGGTAATGGCGATAAACGGACCGGTCGCAATGGCCGGGTCGATTTTCAGCTTCTCGAGCGTCATGGGCACCAGTGTACCGAAGATGGAGGCAAACATCACCACGGCAAACAGACTGATGGAAACCGAATAGCTGACCGTTGCGTGTGCGCCGAAACGGATGAAGTTGTAAATGTAAACCAGCATGGAAATGATGGTGGCATTGATCAGGGCTACCACCGATTCCTTCATGACCTGCTGCAGGGTGTTTCCGGCATCGAGCGAACTGTTGGCCAGTCCCTGTACCACCAGGGCCGACGACTGGGTTCCCACGTTTCCTCCCGTACCACCGATCAGCGGAATGTACAGTGCCATCTCCGGGTGCGCCGCGAAAGTAGCATCGAAGTTGCCCAGAATCATGGAGTTTCCGATACCTCCCAGCATACCGATGAGCAGCCAGGGCAGGCGGGCGGTGGTCTGACGGAACACGTTATCGTGCGATTCAACGTCCTGTGACAAACCCGAAGCCAACTGGTAGTCGCGTTCGGCCTGTTCACGTACCTCGTCCATCACGTCGTCTACCGTGATACGTCCCACCAGGCGGCCGATGCTGTCCACTACCGGAACGGCCACCAAGTCGTATTTCTCGATAATCTGAACCACCTCTTCCAGTTCGGTATCCACGTGTACCGATATCGGGTCCTTCTTCATCACGTGCTTCACCTTCGAAACCGACGGACTGGTAATCATCTTCTTCAGCGGAAATACGCCCCGCAGACGCTCGTCGTCATCCACCACATACACGTAGTAGATCTCGTCCATCTCCTCGGCCTGGATACGCATCTCGCGCAGACACTCGGGCATACTCCAGTTCTCGTTCACGATCACCATCTCCGTACCCATGATACCACCGGCCGTATCCTCGTCGTACTTCAGCAAGTCGACAATGTCTCCCGCCTGCTCGATGTCCTCGATGTGCGAAAGCACCTCTTCCTGCTTGTCTTCATCCATCTCACGGATAATGTCTACCGCATCGTCCGAATCCATGTAGTCCACAAACCGCTTGGCGATGGTTTCCGACGGCAAAATATCCAGGAAGTTCTTTCGGGCGTCCTCGTCCATCTCAATCAGCACATCGGCCGCCTTCTCGTTGTCGAGCAGCAGGTAGATCGAACGGGCCTCCTCGGCATCCAGTTCATTACACAATTCGGCGATGTCGGCCGGGTGCATTCCTTCGAGCACCGTTTTCAGCTTTTCCGACTCCTTGTTCTCAATCAGTTCCGAAACATTCTTCAATACTTCATTTTCCATACTGATCCCGATATTTTAATGCATGCGGAAGCGTATCCGCAGCATGGTTTTTACTCAAATTTAAGACTGATTATTGTTGCGCTGCATCCGCACTCTCTGCCAGTGCCTGCTCCACCCGGTTGGTCAGTTCGATGAAATCCTGTACCGACAGCTGCTCCGGCCGCTTGTTGAAGATAGGGTCGGCACTGAGCGGATGATTCTTGTCGAGGATGGTCGAGATGGAGTTGCGCAGGGTCTTTCTCCGCTGGTTGAAAGTCGTTTTCACAATCTGCTTGAACAGCTTCTCGTTGCATCCCAGTTCCCGCGTCTCGTTGCGGGTCATGCGGATGACCGCACTTTTCACCTTGGGGGGAGGGTTGAACACGTGCTCATGCACCGTAAACAGGTACTCTACCCGGTACCATGCCTGTATCAGCACGCTCAGGATACCGTACGTCTTGCTTCCCGGTCCGGCAGCGATGCGTTCGGCCACCTCCTTCTGTATCATGCCCGTGCAGCAAGGTATCAGGTCCTTATAGTCCAGCATCTTGAAAAAAATCTGGCTGGAAATATTATACGGATAATTTCCCGTCAGTACGAAGGGCTTGCCGTCGAAAAGCTTCGACAGGTCCATCTTCAGGAAGTCCTGTTCGATGATGTGGTCTCCCAGCTGGGCGAAATGCTCACGCAGATAAGCCACCGATTCGAAGTCCAGTTCCACTACCTTGACCTCCCGCTGCTTGGGAATCAGGAACTGAGTGAGTACACCCATCCCGGGTCCTACCTCCAGAATCGGCAGTTCCGGACAGCTGTCTACCGTATCGGCAATATCGCTTGCTACCTGCAAATCCTTTAAAAAATGCTGTCCCAAGAACTTTTTCGGTTTAACTAATTTCATTCCTCAATGTATTTTCTTGATGTAAACTAAGATTTATTCGGGCAAGATATTATCTTTGCATCGTGCAAAGTTAAGCATTAATCTTTAATAAATGATTAGGTTTTGAAACGAACTGATATAAAAAAACTGATGAGCAGGGCAATTCAGATTGCTTTTCCGCTATTATTGGGAAGCGCGATCCTGATATGGACTTATCATGGTTTTGACTTTGGGAGTATAGGGGAAGTACTCAGCGGGGGAATCAATTATTCGTGGATGTTGTTGTCGCTTTTTTTCGGTGTGCTGTCACACCTGCTCCGAGGGTGGCGCTGGCTGCTGGCACTGGCTCCGCTGGATGAGCATCCGAAGGCCTCCAACAGCGTCTATGCCATCTTTGTCTCTTATGCCGCCAATCTGGTGCTCCCTCGTGTGGGCGAGGTTTCCCGCTGCGGCATTCTGGCCAAATACAATGGGGTTTCTTTTTCGAAATCGCTGGGAACCGTCATTTCCGAACGGCTCATTGATACGGTGTGCGTGATGCTGATTACCCTGATGACACTGCTGCTGCAGTCGGGCACGTTCGCCACTTTCTTCCGGATTACGGGTACCGACGGGGCATTCTTCCTTCACCTGTTTACTTCTGTCAACTTCTATATCTCGGCGGTCTGCATTCTGGCGGTACTGATATTGGCGGTATGGCTTATAAGGCGGCTGGCTTTTTTCACCAAGGTGAAAGGAATCCTGCGGAACGTATGGCAGGGATGTCTGTCGCTGCGACGCCTGGACCACCCTTACCTGTATCTGTTTTATACACTGGGAATCTGGCTTTGCTACTTCCTGCATTTTTACCTCACCTTCTTCTGCTTCGGATTTTCCGAGCACCTCGACTGGGTAGCGGGACTGGTGATTTTTGTGGTGGGAAGTATCGCCGTCATTGTTCCTACCCCCAACGGGGCCGGTCCATGGCACTTTGCTGTCATCACCATGATGATGATGTATGGCATCAGTAAAGAAGAAGCAGGAATATTTGCACTTTTAGTGCATGGTATTCAAACCTTTTTATTAATTTTGTTAGGGATATACGGTCTGGTGGCTCTGCCGCTGACCAACAAGAAGCAGAAAACGGCCTGAACCGGAAGGAGGACGGGCCGGCAAGAAGGCATTAAGTGGGATTAGAATATATATTTTAGAATATATCAGTTCTTAAGTGAATCAGTTTCATTCAGACTTATGAACTTGACAAATTACAATCTTTAAAAATAAACGTATGAGTGAAATTCTTTCTCTGGCTCCACAGAATGTGTGGAAGCATTTCTATTCGTTGACTCAGATTCCTCGTCCGTCAGGACATCTGAAGAAAATACAGGCATTTTTGCTGGAGTTCGGCAAGAGTGTAGGTGTCGAAGCGTTTCAGGACGAAGCTGGAAATATAATTTACCGCAAACCGGCTACTCCGGGTATGGAGAACCGCAAGACGGTGATCCTGCAGGCTCACATGGACATGGTGCCTCAGAAAAACAAGGAAACGGTGCATGACTTTGAAAACGATCCTATCCAGACCTATGTGGACGGTGAATGGGTGAAGGCCAAAGGTACTACACTGGGTTCCGACAACGGTATGGGTGTGGCTGCAATCATGGCAGTAATGGAAGACAAGACCTTGAAGCACGGTCCGCTGGTAGCCTTGATTACTTCCGACGAAGAGACAGGCATGTACGGTGCGTTCGGACTGAAGCCGGGTACGGTGGAAGGAGATATCCTGCTGAACCTGGATTCGGAAGACGAAGGTGAACTTTACATCGGTTGTGCCGGTGGTGAAGACCTGACTGCTACCCTGGAATACCGCGAAGAAGAAACCGATCCGGAAGACGTGGCACTGAAAGTGACACTGAAAGGATTGAGAGGCGGTCATTCAGGTATTCAGATTGGCTGGGGACATGCCAATGCCAATAAGCTGATGGCCCGTTTCATGAACCAGGTGATTGCTTATGATGAGGCTTGTCTGGTATCTTGGGAAGGCGGTAACATGCGTAATGCCATTCCACGTGAATGTGAGGTGGTGATTACCGTACCTGAGACTGAAGTGGAAGATGTACTGGCTTTTGTAGGTGAATGTGAACAGGTATGGCGCGATGAGTTCGATACCATCGAAGACAACCTCAGCTTCACTGCTGAAAAGGTGGAATTACCGAAATACATGGTTCCGGAAGAAATCCGTGACAACCTGGTAGATGCAATCTATGCTTGTCCGAACGGTGTGGAACGTTTCATCCCGACCATTCCGGATACGGTAGAGACTTCTTCTAACCTGGCCATCGTGGAAATCGCCAATGGAAAGGCTGCCATCAAGGTACTTACCCGCAGCTCACGCGACTCAATGAAGGATTATCGCAATACGGCCATCGAAAGCTGTTTCTCTATGGCAGGTATGCACGTAGAACGCTCAGGCAGCTACTCAGGCTGGGAACCTAACGTCAACTCTCCGATATTGCACGCCATGAAGGCCTCTTACAAGGCTCAGTTTGGTGTAGAGCCGGCTGTGAAGGTCATCCATGCCGGTCTGGAATGCGGTATCATCGGAGCAGTGATTCCGGGACTTGACATGATTTCATTCGGTCCTACACTGCAGTGTCCGCATACTCCGGAAGAACGCTGCAACATCCCGACTGTGGCTAAGTTCTACGAGTTCCTGGTAGCTACATTGGAAAATACACCGGAAAAGAAATAATCCGGCTGGATATTATAAACCCGGCTTGAGGGGGGGATTTTCCTGACTCTCTGGCTGGCTTGAACAAATCTTTTGGTGGGTGAGTGGTATTTTCTCATCTGCCAAAAGATTTTTTATTTGTGAATGGAACGGTTGGTCAATAAGATTTCAATCTCTCCTATTTTTATCATATATTTGAAAAAAGTTATTTGTTAATGATTTTACTATGAATGCAAACATGACTTCTTTGGGGATAATGGGGTGCTTGAGTTTGTCGGCTGCAATGGCGGCGACACCTCCTCATATTATATTGATCATGACCGACCAGCATCGCGGGGATGCCTTGGGCTGTATGGGGAATCCGGTAATCTCACCGAACTTGGATCAGCTTGCGAGCGAAGGAACACTTTATACGAAAGGATATTCCAGCTGTCCGAGCAGTACACCGGCAAGGGCCTGTCTGCTGACAGGACAGTCGCCGTGGCACACCGGATTGCTGGGATATGGAAATGTGCCTGTAAACTGTCAGTATGAAATGCCGCAGATGCTGCGCAATCTGGGGTACTATACGTTTGGCATCGGTAAGATGCACTGGCATCCTCAGCGAATCAAACACGGTTTCCATGAAGTTTTGTTGGACGAAAGCGGCCGTATTGAAGATGAGAATTTTGAGAGTGACTATCGCAAATGGTTCCAGTTGAATTGCCCCGGAGGAAATCCGGATACGACAGGAATCGGATGGAACAATCATCAGGCAGGGATATATAAACTGAAGGAAGAGCTGCATCCTACCCGCTGGACTTCTGAAATGGCCTGTCAGCTGATACAGCACTATGACAATGCGTCTCCTTTGTTTCTGAAAGTATCCTTTGCACGTCCGCACAGTCCGTACGACCCGCCTCGCCGGTTTTATGAGATGTATGAGAAGGTAAATATTCCGGGGCCTGCAAAAGGAGAATGGTGTTCCCGTTATGAGCAATTATCGAATCCGGAGCAGGTGGCTACTGATGCACCTTACGGCAACTTCGGTGATGAGTATGCTAAGAATTCCAAGCGGCATTATTATGCCAGCATTACCTTTATTGACGAGGAAATCGGTAAGATTATCCAGGCATTGAAAGACAAAGGAATGTATGACAACTCACTGATTGTCTTTGTATCCGACCATGGAGATATGATGGGCGACCATTATCACTGGCGGAAGACATATCCGTACGAGGGTTCTGTGCATATTCCTTATATCGTCAAATGGCCTGCTGCCTTGCACATTGCTCCCGGAAAAGTCGAGCAGCCGGTAGAACTCAGGGATGTGCTGCCTACCTTCCTGGAAATCGCTGGAGGAGAGGTTCCTGCACAGATGGACGGAAAGTCCGTGTTGCAGCTGGCGAAGGGAGATACCAGAGGCTGGAGAGAATTCCTGGACCTGGAACATGCTACCTGCTACAGTGACGATAATTACTGGATGGCACTGACCGACGGAAAACTGAAGTATATCTGGAATTTTAATAACGGTTCTGAAATGCTTTTTGATCTGGAAAAGGATCCTCAGGAGCTGAAGAATGTGGTGGATAACAAGAAATATTCAAGCCGGATCAAGGTGATGCGTCAGGCATTGGTGGCTCATCTTCAGGAAAGGGGAGAGGAGTTTGTAAAAGACGGAAAGCCGGTTATCCGGCAGAAAACGATGCTATACGGACCTAATTATAATAAAAAGTAATTGCTTGGCACAAGCGTGTCAGACCGTATCGGTGGATATGAAAAATCCTCCCTCGCCAATGTACGGCGGGGGAGGATTTTTTTGCTTGTATGTCGCTGTGATTATTGTGCGGCCAACTGTTCCAGTACCGTGTAGATGCTGCTGCAGATACCGAAAAGGATGACTCCTGCGAAACAGATAGCAAGAGAAACCCGGGTAAGCAGGCTGCTCCGGAACGCCGGAATCGGCTGGTCGTTCGAAGTGATGTACATGGCTTTCACGATAAGCAGGTAATAATACAGTGAGATGATGGTATTGACCAATGCCAGGAAAACTACCAGCCAGTGTCCGGCATGGAAGGCCGAAGCAAAGACAAAGAACTTAGAGAAGAATCCGGCAAACGGAGGAATACCTGCCAGTGAGAAGAGGGCAAGTGTCATCACAAAAGTCAGTCGGGGATTGGTCTGGTAGAGACCGTTGTAGGCATCCCGGTCGACAGTTCCCTGGTGATGCTGTTCTACGGTGCTGATTACACCGAAGACTGCCAGGTTGGCTACAATGTAAACTACCACGTAGTATACCAGTGAAGCCATTCCCTGTGTAGAGGCTCCCAATACTGCCAGCATGATGTAGCCTGCCTGTGAGATACTACTGTAGGCCATGAATCGCTTCAGGTCTTTCTGCAGGATGGCGAAAATGTTGGCAATGGTGATGGTTACCACGATTACCACTTCCAGCAACAGACTCCAGTTGTCTGCCATCGGTGCAAACACCCGGAGAAGGATGTTCATCAGGGCGAAGGCAGCCGCTCCCTTGGAGATGACTGAAAGGTAGCCGCTCACTGTAGTGGGGGCTCCCTGGTAGGTATCGGGTGTCCACATATGGAAAGGTACAAGACTCAGCTTGAATCCCAGTCCGGCAAAGAAGAATACCATGGCCATGATCTGAAGTGGAGTACCGCTGATGTGAGCAGTAATATCACTGAAGTACATGGTTCCGCAGGTTCCGTAGATAAGTGACAGACCGTAGAGCATCAATGCCGATGAGAACATGGAGCTGAGGATGAACTTGGCTCCGGCCTCGGCGCTGTGGCTCCGGTATTTGTCGAAGGCTACCAGGCAGGCCATAGGGATACTTGCCAGTTCCAGGCCTACATAGAAAATCAGAAAACTGCCGGCACTTACCATGTAGTACATACCCAAGAGGGTAGAGAGGGTCAGCAAATAGAACTCACCGGCCTTATGACGGGTGTCCGGGCGTGAGAGCCAGGTATCTGCCTGCAGGAATACGAGCAGGGTACCTGCAGTCAATATGGTTTTTACCACCGAAGTCATCGGGGTATTGTGGTACATGCCTCCGAAAGCTTCTCCGGTAGAAGGTATGAGGTTCAGGGCAATCTGAACCACCAGCAGGCCGCAGGCCAATACCTGAAGAGGCTTGTGTGCAGGGGCTTTCATTATCAGGTCGGCTACCAGTATGATGATCAGGATAAGCGCCAGACTGATTTCTGCCTGCATGGAAAATAAATTGCTTATATCCATTGTTTTTCTTTTTTAATTGATTCGATAACTAAATTAGAGTCCCAGTTGGCTGATGATCGGTTCCACACTGCCACTGATGAGGTGACTTACCCAGTAAGGAGCCAGTCCCAGTCCGGCTACGGCAATGATCAGACAGATTACGGCAAAGCGTTCGTCCCAGGTAGCGTCTGTCAGCTTCAGGTGCTCCGGATTCTTGCAGGTACCGTACAGGATTTTGCCTACCACACGCAGGATGTAGACTGCTGTGATGACAATACTCATTGTTGCAATTACCGTACAGGTGCGGTGGAACAAGTCCGGATGCTGGAATGAACCTACAAATACGGTCATTTCTGCCACGAATCCGCTCAATCCCGGCAGACCGAGGTTGGCCAGACCGGCAATGACATAACCTACTGCCAGGAAAGGCATGATTTTCATCAGTCCGCTCAACTGGCGGATGTCACGTGTGTGGGTACGTCCGTAGATCATACCGATCAGTGCAAAGAAGAGGGCAGTCATCAGACCGTGGCTCAACATTTGCAGGATGGCTCCGGTGGCACTGACACGGGTCATCATCAGCAGGGCAAACAATACCAGTCCGCAGTGGCTTACTGAAGAATAGGCATTGATGTATTTCAGGTCGGTCTGGACAACCGCACTGAAGGCTCCGTAAACTACCGAAATCGTAGTGAGTACCAGGAAGAAATCTCCCCAGATGGCAGCTCCGGTCGGCATCAGGAACATGGCGATGCGGAAACATCCGTAACCTCCCAGCTTCATCAGTACGCCGGCATGCAGCATACTGACTGCGGTCGGTGCTGAAGCATGACCGTCAGGGCTCCAGGTATGGAAGGGGAACAAGGCTCCCAGCACACCGAATCCCAGGAAGATGGCAGGGAAGAAAATGCGCTGCATCTCGGTCGGTATCTTGTGGTGGACAATTTCAAGAATATTCATGGTCTCTGCTCCGGCACCGTAGTAGATACCCAGGATTCCGATGAGCAGGAAGGCCGATCCACCCATCAGCATCAGCGTCAGCTTCATGGCGGCATATTCCTTCTTTCCGCTTCCCCATACTCCGATGAGCAGGTACATCGGAATCAAGGCCACTTCGTAGAACATGAACATGGTGAACAGGTCGGTAGAAATGAAGAATCCGAACACTCCGATGCTCAGCAGGGTAAACCAAAGGAAGTATTCTTTGGTCATGGGTTTCAGCTTCCAGGAAGCGAAGGTTCCGGTAAAGACAATGATGGCACTCAGCAGCAGCATGACTACGGAGATTCCGTCGACTCCTACCGAGTAGCAGATATGGAGGGGTGCATACCAGGAAATACTGTCAGTAAAAAGCATCTCTTCCGTAGCACCGGCATTACGCAGCCCGATGTAGGATACGGTGAGATATGCGGCCAGCAACAGGAGCAGGGAAGAACCTGCCACCATTACTCCACGGACCTGGTTCACGTTGCGGGCCATCCACAGTCCCAGCAACATCAACAAGGGTATTAAAACAAAAAGACTTAATAAGTTCATAGGATAATGTCTCTATTCTTAGTTCAACAATAAGATGAGTGTCAGCAGGATGATGCCTCCCAGGAACCACATGGTATAGCTCTGGATCTTTCCGCTCTGAATGGGTTGTACCGTTTCTCCGGCAGCGTGGGTGCTCCATGCCATGAAGTTCATGAACTGGTCGATGACGTGGCGGTCGAACCATGCCAGCGGAGTGGAAACGCAGCGGAAGATGATTTTCTTGGTCACGAACAACCAGATTTCATCCATATAGAAACGCTTGTAGGCGGCACGGTGCAGGGTGCTGAAACGGCTTGCCAGCTGTTCGGCTACCGGCTGCTTTTCGCGTGCATACATCCAGGTGGCGAGCAGGATGGCAACTACGGCCACAACGATGCTGGTAACAGCCACCTGAGTGTTCAGGTGAATGTCGTAGCTTTCTCCGTTGGACGATACGAAATGTCCGAAAGGAATGAATCCTGCCACCAGGGTGACTGCCGCCAGGAACATCAGCGGGAAGGTCATGGTGAGCGGACTTTCGTGCGGGGTGTGGTGTGCATGAAGCTCTTTGTTTTCCTTGCCCCAGAAAATACAGTAGTACAGACGGAACATGTAGAAGGCGGTCATACCGGCAATCAGGGTCATGATCCATCCGATGGCAGGACTGAATGCGAAGCAGGCAGTCAGGATTTCATCTTTGGAGAAGAAACCTGAGAAGGGAGGGATACCTGCGATGGCCAGACAGGCAATGCCGAAAGTGATGTGAGTAATCGGCATATACTTGCGGAGACCACCCATGGTTTCCATCTCATTGCTGTGTACGGCATGAATAATACATCCGGCTCCCAGGAAGAGCAGGGCCTTGAACATGGCGTGTGTGAAAAGGTGGAACATGCTGGCCATGTATCCCAGACCACCTTCGTGCGGGTGCATGGCGGTGCAGACGCCCAGGGCTACCATCATGAATCCAATCTGTGAGATGGTAGAGAAGGCAAGCACACGCTTGATATCGCTCTGTACGCAGGCTACGGAAGCTGCATAGAATGCGGTGAACGCACCTACCCAGGCAATGGCATGCAGGGTATGGGGAGCAAATCCGATGAAAAGCGGGAACATTCGTGCTACCAGGTAAACTCCGGCTACCACCATGGTGGCTGCATGGATCAGGGCACTGACCGGAGTCGGGCCTTCCATTGCGTCGGGCAACCAGATATGGAGGGGGAACATGGCACTTTTTCCGGCACCTCCCACGAACATCAGTCCCAAAGCCCACGGCAGTACCATGCCGGCTTTCATCAGCTGTTCCTCACCCGGCGTAAAGGTGAAGGTCTGCATGTAGTATCCGTAAATCAGAATACCGATGAGGAAGCCCAGGTCGGCAAAACGAGTCACGATAAAGGCTTTCTTGCTGGCTGCAATGGCCTCCGGCTTGGTATAATAGAAACCGATGAGCAGGTAAGAGGAAACACCTACCAGCTCCCAGAATACGTACATCTGGAAGATATTGGTAGCCACTACCAGTCCGAGCATGGAGAAGGTGAAAAGTGAAAGGAAAGCGTAGTAACGCTGGAATCCCTTTTCTCCTTTCATGTATCCGAATGAGTAGATGTGTACCATCAGAGAAACGGTAGAAATGACTACCAGCATCATGACCGAAATCGGATCGAGGAGGATGCCCATGTCAATGTGCAGCGATTCGGTGAAGGGCAGCCACTGGAAATTCCATGGAGTGAGTGTAGCATACACTCCTTCGGCCGTACGCGGTGCAGTGAAGTAGTTGAAGGCTGTCAGGTAACTGAGCAGTGTCACTCCTGTCAGTGAAAGTGTGCCGATCAGTCCGGCCAGCCGGTGCTTCATATACATACCCGTCAGTCCCAGAATCAGGAAGCTGAGTATCGGAAGCAAGAGAATTAAAATCGTATATTCCATAATAATCTTTTAATTTCGTGAGTTCTGGGTTATCCTTTCATATCTGTAATGTCATCCGTAAGTACCTGCTTGATGTTGCGGTATACGTTGATGATGATGGCAATGGCCACAGCGGTTTCTGCTGCAGCGATGGCAATGCCGAACAGGCTGAAGAAGTGACCTTCCAGCTGGTCGGGGAAAAGATAACGGTTGAATACGGCAAAGTTGATGTTGGTGGCATTCAGCATCAATTCAACTGAAATAAGCAGTGCCAGCAAGTTCTTGCGGGTAAAGAAACCATATATTCCGCAAAACATCATGACCGTGCTGATCACCAGATAATGTATAACGTGTATTTCTAATTCCATAATGCTGAGGGATTTATTTTTCTTTTCGTGCGATTAAGATGCTTCCTATCATACAGGCAAGCAGCAATACGCTCACTACTTCGAAAGGTAAAACAAACTGATGTTTTCCGGTGCCGATAAGCGCCAGACCGATTTCACGTGCCGGAAGTTCCACTCCCTGCGGAATCATGTTGAGAGCAAATCCGTTGGTGAATACCAGGAAGAGTACCAGTGCGGCACCTGCCAGGGTAGTCAGCAGTACACTGACAAGCTTGGCCTTCCGGATTTTGTATTTCATGTCTTTGTCCGACTGGGTCAGCAGGATAGAGAATACATACAATACCACAATACCTCCGGCATAGACCATCAGCTGTACCGCACCCAGGAAAGTGTATCCCAGGATACCGTAAAGAGCGCCTGTACCGAACAGAACAAACAGCAGATAGGTGGCAGCGCGCAGGATTTTACCTGTGGTGACTGCCAGAACAGAGCAGACTGCAATGGCTGCAGCTACTACATAAAATGCGATTTCTTGAAGTGTTATTCCCATTTTCTTGTTTATTTGGCAAGTGTTGAACCTTCGTGGTTGAGTGTCTGAACCAGTTTTTCTTTCTCGAATACGGCGTTTTCAAAATCGTTGCTGAATTCGATGGCGCCGTGAGGACAGGCATTGACACACAACTGGCAGAACATGCATGATCCTAAGTTGTATTCGTATTTGACAAGATATTTCTTTTTCTTGCCTTCTTCATCTTCCCGGGTTTCTGAGATGACTTTGATGGTGCCGTTCGGGCAAGCCATCTGGCACAGTCCGCAGGCAACACAGTGGTGCTGGTTCTCTGCATTGTGTACCATAATCAGCCGGGCACGGTGGCGTTCCGGAATGTGGAGCGTCGTGTGACGGTTTTCAGGATACTGTTCGGTGACCTTAGGCTGCCAGAATACTTTCATGGAAGTGCGCATACCTGTCAGCAGACTCTTTACTCCGGAAACATATCCTTTGATATATGAATTGAAACTACTCATTGTCTTAAATTTATTAGTCAGTTAATTAAAATACCCAGCCGAATACCTTGCAGACTGTCATGGCGAGCAGTACCAGCAGTGACAGCGGCATCAGGTATTTCCATTCCAGAATCAGTACCTGGTCGATACGGAGACGGGGGAAGGTCCAGCGTATCCACATCAGGAGGAAGACGATAAAGAAGGTCTTTCCTACAAACCAGAGTACACCGGGGATGTAGTCCATTACGGCGTTGAAGCCATCAAGGCCTGCAATGTGCAAAGGCATCCATCCGCCCAGGAAAAGAGTGGTTGCGATACCGGCGGTAATGAAGAGGTTCAGGTATTCTGCCAGATAGAAGAATCCGAAATGCATACCCGAATATTCCGTATGGTAACCGGCGGTAAGTTCCTGTTCTGCTTCTGCCAGGTCGAACGGGCCACGGTTGGCTTCCGCATTACCGGCAATCAGGTAGATGATGAAGGCTACAATGGCTGGCAGATGGCCTTTGAAGATGTTCCATCCGTTGGCCTGGTTGTTTACGATTTCCTGAATGTCCATCGTGCCGCTCATCATGACCATGGTGAGTACCACCAGTCCGATGGACAGTTCGTAACTGATGATCATCGCTCCGCTTCGTACCGCTCCGATCAGCGTATACTTGCTGTTACTACTCCATCCGGCAAGCAGAATACCCAGTACGCCGATGGAAGAAGCTGCCAGAACGAAGAAAATACCGATGTTCATGTGAAGGATTTCTCCTCCCTTGTTCCATGGCAGACAGGAGAAAGTCAGGATGGAAGCCAGAATCACCAGGAACGGAGCCAGGTTGTACAGGAAATGGTCGGACTTTTTCAGTTCGATGATTTCCTTGGTCAGGATTTTCAATACGTCGGCCGGTACCTGGAGCAATCCTCCCTTACCTCCTACACGGTTCGGACCGATACGGCACTGGAAGGCCGCACATACCTTACGTTCCATGTAGATCAGGATAATGGCCAAGACGGCATAAAGTACCAGAATGAAGACTCCGACTGCCAGTCCTTCCAGAAAAATGGCCAGCTCTTCGGGCATAATACTGCATAATGCAGCATGAATGGCCGTCAATAAAGGTTGAAGGTTATAATAATCTAAAAACATAATTACTAATTGAAGGGTTATACTTAACGGTCAATGTCTGGAATCACATAGTCCAGCGTTCCACCGATGGCAATCAGGTCGGCAATCTTGTTTCCTTTGCATACCGTATCCAGTGCATGTACCAGAGGAAGTCCGGTAGAACGGTAGTGCAGACGGTAAGGCGACTTGTCTCCGTGGCTTTCCAGCATTACCGCAAACTCACCACGGCTGCTTTCTACGGCTGCCGAATAATTGCCTTCCGGCAGTTTGATGATTGCTTTGGTCTTTACGCGGTATTCGCCTTCCGGAATGTTGTCAATCAGCTGTTCGATGATGTGGCAGGATTCCATGATTTCATCCATACGGACCATGTACCGTGCAAAGGAGTCACCTTCTGTATAAAGGATTTCCTTGAAGTCAACCTTGCCGTACATCGCATACGGATGATGCTTCCGCACGTCATTGGACCATCCGGATGCACGTCCGGAACCACCGGTCACACCCAGTGAGATGGCATCTTCCCGGCGCAGCAGTCCCACACCCTTCAGTCGGGTAGTGGCAATGACGTTTCCGGTAAAGATATCGTGATAATCCTTGATGACACTGCGCAGGTGCTTGATGAATTCTTTTACCTTACGCTGGAAGTCCGGATGAATATCGGCCTGTACACCTCCAATCATGTTGTAGTTCTGTATCAGACGTCCGCCGGTAGTCTCTTCGAAGATATCCAGAATCATTTCACGTTCACGGAAACCGTAGAAGAACGGTGTCAGTCCACCCATATCCATTACCAGACAAGAGTAGAACAACAGGTGTGAGTCGATACGCTGCAACTCGTCCATGATGGTACGGATGTACTGGGCACGCTCGCTGATTTCAATGCCTGCTGCCTTCTCGATACACATACAGAGGGCATGGCGGTTCTGATGTGCGCTCAGGTAGTCCAGACGGTCGGTCAGTGCCAGTGTCTGAGGATACGTAAGACTCTCGTTCATCTTTTCGATTCCCCGGTGGATGTATCCGCAAATCGGATCAACCTTGGATATGGTTTCTCCTTCCATTGAGGTACGCAGACGAAGCACTCCGTGAGTAGAAGGGTGCTGCGGACCGATGTTGACCACAAAGTCTTTCTGGTCGAAAACAATGTTTTTACGGTCGGCAATCGTACCGTCTGGGTTCAGGTAATATTCGTCGGTGATATCGGCATTTTCCTCATTGTCCATGTTCAGCGGGTTGGAATTCATGTCGTAATCCTTGCGCAACGGATATCCTTTCCAGTCTTCACGCAAGAAGATGCGTCGCATATCCGGATTATTCAGAAAGCGGATGCCGAAGAAATCGAATACCTCTCTTTCCTTAATTTCCGCAGTCTTCCACAAATCACAGACCGAAGGAATGAATGCCTGTTCGCGGTTGTTTACGCTTGTCTTCAGCACAATCTGCTGATGAGTCCGGGTAGACTCCAGATAATATAAAGCTCCCAGTCCGTTTTCTCCCCAGTCCATACCTACGATGTCGCGCAGGTAATCCATCGGTTCCTCGGGATCATGGCAGACGCGTTCGGCCACCATACGGAATGACTCCACCGGAATTTCGGCTATCCAGTCGCCTTGCGTAGAAATTGTAATATCGGCAGCCAGTCCGGAGATTTTTTCTTTTATATCCATGATTTTAATAGTTTATGCGTTAACGAACGTGCTGTTCGGTTTCGTTTTCTTTAGGCTCTTTTTCTTGGCGGTTCACTCCTCCGAGGAATTTTTCCACCTTAATCTTACGCTGGAGCTGCATCATTCCGTAGTAGAAAGCTTCCGGTCTTGGAGGACATCCCGGGATGAATACGTCTACCGGAATGATTTTGTCAATACCGTTCACTACGTGGTACGATTTGATGAAAGGTCCTCCCGAAATCGTACATCCTCCTACAGCCACTACGTATTTGGGCTCTGCCATCTGGTCGTACAGACGCTTCAGTACCGGAGCCATTTTATAGGTGATGGTTCCCAACACCATGATCATGTCCGCCTGACGGGGAGAGTTTCGCGTAACCTCAAAGCCGAAACGGGCCATATCGTAGCGGGCAGCTCCCAGCGCCATGAACTCGATGGCACAACAGCTGGTACCGAAGGTCAGTGACCAGAGGGAATTGCTGCGTCCCCAGTTAATCAGATCGTCCACTGTTCCCAGAATTACTCCGGCTCCGTCACGGTTCAGTTCCTTGACCAGTCTTTCCAGATAGTCATTGTTCTTGAACTCTTCGTATTTCATGGAGCGGATCTCCGTCTTTTCTTTTACTCCCATTCCAATGCTCCTTTCTTCCAGGCATAAGCCAGACCTAAAATTAATATCACTAAAAAGAAACCGACACTAACCAGTGCGTAGGCTCCAACTTCTGAAACCACTACAGCCCATGGGAACAGGAATACCGTTTCGATGTCGAACATCAGAAACAGGATGGCAAACAGGTAATATCCTACCTTGAACTGTACCCAAGATCCTCCGCGTGTCGGAATACCGCATTCATAAGGCTCTCCTTTCTGTGGATTGAATGAGCGGGGAGCTATCAGCTTGGCAATGGTCATTGCGGCTACCACCAGGGCTATAGCTGTCAGAATAACGACAATAATGAATGTAAAAAACATATATATAAAATTTAATTTTTAATAGACACCCTATATGTAAAATGAGCAACGTCGGATAAAACGCTCTTTATCCGATACAATAAGGGGTAAATTCCTTATTATCAAGGGATTTTTCAGATGAGAATTTTCTCGAGGGTATAAATGTAGTAGTCAATTCTTTTACAGGCAGGCAGCCCGTTGTATTTTCCCGGCAGCATGTTCTTGTACATGCCATATTCGGAATGATGGCCCAGAGGCAGGATGGTGCAGCGCAAGGCCCATTTCATGTCATTGTTGCTTCCGCTGTGAAAAGCCAGCGAAACCGGAATGTCGGCATTGTCCGAATTCAGCAGAAAATTAATCAGGATATCTGTTTCGGAATGAGAGGCAGTGACCTGCTCGGTCATCTTGCTGTCGGGGATAATTTCTTGATTCGCAATTTCTTCGGAAAGGGTATAAAATGCACTTCCTATAACCTGTGTTATAAGAAAAAAGAAGATAACTGTAATTGTTTTTATCCACTTATCCATACCCTACCTACTGAAAAACGCTGCAAATATAACATATTTATTTTAAGTAAGGTACGCTTATCCCCATAAAAAATTAAATGGCAGTTATCGCACACGGTCAATTTGCGACAACTGCCATTTTATTGTCTTTCTGAAATCCGTAACGGATCAGTTGAAAAATTTTTCCAGTTTTTTGATCATCATACCCAGGCAGAATACTACTACATGGTCGTTTTCCTGGATGGTGGTATTACCTGTTACCAGGATACCTTCGCCGTTTCTGATCAGTCCACCGATGGTCGCCCCCTTGGGAAGTCCTACGTCCTTCACCTGTGAGCGTGTAATCTTGGAACCGGCCTTGGCAGTAAACTCTGCCACATCGGCGTCTGCGAATGTCAGACATTTTACATTCGATACATCCGCATCCAGCATCATCTGATAGATGTGACTGGCGGCAATGAACTTCTTGTTGATGACGGTACCGATATCCAGACTTTCCGCCATACTGATGTAGTCGATGTTCTCTACTTCGGCCACTGTCTTGCTTACTCCCAGTCGTTTGGCTGCCAGACAGGCCAGGATATTGGTCTCCGCACTTCCGGTCAGTGCCACAAATGCCTCTGTATTCTTGATGCCTTCCTCCATCAGCAGTTCGATGTCGCGGCCGTCTCCGTTGATGATCATCACATCATCGTCTACCAGTTCGGTCAGTCGGTTGCAGCGGTTGAAATCATTCTCAATGATCTTGGTATGCATGTACTCCGGCATGTACTGTACGGTACGTACGGCAATCCGGCTTCCTCCCATGATCATGACATTGCGGATGTCGGCGTAGTTGTCTTTTCCCGAGATTTTCCGGATGTACGGAATGTATTTCTTGGTCGTCGTAAAATACACCACGTCATTCAGCCGGATAGTATCGTCTCCTCGCGGGATGATGGTTTCGTTGTTCCGTTTGATGGCTACGATATGGAACGGAATGTTCCGGCCTCCCAGTTCGTGAAGCGGTACGTTCAGAATTTCTGCCGTATCGGTCATCTTGGTTCCCAGAAGTACCAGCGCTCCTCCGGCAAACTCCCACCATTGTCTGATCCAGCTCATTTTCACTGCATCTACAATTTCCTTGGCAGCCAGCATTTCTGGATAAATCAGCGAATGCACTCCCAGTCGGGCAAAAAACTCCTGATGCTTGGGCAACAGGTATTCATAGTTGTCAATTCGGGCAACGGTCTTTTTGGCTCCCAGACTGGTAGCCAGCATGCAGGCAGTCATGTTCTGACTTTCGTTGGGAGTAACGGCAATGAAAAGATCCGCTCCAGCCACTCCTGCTTCTTTCAGGCCGGAAATAGAGGTGGGCGACAGGTTGACTGCCATTAGGTCGAAATTATTTCCCAATTTCCCCAACTTCTCCTCATTTTCATCCATCAAAATGATGTCTTGCTTCTCTCCGGACAGCAGTTTTGCCAGGTGGGTACCTACTTCTCCTGCTCCTGCAATAATTATTTTCATGAATTCAGTGTATCAGTTAATGTATTATATATACTTTCTTTGTCGATTTTACAAATCCTGTAAAGGTCCTTGACCGGTCCGTGCTGGACAAACTTGTCGGGGATGCCCAGGCGTCTGACAGACGGACAGTAGTTGTTGTCGGAGAAGAACTCCAGCAGGGCACTTCCCATTCCGCCTTTCAGCACTCCGTCTTCTACGGTAATGACTTTCTTGAAACGCTGTCCGATTTCGTGCAGCATACCTTCGTCCAGAGGCTTCAGGAAGCGCAGGTCGTAATGTGCGATGCTCTTTCCGGTTTCCTCCTCACACCGTCTGATGGCCTCTCCGGCTTCGTTTCCGATGGGTCCGATGGTGACGACAGCCAGGTCGGTTCCGTCTTTCAGTTTCCTTCCTTTACCGACTTCAATGGCTTCCAGCGGACACTTCCAGTCGGTCAGTACCCCTCTGCCACGCGGATAGCGGATGGCAAAAGGTCCCATATCCGGCAGTTGGGCCGTATACATCAGGCGTCTCAATTCCTTTTCATCCATCGGGGAAGCAATGGTCAGGTTGGGAATCACTCTCAGATACGCCATGTCGAACACTCCGTGATGTGTCGGTCCGTCTTCTCCTACCAGTCCCGCACGGTCCAGACACAATACCACATGAAGCTTTTGGATAGCCACATCGTGGATGATGTTGTCGTATGCCCGTTGCATGAAAGAAGAGTAGATGTTGCAGAAAGGCACCAGCCCCTCCTTGGCCATACCTCCGGAGAATGTAACGGCATGTCCTTCGGCAATTCCCACGTCAAAAGCCCGTTTGGGGTATGCCTTCATAAGCATGCTCATGGAGCAGCCTGTCGGCATGGCCGGGGTAACTCCTATGATCTTGTCATTCTTTTCGGCAAGTTCCACCAGGGTAGTACCGAATACATCCTGGAACAAAGGCGGCAGGTTCTGGGTATCATTGACGATACGTTCTCCTGTTTCCTTGTCGAATATTCCCGGTGCATGCCAGATGGTAGCGGCTTCTTCGGCCGGCTTGAATCCTTTTCCCTTTTTGGTATGTATATGAAGCAGCTTCGGGCCCTTCATGTCCTTGATTTCTTTCAGTACCTTTACCAGGGCATGTACGTCATGTCCGTCTATCGGTCCGAAATAACGGATATTCAGTCCCTCAAAAATATTCTGCTGCTGGGTGATTACTGATTTCAGGCTGTTGTTGAAACGGATCATGCTCTTTCTCCGCTCTTCATTCAGCCATCCCCACTGATGGAGCAGTCTGGACAACTTGTATCTCATCCGGTTATATCCTTCCGAGGTCTGCAGATTGAGCAGGTACTGTTTCATGCCTCCCACGCTCCGGTCGATTGCCATGTTGTTGTCATTCAGTATGATGAGCAGGTTGTTTGGGGTAGAAGAAGCGTTGTTCAGTCCCTCAAAAGCCAGTCCCCCGCTCATGGAACCGTCTCCGATGACGGCCACTACATGACGGTTCATTTCCCCTTTCTGGGCAGCGGCCACTGCCATACCCAATGCTGCGGAAATGGAATTTGAGGCATGTCCGCAGGTAAAAGTATCGTATTCGCTTTCAGCCGGTGAGGGGAAAGGACACAATCCGTTTAACTTGCGGTTGGTGCAGAAACGGTCCCGGCGTCCGGTCAGAATCTTATGTCCATACGCCTGGTGTCCCACATCCCATACAATACGGTCCTCCGGGGTGTGGAATACATAATGAAGTGCGACGGTCAATTCAATGACCCCCAGGCTGGAACCAAAATGTCCAGGGTTACGTGACAGTTCATCTATGATCTTTTGCCGGAGTTCTTGACAAACCTCAGGCAATGCATCTTCTGCCATGTGGCGCAAGTCTGCTGGGCTATCAATTTTGTTTAACAGTTCGTATGATGTAGGCTGTTCCATCCGTTTTCTCAAATATTAATTGCACAAAAATACGATAAATATATGTAATGTGTTTACATTTGTATCAAAAATAATGTATTGTGTTGGAGTATGGAATTTAGAACTAGGGTAGAATTACCGGAAAAGGGACCGGAAATCAAGCATTCCGACAGTTTGATGCTGTGGGGATCGTGTTTTGCGGAAAATGTGGGCAATCTGTTGACCGACAACAAGTTTTCGTGTGATGTCAATCCGTTTGGAATCTTGTACAATCCTTTGTCCATCGCCAAAGCCTTGCAGCAGTTGCTTGAGGAGAAGGTTTATGAACTTTCGGATTTGGAGTACCGTAACGGTCAATGGTTCAGCCTGATGCATCATACTTCTTTTTCTTCGGCCGACAGCCGGCAGACGTTGCAGTGCATCAATGAACGGCTGGAATCGGCTGCCCGTTCGCTGAAAACGGTAAATTGGATGATTTTTACATGGGGAACGGCCCGTGTATACGAATGGAAAGAAAATGGAGAAGTGGTAGGAAACTGCCACAAGTTGCCCGACCGCCTGTTTTCCCGCCGTCTGCTGGAAGTGGACGAAATCACCCGGTTGTATACCCCTCTGCTGGACCGTATCCGGCAGGTCAATCCCGGTGTCCGCTTCCTGTTTACGGTCAGTCCGATCCGGCATGCCAAGGACGGGATGCATGGCAATCAGCTTAGTAAGGCAACTCTCTTGCTGGCCGCCGATTATCTGTGCAGCCGGTACAGCGACTGTCATTATTTCCCTTCTTACGAAATCATGATGGATGAACTGCGCGATTACCGTTTCTATGCCGACGACATGCTTCATCCTTCCCCTCTGGCGGTAAAATACATTTGGAAATGTTTCTGTTCTTCCTACTTTACAAAGGAGACAGAAACCGTGATGAAAGCCTGGGAAGACATCCGTAAGGGGATTGCCCACCGCCCTTTTGATGCAGAATCGGAAGCATATCATCGCTTTTTAAGTCAAATTCTGTTAAAAATAGAGCAGCTAAAAGAAAAATTTCCGTATTTAGACGTGCAAAATGAAATAGAAATATGTCAAGCTCGATTGAAGAAATAGCTTCCATCTTGGGAGCCAAAAGATTAGGAAACCATCCCTCAACTATTGACTGGATACTGACCGACAGTCGTTCCTTGTGTTTTCCGGAAGAAACGTTGTTTTTCGCCCTGAAAACCAAGCGCAATGACGGGCATAAATATATCCCGGAACTTTACGTCCGTGGGGTTCGTAATTTTGTGGTATCTGAATTGCCGGAAAAGCCCGGTGATTATTCCGATGCCAACTTCCTGCAGGTAGGCGATACCCGCCGGGCCTTGCAGCGGCTGGCAGCCAAGCACCGCGAGCATTTTCAGATTCCGGTAGTGGGCATTACGGGAAGTAACGGAAAGACAGTCGTAAAGGAGTGGCTGTATCAGTTGCTGAGTCCGGAACGCACCGTTACCCGTTCTCCGCGGAGTTACAATTCGCAGATTGGAGTGCCGTTGTCTGTATGGCTGCTGAATGAGCATACGGAACTGGGTATCTTTGAGGCCGGTATCTCTGAAATGGGAGAGATGGAGGCACTGCAGCCCATCATACAGCCTACGATTGGAGTGATTACCAACATAGGGGGGGCACATCAGGAGAACTTTGCTTCGTTGCAGGACAAGTGTATGGAGAAACTCCAGCTGTTCAAGGACTGCGACGTGATAGTATACAATGGAGACAATGAACTGATCAGCAGTTGTGTAGCCAAGAGTCTGTTTACTTCGCGTGAGATAGCCTGGTCAATGAAGGATAATGAACGCCCGTTGTATATTGAACGGATTGAAAAGGATGATAAAGGTACGACAGTCAAGTACCGCTACCTGGGCTTCAATAAGGAATACCGCATTCCGTTCATCGATGATGCTTCCATTGAGAACTCACTGAACTGTCTGGCGGTGTGTCTGTACCTGATGCTTTCACCTGAAAGCATTGCCGAACGGATGGCCCACCTGGAACCGGTAGCCATGCGTCTGGAAGTCAAGGAGGGAAAGAACGGTTGTGTACTGATTAATGACAGTTATAATTCTGACTTTGCATCTTTGGATATTGCGCTCGACTTCATGGCCCGCAGAACAGAAGATAAGGGACGGAAAAGAACCCTGATTCTTTCGGATATACTGGAAACCGGACAGCCCAGCAAATTGCTTTACCGTCAGGTGGCCGAACTGGTCCATAGCCGTGGGGTAGACCGCATCATCGGAGTGGGAGAGGAAATTTCGGCTGCGGCTTCCCGTTTTGAGATTGAAAAAGCATTTTTCCGTTCAACTTCTGAATTGCTGGAATCGGGACTGCTCACTTCTTTACGCAATGAAGTGGTGCTGATCAAGGGGGCACGCGCCTTCCATTTTGATGAGATTTCCGACCGTCTGGAGCAGAAGGTACACGAAACTATATTGGAAATCAACCTGAATGCATTGGTTGACAACCTCAATTATTACCGCAACAAACTGAAACCGGAAACCAAGATGGTGTGTATGGTCAAGGCATCGGCCTATGGAGCCGGTTCGTTTGAAATCGCCAAGACGCTCGAAGATCATCGGGTGGACTATCTGGCTGTGGCGGTGGCCGATGAGGGGGCTGACTTGCGCAAGGCGGGTATCAACAGTTCCATCATGATCATGAATCCGGAACTGACTGCATTCAAGACCATGTTCGACTATAAACTGGAACCGGAGGTTTACAGTTTCCATCTGCTCGATGAACTGATCAAGGCTGCCGGCAGGGAAGGGACTTCCAGTATTCCGATTCATATCAAGATTGATACGGGTATGCACCGTCTGGGCTTTGCCCCTTCGGACATTCCGCAGCTGATTGACCGGCTGCAGCGTCAGACTGCCGTAATTCCCCGCTCAATCTTCTCACACCTGGTGGGTAGTGACTCTGCTACTTTTGATTCGTTTACACGCCGTCAGATTGAGATCTTCGAGGCAGCGGCCGATGCGCTTCAGGCAGCTTTCAGTCACAAGATCCTCCGTCATATCTGCAACACGGCAGGTATTGAACGCTATCCGGGAGCACAGTTTGAGATGGTCCGTCTGGGTATCGGTCTGTATGGGGTGGATCCGTTTACCAACAAGATGCTCCGTAATGTCAGTACCCTCCGCACAACCATCCTGCAGATTCATGATGTGCCGGCCGAAGATACGGTGGGATACAGCCGCAAAGGTCATCTGGACCGGGATTCGCGGATTGCAGCCTTGCCTATCGGATATGCGGACGGTTTGAACCGTCACCTGGGCAACGGTCACGGATACTGTCTGGTTAACGGACAGAAGGCGCCTTATGTGGGCAACATCTGTATGGATGTATGTATGATTGATGTGACCGACATTGATTGCAAGGAGGGAGATTCTGTCATTATCTTCGGGGATGATCTGCCGGTTACGGTATTGGCGGAACAGTTGAATACTATTCCTTATGAGGTGCTTACAGGGGTGTCAGCCCGTGTAAAACGGATTTATTATCAGGATTAGTCGGCGAACGGAAGAACGATTCTGCAAAAAACTGTATCATTTCGGCTGCTTCGGGGATTGTTTCCGTTCAGTATTACATAAATAAGAGTCATGACTGACGCTGGAGCCGTGGGATTGCTTCAAAGTCGGTCATGGCTCTTCTTTTTTGACAGTATTTCTTGCTCCGGAATTTGGATGAGGCAGCTGCAGTGTGATGGGAGGGTTGCAAAACGTAATTAAAATCCCCTTGTAATTTAAAAAATAATTATATTTGCATAATGAAAATATCGAAGTAGAAGAAAAACACATTCCAATAACTTTAAATGGATATATTATGGATCATACTTATATTATCGGTGAAAAAATACATGCACTCAGAACCGTTAAGGAAATCAGCATAGAGGCTTTGTCGGAACGTACGGGACTGACGGTGGAGCAAATTACCCGCATTGAGAACAATACGGATATTCCTTCGCTGGCACCGCTGGTGAAGATTGCCCGTGTACTGGGAGTGCGTTTGGGTACTTTCCTGGATGATCAGGCCGATGAGGCAGCCCCGGTGGTATGCCGTCGCGGAGAGGCCGACAATACCATCAGTTTTTCGAACAATGCGGTAGATGCGCGCCAGCATATGCATTATCATTCGTTGTCGCGCAACAAGACCGACCGTCATATGGAACCTTTTATCATTGATATTGATGCTCAGGAGGAACAGCAGTTCCATCTTTCAGCCCACGAGGGAGAAGAGTTTATCATGGTATTGAAAGGACTGTTGGAAATCAGTTACGGCAAGCATACTTATGTGCTGGAACAGGGAGATACCATTTATTACGACTCCATTGTGCCTCATCATGTGCATGCTTTTGAAGGACAGGGAGCTCAGATCCTGGCTGTCATTTATACACCGGTTTAATTTTTCGGCTTATGTTACAATTATCAGAACGTACGTTGGGCGACTGGCTGGAGCATTGGGCCGCCGTTACCCCCGATAAGGAATATATCGTTTATTCAGACCGCAACCTCCGGTTTACGTGGAGCCAGTTCAACAAGCGGGTGGACCATATGGCCAAGGGCTTGCTTGCCATCGGTATCACACACGGTACGCACGTCGGTATCTGGGCGGGAAATGTCCCCGACTGGCTGACTTTCCTGTATGCTTGTGCCAAGATCGGTGCGGTAGCGATTACGGTCAATACCAATTACAAACAGGCGGAGCTGGAGTATCTGTGTCTGAATTCGGACATGCATACGCTGTGTATTGTAGATACGGAGAAGGATAATAATTTCGTGGAGATGACCTACCGGATGCTTCCCGAACTGAAGACCTTTGAGCGTGGCTATATGAAGAGCAAGCGCTTCCCGAAGATGCGCAATGTGATTTATATCGGTCAGGAGAAATTCCGTGGAATGTACAATACGGCAGAGATTTTATTGCTGGGCAATCATGTGGAAGATGAGGCACTGCTCGAAGCCAAAAAGAAGGTTAGTTGTCACGATACTGTCAATATGCAATACACCTCGGGTACCACCGGTTTCCCGAAAGGAGTGATGCTGACGCATTATAACATTGCCAACAACGGCTTTTTGACGGGTGAGCACATGAAGTTCACTGCCGACGACAAACTCTGTGTCTGTGTACCTCTGTTCCATTGTTTCGGTATTGTACTGGCTACGATGAACTGTCTGACACACGGTTGTACTCAGGTAATGGTAGAACGGTTCGACCCGTTGGTAGTATTGGCATCGGTGCATAAGGAACGGTGTACTGCACTTTATGGGGTGCCTACCATGTTTATTGCCGAATTGCATCATCCGATGTTTGACCTTTTCGACCTGTCAAGTCTGCGGACCGGTATCATGGCCGGTGCCTTGTGTCCGGTGGAACTGATGAAACAGGTGGAGGAGAAGATGTTTATGAAGGTAACCAGCGTGTACGGGCTGACGGAGGCATCTCCGGGCATGACGCATACGCGCATTGATGACCCTGAGGAGGTGCGTTTTACAACCGTAGGCCGTGATTTTGAGTTTACGGAAGTCCGGGTCATTGACCCCGAAACCGGTGAGGAGTGTCCGGTGGGGGTACAGGGAGAGATGTGCAACCGGGGATATAATACCATGAAGGGGTATTATAAGAATCCGGAGGCGACTGCCGAAGTGATTGATGCCAACGGTTTCCTGCATTCCGGTGACCTGGGTGTGAAGGATGAAAACGGTAATTACCGGATTACGGGACGTATCAAGGACATGATTATCCGCGGTGGAGAGAATATCTATCCGCGTGAGATAGAGGAATTCTTGTATCAGATGCCTGGGATCAAGGATGTACAGGTGGCCGGAATCCCGTCCAAGAAATACGGGGAGGCGGTGGGAGCCTTTATCATTCTACACGAAGGTGTGTCGATGAGCGATTTTGATGTGCGTGATTTCTGCCAGGGAAAGATTGCGCGCTATAAGATTCCGAAATACATCTTCTTTGTCAAGGAATTCCCGATGACGGGTAGTGGAAAAATCCAGAAGTTCAAGCTGAAGGATATCGGACTGGAGATGTGCCGGGAACAGGGAATTGAAATTATCTGAGCCTGATGCTTATATATAAGAACGAGAGGGTTGGTCTGTGGATATCGGACCAACCCTCTCGTTTTCAGGCAAGGGGATAGACTTGCTTTTCCCGTTGTGTGGTTTTGTCTTTTATTTAATGATTTTCACCAGCAGTTTCTTTCCGTGAAGCTTTCCTTTAGTATCAAATGCTTCCGATTTGATCAGTCCTACCTCTTTGGCATACCATTCGGTAATCCGCAACGTTTCTGTTTTCAGCAGAATCTTGGTACGTTTCAGGTAAGAGATCTTGGTACAGTCAAATTTACCGGCAGTTATGCTGATACGTTCTTCTCCCATGTAAGCAGCTCCCGAGATATTTACCTCATTCTTCAGCATGTTGTTGATGTATGAGTATGAATAGTCGGGAATGGTGACTCCGGCACGTGCACCGTCTTTGATGATGAAGGTGTTGTCACCCTTGAACTTGATTTCTTCGGCCATTGCTTCACGGGTCTTGGCATCGTATTTGGCAGGGTCGGAATCCGATTTGATGTACGGTCCGTACATCAGGTCCTCCTGGCAAACCGTCTGACTGCCGTCATAGCTCCAGTTGTGCAGCGTATAAGAAGTATTGTTTTTGGTCTTGTTGGTCACAATCTTGGTCAGATATTGTGCCACAGTGACTCCGTCTTTGTTTCCGGCATTGTATACAGTAGTGGTTTCGTTGGAGATACTCTGTCCGGCTTCATCGTAATTTACATAATGAAGTTCCGTTTTGTTGGCCGTACAGAAGTATTGTGCCCGTACGGCAGTGCACAGCAACAGGGCTGCGACTAAGAAAAGGCTCTTTTTCATTGTGCTATTTTGTTTATTTATTTTCTTATTCACGCTGCAAACTTACAAATTTCTTTTCATACGTCGGGGGATACCGGCCTTTTTTCTTCTGATAACGATGTCTGACTGCAGAATGTACATCACCGGCAGACAGCAACCACGTAGAAAATGGACTGCCTGCCGGTGAAACAGGGAACTCAGCCGGCAAATATTTGTCCGGCCGGTTTATGTAATATCCTTTTAGAGAGTAGTAACAGGATGTATGTTAAGGCTTTTCGAGCTGAATGACTTCACTGACCAGATACACTCCGTCATATTCGGCTGCAAATCCGTCTTCCCACTGTCCGTCGTATTTCAACTTGAGCGTAGCCTTGACAGGTTTTCCGTTCTTGTTTCCTCCTGTCAGTTTGTTGTATTTTTCCTCCAGCTGACCGCTCTTGTCTACAATCCAGAATTCTTTGTCGCTGTTTTCCGGCTGGAACGAGCGGACTTCATGTCCGAGGCGTACCATTCCTGAAAGAGTGACAAGGCTGTCTTCCTGTAAATTTTCCGTGCCGGCAGGAGTCGCTGCTTCTATGCGGACAGAATCTGTGGCATTTCCGTCCTGCGCATTACCGGATTTCTGGTTTCCTGTACAGGCACAAAGTCCTAACATCATTAATAAAGCAAACTGTTTCATAAATCTAGTTATTTAAGTGATTAATTCTGTTGGGTGACATATTCAAGCACCACTTTTGATATCTTTCCGATGAGGGCTGCTGTATCAGCATCGCTCTCTTTCGAATCCTTGAGAAAAACAGCCAAGGTATACCGGGGACCTTCGGCCGGAAAAATGAAGCCGATATCATTGATTCCGATGAGTTCTCCCTGCGGATTCCGGTCGCCGGTTCCTGTCTTGTGACCGATGATGGTCCGGGAGTCCGTAATTGCTGCCGGCAGCCGGTCTTTTCCGGTAGTACAACCGGTCATGGTGCGGCGGATGAAGGTATAATAAGGTCCGGTCACTGTCTTTTCAGTAATAAACAGTTCCAGCAGTCGCGCAGCCGCTAAAGGAGTGGACCAGTTTTCGTAGCACAATTTCCATTCACGGTGCATATCGTCTTCGTTGGCTGTAATCCGGAAGTCTTCGATTCCCAGCGAGCGGATATATGCCTCGGTTTCCTTTGTTCCGATAATCCGGTCGAAGAGGATGTCGCAGGCATTGTTGTCGCTCCATTGCAGGGTATAGGTGAGCAGGTCGGCTACCGACAGTACGACATTTCCTTCCGGATACCGGTCACGCAGTGGACTGTATGTGTTTTCTTTTAATTCCTCTTTCCGGATGCACAGTGTTGTATCCAGGGAAATTCCTTGCCGCTGGAGGCAGTCGGCTACCGCCAGTGCCTGATGGAACTTGAACACACTCATCATGGGATAGTGTACCTCGTTGTGGAGGGCCAGAGTGTCCTCCCCGTCAATAATAAGGGCGATTCCGGCCTGTACCTTTTGTGTCTTCAGCAGTTCTTCCAAAGAGGCTTTAAGCCGTTCCTTGGGTGATTGTCCGCAGACGGTCAGAAAGGAACACAGCGTGGTCAGTAGCAGAAAGAATATTTTCATTGGGATAATCAAGATTAAATAAGTATTGCGAGATAACAGGATAATCGTAGTATCAGATAAAAATGGAGCAGGAAAGCAACCGGACAGAGACTCCGGTTGCCAATATGTCAGCGGGATCCTTCAGCCTGTTTGATGGCTTTCTGGTAGCAGCAGCGGCACAGCGGTTCGTATTCCTCTTTCTCGCCCAGCAGCACCCGTTTGTCGCTGGCAATAATACGGTGAGAGATATAGGCCAGGTCACCGCATCTTACACAGATGGCATGTACCTTGGTTACCTCATCGGCTATGGCACAGAGGGCAGGCATGGGGCCGAACGGTATTCCCTTGAAGTCCATGTCCAGTCCGGCAATGATGACCCGTATGCCCCGGTTGGCCAGTTCGTTGCAGACATTCACCAGGCCTTCGTCGAAGAACTGTGCCTCGTCGATGCCTACCACGTCGATTTCCGAACTGAAAAGCAGGATGCTGGCCGAAGAGTCGATGGGAGTCGACTGGATGGAGTTTCTGTCGTGCGAGATGACCTCATCGTTCGAATAGCGCGTATCGATGGCGGGTTTGAAAATTTCCACCCGCTGTTTGGCAAAGCTGGCGCGCTTCAGACGGCGTATCAACTCTTCTGTCTTTCCGGAAAACATGGATCCGCAGATAACTTCGATTCTGCCCCTGCGGCAGGTCTCCAGCGTATGATCTTCTGAAAATAAAACCATATATTCTATGAATTAGCGATTCTGTTTTTTATAGGTTGTGAATGCAAAGTTACTACAAAAAAGTGAAATGCGGAAAGATATAGTGATAGAATTGAGTTACAAGGGTTTTGGTTGAAGTGGCGATAATCCGTGAAGCCATTACAATCCCTGCCGAAGCCAAATCCTGACGCCGCTACGTTACTTGTTCGTAACCATGCCCGAAAATGCGACAAACGGGTACGAATAGCGAAACAAGGCTCTAAGGAATAGTGAGTTATCCATAACTCATGCGAAAAATCAGGTTACGGAAAAAGATTGCGCCGTTCCTCCCCGTTTTGCGTACCAACACCGGACTCTTCACCAACTAATTTTGAAACCCAAAAATTAAGGACAATGAAGAGTACATTTTCAGTAATCTACTACCTCAAGCGTCAGGTAGTGAAAAAGGACGGGACAGTTCCCGTCATGGGACGCATCACGGTGGACGGCAGCCAGACACAGTTCAGCTGCAAACTGACTGTCGATCCGAAACTGTGGGACACCAAAGGTGGACGTGTCACGGGCAGAAGCACGGCGGCACTCGAAACGAACCGTATGCTTGACAAGATGCGGGTACGCATCAACAGGCATTATCAGGAAATCATGGAGCGTGACAACTTCGTCACGGCGGAGAAGGTGAAGAACGCCTTTCTCGGACTGGAACACCGCTACCACACGCTGATGCAGGTGTTCC